>Ga0208894_1000006_pt1 | contig 208034 bp, 190 predicted proteins | sample ETNtaG_12_FD_185752 | JGI IMG/M metagenome (GOLD analysis project Ga0208894, IMG submission 185752) | Marine microbial and viral communities from oxygen minimum zone, Eastern Pacific Ocean - ETNP201306SV49 (SPAdes) (version 2) | ecosystem: Environmental > Aquatic > Marine > Oceanic ...
GTTCTTTCGAGGTTTTAATGACCTGATAACCTTCTGGTACCCCATGTTGTTTCTTGTAGAAACTGGTTTTATGTATCTTTATTATTATACTTGGGATCCTCTCAACAAAGCCAACAGAAAGGGCGTACATATTCTTATCGGGATTTTATTAAATGTGGCGGGGATTTCGCTCCTTCTGCTTATGGACGGCCCGGCCGCTATGATGACAACCCCCCCCAAAGTTGAGGGCTCCATTAAGGAGATAGCCACATTTGGAGAATGGGCCTGGATTAATAATTATTCATGGTGGCCCCTCAATTACCACAGGCTGGTTGGAAACCTTACCTTTGGAGGTTATCTTGTAGGTGTGATCGCCGCGATTATGTATCTTTTCGCGAAAAACGACGAAGAAAGGGCTTTTTACGATTGGCAGGGATATACTGGAAATACTTTAGGTGTTGGTTTTTTACTTCCGCTCCCGCTGATGGGATACTATCTGGCCAGGGAATTATATGCCTACGATCCGAATATCGGTATGTATATTATGTCGGATCGCCTTTCCATGTATATGGAACTTCAGGCGGTGCTGGTTGGCTTTTTATTTATCGGCAGCAGTTATTATATATATGTGAGTATGCAACGTATTAAAGGGGATCCAAAATATTTAAGATGGGTAAAAATAAACTTTGCGATTATGTTTGTTTGCGCCGCTCTCTGGTTTTGCCCCAGGCATGTCTTTGCCACCATGGTACCGGAGCCGGGCATGATCCCTGAGGGTATGGAAAAAAGCGAGTATATGCGTATCATGGAATTATCCGGTGATCTGGCCTTTATGGGTGTCATGGGAATAAAAATTAAGGCTTCTTTTGGTCTGGTCTTTATTACCTTTGTCAATTTTGTTTTATACAGGGTAGCCATGAGAAAAGGAACAGTCGTATGGGGGAAAATTAACCCTATCTCCCAAGTGGGATTAATCTTTTTAGCATTTTCCGGAATATGGCTGATGAGTTTAATGGGTGCTATCAGGTCCCTGGCGCGTAGAAACTTCCATGTTTACAGGGTTTTTAAGGATATGACGCCTGATGCCTATACGCCTGCTTTAAAAGACTCATCATTATTAATAACCGAGATAACTCTGGTATATTTTCTGATTCTAAGCGGAGTTATCTGGCTCCAATTAAAGGCAGGTAAAACAGGCAGTGAACATTAGTCCATTAGATTACTACTCTGTAAAAGCTTGCTTTTTGAAATTTTTTTTTATTTGCTTACTGGAGCGGTAGCCCCATTCGGTTGCGGAGCCTCTCCGTTTTATACTTCTAGGAGGAAAAATGAATATTTGGCTTAAAAATGTAATTGGGTATGTTATTAGTGCGGTAGTTGTTTCTGTTGGCACCAGCTATGTGGGTTTTACATATCCTTTCGTTTTTGTATTTAATATCTTCGTATTTGCCGGCTTTCTACTTTACATCCTTCTTGACTTGCCGCCCTTGAAAAATCCGGAAAGTACTGGCGGACGATTGGCTCTGTTACTTGGGACGTTCTTGTTAGGCGGGCTTATTTACACCGTTGTTGGCTTTGCTTTACCCCAGTTTGATCCACAATTTGAGATTGCAAAAATTAATAAGCCACCTTTTGTAAGAGTTGAACCCGGCCCGAAACTCATAGCGGCAGGAAAAGAAGTGTTTCTTGCCAATAAATGTATTAATTGCCATAAAGCTTCCGGTGAAGGTTCTTCCGATAGAGGACCTGATTTTGATTTATGGCAAATAGGGCTTCAGACACCGGAATATTTAAAAGAGCATATTTTGGATCCAAAGAAAAAGCAGGCAATGGGATTTGAAGATGAGAAATCAAAGAAAGCCATGCCGACTTATTTCGGGGAAGAAATTTCCCCACCGGAAATGGACGCATTATTAGCATATCTCGGAACACTCTGGAATCGTGAAAAGATGCCTGTGCGGGGAAATGTAAAAAATCTTGTCCCATGGGATGAAGATCCTGAAATGGTTGCCCTTGGCCAAAAGGTCTTCGAAGGAGAAATTTATGAAGATCTAAACTGCTCTGTTTGCCATGGGAAAGACGGTGTTGTGCTTATGGAAGGGGCACGCGACTTGAGAAACCCACTGTCTAAATCAAGAAACCACGACAGACCAATGAAAGACTGGACCCATGCGGACTGGTTCAAAAGCGTCTCGGAAGGAGTGGAAGAGACCCCAATGATGCCCTGGATAGATGACTATCCCGCTCTGGCCATCTGGCTTGCTCTTACTTACGATAGCCAGTTTCATAAAAAGCCGGAAAATCAAAAGCTTGCTGCACCACTGCCGTTACAGTCAATAGAAGACTTGTGGGGATAAAAAGGCACGAGAAACCAAATGTCTTTATGGCATTTATATCCTAGTTGCGCTATATTAAATAGGGTAAATTAAGCAATGGTGTCCCCCCTTAGAAAATGGAGATATAGGGGGTTGTTAAATTATTGGTCAGCTGAATATTACAATCCGCAAGTAAACACCATATAAAAGTGACAAAAATTTATTTCCCCCCTGCCTCCGCGGTAGGGGAATCTTTTAAAGGAGTAAAGAGCCTGTCTATAATTTTTTCAATCTCTTTATCATTCCAATTTTGCAGCATTTCACCGATACGCTTTTCTTCAATAATTATTTCCAAACCATGAGACGCTTTTAAGGGTTTCTTTAGCGCGATAAGTTTCATGGTCTCTTTATCATCTTCAACCTGTTGTTCAGTTAAAAAGCCTTCCTGTAGAAAATATTTTTCGAGTCTATCTCTCTCAATGCTTTTAAAGGGACTCTGGTTTTTTACAGTATTCCCGGCATCCTCCAAAAATAGTTTTGGTAAATAAAATAACTCTCTCATATTTTCTTTCAAATGAGAGAGCTGATACGCGGATAATGAGTTGTATTTATCCAAAACATTCCAAAAACCATTATAAACCTTCTTTAGGTCTCTGGGATTGCTTGCAACTTTAAGGACAAGCTCTCCCAATCTCTGTTTATCTTCCGAAGAAATATGTATCTCAGTTAGCTCAACCCTCGCCTTATTCCATGCCGTAAAAGATATAATGGATATCACAACCAGTACGGAAATGATTATGAAAAAGTATTTTTTTGTGGAAGGGTCGTCAGTTTTGGAAAAAGCAAAAGAACTTATTTTAGATTTTTGGTGTTTTTCCATATGCACCATAAACACTACAGGGGATAAGGATGACAAAATCTCGGACAATGCGGAAAAAACTTCTAAAAAATTTATTCGATTACTTTAAGTATGCCTTGCATGCCTTTTGATTTGTGTTTTATAAAGAAGAATACTTTTCTATCACAAATAAAAAGATATTTCCCGGTTTTGACAGGTGTAAATTTTATAACCTTAGGCTCTCGCATTATAGACGTAGAAATATTAATACCTGCCTCAGGCGCTTTTAGCATTATGTTATGTGGTGTGAATTCTGATTTTCTGATAAGCTTAATTTCTACCGGTACATTAACTTTTACAGTAATAAAATTAGGAGAAAAGTAGTAGTCACCTGCTTTCATCTCAATTACTTGAACACCATCTTTATTTATTTTTGCGGTGAATGTCTTTTTCTGTCCACTAACGTTATTTTCCAAAAAAACTAATAAAATAATTAAGACCATTGCGATAGATCTTAAATAGTTTAAAAAAAAATTGTTTTTAAAGTAGCTAAAATATTTTAATAGAATCATATATATTTTACACTATTAAGAATAGAGCCAAAATAATGTTCACGTCTCGGAAATTTCATAGCTTATGCAAGGTAGTTTAATTATTATACTCACTGATTGCAAGAATTACTAAATACCTTAACTTTAGTCATATGAAAAGATTATTGAAATATCTTCCTAATATTGTTTATATATTTCTTATGCTTCTTTCAATTGAGATCGGTTATAGAATTATGATGGGTCAAATGAATATTCAAATGCCCGATCTTTTAAAGGAAAAGCCAGAAAAGTTATACACCGTATCATCTATTGATCCAATAAAGGTAGGCAAAAAATTAACAGACACAGTAATATATACTTTTGAAGCAACTGATATAGATAATTGGGTATTTTTTGATTTTTCCAGGGGAAGTGTTATCCCAGGTGTTACAAATCAGTCGGCACCAGAGAGTTGGGATCTGGCATTTAGCCGCGCGAATATTGCATCTAATTGGGGAGATAAAAGTAAAAAGGGGCAGGTTTCAGTCGCAAAACTGGGAACCACAGATTTTGATTCTTTAACTCAAGTTCCTGAAGATTCGAAATTTATAAAAAATATTAGTCCTCCCCCTGTACCAGATTCTAATAATGCTAACTTAGAAAAATGGTATAAATATAGTTTCTGGGACCATTACCTTAAGTCACATAAAAATGTTTTTATAATAAAAACTGCTGAGGGAAATTACGCCAAAATGCAGGTTATAAATTTTTATTGCAAGAAAGAGGAAAAAAGAATAAGCAGTTGCTACACTATGCAATATGTCTATCAGGGGAATGGTAGTAAAAGTTTTGTGAAAGATGCAAGTGAATCAAGAGGTTAAGAAAACCTTCTATAGGTATCATACAAATTCACTTACGCTGACTTTGCGGCAGGTATCGCACAAACGATTGTGATCCCCTTCTGAAACAAATTTTCTGCCACAGCGAAGGCAACTGCGACCTTTTGTTCGTATTTCTTTTAAACCAGACAAACGCCTGGCTTCATTTATTTGCTCAATGTCATATCTATTAGTTTTTTCATTATTACCCATTTGGATTCCTTAAAAAAAGTTTACTAAATTATAAAACTCATCTTTCTCACTGTTTCGAAGTGGAAAGTTGACAAAAAAATTAATATAATTAATATAATTAATATAATTAAGAGTAATTAATTCAACAAAAAAAAAGAGCTAAAGTCTATCATAGAAAAATTATTCTTTCAACCATTTATTGAAACTTTTATTTGCAATATCTGAGAGATGTTTGTATGTTTTTTTATTGAGAATGTGAAAATAGGAAGTTCTCTTGCGAAGATTTATAATAAATAAAATCATATTTAGAATAATTTTTTACATGAATGTTATGTTGTTAATTCATGCGCCTTTATCGCGTGCCTTTGCCGAAGACTCTCAAGTCATTAAGACAGATCCTGAAGTAAGTGGCGTTTCCCATAACAATGACAGGCCCATTGAAGGAATGATTTTTATCAAAGGAGATTGTTTTAATATGGGAGACACATATGAGGTTGGAAATTCGGATGAAAGACCTGTCCATAAGGTATGTGTGGGTAATTTTTATCTTGGAGAGCATGAGGTAACACAGGAGAAATGGCAGGAAATAATGGGAAATAATCCATCTAATTTTAATAAATGCGGGAAAGACTGCCCCGTTGAGAAAGTATCCTGGAATGATATTGAGAAGTTTATTAAAAAGCTAAACAGCAATACCGGTATGAATTATAGACTTCCCACAGAAGCGGAATGGGAATATTCGGCACGGGGAAGAGGGAAAAGGGTAGTATGGTCAGGGACAAGCATTTTTAAGGAATTGGAAGATCATGCCTGGCATGAGCATAATTCAGGAATGAAAACCCATGCTGTAAAAACAAAAAAACCGAATTCTCTTGGTTTGTATGATATGTCGGGTAATGTTTGGGAATGGGTATCTGATTGGTATGGGAGAAAATATTATGAAAAAAGTCCTCGTGATAATCCTCAAGGATCTTTGAAAGGGTCTTACCGTGTGTTGCGGGGCGGTTCCTGGGGGGATTTGCCGAAACATCTCCGGTCAACCATGCGCCTCGAATATGCCCCGCGTGATCAATCCTACTCCATCGGATTTCGCCTGGCTCATAGTGCTATGGGCAATTGACCCCATGAATTCATTTTCTTCAGTGTCCTTTCCACGGTTCACTGCAAATAGTTAGCGGCTTCTTTGCGATGCTTTGCTGATATGCCTGTTGAGCCAATCTATACTTTTCCCATTTGTTTCCGCTGGTATAGAAGAACCGCAAGATATTGGAAAGAAACTCTTTATTCATTTTTGTACTCAGTGTCATGGTTAGAAAGGAAAGGGTGATGGGGTCAACTCGGAATTCCTTAATCCCAAACCGAGAGATTTGAATGACAGTGAAGAAAGATATTTGGCAAAATTATCCAATCAAGCATTGGTAACGTTATTACAAAAGGAGGCGCTGGGATGGACAAAGCGATTGCTATGCCTTCGTGGGGAAGAAAGACCCTTTCTGAGTATGAAGCTGGAGTGTTAGCCGGTTATGTGCGAACCCTTCACCCTAACGAGGGAGAGCCGATAGACTACTCTGCTTAAAAGAAGTAGAGATAGAAATTCCGAAAGAGGAAAGAGAAATCAAAATTGGGAAAAATTATTTCAAAAAATACAGTTGCAATAGCTGTCACAAAAAAATATATGCTTGGTGATCAATCAAGACCACAACTGGACAATATAAAATTTAAAATGAAGCCACAGGAAATTTTTAAAGTAATCAAAGATTCCTCAGCATTTAAAAAAGATTCGAAAATGCCTAACGTGGATATCAGCGATGAGATCGTTGCATATATAACCTTGTTTTATTGTCTTTAGTGGAATGAGCCGGAATTTTTTTGATTTTCTACATGAGTTTTGCTAATGTTTTGGAATAGTTTTATCAATCTCTGCGACCATAAATAGTGCTAATTTAACTAATTAGGTAAAATATAATTTGTGGTTGTTTTGTATATGTTTGGGATTTTTTTTAGGAGAATTTTTTTATGCTTAAGTTAATGAGAGAACATGCCCACTCCTGGCTGATAAAATCGGTTTTGTGGTTGGTTGTGGCGGCTTTTGTCGGGACAATATTTTATTCGTGGGGTATGGGGCGGGTTGCCGAGCGACAGGGAATGGTTGCGGAAGTCCTTGATGAGAAAATTTCTTATGATGAATACAGGGAGGCCCTTGACAATTTATATAATATTTATAGAAACGCTATGAAAGACAGAAATGTGGAAGATGTAATACCCCAGTCACAATTGAAAAAAGCGGCGCTCAATTCTGTAATCCAGAGGAAGTTGCTTTTAAATGAAGCAAAAAAAATGGGTATAGAAGTATCCAATGAGGAAGTGATTGAAAGAATCAAAAGTATACCTGCGTTTCAAAATGATGGGAAGTTTGATAAAAGCTATTACCATAATTTTCTGCAATATAATCGAATTGGAGCGAAAAATTTTGAAAACAATCAACGAACAGCTATGCTTACGGAAAAAACAGAAAGCTTAATAAGGAATAGCGTTAAAGTCTCAGAACTGGAGATGCGAGAAGCCTATGAGTGGAAGCATGAAAAAATAAATATGGATTATCTTGTGCTTTCGCCCGATCTTTTTATGGGCAAAGAAAAAATAACAGATGAAAAAGTTTCCGAATATTTTAAAAAAGAAAAAGAAAGTTTTAAAAAATCGGATCAGATTAAAGTCGAATATCTTTTCGCTGATCCTGTTTTATTTGGAAAAGAGATAAAAATAGGTAAGCAGAGTATTGAAAATTATTACACGGATCACATGGACGAGTTTATTGTTGCTGAGTCAGTGCGCGCCAGTCATATTTTGACTAAAAATTTACCGGTAAATGTTGATTTAGAAGACAGTGAAAAAATGAAAAAGAAAATTGAAGAGGATCTTGAGAAACAAAAAGAGGAAGCAAGAAAAAAAGCGGAAGATATATTAACAGAGGTAAAGGAAAATGGAAACTTTGAAGAATTGGCAAAAAAATACTCAGAAGATCATTCGAACGCGGGTATAGGGGGAGATCTTGGCTATTTCTCCAGAGGGGGAATGATCAAAGAATTTGAAGATGTTGCCTTTTCACTTAACGTTGGTGAAATAAGCGATGTTGTGGAATCAAAGCACGGGTACCATATTATAAAAATAACTGATAAAAAAGAGGCCGGCACAAAGCCACTAAGTGATGTGGAAGATGAAATCAAGGGGAAATTAATTGATAGAAAAAGCAAAAAACTTTCGAAACGATCCCTATTACAAATTTTGAAAAATCCGAGTCCTGTTAATGAGTTTAAAAAATCCGGTTCTCAGGATTCTTTAATTAAAAATTCTACAGATTTTTTTAGTATGCAAGATCATGAAATTCCTACGATCGGAACATCTTCTCAATTCAAGTCAGAAGCTTTTTTATTGAAGGATAATGAGCTTAGCCGCCTTGTGGAAACGGCAAAAGGATACTATTTACTCATGCTTAAAGAGAAAAAAGCGTCTTATATACCTGAACTGGATGAAGTTAAAGATGAGGTAAAAAAATCTTTATCACAGTTTGAGAGAGAAAAAATTGCAAAAGAGGAAGCGTATCGTCTTAAGAAAGAACTTGATGAAGGTAAGCCTATAGACGCTTTGGCAGCGCAGGCAGAGGTTGAAGTATCACACACGCTCTATTTTGACCGGGAGCAAGCAATTAATAAGTTCGGGATGAACAGGTCTTTGTTAGACGCTGCCTTTAAGTTAAAGGTGAAAGAATCTGCTGTGGTCCCTGTTTCAGGGAAATACTACGTCATTTTGATGATTGAAAGATCTGGATTTGACGAGGAGATGTACAAAAAAGAAAGGGATGATTTTTTAAAATCTTTTCTTGAGAATAAGCAGAACGAAGTGCTGTCAGCATGGCTGGAAAATTTAAGAAAAAACGCGAATATTACCATTAATGAGCAGTTTCTGTAATTAATGATGGTTAACCTGGCATGTCTTTTCCTGTTTTCTCAAATATTAATGGATTATTTTCATCTTCTGCCCATTTTGCAGGGTTATTAATGATGTATTCACGCATACGATCCAGTTTGTCATTATTGCGGATAATATGTCCATAATAATTGCGTTGCCAGACAGGAATACCACGGGTGTTACGCATTTTATTGATTCGTTTTGTAACGATAGATTTAAATTGTCCGATAATCGCTCCTACAACATTATTGATCACATTGTAATGTCATGGATATGATTGGGCATTACAATAAATACATCCAATTTTATATTCGTCCGGACGACACCTGTTTGCAACCATTCCTTTTCCACAATCTGCCCGAATTTATTCAACGGCATTTTTTTATTTAAAATATTGCCAAACATACATTGCCTGTCCCATGAACAAATTGTTATAAAATATACCCCAGCCTGTCGGTAATCATATCCTTTAAGACGAATGGAGCGTCGATGATGTGTTTCAGGATTATATTTCTTTGCCATACAATCTATTTATTTTCTCTTTCATTCTCTTACAATGTGTCCCCTCCCAGAAGATTTTTTTGCAATGAGGGCATTGCCGAAAACTCTCTTGTGTCTCCCGAATGTAATCGGGAACTTTACCGTGGACTTCTTCCCTGTTAATCTCCTTTAAAATTTCATTACATTCCGAACAGCGGGCAAACAAATGTTTTGGCTGAAGAATAAGTTCTTTGCCTATTAGATCTTCTAATTGTTCATAAATATGATTGTGAGTAATAAAATAATAATTTATTAACAGATCGGAACTTTCTGATGGTTGGGCAGTTTCAATATTTATTTTATTAAGCTGCCTTATTATTTTCCCACTACGGGTAAGAATCAGACGGTTTTCATATCTTGCTTTTTCAAAAAACTGCTGCTCATCTAAAGGGTTGGAAAAATAAACAGTATCAAAACCAAGTATCCGGAGCCATTTGGACAGTCTTCCGAGCGACGGGTCTGCTAAAATTTTTTGTTCTTTCTTGCCGGACATTTTTTTAAAGGGCATGGGCTGCAAACAGGGTTTGGTTTGCAGTAATGTTTGCCAAGCATCACTATTAACGCATGATATTCATTGTATAGGTTGGTCTTACGCGGCAGGTTTTTCATAAAAAAAGACTGTACTTCATCATAAGTTGCGGTTTTGACGATTAAGCTTAGCCGGTAAAATATCCTTTTTGTATAGGTATCCACAACAAAGATTGGAACTCCTCCCGCGTAAAGAAGAATTGAATCGGCTGTTTCCGGTCCGATTCCTTTGACGGATAACAAGGAGTGACGGACATCCTCAGGTTTCTCTTTAAAGAGATTTTTAAAATTTCCCCTGTGGTGGTTAGCAAAATAATCGATAAACGACTTTAATCGCTCTGCTTTAACATTAAAATAACCGGAAGATTTGATAAGAGAAGCGAGCTTTTTGATTTTTATCTCTTTTAATCGGCCCAGCTCCATACAATTTTCTTTTTTCAGGTTTGAGATCGCTTTTTCCACATTAGACCAGGCGGTATTTTGAGTCAAAATCGCCCCTACGCAGATTTCCAACTGAGTCTCACCCGGCCACCAGGACTGTGGACCAAAATGCTTAAAAAGCCGATTATATATCTTTAATAATCTTTTTTGGCCTTGCGATTTCACATTAAAATGTTATCACACCGGAGGTTTAACCACCAAGATATAAGGAAGGACATTTTTAAATCGTTAAACCGTAAAAGACGTAAAGAAACCCTTCAGCAATCGGTTACTGATTTCTGGAGTTTCCGCTGACGCAGGCTATGATAATGGTGTTGCTATATTCACTATTGCTAAAGGAGGCTTGATGTATGAAGGTCCGTTGGCAGGAAAAAGTTCAGCTTTGACCCTAAAAAACATTGTTATAATAACTTGCGATATAAGTCATCTGCGTTCTATTCCTCCTGCTTTATTTTCTTCTTCAGCTCATTCAACATATTCAATGCTTTGATGGGTGACGTGCTGTTAATGTCAATTTTTTCTAATTCCTGTAGTAGTAAATCATTTTGCTTTTCCCTGAAAAGTTGGAGTTGATCTGGTTGTTTCTCTTCATTATCTGGGGATTCCTGCTTTTGTCCAAGTGTTGGGATACCTACTTCATTGAATTCTTTTTTTTCTAAGTTGGATAATACCTCTTTAGCCCTGCTTAAAACCTCGTCCGGCAGTCCCGCTAACCGAGCTACCTGAATTCCATAACTTTTATCCGATCCCCCTTCCGTGATTTTTCTGAGAAAAATGATTTTATCATTCCATTCACGAACCAGGACGTTATAATTTTTCACCCCATCTAAAATCATAGATAATTCCGTCAGTTCATGGTAATGAGTCGCAAAAAGGGTTTTTGCTCCTGCTTTTGATTTATCATGCAGGTATTCGACAACAGACCAGGCAATACTAATCCCGTCGAAGGTAGAAGTGCCCCTTCCGATTTCATCCAGAATAATAAGACTTCTGTTAGTGGCGTTGTTCAGGATATTAGCAGTTTCATTCATCTCCACCATAAAAGTGCTCTGTCCTTTCAGGATATTATCCTGTGCTCCCACTCTGCTGAATATCTTGTCCACTATCCCTATCTTTGCTTCTTTTACCGGCACAAAGCAGCCCATCTGAGCCATTAGCACAATCAGCGCTACCTGTCTCAGGTAAGTAGACTTCCCTGCCATATTCGGACCCGTGATAATCATAATCCGGTTTTGATCACAATCCATATTAGTATCATTAGGAATAAACCTGGTTTCCAGATCCATCCTTTCCATAATAGGATGCCTGCCGTCAGTAATTACTAGTTCAAACCCATTATTCATTTCCGGTTTTGAGTAATTATATTTTGAGGAAACTTCCGAGAAGGTCAGCAGAACATCGATCTCCGCTATTTTAGCTGCCATTTTTTGTACTCTTTTTCCTTCTTTCGCTACCTTTTCTCGTAATATTTGTAGGATTTTGTTCTCCAGAGCGATTATTTTTTCTTCCGCCCCCATGATTTTTTCTTCATATTTCTTCAATTCCTGTGATACAAACCGCTCGCAATTAACCAACGATTGTTTCCGGATGTAATTTTCCGGTACAGCATCCAGATTTTTCTTAGTTACTTCAATGTAGTAGCCGTAAATCTTGTTATAACGAACTTTCAAGGTGGTAATACCTGTCTTTTTCTTTTCCTGTTCTTCCAGCCGGCTAATCCATGATTTTCCATCCCGCAGAATGGATCTCAGTTCATCCAGTTCTTTATTAAATCCATCTTTTATTACCCCGCCGTCTTTCATTACAGCGGGAGGATTTTCCACAACAGCTTTGTCAATTAGATCGATCAAGTCAAGTAGGTTGTCCCAATCCATTAGTATTTTCTGTATGAGGTGTGATGATGTCTCTTCTAATTTTCTCCAGAGCTTAGGCAAAATCAGGGCTGACTTTTTTAATGCGATCATATCTCTTGCTCCAAATAGGGAGAAGGATATTCGACCGATAATCCGTTCCAAATCATGGATTTCCTTTAACAGGTCCCTGATGTCGCTCCTGAGAAAGATGTTTTTTACAAACTCTTCTACGACCTTCTGGCGGAGAGTTATCTGCTCTAAATCAATCAAAGGCTTTAAAATCCAACCTTTTAGCTTTCTTGCTCCCATGGGAGTAATTGTTTTATCAAAGAGGCTCAAAAGAGAATCTTTTTTGATATTTCCTTTTTCGTGAGTCAGGTCTAAACTCTGGATTGTGGAACTATCAAGTCCCAAATAATTCTTTTTGTCATAGTAAGAAAGGCGGTTGATGTGCTCCAGAACGGACTTTTGAGTTTCATTTATATAATGGATAATTGCGCCGGCTGCTGGAATAGCCAACTTCAATCCTTCACATCCAAATCCGTCGAGAGAAATAGTATGGAACTGATTTTTAAGTGCACTATACGCAATATCATATTCAAAGACCCATTCTTCATAAGAGTTATATATTTTATTATTTAGCGCTTTTATGCTATTTAAACCAGAATCCTTTTCAGCGGTATTTCCCGGGAAAAGTATTTCTTCCAAGTCAAGGGTATCAATTTCATTAGAGAGGGCTTCAAAGGCGTTAGTACCTGCAAATTCCGTAATTTTGAATTCACCTGTGGAGATGTCCAATACAGCAAGGCCGTAAGCATTTTTAAAAGGATAAACCGCTCCTAAATAATTGTTTCTTTTGGAGTCAAGGAGGGATGAGTCGATAACTGTTCCCGGAGTCACAATTCTGATAACTTCCCTGCGGACAACTCCTGATGCTAACTTCGGGTCTTCCACCTGTTCGCAAATTGCTACTTTAAGTCCTTCTTTTATAATACGGGCGATATAATTGTCGGCAGCGTGATAGGGAATTCCACACATAGGCACAGGGTCTGCGGCGTTTTTATTCCTCGATGTCAGGGCAATATCTAAAATCCGGGAGGCTTTTTTTGCGTCCTCATAGAACATCTCATAAAAATCCCCCATCCGGAAAAAGAGAATAGAATCTGGATGTTTGGACTTAACATCTAAATACTGCTTCATCATGGGGGTTTTTTCTTTAGACGCCATAATAAAATCCCAATATCTACCGTATAGATATTTTTAAAATAAATTCTATTTTAACATATAAAGCAATTATGAAAGAACCAACAAGATAAAAAATTTTTAAATATATCTGTTTCTTTCGGTTTCCAATTTATTTATGTCAGAATTTTAGGTGTACTATTAAATAAAATCTTTTTGCTGATTTAATCACTTTAAAGTTAATATTATAGAATAAGCTATCTATATGTAAAACAAAAGATTAACCCTTCATAATGGTTTATGAAATATATGAACGAAGAACTTCTGATAACAATGGAAATACAGAAAAAAATCTCTTCTTGAGTATTTTAAAGAAAGAAATGTTTTTATTGTCGATGATATGCCGAATATGAGAAGAGCCATAAAAAAAATGCTTAAACATATAGGGATTGAAGAAAACCATATTTTTGAAACTGGTGGTTGGGCGAAGGCATTGCAGAAATATATTTGAAAAATGATAAGGTCGAAGAGGCTGAAATGTTTTTCCGTACGTCATTGGCCCAAAAAGAGGACGTTCATGTGTATAACCGCATGGGTATTGCTCTTAGAAGGCAAAAGAAGTGGGTGAAGGCGATTGTTGAATATAAGAAGGCTCTGCTGGTTGAACCAAAAAATGAAACGATTTTTTTATGATTCTTTGATTGCTGTAATCAGATCGAGGATTGCCTTTTTGGCGTCACCAAATAACATCAGGGTATTATCCATGGCAAAAAGAGGATTGGGAATTCCGGCGAATCCGGGGCTTAAACTCCTTTTAATTACAATAACTGTGCGGGATTTATCAACATCCAGAATCGGCATGCCGGCAATAGCACTTTTTGGATCAGTACGCGCTACCGGATTGACCACATCATTAGCTCCTAACACAATTGCAACATCTGTCTGTTGAAAAGTAGGATTGACATCATCCATTTCTTTTAACTTGTCATAAGATATATCCGCTTCTGCTAAGAGCACGTTCATGTGTCCCGGCATTCGCCCTGCTACCGGATGAATAGCAAAATCTACTTCAACATCTTTTGATTCAAGGAGGGTTGCCAGGTCTCTTACTGCGTGCTGTGCCTGCGCAACCGCCATTCCATAACCAGGCACAAAAACAACGCGTCTTGCGTCGTCAAAAAGCATGGCAGCTTCATCCGCGGAAGTGGATTTTACTTTTCCGGCATATACCTCATCGGCAGATGCCGTATCTGCTGTGGGCTCAAGCACACCGAACAGAACATTTCCGAGAGACCGGTTCATGGCCTTACACATAATAGATGATAAAATCATTCCGGACGCGCCTACCAGTGAACCGGCAATAATTAATATATTATTACCTAAGACAAATCCGGTTGCGGCTGCTGCAAGCCCTGAATAGGAGTTTAAAAGAGCGATAACTACCGGCATATCCGCCCCGCCAATAGGAATTACAGTAAGGACTCCAAGGACAGACGCCACAATTACCAACAGCCAGTAAAAAATTATGCTCGTAGGATTTAAAACTACAAGAATACCCGCTCCGATTGCACTAAGTGCGCATAAGGAGTTGACAAGCTGCTGGCCCGGGAACCTTACATCATTAGCGAACTTAAGTCCCTGCAATTTTCCGAAGGCGATAAGACTTCCCCAGAAAGTTACCGCGCCTACCAGACCCGATACTACCGTAGCAACTGTTAAATGCAGCTCAGGGTTTTTTGTCTTTACGCTTACTTCGATAAGCGCGGCGCCCGCGACAAAAACTGAAGCTCCGCCGCCAAAACCGTTAAAAAGCGCCACTAGCTGCGGTATGTCTGTCATCTTAATTTTTATAGCCAGGAGCATGCCTATCGCGCCGCCTATGATAATGCCGGCTATGATAACTCCAAAGCCGACAATATTTTGATCTAGCAGTGTTACGACTACAGCAATCAGCATAGCAATTGCCGCTGTAAGGTTGCCTTTTACCGCGGTTCGGGGGTGGGTAAGACCTTTCAATCCGAAAATAAAAAGAACTGACGCTATAAGATAAGATAAGTTTATAATTGTAGCTTGTTGCATAACCTCTCTCGTGTAATGTTATTTCTTTTTCTTAAACATTGCCAGCATACGGTTTGTTACAAGAAACCCGCCAACCACGTTAATAGTAGCCAAAACCAAAGCGATAAAGCCTAGAACAGTTGTAAAAACAGTATGTTGAGAACCGGCAGATAATATTGCTCCAACAAGCGTGATTCCCGAAATTGCGTTGGAACCAGACATAAGGGGTGTGTGAAGAGTCGGAGGGATCTTTGTAATGATCTCAAACCCAACAAAGACTGCTAATATAAAAATCGTTAATGCTGTTACAAAAATTGTCATTTGTTTTTCCCCTTCAGTTTTAGCCACTTAAGACACAATGTCACAAAGAAAAAAATATTCTTTAATTTTGTGTTTTCGTGGCGAGTCCTTTCTCTGCACTGCAAATTTATAAAATTGTGTTATTTTAGCACAATTTTTTTTTAGCAGCATCAGGGCGGTAGCTCCATTCGATTTCGGCCATCCCCGGCCTCAACCCTTCGGACGGCCTTCCTTTGGAATCCGTCCAATTCGGCTTTCCTGCCGAATTGTGGATGTGGCCCTGCCGCTCTACGGTTAAATATCAAGCGCCGGCAAGTTCTTTTACAAGTTTATTCACGATTGTTCCGTCTTTTGTCACCATCGTATTAGTTAAGATTTCATCATCAGCATCATCACTCAACTTTCCCTCTTTTATAATGTGTAGAAGGAACGTTGTAATGTTTTTTGAATACATCTGGCTTGCATGATACGGTATGGTAGAAGCAATATTTACGGGACCAATAATAGTTACCCCGGTTGTCACCACTGTTTTTCCTGATTTTGTTAGTTCACAATTTCCTCCCGATTCGGCTGCAAGATCTACTATTATCGAACCATGATGCATTTTTTTGACCATACCTGCTGCAATTAATACCGGAGCTTTTTTGCCCGGTATCATGGCGGTAGTGATCACAACATCGCTTTCCTCTACGATTTTGGTCATCATCTCGCGCTGCCGTTTATAAAAGGATTCATCCATTTCTATCGCGTATCCCCCGCTGTCTTCAGATTCCTTGGCGTCAACAGGCAGTTCCACGAACTTGGCGCCCAGGCTTTCAATCTGTTCTTTAACCGCAGGGCGCACATCGTAGGCTTTCACCACAGATCCAAGACGTTTCGCTGTTGCAATCGCCTGAAGTCCCGCAACTCCAGCCCCGACCACAAACACCTGGGCAGGCGCTGTTGTTCCGGCAGCAGTCATTAACATGGGGAACATCTTGGGGAGTGATTCCGCGGCTATCATAACAGATTTATAACCTGCTATTGTAGCCATAGAAGAAAGGACATCCATGCTCTGGGCACGAGTAATTCGCGGTATAAGTTCCATAGCAAACGCGGTAACTTTGCGATTTGCTAATATTTTTATGGCATCAATCGCGGCAAGTGGTTCATGAAGACCAACGACAATTTGACCAGCTTTCATCAGTACAAGATCGGATTTTCCTTTATCGGGATTAGTGCCGAACCCACGAACCTGCAGGATTACATCAGCTTTAGAAAAAAGTTCTTTTCTGTTCCCTGTAATCTTTGCGCCCTTATCGGTGTATTCAGAGTCGCTAAAACCAGAACTTCCTCCTGCTTTTGATTCTACTAAAACCTCGAAACCGGTCTTTGTGAGATTTGATATGTTTTGTGGAATTAAGGCAACTCGCTGCTCGCCTGGAAATGTTTCTTTTGGTACACCAACAATCATAACTTTGCTATCCTAATAATTGTTTCAGATTAGAAACCCTATGCTAAATACACTAATACTGTTAGTTCTAAAGAAAGAAGGAAAAAGCAATTTATAACTGACACCATGCAATTGTCAAGAACAAATCTTAGAAACTATCATATTTCTTGGAATATTCAAAGATTTTTCTTGGTGACCTTTGTACTTTTATGGTCGTTTTGGGACTGCGCCTTCGTTGTGTTGTATTACTAATCTGCGGAATATTTTTTGAGCAAAGTTTTTGTAACCCATTAAAAAATATTAGACAGGATTACAGGATTAACATGATATAAATCCAGTTAATCAGATACGTCTATCAATAAAGAAGCAGTACGTATCGGTCTTCTATCTCTGGAACGCTATAACAAACTCAAAGAATCCTATGATTTTTTACGCCGTGTAATTAATGGTATCAGAATTGTACACGAACGTTCTGAAAGCAAACTCCCGGAGACGAACGAGAAATTGTCCAAACTGGCATTCAGAATGGGGCACTCAAGTGAAGATGGGAAAAAAACAGGGAAGGTTTTCTAAATGATTATGCTCGCCAAACTCGCAAGGTGAGAGAAATACACCAGTCCTTTTTCACCGTTAAGGAGCAGATTTAAGTTCTTTCTCCGGGAGTTATTTTCCCAGTGTCCTCTTCGGAGAAACGATAGTTTCTATTTCAAAATTGAAGGAATAACTTCAATCAGATCGCTTGCAATAAGGGAAACCTGGCCTTTCTCTTGTGAAATCCTGTCGCCGGCAAAGCCATGAAGATAGACCGCTGCTTTTGTTGATGCGTCGGCAGGAGTAATATTTTGAGCTAATAACCCTGCTGCCATGCCCGCCAGGACATCCCCTGTTCCTGCTGAAGCCATACCCGGATTTCCTGTTGTATTTATAAAAGTGCTGCCATCAGGTAAAGCGATAATTGTACCGGCTCCTTTTAAAACAACAATAAGGTTATAATCCACTGCAAATTTTTGAGCTATTCCGATTCTATCTGCCTGCACGTCTTTGACCGTTTTTCGTGTCAGCCTCGACATTTCTCCCGGATGGGGAGTAATAATGACCTGGCCTTTTACTTTTTTTAAAATTTCTAAATGATCTGCTAAACAGTTCAAGCCATCCGCGTCTATTAAAAGCGGTACTTTAATTTCAGGAATAATCATAAGCAATAGCTCAATGGTTTCCTGTTGAGTAGATAATCCAGGCCCTATTAATACGGATGATTTGCCATTTATTGACTCAAGAAGTTTATCTTTTGCCGCAATATCAATACTTCCCTCTTGGGTCTCAGGAAGAGGGATGCTCATTACTTCAATGGGGCTCATTTCAATGGACGAATTGACTGATTGCGGAACCGCTAAGGTGACCAAACCTGTTCCTATCCTCAAAGCGGATAGACCTGCTATGGCCGCTGCCCCCCCCTTCCCAGCAGATCCGCCAATAACGAGCAAGTGACCGTATGTACCCTTATGGGAAGACCGTTTTCTTTCTTGAAATAAAAAACAAATATCATTTCGATCGATCGTATGAACTTTTATCTTTTCATTTCTAACAATTTTATCGGGAATGCTGATATCAACGACTTTTAATTCGCCAACCAGATCTGCCGCAGGATACAAGAAATGGCATCTTTTAGGACGGCAGAATGTGACAGTCATATCAGCCTTAAAAGTCTTTCCTTCCACATTTCCATGATCAGAACTCAAACCGGACGGAATGTCGATTGCTAAAGTAAATTTATTGAGATCATTTAAAAATGAAATAACAGACTGCAAAACTCCTTTTACCGGCGGGGTTATCCCGGTTCCCAAGAGGGCGTCGATAAAAATATGGGCATGAGCCAGGTGGCTTTTAAAGGTTTTAAGTTTGTCGAGGCTCTCGACTTCATGAATAGGAATCCCCATCTTCTGGGCTAAATCTAAATTGATTTTTGCATCATGGGATGTGTCATCTTTTTTAGCAAAAAGAAATATTTCAACCTTTACTTTTTTATTAAAAAGATGTCTTGCAACTACAGCCCCGTCTCCACCATTATTTCCCTTGCCGGCGAAAACAGAGACATTCTTTTGAGTTAAGCTATTAAACTTATCTTCAAGGGCAATAACCGTCTGAATTCCTGCGTTTTCCATAAGGACAGGCCCGGGGATGCCGTAGTCCTCTATGGATTTCCTGTCGACTTCTCTCATTTCTTTTGCAGTAAGGATTTCCATTTTTTTTATCATTAGAACATAAAGCGGCAAGTTGCCGCAATCACAATTCGGCATGGAAAGCCGAATTGGACGAATCCAGAAGGAAGACCGCTCGAAGGGTTGGGTCCAGGGATGGACAAAAACCAATTACAACCCCCTGCATCCCCCTTTTTTAAGGGGGAGTTTAGGGAGAGAATTCCCTTCTGACAAGAGGGGTTTCTATTTGGGATGGAGTGTGTGTCAAAAACTTTGCAAAGCTACGAAGTTAAGCTTGGCTTTGAGCCTCAGCTTTGCTACGGGAAACTTCAAATTATCGGTTAAATATTTTACAAAAGCATAATGCTTTAATATAATAGCGAGGGCTAATCTATCTAGCAAAAGGGTATTAATAATATTGCATAAAATTCACAAAAAATAACAATGAAGCTGCTTGAAAAGTTAAAAGCCAAAGACCTTTTACACAAAACCATATTTATACGCACGGATTTCAATGTACCGCTCAAAAAAGATACACCGGGTAGATTTCTGGTCACGGACGATGAGCGCATCAGGAGGTTTTTGGATAGATGCTTTAAAAGAATACATGAACTCACACAGGGAAACTGTAGGATCATTATCGGATCTCACCTTGGCAGACCTCATAAACATCTGAGTGATAACAGTTGGGACGGAATATTTAATCTGCAGTTTGTTTGCTCTCATTTCGAAACCCTTTTAAAAAAAGAATATGAGGATTCTTATATCGTTTTCCCTCCGGAATCTATGGATTCCCAATTGAAGCATTCAATCGAGATGGTTAAAAAGAACCAGTTGCCTCTTGGCGGAATTAAGTTCCTGCCGAACTTGCGTTATCTTCTGAAAAGAGAAACTTCATACAGGGATGAATTTATAAAGGATTTGGCCAATATATGTGATGTATATATTAACTGTGCTTTTGGAACCAGCCATAGAGAGACCAGGAGCATCATAAAGCTTCCCAATCTTATGAAAAAAAGGAACAAGCTTGCTGTAGCGGGCATGCTCCTAAACGAAGAGATTTTACGACTTGGTGAACTGGCGCAAAGGATTATTAAAGAACCTGAACATACCGTTTTTATAGTCGGCGGAGCAAAAGTGTCAGATAAAATAAGTATAATAAAGCAGTTTGTTCAATCCGGTATTGGCCGTATTATACTTGGTGGAAAAATGGTGAATGCCTTTCTTTTAGACAGGGACTTGAAAAAAGATCAAATAAAAATCCCGGCTAAGTTGAAAGCAAAAGCGGGGAAGGAGAATAACATCCATGAAGAGGTCATGCTGGCCGGTAAAATCATTAAAATGGCCGAGGATAAGGGAGTTGAGATCATCTTCCCTGTGGACTATAAAGTTTCATCGGATTTCGATTCTCCAAAGTTTTCAATATCAGAGGCCCCTGATTTTAACAAAGAGCTGCAATTAGATATCGGGCCAAACTCCATAAAGAAATTTTCAGAAATCCTGCTTAATAATAATGTAAAAAATATCTTCTGGAACGGCCCTCTAGGAGCTTTTGATCATCCTACCAATAAAGGGTATGCGAAGGGTTCTGTTGGGATAGCCCAATCTCTTTTTAATAAATGCATACGGGACAAAGATTCTTTGGTTGTAATAGGGGGAGGGGATACTGCCGCCATTGTTCAACAGTTCAATCTTTCCAGTATTGAGAAAGAGTTCTTAAAAGAATTAAATAAAGTAATAGGAAACAATATTAATCACAAACTCTTTGAGATTAAATTTTCTGATCATGACCTTTACACGCTTGTGAACTATTTTGTAACAAATTTTTTTATTTCCACAGGAGGCGGCGCTTCTCTGGTATTTCTGGAATCCTTTCTAAAAGATAAAGGGCGAAAATCTTTTAGCCAATACCTTCCGGCAACAAAAAGCTTAATGGATTGATCAATTTTCCATATTCATCCTTTTAATCTGTTCATATTCTCTAAATGCTATTTTCGCTGAAAGTTAGATTAATTATTTGATAAATGAAGTCTTCAATTATATTAATAATTATTTTTATCCTGTTGTTCTGCGTGGTCCTTCTTATGATAGAGGATAAAATGATATACTTCCCGAAAAAATATCCTGAAGGTATTTGGAACCCGGGAGATTATGGAGTAATTACAGAAGATGCCTATTTTAAAACAGACGATGGACTGATGCTTCATGGGTGGTTTGTGCCCTCTAATGAGAATAAAATTACTCTGTTATGGTTTCATGGAAATGCGGGAAATCTTTCTCATCGACTTGAAAATATTAAATTACTACATGAACTTAATATTAATGTTTTTATTTTCGATTACCGTGGCTATGGAAGAAGTGAAGGGAAACTTCCATCGGAAAAAACAATCTATCTTGATTCAAGAGCCGCGTATGAATATTTAATTCAACAAAAAAAAATACCAAAGGGGAAAATCATTTTTTTCGGCAGGTCTCTGGGTGGCGCAATTGCCGTGGAGATGGCCAGAGAGCTTGGTTGCAGAGCATTAATTTTAGAATCGGTTTTTACATCCGCGGAAGATATGGCAGGCAGAATGTTCCCTTTTTTGCCGGTGAAGTATTTTATCAAGACAAAGTTTAATTCGATTGAAAAAATCAAGAATATAGCCTGTCCCAAGCTTTTCATTCATGGGAACAAAGATAATGTTGTCCCTTTTAAACTGGGGAAAAAGCTGTTTGAAGCGGCACCGGAACCTAAAGAGTTTTATGAAGTTGACGGTGCTGATCATAATGATACTTATATTATTGGCGGAAGCGAGTATTTTAAAGTTATCAACCAATTTCTTAGGAAAAAATAGGGGTCAAGGGGCAGGGGACTGGGTGTCAGGGGACAGTATTATGGAGTCCCTGATCTTTTCGTATTTCAACTAATTTCTTGGGAGTTATCACAAATGAAAGCAATGATTTTAGCTGCTGGTCTTGGACTTCGTCTTCGTCCGCTAACCGATTTAATACCCAAGTCCATGGTTCCGATTTCCAACAAACCGCTTCTAGAATACCTCATAGACTATTTGAAACAGGCTGGATTTGAAGAACTTGTGATTAATCTGCATCATCGTCCGAATATAATTAAAGATTATTTTAAGGATGGGAGAGCTTTTGGTGTAAGAATTAATTATTCCATAGAAAAGGAAATATTAGGGACAGCAGGAGGAATAAAAGCGGCAGAATCGTTTTTAAAGGGCGATCTTTTTTTCGTGATAAACAGCGATATAGCTTTTGAACTGGATTTTGCTGATGTTATTCAATTTCACAAAAAAAATAATGCTTTAATAACTATGGTAGTAAGAGAAGATAAAGACGTTGAAAAATTTGGTGTTATAGGAATAGATTCATCATGCCGGGTCAGGCGGTTTCTGGATTTCTGTGATACACTGCAGACCGGAACGCTTAAAAAAACAATGTTTTCCGGTATTGCTCTTTTCGACCCTGATGTTTTAAAGGAATTTCCTGACAAAGGGTATTGTGATATTTCTAAAGAGATTTACCCAAAGCTTTTAACAGATGATTTGCCACTCTTTGGGTACGTTACTAATAAATATTGGGTAGATATGGGAAACCCACAAAAATATCTTTTTCTTCAAAAAGAAATATTATCAAAGAAGATTTTTCAAAATACTGTACGAGATGTACAGGGCACGAATCTTCAAAGTGGATTTAGTGGCTCCAGGGTAGTTCCGCCGGTGAGTATTGGAGAAAATGTAAAAATAGGTAAAGATTCGATCATTGGACCTTATATTTCCATTGGCAACAATTGTATTATCCATAACGGATGTATATTAAATAATTCTATCCTGTGGGATAATATTACAATTACAGAAAACTCAAAAATAGAAAAGTCTATTGTTTCCAATCAAAGAAGCATAATCAGAACTTAAGGTCAGCAATTTGAATAACTAAACGATTTGTTTATCCTGTAATCTTGTCTAATAATTTTTTATCATTTAATCAACAATGAAAATATTGTTACTCGGAAGACTTTTTGATCTCATCGCTACTCTACTGACAGCTATTGTAGTTTCGTTTCTCACTCCTTTGATATTGCCTGAGACGGTTCCCTTTTATTTTTCAATGCCCCTGGGAATGACGTTAGGAGGAATCATTGGAATGATATGTGGTCTTATATTAAGTCTTATAAATATAATGTTTAATTTAATGATGCATACGATGACCATAGGAATGCTTTCAGGCATGATGGCTTTTTCACAGGCAAGTTATACAACATCGGTATTTTTAACCTTTTTTGTATGGCTTGTTTTAGTTGTATCAGATGAATATTATCTGCGGATTACAAACAAAGTAAAGTATGAATTGACTGAATAGTATATGAGTTGGAATTTTGGACGCAGATGAACGCAGATTTTCAAGGATAAATAAAATTTCTATCTGCGTGTATCAGCGAAAATCAGCGTTCTATTTAATTCGAAAGTATGAAAACATTAGATAATAAAAAAAGTGCGAAGTTCTGGGATGATTTTGCCGGCAAGTTTAACCTGTTGACCAGGTACAGTGAATGGCGTTGGCATGAGCTCAAAAGAGAGATTTTCTCAAAAGCTTCTGGCAATGTCATTATGATCGGAGCCGGTACAGGGAATGATTTTAAGCTTTTTCCTTCTGACGTAAAAATAACAGCTATAGATTTTTCACAAAAAATGCTGGATATCGCAAAAAACAAACGCGATGACTCTCCATCCCCCTTGGAACTCAAACTGGAGGATGTGCAATCTCTTTCATATGGAGATGAGGTTTTTGATTCAGCAATTACCTCGTGTGTATTCTGCTCTGTGCCTGACCCGGTAAAAGGGTTAAAAGAGGTTTTCAGGGTTTTAAAGCCGGGAGGAAACCTTGCCATGTTTGAACATACGGACAGTAAAAATCCGTTCTTTCATTTTACCCTGAAATTAATGAACTTTTTACCCGGGCCGGATTTAACCAGGAAAACAACATTAAATGTCCATAACTCAGGTTTTGAGGTATTATCAGTCAATTATATCTTTCAGGATATTGTAAAAACCATCTATGCCAGAAAACCCCTTTAAATGGATCATTTCTTAAAAACAGCGGTAATAGCGGCAAAACAAGCTGGACAGATTATGCTTAAACGCCGTGGCTATCCGGGAAAAATCGATTATAAAGGTCGTATAAATCTCGTTACCGAAGTCGATCTTCTGTGCGAGAAAAAGATCATTGAAGTTATAAAAAATAATTATCCTGATCATTCAATTCTTGCGGAGGAGAGAGGCGAGATCGCGACAGATTCCGATTATAAATGGATTATTGATCCTATTGACGGTACTACTAACTTTGCCCATGATTTCCCCTTTTATTGTTCTTCTATTGCTCTTGAAATTAAAGGCACTATACAAATAGGAGTAGTTTATGTTCCGGTTTTGGATGAACTTTTTGCCGTACAAAAGGGAAATGGAGCTTTTTTAAATGATAAAAAAATTCAAGTTTCAAAATGCAATATGTTAAAGACAAGTATGCTTGCTACCGGTTTTGCTTATGACGTCCATGAAACGGATATGGATAATGTGAATAATTTTAAAAATTTTCTCAAACAAGCCCGGGCTGTTCGTCGCCCCGGTTCTGCGGCAATTGATTTATGCTATGTTGCTGCAGGACGGTTTGACGGATTCTGGGAATTCAACCTCCACCCATGGGATGTTGCAGCCGGAGTTCTTTTAATTCAGGAAGCAGGCGGAAGGGTGACCAACATGGCAGGAGAAAGTTATTCTATATATTCAAATAATATCCTTGCCAGTAACAGAGGGATACACAGAGATATGGTTAACGTCCTGTGTCTTTAACCTCGTGGAACAATGGGGGATTTTTTTCAATGAAAAACGATAAGACAGGGAGTAAGAATTAAGAAAACAGGTCTTTTTGCTTTAAACGGTCCACTCTTTATATTTGTCTGTTATTGAAGCTACTTTTTTTTATCCACTTTGTTCCTTCTATGCTAACTATACTTTGTGATAGAAAAAATTTTTCTTTATTGAGATAAATGATCTCGTTGTTAATTGTGCCTATTTTTTTATCTTTTTCATTTAATTCTTGATCTGAAAGACATCCTTCCTTCTCTATTTTCTGTATTTTAGTTTTCAGCTCATGAATCATTTTTTCAATCTTTTTAACTTCTTTTTTTAATTCTTTTATTATTTTACTATTGGCCATAAAAACGTTTTACCTCAAACCGTTGTATTTCAAATTTCTCCCGGTGAGCAATGCCTCCTTTGCTTTTAGAGATTCTGAGTTGTTCGTCGATCGTATCAACTCCCTCAAGATCGGGTAACAATACCCCTTTTTTAGATTTGCTGCTTACTAAAATCCCATATTTTTTTGGATTCAACTGACTTGGATCGGTTACTTTTTCAAGAGGGGATAACAGGTCGACAGAAATTGTAAGATCTTCCAACTCATCAAGTGTTACAGAAGGAAAGCGTGGATCCTGTGTGGAAGCACTGACTGCGTTGTGAATAAGTTCTTCTGCTGCATTGTTTTTTGTCGGTTCAACCGTTCCAATGCAGCCTCTTAGCTGTCCATGTTTTTTTATTGAAACAAATACCCCTCTTTTTTCCATAAACTCTTCTGCTAAATCCTTGGGAGGTTGAGGTATAACTCCATTAGTCAGATAACTCCGGATAGTTTCCTTTGCTAATCTTATAAATGGATTATTAGACATTTGTCATTGGTTTTCAATGAATATTGTATTTACTGTTAACAAATGACCATTGACAAACAAATATCTTAATTTCAGATATCCCGGCTTACAACATAGTCCGCCAGAGATAAAATGGCGGTCAAGGAAGGAGATTCATCAAAAGCCACAATTTCTTTTTTAGCTTCTGTTACATAATTTCTAGCTTTATCTAAAGCATAGTTAATGGAATCATAGTGTTTCATCATACCCACTAAAGTTTTCAATCTGCAGGACAAGTTATCATTGGATCGAACCAGCTCTTGTATTTTCTTTTTTTCTTTTGCTGGAGCCTTTTGGAAAAGATTTATAAGAGGCAGGGTCATTTTTTTTTTTTGGAAATCTAATCCTATGGTTTTCCCGAATTTTTCTGGATTGCCGGTATAGTCCAGGATATCGTCTACTAATTGAAAGGCAATTCCAGCTTTTAAACCAAAATCGGCAAGAGCTTTTTCTTTTTCCTGTGAAGCATTCCCTATAATAGCGCCAATCCTGCAGCTTACTGAAATAAGAGACGCTGTTTTTTTATAAATAATATCCATGTATTCATCTTCTGATATATCGAAATTACCTTTGGTAGCCAGTCCTAACACTTCTCCCTCTGCCACCTCCTTGGAAGCCGCGGATACTGATTTGTTAATTTTTGAATCATCCTCTGACGCTAAGAGTAAAAAGGATTTTGAGAAAAGAAAATCACCGACAAGAACAGAGGCTTCGTTTCCCCATTTTCTGTTTGCAGAGGGATTTCCACGACGTATAAACGCTTCATCCACAACATCATCATGCAATAGAGTAGCGGCATGAATTAATTCAACTATACAGGAGTTTAGAATATGACGGTTACCATCGGAATAACCGCTTATTTTAGAACTTAAAACAAGAAACATGGGGCGGAGTCTTTTGCCGCCTGCATCGTTTAAGTAACTGGTAATTGTAGGAATCAATGGAACATCCGATTGAAAATTCCTATAGAGACCCTCTTCCACTTTTTTCATGTCCTCGCGAACAAGGTCATAAATTTCATCAAAAGTCATTGAAGCTATAGTTGATTTTATTGTTGGTTGGCAAGTTTGCATTTGGAAATATTAAAATGTCATTCTAATCAGTAGCGCAATTATTACATACAATCTGCTGTTCATGTCAAGAAATAAAAGGCTCATTATCTTCTTACGATAGTTCCCTCCATACCTGCTTTTTGAAGTTGGTTTAGCAGATGTATCGCATGCTCCCTATCTTTAAATTTACCAGCTCGAACCTCATGAAATATAGTTGGTGATTTTTTTTAATTATCTTTCCTTTTAAACCTTTTTTCAGAATCCGTTTTTTTATTTGTTCAGCTTTTTCATGAAAAAAAATGATTGGCTAATAAGCTCAGTTTCTTTATTTTCTGATACTTGTATTTCTCAGGCTGCATTAGGAGCAGTAATTGCACCTAGTACGCTATCAACACTTTTTTGAGTTTGGCTGCTATAAATTTGTTAATATTTGATATTTTTGCCGGCGTAAAATACACGGCAAGGGATGACAGCAAGAGAATCAAAAGCAAGAAAATCTTTGTACGTCGATGTGCAACGTTTGTTCTAATATATTTTTGTCTGTAAAGTATACCATGCCCTTGTTTCAATAAATTTATTTCAATCATATATCATTAGTAGGTAGTCCCAGTCAATAGTCATTGGAACAACTGATTATTCTTTTTCTTTCTTGGATTGTTCGATTACTTTGTCCGTTAAATGCTTCGGCACTTCTTCATAATGAGAGAACTCCATCGAAAAACTTCCTCTGCCTCCGGTTAAAGCCCTCAGGTCTGGAGCATATTTTAAGACCTCTGCCGTAGGTACGTTTGCCTTGATTACCTGATTGCTCCCAGCCGGGTCCACTCCCAGCACTTTGCCTCTTCTGGAGTTTACGTCGCCTATTACCTCTCCCATCATATCGCCCGGCACAGTTATTTCCATACTCACGATTGGTTCCAACAGTACCGGCTTACATTCTGCAACCCCCTTCTTGAATCCCATAGAAGCTGCGATTTTAAAAGCCATTTCAGATGAATCAACTTCATGGAATGATCCGTCGTAAAGAGTAGCCTGAAAATCAACTATGGGATAGCCTGCTAAAACGCCACCATTCATAGCTTCAATTATACCTTTTTCAACTGCGGGGATGTACTGCCTTGGAATAGCTCCTCCAACGATTTTATTAATAAATTTAAACCCATCACCATGAGGTAGTGGCGCCAGTTCAAGCCAGGTATCGCCAAATTGTCCACGGCCGCCCGATTGTTTTTTGTACTTCCCCTGAACTTTTGTTTTTCCACGAATTGTTTCCTTGTACGGAACCTTAGGGGTTTTGACTTCTACCTCAACCCCAAATTTTCTTTGAAGCCTGGTTACAATAATCTCTAAATGGAGTTGTCCCATTCCGGAAATAATTAATTCATTTGTCTGGGGATCACGGCTTACTTGAAGAGTAGGATCCTCAACTGCAAGCCGTTGCAAAGAAGAACTCAGTTTTTCTTCATCCTGCTTTTTTTTTGGGACAACCGAAAGAGAAAGAACAGGACGGGGGAACTTGATAGGCTCAAAAATGATTACTTTTTTATCATCTGAAAGAGTATCTCCTGTCATAGTCTTTTTAAGTTTCGCTACGACACCAAAATCACCGGCTGAAATACCTGGTACCGAAGTTTGTTTTTTCCCCTGAATGCAAAAAAGACTGCCCAATTTCTCTTTTGATTTTGTTGTGCTGTTCAGAGCAACACTGTCTGATTTTAAGACTCCGGAATAAGTTCTAAATAGAGTCAATTGACCTGCATAAGGATCAGCAATAGTCTTGAAAACCAGAGCGGACAAAGGTTCATCGGGAGAATTTTTCCGGTCGACCTCTTTTTGTGAATTATCTTTCCCTTTGATTGGCGGCCTGGTATCCGGCGAAGGGAAGTACTCAACAATAGTATCCATTAATAAAGAAACACCTTGATTATTAAGCGCTGATCCACACAGCACCGGAATAACAGAAGCATTATTTATACCTGCTTTCAATCCCTTTTTTATCTCATCATCTGTCAGGCTGCCTTCCTCCAGATATTTTTCCGTCAACTCGTCAATTGCTTCAGCAGCAGCTTCTATAAGTTCTTCACGATGTTGGTCCACCTCATCCTTTAAATCTGAAGGAATTTCTCCTTCTGTTACTTTTCCGCTTTGGTCACTAGCAAATGAGTAGCTTTTCATCTTTATTAAATCAACTACGCCTTTAAGATTTGTGCCGGTATCGAGAGGAATCTGGAATTTGACAGGTTTCTTTTTTAAAATTTTCTCAACATCATCAACTACTTTTGCAAAGTTGGCCCGCTCATGATCCATTTTATTTATAAAAATAGCACGGGGAAGGGTTTCTTCGTCTGCCCATTTCCATACTTTTTCAGTAATGATTTGAACTCCTTCATTAGCAGAAATTACTACGATAGCGGTATCTAAAACGCGCATAGAACCCTGGGTTTCTGCTATAAAATTTACATAACCCGGTGTATCGACTATATTAATTTTATAACTATCCCACTCACAAAAGGCAAGAGATGCATTAATAGTAATGCCGCGCTTGACTTCATCGGGGTCAAAGTCCATTACGCAGGACACATCTCCCACTTTTCCCAGCCTGTCTGAGGCTCCGGATGTATAGAGCATTGCTTCTGCCAGAGAGGTTTTGCCTGCGTCCCCGTGAGCCACTAACCCGACATTTCTTAATTGATCAATATCATATTGTTTCACTTAGATTCCTTCTTATAAAAGATTTTTTGTATCACTTTTATAGTATCTTTGTCAAGATAGCTAGTAAAGCGTTTTTTAGAGAGTTATGTAAACGACCCAATCTTTTTAAGAGTTTAATCCAGTTTGCATTTTAAAACGATGTGGTTTAAGGAAATGATGCCGACTAATTTATCATTTTCCATAACTATTGCTCGGGAAATATCAAAGTTTGTGAGAAAACGGGCGGCGTACATTACAGACATGTTTGCGTTAACAGTTAAGACAGGTTTAGACATAATTTCATAGGCATGGACTTCATTCGATTTTTTGCCTAATGCGATAACCTTTCGTGCGATGTCTCTTAATGTTACTAGGCCATAGACATCTTCATCATTTCGTGGTTTTACCAGAACAGTCTGAAGCTCGGTTTGCTTTTTAAAAATTTCTAATATTTCTGATACCTTAGTAAGCCCTTGAACCGTAATGGTATCTCTCAGCATAACATCTTTTACTTGTTGCATAATTTTTTTCCCCTCCTAAAATAAATACTCGCTTTGCAAAATCTTTCTTCTTTAAAGTTCTTTATCCACCCTTTTTAATCACTCCTAAGAAGGAATGATTAAAAAGGGCGGGTGGATTTTTTAGTTGCGGCTCCGCTCCGCTAAATTAAATATACTTTTTTTCAGCTTTTCCTTCTAGAACCCTCATCTGGCTTTCTGTGCCGACAACCCGATCGACCGACCATGAAAATGCTATGCCATGCCCTTTTTCATGAAAATCACCTGCTTTATAAATGGCGTCCAGGATCTCGTTGGCGTGAAAATCCTCTACTATAAACAGGAGAGCATCCCGCTGTTGCTCCATCTGTAACCCAAAAAAAGATTTGTGTTTATGTAAGCCTTCTCCCCTGGCATTAAGGATTGTAACTCCGGTAGCACCAGCAGATTTTGCCGCTGCAATAACATCTTCCTGGTGGTCTTCCTCTACCATTGCTATTATTACTTTAAATCGCATAAAACCCCTCCCAAAATAAACATTAATATTTTACACCAAACATAAAATAAATTATGGACTTTTTTTATGTTTGCCCACATATGTACAACGTCAAATATATTTGCGTATGTAGCGAAGCATTAAAAAAAATATCACTGCCATGTCATTTAGAGCAAAGCGAGAAATCTTAAAGATATCTCCTGTCGTCGAAACAAGATTTTCTCCCTTTGGAGGAAATGACAGCATTCAGAGCCTTTTAAATATTCGCAATTATTTATGTCGTCATGCATAAATTACAATGATATAAAAACTTCACTAAATCATAATGCCTTTTCTCTTTTCCTCCTTTTTGCCAGCCATTCCGCCACTGTTCCAAAGAAAAGTACCGTAATAATAGGGAATAAAGAGGCAAATGCTATAAGACCAAAAGCATCTATAAGAACAGATCGTCCCGGTATATTGGATGCCAGTCCTATTCCTAATGCGGTAACTAATGGAACAGTAACAGTGGACGTAGTGACCCCTCCTGAATCATAAGCTAAAGGAATAATCATCTTTGGGGCATAGAATGTCTGGCAAATGACTAAAATATATCCAAAAACAATATACCAGTGAAGAGGAGCTCCAATAATTATTCTGTAACAGCCGAGAGAAATTCCGATTGCTACCCCGAAAGCCACAGTAATGCGCAGCCCCCAGGATGAGATAGCTCCAGTCGAGACTTCTTTCGCTTTTAACGCTACTGCGATTAGGGCGGGCTCCGCTATCGTGGTAGAAAAGCCTATAAAAAAAGCAAAGATATATGTCCAATAATACAAAGAAGGATATATAATTCCTTTTTTTTCAATATGTTCTATAAGTAGCGCATTTCCTTTTGCTAAAAAATGAAAGTTTGTTAATTGTTTAGACATAGATTCTCCAAGAGGAAATAACCCTTCTTCCAGTCCGACTAAAAAAACAGCTAAACCAATGATCACCAGCACAAACCCATATATTAACCTGCCCAGGTTTTCAATTTTTTTCTTTATAACCAGCAATTGAAAAAAAATAACAACACCGAAAATCGGTAAAATATCCTTTATTGTACTAAGTACTACATTTGATGAATGATAAATTAGGTCCATTTTTTTATATATTATTACTATGTAAAATCGTTGTTTCTCAGAAAAAATTTTTAACTATCTATTAGTTTATTAACCGCTAACTTCTGAATCAAGGATCAAGAAAAAACAGTATTTCATCAACGCCTTTGTCATCATTCTCTTTGTGTCTTAGTGACAAAGTTTAGCTCAGCAAATCATTTTTGATTATCGGTAAAGCTGAGCTTAGCTCTGCCATCCATGGCCTCAACCCTTCGGGTGGCTTTCCTTACCGAATTGTGGTTGCGTCTACGCTGCATTATGATGTGGCTAATAAATAATCATCCCGTATACCATTACAAAAAGTATGGGCGTTAAGCTTGCAAGGGCAATCAGTCCAAACCCATCGGCTATCGGACTTCTTCCTCTTATGCTGGCAGCCAATCCAACGCCCAAGGTTGCTACTAAAGGCACGGTGATAGTTGATGTTGTGATGCCGCCTGAGTCATAAGCTATTCCAATAATTTCTTTTGGCGCGTAAGCGGTAATCACGGTAATGAAAAAATATCCGATAATAATAAACCAGTGAATCGGCCAGCCCTTGATTATACGGAGAACTCCAACGGAAATAGCTATTCCCACTGATAAAGCCACAGTTATTCGGAGCCCAAATGTAAAACTTTCAATTGATTCTTTAGAATTAGGAATGGCGCTTCCGTGAGCTGCTATTTCTCCGGCTTTCGCTGCAATAGCGATTAATGCCGGTTCAGCTATGGTAGTAGAAAATCCAATGGCAAACCCAAAAATAAGAATCCCCCATAGATTTCCTTTAGCAGAAAATTGGAAAGCCATTTTTTCACCGAGAGGAAACAAGCCAATTTCCAAACCCTGGATAAAAAGAAATAGCCCTGCTAGTAGAAAAAACAATCCCGAAATAGTCGCGGTCAAGTTAGGGAAGGGCTGTTTGATTACAAATAGTTGAAAGAAAGTAACAACGATAAGAATAGGAAGGACATTTAAAAAAACGCTGAACAAGCTTTTTGTTAAATTCCAAAAAAACGAAACCATGGGAATAGATTGGAACGCAGGCGAGATTAGTCTATTTGCTATAAATGCATCAAGACTTATATTTTGCAAGGAAAATAGATATTAAAAAAAATTATTCAGAATATGCATTTGTCTTGTGTAATAATCTGAAACCTTTAAGATAATGTCAGGCAGTAACAGTTTCTTCGGGAAAGTTATCTTCTTCAGGTTCAGGAAGTTCTTTACTTGCAATACTCATAACTTTTTTATTTTCTTTGCCCAACATCTCGCACTGGCCTTCGAAAGACGCGCCTTCCTCAATAAAAAGAACAGGGGTTTTTATATTTCCAATAAGTTGACTTTTTGCTCTGATTTCTATTTTTTTTGACGCAGAGATATTCCCTTCAATTTTTCCCAGGATTATTATAGTGCCGGTGGATAATTCTGCGAGAATGTGCGCCTTCTCACCGATGATCAAAGTATCATTCGTAATAATTTCACCTTCGAGAAATCCATCTAACCTGACAGTGCCGTCAAATTTTAATACTCCCTTAAATTTTGTGCCTTCTCCTAAAAAAGCCTTTACTTCTTTTCCTTCAAACTCACTTTTCCCCATAATCTACTCTCCCAAGCAGGGTTATTTAGCTTATTATTTTTATAATTCTATTAAGGTCATTATTGGAAAAAAAAGAAATTTCAATTTTTCCGCCTTTATTAGATGTTTTTATTTTAACACGAGTTCCAAAAGATTTCTGAAGTTTATTTTCTAAATCCACGATAAAAACATTTTTTGATTTTTTGTCAGGTTTCTTTTGGGGATTATTCATTCTTTTTATTAAAGCTTCAGTTGCACGGACAGACAGCCCCTTTTTAACCACAGAATCTCTGACCTCAAAGAGTTTCCCGGGCAAGAATAGAGCCAGCAAAGCCCTTGCATGTCCCATCGAAAGAGCACCATTAACTAAATCCTGCTTAATAAGTCGAGGAAGCTTTAATAAACGGAGGTAGTTGGCTAAAGATGAGCGGTCTTTTCCAACCCTTTTCGAAAGAGTTTCCTGGGTGAGATTAAAATCATCAATTAATCTTTTATATACCGAGGCCTCCTCTATGGGATTCAGATCTTTTCTCTGAATATTTTCTATTAAAGCTACTTCCAGAGCTTCTGAACCCGATAGATCTTTAATTATTACAGGGATTTTACTGAGTCCGGCTATTTGCGCTGCTCTCCATCGCCTTTCCCCGGCTATCAGCTCATATCCGTCATTTTTGCTCTGCACAATTGGAGGTTGTAAAATGCCCTTTTCTTTTATTGATGAAGCCAGATCTTTCAGGCTTTTTTCATCGAAGTCTTTCCGGGGCTGCATTTTTCCCGGAAAAATGTCTTCGATAGGAACCTGCATGATCCCTGAAGAATCAGTTAAATTTTTCGTTTTGGGAATGAGCGCTTCCAGCCCTCTCCCTAAAGCTTTTCTTTGCATTGAAAATAATTTCCTTTGCCAGATCTAAATAGGCATGAGCGCCTTTTGAGGTATTGTCATAAAAAATTATCGGTTTACCATAGCTTGGGGCTTCACTGAGCCGGACATTGCGAGGGATGACAGTCTTTAACAAAATATTACAAAAATGCTTTTTCGCTTCATCATATATATCTGATGAAAGAGCGGTTCGGGAATCAAACATAGTCAAAAGAATCCCTTCTATAGACAAATTACGATTCAAACTGTTTTTCACCAATTGAACGGTTTTTAAAAGGTGCCCCAGTCCTTCGAGCGCATAATATTCGCTTTGAAGTGGAATGATTATAGAATCAGCCGCAACCAGGGAATTTAAAGTTAGTAAACCTAATGAAGGCGGACAATCAATTATAATGAAATCATAATTATTCTTCACAAAGGAAATGGAATTTTTTAGCCTGAATTCTCTTTTTTCCATTCCAACCAGCTCAATTTCAGCCCCGCTTAAGTCCATATTTGACGGGCAGATAAAAAGATTGTCCAGTTCCGTATCCATAATGATATTACTAAGGGGTTCATCGCCGACTAAAGAGCTGTAAATTGTAGGGCTTCCATTGATTGAAATTCCCATTCCACTGGTGGCATTTCCCTGTGGATCAGAATCAACAAGCAATATCTTTAAATCTGCTATAGAAAGAGAAGCGGCAAGATTGACGGCGGTGGTGGTTTTCCCAACGCCCCCTTTTTGGTTAGCTATACAAATTATCTTTCCCATGATCTTTATACTTTTACACTACAAAAGCTTCTTTCCACAGTGGGATACCTCACGGGGGTCTCATTTCAGAAAGATTTTTTGTTACTAGCCGCAGCGGAAGCTCCCTTTGATTTCTGTCATCCCTGGACTCAACACTCTGGGTGGCTTTCCTTCGGAATCCTTCCAATCCGGCTTTTCACGCCGAATGGTTGTTCCAACTCCGCCGGTCGTTCCTATGAAATTATACTAAAAATTTTGCTATTGCAAGAGATTTTTTTGCAATTTTTTTGAGAACTTAATTTCTTACAATGCAGATAAAAGAAGCATAGATATTTCTATAATGATGTTTCACGTGAAACATTCGATGATTAAAGCAACTAATCCTGAATTAATACTATGATATTATGGATGTTATTTGATTGAAAAGGGTTCCTTGGTAGAGCAAAGCACTTGCAATTCATTTGACTTATCAGGTTTGCTATGTTTGAATATAAAAAATTTGCTAAAGCTTATAATCTCATAAAACGGAAAGGCTGCGCAACCACAATTTGGTAAGGAAAACCAAATTGGATAACGAGGCATGAGCTGCCCAAAGGGTTGAGTCCAGGGATGACAGAAATCAAAAGGGGCTTCCACTCCAGCGCTCACATAGGAACGTTAGCGGCAGTTGTCATTTTTTTTAGAAGGAAATTCGCTCTATTACCGTCTCTCTTTTTCACTTTTTCAAATCATTATCAAAAAAAGAGGTCTCTTTTGCCAATATCTATGTAAATGCCGAAAAAAATTGCTCAGATGATCGTTATAGGGTCGATTCCTACCGCAATTATCGGGCTTCTGTTGAGTAAAGGAGCAGACAAAATATTTTCATCTGCAATTATTGGTGCCATGCTGCTAATTACCGGGCTGCTGCTGTGAGCACGCATCGGATCAAAAAAGACGGAACTACTGATATCCCAATGAAAAAGGCTTTGTTGATTGGAATAGTTAGGGACTTGCTGTTATGCCCGGAATATCAAAATCCGGCGCAACCATTGCTGTAGAGGAATATTTTTGGGACTAAACCGTGAAATGGCAGCACGCTACTCTTTTCTGCTATCAATCTCGGCCATTTTTGGGGCCGAGATGCTTGTTTTGAAAGATTTATCTGATCCGATGATTTTCTTTCCAGCAACGATTATGGGCACTGTTTTAGCATTTGCAGTAGGATACTTCTCCTTGAAGTTGCTTCTGTTTATTGTCAAAAAAGGACAATTGCACATTTTTGCGCCTTATTGCTGGATCATCGGATGGGCTGCTCTTAATTTTGTGGAGTTAAAAAATAAATGTTTCACGTGAAACATTTATTGAACAAACAAGCAAATAATCGTATAACATATTGAAATTATTGAATATAGCATGATTCTACCGAAAATTAAAGACTTTAGAGCTCCTTGATGCAAGATCTGATTATAAAAAAAATTTATATAGACAAGGAAGTAAGAAATAAAAGACTGACGAAAGTTATACTCGGCCGGTTTCCAGGTATCCCTGCTGAAACCTTCAATGCTCCAAGCCCCATTTATAATGATCTTGTTGAAAAACACGTAGATCCTTTTCTAGAAGGGAAAAAAGTCCTTGTTTTATCTGGTTTCAAAGGAGATTTTCTAAAAAAATGTCCCGGGACTAAAGGGTTTATCTGCTGTAATTATTATGTTTTAAACCTGACAACGAACTGCCCTCTGGATTGCACTTACTGTATTCTTCAGGAATATCTTAAAAACAACCCGGTTCTGAAAATATATGTCAATGTAAAAGATGCTTTAAAGCAGGTTGAAAAAATTTATCGGGAAAACAAGAATGCTCTTATTAGAATAGGGACAGGGGAATTAACAGACAGCCTTGCGTTGGATCATATAACAGGATTTTCAGAAATACTTATCCCGTTTTTTGAAGAAAAAAAAAATCTCTTTCTTGAGTTAAAAACTAAAACCAATCGCATCGAGAACCTTTTAAAATATCGCGGAATTAATAATACAATTATTGCCTGGTCGCTCAATCCGCAAAGCATCATAAATGAAGAAGAATTTTATTCAGCATCATTAAAAGAAAGATTAGAGGCTGCGTCGCAATGCCAACAACAAGGATTTAAAACAGCCTTTCATTTTGATCCGATAGTTTTATATAAAGGATGGGAAAAGGATTACAAAGCATTAATCAAAAAGCTGTTTCATCATATTTCTCCTGAAAACATTCCGTGGATCAGCCTTGGCGGACTGCGTTATCGCCCGTCCATGAAACCAATCGTAAAAACAAGATTCCCAACAAACAAATTAATGACTGGAGAGCTCCTTCCCTGTGAAGACGGCAAGGCAAGATACTTTCGTCCTCAGAGAAAAAAAATGTACGAGCTTATAATTGGCTGGTTAAGAAAATATGATAAAAACCTAAACCTGTACTTCTGTATGGAAGATCAGGATATGTGGAGGGAGTTGTTTTCAGGTTTACCCGATTATAAAAACATGGAAAATGAACTGTTCTACAGGGTATAATAATGTTTAAGCTTTCAGCAGTTAGTTATCAGCGATTAGCAAATTTAAAAAATGACTGCTGAGAGCTGACACCTGAGCGCCTATTTTAAATTATGAGCCAAGTAAAAAATCAAGTGGCACCAGCACAAGACAGAAAATTGGGAGATGAGTGGGCAGATTGGAGCGGAGAAACTGAAGAGCAAAAAGGCGAGATAGAAGAAAGCAAATCTACTTTTTTGAAATACGCCTCCGTTGGTACAGCCCTGATAGTAACAGGGCTTATATTTATCTGGTACATGATCATTCCCCGCTTGGAACAGTTCGCCCCGGTTTTAACAATAATAATCGGCATTGGGGTTGTTGTTTTTGCAATCCTGATCTTTCTAATGTTGGGAAGTGTTGCGATTACAGCTCTTACGGAAAAAGGCTATCTGCTTTCCTGCATCAAAGAAAATTTCTTTTTTTCCTACCTGGTTCCCGTTGCCGTTCGATTAGGTAAAAGGTTTGGTGTTTCCCGTGATCGGATGGGGAATTCTTTAATCAAAGTCAGCAATATTATTGTTCATGCAAAATCAAAGAGCCGTCCCAAATATGGGAAGGTTGATCCTAACAGACTCCTTGTTCTTTTGCCCCGATGTCTTTCGAAAGAGAACAGAAAAACCATTATAGAGATAGTGGAAAAAAACAAACTTATTTCTTTTACCGTAGCCGGGGGAAGCGCGGCTCGACTGAAAATTAAAGAAATGAAGCCGCAGGCCATTATCGCCGTAGCCTGTGAAAGAGACCTGGTTATCGGTTTACAGGATGTTGCTCCGAAAATTCCCGTCCTTGCCATTCCCAATAAGCGCCCGGAAGGACCGTGTAAAAACACCTATATCAACATTGAGGTACTCGAAACTTCCATAAAAGATTATCTTCAGAGTGTTTAGTGAGCTCATTCCCTGTGGTCTTGCAGAGATAAGCTCAGCTTTGCTGAAGGGAGCTTCAAACGCAGTGGTTCCTTCAAACCACGAAAATCACGAAAGACACGAAAAATTATTTTCAACTTGGAATCGAGAAACGACACCAAAAAAAAGGTCAGGTCTCCTTTTGACTGCAAAAGAAAAATATAGGTTTTAGATTAGATGTTAGCTATTTGCTTTGCCCTTTAAGGACTATGATTTGTTTTTAACCTTTGTCCCAGGGGTTTATACCCCTGGCTATTAGCGTTTCACCTCTCCCGGGGTTTTCGTTGGCCACTCTTCCCCCTCAGTTTATTTCAAAGGCAAATCCTTTTATTGCAGCTTCGTTGCGTTATGTTATATATTAATTCGTCGAGCAGCCAAAGCCGCTAAAATATTTTAAGACGAACTTTTAACACATCCCATGTTTTCTAAAATTAAAATTCTCTTTGAAGATATAAAATTCAGTCATACTGTTTTTGCGCTTCCATTTGCTTTAATGAGCGCGTTCATTGCTTCAGAAGGTCTCCCTTCAATGAATAAAATTATCTGGGTTTTACTGGCAATGGTTGGTGCAAGAAGCGCTGCCATGGCTTGTAACAGGATTGTAGACGCAAAATATGACGCGTTGAATCCCAGAACAAAAAACCGTGCTCTGCCTTCCAAAAAAATCAACCGTCAGAGTTATCTGTTTTTTTTATTAGGCTCTATAGCTCTTTTTGTTTTTTCCGCTTATCAATTAAACAGCCTTGCCTTTTTTCTATCACCCGTTGCTTTAAGCATTGTGTTCTTTTATTCATGGACAAAGCGTTTTACTGTGTATTCCCATTTTTATTTGGGGTTGGCATTAAGCCTTGCCCCTATTGGCGCGTGGGTTGCCGTCAGGGAAGACATAACAATAACGCCTCTAATATTAGGTGCGGCAGTAATATTCTGGTTGGCTGGTTTTGATATTATTTACGCGTGCCAGGATATTGAGTTTGATAAACAAGCCGGTCTTTTATCCATTCCTGAAAAATTTGGGGTAGAAAAAGCATTAAAATTGTCATCTTTATTTCATTTGATTATGGTTACTTTTCTGATGCTGTTATTACTTACAAAACAGCTTGGCTGGGTGTATTTATCGGGTATAATTATTGTTTCTGCTCTTTTATTGTATGAACATTCAATTGTAAGGCCCAATGACTTATCAAAGATTAATGTGGCATTTTTTAACGTTAACGGACAAATAAGTGTTCTTTTGATGGTATTAACTATTATAGATTGTACTCTTGTTTAGAGAAGTCTTCATGAATAAAAAATATATTAAATATTTTGCTTTAATAATGATATTAGTTTTTCCAATCTCCTGCGCCAAAATAGTTCCGACAAAAAAGCGCAAAAAACCCCCTAAAGTAATAATAAAGAAACCATCAAAAGAAGAAATCATCAAGGAACCTGAACCAAGAAAGAAAAAAGTTAAAAAAATTATTCCCGGATTACCAGCTATATTGCCAACTTATTTTAATAAAAAAGATGGTTCTGATATGGCTTACTTGCAAGGCGGTAATTTTACTATGGGTGATAACCTCGGGGAAAAAAATGAAAGACCTGCCGCAAGGGTATTTGTACCGGCGTTTTTTATTGATATATACGAAATAACAAATGCTCAGTACAAACTATTTGACAATCAGTATGAAAGCTATCCTGCCTCAGAGTGCGATCTTTGTCCTGTTACTGGCATTACATGGCAAGAAGCAAAAAAATACTGTAAATGGGCAGGGAAACGACTTCCAACAGAGACTGAATGGGAAAAAGCCGCCCGGGGTACACAGCCAGTAAAATGGCCATGGGGCGATTCTTCAAGAAAAAACGCGGCAAGTATCCTTGAAAATGAAGAATCTCAATCAAATGCGGAGAACCCTGCCGGTCTTGTTCCGGTAGGAAGTTTTCCACAGGGGGCAAGTGTTTTTGGAGTTTTTGACATGGCGGGAAATGTTTGGGAATGGACCGACAGCCTGTATTTGCCTTATAAAAACAATTTGGACCTTGATGTTCGGTTTCAAAAACAATATAGAGTTCTTCGCGGGGGCTCATGGAAAAATATCCTTGAAAATGCACGAACCACATTTCGCCATCCTTTATCTCCAGACACGAAACTTCCAAACATTGGTTTTCGATGTGCCAGAAATGCTGACGAATCCACAACTCATAGTGTAAAGCCTCGAAATCGTTAGCCCATCCTGATATAACTAGTAGATATCTACATTTCCGGTGTAATTAATGTGCCTCAGCATCAATAGGTAATTTAGGGAACTTGTATCTTCATGGGAACCGAATATTTAGAAACGATTCTTCGACTGATTTTTGCTCTATTTGCCGGGTGGCTTATTGGCCTTGAGCGTTCCTACCATGGGCGTCCGGCCGGCTTTCGAACACACACTTGTCTCTTCTACCCTTTTGATGTTATTTTCTGTGAATCAATGGGAGTTTGTGACTGATGAGCACATGGAGACAATAAGGATTGATCTGACGCGTATGGCGCAGGGCATTATGGCAGGTATTGGTTTTCTTGGCGCCGGCGCGATAATAAAAGAAAATTTAGCTATACGCGGTTTGACGACTGCCGCTTCTACTTGGATGACAGCTTCAATCGGTATCATTATTGGAATAGGTTTTTACTTCCCGGCCGCAGTAGCTTTTTTGATGACATTAGGAATACTGTCTTTGTTTCGATGGATTGAGGATTTGATTCCATCTCTTTACTTTGGAAGGCTCTCAATACGCTTTTTGCGTAATGAATCCATATCAGCATAAGAATTATATGAAGTAATAAATAATCACAATGTTACCTGTAGCAATTTTAGCTATCATCTTGAGGGGAAAGGGAAATCCTTTCAATACCAGATGACTATCTGGTCGAAAAAAACAGATAAGTTTCAGAAACTGGCCGAAACTTTGAATAAAATGGATTGTGTGCGCGAATTTAGCATTGTTCCGACAGGCGATTAAAAAGTTCACCGTTTATTGGCAGTGATAGATATTCCTTGCCCTTTTATGATTTTAATCAATAAATAATTCCATTCTTTTTTTAACAACAGAACTGTGAATGGAATGATCTTCTTTGATAAAATATTTTTTTCCGAATGGTTCTCGGGGTATTTCTTTTAAGAATCCCGCTGAAATTAACTCTCCAATATTCGATGGGTATGAACCGATTTTTTTGTGATATTGATTCCGCATATCTTCGAGAATGAGAATATCTCTCTCCACTACTATTTCATTGATTCTTTTTATTATATATTTCTTTGCTTCTTCATTTTTTGTTGAACGATAAATCTCCTTTAAGAATTTAATGGCAATTTCAGGATCTTTGGTATTGGAATGAAGGCGAGCAACCAGAAACGGAAGATATCGCGGGTATCCCGGTTATTTGATGGCTTCTTCCAGGTAATACGTGGCAGTGGCAAAATCTTTTTTATTATCCATGTAATTATAGCCAAGAAAAAAAGAATTCTCCAATCACGTTCATGAGTTTTAGGAACATTGGTCATTCCTTTTTTAAGAAGTTTAATGCTCAGGTTTTCATCTTTTTCTCAATAGGCAAGGGTCACGCCTCCAATTTCATAAGCAGATTCAAAGTAAGGATCCAGCGTTGAAACAACATCCAGAAGATGATAAAACCATCGGCAAGATTTATCGGTCTTGAAATGCTCACCAAAATAAACTATTGCTTTGATCCATAAATAATCGGCAAAAGTTCATCGTATGCTAAAGCAGCTCCCTTTAAAAATTGTCCGGATGGAAGATACTTCATATCTTCAATTTTGCTGTAACGGGTTCTTGTTTTGTCGATTTGTGTTTGAGACAGGAAAACAGAAGCTTGAAGGATGAGAAAATAAAGAAGAATAACGGTTATCTTTTTTTGTGGAGACGCTTTTTTCGGAAACGCCGCAAATATGTCATATTCTCATTGGCATTACGATACATCTGTAATTTTCATTATCGGTGGGAGTTATCAGGCATGAACTATCAGCGTCTTTTAATTTAAAGACGATCTTTTCTACGTTAATGACATTTAAAATATCCATGACATACTTGGCATTAAGGCCGATAGTTATGTCATTTCCTTTATACTCAACATCAATCTCTTCTCTGGCTTCTCCGAGTTCTGAATTATCCGAAACAAGTGTCATTAGGTTTTTTTGCACCCCAAACTTTACCATCCTGGATTTCTCATCCGCCAAAATCGCGACTCGCCTCAGGGCATGAAGAAAAAGTTCAGAATCAATAACAACATTGTTGTTATTATCCTCCGGAATTACCTGGCGGTAATTAGGGAAACGACCATCGATCAGCCGGGTTACTAAAATCATTTTATCCACTTTAAATGCCGCATGGTTTTTTTCAACAGAAATGTTGATGGTCTTTTTTCCGTTACCTTGATCAGAATCGCCGGCCTCTAATATTTTTAACAATTCCGCCTGCGCTTTTTTTGGAATAATTATTTCTACCTTATCCTTTTTATCAAACCCATTTGATTTTTTAATACAAGCCAAGCGATGTCCATCGGTTCCTACCATGGAAATGTCTTTCCCTTCAGACTCAAGCAAAACACCGTTTAATGTATAGCGGGTTTCGTCCGTTGAAATGGAAAAATTAGTTTTTCTGAGCATTTCTTTCAAAAGGTTAATCTCAATACACAGGTCTTTTTCCTCTTTGTAAGCGGGAAATGCAGGGTATTCCTCAGCCGGAAGGCAGGCAATTTTAAAAGTCGATTTTTTACATGTTATGTTTATCCAGTTATTTTCTTTATCGCTCTTTAAGTGAATTTCTTCATCAGGAAGTTCCCTGACAATTTCATGAAGTTTCCGGCCATTAACAGTAGCGCTGCCCTTTGAGATTATCTTTGCCCCGTAAGACCCCCTAATGCCAATATCAAGATCTGTAGCAAAGATATCAATGCCGCTTGGTTGGGTTTTAATTAAGATATTAGACAGGATAGGCATTACGCCTTTAGTGTCTACAATGCCCTGTACTTTCTGAAGCCCTTTTAAAAATTCTTCACGTGCAATTTTAAATTCCACTAATTCCTCTCCGCAAATGTGTGTCCAATTTCTAACATAAAATTAAAACACTGTCAAAACTAAAAATTTTTTGGATTTGGGTAATAGACAGTTTATAATTGACAATTATTGTTGATTATTTAAACTTAGCTATAGTCTTTAAATCGTTAAAGTACGAGAAGCGTAATGCGTGGTTCGCGTCTTGAGAAACTATGAGTAACTGGTATGTTTACATTGTCAGATGTTCCGATCAAAGTTTTTACACCGGTATCACCAATGATGTTGAGCGGCGCATTGATGAACATAACAACAGTGGTCTGCTCGGCGCACGATATACCCGAACCCGATGCCCGGTGAACTTGGTCTATCAGGAATCCCTGTGCTCCCGGTCAGAAGCAACCAGGAGAGAGAACAAAATAAAAGGGTTAAGCAGAACAGAAAAAGAAGCGCTGGTAAAGAAGATGCAAATTAAGGGAACAAAATCAGTTGTCGAGAACTGCTAACAACTAAGAATAAAAATCTATGCAATGGAAATTTAATACTATATCTACCGTCATACTTGTAACGGGATTATTTTTTATAATAGCCGGGGTACCTCAAAATGTGTATGCTGATAATTCAGATGTGGATTATAATGCCCTGTCATGGAAAGCGGAAAATTTAAATGCTCAACAAAAACATCAACAGGTTATAGACCTTCTAAACCCTTACGTGGAAGATAAAAAAAATAAAAGCGCCTATTTTTTTAATGAATTGGGGACGGCATACTTTAATAAGCAGGATAATCTGAATGCAAATAAATATTTCTCGATTGCTCATCAACTTAATAAAAATGACCCGAAAATCATATATAATTTAGCTAGCTCCATTGCGCTTTTGAAAAATTTTGAAGAAGCATTAAAACTCTTTAATTTAGCTGAATCAAAAGGTTTTGATAAAAGATTGATTAATGAATGGAGAGTTTGGCTTGAGGAAAAGAAGTAAAGGAAACAGCATTCAGCTATCAGATTTTTTGTGATCTTTCAATGGCTTCTATTTAACAGCAGCGTGGTCAGGGGCCGCAACCAAATGGAGCTATCGCTCCGATCAGTTTTGTGTTACAGAAAACTCTGAAGTCACAAAGAGAACGAATATAGATGATGGATGAATCAGAAACCGAAAAAACCGTTTATTCCCCCGGAAAGGCATGAGACCGCAAGAAAGGAAATTGTTTCCTTTCTCAAGGAACAGACTCTGACCGTGAAGGAAATATCCGGCTATGTCCGGATTTCTGAGAAAGAAGTTTCCGCGCACCTCGAACATATTAAGAAATCAATATTAAGGGATAATCTTAAGATGGTCGTTGACCCTGCCACTTGCAAGAAATGCAGCTTTATCTTCAAAAAGAGGGAAAGAATAAGTAAACCCGGGAAATGCCCCCTATGCAAAGGTGAATCCATTAAAGAACCATATTATTTAATAAGATAAAACAGATAATTATTTATCGCAGCGCGGCAGGGCCGCAACCACGGTTAGGCAAAGAAAAGCGAAATGAGCAATCTCCGAAGGAAAGCCGCCCGAAGGGTTGAGGCCATGGATGGCTAACAATCAAATGGGCAGCCGCTCTGAAATTGAAATGCTTTTACGCGCATCGGAAGGAAAGACATAAAAGCAGGCAGAAACAATGCTGAAGCTATTTTAACCTATGGATACTAGATTAAGCTCAAAGGTAAGTTCTTTTCCGGCAAACGGATGGTTGCCGTCAAGGGTTAAGGTTTTTTCATTAAGTTCTTTTACAGTAACAGCAGTTGGTCTTCCCGGTTCTGGCTTAACTTTAAGCATCATACCCAATTCCGGCTTTATATCGTCTGGTATTTCCGACCTGTCAACAGTCGCAACAAGATCTTCCTTGTATTCACCATAAGCCTCTTTCGGCTGAATAGAGATTTTTTTTTTCTCTCCTGAAGCCATTCCAACCACTGCGTTTTCAAACCCCGGAACAACCATTTTCTGCCCAATAGTGAACTCAAGAGGGTCCTTTCCTTCCGATGAGTCAAAAACTTTCCCATCCTTAAAAGAACCTTTATAATGCACCTTTACTTTATCGCCTTCCTTTGCCTTCGACATGTTCTCTCCTTTGATGAAAATTATTTCAATTTAATTTTATTTTAAGTTCACTTGCAATCTCAGCAGCAAACTATGGGGAATGTGCTCACAAAACATTTTCAGCCATCATAAAGAGAGAGACTTTGAATTGCAACTATTTCTAACAAGATTTATTAAAAACTTCATTTCTTCTACTTTTAAGAAAAAAGATACGATAAAATAAAAAATCATTCCTAATACAATGTTTCCAAAAAGCACTCCGGCCTTTAATAAAATATTCGCTCCCGTGTCATAAAATTCAGCATTAATCCAGTAAATTATAAAACCCATCATTATTGATGTAACGGCTAATTTGATTGTGGAGACGAGTATTGTTCTCCCCTTGATGCCACCAATCTTTTTTCGAAGGATAAAAATCAGCAGCATAACGTTTAATAAAGAGGATAAAGAGGTAGCCAGAGCTAACCCACCATGTTGCAGTGGACCCATTAATAAGAGGTTAAGGAGAATATTAGTAATCATGGCATAGACGGCTACCTTAACCGGTGTGACGGTGTCTTTTAATGAATAGAAAGCAGGAACAATTACTTTAACGCCTGAAAAAGCGCACAACCCTACAGCATAATAAAAAAGAGCATGGGCTGTAGCCACAGTGGATTGATGCGAAAACTCTCCTCTCTCAAAAAGCAGATTGATAATGGATTCTTTTAAAATAATTAAACCAACTGTTGCCGGAATGGCTATGAAAAGCACTAACCTTATGCCAAAGGATAAGGTATCTTTTAACTTGTCCATCTGATTTTGGGCTGCCTGCTGTGAAAGGGTCGGGAGTATGGCCACGCCCAAGGCTACAGCAAAAATTCCCTGGGGAAACTGGACCAATCGGTTGCCGTAATAAAGATAAGATACAGAACCTTCAGGCAGAAGCGATGCGAGCAGCGTATCGACAAAGATATTAATCTCCATAACAGCCAATCCCACAAGCGATGGAAGCATGAGTTTTCCGATCTTTATAAGTCCGGGGTGATGAAAATTTAGTGTAGCCTTATATTGAAGCCCTTTTTTAATTAACGTGGGTACCTGGATAAAAAATTGCAGTAACCCTCCGGCGATAACTCCAGCGGTAAGGGCTAAAATGGGTTGTTCCAAGCGAGGAGCTAAGAAGATAGCGGCAAGAATCATGCTGATATTCAAAAAAACAGGGCCAATTGCTGGAATAAAAAAAACACGGAGAGAATTCAGCATCCCCATTGTTAACGCCGCCATCCCTACAAACAAGAGATAAGGGAACATGAGTTGGGTAAGTTTGACTGTCAGGTTAAACTTTTCAGCAGAAGCATGAAATCCGGGCGCAATAACTCGTACGATGGCCGGAGATAAAATTATTCCTAAAATTATCGTAACAAACAAAATTAACAAAAAAGTGTTTAATAAAATATTTGCTAACTTCCATGCCTCATCTTTGCCTTTTGTAGTCAGGTATTCAGTAAAGACTGGGACAACAGCCGCGCCTAAGGATCCTTCACCTAAAAGTCTACGGAGGAGATTGGGAATTCTAAAGGCAACAAAAAAAGCATCAGCCGCCATTTTCGTTCCAAAGAGGTTGGCAATGATCATATCCCGTACAAATCCAAGGATTCGGCTGATAAAAGTTGCCCCCCCTACAGCACCTGTCGCACGGGCCACATGCTCGTTATCATTCATAAATTACCGGATTGGACGACCAATTTTTTAAAAGAAATGAAATAAGCTAATGATAAAATAGCAGAGATATTGATAAAATCAAGAACAGACTGGAACTTCTATTTAAAAATTACTCTGGCAGCAAAAAGGTGAAAAGTTATCTGTTTTTTCTCTTGCTTTAAAGAGCTTATTCTAGTTATCATAAGTCGTGTATAGCAATTATATTTTTTTTAAATCCAAAATTACTTAATAAAATCAATGCACTAATTGACAAAGTTTCTACTTAGCCTTCTTAATTTAAATTTTTATAACTTAAGTTTTACCACTCTTAAATTTACCCTAAATGTTTAGCCATATACCTCGCCGTCAATTGCTGCTCCATTTCTTTTTACTTATAGCCACCCTGATCACTACTTTTTGGGCTGGTGGCCTGGCCTTTGGCGTAACCCTTATTTTAATTTTAGGCGCCCATGAAATGGGACATTATCTAATGACCCGGAAATGGGGTGTGTCTGCCACGCTGCCTTATTTCATACCCGCACCTCCCCCGTTTATTGCCGGAACCTTTGGAGCATTTATTAAAATGAGATCTCCTATTCCAAACCGTCGTGTTTTACTGGAGATAGGCGCTGCCGGCCCCATCGCAGGGTTTGTGGTTTGCATCCCCGCTCTCATCATAGGTTTGACATTATCTAAGATAGGAGAACCCAATTTTCTACATGGATTCTCATATGGTTCTTCAATAGCACTTTCTTTTCTAACAAAAATGGTATTGGGCGTTTCACCGGAGAATGCGCACATTGTTTTGCACCCTATTGCTATGGCTGGCTGGTTTGGTTTATTTATTACGGCCTTAAACCTGCTTCCTATCGGACAATTGGACGGTGGGCATATTATTTATGCCCTGTTTGAAAAAAACTATCAAATTATTTCTAAAATCACCTTTATTATTTTAATACCGTTAGGTTATTTCAGCTGGCCAGGGTGGTTTATTTGGGCAGCTATTGTAGCTGTGTTTGGGTTTCGACACCCCCCGTTAATAGACGAATCAATCCCGTTGACCAGCCAAGATAAAAAAGTAGGATTGATCTCAATTGCTATTTTTGTGGTAACTTTTATCCCGGCTCCTATTATATTTTAAGATAGGAAAGAAAGAGACTGAAGGCTGATAACTGACTGCTAAATGCTTTTCTTATTTTATCATGCTTGAAAATTTAAATCCGGTACAGCAAAAAGCTGTAATGCATAAAAATGGTCCGCTTTTGGTTATTGCCGGAGCAGGTTCCGGAAAAACTAGGGTGATCACCTACCGGGTTGCCAGGTTGATTAATGAAGGTGAAGTCAGCCCTCATAACATCCTTGCCCTAACCTTTACCAACAAAGCCTCTTCTGAAATGAAACAGCGGATGGAATCCCTGCTTGGTAATAAGAGTCTTGATGCCTGGGTTTCCACTTTCCATTCCGCATGCGTGCGTATTTTAAGAACGGAAATTGACCGGTTAGGTTATTCAAAGGATTTTATTATTTATGATTCTATTGACCAGAATGCCTTGATCAAAGAATGCCTTGGAGAAACCGGTTTAAGCGATGAAAAGTATTCCCCAATGGGGATTGCCAACAAAATCAGCCTGATAAAAAATGAGAAAATAGAACCTGACAATAATAATTCCATTGATGAAACCAGTGACTATGATGATGTAATTCGGAAAATTTTCCCTCTTTATCAGAAAAAATTGAAGGCAAACAACGCTCTGGATTTTGACGACCTCTTGTTGAAAACCGTAAAACTGTTCAAGTCTGAACCTGATGTGCTGGAGGATTATCAAGATCGTTTTCAATATATTTTAGTCGATGAATATCAGGATACTAATTATTTGCAGTACTTGTTTATTTCCCTCCTGGCCAAAAAATACCAGAATATCTGTGTGGTGGGGGATGAAGACCAGTCAATTTACCGGTGGCGGGGAGCCGATATTGAAAATATCCTGAGCTTTGAAAAAAATTTTAAAAATACAAAAATTATTAAACTGGAAGAAAACTATAGATCCACAAAAATTATTTTAGAAGCATCCAACTATGTAATAAGCAAAAACAGGAAGAGAAAAGGGAAAATTCTCTTTACGAATAATGGTGCAGGAGAGAAGATCACGTACTACCGGGCTTTTAATGAAATAGAAGAGGGGGATTATATCAGCCGAACGACTCTGGAATTTCAAAGAAAGGGGAAAGCGAACTTTAGCGATATCGCGGTGTTTTACAGAACAAATGCTCAATCACGGGTCATTGAAGAGTCTTTAAGAAAATCAGGCATTCCTTATCAAGTTATCGGCGGACTTAAGTTTTATGATCGGAAAGAAATTAAGGATGTTATTGCTTATTGCCGCGTTATTGTTAATCCTGACGATTCGGTAGGCCTTAACAGGATTTTTAATACGAATAACCATGGTATCGGGAAGGTCACTTTGAACAAGATAAATAATTTTGCCGGTGAAAGAAAGCTCACCCGGTTCCAGGGCATGAGAGAGATGGTACAATCGAAAGCCTTTGCAGGCGCTGTTAAAAATAGGGTTGAAAAGTTTTGCAGTCTTTTAGGCAGGTTGAGGGAATTTGCCGGAGGAAATAGCGTTTCCGAGGTAATCAAGTATATACAGGCGGAAACAGGTTATGTTGATAAATTAATGAACGAAAATTCTTTTGAAGCAAGAAACAGAATCGAAAATTTGAAGGAATTAATTACAGCTGCCAAAAGTTTTGAAGAAAATAATGACGGGGTTTCTGTCAGCAATTTTCTTGATCAGGCGGCACTGGTATCAGACATAGATAGCTTTGATGATAAACATGGTTCGGTAGCCCTGATGACTTTGCATAATTCAAAAGGGCTTGAATTTCCTGTTGTGTTTATCACCGGCATGGAAGAAAGGATATTTCCACACATCAGGTCCATGAGCTGCGAAGAGGAAATGGAAGAGGAAAGGAGGCTTTGTTACGTGGGGATGACGCGTACTAAAAACCGGCTTTTTTTTCTGAACGCGGTGACGAGAAAAATTTATGGCATGGAACTGACAAATCCGCCTTCCGAGTTTATTGAAGATATCCCTGCCGAACTTATAGAAACAATATCACCCTCTCAATACAACCATTCATCTTTAACTTATAACCGCTTTCCTCGGAAAATTAGACAACAAATAGATGGCAGTAAGTTTTCCATTGGAACCAAGGTGGCTCATTCGACCTTTGGGAACGGGATTATTTTGGACGTAAATGGCAGTAATGATGAGGAGATACTTAGTGTATTTTTTAAAGGAGCAGGAAAGAAAAAACTTAAATCCAAGTACGCCGACCTTAAAATTTTATGAACAAAATTAACAGATATATTTTTTATGAGTTGTTTCTTGTTTTTGTCATTGCAATACTGGCAACGACAGGCGCTCTTTTTCTCGATAAGCTGCTTTACTTAACAGAGGTAATAATTAACAAAGGGGTTTCATTTTATAATGTAACTAAAATGGTGATTTATATTGCTCCAGCTTTTTTAGTTTTAACTATTCCCATAGGAGTTTTAATAGCGTCTGTTGTGACTTTCAGCCGCATTTCCGCTGATTCTGAAATGACGGCCTTAAAAGCAGGGGGGATTAGTTTATACCAACTCCTGGTTCCTGTTATGGCTTTATCGCTTTTAGCTTTTATCCTGACAGAATTTATGATGATCTATGGTATGCCAAATGGGAATCAGGCATTTCGAGAATTGCTGTTTCGGATTTTACGAACACAAGCAAATTATGAAATTAAATCTAAACTATTCAATAATGATTTTAAAAATATGGTCATTTATGTAGACAAAAAAGATGAGAACAGTCCTCTGATGAAAGGAATTTTTATATCAGAGACCACGAAAGACAACGAATACAGAATTATTAACGCTGAAAAAGGCTCGTTTATTTCCGACAAAAATGCATTTGTTGTTCAAATGAATTTAACGAATGGAACAATTCACCGACTTGGGAAAGATAAAAATAATTATCATACATTGAAATTTGAACGATATATCCTTGAAATGGAAATTCCCAAGCCTGAAGAAATCGGAGGCAAGCTGTTAAGAGGTAATAGAGAGCTCTCTATTGCAAAACTAAAAGAGAAAATTGAAAGACATAAAAAAGACGGCATCACCTTTTACAGTGAGTTAGTTGAACTCCATAAAAAATTTTCTATCCCCTTTGCCGCCTTGATCTTTGGTTTAATTGGAGCGCCTTTAGGAGTGAAGTGCAGCCGCTCCGGAAAATCAGGAAGTTTTACAATCAGCCTGTTTGTAATAGTGTTTTATTACATATTGTTATTATTCGGAGAGAGTTTAGGCGATACTGGGAACCTACATCCCTTTTTAGCGATGTGGCTTCCCAATTTTGTTGTTATAATAATTGCAGGATACCTGGTTTACAAAACCGCTAATGAATTTCCATTCAAGTATTGGCAATATGCTTTAGATAAATTCGTAGATTCGTACTATTACGTAAAACGTTTTTTGATTTCCGATATTAGGTTAAAAAAATCGCTTTTCTTCTTTTTGTTAGTTGCTGATAATCTCATCTAATAATGTCAAATTGCAAAGATTCCTACATGTCTTGCTGTGGGTTAGCTCAAATACAGCGTCTTGACAACGTAATTTCAGTTGGGTAGAGTGAAAGTAAATCCTCAGATGCCAGGGGATTAGGGTTTAGCCTGATTAAAAATTAAAAATATGTAATCCGTAATGCATAATTTGTCACGCTACCTGTCTCCTGTAAACTGTTGCAAGTTTTTACTATTATGAATTCCAAAAAAAAAAATAATAACCAGGACAATAGCGTCAACTTTACAGAATTAGTGGGAATAGCAGGTGAAGATTTATTCCCTCTTTATTACTACTGGACTGGAGAATGTTTTCGTTCAAGCAAGAAATTATTCGGGATATTCATTCAACAGCTTCAATCTTTTGAAAGTTTTTTAGATGACCATGGTGCGCGGCTAAATAAAAAATGGTTTTATTTTTCGGAACTTATTGCGTCCATGAGAAACCTGGGAATTGTAGCCTACCTATTACATCACATCTTTTATCGCTATGAACATTATAAAATTGAGGAAATTGAAAAGGATTCTTCTGATTTTATTGTGGATACCGGCCAAACATTGGAGTTTGTAAATGAGTTTATAAAAAAGCTTTTCATCGCTTGTCTTGAAGAAGCAAAAGAGCTCAGGATCCCTGTAAAAGAAATTGTCCCTCCTGAAAAAGAATATAGTGATATTGAAGCTACTCAACCACTTCCAGTTGATTTTGAGTTTAAAAAAGTAGATGGAGAAAAAGAAAGGATATTATCGTTAGCCCGGAAAGTAAGGAAGGTAGCTAAAATGTGTCGAGAAGAAAATCTGGGGTGTAAATTTTCTTCCGAGGAATTATTCGAACTTGTGCCTTTAAAGATAAATGAAAAAAAGGCAAGAAAACTAAAAACAATTATTCATGGCGTACAGTCCGATTACGATACTTATGTAAAAAATACGGTTATGGAACGTGAAAATTCCAAACTCAGTGACCTCAGAAGGGCTACATCTATTCCCCTTCACTTATTAGAAGCTGCGAGATGGCTATCTCATTTTTATGAACGCCATGAGAGCGATACTAATCCTAACAGCGCTTCTGAAAAGATAGCAGCGGTAGTTGATAGAAAAGAGGTATTGGACAAGATTATAAATTTTTGTTTTTATTACAGCAATTACTATATGCAAAAAGGAAACGCACTGGCAGAAGACATCATGACTGCCTACGTTGAAAAAGTCCAGTATGAACTTCCTGTTCCCAAACCTCTGGGATTTCACGCGAAACCTTCAACTTACGTTTCATTGATTGTTAATGAACACGGAACTGATGTGGAGATGATTGTGGAGAGTCAGCGTTTTAATGCCAAATCAGTGATCAATCTTTTGATGGCAGCAGGTCTTATCTCGGACAAAGGTTATGAAAAAGTAATTTTTGAGGGGGATAGGCAGGTTTTAGACGATCTTAAAATTTTGGCGGAAAATAATTATTGTGAAGATGATAAAATTCCTGAGAAACTAAACTACCTTAGAATACTTCGGAATATGCCCCGCGTCTGATACGTTCATGGATAAAGACAAAAAAGCAATTATAAATTTTATCGATACGATTAAGCAAACACTGGCCGATATTGCTCTTGAAATGCACGATAATCCGGAGATGCCTTTTCAAGAATACCGTTCAATGGAAATCTTAACCTCCTTTTTGGCTCAGAATGGTTTGTTCGTTGAAAAAGGTTTGTCAGGGCTGCCCACTTCTTTTAGAGCTTCTTCCAGCAATTATAGTGGACATCCAACAGTAGCGCTTTTGGCAGAATATGATGCTTTACCGGAATTGGGCCATGCTTGTGGGCATAATTTAATCGGGGCGGCAAGTATTGGAGCTGCTGCAGCAATGCACCATTTAAATTTTAAAATGAATGGACAACTACTGGTTATCGGAACTCCGGCAGAGGAGGGCGGTGGTGGAAAAATATCAATGATGAAAAACGGAATTTTTAATAATGTCGATGTGGCTATGATGATGCATCCTTCCAATCAGACCAGATGTGTATCCTTGATGCTTGCCCTTCAGGAAATAAAGTTTACCTTTCATGGGAAATCGGCTCATGCAGCAGCATTTCCCTATGAAGGAATTAATGCTCTGGACGGGGTTATTCAGACATTCAACAACATTAATGCTCTGCGTCAACAGCTAAGGGATGATGCCCGTGTCCATGGCATTATTATCAAAGGCGGAACAGCCCCGAATATAATCCCGGATAACGCATCAGCTATTTTCTATATTAGAGCCCTGGATATCCCTTATTTTAAGAAAGTCATCGAAAAAGTTATAAAATGCGCTGAGGGAGCTGCACTATCAACCGGCTGCACTCTTACTAAAGAAAAAAAAGATTTGGCATATCACCCTTTTAAACCTAACTATTCCCTTGCAGACCTGTTTAGAAAAAACTTAACCCTCCTTGGAATTAAAGAGGATTCAACAAAGAAAGAGGGTGGGAAAGGGTCTTCAGATATTGGAAATTTAAGCCAGATGTTGCCTACTATACACATAGATATTGGAATATGCGGCTTAAAAACAGTGGCCCATTCCCCTGAATTTACAAGAGCAGCCAGGTCCGATAAAGGAATTGAAAGAATGGTCTCCGGAGCAAAAGCCCTTGCGATGACGGTTTATGATCTTTTTTCTTCTCCCGAAAACATCAAAGTGATCAAGCAGGAGTTTTAATGTTTGTCAAAGCAAACATAAAGGTTTGCCCTGCATACCTAATTGATTAGAAATCATTTGCAGGGTAAAGCTTCAGCTTTACATCCGTCCGTTTGCCCTTAACTGTAACAATATAAACCATGAAACATTTAAAAGAGCTTATGGCAAATTTTTATCCCGATGAAGATAAGTTTGCTGACCTTTCTCAAAATCATTCTTTGGTTCCTGTTGTTGCAGAACTTCCATTAGACGGAAGAAAATCCGTTATCGGAATTTTTGAAGACCTGTTTTATCAATGCAAATACGCTTTTTTATTAAATAGCGGCAAAGGTAAAAAAATAAACGCCAGGTATTCTTTTTTAGGAGGAGATCCTTTTCTTCGTTTTAAATACCAGGACGGAAATGCAACAATCTGGAAAAAGGGAAAAACCTTTTCAGAAAAATCAGATCCAATTAAATCCTTTACAGCAATACTTGAAGAATACAAGAGTTCTTACTTTTCTTATTTACCGCATTTTTTTGGCGGTGGTATCGGCTATTTCAGTTATGACCTGGTTCATTACTTAGAACCATCTTTTGGGATAAAAAAAGACGGCCTCAATCTTCCGGATATCCATTTTATCTTTGTCGATGAGATTGTTGCTATCGATCATCTTGAAAAAAAGATCAAATTCATTTGTTTAGCCAAAACCAATGTAAAACAAGTCGATCAAATTTATTCCAATTTAATTCTTAGACTGACAGATAGAATTAATCAGTATCATTTATCCCCTTCTAAAGAAAAAAGCTTCAACAACAAGAAAAAAATAGTAATAGCAAAGGAAGCTTTTCAGTCTAATGTTACTAAAAAGGAATTCGAAGATATGGTGAGAAAGGTCAAAACATATCTTAAAGAAGGGGAGATTTATCAGGCCAATTTATCCCAGCGGTTTGAAGCAGAATTTGATGGGGACCCATTTATTCTTTTCAAATGCTTACAAAATATAAACCCTTCTCCTTTTTCAGCTTTTTTAAAATTGGATGATTTTTTTATCGTGAGTTCTTCTCCCGAACGATTGGTTAAAGTTTATAAAAACAGAATTGAAACAAGACCTATAGCTGGAACCAGACCAAGAGGAATTACATTGAATCAGGACAAATCACTTTCCAATGAACTGCTTTTAAGCGAAAAAGAGAAAGCCGAACATCTTATGCTTGTTGATTTAGAGAGAAATGATTTAGGCAGATTGTGTAAATATGGAAGTGTGAAGGTCAATGAATTTATGATTCTTGAAAGATACTCCCATGTCTGGCATATTGTCTCTAATATTAAAGGCATTTTAAAAAATAATATTAATTTGAAAGCGATTTTGAATGCCTGCTTTCCAGGAGGCACCATTACTGGTTGCCCCAAAATTAGAAGCATGGAAATAATTAACGAAATTGAGAATATTAGCCGTGGTCTTTATACGGGTTCTTTAGGCTATATTGGTTTTTCTGGAGAGATGGATTTAAATATAATTATCAGAACCGTATTGATAAATAACGGCAAGACCTACTTTCAGGTTGGAGCGGGAATTGTTGCAGATTCAGAACCTGAACTAGAGTTTTACGAAACTTTTAACAAAGCCAAAGCTATGCAAACTGCTATTCAAAACATGAGGAATTCATCCAAAAAAACAGAATATAATTATACTAAATTTAATCTAATTAAATGTAACTAAAGAACAGTATTGACTAATATTATATTTATTATAGAGTTATACCCCTTTGATCATAAAAAGTGTTTAATTTGGCATAAATTAACTTTTTAACTAGAAGGAAATTATGCTCGATAACCATGTAAAAAAAATTAGAGAGTTACGAATGATGAGTAAAGCTGAGCTGGTACGTCAGGCAAATGTTTCAGTCCAAACCATTGACCGAATTGAAAAAGGACATCAATGCCGTCTGGATACACGAAGAAAAATAATTATAGCTTTGGGATATAAACTGGATCAAAAAGAGAAAATTTTCCCTGAGGATTAATATGGGGCTCTCAAAAAAGTCACAATTAGTAGGGATTGATATTGGATCTCATTCCATTAAAATTGTTCAGCTACTTCAAAAAAAGAAACAGTTTGAACTTTTGAATGCTGGGCTTGTTCCTCTTCCTGAAAATACATTTGAAGATGGAATGACTAAAAATCCCAACCTTGTTTCAGAAGCTGTAAAGCAGCTAATTTCCTCTGAAAAAATAAAAACAAAATTTGCCGTAATATCTATTTCCGGAGAATCAGTGGTCATAAAAAAAATTAATATACCTAAAATGAGCGAACAAGAATTAGCTGAATCCATCAAAATGGAAGCGGAGCAATATATTCCGTTTGACATCAAGGATGTCAATATAGATTTTACTATTTTAGGCACAGTAGTAAAAGAACCGGATGCGGAAAGCGAAGATACAGATGAGCAAATGGAAGTTTTGTTGGTTGCAGCCAAAAAAGATATTATTGAACAGCGAGAGAGCATTCTCTTAAACGCCGGCTTAAAACCGGTGGTTTTTGACCTCGATGTTTTCGCAGCAAAAAACAACTTCAGCCTTAATTACGATGAGAAAATGGATGAGGTGGTTTCTATTGTAAACATAGGAGCTTCTGTAACCAATATTGGTATTATCGAGGGTGGTTCTGCGGGATTTACCCGAGACATTCTTCTGGGAGGAAACAAATTTACGGAAACCATCCAAAAACAGTTGAAAGTTGATTACGAAGATGCCGAAAAAATGAAATTAGGGTTGAATGTTACTGAAGATAATAAAGATAAAATCGTTTCTATTATCATGGAGGATACGGATGTTATTGCTTCTGAAATTCAAAAATCTATTGAGTTTTACAGTACTGCAGCCAACCGTAATGTTGAAAAAATATTTTTAAGCGGAGGCAGTTCAAAGATATCAGGCATAAACCAGCTTTTAAGTGAAAAGTTGGGGGTTAGCGTCGAAACACTTGATCCTTTGAAAAAAGTTTCTGTCAATAAAAAAATATTTGATCCGGAGTACATAGATTATATCAGTCCCATGATAGCAATAGCGACAGGGCTTGCTATTAGAAGGTTTGATGATAGTGACTAAATTAAATCTGCTCGATTATAGAAAACTAAGCAGAATATACAGCGACAGCAGTTAGAGATTGGTTAGGTAGTGTTGGCGTCAGGACGCTTTACATTGAACCTGGAAGTCCTTGGGAGAACGGCTATATTAAAAGTTTTAATGGTAAACTAAGGGATGAACTGCTTAATGGTGAAATATTTGAAACCTTATTGGAAGCAAAAGTATTGATTGAGGTGTGGAGAAAAGGATAGAATACTTTTCGACCTCATAGCTCTTTAAGTTATAGGCCAGCAGCACCGGAATTTATTGAGTTGATTCCTTCATATTATGCTACGCATTAAATAAAGGAATGATGAAATAGGACTGACTCTACGAGTGGTACAAATAGTAGGGCAGGTCACAACCAGAAACGAACAGTGAGCAACCAGTGTGAATGAAAAAGTCGTCAAAGTAGAATTAGGTGAACGAAGCTATTATATCCATATCGGCTTGAATACACTGAACACAATAGGTGAGCGAATTCAACAGTTTCATTTTTCTCATAAAGCAGTACTTATTTCTAATTCACACCTCATAAAGCTTTATGGTGAAAGAATCATTTTAAATCTAAAAAAGAATGGATTTGAGATGGAAGTTATAGAAGTCCCAGACGGGGAAAAATACAAAAATATGCGGGAAGCGGAAAAAATCTATGACCGCCTGCTTGACGGCAAACATGACCGATATTCACCTTTAATAGCCATGGGTGGTGGAGTTCTTGGTGACCTTACGGGTTTTGTCGCGGCAACATATAGAAGAGGAGTCCCTTATATTCAGATACCGACTTCTTTGCTCGCCCAGGTAGACAGCAGCGTCGGCGGGAAAACCGCTGTCAATCACCCCCTGGGGAAAAATATGATCGGCGCTTTTTATCAACCTGCAGGGGTTTTTGTAGACCTGAATGCCCTGAAAACATTGCCAAAAATTGAATTTCGCTGTGGAATGGCGGAAATAATAAAATATGGGATAATTGCCGATGAAATGCTGTTTAACTTTTTAGAAAGCCGCGTCGAGGATATTAAAAACCTGGACTTCAATGCATTGCAGTATATTATTGAAGCCTCGTGCAAAATCAAGGCTTCCATTGTTTCAAAAGACGAGCGGGAAAAAGGGCTTCGCTCGGTCTTAAACTACGGACATACTATCGGTCACGCCTTGGAAAGTCTGACCGGGTATGAGAAGTATAAGCATGGAGAGGCCGTGGCTATTGGAATGATCGCTGCGGCTTTTATCTCTCATGAAGCGGAACTATGCGATAAAAAAGATGTTGAAAGAGTAAAGAAACTTATAGAATCTTTTAATTTAGCCACGCAACTGCCAAATATCAGCCCGGAGAAAATCCTGTCGGCTTTATACTATGATAAAAAAGTAAGAAATGATAAGATCAAACTTGTTTTAATGAAACAGCCTGGATCTGTCGTAATCAGAGATGATATTCCGGATGAAATAATACTTAAAAGTTTGAGTGCGTTAACAAGCTAACAGAAAGAAGCACTGTTTCATAACGGAAATTCGTATCCTTAATCATGGATTCCAGATCAAGTCGGGAATGACATAACGATCGATAGCCGCAACAAAAATAAATTAACACCCCCTGAGTCCTAGGGTGTCCGAAAAAAATTTCTATATTGGCTAAAACCCTAAAAGGTACGCACAAAGGGTTATTTTTTTGTTATTTTCCTTTGGGAACGGCTCGGATGTATTAATCTTTCCAATTATGCTAACTGGAAAGCCATCCGATTGACCTGCAAGAAGGATTTTATCTTTTTAATATTGTGAGCGATAGCTACTAAACCGACTTCGATATTCACCTTGGGTTTTGTCCTTAAGAGAAGCTTTCGAAATCCCATATTTTGTTTAATATCTCCTAAGGTGGGTTCCACATCATATTTACGTTTTCCTCTTTATGTACTGTTCTAGTAACTCAGATTAAAACTTCACTCGTTTTATTAAATTAGTTTTCGGACACCCTGATACATGGGGTTGTCATAAGTTGCGGTCCCATGGACGCTTTATGAAATTACAAAGATGGGATAAAAATATTCCTCCTTCAGCTAAGGAACTGGAGAACTCTCTCAGGCAGGAGGGGCTTGATTTTTATCGCTGGAGTGACAACCCGGGAGTTTCATATCCGTGGCATACACATCCTGATCTGGAAGTCAGGTGGATTATTTCAGGATCAATTAAAATGGGCCTGAGAAACGATAAAGAAGTTATATTGAACCCTGGAGATCGTTTGGACCTGCCTGCTAATACGGAGCATTGGGCCGTAGTAGTAAGCCGCGTGCCTGTTGTTTACCTTTGTGCTTCAAAGAAATAATTTGGGATCTAAAAATATCTTCTTACTTTATAATTTCTTATCTTTGTGTTAATCTTTATAAAAACTGTGACAGAATACCCCTCACGGAAGGGTGGAGAGCGCAAAGTTTTTGTGGGGGTTGCAGGGGTATGCCCCCTGCGGTTTTTAAATTATTAAATTGGTTTTCATTTTCCAAGTGTGAAGAAGCTCCGTGCGGAAACACGGGGAGATTCAATTTCTAATTATGAAAATTTTAAGGAAATTTTTGTGGAAAGAACTGCTGTTGTAAAACGTAAAACCAGTGAGACAGAAATTGAAATGGATTTAAACCTTGATGGTGAGGGGAAATATGATCTTTCAACTAATATCCCCTTTCTTGATCACATGCTAGCTCAATTAGCTAAACACGGTTTATTTGATCTGAAAATCAAGGCAAAAGGAGATGTAGAGATTGATTTTCATCATACGGTGGAAGATGTCGGCATTGTAGTGGGAGAGGCTTTCAAAAAAGCGCTGAAAGATAAAAAGGGAATTCGGAGATTTGGCTCTGCTTATACCCCTCTTGATGAAGCACTTGCGTTAGTAGTAGTGGACATTGCCGGCAGGCCTTATTTTGTTTATGATGTGGACCTTCCTAAAGAAAAAGTCGGTGAGTTTGATGTGGAATTGGTTGAGGATTTTTTTCAGGCCTTTGCCAATAATTGCGGAGCTACGCTTCATGTTAGAATGATTTCAGGAAACAATTTACATCATATAGTTGAAGCGATTTTCAAGGCTTTTGCAAAGGCAATGGACCAGGGAACCAGAATAGATAAAAGGATTAAAGATATTCCTTCCACGAAAGGGGTGTTATAAGGGATCTCTCATTAAAGCCCCTTATCTCCTTCAAAAGAAACGTCCGCATTATTCCGATTCAAAGAAAGACGTATAATGGCGTCTTTCTTTGAACGAATTTCTTCATAGGAAAGGTTATTATAATGTTGTAGTATTGTTTCTATTACCCCGTAATGTGTCATTACAAGAAAACATTTTCCATCACTTTTTAGAATAAACTTACTCATAAAACGTATCACTCTTTCCTTGAACATATCCCCGCTTTCACCATCGGGATAAGGTTTTGACGTATTTTTTTTGTGAACTTTAATGATATCTATGATTTCATTAATGTTTTTTTTGGTATATTTTCCAAAGTCTATTTCCATTAATTCATCCAGCTAAGCGACATTTGTATTTTATTTGAGTTCTTTTAATAATATATCCAGAGAAGACCTTGCTCTTCCTAAAGGACTACAGTAGATTACGTTAAAAGTTATATCGTTGAGTTTTTTAGTTCTTTTTTTTATAGAATTCATGCCCTCAGGAGTTAAAGGGGAATCACTTTGTCCCTGTATAATTCTGTTGTTATTATCCTCTGTCTGGCTGTGACGCAATAAATAAACTAATTTCATATTCATAATGATACTCCAAAAATCCGTATTAATATAAAGGGACCTTTTAGTTGGCTGTTCATATTAATAAATTATTTTTCAAATAATTATTGATTCTTCATTTCAAAGAACTTATACTTAAATTTGAAGGAGGAGTTTATGCAGGTAACAGCTGAACTTTTTAAATCAGCGTTGGAGCATGAAGTAAAGTCCGAAGTTTTTTTCAACCAGGCAGCGGAAATTACGAAAAACGATGAATCCCGTATGCTTTTTCTGGAACTTGCTGATATGGAAGAAGGCCACATCCGGCATCTTATCAACAAAACCAAAAGTACCCCTTGGCCGGAGGAATTTAATCCCGAGAGATACGTGAAACTATTGGAATCGCATATTCCGCAAAGCATTATTTCAGCGGATGAGACGGAAATATTACAAAACGGAGACATGAAAGCGGTTTTGGAACTCGCTATTGGTATGGAAAAAAAGGCCCATGAAACATTCGTGGAATTGGCGGAAAAAGCCGCATCTCAAGAAGTGAAAAATTGCTGCCGGGAATTATCCAGAGAAGAACAGAAACATCTGAACTCTCTTACTTCCCTGCTTGCATCATTGGATATGGACGAAGATGATCGTTCCTCTCTTTAATCCATTAAATCCTCAGAAACCTGTTGACTTAAAAGCCGAATTCAAATAGGCTATTATTAAACGTGCTTATTGAGCACATTCCCCGTAGTCCTGCCGCGGGGAGCTTCAATGATAATTGGGAGTGCTCAGCTTAAAACAAAAGCAATATATTCATCTGGAGGAAATTCACATGGCAGCAGTTATTCGGTCCGGCAGCAGACAATTAAAAGTTTCTCAAGGCGATATAATAAAAATTGAGAAGATTAATGGAGAAGTGGGAGATAGTGTCAAAATAGAAAATGTATTAATGGCAGGTGAAGGAAAAAAAATTGAAGTCGGAACACCCACTATTCCAAAAGCTTCAGTTACCGGAGTTATTGTTGAGCAGGGAAGAGATAAAAAAATAATCATTTTTAAACACAAGAGAAGAAAAAATCACAGAAAAAAGCGGGGTCACCGACAGTATTTTACTCGTCTGGAAATTACAGAGATTAAACAGTAATTTACAAAGGAGATAAAACATGGCTCATAAAAAGGGACAGGGCAGTACAACTAACGGCAGGGATAGTACTGGTAAACGCCTTGGAGTTAAAAAGTTTGGCGGTCAGGTTGTAAAAGCCGGAAACATTTTAGTGAGGCAAAGGGGTACCAGGATCCATGCCGGAAACAATGTTGGAGTAGGGAATGATTATACCCTCTTTGCTAAAATAGATGGGATAATTAAATTTGAAAGAAAAGGAAAAGATAAAAAATTAGTAAGTGTGCATGCACTAAACCCCTCGTAAATTAGACATTTCTACCTCTTTTCAAAACCAAATCTGATGTTCCATCATTCCTATTCCAGGTGGTGTGAAGTATCTAACCTCCATATTTTTATAAACACTGCGACAGAGTACCCCGCCCAAAAGGGCAGGGAGCACAAAGTTTTTATGGGGCTTGTAAGGGGGCAACTGGTCGGAAAATGTTTTGCGTTTTCCAGGTGTGGAGATGCCCCGTGCGGAAACACGGGGAGATTCACGAATATTAATAACCCGTAAATTAAAATGCTTGTTGATCAGGTAAAAATTTTTGTCAAAGCCGGTGACGGAGGCAAAGGCTGTGTTGCATTTCGGCGGGAGAAATTTGTCCCGAAAGGTGGACCAAGCGGTGGTGACGGAGGCAATGGAGGGGATGTAATTATTAAAGCTGTTCGGAACTTGCATACCCTTTTAGACCTAAAGTACCAACAACATTATTATGCTCCAAAAGGTGGAAATGGGCTTGGGAGCGATATGCACGGTCATGCGGGAGATAATATTGAGATTAAAATCCCTATGGGAACCACTGTCAGAAACGCTGATGATTCTGCCATATTAGCTGATTTAACTAAAGAAGGACAGCAATATATTGCCGCAAAAGGAGGGAGAGGAGGAAAGGGAAACGCGCATTTTAAGTCATCGAGAAATAGAGCCCCAAAATTCGCACAACCGGGGGAACCGGGAGAGGAATTCTGGTTTATTTTAGAACTAAAAATGTTGGCTGATGTAGCAATTGTTGGCTATCCTAATGCAGGGAAATCAACATTAATTTCCCGTGTTTCCAACGCAAAACCAAAAATAGCCGACTATCCTTTTACGACACTTGTCCCAAATCTTGGAGTAGTTCCTATTGAAGAGTTCGAATCTTTTGTAATGGCAGATATCCCCGGTATTATAGAAGGAGCCCATAATAATAAAGGACTTGGATTGCAATTTTTAAAACATATTGAGCGGTCTAAACTTCTTCTTCATATTCTGGATTTGTCAGCTTCCAATAATAGAAATATATGTAAAGATTTTGAGACAATTAATCATGAAATTTATTCATACAGCGTTGATTTGATTGAAAAGCCTCAAGTCATTGCAGCCAATAAAATAGATATCCCCGGTGCTGTGGATAAGTTAAAAAAGCATGAGCAATATTTTAAAAAAAAAGGACTACAGGTTTATCCCGTATCAGCAGTTACTGGAGAAGGTATAAAAACTCTGCTTTATAAGATTAAGGAGGAATTGAAAGTGTTTAGCTAGCGTATTCCCCGCTGCTTGCCCTGAACCGCATTGGTACGGGGTTTGCCGTCGGCTAACTCTTTTCGTGCCTCTTGTGTCTCCTTTAGCGCTTTTTATCGGACATTATCTCCGAAGTCTCTCCAGCCACCCTTCATATTCGTCTATACTCATAATTATAGCTGTTGGTTTGCCATTTTTAGGTATTACAAAAGACTCCATAGCAGTATCTGCCTGTCTTATTTTCTCCAGCAGGTGTGCTTTCGTTTCCGTTACTGTTAAATTGATCATTTCATCCCTTTTTTAGAAAATAGTCATTTTTATAACCATTTTAAGTACTTTATATAATAACTGGCTTGGCAAATCCCACATCGATTAGAGTAATTAGGTCTAATGGAGGACCCCCTAACTTAAAAAATTTTTGTCGAACTCGTTTACGGCACAAAAAACGCAACTAAAAAGGCAAGTTACTTAAAAAACTAAAGCAACTAATAATTGGCAAGAACCTTGATTTTTTTCCCAGCTTCCAATGCAACAGTATCTTTTTCATATCCGTTAATTAAGGCAATGGTTTGAGGTTCTTTTGCATATTTTTTTGCGACGGATTTAATGGTATCTCCCTCTTCTGCAACATAAATCTTTATGCGCTCCGGTTTAATAGAGTTGACTTCTTCTTTTGAAAGCCCTCTGAAACTATCTATGATTTGTGTAAAGAACTTCTTTCCTGTTCTGAAATCTCTAACTTTGGAAGATCCACTAACAAAAAACATTTTATCCTGCCACAGTATAAATGCCGCCATAACCATCATTGGAGCTTTCCTCTGTGTGTCTTGAAAAGTAGTTACATATGCTTCCAGGCCGTTTATTTCCTCATTCTTCTCGCTTAAGGGTTTTATTCTGTTTCGTTTGAAAAATTTCTTTGCGTAATTCCTGGTAGAGATTCGTTTACCTAAAGTTTCTGCCAACAATTGAGAAACATATTTTTCATCTTTTTCTTTATCTTTTGAAATAACCGCTGATCTGGTGTTAAATATTTTCCACCCTTTAGGGTAAGTTATCTCAAAGTGCATAACAGGATGTTGATATACCATCCCGTTAATGACTCCTTCTTTGGGATCGCTCCCATAAATCAGTCCTTCAATCTGATTTAAATATCGATCGGTATGAAAACTCAGACCTTTCGACTTTTTTTTGACCAATAAATCATTAACCTTTTTTTTTGCTGCATTTATTCTTCTTCTGGTATCCGGATGAGTATCAAACATTCCATGAAAAACTCCATTTTCTTCTTTACCTTTACTTGCAAGTTTTAAAACCGATAAAAAATCAGGGACAGCTTTTGGATTATAGCGGGCTTTGTATGAATACTTAATTCCCAAACGGTCTGATTCCATCTCCATCTCACGGCCATAGCCTCTAATAATTCCTGTTGCAGCAATATCAGCTAATTGTTGAAGCTCTCTACTTCTAAAATCCGGCACAAAGATAGACGCAACCGTTGCCATGATTTGATAACCCTGCGCCTGTGTGTATTGCTGGACAGCATGTCGCGCCGTAACATGGCCAATCTCGTGGCCGAGAACACCGGCTAATTCAGCTTCGGAATTTAACAGGGCAAGAATACCGCGCGTAATGTAAATGTATCCGCCAGGCAGCGCAAATGCGTTAATGATAGAATCGTTTAAAACTTTAAAATGGTAAAACAGTTCCGGCCTCTCACCTTTTTTTGCAATTTTTTGTCCTATCATATCAACATAGCTCTGGAGTTCAGGATTATCATAAAGGCCATACTCCTTGATGATTTTAGGATCCATTGACCTACCTATTGAAAGTTCCTGTTCCTCGGACATTAAAACAAACTGTTCTTTTTGTGTCACCGGGTTTGTGGCACAACTATACAGTCCGATAAAAAGACTTAATACAAGAACACCCATTGTGTAGAAATGCTTTTTCATTTTTTTATTATGGTTCACCGATGAACGCGGATTTTCTCAGGGTAGCAGTGCCACAACCAAAAGGGCTACCGCCCTGATACTTTTAACAAAAATTGTGCTAAAAAAACATAATTTTATAAATTTGCAGTGCAATTTTTTTTACACTGTATCGTCCTAAAAAAGTTGATAGCTGACTGCTTAGAACTAAATATCCAAACATTTTTTTTGTTTTGTGATTAATTCCTTAATTCCTTTCTTAGCCAGTTTCAACATGACTTCCAGCTCTGTTCGGGTAAATGGATTTTCTTCCGCCGTACCTTGGATTTCTACAAATTTTTCGTCTGCCGTCATGACTATATTCATGTCTACTTCAGCTTTAAAATCTTCTTCATAATTTAAATCCAAAATAACCTCGTTTTCAAAAATCCCAACGCTGACAGCAGCCAGAAAATTGTTTATCGGTATTTTCTCTATTTTATTATGAGCTTTTAAAAAATTCATTGCGTCATACAGTGCGACAAAAGAACCGGTAATAGACGCTGTCCGGGTACCTCCATCAGCCTGAATAACATCGCAGTCTATCCAGATAGTCATGCCGTTTAACGCTGTTAAGTCAACCACGGAACGAAGAGCCCTCCCTATCAGCCTTTGGATTTCATGAGTTCTTCCACCTACTTTTCCCCTGCTCGATTCACGTCCTGTTCTAACGTTGGTCGATCGGGGTAGCATTGAATATTCAGCGGTAACCCAACCCTGCTTGCTGTCTTTTAAAAAACCTGGAACCTTATCTTCCACCGAAGCAGTACAGATGACCCTAGTATCACCAACCTCAATCAAAACAGATCCTTCCGCCTGATTCACATAGTTTCGAGTAATCTTTACTTTTCTAATTTGTTTCGGTTTTCTGCCGTCAGGGCGCATACGTTCTCCTTAGATAAAAAAATTCCATTTAAAGTGTTTAGCAAGCATTCTCCACAGCTTGCTACGGGGGAGCTTTAATAAAATATTAGCACAGCGATAAATATTTTCAATTTGTTTTTTTTATTCAGCCGCTAAATCAGCTATAATACATCGGAGATTTTTATTCTTCTCAATTATTGCTTGTTTATAAATTAAGCTGTCATGTAATTCTGAGTTTGCGTGGAGACCCTTCGCAGGCTCAGGGTGACAAGTTGGTGCTCAGGATGAAAAGGCTGTCATGGTGAGCCTGCCGAACCATCAGCTATAACTGATCCCTAACCCCTGAAAACTGTAAACCGGTGAAAATATGTTAGCAAAAAGAATTATTCCATGCCTTGATGTAAAAGCAGGTCGGGTGGTAAAAGGGATAAAATTTTTAAATCTTCAGGATGCGGGAGATCCGGTTGAGGCCGCTCGATTTTATGACCGTGAAGGCGCGGATGAATTGACTTTTCTTGATATTACAGCTTCTCATGAACAAAGAAATATAATTATCGATGTGGTAAAAAAAACGGCTGAGAAAGTTTTTATGCCTTTAACAGTAGGCGGTGGTATACGGACTATGGAAGATATACGAGTATTATTAAAGGCTGGAACAGATAAGGTATCCATTAATACTGCGGCTATTAAAGAGCCCGGGTTTGTCAAAAAAGCCTCTAGACGATTTGGAAGTCAATGCATTGTTGTGGCGATTGACGCGAAAAGAAAAAATGAAAACAATGTAAAAAAAGAAAAATCACGTTCCGCATGGGAAATTTATACACATGGAGGGCGGAATCCTACAGGGATTGACGCAATTGACTGGGCAAAAAAAATGGAGGAATTTGGCGCCGGTGAAATCTTATTGACCAGCATGGACAGGGACGGGACAAAAAAAGGATATGATATTAAGTTGACAAAAACAGTCTCGGAAGTGGTTTCTATTCCTGTTATTGCCTCCGGTGGTGTTGGAACTCTTGAGCACCTTTATGAAGGTTTAACCGCGGGAAAGGCAGATGCTGTACTGGCGGCTTCTATTTTTCATTTCAGGGAATATTCAATCAAACAGGCCAAAGAGCATCTTAAAGGTAAAGGAGTAATTGTGAGGAGTTAGAATAATAGGCCTTTATTTTCTTCTTCAAATCTGTTATCCTCATTGAACGGGTTTTCCTCACCAGATAAAGTTTGAAAAATACCCAAAATTTATTCCAAAATTCTTTATTTTCTTGTTGACTAAGTAGGAATATCTTGCTAGGATGACAAGTTTTTTGAATATTTCACGATCGTCTTTTTAGTTAAACGTTACAAAAAATTTAATAAATTTTTTATTTTAATTTTTAAGTGACCATAAGGCGGCGTTGGCCGCCTTATTTTTTTTCGTTGTGTCATGCAAGGAGAAGATCATTGCCGACCGTTAACCAACTGGTGAGACTTGGAAGAAAAAAAATTAAGCAAAAGACGGACAGTCCGGCGTTAAAATCATGCCCGCAAAAAAGAGGTGTGTGTCTCAGGGTTTACACATCAACTCCGAAAAAACCGAATTCTGCTTTAAGAAAAGTGGCCAGAGTCAGGTTAACAAATGGAATGGAAGTAACGACTTACATCCCCGGAGTTGGACACAATCTTCAAGAACACGCGATAGTTTTAATCAGGGGAGGACGGGTAAAAGACCTTCCGGGTGTTAGATATCACGTTGTTCGAGGTTCCCTCGACACCTTAGGCGTCCAGGATAGAAAGCAAAGCCGCTCTAAATATGGAGCAAAGCGACCTAAGGCATGATTTTAAGAAACCGCCAATTTTTTGATTAAAAAAACACGGAATAGTTATGTCAAGAAGAAGAGCAGCAGTAAAAAGAAAACTTAAACCGGATCCAAAGTTTAACGATATTATCATTAGCCAACTTACCCAGTTTATTATGAAACAGGGAAAGAAAAGCAAGGCAGAAAGTATTATATATAAATCATTTGACGTTATTTCCAATAAAACCAAAGAAGATCCTTTGAAGGTTTTAAAGAAAGCCATTGATAATGTAAAGCCGATGCTTGAAGTGAGATCCAGGCGCGTGGGTGGTGCAACATATCAAGTGCCAGTTGATGTTCGCTATGAAAGAAGGATATCTCTAGCTCTTCGATGGATAGTTGAAGGCGCAAAGAAAAGAAAAGAATATGGAATGATAGAGCGGTTAGCAGGCGAATTATTAGATGCTTATAAAAATACCGGCTTGGCAATTAAAAAGAAAGAAGATACTCATAAAATGGCAGAAGCCAATAAGGCTTTTGCTCATTATAGGTGGTAAGTTTTAAGGAGTTTTTTTGTGACAAAGAAAGAACCTTTAGATAAAACAAGAAATATAGGGATTATCGCTCACATAGATGCGGGAAAAACAACAACTACAGAACGAATTCTCTATTACACAGGTAAGACTCATAAAATCGGTGAAGTTCATGAAGGAACCGCGACTATGGACTGGATGGACCAGGAGCAGGAACGGGGAATCACTATCACTTCTGCCGCTACTACCTGTTACTGGAAAGACTGTCGCATTAATATAATAGATACGCCTGGCCATGTTGATTTTACCGCGGAAGTAGAAAGATCATTAAGAGTACTGAATGGAGCCATAGGAGTATTTTGTGCAGTTGGTGGCGTAGAGCCTCAATCTGAAACAGTCTGGCGCCAGGCAGAAAAATACCGTGTCCCGAGAATTGCTTTTGTAAATAAAATGGATAGAACGGGGGCAGATTTCTTTAACTGTGTTAATCAAATGAAGGAAAAACTAGGAGCGAACCCTGTGCCCATTCAAGTACCGATTGGCACGGAAGATAAATTTAAAGGCATAATTGACCTTATAGAAATGAAAGCGCTGATTTTTAAAGATAGTAGTTTGGGTGTTAAATTTGAGACCGCAGAAATACCTGAAGATTTGATTGAAGACGCAAAAAAGCATCGCGACTTTCTCCTTGAAGCAATTTCCGATGAAAACGAATCCATTATGGAAAAGTACTTGAATGGTGAAAAAGTTTCAATACAAGAACTTAAAGAAGCAATCAGGAAATCGACTCTTACTCTTGGAATACTCCCTGTTTTATGTGGAGCAGCTTTTAAAAACAAAGGTGTACAGCAATTACTGAACGCCCTTATCGACTTTCTCCCATCCCCCTTTGATATCCCCTCCATTCAAGGAATTAACCCACGATCCGGAAAAGAAGAAGAGAGAAAAAGTGATAATAGTGCGCCTTTTTCAGCCTTGGCCTTTAAAATAATGACCGATCCTTTTGTGGGCCAGCTTGCGTTTTTCCGCGTATATTCAGGAAAATTAAAGTCCGGTTCTTATGTTTATAATTCAACAAAAAATCATAAAGAAAGAATCGGCAGAATCATGAAAATGCATGCGGATAAAAGAGAAGATGTTGACGAAATACACGCCGGTGATATTTGTGGTGTTATAGGACTGAAAAAGACTATGACCGGCGATACATTATGCGATGCAAGCCACCCCATTATATTGGAATCCATGAAATTCCCCGAACCTGTTATTTCAATAGCCATCGAACCTGGATCTAAAGCAGAACAGAATAAACTGGGAGAATCTCTTAATAAACTATTGCGGGAAGATCCTACTTTTAAAATTAGAACAGATGAAGAAACAGGTCAGACAATAATGTTGGGAATGGGAGAATTACACCTTGAAGTGCTTGTGGAAAGATTAAAAAGAGAGTTTGGCATAAATGCTAATATTTCCAAACCTCAAGTTGCCTATAAAGAAACAATTAATAATCAGGTAGAAGCAGAAGGAAAATTTGTACGACAATCCGGAGGAAGGGGTCAATATGGACACGCAAAAATTGTTCTGGAGCCAAATGAAAAAACAGGGGGAGGTTTTGAGTTTGTTAATAAGATTGTCGGGGGTGTTATTCCAAAGGAATATATTCCTGCTATAAAGAAAGGTATGGTTGAAGCCATGGAAAGCGGCATTTTAGCCGGCTATCCGTTGATTAATCTTAAAGTAACTCTTATTGACGGTTCATTTCACGAGGTTGATTCGTCAGAAATGGCCTTTAAGGTTGCTGGATCTATGGCGCTTAAAGAGGGATGTAAAAAAGCGCAGCCCGTATTGCTGGAGCCGGTAATGACTGTGGAGTTAGTGGTGCCGGAGCAGTTTATGGGAGATGTAATTTCCCACTTAAACTCAAGAAGAGCAAAAATTAGCGAATTGACAGACCGGGCAGGAGCAAAAGTTATTAAAGCTTTAGTGCCTTTGGGAGAGATGTTTGGTTATGCTACTGATATTCGTTCCATGACACAGGGAAGAGGTAGCTTTACTATGGAATTTTCAAAATACAGCGAATTACCTCAAGCTATTAGTGAACAAATTATTGCTAAAGCCGGAATGGAGAAAGAACCTGTAGCTGTTTAAACCCAACTGATTAGGATTGGGAGTTGAACCGTTTTATTTTTTAGAAGGAGATCAAATGGCGAAAGAGACATTTAAACGAGATAAGCTTCACATGAATGTAGGGACGATAGGTCATGTGGATCATGGTAAGACGACATTAACGGCAGCGATGACCGAAGTATTATCAAAAAAGGGTTTAGCCGATTACGTACCCTTTGAGCAGATAGACAAAGCGCCGGAAGAAAAAGAGCGAGGTATAACCATAGCCATAGCACACGTAGAGTATAAATCCGAGAAACGCCATTACGCACATGTCGATTGTCCTGGGCATGCCGACTACGTAAAGAACATGATAACGGGAGCTGCCCAGATGGATGGAGCTGTACTCGTGGTGAGCGCTGCGGATGGTCCCATGCCCCAGACTCGGGAGCATATACTATTGGCCCGTCAAGTAGGAGTACCCTACATCATAGTATTTTTGAACAAAGTGGACATGGTGGAAGACGAAGAATTAGTAGAATTAGTGGAATTAGAGATACGGGAATTACTCAGTAAATATGAATTTCCCGGGGATGACATACCGATAATCCGTGGCAGCGCGCTGAAAGCATTAGAGAATCCGGAAGACGAAGAAAAGACCAAATGTATCTGGGAGTTAATAGAAGCCCTGGATACTTATATCCCGGATCCTAAGCGTGAGATAGAAAAAGACTTTTTAATGTCCGTGGAAGACGTGTTCAGCATATCCGGTCGCGGCACAGTTCCTACGGGGCGGGTAGAGCGTGGCAAAGTAAAGGTAGGAGATGAAATAGAGATAGTTGGGATACGTGACACCCAGAAGTCCATAGTGACAGGAGTGGAGATGTTTCGGAAGCTTCTTGATGAAGGTCAGGCAGGAGATAACTTAGGAGTATTGCTTCGTGGTATCAAGCGTGAAGAGATCGAGCGCGGTCAGGTACTCTGCAAGCCCAAATCGATAACCCCCCATACCGAGTTTAAGTCGGAGGTTTATGTATTGACAAAGGATGAAGGGGGTCGCCATACGCCTTTTTTTAATGGATATCGCCCGCAGTTTTACTTTCGAACCACTGATGTGACAGGCGTAGTGACGTTGCCGGAAGGAGTAGAGATGGTAATGCCTGGAGATAATACAACCTTTATAGTAAAGCTGATAACTCCTATTGCCATGGAAAAAGAACTGCGCTTTGCTATCAGGGAAGGCGGCCGCACTATAGGCGCAGGCGTTGTTAGTGAAATTACTAAATAATATTTTAGGCACTTTTAACTTTAAGGTTCAAACTTTGAATTATGAGAGACATTATTACATTATCATGCGCAGAATGTAAGCGACGAAACTATACTACAACAAAAAACAAAAAGAAAATGACATCCCGGTTGGAATTGCAAAAATACTGTCGTTTTTGTAGAAAACATACTTCTCATAAGGAGATCAAATAATTGTATAAAAGTAATAGGCCAGTAGCTCTAACGGATAGAGCGCCGGACTCCAAATCCGGATGTTGGGGGTTCAAATCCCTCCTGGCCTGCCATTTGTGATTATTGGGAGTACCGTCAAACCTGGTATGAAAGTAATAAATGTACAGAGCTAACCTTAGCTTCGCCGATCCTTATTACCTGTAATTTATTCTAAAAGAGTTAGGCTAAAAAAGAAGTTACCAAAAGATGAATAAGTATTTAAAACAAACAACTAAATTTTTGACAGAAGTAAAAACTGAAATAAAAAAGGTCAGTTGGCCTTCACGCAAAGAAACGACAGGTGGGACAGTTGTGGTATTGATTGCGGTATTAATTGCAGCTTCTTTTTTGGGTATTGTAGATATAAGTCTTTCAAAAATAGTAAAGGTATTAATTCAATATTAATTTGGAGCAAGAGGGTACATGAGTAAATGGGATAAAATCTAACTCATTCATCACTCGCATGCCCATCTACTCATTAACTTGATAAGAGAAAATATAATGACTTTGGGATGGTATGTTGTTCATACTTACTCCGGGTGTGAACAAAAAGTAAAAACAACTCTTGAAGAGCAGTTGGATCGTTTAGGTCTTCGCGATAAAGTTGGAAAAATAATGATTCCAACGGAAGATATTATAGAAATCAGAGGTGGAGCAAAAAAAATATCTTCTCGAAAGCGTTATCCAGGGTATATTTTCATTCAGATGGATATGGACGAAGACATGTGGTATATGGTGAAGAATATCCCGAAGGTAACTGGGTTTTTAGGAGGGAAGAATAAACCGACTCCAATTTCTGAAGAAGAGGTGAATCAACTAATAGAGCAATTAAAATCAGATACAGCTAAGCCCAAACCAAAGGTAATGTATGTTCATGGAGAAAATGTTCGTGTCGTTGATGGTCCTTTTACAAACTTTAATGGGGTGATTGAAGATGTTAACCCTGATAAGGGAAAAATAAGAGTGATAGTAAGTATTTTCGGTAGATCAACGCCGGTTGAGCTTGAATTTACTCAAGTTGAAAAAGTTTAGGAGAAAAAATGGCTAAAGAAGTTAAAGGTATGATCAAATTACAGGTCCCTGCTGGGAAAGCCAATCCTTCGCCCCCGGTAGGCCCGGCATTGGGACAGCATGGAGTTAATATTATGGAGTTTTGTAAGGCTTTTAACGCTAAAACTAAGGGAAAAGAAGGAACGATTATTCCAGTTGTCATAACTGTTTACAGCGACAGATCTTTTTCTTTTATCATGAAGTCACCACCAGCGTCAATTTTGCTAAAACAAGCAGCCGGAATTGCTAAGGGCTCATCCGAGCCATCTAAAAATACTGTAGGGCAGGTTACCAAGGATCAGATAAAGGAAATAGCAAAAACAAAGAAAGAAGATTTAAACGCTGTTGATCTTGAAGGAGCTGTAAAAATTATTGAAGGTACTCTCAGAAGTATGGGGATAAAAATAGCTTAATTATGCCTAAACACGGGAAAAAATTCAGACAAGCAACACAGCAAATTGAAGGAGAAAAAATGTATTCTTTAACTGAAGCTGTCCAGCTTTGCCAGAAGGTTGCCTTTGCCGGATTCAATGAGTCGGTAGATGTTACTGTCAAATTAGGTGTTGACCCGCGTCATGCGGAGCAAAATGTAAGAGGAAGTGTTGTTTTGCCAAAAGGAACAGGTAAAACAGTTAAGGTATTAGTCTTCGCAAAGGGCGAGAAAGAAAAAGAGGCAAAAAAAGCCGGGGCTGATTTTGTTGGTGCGGAAGACTTGATAAAAAAAATAAGTGGTGGATGGATGGAATTTGAGAGGGTAGTTGCAACGCCTGACATGATGGGGCTGGTGGGAAAACTGGGTAAAGTTCTTGGTCCACGAGGCCTTATGCCAAATCCTAAATCAGGGACAGTAACTGTAGATTTGGCTCGTGTAATAAAGGAAATAAAAGCCGGGAAAATAGAATTCAGGGTAGACAAGGCAGGAATTGTTCATGCCCCTGTCGGTAAAATCAAATTTCCTTCTGAAGATCTTGTGGAAAATATAAAAGTTTTATTGGGGATATTGTTACGATTAAAGCCGGCGTCAAGCAAAGGGCAATATATTCAAAAAATCTCAATTTCATCTACGATGGGAGCAGGTATATTGGTAGATAATTCGCAGGTTGATAGAATGATTGCTTGAAATTAATCATTTGTCATTGGCCACAGGTTATTGGTGACCGATTAATTGTAAATAACTAATGACCATTAACTAATAAAGGGGGAGATATAAATTTCATTAACTAAAGAGTTAAAGAAGGAAAAGATAGCTCAATTGAACGAAAAGTTTTCAGGGACCAAGGCAGCGGTATTGGCTGATTACACTGGCATGAATGTAAAAGAAATGGAAACCTTAAGGGCTGGATTCCGCAAAGCTTCTGTAGATTGCCAAGTGGTTAAAAATACTTTTGCTATCAAGGCTGCCCAGGGAACTTCATTTGAAGTAATTTCTAAAAAGTTTGCTGGACCTGTCGCAATAGCTTTTAGTTATGATGATGTTGTAGCACCAGCAAAAATCATCTCTGAATTTAACAAAAAAAATAATAATAAGCTAAAGGTTACCGGTGGACTTATAGAAGGAAAAGAAGTTACCCCCGATGAAATAAAAATAATAGCTGCTCTTCCGTCTAAAAAAGTTTTAATAGGGAAAATAATGGCCAGTATGCAATCGCCTGTGAGAGGATTTATAGGAACACTCAATGGCGTGATTGGAAATTTTGTTGGTGTATTAAAGTCGATTAAAGATGAAAAAGAAAAAAAATAACGCATGGTCAATAATCAGCGACCAACCGGTATTTATTTTTAATTGCTAATAAATTTATAAGGAAAGGGGAATCTAATGGCTTTAACAAAAAAAGATGTAATATCGTTTATTGATAATATGACTGTTTTGGAAATGTCGGAACTCGTGAAAGAACTGGAAGATAAGTACGGTGTAACTGCTGCAGCACCTGTTGCTGTGGCATCGGGAATGGGAGAGGAAAAGCCTGCTGAAGAGGAAAAAACAGAATTCAATGTAACCCTAACCTCTTTTGGTAATAAAAAGATTCAGGTAATTAAGGTTGTTCGTGAAATTACAGGATTAGGTCTAAAAGAAGCAAAAGATGCAGTGGAAGGAGCTCCAAAAGTAATTAAAGAAGGAATTAATAAAGAAGAAGCAGAAGAAATTAAAAATAAACTTGAAAATGTAGGAGCAACAATAGAAATTAAATAATAATATTAACGAGGTAATTATCTATGAAATCTGTTTTTAAAACAGAAAAACTCGAGTACAGAAAAAGAAAAGATTTCACCAGTCTACCCGAAATTATTTCTATCCCAGATTTAATTTTGATTCAGAAAAAGTCCTTTGAAAATTTTTTGCAACTTTCTGAGAAACCCCAAAACAGAAATATAAAGGATCTGGAAGGTGTATTTAGAGAAGTATTCCCGATTTCTAACTTGAACGGAACCGCAAGTTTAGACTATTTGGGATATGAAATAGGTCACTGGGAGTGTGGTTGTGGTGAATATAAGGAACTTGGCGGTCCTAGTATGGAGTGCGAAAAATGTAAAAAAGTTATTAAACTTAAAGAAAAATTAAATATTAATGAATGCCGCCAGAAAAGTATGACTTATTCCAGTCCACTTAAGTTGAAAGTTAGGTTAGTACGTTACAATAAAGAAAGAATAAATTTCCGGTCTAAAGACAGTGCTGACCCTATAGGAAAAATACTCGCTGAAACAGTAAAGCACCCTAAAAAACAGTACACTATTTTTCTTCATGGAACGAAAATCACCAGGGAGGTTTTGTCCACATTGAAAAGTTCCGATATTGGGGAGGTTTTGATTAAGACTGTAAAAGATATAAAAGAGCAAAAAGTATATATAGGTGAAATTCCGTTGATGACAGAAAGAGGTACATTTGTCATTAATGGAACAGAAAGAGTTATTGTTTCTCAAATGCATAGATCTCCTGGCGCGTTTTTTACTCATGATAAAGGAAGAACCCATTCCAGTGGAAAAATACTCTATTCCGCAAGAATCATTCCTTACCGTGGTTCCTGGATAGATCTTGAATTTGACGCAAAAGATATTTTGTATGTTCGTATAGACCGAAAAAGAAAACTTCCCGCAACAATAATTTTAAGAGCCCTCGGTTTGTCAACTGAAGAAATATTAAAAAGCTTCTATGAAATCCAAAAAGTTCGCTACGATCCTGGGAAAGATGAATATTTAATGGACCAAGAAAATTTGCTAATTGGGATTAGAGTGATGGAAGACATTCTTGATAAGAAAAGTGGTGAGGTTATAGTTAAAGCATCTAAGAAGATTACTAAAAGCGCTATCAAAAAGATTAAAAAATTTGGAAAATCTAAATGGATATCAATTAATCCGGATGATCTTGATGGCAAAGTTATTGCGGAAGATGTGGTCGATAAAAAAACAGGTGAGATTCTTTTGGAAGTGAATTCTCTCATTGAAGAAAGTTCACTGTCGACAGTTTCACATAAAAAAATAAGAGAGTTTTCTATTTTACATATTGATGAACAGAGCATTGATTTCTCTTTGAGAGATACTATAGCTTTAGAAAAAGCTCAAACTCAGGAAGATGCGCTTCGTGTGATATATAAAAGGTTGCGGCCGGGAGAACCTCCAACTATAGAAATAGCAAAAAATCTTTTTAACAGTCTCTTTTTTGATAGAAAACGATATGACTTAGCGGGAGTCGGGCGATTAAAACTAAATGAGAAATTAAATCTGGATGTTCCGCTATCAACCAGAGTACTTACCAAAGAGGATATTGTAGCAGTTGTCAGGTATCTTCTGGGCCTCCGAACAGGGCAAGGGTCTATAGACGATATAGACCACCTTGGAAATAGGAGGGTTCGTTCGGTTGGGGAATCATTGGAAAACCAATTTCGTATGGGCTTGGTTCGAATGGAAAGGGCTATCACCGAGAGGATGAGCATGCAGGACCTTGATGAGTTAATGCCTCATGACGTAATTAATTTTAAACCTATCACCGCAGCTCTTCAGGAGTTTTTTGGCAGTAGTCAACTTTCACAATTTATGGATCAAACAAATCCTCTTTCGGAAATTACTCATAAACGGAGACTAAGTGCCCTCGGGCCTGGCGGACTAACAAGAGAACGTGCCGGCTTTGAAGTCAGAGATGTTCATCCAACCCATTACGGGCGGATTTGCCCCATAGAAACACCGGAAGGACCAAATATCGGGTTAATAGCATCATTGAGTACTTATGCCAGAATCAATCAATATGGGTTTATTGAAACTCCCTATCGTAAAGTTGTAAATGGTACTGTAACTAATGAAATTCGTTATCTCAATGGGAGGGAGGAAGAAAAAAAGATAATTGCCCAATCTAAAGCCCCACTAAATAGCAAAAATCGTTTTATTAATGAGTTTGTTTCCGCTAGAGCCGCAGGTAACCTGGTGATGGTGCAGGCAGATACAGTGGATTATATGGATGTATCACCGAAGCAGTTAATTAGTGTAGCGGCTTCTTTGATTCCTTTTCTTGAGCATGACGACGCTAACCGTGCTTTGATGGGTTCTAATATGCAGAGGCAGGCAGTTCCACTTTTGAGAACAGAAGCCCCCCTCGTGGGAACAGCAATGGAAGATATTGTTGCCAGGGATTCAGGAGCTGTAGTGTTAGCAAGAACTTCAGGAGAAGTTGTTAGTGTTGATGCTTCAAGGATAGTGGTTCGCAATGAACAAGACGGAGAAAAAAGCGCTCAGAGCGATTCAACAGTGCAGATTTATTCTTTGCGAAAGTTTCAGCGTTCGAATCAAAATACTTGTATTAACCAAAAACCAATTGTTAGTACAGGAATGAAAATTAAAAAGGGAGGTGTTATTGCTGACGGTCCTGCCATCGATAAAGGAGAGTTATCGCTTGGGAAAAATATCTTAGTCGCTTTTATGCCATGGAAGGGTTATAACTTTGAAGATGCTATTGTTGTTAGCGAAAAGCTTGTTAAGGATGATGTATTTACTTCTATTCACATAGAAGAATTTCAGGTGGAGGCGAGAGATACCAAACAGGGAAAAGAAGAGATTACTCGTGATATTCCAAACATTGGAGAAGAGACATTAAGGGATCTAGATGAAAGCGGAATTGTTCGAATAGGTGCTAGTGTTAAGCCTGATGACATCCTAGTAGGAAAAATAACACCTAAAGGAGAGACCCAGCTAAGCCCTGAAGAAAAACTGCTTAAAGCAATTTTTGGAGAAAAAGCCGGTGATGTAAAGGACACTTCATTGCGTGTTTCACCTGGAATAGAAGGTACTGTGGTTGATGTAATGGTTTTTTCCAGAAAAGGGATTGATAAGGATTCTCGCTCACTAACTATCGAAGAGGAAGAAATAAAACGTATTGAAAAAGACTATTCAGATGAAATTAAAATCGTAAAAGAAGAGCGGGATAAAAAAATTAGAAAACTGCTTTGTGGTAAAACATCAGCCAATCAAGTTATTGATTTAAAAACTAAACAAGTAGTTATTCAGAAAAAAAAGAAAATTACAGAAGAAATACTGCTTTCTTTAAAAAATGAAGATTTGTTTCGAGTTAATGTTCAGAATGAGCCTATACAGGACGAAATAAGTGAAATACATGAAGTGGCAAAAGATCAAATTCATGCGCTAAAAACCGTGATGAATGAAAATATTGCCAAACTCCGAAAAGGAGATGAACTGCCCCCAGGTGTTATTAAGCTTGTCAAAGTATCTATAGCAATGAAAAGAAAGCTCTCTGTTGGAGATAAAATAGCAGGTCGGCATGGGAATAAGGGAATTGTTTCTATAATAGTTCCTGAAGAAAATATGCCGTATTTGGAAGATGGGACGCCTGTTCACATTATTTTAAATCCTTTAGGAGTTCCATCCAGAATGAATGTAGGGCAGATTTTAGAAACAATTCTAGGATCAGCCGCGAAAAAACTTGGCATACATATAGCGACCCCGGTTTTTGACGGTGCAACCGAAGAAGATATTAAGATGTTGCTTGAAAAAGCAGGTCTTCCTGAAACGGGTAAAATGCAATTGTATAACGGAGAAACAGGAGAACCTTTTGATCAAGAAGTTTTAGTCGGTCAGATTTATATGTTGAAACTCCACCATTTAGTCGATGATAAAATTCATTCAAGATCAACAGGGCCTTACTCGTTAGTAACTCAGCAACCATTAGGAGGAAAGGCTCAATTCGGAGGACAACGCGTAGGAGAAATGGAGGTTTGGGCCTTAGAGGGATACGGGGCAGCGAATATCTTGCAAGAAATGCTTACTGTAAAATCTGACGATGTAGAGGGAAGAAAACGAATGTATGAAAGTATTGTCAAGGGAAGAGACACATTGCAGCCAAGCTTGCCAGAATCTTTTAATGTAATGGTTAAAGAATTGCAGAGCTTAGGAATAGATGTAGAATTGATGGATGATAAGGAAGGAAAGAAAACTAAACAAACAACGATTAATTAGCGGTTATCTTTAAAGATGTCTGTATAACTGCTTGTCATGTTGCTGGCCAATTGATTATTATTAATTTTTTTAAGGGGTCAAAATTTGTATAATCTGTCAAATTTATTTGAGAAAACTAAAAATCCTATAGAATTTAATTCAATAAGAATTAGGATTGCTTCACCTGAAAAAATTAGATCATGGTCTTATGGAGAAGTAAAAAAACCGGAAACGATTAATTACAGGACTTTTAAGCCTGAAAGAGATGGTCTTTTTTGTGCAAAGATTTTTGGTCCAGTAAAGGACTGGGAATGTAATTGTGGTAAGTATAAGCATATGAAGCATAAAGGAGTTGTTTGTGAAAAATGTGGGGTAGAAGTTATCTTATCAAAAGTTAGAAGAGAACGAATCGGGCATATCGAACTGGCGAGCCCGGTAGCGCATATTTGGTTTTTTAAGAGTTTGCCAAGCCGAATAGGTCATATATTAGATATTCCTTTAAAAAATATTGAAAGAATTTTATATTTTGAAAACTATATTGTAGTTGATGCCGGAAAAACATCTTTAAATAATCTGGATTTGATTACTGAAGAACAATATCGGGAATTGGAATTAGAACATGGAGAAGAATTTAAGGCCCTTATTGGGGCAGAAGCCATTGATTATTTACTGAAAAACATTGAATTAGACAAACTCTCGAAAAGTTTAAGGGAAGAATTAAAAAATGCAACCTCGGTTCAAAATAGAACAAAACTAGCAAAGCGGTTGAAAATAATAGAGGCATTTAGAAAATCGGGGAACAAACCGGAATGGATGGTAATGAAGGTGATTCCAGTTATTCCACCTGAATTAAGGCCACTTGTGCCTTTAGAAGGCGGTCGATTTGCGACCTCAGATTTGAATGATTTGTATAGAAGAGTCATCAACCGAAATAACAGGTTGAAAAGACTGCAAGAGTTAAGAGCTCCTCAAATAATAATACGAAATGAGAAAAGAATGCTGCAGGAAGCAGTATCCGCTTTGTTTGACAATGGAAGGAGAGGTAGAATTTTGCGCGGCTCTGATAAACGACCGTTAAAATCCCTTAGTGATATGTTAAAGGGTAAGCAGGGCCGATTCAGACAGAACCTGCTCGGAAAGCGTGTTGATTATTCCGGACGTTCTGTTATTGTCGCAGGACCAGAATTAAAATTCCATCAGTGTGGACTCCCAAAAAAAATGGCTGTGGAACTTTTTAAACCTTTTATATTTAACAAACTGGAAGAAAAAGGATATGCGACTACCATTAAAGCCGCAAAACGATTGGTGGAAAAAGAACAACCTGAAATTTGGGAAGTTTTGGAAGAGGTCGTTAAAGATCGCCTTATTCTTCTTAATCGTGCTCCCACTCTTCATAGATTGGGAATTCAGGCATTTCAACCAATGTTGATAGAAGGGAAAGCTATTCAGGTTCATCCATTAGTTTGTACGGCATTTAATGCTGATTTTGATGGAGACCAGATGGCGGTTCACGTTCCTCTGTCTCTGGAAAGTCAAATAGAAGCCAAGATGCTTATGCTGTCTTCGCATAATATTTTATCTCCCGCAAATGGGAAGCCGATTGCAACACCATCCCAGGACATAGTTTTAGGATGCTACTATTTAACAAAAAAAAGGGGAGGAGCAAAAGGGGAAGGAAAAGTATTTGCCAGTTGCCAGGAAGTTCATATAGCTTATAATGCTGGGGAAATACATATTCAGGCTAAAATATTTGTCAGAATAAACGGAGAATTGGAAGAAACAACCGTTGGTCGAATTTTGTTATTTGAAATTACTCCGAAAGAAATTTCATTTTCTGATGTTAATCAATTAATGTCTAAAAATGTTTTGACAAATCTTGTTAACGAGGCTTTTCTGAAAGCGGGAAGAGAAAAAACAGTAATATTTCTTGATGATTTAAAAGAACTAGGGTTTGAGCATGCGACCAAAGGGGGAATAACTTTCTCTATCGATAATTTGAGGATTCCTGCAAATAAGAAATACCTTGTCGAAAATGCAAGAAAAGAAGTTCTTAAAGTGGAAGGACAATATAGGGATGGTTTAATTACTAAAGGAGAAAGATATAATAAAATTATTGACATTTGGGCTCGTGTTACCGAAAAGGTTTCTGATGAAATGTTTAACGAACTGGAAAAAGAAGACGAGCATATTGTTAACGACAGTTCGGGGGAACAAAAGGAATTTAATCCCATCTTTATTATGGCGGATTCAGGCGCAAGAGGGAGTCATCAACAACTTCGACAATTGGCCGGCATGAGAGGACTTATGGCAAAACCTTCAGGAGAAATTATTGAGACACCTATTACGGCTAATTTTAGAGAAGGCCTCACTGTTTTACAATATTTTGTATCAACGCATGGAGCAAGAAAAGGTTTAGCCGATACCGCATTGAAAACAGCTAATTCTGGTTACCTAACACGTCGTCTGGTAGATGTGACACAAGATGTAATTATTACAAGTCGTGATTGCAAAACTCTTAATGGAATCGAAGTAACTGCACTTGTAGAGAGTGGTGAGGTTATACAATCTCTCAGTGAAAGAATTTTGGGTCGAATAGCATTGGAAGATATTAGTGACCCTTTTACGCAAGAAGTACTGCTCAAAGCCAATCGGTTAATTGATGAAGACGCCGTTGAAATCATTGAAAATGCAGGATTGGAAAAAGTTAAGATTCGTTCTGTTTTGACCTGTGAATTAACAACTGGCGTATGTGTAATGTGTTATGGGAGAAACCTTGCCACAGGCGAGATGGTTAGTATTGGTGAAGCGGTGGGTGTTGTTGCGGCTCAGTCTATAGGTGAACCGGGAACTCAATTAACCATGAGAACATTTCATATAGGGGGAACGGCCAGCAGGATTACAGAACAGACAACCCTTAAAACAAAAAGGGGAGGTTGCGTTAAATACCTTGATCTCGATGTAATACGAAATAAAGATGGCCACACTATCGTTATGAAACGAAATGGTAAAATTATCATTCAGGATGAAAACGGTCGAGAAAAGGAAAGATTTTCCGTTGTATATGGAGCAAGGTTAAAAACGAAGGAGGAACAGGAGGTAAGACCAGGGGATTTGCTTGCAGAGTGGGATCCATTTACAATGCCTATTATTACAGAAATGAGTGGAAAAGTAGCCTTTGGAGATATTATTGAAGGACTTACTATGAGAGAAGAAGTGGACGAAGTAACTGGACTTTCAAGAAAAGTAATTGCCGAACACAGGGAAGAAAAACGGCAACCGCGGATTTCAATTAAGGATGCTAAAAATAAAACTATAGCGCGACATCTTTTGCCGGCAGGTGCACATTTAATGGTGATGGAGGGCGATAATGTGCATGAAGGGGACTTAATTGCAAAAATTCCAAGAGAAACTACAAAAACAAAAGATATTACTGGTGGTTTACCCAGAGTAGCAGAACTCTTTGAAGCTAGAAAACCTCATGAGCAGGCTACTATTTCAGAAATTGATGGTGTAGTGAAATTTGGCGGATTTGAAAAAGGAATGAGAAAAATTATAGTGGTTAATGAAAGCGATGAGGAAAAAGAATATCTCATTAAACGAGGAAAACATATTAGTGTGCATGAAGGAGACAAGGTTAAGGCCGGTGAACCATTAATGGGTGGAGCGGTAAACCCTCATGATATTCTTGATGTCTTAGGCGAAGAAGAACTTCAGAAATACCTTGTGAACGAAGTCCAGGAAGTATACCGTCTACAGGGAGTCCAAATTAATGATAAACATATAGAAGTAATTGTAAAACAAATGCTTCGTCATGTTATTATAGAAAATTCTGGAGATACTGATTTTCTCATTGGTGAACAAGTTTCGAAAAATATTTTTTCAAAAAAGAATGAAGACGCAATTCAAAAGGGTGAAGAACCAGCTCAATGCAGGCCAATTCTGCTCGGCATTACTAAATCTTCTCTGAGTACAGATAGTTTTATTTCTGCTGCATCTTTTCAGGAAACAACTCGTGTATTAACAGAAGTAAGCGTTAGCGGAAAAGTTGATCATTTAAAAGGATTAAAGGAAAACGTAATTATGGGTCGTTTGATTCCAGCCGGAACAGGGTCAAAATACTATAAAGATGTTGCAATAAAAGGAGAAAAAAGAGAAATGCCAGAGAAAGCTGATGAGGTGAAAGAACAGGAATCTGAAGTGCTGGTCAGCAGAATACCCGTAAATCCGATTTAACCCTTTTACGAAGATTCTCATTATATAATTAGTTTATGGGAAAGTGCCTGTCAAAAGAAAATCAAATATAGTTTCTCAATATTTACTAAATAAAGTTTCCCCTTTTATATGTCTTATTGGCTTTGGTTACTGGGGGAAAATTATTTAAAAAAACCTCTGTGAACTGGGTGTTCTTTACGCAGCCTGCGATTCTAACCAAAACCTTATTTCAGAACAAAAAAAATATTTTCCGGCGTTAACTTTACCTCATCATTTGATGAAGTTCTGCAAAACAAAGATATAAAGGCTCTTGCTATATCAACACCTGCTGCAACTCATGCTAATTTTGTAAAACAGTCTTTATTGGTTGGCAAAGATGTTTTTGCCGGTGTTCCTGCAAAACAGATAGCGTGGACATGCCAGTGTGGAACGACTTTAAAGGTTTGTAATGATCATGCTCTTTGTAAGCATTGCGGGAATGAATATATACTAAAAAATGGTAAAGCAATAGTAGACTTAAGTAAATGAGACATGAGTAATATGAAAACTCATAAAAATTTATTTCAAGAAATAGAAGTTCTAAAAAAATGACATTAAGTTTTTGAAACGTAAAATGAATAAGTGAGAAATTATTTATTATTTCATATCTTTTCATTTCATGTCATACACTTACTCTCCCATTTGCCCATTAACCTAAAATGCATATATTAGGGATATCCGCTTTTTATCATGATAGCGCTGCCTGCTTGGTAAAAGACGGTAAAGTTTTTGCTGCGGCTCAAGAGGAGCGTTTTACAAGGAAAAAACATGATCCCAGATTTCCTGGGAATGCGATTGATTATTGTCTTAAAGAAGCAGGAATTACCTCAAAAGATCTCAATTATGTTGTTTTCTATGACAAGCCGTTCTTAACATTTGAACGTCTCCTGTTGAGTTATCTAACTGTTGCCCCTAAAGGACTTCGTTCATGGTTGGAAGCGATGCCTTTATGGTTAGGGAAAAAACTTCATATAGCAAAAGTCATTCAAAAAGAGTTGGATTTTGATAAAGAAATTCTGTTTACCGAGCATCATGAAGCCCATGCCTCTTCTGCTTTCTATCCATCACCTTTTAAAGAAGCTGCCATATTAACAATTGATGGAGTAGGGGAGTGGGCTACTGCAAGTTATGGGTTTGGAAAGGGCAAAGAGATTAATCTTTTAAAGGAACTTCATTTTCCGGATTCTTTAGGGCTTCTGTACTCGGCATTTACTTATTTTACCGGATTCAAGGTTAATTCCGGAGAATATAAACTTATGGGCCTGGCTCCTTACGGGGAACCTTGTTATAAAGACCTTATTCTTAAAGAGCTGATTGATGTTAAACAAGACGGATCTATCCGCCTGAACCTCTCCTATTTTGATTTTTTGGGTGGTCTCCGGATGACAAATAAACGCTTTTCTCAACTTTTCAGTGGTGATCCCCGTAAGCCTGAAGCGCCTATAACCAAAAGAGAAATGGATATTGCTGCCAGTATTCAAGTGATAACAGAGGAAATAGTTTTAAATATGGCAAATCACGTTTATAAAGAGACTAAACTCAAGAATCTATGCCTCGCAGGAGGAGTGGCACTAAATTGTGTGGCTAATGGGCGAGTATTACGTGAAGGTCCTTTTGAAAAAATCTGGATACAGCCTGCAGCAGGTGATGCTGGTGGTGCTTTGGGAGCAGCCCTGAGTGTATGGCATCGCTATCTTAATGAAGAGCGTAAAACACCTGAAGAACAGGACAGTCAGAGAGGTTCTTATCTTGGACCCGTCTTCTCTAATGAAGAAGTTAAAATATTTTTGAAAAATAATCAATATCCATATCATTTGTTGCCTAAGAAGACAAGAGCATACATTATTGCGAAACAGATAGCCTCCGGAAAAATTCTTGGGTATTTGGCCGGTCGCATGGAATTTGGACCGAGAGCTCTTGGAGCAAGAAGTATACTCGGAGACCCGCGCAGCCAGGAAACACAGAGTGTGATGAATTTAAAGATAAAATACAGAGAATCATTTAGACCCTTTGCCCCTTCAGTAATTAAGGAAAAAGTTTCAGAATATTTTGAAACAAATGAACCAAGTCCGTATATGCTTTTGGTCGCTAAAGTAAAAAAAGAAAGGTGTTTTTCTCAACCTTCATCGAACGAATTGGGTATTCTGGAACGCCTGAATTTTAAAAGGAGCGATATACCGGCTGTAACACATCTTGATTATTCAGCCAGAGTTCAAACAGTTAGCCAAAAAGATAAACCTGATTATTACTCGATAATATCAGAATTTGAAAAATTGACCGGATACGCTGTTTTAGTCAATTCAAGCTTCAATGTGCGTGGAGAACCGATAGTCTGCACACCGGAAGATACTTACAAATGTTTTATGCGGACTAAAATAGATGTTCTGGTAATGGAAGACTGCATTCTTTATAAAGAGGAACAGCCTCCATGGGAAGAGGCTGAGGAGTGGAAAAATGATTTTATCCTCGACTGATAAAAAAGAAATCCGGAAATTTGGAACAGTTGCCCTTCTTTTCTTCGGGTTTCTATGCATTATAGCTGTATGGCGGCAAAAAGTTGTAGTTGCTTATTTTTTTGGCACTCTGTCCTTGTTGGGCATTGGATTTTTAATATTACCGCGCATTTTAAAACCCGTTTATGATAAATGGATGCAAATTGCCCATTTTATAGGCAAAGCAATCACTGTGATAGTGTTGACTATGATGTACTATTTAGTCATAACGCCTTTTGCTTTGATGAAAAAAATATTTGGTGGTTCTCCAATTCCACTAAAGCCGAACAAAAGTGTTTCATCATATTGGGTAAGCCGTTCTGAATTAGCGCAACCAAAAGAAAGGTTTGTAAAAAGATTTTAAGGAGGTAAAAATGCCAAACCAGTCCATAATAAAAGAATTCTGGGAGTTTTTAAAATTTAGAAAACGTTACTGGTTGTTGCCTATTGTAATTATTTTGTTGCTGTTTGGAGCTTTGATCGTTTTCACTGAAAGCAGTGCTGTAGCGCCTTTTGTTTATGCTTTGTTTTAACTCAATCGGGAAGCAACAGTAGAAATTTAATTGACAACACTTTTTGAACTCTTTAAGATGGCAAGTTATATTTGGAGCCGAGGTAGCTCATTCGGTAGAGCAAAGGACTGAAAATCCTTGTGTAGGCGGTTCGATTCCGTCCCTCGGCATTCCTTTTAATTAATACAATTCAATTAATTACAGGTTGAGTCCTTTGTTCTAAAAAACTCCGTTTTTTCTCAATTGTGCCCATGTTGCAACAGTAAGCTTTGTTTTACTAATAAGGATTCCACAATCCCCGCTTCCTTAACCTTGCTTCTCTGTCATGAATCCTAAACCCCTGCAAATACTTAAATAAAAAAATTTATTAAAGTATTACCATACCCCTGTTCCTGAAATTAAAATCAATACAGTATAGAAAAAAGCAGTCAAGATGGCAAACACCACCCTATAGATCACTATATTATTAAATAACCAAGAATTAAAATCTTTCTCCTTTTGGAAAGAGGAAAGGGCAAGATTTTTAATTAGCTTTTGGATCAATATTTCTTTTTAGTAATTGACGAATTGAATCAAAAAGGTTTTTATTGCTAGATGAAAAATCAGCCATAGCTTATGTTTTCTAAACTAATCAGTCAATGAAAATGATGATACTGGAAAGCAGAAAAGTAAAGATTAATTTGACCTCGGTTTTTTGATTCTATCAGTCGTAATCAAACGGAGTTAATGGTTTTGACTTGTCGTTACTTTCGTTAACTTTTTTTAGAGAGTCGTTAAAAATATTTTGTAAAGACTCCGATCTCTTTTTATGAGCCTTCTCTGATTCTTTAAATTTTTTTTCTATCGTAACTTTCTGCTGCTTGGATTTGATTAATGCATCTTTAAAGCGATCACCGGAAGATTGCTCAAGAATAGGTCTTCTTTCCTCAATAACCTTCCCGTCAATGCGGTCAATAACCAATATTGTGTTGCAACAGGGGCATTTAATTTCAAAGTATTGCATTTATTTAACGACTTTCGATGTATTAACGATTTATGATATATTAATATAAAGTCGGACTAATTAATAGAGTAAAATCTTTTATAAAAAGAATGGGATTTACGTAATAATTTTATACCGTTTAAATACTCCATTACAAAATATTAAGACCAAAGAAGATTTAAGGAATATTAAATCTTCTAATCTTATAATAAGACTTCAAACCATAGGTGAAATTTTAATAGAAATAATAAAAGATGTACAAACAGTTACAAAAGAGCAGATGTATTGTAAGCTTGAAAATTATAAATGTGAAATACTTACGGGATTATAGGAATAGATAGGATTAATGAAATTTATCATATTCATCCTGTTATCCTGTAGGATGTTTTTGCGGGGTTTACTTTTTGATTAGTTCTTTAAGATGGGCAACTTCATCGGAATCAAGGTGACGAAACTCCCCGAGACTTAATTCTTTCAGATTAAGGAAAGCATATTTAATTCTTCTTAACTTTGATACAGGATGCCCAATCGCTTTGCATAATATCCTGACCTGCCTTTTTCTTCCTTCAATAAGAACAAACCTTAACCAGCAGTTATTTCCGGTTATCCTTTCTATCCCAACTCGTAACGGGGTAGCAGGAATTCCTCTGATTTTTATGCCTTTGGTCAGCCGCCTTATTTTTTTTTCATTAGGGATGCCTCGCGTCCGGGCAAGGTAAACTTTTGGTATCTGCTTTGATGGATGAGCCAAACCATGGGCAAGTATTCCGTCATTGGTTAGTAGCAAAAGGCCTTCGGTATTAATATCCAAACGTCCCACAGGGAAAATCCTTTCTTTAATATTTTTAATCAAGTCACGGACAGTAGGACGGTTTTTATCATCGTTTAGTGTCGTTACATATCCCCTCGGCTTATTTAAAATCAGATAGACCGGTTTTTCTTTTTTTAAAATTAGCTTACCGTCTATTTTTATATGGTCTTTTGTTGGATCTGCTTTGGCCCCCAGTTGTGTTACAATAGTGCCGTTAACCGTTATGCGGCCTTCCAGAATAAGCTTCTCCGCTTTTCGTCTGGAGGTGATTCCTGCAATGGCTAAAATTTTTTGCAGCCGGATTTCGCTACGCATAGGTACTTATCCAAACGATATGTTCAATGCAATCAGAATTGCAAACGCCAGGGATTTACAAGGCAGAACCTTTTAGTTTTCCGCTTCAGGGTTTGAACCGTTACTTGTATCGGTTTGGTTTTTTTGCTCAAATGGAAGGTCAGGTTGGGATAGCTCAGGAGGCGCTGATCCTTCAATTACCATATCCTGTTCTTTAAACTCCTCCAGGGAAGGCATGTCACCAATGCTTTTCAATCCAAAATATTCTAGGAATTTCCTGGACGTACCATACATGATAGGTCTTCCTGGAACTTCTCGTCTTCCCATAATACGGATCAGGTTTTTCTCCAGGAGAGTTTTAATGACCCCAGCCGAATCCACCCCTCTAATATTGTCAATTTCAAGACGGGTGATCGGTTGTTTATAAGAAATTATAGAAAGGGTGTCCAGAGCTTGCTTTGAAAGGCGGGCTGCTCGGTCCGTCTTATGAAATTTTCGAATCCAATCCGAGTATTCGTGTCTTGTAGCCAATTGATATCCGCCTGCAACTTCCTGTATCTGCAAATTGCGATTTTCGTACTCTTGTCTCAGTTCTTCAAAAACCGTGTTTAATGCTTCCCGATTAAATTTTTTGCAAAAAAGCTCGCGCAGCTTATCCACAACAAGAGGTTTATCCGATACCAGTAAAAGATTTTCAATTATTGCTTTCAGATTAATCTCTTCCATTGACATCTTCCTCAGGGGCCTTAAAAATTCTAATAGGACCAAACTGCTTAATTTGCTGAATTTTTACCATATTTAATTTCATCAATTCAAGAAGACCTAAAAAAGTAGCTATAACTTCTAATTTGGATTTAAAGGAACGCAATAAATCATCAAAAGTGATACTTGCCACAGTACTTAACTTTTCCATTATATAATTAATTTTATCAGTAACCGAGATTTCATCAACGCTTATATCATAATCATCTCTGAATGAAAGTTCTTTCATAACATGTTTAAAAGCAATCATCAGATCGAAAACGGTGACGTCATACTTTACGTCATCATCTCCCTCTTCTAATTGCGCTGAAACATTTCGAGTAAAAACTTTATTTTGATGGAATTCCATGACCCGCAGTTTTCCAGCCGCTTCCTTATATTTCTTATACTCCAGTAGTTTCCTGACTAACTTCTCTCTCGGGTCTTCACCGGATTCTTCCTCATCTTCCTGTTCCTGCTGTGGGAGCAGCATTTTTGATTTAATCCGTGCCAGTTCCGCTGCCATTACCAGGTAGTCTCCAGCAACAGAAAGATTCAGTTCTTTCATCAGGTTAATGTAGGCGAGGTATTGTTTGGTAATATCAGAAATGGGGATATCGTATATATCAAGTTTCTGTTCTTTGATTAAATGGAGCAGTAAATCAAGCGGACCTTCAAAAACATCAAGTTGTACTTTGTAATCCATTTGCAAGTTGATAGTAAAAGAATTTTCCTTTAAAACGGCAGATTTCAGAATAACAAAGAAGTAAGACAAATATCAAATATTCTGAAAAATATCAATTCTCTTTTATAGTTAAAAGCTGACAACTGATGGCTGATAGCTAAGCACTATTTAATCCGTATGCCTAAAACATTCTCTATGGCATCTTTTCCAATAATCCCTTGCCTGATCAGTTTGGGAAGAGTTTCGCACACATCAAGAACAGTTGAACTTTGAGTCTCGGTTGCCTTCCCGCCATCCAGAAGTAAATCTATTTTATCTCCAAGAGATTTTATTACCTCTACAGCAGAAGCAGGTTCAGGCTTATTTGATACATTTGCACTGGATCCTGTAATCGGGAATCCGGATAACTCACATAATTGCCGCACAAAACCGCTTCCAGAAACCCGTACACCTATCTTCCCGGTGTTTCCTGTTAATACTTTAGGCACTTTTGAGGTTGCTTCAAAAACTAATGTCAGTGGACCGGGCCAAAAACAATCTATAAGTTTCTTTGCGGTTACATTAACAGTTTTGGCTAAATCTGAAAGCTGATCTTTTGAAGCAATGAAAATCAGCAGAGGTTTGTTAATATCTCTTCTCTTAACCCGAAAGATTTTGTTAACAGCTCGTTCATCAAGAGCATTGACTCCCAACCCGTAAAAAGTCTCAGTAGGGAATGAGACTATTCCTCCATTAGTCAATATATCAAGGGCGTTTTTTAAAGCCGTATCAGGATGGTCAAAGTCTATCTTAATGATCTCGGCCATACACATTTCGGAAATTCCACAAATCATTGAATATAAATTGGTTTTGTGATACCTGAATTTTTGCCTGGAAAAAGGCAATATTCCAGTTGGTACAAAGTGCCTAGTTTATTATCCTTGTTCACTGAGCGGTATTCTTTACCTCCGCCTCAGCGCTTCTTGCAAGGCGAAACCCAAGATAAAAGTCCATTTCATGAGGTGTACCACTGTCGCGAATAGTTGTGCGAATGCTCATGGGAGAGCTGAACCAGCTACCCCCCCGACGCGTACGGTGGGTTCCGGCAACAGGTCCTTCCGGATTTTTGAGGGGGCTCTTATCATAATAATCTCCTTTATACCAGTCCGCGCACCATTCCCACACATTGCCTGTCATATCATAAAGGCTAAAACTATTAGGCTTAAAACTTCCTGCAGGGGAAGTAAAAACATAACTGTCATCATAATCTTCCCATACAGGCCATGGCCATACTGGAAAATGATTCAGTAACTCCTCTCCCGCAATATTGCCATCAGGCCATTCATTGCCCCATGAGTATTCAAAAAACTTCCCTCCACCGCGCGCTGCAAATTCCCACTCTGCTTCGGTCGGAAGACGGTATTTCATGCCGCTTTTTTTGTTTAACCAGTTAATATATGTCATAGCATCGTTCCAGGAAACCATGGTAACAGGGTGGTTTTCCTCCTGCTTAAACCCCGGATTCCGCCAGCCTATTCCCTCTTTTTCCTCCCAATTATCTCCGGTTTTGTTTAACGTGTATCCTTTGCCTTCTCTCTCTATTTTTGTTACATAGGCTGTTGCCTCAATAAATTTGCGAAAATCTCCAACCGTTATCTCATATTTAGCAATAAAAAAATTATCTAAACATACTTCATGAACAGGATGCTCATCGGAGTTCCCATTTTCAAAAAAATTTCCCATTTTGAAACAAGCGCCCTTAATAAAAGCCATATCCGGTGATAAACGTAGAGGTTTTTCCACTTCTTTAGCATCTGTTTTTTGGTGCCAAAAATTATTTTTGTAATACCACGAAAAAGATGCCAGTAAAATTAAGAATAGAAGAAAGAGGCTTTTGCTAATTGTCCGCATAATTATTTAATTTTATCCGCCTTTTTTTCAACCTCAAGCGCCATTTCTTTTTTTAATTCATTCAGGCGGTTGTTGATTTCTTTATCGGATAAAGCTAATATCTGTGCGGCAAGGATAGCGGCATTTTTTGCTCCGGCTTCTCCGACAGCCATGGTGGCAACAGGTATTCCCCCCGGCATCTGGACAGTGGCAAGCAGGGCGTCAAAACCCTGCAGGGGAGAAGAATTAATGGGAACACCAATAACAGGTAAAATTGTTTCCGCGGCTATTACACCCGCAAGATGAGCCGCGCCTCCTGCCCCGGCAATGATCACTTTAATTCCCTTGTTCTCGAATCCCTTAATGAGTGATCGTGTCCTGTCAGGAGACCGGTGAGCGGAAGTCACCGTCATTGTAAATTCAATTTCAAACTTTTTTAACCTCTCCGCGGCCTTCTGCATAACCGGTAAATCAGAATCACTTCCCATAACAATCGCAACCTTCATTTAAAACTCCTTCTTTAAAATATTTTTTAACGCAGAGAAAACCATTTGCCCGCTAAAACTCGAAATAACGCCTAAATATTTCTTTCGGTTTTTTTTCGTACATTTAGTTGGTATAGCAGTACAAAAAATCAAAAAAACTTTTTATACCATGCAATCGTACGTTTAAGACCTTCTTCCATATCAAACTTCGGCTCCCAGCCGGCTTTCCTATTAATTTTAGAATAATCAGCCTCAAGAGACATTAAATCCGCGGAGCGTCCTTTTTCAAAATGTATGTCCGAAGTGGACCCCGATAATTTTTTTATCATTTCCGCCAGATTTTTTATAGATGTCTGCTTGCGTGTGCCGATATTAAAAACATCTCCTGCCATTCCGTTACCCTCAACAGCGACCAGAGTATAAGCGCTGACAGCGTCCTTTACGTATTGAAAATCCCTTGTTTGCTCTCCACTGTCATGAATAATAATAGGTTCATTTTTTAAAGCCTTAACAATAAAATTAGAAACCACACCCGCGTTTCCCCAGATATCCTGGTTCTCACCATAAGTATTAAAATTACGGATAATCACTACCGGGTACTTGTACCATTCAAACATAGCCCTGCAATGCTTTTCCGCCGCTAATTTTGTTACCGCGTAAACACTTCTCGGCAGCATAGGGTGGTTAGTATCCATAGGGGTATAAATGGGATTTCCATAAACTTCCGGGGAAGAAGCGTAAATGATCGTGGGCCAGTCTTTTGTTTTTACCAGGGTTTGCATCAGGCGGAATGTTCCGTACTCATTATTTTGAAAATAATCATCCTGCCTTTCCATGGATTCGGGAATAGAAATAAAAGCCGCCAAATGTATAACAGATGATAACTTTAACTTATCAAATTCCTCCACTGTTAAGTCATAGAATTTCTTTTTTATTAATTCAAACTTTTTAGAAAACTCAGGAGATTTTATAAAAGGGTCTTTTTCAAAAAAATTTCTTGAAAAATCATCCACACCTATGACTTTCGAAACATCTTTTCTCCCTACCAATTGATCAATCAGGTGCACGCCGTAAAGACCGGCAGCCCCTGTTACCATAATTTTCATTCATTCCTTTAACTGCCAACTATTAATTGTTCACTGCTAATTAACAATTGTTAACTACTTTCTGTCCCTTTGCCTCTGACCCTTTATTCCTGCCTTTTATCCCCTGATCTCTGTTTTCTATCTTCTTCCAGTTCCTTTTGTCCTTTCCACATAGGGCAGAACTTGCCATGCCACTCCATGACCTTTCCTACAGTGGTTTCCGGGTGATTACGGGCGTAATTGCACAAAGGGCAATTATCACAAGCATGTGCGAGAGCTTTTTTAATAGAATTCATAAATGTATAATATCAAAAGGGTTGCTTGAATTGCAAATGTAAAAAGGGGAGGGTAAAAGTGCTGCTCGCTGACAGCTGCTTGAACAAAAGCACGTATGGTCTGGATATTAACTTCAATCTACAGTATTTTGAAATTTTAACAGAGTAGATTTTGACCTGAATTCTTGATTTCCCTATCTCGGAGAGATAGTCTGTCATCCAGAAGGTGATATTATTGATTAAGACTAATAAATGGGTCAGAGGTTTCTTTCTCGACGTCGGTTAGAAAGATTAACTTTAAAAACTGAAATAAGCATGGGGAAAAGGAATTAGTTAATAAGTTCTCTGAGTTTTCTTTTGTATTTTTTATCAGCAACTTTCGGCAGGTGGTGATCAGACTTTTTCTTTAATGATAGCGTCTACATCAGTGGTTATTAAATCGTAAAGTCTTTTGAGCTCAGATAAAATTTCCTGGGTCTCGGAGCCTGCGTCACTAGGAATCTTCAGGTTTATGCGTGGTGTCTCTGAAAACTTGTATATCATACACAAAATTTCGTTGCCCATTACTATTGATTCGGTCAAAGTTTCAATATACTTTTTTAAACTATCTGGAATCTCGTTTGCCAGTATCCCTTTGATTTGGTCCACGTAAATTCTTTTCACCTGAACATCGGTCTCGGTTTTAACAGATGCCTGATGCGTTAAGTCATCCCGTAGAACAGCAGTTATGCCCAAAATTATGGGTTTCATCCCTTCCTTCATCTCTACTTCGCGTATCTTTTTGCCGCTTTTATAAATAGACACCTTACCCGTAATGAGTTTATAAATACAATATTCCGCCACACAACCGGCATTGAAAAGCCACTGACCAGCCTTAATAGTTTCAACAGTCATTTTTCCCTCCATTGTGATTGAACTGTTTCCTGATTCCTTATTTTAATTTAATTTACTCTATGCTAAGCAAAACATGACATAAAGGTAAATAGATAGCAGTACCCATTTTTAATGGGTAGCTCTACTCATTTTTTTAATATTGAATACAGAGTTTAAGGGAATTATAAATCTAGGAAAAGAAGTATTTTTACAAACTCTAAGGGTATGTACAAATAATACAGGGGATAAGATATTTTTTGATTACCAGACTTCTTTTAATTATAATCTTAATCGATTTTTGATAATAATCATAAAAGATATGAGACATTTTTTTGCTTTGCCCTGTGAAGGTTGAACTTTATTTTGGAGAATCCCTCGGGAGATATTCTTTTAGGACAGATCATCCTTTTGGCCCTGATCGTCTCCACTCATTTTGGCGAGAAACTGTTAAGCAAGGACTTAATAGAAGGGTGAAAATCAGGGAACCTGTATTATGTTCTGAAGAAGGCCTGGCTAACTTTCATACTATTTCCTATATTGATCGAGTAAAAGAACTCTCTAAAACCGGCACAGGATATCTTGATGGAGGTGACACTCCAGCTTTTCCTGGTATGTTTGAAGCCGCCTCTTTTGTAGTAGGTTCCGGTCTTGATGGAATTTCGCAAGCTCTTTGTGGATCAAATATAAAAATCTTCATACCAATTGCTGGATTGCACCATGCTAGGAGAGATCAAGCCGCAGGGTTTTGCGTGTTTAACGATTGTGGTGTTTTAATTGAGACGCTCAAAAAGAAATATTCCATGCAAAAGATCGCTTATGTAGATATAGATGCCCATCATGGTGACGGTGTGTTTTATGCTTTTGAAGAAGACCCCGCGCTTATCTTTATTGACATCCATGAAGATGGTCGCTTCCTTTACCCGGGTACCGGATTTGCCAATGAAACAGGAAGAGGTAAAGCTAAAGGAAGCAAGTTGAATATTCCCATGGCTCCGGGTTCTGACGACGCTGCCTTTCAACTTATTTGGCCAGAAGTGGAAGATTTTTTACGAGATAGAAAACCAGAAATCATTCTGTTCCAGGCTGGAGCGGATTGCATTGCCGGAGATCCTATCACACATCTGAAATATAGTCCTCAAGTTCACACCTTTGTTACTAAAAGACTTTGTGCTATAGCCGATGAGTATTGCAAAGGTAGAATCCTTGCAATGGGCGGCGGAGGATATAACCTGACTAATCTGGCTTTGGCATGGAATTCAGTCTTGGAGGCGATGTTAGAATAAATAAAAGCTGTATTGCAAATAAATTTGATAACAATTACCATATTGACGTTCTTTACTTTTTCCAAACTCACAACATCAGTTTTTAAGGGTATAACCGCGGTACGAACCGGTGAAAAGCTTTTATCAATATTAATATGACTATACACAAACTTGCCGGTAAGCCGGCGCCGAAAGAAATTCTTACAAACATTCCTCACTTGATAAACGCGTATTACACAAACAAACCGGATACTGCTGATCCTAACCAGAAGGTATCTTTTGGTACTTCCGGGCATAGAGGTTCTTCTTTTAAAAACAATTTTAATGAGACGCATGTCCTTGCCATTTCACAAGCAATTTGTGAATACAGGAAGTCCAGGAATATCAAGGGTCCCTTATTCATAGGAATGGATACTCATGCGCTTTCTAAACCGGCTTTTATTACCGCATGTGAAGTTTTTTCGGCAAATAATGTTATGATTAAAATCCAGAAAGACCAGGGTTTTACCCCCACTCCTGTTATTTCCCACGCTATTTTAAATTACAACAAGGACAAAACCTCAGGACTCGCGGACGGTGTGGTTATAACTCCATCACATAACCCACCGGATGACGGAGGCTTCAAGTACAACCCTACTCATGGAGGTCCGGCTGATAGTTCCACAACAAAAATCATTCAGAGCAGAGCTAATGAAATCTTAAGTGAAGTGAATAAGAAAGTTAAGCGAGTTTCATTTGAAAAGGCGTTAAAGGCTGATACAACGAGTGAGTATGACTATATAGCTCCTTATATAAATGATCTTTCTAACATTATTGATATGGAAGCTATCTCTAGGGCAGGTTTGAAAATTGGGGTAGATCCGATGGGTGGCTCAGGAATCGCGTACTGGAAGCCGATTGCTGAAAAATACTCGCTTGATTTAAAAATTGTAAATTCTGTTGTTGACCCCGCTTTTTCGTTTATGACAGTGGATAAAGATGGGAAAATACGTATGGATTGCTCTTCTCCATATGCAATGGCAAGCTTAATAAAAATGAAAGATCAATTTGATCTGGCCTTTGGTAATGACCCCGACTACGACCGTCACGGAATCGTTACCAAAAGTGCTGGAATCTTAAATCCTAATCATTATCTTGCAGTTTCCGTGTGGTACCTATTTTCCAACCGACCCCAATGGAGAAAAGATGTGGCAGTAGGTAAAACCCTGGTTTCCAGTTCAATGATTGACCGTGTAGCCAATAGCCTGGGCAAAAAACTTTGCGAAGTACCAGTAGGTTTTAAGTGGTTTGTGGATGGCCTTCTTGATGGTTCCTATGGATTCGGCGGTGAGGAAAGCAGTGGTGCATCGTTCCTTCGAAAAGACGGAACAGTTTGGACAACTGACAAAGATGGGATAATCATGGACCTCCTGGCTGCCGAAATCACGGCAAAGATGGGATGTGACCCCGGAGAGTTATATAAAGAGTTAAAAGAAAAATTTGGAGACCCGGTTTACGAGCGCATTGACACACCCGCGACAAAAGAACAAAAGACCGCGTTATCAAAATTATCGCCTGAACAGGTCACCATGGAGAAGTTGGCTGGTGAAAAAATTATTGCCAAACTTACTCATGCCCCGGGCAATAATGCTTCTATTGGTGGGCTTAAAGTTGTTACTCAAAACGGCTGGTTCGCTGCCCGGCCATCCGGTACTGAAGATATAAACAAAATATACGCCGAAAGTTTTATTGGAGAAGATCATCTGAAAAAAATTCAGGAAGATGCTGTTGATATTATACGGTCCACGTATAACTAAATCTCATCAAGCAGGATTCCCGTTTATCATACTCTCACTCACCACTTTTGGACTGGCGACCTATCAAATTCAGATTGATTTATTTCCATGGGAAATGAGGTTGGTAATTTGAGTTATACCTTGCAAGTTAGCGATGCTTAATTGAATAATCAAGGTTTGACCCCGTTGACATCATTGTCTGTTTGAGAGCTATTTTTTATGCATTATCACTCTCCAATTGTAGGAGGAATTCATTATGACAAAAGGAGAATTAGTTGCGGTAGTTTCAAACTGTGATTGTGTTTGTAATTTAAGCAAAAGATCAATTGAGGATATTATTGATGGTACTTTAAAGGCAATGGAAAAAGACATTAAAAAATCAAAGCGGTTTGCATATCCGAGACTTGGTACATTTATTGGAGTCCACTCTAATTAATTTCATAAAAGGGGTCAAGTCCATTATTAGCGTCATTTAAAATTAACATGTAGTCAAGGATGGACTTGACCCCTTTTATGTATAGACTAAGTTTTAAGAAAGCATAGATGCATTAGACACCATATTTTTACATTAAAACTACTATCCAAGTAATTCCCTAACTTTTTTACCGCATCTTTTTGATTTGCAGGAACCATTTCCTATGCCAGTCATTTCAGATATTTTTTTGAAACTTCTTGCTCCATTATTAATTGCTCCCATTATTTTACCAAGCTTGATACCTTTACATATACACCCTGCTTCATAATTTGCCTTAATTAATTTGTGCTTATCTATCAACATTGCATTTGTATGTTAAAAAAATAGAAGAAATTGTCAAACGAAAAGGGTTACCCATTCTTGCCTACATGTTAATTTTAAATGACACTAAAAATTGATAATCATTTAGAAGGCATCTTACCTTGCTCGGGGTCCAAAAAGTACTATTGTTTTAAGATTGTTCCCAAAGACGTGTAATCGATTATTAATAAGAATTTTATATACTTCTTTTTTCTCCATGTCTAGATCCCTTCAGTATTATCTTGATCGGATAGGGATTTCCTTTTTAGATTCCAAATCAATACTGAAACAAGTTCAGCACAGGGCCGGTAATGATAGGTACAGAAGTATCGTTCCCGCGAAAGCGGGAATCTAACTTGACTCTATATAATATAATAATATAATTTAAAATCAGAACCAACAAAAAAACAACTACTAAACTTTTTCAAAGATGATCGACAAAAAACATACACTAATTGTGACGTCCTTATTTTGCATAATTCTTTTTAAACGACTGGTTTTTTTAAATATCGGCGTCAATTATGAAGAAGCGAGAGACCTGGATGTTATAATAAAAATTTCAAATGGCGAGGTAATTTATAAAGATTTCTTATATATTTATGGTTTTTTAGGCTTATATTTTAATGCAATTCTCTTCAAACTATTTGGTTTTACCGATATTACGATTCCACGGTTTATTGTCTCTCTGTTTTTCGCCGTTTCCTCAATGTTTGCTTACAAAATCGCATCAAGGTTTCTATCTCCATTTTGGGCTTTTGTAGCCGTATTGCTTGGTTTTTCCGGACTCGTCTCAAGAGAGCATACTTATGAACATATAGTTGCATTTTGGGGAACCATGGTAGCTTTGTGGGGCGGTCTTTCTTATGTTAACAAAGAAGACGTGAGGCATTTAGCTTATGCCGGACTTGCATCCGGAGCAGTACTCTTTAGCCAGCCCCTTCCTCTTGGTGTTTTGACAGTTTTTTCTTTAACATCTTTATTATCGTATAAATTTCTGTTTTGCGGTAATAAAAGGCCACAACCTTATATTTTTTTTATATCAGGAGTTCTTGCATTTCCTTTGGCAGGATGTCTGTATTTTTTTTTAAATGGAGCTCTTATAGTGGCTATGAAATCTATGTTCCTTCCAATGATTTCTGGCAATGCACCTCATCCGAACCAGCTTTTTTTCGTTCCACCTATATTTCCAAAAAGCTTGTTTTCAGCAAGCAGCCTGGGTGAAATTAAATCCATTTTAAATTTTTATCTCTCTTACAACCTGAGATGGTGGCTGGTGTTATCTTTTTTTATAATCGGTACGGGATATTCCACTTACAACTTATATAAGGATAAAGAAAACAAGATTTACTTAAGTATTTTATTATTAAGTGCCTTTTCGCTGGTGTTTGAAATCAAAAGAATATTGCTTCCCGGTGCAAGCGCATACATAAGTTTATTCCCTACGTTTGTGCTTTTAATCTATTTTGGTATTGAAATGAAAGTAAATCAATTCCTAAAATACTTTGTGCAGATGTTAGTTGCTTTGCTGTTCATGCTATATTTTGTTTATACTCCTGTTGTTTATTATGCTGAGTATAATAGAAATGGATTTCCTTTAGGATTAATACATGCCAAGAATGTTATAGTGAAGCCGTATACTCATGAAATTTATAACGAGACTACAAATTTTATCCGCGAGAATACCGGGGAGAAAGACAAGATTTTAGTCGCAGATCATAATTCTTTTTTCTACTTGTTCAGCAATAGAAATAGTTTGTTCCCGGAAAATTGGTATGTATTCAGCGGTACAACGTTTCATCCATACAGCAAAACTTTCTCATGGTCGTTGGAGGAGCAGTTAAAACTCGAAAATAAAATCATCAAAAGAATAAAAATAGAGAAACCGGGACTTATAATTATTCCTTCCAGATTTTTATCCCCTGAGCTGATTGATTTATCTCCTTTTTTAAAATACGTTGCTTCAAACTGGAAACTATGCAAAAAGATAGGCGCTCAAAATAAAAAGAGTGTGTTCGACGACAACATAGAAACTACAATATATTGCCCATCATAATGTTTCAGGCTTAATAGACAAACCAAATCATCACAAAATATAACTTTGCTTTTAACAAATGAAACCTATTTATGAACTTGTATAACGAGTAGAAATACCTATGCAAAATCATTAACTACTATTTATTTCTTGCGATACAGAATGATTGCACTGAACGATTACCAATCGGATAGAAAATGGATTTTATTAATACAAGAATGTTTGAATTGCGCGTTTGATGACAGTTTTAAACTGATTCCAAGAGTTAATTTCTTTCAACAGGCCTAAAATAATTCGAGGGCGAAAATAAAACTTCAAAAAACTGGTTTTAACTATGAATCTAGTTCTTGCCTGAGATATCCCCCTAGGAGAATAGTGGGTATCAAGAATAATAATTTTATCCCAATCAATAGATTCGAGTTTCATCTCACCGTTTTTTAATATTTCATTAAAAGAGGTAGTCCCGGGGAGAGGCATAAAGTTGTGATAATCGGCTCTATGAATAGGAAGTTTTAAAGAAAAATCTATGGTCTTATTTATATCGGCTAATGTCTCCGTTGGATAACTAATGATAAAGTATCCGGTCATTCTTATATTTGTGTTTTCAGCTATCATTCGTATCCGATCTTCCATTACATCAAGTGTTACCTTTCTCTTCATGTCCTTTAATATTTTAGGGGAACCGGACTCTATTCCAATGGCAAAGGAATAACAACCTGATTTTTCCATAAGTTTAAGGGCTTCACGATCTAATGTATCGAGACGTACACCATTAGGCACGGCCCAGGTAATATCAATTTTACGTTTTAATAAATTTTCACAAAATTCCATAGTGCGTTTTTTTGAAAATGTAAAGTTATCATCTTCAAAGTGAATTTCTCTAATGCCAAATTGATTATATAATAATTCAATTTCATCAAGAATATTATCTATGCCCCGTACCCGCATTTTCCTACCATTTACAAGAGAAACAGCACAATAAGTGCATGGGAAAGGGCACCCTCTTGTACTGACTATGGGCGCCACTGGCACTCGTTTTGTAAAAGTGCCGTGTGGAGAATCCGGGTAAGATTCAGGGCACAGCAATGACCAGTCAGGAAATGGGATGTCATCCAACTCGGGTATAAAGCCAAATTCATTACTTTTTATCTCTTCTCCATTACGCCAAACCAGACCCGGGACATTATCAAGGTTTGCATTCATATCATTACGGGAGATAGCTTCCAAAAGCATAGGGAGGCCAATTTCAGCTTCACCTTTAAAGCAAGTATCTAAAAAGGGTGAATTTTTTAAAAAGTGTGCAGGAATTGCAGATGGGTGTGGCCCGCCCGCTGTTGTATGGCAATCCGGCCATATTTTCTTAGCAGTCTTAAACATACTATTAGCGCTATAGACATCGCCACTGAAAACAGTGCAGCCCACAACATCAAAGGGACCGTTTTTTTGCATCCATTCCTTGATATCCGTTTGATCAAACCCTTCTTTAATGCAGTCAAGATAAGCAACATCGTGGTTCTGTTGTTTCAAAATAGAAGCAAGATATCCCAGGCTCATTGAAGGGATAATAATCTTCATTTTTTGATTAACCGGCTTTGCAAGTAATATTCTCATTTTTTTACAAAAGAAGGTTTAGAGTTTGAAACAGCAGCAAGATGAAATTAAAACCGCGGTTTTATTAATTTTATTTATTAATTAAATTTATCTTTTTCAAGGTTCATAGATTCATCAATTATAGCGATAGGAAACTTTTTGACCTGCTGATAAATTCTACCTATATATTCTCCAATAATTCCAAGGAAAATTGTATTAAGCCCCAGTGAAATCAGTATGAGCACTATGGTTGTGGTAAAACCTGCTCTCCATTCAGGGAAAAAAACCAGTTTACCAACTGAATAAACAATTATAAGGATAATGCTTATGATAAATACGAGCAACCCGGTAAAAGTAGCCAGACGCAAAAGAGAGATGGAATGATTTAGTATTCCATCAACTGCCAAACCTATTAAGCCTAGGAAATTAAATTTGCTTCGACCATGCTTTCTTTCGAGTCGGTCATAGGGGATGCCGAGCTGGTTAAAACCAAAAGAAGCAATCGTACCCCGAAGATAAGGAGAGTAATCGTAAATTTGTCTTAACAGTTCAACAACCTTTTTATCCACCAGTCTGAAATCCCCAGCATCAGGAGGAAGATCGTCTTCAGACAATGCATTAATCAATCTGTAAAAAGCTTTTCGGGAAAATTCCAACCATTTCCCTTCCTTTCGTGATCTCCTGACTCCGTAAACAACCATAAAACCTTCTTCCCATTTTTTGATGAATTCCTTTATTAAATCCAGAGGGTCCTGAAGGTCAGAGTCGAATTGAATAACGGCGTCTCCAGAAGAAATAGCAAAGCCGGTATAAATTGATCTTTGGTATCCGAAGTTACGCGAGAAGCGTACAACTTTTACTTTTATATCTTTTTCAGCAATTTCTTTTAGCTTTGTAAAAGTTCCGTCAGTGCTACGATTATCCATAAAGATAATTTCATAATCATATTGACCTTTAAAGGTCATCAAGACTTCTCTAATGGCAGTGTATGCTAAACTGACATTATACTGTTCATTATAAACAGGAATGACTACTGATATCATTTTCATAATAAGCTCAGTTTCTGCTTTCTATTTGAAGCATCCTGGTTATGCCTTTTTTCAGTTCATATATCGGTTCCCAGCCTAATTTTTCTTTTGCCGGTCTGATGTCCGCCACATTATCCATAACCTCTCTTTTACGATAAGGGATTCCCCCCCACTTAATATTCGGTGATTTGCCTACGCATTCACCATATATGGCCGCAAGCTGTCGCAAGTTGAGCCCCTCTCCCGTTCCAATGAAGTAAACTTCTGAAGGACAGTGATTGCGTTTGAAAATATATTCAATTGTTTTTTCATATGCCGTTACAACATCGTCAATGTACACGAGATCCATTAGCTGCTCTCCCGGCGTCATGGAAATTTGTTTTTTTGATTCCACACTTTCCTTTAAAAGAGAAAATATTTTTCCCCTCGGGTCATTCGGCCCATAGGTACCATAGAGTTTTAGAGTTACGGATGAAAGACTATGAGCATCCTCATAATACCGAATAATACTTCCAAATGCATTTTTAGAAGCTGCGTAGAGGTTGACAGGTTTGTATTCATCGGCTCCGTGCATATGTTCCCAGAATGTACCCGTATTTATAAAGCGACAAACCCCATTTTTTATCATCGCTTCGAGCAAAAGAGTTCCGTACAAAATATTTGAATCTATAATTGATTCTACCTGTTCTGGCTGAAGCGATACGGTTGTTAAAGCCGCTGTATGAATTACAAGGTCAGGCTTCACTTTCTCAACAGCACAGTTGAGACTGTCAAAAGTAGAAGTAGCTTCAATAATATTATCTTCCCGAAGAATATCTTGCAACTTACTTTTTACTGGTGTAGGCCGCACTAAAGCATAGACTCTGTATTCTGTGAGGACGGAAAGGCGTTTGACCAAGTGAGAGCCTATATATCCTGTAGCACCTGTTATTAATATGTTCACTTATTTGTTATTTAAATTGTTTGAAACAAAGTTTTTTATGCAATCGACTATCGTCTTCAGACGGATTTCATCCATCCCAGGATAAACTCCTACCCAGAAAGTATTGTTCATGACGTAGTCAGTCATATTCAAGGATCCTGCTACACGGAACCCCCCTCCTTTTTCACGCATGGAATCAAAACATGGTTGTTTTAACAAGTTACCTGCAAACAGCATCCGAGTTTGAATATTATTTTTCTCAAGGGAATCGATAATATCTTTTCGAGTAAACCCTGAGTCTTCCCTAACAGTAAGCACGAAACCAAACCAGCTTGGATTAGTATCAGGTGTGGCATGAGGTAAATAAAATATATCTTCAAACTCTTTAAGCTGATCATAAAGAAATTTAAAATTCTTGCTCCGGCTATCAGAAAATTTCTGGAGTTTATTAAGTTGAGCACATCCAATCGCAGCCTGCATATCTGTTGCTTTGAGATTATATCCAAAATGAGAAAAAATATATTTGTGGTCATACCCGGATGGTAATTCACCAAGTTTCCATCCAAAACGTTTCCGACACGTATTGTCTTTTCCAGAAGAACACCAACAGTCGCGACCCCAATCTCTAAGAGAGTTGATAATTTGTGATAATTCGCTACTGTTAGTATAAACTCCTCCTCCCTCACCCATAGTAATATGATGCGGTGGATAAAAACTGCTTGTGGCAATATCCCCAAAGGTTCCCGTATATTGTCCACGGTATTTTGAACCTAAGGCGTCACAGTTATCCTCAATAAGCCAGAGGTTATTCTTTTTGCAGAAATCCTTTACAGCGTCCACATTAAAAGGATTTCCCATGTTGTGTGCAAGCATTACTGCTTTTGTCCGTTTAGTAAGCGCCTCTTCCAATAAGCTAACATCGATATTGTAAGTGCCAAGTTCGATATCGACAAAAACAGGAACCGCACCATACTGAACAATTGGCGCTATAGTAGTTGGGAAAGCAGCAGCAACTGTAATTACTTCATCATTCCTGTTAATTTTTCTTTCCCGCAGTTTGTCCGAAGTGAGCACCATGAATGCCAAAAGATTGGCTGAAGAACCGGAGTTTACGAGGGAAAAGTGCTTGACTCCGATAAAATCCGCAAACTTCTCTTCAAATTTTTTCGAATACCTCCCATAAGAAAGCCAGAACTCAAGAGAGGAATCAACTAAATTAATAAGTTCTTCTTCGTTGAAAACACGTCCGGAGTATGGAATCCTTGATTTACCCGGAACAAAAGGAGTTCTATCCCTATGAGCAACCTGATAATATTCTGATGTTAGTTCAAGGATTTTTTTCTTCAAATTAAGCGCTGATTTATTCAACTCCTACTCTCTCCGGCATGTGACCAGACAATTTCCTTATTTTTTGCAGTCTCGACATAATTTTCAATTTGTGAAATAGAAAATTTTTTGGCGTCAAAGTTTTTATTATTGTAATACTCGAAATACCATTTAACGGCTGCGTCAATGGCCTCATCCTCTTCTAAATTAGCTTTCCACCCGAGAAAATTTGCGGCTTTTGAGCAATCAAGTTTCAATGTATTAGCCTCATGGCATTGATTTTTTTCTTTTGAATTTTGGACATAATCTTTTCTACCATTTCCCCATGCTTTAATTATTCTTTCAACAACATCGTTGACACACAGGCTATTGGACAACGCCGGTCCAAAGTTCCATGCGTATTCCGCATTTACTCTTCCCTCCGAGAGAAGCGCTCCAAGCCACAAGTATCCGGACAGAGGTTCTAAAACAAATTGCCATGGTCTTATTGCATATGGGTCTCTTAATTCTATAGGTTTGTTTTTTGAGAGGGACCTAATGCAGTCTGGAATAATTCTATCTTCGGCCCAATCGCCTCCCCCCAAAACATTGCCTGCTCTTGCGGATACGACTTTTGTGACATCTTTCCCATCTACCTGGTGATTAAAAAAAGATCTTCTGTAAGAATCGGTTATTATTTCCGCTGCCCCTTTGCTTGAGCTGTAGGGATCATACCCACCCATAGGGTCATTTTCCCGGTAAGCATATATCCACTCCTTGTTTTCATAGCATTTGTCACTTGAAACAAATATGCATACCTTTACCGATGGAGTGGCTTTAACAGCCTCCAGAACATTAACAGTTCCCATTACGTTTGTTTCATATGTTTCCCTCGGTATTTTGTAAGAACGACGGACCAGGGATTGAGCAGCCATATGAAAAACAAAATGAGGCTTATGTTTTTGCATAGCTGCAACAAGAGAGCTGCTGTCTCGAATATCTGAAATTATATGACAAATACCATTGGAAATTTGAGTGGCGTCAAATAGATTTGGTTGAGTTGGAGGTTCGAGAGAATATCCTACTACTTCAGCGCCTAGTAATCGCAACCACAATGCCATCCATGCGCCTTTGAACCCAGTGTGACCGGTTAAAAAAACAACCTTACCCTTATATTCCCCGTTAAAAATATCCTGCAATTTAACTCCTCATGATTTCCACGGAGCCTTCCCAGCAATCCATAGACTTTCAAGATATATTTTATCACGCATAGTATCCATGGGATGCCAGAAGCCTGTATACTTATAAGCAATTAGTTGATTATCTTTTGCAAGGTTTTCGAGAGGATCTTTTTCAAAAATCGTCTGATCCTTTTCCAGGTAATTAAATATTTCGGATTGTAAGATCATGAACCCACCATTGATCCACCCTGAATTCCCGGAAGCCTTCTCTTGAAAACGTAAGACTTTGCCCTTTGCATCAATATCCATTGCTCCAAAACGGCCCGGTGGCTGTGTTGCAGTGACAGTCGCATACTTTCCATGACCTTCGTGAAAGGCAAGTAGTTTGGAAATATCTATGTCAGACACACCATCACCGTAGGTAAGCATAAACGGCTCATCCCCGACATACTTCTTAATCCTTTTTATCCGGCCACCGGTCATAGTATCCTCACCAGTGTCTATAAGAGTAACTTTCCATGGTTCAGCCAAGTTTTGATGAATTTTACAATCATTTTTCTTAATATCAATGGTAACGTCATTCATATGGAGGTAATAATTGGCGAAGTACTCCTTTATAATATACCCCTTGAATCCAAGACAGATAATGAACTCATTAAACCCAAAGCTCGAATAACTCTTCATAATATGCCAGAGGATAGGCTTCCCACCGATTTCTATCATAGGCTTTGGTTTGGCAACGGATTCTTCACTAATCCTTGTTCCCCGCCCTCCCGCTAAAATGACGACTTTAAGCATAGCAGTATCCTTTACCCTTCGTTAAAACGATTTATTTATTAGACTTAACTGCGATGAAACCTGCGAAGTTATACCATTTAAAAAAAAATCAATAGTTTCAAAGCCGCACTTTTTTAAAAGATTAATATTTTCATCAATCCTATATGGCATAAGCACATTCTTCAGTGCCTCTCTTTTCTGAAACAACTCATTTTCTGAGTACCCTTGCTTTTTCTTGAATTCATAATAGAGATAGATATACATCCTGTTAAAAAGTGAATCGTTCCCTAGGATTTTTTCAACTAAAATCAAGCAACCGTTGTTATTGAGTCCTTCATGAAGCTGACTCAATAAAGTATGCCTATAATTTACCCCAAAATTTAGACCACGTGTTAAGGTGGAAAATCATGTAAAAATCTTAACACAAAGGAGGGTAACGATGAAGCGAAAAAGCTATAGCCCTAAATTCGAAGCCCGGTTAGCTGTAGAAGCAATTAGGGAACAACAAACAAACAATGAGATAACAGGGAAGCATGAGATTTATCCAAACCAGATTACACAATGGAAGAAGATGGCATTAGGTGAACTTCCTGAAATGTTTTTCAAAAACAGAAAAAAAGAGAAGGGAGTTGAGAATAATTTAATTGACCGTTTATATCAACAGATAGGCAAACTTCAATCGGAGACCGTCCAATTCGTTTTTCCTTACCGAATTGTGGGTGCGGCAACTTGCCGCTTTATGCTTTAATTTGTGCTATATTTATAAGGATGAGCAATATGAATAAAAAATATTCTTGCGTATTACTTATTCCGCTTATTTTGGTTCTTTTCCTATCTTTAAGTTTTTCCGGTGAAGCGGCAAAAGGTAAAACATCTAGAGATGGTCGTTATGTTGACAATGGTGATGGCACGGTTACAGACCACCGGACTGAATTAATGTGGACGCAAAAGGATAGTTACGCGGACTTAGGGGAATGCCGGAATTGGTACAAATCAAAAAATTATGTGAGCGAGTTAAAAACAGGAGGGTATAGCGATTGGCGTATGCCCACCATTGAAGAATTAAAAACGATTTTTGAGAGATCTAAATCGAACTCAAATTATCGTGGCGCCCCCAGTCGACTTGACCCTATATTTGCTTCTTTCGGTGCGTGGTGGTATTGGACTTCAAGAACTGTCGGCCCCTGTTGCGCCCGCGGTATCATTTTCGACAACGGCAAAGTCGGTATGGGCATACGACACACCTGCGGCAACAGCGGGGTGCGGGCAGTGCGCCTTGGAGATTGATAGTTAGGTATTTGAAGTCTTGATAATCAGTTAGTGTGAGTAAAACGAACATATAACTTGAGGATTAATTAGATATAACATATGTTTTTATATTTTGGCTTTGTGTTGCTGATTATCGCAGCGGGGCTGGCTTTCAGCGTACCTATTAATACGATATTAGATCATGTTTACAAATCTCGAAAAACCGCTAACGTCAAAAAAAAACCGTCCTTTCTTACGATTTTTATAAGTGTTTCTGTAGTTTTTTTTGTACTAACAATGATAATAGTGAACGCTGTTCCTCATCTTGTGACTAAAATGCCTGAGCACACATTAATCGAGGTAAAGAACAGTCTCAACAGTATTTATACTTTACAAAAATCCTATCGCGCCGAGCACGGCGTCTATGCCGGAGTAGAAAAGGAGAGCGATCCATTTGATGACATGGAATGGTTTCCCTCCGGCAAGCTTTATTACTCATATTATTGTGGGGATCATGTTCGTTATTCGCCCGGGGCGAAGGGCCATCCAAAGCCGGGTACCGGCTGGCCCTATTCAGTAAAACCCCTGGCATCAGTAAGCGCCTTTATTTGCATGGCCGTCGGAAATCTTGATAAAGATTCTTTTATGGATGTCTGGATGATCAATGACAAGAATGAGCTTCGCCATCTTTATAATGATGCTTCCAATTGAAGTTCCCCGTTGCAAAGCTGCAAGGAATGCGCTCGCTAAACACTTTTAACTGCACTGTAAAAACTTCTTTTTTTAAGTAAAATTTTTTTACTAACCTATAGATTTATTAGCCACTAAGACTCGAAGACACAAAGAAAAAAATGAGCTAAAGTGTAAAGTGATCTAAAATGCATAAAATAAAACAACAAAAAGCCTGGCTTTTTTACAATAATTTTAGTTCACTTTAGACACTTTCAATTTTAGGCACTTACATTTATGGTTTAAAATTGTTAATAGTTAATTGATAATTGCCTCATTGATTCACTGTGTTATAATGAAGGGTTATGAAATTTAAAATCGCAACTTTAGGATGCCGTAACAACCAGTATGAAAGCGCTGAAGTCCGAGCCTGCTTTGAAAAAGAAGGATTTCAACCGGTCCCTTTCAATAGCAGAGCGGATATTTGCGTGATTAATACCTGCTCGGTTACGGAAAAAAGCAATTACCGATGCAGACAAATAATACGAAAAACAGTGGACTCCAACCCGGATAGCTTCGTTGTGGTCGTTGGATGTTATCCACAGTTAGACACGAATGCTGTAAAGTCTTTGCACGGAGTGGACCTTATTCTCGGTAATGATGAAAAACTGGATATTATTGAACATCTGAGAGATTTAAATGTCAATGAGCAGGGAAAGTCTTTTGATGAGAAGACAGAGCCGAAAGTAATAGTAGGGAATTCGAGTAATGATACTACCTTCCGCTCGAAAGAAGTGAATCATTTCGCGGGAAAGACCAAGGCGTTTTTAAAAATTCAGACAGGTTGTAATTACAAATGCACATTTTGTGTTGTTACTTTAGCCAGAGGACAAAGCAGAAGCGCGGATACAGCGACAGTAGTCCGACAGTTTAACAGGCTTTTAGAAAATAATTTCAGGGAAATTACTTTGTCTGGTATTCATCTCGGTAGTTTTGGAAAGGATTTATCTTCTCAATCCAGCCTTTACGAACTTTTAAGGGAGTTGATAAAAATTGAGGGGGATTTCAGAATACGCTTGAGTTCTCTTGGACCAATGGATATCAGCGATGAGCTTATAGACCTGATAGCTGCGTCCCCAAAGATTTGCAATCATTTGCATATTTCATTGCAAAACGGATCAGACAGAATACTTCACACAATGAAAAGAAATTATTGTATGGAATACGTTTATGATTTGATGAACAAAATCACAAGCAGAATACCGGATATTGGTGTTGGTGCTGATCTAATAGCGGGTTTCCCGGGAGAAACAGATCAAGAGTTTGAGGAAGCATTGGGGGTTGTCAAGGAACTTCCTTTTTCTTATCTTCATGTCTTTAATTTTTCCCGCAGAAAAAATACCGCGGCTTATGATCTGCCGGATCAGGTCCCAAACAGGGTAAGGAAACAAAGGGTTTTTATTTTAAAGGAATTGGCTCGACAAAAATCCCAAAAATTTAAAGAAAGGTTTCTTAAGAAAGATCTAGATGTACTAATAGAACAAAACCGTGATCCGGAAACCGGATGTCTAAAAGGATATACAGGGAATTATATGTCTGTACATATAGATGATTCGGATGATTTGATCAACCAAATCATTCCAGTGTACCTTTCTCGTATAGAGAATGAAAGGCTATTTGGTGTTTATTCGGCAAATGTTTAGAAAACAGAAAAAGGGTCAAGGGTCAAAGACAAGGATTTTTGCAAGTATGACCCTTGCACCTTGACCCTAAACCCTTAGATTATTGAGGAGAAACTCATGTCTATTAAAGCAATAGTAGCTGGCGTAGGTGGCCGCATGGGAAAGAGAATTGCGCAGATTATTTCTGAAACAGGCGGTATAGACCTCTCAGGCGGTACTGAAGTTAAAGGCTCTGTTTTGGTCGGAAAAGACCTTGGACATGTCACAGGAACAGGGAATAACAGTATCAACATCAGCGACAAGATGGAAGAAATCATTAACAGCGGAGACGTCATCATAGATTTCACCACGCCGGAAGCCACGATGGAAAATCTTAAAGCAGCGGCGTCAAATAAAAAAGATATGATAATTGGTGCAACCGGTTTATCAAATGAACATTTGAATGAGATAAAGAAAGCTTCCCAAAATATACGGATAGTTCAGGCGCCTAACATGAGCGTGGGTGTTAATGTTTTATTCAAACTGGTTAAAGAAGCGGCAGCAGCTTTGAACGATGGATATGATATTGAGATTACAGAAGCGCATCACAGGTTAAAAAAAGACGCTCCCAGCGGAACAGCGACAAAAATAGCTGAAATTCTCGCAAAAGTAACAAACAGGGATATTGATAAAGTCGGCGTTTATGGCAGGAAAGGAATGATCGGAGAGAGGTCGAATCAGGAAATCGGGATTCATGTTATCCGGGGTGGAGATATTGCTGGAGACCATACGGTAACCTTCTGCGGCAAGGGAGAGAGGGTACAGCTCAGTCATGTTGCCCATAACCGGGATAACTTTGCCCGCGGTGCAGTAAAAGCAGCTCTCTGGCTGTCTTATAAAAAACCGGGTTTATATGACATGATGGATGTGCTTGGATTAAAATAAATCCTTCCTTTTTTTTTCTTTGTAAACTTCGTAGTGCTAATCTGCAAAAAGTTGTTTTTTTAATGCAATTTTTTAAGTAGGTCAGGCGGTAGCCAATTTGGTTGTGGCTCTAGGCCACTCTGCGGTAAAAAACATGATCTTCAGTAAGTCGGAACATAAGGAAATACGCCGAAACTTCCCAATTACAAAAAAATACATATACTTCGACAATGCCGGCGTGGCGCCTATCAGCCTGCCAGCAATGAAAATAGTCAATACTATAGCGAAGGATATTTGCGATGTTGGCTATCTAAAGCTTGAATGCTGGTACCTTGAGACTGAAAAGGCAAGGAAAGACGCTGCGGCTTTGATAAACTCCTCCCCTGATGAAATCGCGTTTGTCAAAAATACTTCTCATGGATTATCCTTGGTTGCTGGTGGCATCAACTGGCGGTCCGATGACGAAATTATCATTGCTGATCAGGAATTTCCCGCAAATGTATATCCCTGGCAAAACCTGAAGAGACAGGGTGTAAAAGTCATAACTGTCAGTAGCAGAAAGGGGAGACTGCTTGTTGATTATTTTGCAAAGGCCGTTACTTCCAAAACAAAACTTATCTCTATCAGCTCAGTGGAGTACGCCACAGGCTTTCGGAATGATATCGCGGCAATAGGCAGAATCTGCCAAAAGAAAGGGATTCTTTTTTGTGTGGACGCTATCCAGAGCCTGGGGGCAATCCCTATTGATGTAAAAAAAAATAAAATAGATTTTTTAGCTGCGGACGGACATAAATGGCTTGTGGCTCCGGAAGGTATAGGGATATTTTTTTGCCGCAGGTCTTTAATAAAAAAGTTAAACCCGGTTTTAATAGGATGGAAGACAGTAAAGAACGCTTCCAACTATCATAAAATTAATTTTCAACTTAAACAGGACGCAAGCCGATTTGAGGAGGGGAGTCAAAATCTGATTGGTGTTCATGCCCTTAGAGCTTCGATCAGACTGTTGCGATCTATAGGGATTGAAAGGATTGAACAATGGAATCTGCATCTCACGGATTTGCTGCTAAAAGGGCTGAAGGGCCAGGGGGGCCGAATATTGAACTCCACAATGCCACAAGACAGGTCTTCAATCATTTCTTTTACAACAGGCAATAAAGCAAAGGACAGGGCATTAGTAAACCATCTTATAAAAAATAAAATTATAGTATCTTTACGAGCGGATGGAATTCGCCTCTCTCCCCATCTTTATAACACACCAGATGAAATAGCAAAGTTTTTTAGAGTCTTTTAAGGCTCTGGGAACCTGAATGTTCCGACACCCTCTTTGGAATGAAGGCGAATTTCATTGAATACTATTCCTTCGCTCATGGGATTTCCTAATAAATCTTTAAATTGAAGATTATTTTTTGTTTCCGGACTGAAAACAAACCGTATTTTCTTTTTTGCTGGAAAGGAAGTTTCTCCAAAAGATCGATACCCTCTAAAGAAACCGGCATTGACCATAAGGTCTTTTAAAGACGCCCACCACAGATGGTTGATTTTAAATCGTAGATTTTCTAAAGGAATATTTGAATCGTTTTTTATCTCAAGAACATACCAGAAGGAATTCGTAGATCCAAATGAATCATCGTAACCGTATTTATATGACACGTGGACGTTATCAAGATCAGTGGGGATCATGCTATTACATTTGATCATGTCACTGTTCCCAAAATCACCGCATCCCGGAAAGAGGGTAAACAATAAAACAACAGCGGTAAGTCGCCGAAGCCACAATTCGGTAAGGAAAACCGAATTGGACGGTTTTTGAAGGAAAGCCGCCCGAAGGATTGAGGCCATGGATGGCCGATAATCAATTAGGGCTACCGCCCTGATGCTGTTAGCACAAATTTTCTTGAAAAATGAAGTTTTTACAATGTAATAATATAAAAGGCGTTTCATAAGGTTTACTCAGTTATTGTTAAAAGTTTACCACAAAACAGAAATCATAAGCAGACGTATCAATTTTTTTGAGAAAGTATTTAGTGAGCGCATTCCTTGTAGCTTGCTACGGGGAGTTTCAATGTCTGGAAAATTAACTTAATGGTAATCATAAGGAAGGCATCATGAAAACAGCTAAAAAAAATTTTCCGTCACAATTAAATAGTCACACTAAGGAATTTTTTCTTTTTGGCTAATCATTAAGCTGCCTACTTGTCGGGTAAATTATAAACACATCTAAAACCTAAATCAGCGTAATATCTCGAGTCAGAAAAAGACCAATCACGCCATGCTACAATAAGACCTTCAATGCTATCATTCCAGGAACCACCACGACGAATTTTTTTTATACCCCGGTCAGGGCCTTTCGGATTATAGAGAATCTCATCTTTTGGAAAATCTTTTATACTTGTTTCTAACCAATTGTTTGTCCACTCCCAAACGTTGCCTGCCATATCATAAACACCAAAACGGTTAGGCGGGTAAGAGCCAACCGGCGCCGTGTTTATTTTATCATCTTTATTATAACCGGCGTGAGCAAGACGATTGGAACTTTCAAACATTTTATCTCCCCAAACATAATCACATCCACTTTTTGCGCCTGCGGCCTTTTCCCACTGTGCCTCAGTTGGTAAATCTTTTCCCAGACTAACGCAATATTCTTTCCCGTGTAGCCAACCGACTCTGGTAACAGGACAATTATCGCAGTTAGATCTTAATGATCGATTATGGTTTTTATCAAACTTTTCATATTCTAAATTTGTTACTTCATACTTATCAATCCAGTAAGTGTCTAAAAAAACAGTTTTTACTCCAACTCTATTATGTTGAACAATTTCATTTTTATCGCAACCAGCTTGAAAAAAACCTTTTTCAATTTTCACCATTTTATCAAAGTCAGTTGAGGCTTTTAAAGAAATGGGCGTGATAATAATAAACAGTATAATAAATTTTATTACTTGCCTTCTCAAAGTTCCCCAACCCTTTGTTTTGTTATTATTTCTTAAGCATGGTTTTTACTATGTAATAGACTACTATTGCCGCGAATACAGCCGATAAAATGTCAAAAAAAGTCATAAATTACTCCCTGAAATCTTGGTACCAGTTCATAACGAAAAGGCTCAAAATATCATAAAATATTAAACTGAACCCTGATCGCTGACTACTGCTTTAAATACATGCAGTCAAGAATGGACTTGATCCCTTTTTCTTTGGACGTTGCTATGTTATACCTCTATTGTTTAGATATTTGTCGTATTTTTTGTCTTCATTGCATATATGATTAAATAGCCAATCCCTGAGCCACGCCCTAAAAGTATGTAAAACCATTTAGGCAGCTTTCCTTTCAAGTTGAATATTATTTTTAATTATTATTCCATTTACAAATTGTTTTCCCTTGTAAACATCAGGTAACAGCCAATATCCTTTTAAGGTCCTGAAGTTTTTTTCAGCAACCTGCAGTAACTTCCAGATCATGGCAGTAGCGGACTCAACCTTTTTATATCGCCTTACGACATTGGTTCTTAAACGGATAGCATTAAAAGGAGGTTCTGCAATATAAGTAGTTCGTAAATGAACCCAATGTTTCTTTGGAAAAGAATAAAAAGGTTACCATACGTTCCCACTCATTGTGGAGTTTTTTACGGAGTTAACGTAGTTTTTTTCAAAACGTTTAGTAAACTGATCCCTCAATCTCTCACATTCTTCTTCATTTCGCATGGCTTTTATCTCAGACTATCGCCTGGATCAGTCCGTTCTCATTGCAAACGCCGGATTATTCCAGTTTGAACTAGGAACCAGCAGAAAATTTCACTTTTTTTATTCTAGACAGGATATACAAAATAAGCAAGATATAGTTCGGCAGGCTCACTATGACAATATTATGTTACCCTGATCCTTCGGTGTGGGCTTAGTCGGCCGTTTGCCGAAGGGCGCCTTTTACTCAATATTTTAAATCCAGCCAATACTGATCATCCTGCTAAAAAAATAAATATTATTTGATTTTCCAGACTGATAATACCAGGCTGAAAAGGGTAGGGACGACAAAGAGTGTAAACACGGTGGATACGGCTAATCCACCGATAACCACACTGCCCACTCCACGGTAAAGTTCACTGCCTGCTCCCGGGAACAAAACAAGAGGCGCCATTCCGCCAATACTGGTGAGCATGCTCATGAAGATTGGGCGCACACGCGTTTTTACACTCTCTACAATTGCATCTTCAGAGGACATCTCATGATGACGTATAAAGTTCAGCGTCTGGTGCACGATTAAAATAGCTCCATTAACCACCGTCCCTATTAATAAAATAAATCCGAGCATGGTAATAATATCAAGATGCATGCCTGTATATTTATGGACAAAATTAAAGCCGGCAAAACCACCCACCGCGGCCAATGGCACACTGAACATTATGACAATGGGGTAAAGGAATGATTCAAAAAGAGAAGACATAAGCAGATATGTAATCAGTAACGCGAGAATAAAATTCCATTTAAGAGCTTCCCTGGTAGACTTCAACTTGTCCGCTGTTCCCGCGAGAACAATATCCACATTAGAAGGGAGCATATTTTTATTTCTCATCGGTATGATGATGTCATTCTCAAGTTTCGTCATAGCGGTTTCTAACTCCATATCTTTTGGCGGCGAAACTACCAGTTTTACCGCTTTTCTTTCTTCGATTCTGTTGATCTGTGTGGGGGACTCGATTCGTCTTTTGTCAACAAATGAAGATAGTGGAACCAATTTACCGGAAGGGGTGGCCACAGGTATGGAGTCCAGGTCTTCGAGGTATTTCACAGACTCTGCGGAGGAAATTAATTTTAAGTCTATCTTATCTCCTTTATCCCAGTAATCTCCTATAACAACCCCATCAACTGCAGTTTGCACTATGAAGCCCACATCTTCCACGCTAAGCCCAAACTCAGCGCTTTTATCTTCTTTTGGAAGAAACTGAATTTCCTGTCCTCCTAGGTTAAAGTTTGGCGGGTCAGTCCTTGGGAAACCGAATATTTTTGTAATCTCCATGATTAACATTCCTGCCGTCTGTTTTATACTTTCCATATCCATTCCAGTAATTTCTACATCCACGGAACTGCCGGCTGCAAGACCACGCTCAAAAAGGGATCTCTGGAAGGAAAAAGAAAAAACGCCTGGAATATCGGATGTTGATTTTTTAACCAAACCTGCAAGGGGTTTGACTACATTAACGTTTTTACTGATAAGACCCATAAAGACGTTCTGCCCTCTGGCCACATAAAAGAAGTGCTTAATGGGCGGAATATCACCAAGTTTCTTTGCTTCCGGAGAGTTTAGTTCTGCCTTCCAATATGGCAGCAGTTTTTTTTCGATCTTTTTTCCCATTTTTATAAACTCTTCTTTGCTGTAGCCGGGGGGTGGAATAAGTATTCCAATGACCATGTTCTGGTTCCCTTCAGGGAGATATCCCATTGGCGGTATGAGTTTAATGCTAAGAAAAACCGATATGACAGTTAGCCCTCCTACTGTCATTAGCCGGAGGAATACACTTCTATTAATTTTTCTTATGATACCGGCTATGCTCTCCGCGAAATACGAAGCAAGGGCAACAATGCCGAACAGGTTTTTAAAAATGTTTGTTTTGTTATTGCTGTTTGTTTTATGCAGGCGAGCCGCAGCCATGGGAATAAAAAAAACAGAAACAATAAGGGATAACCCTACCGCACTGCTGACAGCTACGGCAATATCCCTGAATAACTGTCCCGCCTCTTCCCGGATAAATAATACGGGAATGAATACTGCCATGGTCGTCAGGGTGCTTGCCAGTACCGCACCCCAGACTTCCATGCCGCCTTTGAGGGCCGCGTCAAAAGGTTTTTCTCCTTTTTGCAGGTGCCGATAGATATTTTCCAGCACCACGATGGAGTTGTCTACTACCATGCCTACGGCAAAGGCGATGCCCGCGAGACTCACTACATTTAAATTTCTTCCAAAACCCACGAGGAAAAGAAAGGTCCCGATAACACTGATAGGGATTGCAATGGCTACAATAAGGGTACTTTCAATATTTCTCAGGAAAAGGAGCAGAATACACAATGCCAGAAAACCGCCAACATAAAGGTTTTGTATGACCAGGTTGATTGCCTGATCGATATAAAGGGTTTCATCATAAACCTGTACGATTTCCAGATTCATGGGATTCAAAATTTCTTCATTGACTTTTTTTAAAGCCTCTTTTAATCCGGCCATTACTTCCATAACGTTGGAGCCGGTTTGGCGGATTGCATTCATGGCAATGGTGGAATTGCCCTGCGACCTTACTACACGCTGCGGTTCTTTATATCCGTAATCAGCTACCCCAACATCTTTTAGGTAAACAACGTCGTCTCCTTCCCTGCGGATAACCGAATCCATGATACTCTGAAGTGAAGGATACCGTCCTACAGTACGAACAATATAAGACCTTTTACCCTGCTCAATATCCCCGCCGGAGATATTGGTGTTGTGACGACGGAGCATGTCCCGCACATTCATCATGGAAAGTCCTTTTTGGGCCAGTCTGTAAGGGTCGATTTTTACATGAACTTCTTTTTCCACACCTCCGAATAAATTAATAGAACTAACCCCACTTACTCTCTCCATTCGAGGCTTCACAACGTTATCCATTAAATCATAGAGAGTTGAAATGTCTTCCCTTGGCGGATGGCTTTTTAAGATGAACCAGGAAATAGCATTAGACGGCCTACTTGCTCCTGTTTCAATAAACGGCTGGTCAACATTTTCCGGGTATTTTTTGACTTGCCTGAGTTTGTCCGAAGTATCAAGAAGGGCCCTGGACATATTGGTTCCGAGGATAAATTCCAGGATGATAGTGCCAGACCCTTCCGAACTGGTGCTGGTCATTTTTTTGAGACCCTGTAGAGATTTTAATTTTTCTTCCTGTACTTCAATTATTTCCCGTTCTATTTCCTGCGGGCTGGCGCCTTCCCATCTTGTGGTGATACTGACTTCGGGCTTATCCACGTTGGGAGTTAATTGTATAGGAAGGGCAAAGATAGAAATCATCCCGAAAAGGCAGACAATAATAACGCCCACCAGAACGGTAACAGGATTTCGAATTGCAAAGTTAATTAAAGCCATAGCAGTATGTTTACAGGGATCTGTTCTCAAGAATCAGATAAAGTATAAGCCCCGACCAATGAACTCCGATCCCTGATAACTGATATTATTGATTAAGAATTTTCAATGGCATTCCCGGGCGGAGTCTTTCCCCGCCTCTGGTAACAACCGGGTCTCCGGGAGAAAGATTGCCATTCACTTCTATTAAGCTTTTTCTTTGAATTCCTGTTTTAACAGGAACCATTTTGGCTTTGTTGTCTTTATCCACCAGGTATACAACATTTTGTCCCCTTGAAACTGTTATAGCGTCCTGTGGAACAAAGAGTGCTTTCCTTTCAGTTCCATAAGGGAGCATTCCCTTAACCATCATTCCTATTTTTAAGAGTATATCCGGGTTACGTAGAACCAGTATTACAGGGAAAGTTCTTGAGCCTTTTTGGGCTTCCGGTATGATCTTATACACCTTTGCAGTGAACGTCCTGTCAGTAAAAGCGTTGACCTGGACATCCACTTCGGTTCCGATATTGATCTCGCCAACAACTGATTCCGGTACAGGAAGAGTAATACGTATAGGATCTATCTGAGATATTCTAAAAACCTGTTGTCCTCTGTCAACCCATTCTCCTATTTCAATAATTTTATCAACAATAACTCCGGCGAATGGTGCGAAAATAGTAGTTTTCTTTAGCTGGTCTTCTAATAAAACAACCTTTGCTTTTTTTACATATACCGATGCCCATGCTTTTTCTATTTCTTCTTTTCTGGTTCCTTCAATGGCTAAATCGTAAGCAAATTTTTTCTGATGATAAGCTCTGTCCGCCGCGTCTGCTTCAAGCTCCGAGTTGGTAAGGAGTCTTTCGCCAATTACTTTGTCCTTAAAGAGCCGCTTGTTCCTTTCATACTCATTTTTTGCTTTTGTCCAGAGTGCCGCTGCCTCATTCATTGCGGCTTTTGCTTCTTCTATTTCCAAAGGACGGCTCCCAGCCTTTAATTCTTCCAGATTTTTTATGGATTCCTCCTCTTCTGCTTTTGCTTCCAGAATGTTAATTTTTAGCTGGGAATTTGAAAGCTGAAGCAGGGGACGGCCTTTTTTGACCATATCGCCTTCTTCAATGAATATTTTCTCAACAACTCCCTCTACTTCAGAACCGATTCTGGATACCCGCGGAGATTCAACGCTGCCGACAATAGATATCGTTTCCAGAACAGTTTCGCTTCTTACTTTTTCAACTTTGACGCCGGTAGCGGGAGGAGAGCCCTTTCTTTTATCTGAACCTTCCTCTTTTTTAGAATGCGATTCTGTGTAAAAAAGCAGAACGGATGAAAAAACTAATAAAACGGCAAAATATCGAAATAAAATTTTATTCATTTTTTTTGTTTGAATCCAGGCTTAATGCTCCCGCACAGTGCACAGAAACCTGCAGCAACACTCCCAAAATAACTAGGTTTTTTAAGAATAGAATCATCTGCATCTTATCGGCAAAATTGTGGTGAAATATTAATTGTGTAAAGAGTTTAATTTTATTTTAAGTTCGCTCACTAACCTCGTGGCAAGATCACGGGAAATGCGCTCGCTGTGCACGTTCAATCAAAAGCTGTACTTTGTCTCAAAGTAGATTCTATCATTATTATTAAACTGACCGATGAAACCTTTTGCTTCTCCTTCTATAATATCAGCGCCGAGAGTTAATTTAATCTTATCAGTTAGATCATAAGCTGCTTTTGGCCGAATCAAAAAGACTCCGTCATTAGCGTCATAGAGGATTAGAAGATCAGGCTTCAGCGTCTCATTCATGAAATTGCTTTGGAAAAAAATTGAAAAAATATTTTCGATTTCATCGTCTATCATACCTTCTTCATAATTAAAAATAATTTGCTGAATAAACTGTCCATTTACCAACAAGTTATCATTAACAGTGTAATCTGCTCCAGTCATGTAAAATAGATTGTTTTTCCTGGTAACTCCTTCAGCGACTTCTGTTTCCTCAATCCTGAAAAACTTGCCTACGTTAAAGGCAAATTCTCCTTGCGGAACCCATTTCCCAAATGCATTATTAAAAGTGAAGCCGAGAGTATGATGCCTGTGATGTTCAGGAAACACCTTCTTTTCAGATTTTTCTTCTTTAATATGCAAGGCAGGAGAATCATCCCAGGTGTAAAAGTAGCTTGAAGAGATATCCCAACCTCCTAAAAATCTTGAAAGACGTAATCCGATTTCCGTGCTTTCAAAACCATCACCCGGCTTTGAGATAGCCTGCTGGGGATATGAAAAAGGTGATGGCAGGGACCATTCAGACCCTGTTTCTGCCGGTCTATCAGGTTCGAAATCAGGGATGAAAAGATTTTCTATGTCATATTTGCCTAAGGAATATTCAAGCTTTAGCATCCAGAGGGGAACTCGGCTGTCTATAAAGTCATCGAGAATGAACTCCCTTAAATCCTGAGGATTTATTATATCTGTAATCTTTAATCCTACTGCTTCACCCCATATAACCTGTTGTCTCCCAAGACGGAAAGATAAGTCACTGATAGACCCTTCTACATAGAGTTCTCTCAGAATATCTTTGGTTTTGAAATTTGTTTTGTATTCCCGCGATGCTTCATCACTATAATTATTCGATTCATATGCCGCATCATATTTGAGCCATGTGAGTCCATAAAGGCTAAATTCATCAGAGAAATTAAACCATGTTTCAAGTTGAAAAAGATTATGAACTTTGGGAAAAATATGAGGAGCATTTACTCTATGTGCTGTTTCGTTTTCCAAATAGCCGTTTGTCTCAAACTTATCCTTAAACATTTCTATCACCGGGTTGATTTGCGAAATCTCATTCTCGGCAGCGCTAATAAAATCTCCTATAAAAAATGTGGACATGCTAATAAAAACCAGCAATATCTGTTTAATCTGTGAATGCTTACTTATTTTTTTATTCCCCTTTTTATACGTTTTTTTGAGAACAAGTTATCTTTAATATTGTTGTTGAACCTTACATTGCTAACATCTATTGTTGTTTGATGGCCGCTTTGGTGGTTTAGCATATGCATTTGCTCCGGCACCCACACTTCCTGCACCATCTGCCACCTGGTTTTCAGAGTTTTAAGGATCTTTCCCTTCCTGTCATAGAACATTGTTTTGTAATCGATCCAGTTGTTTTTTTCTAGCCAGGTTACCTTTTTGCTATACATGTAATCTTTATCAACTGGAACGCTTTCGATTACATAAGAATCGATCTTTTCGTGAATTTCACTCCTGAGCAGATTATGTGTATCCTCCTCCACCTGCCTGTCACCCATATCATCAAAAGTAAAATCAGTTCCCATAAAAGAATCTTCTTTACCGCTTGACGAGATGCGCCTGACTTTTCTAAGGGCTGGAAGATATAACCACTGATCATCGTCCTTTTTTATATCTACATAGCTCCAGTTAAGAAACCCCGTATTTTTTACATCAGGTGGTGATTTAAAGAAAATAACGGTTTTTTCATCAAAACTATTCTTTCCATCATAATCTTTCCAGTACCGTATTGTTTTACGTATCCTTTTTTTACCTCTTTTGTTAATAAGAGTGAAAACAGCTTCGGATATCTGGTCATCTCCGTCTTCTCTCTGGTCTACGTTGGTCATAATATCAAGTCCGGATAGTTCAGCAGAAAAAGCAATCGAAACAGGAATAATAAAAAATGGCAGGAGCACAAGGGAGATGGTTCTACGCTTCATATGAACCTCCTTTTGGGAAAATAAATTCTGGTTTAAAACTATTAATTAATATCGGTAAAAGGGTTACAGATGTACAAAAGCAAAGCATCATGACAGAGGCTACCATTATGCCTAATTTAACTTGAGGATAGAGGTTTGCTTTTAAAAGCACAAGGAAGCCGATTGTTACAACAAGGGCGTTAAAGAATATGGCCTTGCCTGCCGTCACCATGGTATTTAAAGTGATAGTTAATGTTTCTTGATGCTTTTGTGCTTCCAGACGATACTTGTTTATGAAATGGATGGAGTAGTCCACACCTACTCCCAGCGCGATTCCGGAAGTCAGAGCGGTTCCGACTTCCAGGGGAAAGCCTATCAAACCCATAGCAGCATAAATTACAAGTGTTGATAAACTGACCGGAATTATATTCAACAATCCCGCAAAAAAAGAATGAAACTCAAACGAAGTTAGTAAAAAAATGGCAATAATCGCGATTATTATACTCAGGATTTGACCCCTGATAATGATATCTACAAAAGAATGCATTGTATAGGCTGTACCTGCTAGGTAGATCTTTGTGTTTTCAGAAGGAAAGTTTCCCAGGATAAATTTTTGCAATTTCTTGATGATTAGAGCCACAGGACGAGAATGGTCCGTGTGTATATTTGCTCTGATATTAGCCTGTTTATATTCATAGTCCACTACATCATCAAAATCTTCAGGATCACCGGAAAAGGAATAGAGAAGAAGATATTGTGCTACAAGTTCGCGAGAGTCAGGGATAATTTCCATCTCGCTGCGGTCTTCGTTCATTACGCGGTTCATTCGCTTGATAAACTCCGATATAGAGAGAGTGTCTCCCACATCCGGGAATTCTTCCAGGTAGGATTGCAACATATCTATTTTCCTGAGCATATCAGGAGACTTCATTGAATCTGTTTTATCAGTTTCAATAACCACATTTAAACTTGTGGTGCCGCTGAATTTTTTGTTCAGTACAACATCTGCTTGCCGTATAGGACTGTCTTTACGAAACTCTGAAAGGAGGCTTGCGTCTACGTAAATCGTCGAAATACCATAAAAAGATACAAATATAACTACTACTGTTGTCGCGGCAATGATACGGTGCCGATGGAATATATAGTTTCCGAAAAAGTGTAAAAATCGGCCGGAGAAAGTGGCTTTGTTTAATTCATCTCCTGCTTTCATTCTTTTAACAACTCCCCGTGGGGCATAAAGCTTCATAAGAACAAGAGCGGCAGGAATGAAGGTGAGTGAGAAAATCATGGCATAGATAATTCCCAACGCCGTAAAAATTCCGAAAAATCTTATTGGAAGCATCTGTGATGAGAGATTGGCGAGAAAGCCTGCGGCAGAAGTAATAGAAGTCATTATTACAGGTGCATTCATTTCATGCATCGTGTTCAAAACAACAGTCTTCCTGTCTTCACCCGGGTTTTCAAGAAATTCGTCATAGTATTTGCTCAAAATATGGATTCCGTCTGCGACTCCGATAGCTACCAGAATTACAGGCATCATAGTAGTAATGGTATACATGGGAATCCCGAGGATAGCCATAGTGGACATTGTCCAGAGTGTGGAAATGATTACAACCAGGAGAGGAAGAAATATACCCCTTAAACTGCGGAAGGTGAGAAAAAGAACAACTACAAGAATAATAATAATTAAAGGGAGCATACTCTGCATGTCCTGGGGCATATAAAGACCAAATACTCCTTCGATTACAGGCCTCCCCGCGATATAAACTTTATCGTTGGTTTTTCTTGCTTTCAGTATTTCGTCAATTGCTCCTTTAACCTTGAAATAGAGTTCTCCCAGAGGGGTCCCGTCTTCCGCCTCCGCAAGGATTATAGTGGCTGTTCCGTCTTTTGATACAATAGAGCCGACAAACATATCATTGTCATAAATGGATTTTTTCAGCTTACGAACTTCTTCCATGGTCTGTAGAAACTCTTCCATGAAAGGGGTGACCTCCATCCCTTCTTCCGTTCCTAAAATATTATCAAGAGTAGATAAACTCACAAGATCATCATTGGTTCTTGAATTTATTCCTTCCATGAGTTTAAGCCTGTCTGTTATTTCTTTAACCAGAGACAAGCTCTTTAAATTAAATATGCCGTCAGGACCCTCATTAACAATACCTATTACGATCATATCTTTAACACCAAATATATCTTCCAGCTTATTTTTGTTAATATAAGCGTCCATTTTTTTGGGAAGCATTGATTCAATATTAGTTTCCATCTTAAGATCAGAAACCTTTGAAAAGAAAAAGATGGTAATAATAATAGTTAAGAGGAGGGTTATTTTAGGGAAATTGACAACTTTTTCCGTGATTTTATTAGCAATATTATTCATATTATTTTACGTATACGTACTCGGTTTTTGTATGCGTTCACAGGTTAAACGTTAAGTGTTGAGTGTTTTAGTTGACCCTGACCCCTGAACGCCTACCTAAGTCCCTCTGCCACTAAACGGATGACGTTTCTGGCCATTCGTTGAAGTTCTTCATGGGAATATAAGACCATAAAATGTGGGGCCATAAATTTTGTTGTGGCGTTAAAAACCGCCTCGGCAACAACTTCAGTATCATCAAACTTAAACTCTTTGCTTTCCCTTCCCTTCTTAAGAATTAAGCTGATAAGCGACTGAATTTTTTTCAAATGTTGATCCAGAAGTTTTCTTTGTCTTTGGGTGATGAACTCTATGAGTTCATAAATCTTTTTCTGCTGGGAGAACTCATTGAAAGAGTACTCGAGGTTTTTTAGAACAAAAGAAAGCAAAAGGTTTGAAGCATCGGACTTGTGGTTTTCCACTAACTTTCTCAAAGTTTCTTCTCGTAATTGCATGCACTGAACAGCTATTTGAGTAATAATTTCTTCTTTATTCTGAAAGTACCGATAAAGGTTTCCTGCAGTCATATCGCAATCGTTTGCGATCTCTGCCATGGTGGTTTTATTATAACCATAGTGATTAAATCGCGCATTTGCAGCGTCAAGAAGTTGTTTTTTTATATCTTTCTTTTTTCCCATGTATAAATAATGCCACAAGAGGTTTGTTGTGTCAAGATTAAATAGTAAATTTATTGTTTAATATTTATTCTAAGCAATCTCGATATAATCGAGAGGCCAAAGTAAAGGGGAGAAAAGGGGGTTGTCTTTATTATTTATCTTTTAGTATTTGTAATTTGGCGGTTTAATTCCCTTCTATCAAGAGGAGTCTTGTCCTGAGCGAATATTACGGGTATTGCCATCCAGCTATAGGGTGTGTAATTCTGGAATGTGTAATACTGAAATTTTTCCTCGACCCTCACCACACATTGTCTGGGAAAACTAATAATTCAAATGACTTAGGCAAAATATGGCATTCTCCGGTAATGCTCCCCGGAGAGACGTTTTCTCATTATTCACAAAAGCAGGTGAATACGACTATAGATGTCCAATGCACTTCATGGCGAATTATGGCGAAAAAGAAGGAATGGTTGGTACAATTATTGTCAAAGACGGTCACAAAGCTAATTATCTTAATTTCAGTAAACCCTGGGTCAGCGCTGATTTTAAAGCAGACATCTCTTTCCAGGTCCAGCTTTTAAAAGTTGATTACGAAAAGAGAAATATAGAAGTACAACATGCTCATGGGAGAAAGTTTTTATTTAACATACCAAAATCAAAAGGTTGGGATGCAACGCTTAAGCGGGTTTTGCCTGGACGTGAAATCCAAATCCGGGCTGAACGATCTGAAAAACAATATATTCCAAAACGAATAGTAATTGCAACTTTACCATTTTTACAAAGTTACGTAAATTAGGCGATATTGGGGATTGGGAGCACGTCTCATCAAATGCGCATTCTGCTCTAACTAATCACCGCTACTCAGAGCTCCTTCTATTCTATAGGACATTCTCACCTGATTGTTATGAAAAACGGTTTTGGGCACCAACCTGTCAAGATTTAACCCCACAAACAGTGGCTTCAAAATTTCTTTTATTATTCTTTGAGAGAAGAAGATAATACCAAAAGATCATGAAAATCTACTTGCTAATCACTTTTAACTGTAAGTGGTTTTTTTTCTATTTCCGTATTCTTTACTACCATACCATCGACTTCCTTCGGGAGTTGAATGTGATGGTCTTCGCTAAACTGATAATCCTTAAATACATGTTCAGCAGTAAGCAATTGATATGACCCATCCGGTGACCTACAGGTAGTGTCTTTTAACCGGTGTACACTTTGGCCACATGTCCACAATTGATAAATCTGCATGTGTGTGCATAGACAAATTTTATCTTTAACAAGAATACTTTCTCCATTATTTCTATCCAAACCATCATAATAAGCGTTAAGGTAAGCACAATCCCCATTTCTATCCAATAAGTACCCCAGCGCTTCACAGTTTGGCCTTGTTTTAGCCCTTAGTCCCGGAGATTGTATAAGCATGCGCATAGGATACCCAGTTGGAGAAACGGTATTAACAACAATATCTTTTTCTTCCGCTTTAAAATACTCCTGTTTCACAGAGTCCGGAAGCCCTGACTCATTAGCTACTGTGAACCGTGTTGATACCTGAATGGCTGAAGCCCCTAACTGGATAAATTCAACACCGTCTGTGCCTGTGAAGATTCCTCCCGCAGCAATGACAGGAATTTTGAGTTCTTCTTCTTTTAAAAAATATAGAACTTCCCTTACAATAGTTTTTAAATCATACTGCTTCCAATTATTGGCATCAAATCCAATATGTCCGCCCGCTAAAGGACCTTCAACAATAATATAATCGGGATGTCGTTTTAACCTGGTTGCACGGCGAAGAAAGAGCTTTAAAGCCCTAACAGAAGAAACAATAATACCAAATTTAACATCACGAAAACGGGGATGGTGCTGTACTAATGCTAAAGATTGTAAATGAAGCCCTGCGCTCAGGCTAATTCCATCAATTCCACTATCCATTGCTGCTGTTAAACGGGTTTTTAATGTTTCTTGTGGGTTATTCATTGTCAGCTTTTCCATGCAGTTAATGAATATAGCCCCTTCTCCTTGCTTCGATTCCATGGCTTTACTGACAAAAAGCAATTGTGCTTCAGCTAATTCTTTCAGATCAAAGTGAACTCCTGACTTGTCTCTTTTTTTTATGTTTGATTTAAAGCGCTCCCTTTTCTTTCTAACAAATTGGGTACCAGAACACTGATCAACTTCAGCAGGTGATTCTGCATCTGAGATGTGCCCAATACCTCCTAATCTGGCAGCTTCAACAGCAAGTTCTATTGTGGAAATATTAACTCCCATGCCGCCTATAATAATTGGCAGAAACTCTTTATTACCAAGTTTTAATCTAAAATCGTCTAATTTCATAAATGGTTAGCCCAAAGCACACCCACTGTTGTTACGTGGGTCTAATTTTAACTAAGGAGAAACAAATGAGCCTGTTTAACAAGTTATCACAAACAATTTTACATTTCCAATATCATATTGCATGGGTTCCTAAAGATAATTTTCGGATATTGGGAGGAGAAATAGAAGTAGAGAATTGTATTCGGAGTTTCCCGAGCAGCATTATTCTCGAAATGGGGCAAGTTTTAAAATGACAACTAAGTAAACAAAAAAATTATTTTGGCATTTTATTTCTATTTGATGTGATGACTTATTGAAAGTGTTTAGCGATCGTATTCCTTGGAGTTTTACTGCAGGGTTAGTGAGTGAACTTAAAATCAAATCATACTCTACACTAAGAAATGTCTTTTTCCTTGCGTTACCCGTCAATACACTTAACGCACATCTTGCTTTCCGGCAGGACCTTCAATCTTCCAAAAGGGATAGGTTCATCGCAGCCGGAGCAAATGCCGAATTCAGGACGATCAATATTTTCCAGTGTTATTTTGAGTTTTCCAAGCTTATTCTTCGCCGAGAGTAATGTTGCTTCGCTAATGCTTTTGGAATTTATGGCTTCCATCCTGGTAAGGCGGCCGATAGCATTGTCCGGAGCCACAGGTTTAACAGTCTCTTTCAGCAGGTCAATTGTTTTCTTCAGTTCCTCGATATCTTTATTAATTAATTCTCTTAATTCAATTTTTTGTTCATCATTCATGTTTTATTTTAGCTCCGCCATAAGCCACCGCTCTTTTTTAGAAATAACATTAAGCTTCCTTGCACATTTTGATTGTTATCATGGTCAGAATGATAAGAAGAATCAGTGTGCTTATAGTGACGCTGCCCATATTTAACATCATTGTTCCCAGTTGTCTTCCTAAAATATCCTTTGATGTCAGGGAGCTTAGAGCAAAGCTTAAAAATAAAAGGAAGCCCGAAATACTTTTAAAACTTTTCTGTTGGATAAGATACGCGGTTATTATCATGTTGGGTACGATCAAGACAACAAAGTGGGATTTACTGCTCATGGGAGAAAACATCAGCATTCCAATAATCAGAACCGATGCATCGAGAACAAATGGATTTTGCAGTTTTGAAGATTTGAGAAAAACATAACACATCAAAAAAAGAAGAACGGCATAGGCTGTATACAATATTCCGTGAAACTGTTGATCTAAATTCAATAGCGATACAATTCGATAAACAAGTGCTCTCAGTGACTGGTTTAACGGATTACTTTCTTTTCCAAAGTGTCCACTTTCAGGATTGCGATCTTCAGGTAAGGCAGGTCTGGCGATGTCCCGCATCCAGGTGGTGAAATAACCTGTTTTAGAATCTTTTGGAGTAAAGAAGAAATCCGGTAGAAAAGAGAATAACAGAAAAAAAGTAACGCACAGCGCAAATACATTCCATTTTTTTTTGAAAAGAATATATGGAAAAAACAACAGAGGTGTAGCTTTTAACGCAGCCGCGACAGATAAACCCAATGATGCCGAAAATTTTTTCTTTTCAAACAGTCCGTAAACCCCTGTAACTACAAAAAAGAATATTAGAAAGTCGTAAGCTTGGTTTTCCAGCACGGACAATATGAATTTCAGGCTTAACAGGAAAGTAAGAGTTCTAAACCAGAACAATTCCTTGTTATCGAACTTTAGAGAAAAAGTTTTTGTAACGACCTTTTCACATAATTTGAAACCAAAGTAAATTGCGGATATGGATATAACATACCATACAGCATTTTTCATCCACAGGGGGAAAAAGACAAAGGGAATCATGGAGAACGCGAACAAAGGCGGGTAGGTCCATCCTCCAGCACACGCTAACAATATCTGTTCGTTCAGCATGCATTGCCCTGCGTGTGGATAGTCTGTCATACCATCAGGTCTTCTAATGAACCTAAGGTAGTAAAGCCCTACTGGTATCCATAACACCCATAAATTTTTTTGTATCCGATAAATATCAATAAGTTTCTGAAGATTTTTTAACATCTGTAGGTTTTCTGAACCAACAAGAATGAATCATCTTTCAAGTTTGTTCTAATTTTATTAAAATGTGAAGTTCAGGCTAATGTTTATATTTGAGAAGTTTTTGAAGCTGCCATTTACATTAATTTTTTTTCCAATATCTGTAAACGGATTCTTTTAAGGGCAAAATATTACAAAGGGCGAGGTTAAAGCCTCGCATTACGATTTATTTAAAAAGTATTTATCCCAATCTTTCCATACCGGCTCGAGTCCCAGATGACGAATTTTATCGGCAACTTCTGCGGATGAGCGTGTATCTTCTATTTCAAACTGAGAGTCACCCTGGTGGGTACGGGTATAACCGCCTGGTTCTGTCTTTGACCCGGCGCTAACCGTTGTAAAACCTAAAGGAATCAGACGGTTTCTCAAAGAAGCTTTTTCTCTGGTAGATAGAGTTAGAATTGCGTCCGGAAATACCATTCTGAGAGCGCACAGTAATTGAACAAGCTGAAGGTCTTTTACAGGATGAGGTACTTGAAAGTTTTTCCCAGTATGGCATAAACGCGGCAAAGAGATACTGATTTGCGATTGCCAGAAACGTTTCATTAAATATTGCGCGTGAAGAGACAAATAATATCCGTCCAATCTCCAATCAGACAGACCAAGAAGGAAGCCAATCCCTATCCTTCGCATACCGGCTTTACCTGCTCTTTCCGGAGTTTCCAGCCTCCATTTAAAGTTGGATTTTTTTCCTTTTATGTGCATGTTTTTATAAACTTCCGGCAGATAAGTTTCCTGGTAAACGGTTAAACCATCCACGCCTGCATCAACTGATTCAGCATATTCCTCTGATGCCATGGGATGAACTTCAATGGAAATAGAATGAAAATATTTTTTTAACTCTTTAACGATTATTTTAAGATATTGTTGTGAAATTATCTTTGAAGCATCTCCGGAAACCAGCAAAACATGCCTGAAGCCCTGTTCATATAGAATAATTCCTTCTTTAACAACTTCATCAACGGTAAGAGTAACACGATCAATTTTATTATCGTAACTGAACCCGCAATATTTGCAGATACTGAAACATTCATTAGATAAATAAAGGGGAGCATACAATTGAACCACGTTGCCGAAGCGCTGCCGGGTTATAAGGTAGGACTTTCGGGCCATCAGTTCGAGGTGTTTTTCCATGGTAGGGCTTAACAATACAGGGATGTCTTGCGGGGAAAATCTATTCTTATGAAGACAGGCCTCTGCCTCATATTCAGTAACTTTCTGGATTTGTTGCTTGATTTTATCAGGATTTACTTTTTGAAATTCTGAGAAGAAGTTATTGTTAGTATTCATTTCCCATCGAGGTTATATGGACCGCAAAGATCTTAGCGCAGCAGAGTTGCAATCAAATATATGACAGTAAAACAGAGAGTTAATTTGCCGAATCAAGTTTTAAAAAATTCGAATTTCGAATATCAAAGCAAATTCAAATTTCAAAAATTAAAACGTTCTGCGGTTAATTATTCTTCATTGAGCAAACCAACAAGAGGGCTAGTAGCCTGAGCGGTTTTACTCTCACCGGCGATCCCGGCCAGATATGCCATTCTTCCAGCTTCCACACCTCTTTTAAATGCCCTTGCCATTTCAACTGGATCACCTGCCACAGCAATAGCCGTATTTACCAGCACGGCTGATGCTCCCATTTCCATAGCCTCTGCAGCATGAGATGGGGCTCCAAGTCCTGCATCCACCACAACAGGCACAGATGACTGCTCGATAATAATTTCTATGGAAGCTTTTGTTTTTAATCCCTGATTAGAGCCGATAGGTGATCCTAAAGGCATTACCGCGGCAGCGCCGATATCTTCTAACCGCTTAGCCAGTATGGGATCGGCGTTAATATAAGGCAAAACAACAAATCCATCTTTAATAAGTCTTTCAGCAGCTTTTAGTGTCTCAACAGGATCCGGTAGTAAATAGCGAGGATCAGGAGTGACTTCCAATTTTACCCAATTACCGCAATTCGCTGCCCTGGCCAATCGTGCCAGCCGAATGGCTTCCTCTGCAGTGCGTGCGCCGGAAGTGTTGGGAAGAAGTACATATTTAGAAACATCTATTGCGCTAATTAGACTATCTTTCGGACTATCAAGCTCTACTCTTCTTAAAGCTAGTGTTACAATCTCTGTCCCTGAAGCTTCTATTGCCTTCTTCATAATATAAATGGAGGAGAATTTTCCGGTACCCATCAAAAAGCGGGATATAAATTCTCTTCCACCGAGTAATAATGTATCTTCCGATTTGAAATTATTATTGTCGATCATTGGCTTATTCTCCAGGTCCTGTTTTTTCTTATTATAACATAGTGCAGTATTGCCGCAAGAAGGTTTGACGTGTCTTGAACAAGCTAAAGTGTAGAAAGCTAAAATAAAACTCACCTTTTACTACATCTTTAGCTCACTTGAAATTTTAGTTCCCTAGAAGTTCAGTGGTAAAAGAAAATAGAGAGATGGAAGCACAGGAAAAAGAAATGAAAGAAAGTGTCATTACAGGGGCAACTTATCCTGTGTCTACAGGAAGAACCGGATCAATAAGTATAGGTTCTATTGTACCGGTGGTCTTCAGCCAGGATGAAATAAGGGTAATGAGTGTAAATATTAAATTGGATATTGACAACAAGAAAGTATACGAACAGGTTAAAAAGGACTTTCCTTTTTTTGAAGAAAAGGTTGAAAGTACTATTAAAAAGTATTTTGAAGGAAAATTTTATAGAGATATTCAATTTGCCCATGAAAAGCTTCGAAAAGAACTTCATGCAAAATTAAATCAGGAAGTAAAGGGTGGGAAAATTAAGGGTGTAGTGCTAGAAGATTTCCTGATTCAATAGGAGAACAATGTTTAATTAACAATTATCATCCTATCAATATTATAGAATATTGTTTATTGATAACTGATTATTGCTAATTGATTATTATCTATTCCTCTTCCTTCTCAAATGCTATGGGGCTGCTGCATTTAGGACAAAATATTTTTCCTTTTGTTAGCGACGACGAACAGGAAAATTCAGTTCCGCATTTTGGGCAAGTTGCGATTTTTATTTTAAAGGATTTGAAAACATGAGGTTTTTTTATTAACGTGGCATGTTTTTCAGCTAATGCACCTTTCTCTTTTTCCCTTCGGCTGTTGATGATATCTGCTTTCTTGCAACTCGGGCAGCGATCTGAGGACAATTAATAGGCATAGACACGGTTTCCTGGCAATTCGGACACTTCTATTCTGCTACAACACCCATAAGCTTTAATCTCCAATTTTCAAATTATAAATTGAAGCTCCCTGCAGCAAAGCTGCGAGGGATGCGCTCGCTAAATACTTCCCAAATAAAATTTCAGTATTTAACAAGTGAATGAATATTATGACCTTTTAATTTTTCTCGACCATGCAAAAAAGTCAACTCAATCAAAAAAGAAATTCCAACGATCTCACCGCCTATTTTGTTAATTAATTCCGCGGCAGCCGCCATTGTTCCACCAGTAGCAAGGAGGTCATCAACGAGTAAAATACGCTCTCCGGATTTTATGGCATCCTCATGAATTTCAATTTCATCTGAACCGTATTCCAACTCATAAGTTTGTTTGATGGTCTGGTAAGGGAGTTTACCTGGTTTCCGAATTACAATAAAGCCGGTGTTCATAGCATATGCTATGGCCGCGCCGAAGATAAATCCCCGAGCTTCAATTCCAGCAACTTTATCAATTTTATTCTTTTGATGCTGTTTCGTAAGCATATCTACAGAAAGTTTGAAAGCATCAAAATCTTGAAGTAAAGTTGTGATATCTTTAAAAACAATCCCTGGTTTTGGGAAATCAGGAATATCCCTTATTCTGCTTTTTAAGTCAATTTCCATGCGAATTATGTTAACATTTGAGGGGACATTTATAAAGCTATAATTTACTTGAGATAGTTAAGTGGATTTACAGGTTCCCTGTTATCCCGCAACTCAAAGTGAAGGTGAGGACCTGTTGCACGACCAGTTGTCCCCACTAAAGCAATTTTCTCACCTTTTTTTACTCTATCGTTCTTTTTTACAAGGTTTTTATAGTTATGGGCATAAACGGTCACCCATTTTTGTTTGTGTTTGATAATAATCATCTTACCGTAACCAGTAGGTCCCCAGCCACTGAAGATGACTTTCCCGGAAGCCGCTGCATAAATGGTGGAACCTTTTTGTGCGGCTATATCTATACCGTCATGCTTCCGACCCTTTCGTATTCCATAGCGAGAAGTTAGTCTGCCCTTCAAAGGCCAATTAAAAAAACCCTTTCTTTTGATTGAAGGAATTCTCCTGTCCAAAGAAACCTTCTTAACGAGAGGCTTAACAGGGTTAACTTTGAGAACTTTTTTTGCTCCTGGAATAAACAGCTTTATGCCTGCTTTAATTTTATTTTCATCATTAATACGATTTGCTCTTTTCAGTTTTTTAAGATTAACATTGTATGTGTCTGCTATTCTCCATAGAGTTTCTCTTTTTTTAACTGTGTGATATACCCCTTTTGTTTTTCCTTTGGATTTAAAGATTAGCTTTGGCATTAAAGGAGTGGAGCATCCGAAGGCAAAGGTCAACAAGAAAAGGCAGCTCGTTATTTTTAGGAGTTTAATCCTGCTTATCATAAAGGTGATCTTCTTTGAATTAATTTGTCAACTAAATTAATGGCTTCCTCGGGAGATTGGGTCTGAAAAATGTCTTTGCTGATATTCCATGAACATATTCCTATAACCGGTTTCCCTAATTTCAAGGCAATGGCAATTTCAGACAGGGTGCCGTATTTACCTGCTACAGCAATAAGGATATCCGAGCTTCGAACTATAATAACATTTCTGGCATGGCTTAAACCGGTTACAATAGGTATATCTATAAAAGGGTTGGCGTCTTCTGCGCTTAAGCCGGGCAGAATCCCGATGGTTGTGCCGTCTTTTGATTTTGCCCCTTTAGCCGCCGCTTCCATAACACCCCCCAGTCCTCCGCATATCAATGTATCTCCGCGTTCAGCAATCAGCCTACCCAGTTTTTCAGCAGTTTGATATACTTCCTTAGAGCAGGTTCCAGCGCCAATTATTCCGATTTTTACCATATCCTTATTAAAAAGATTATTTCTTAAAAAGCAACCGCAGCGCGGCCAGGGGCCACAACCATAATTCGGTATGAAAAACCGAATTGGACGGTTTCCGAAGGAAAGCCGTCCGAAGGGTTGAAGCCAGGGATGGCAGTGATAAGCTCAGCTTTGCCGAAAATCAAATAGGGCTACCCCAAAAAGCTTCTAACAAAAACTTTGCTAAAATGGGACACCACATAAGATATCTCACTTTGGAAACAAAGTTTTTCAAATTAGTAATAGAGTGGCTTTAAGTTAAACATTTGCATTAGAAAAATTCTATCATTTGAACTAGATAAGTCAATATTTATGGATTTATATAAGCATTGACAACTACACCAAAAAAAAGTAGATTAAGCGACCGAATAGCTGAACCTCTTTAATGCCTGTTTGGCCCCATCGTCTAGTGGCCCAGGACATCAGCCTCTCACGTTGAAGACACGGGTTCGAGTCCCGTTGGGGCCATTTTTTTCTGTTACAGGAAATCAAAGGCTTAGAAGGAAAGTGTTAAGAATTTGCCCCTTTTTTGACCATTTTGATTAGCCACAAATTAGCCACAAAAAAAGGGCTACAGGTCGCTTATGCCTGTAACCCTATATGAAGAAAAAAAAGAAAACTCATTAAATAATGACTCTGCTTATTTCAGAATGATTCAAAAACAATGTTTGATTTATCAATACAGGGTTGTTCGCTTAAAACGGTTATCATTCGGTAACCTTCAAAAGCTGATAAAGAATTTTGTTTGCTATGTATATATTTTTTTAGATGCTTGTTGAAAAATAAATGACAAAGCAGGATTATATTGGTCTACAGTCCCTTTTTTTTTTGTTTAATTTTATTTTCAGCATATTTAAGTGCTTTATTCATTTCAGGATTAGAAGGGTCATATAGAAGAGCATTTTTTAAGTAACCAAGCGCATCGTAGTAAAGTCCTTTTTCCATAGAAGTCAATCCCATTCCATAGTAACCTAATGATTGAGCAGAATTTAATTTACTGGACGACATAAAATATTCTTCTGCTTTCACAATCTCTTTTTTCATTAAATAGCATAAACCTAATTGAGCATGAACATTGGCAAGCATCAATGATCCTGGAGATTCAAGCTGATTTAAGAGAATAATTGCTTCATCAAACTTACCTAAAAGCATATTAGATTTTCCTAATTTTATATAAGAGAGGTTTTGCGGCTCGCGATGGTAGTTTTTTAAATTTACAGATAAGGTTAGTTCAGGAATGATTTCTTTAATATTTTTTTTCCAATTATTAAGAGCTAAAACAGAGCCTTTATAATAATGCAACTCCGCATAATCTTTAATAGAGTGTAACCGCTTGCTAAGTTTGTTTTTTACTAAAACCATTAGTTTATTATAAGATTCATTAATTTTTTGTTTGTTAAACTTTTTATCTTTGTGAAACGAATCTATTATTGATAAAGCAATGTTAAAGCCAGCAGCCAAGTGACCTGTTGTGCTGATGTGGGACTCAAACGGATACCACAAATAACTTACATCTTTTTTTTCCACTGACAAAAATGAGTGTGCCAAAATTAGTGTTTCTATTTTATTCTGGTTTTTGCCCAAAAAAGAAGGGTAGTTCCTAATTGGAGAATTCCCAATTATTTCTTCTCTTGTTGGAATTACCACTACCATAAATTCACTATTATTTTTGAGAGCATAACTTGACATTTTCCTGATGAGTGAGAGTGTAACTGCAAATTTTGCAATGGATGTTGGATTTGAATTTGAAGACAGTATTATTTTTGCGTTGTTGTCACGATCTACCCACTTTGCTCTGGCAATGTTATTTTTGACAACTAACTGATTTAATGCATTTTCTTTTATTTGATATTCCTGCGATAGAGCTTGAATTCGCAATTTTACAGAATTAAGTAAATGTGAACGAGAATTAAGAAAATCATAAAAGGGTATAAAACTAAAAAGCGATCTAATTATGGATAGTGTTAATGGTTCATTATATTCTGAATAATAAAAGCCAGAAGTAACCATCTCATTTTTAGATTCATCGTAGCTAATTTTTTCAAAGTCGCTATAACCAACAAAATTTGCCCACCAGTCGTTATCGTATAAACACAAAACGATTAAGTCAGGTTTATATTTAATTCCTTCCTTTTCTAAGAAAAGTAATTGATCTAGTGTAGAAGTTGCTGGAATGCCACCATTTATTACTTTAAATTTCGGAAAAGCAAACTGTTTGCTATTATTAAGAAAACGCTCTAAATGATTAGAAAATGTCCCATCATTTGATACCCCCCATCCAAAAGTCATAGAATCACCTAGCATCAATATTCTGTATTCATCGGTTTCCTTTTTATAATCAACCTCAGCCCCTCTTAATCTCTTTTTATTGGTTTTAAATGAATGTTCAAATTCATTCCTCCTGGGTTCGGTGAGATGTGTTGAAAAATTTGGCTTAAGAGTAACCTTTAAACCATTGTGAGGCTCGAGACAAATTATATGAGGATCTACCGGCCAAAATGTAGAAACTAAATACTCAAGAAACAGTAAAAAAAGAAAAAATGTAAAAAAAGAAAATAAAATAATTTTAGTTCTTTTTATATGAAAAAAAGCCATAAGAAAGTTTTCTAAAAATATATATATAATTCTAGTTAACCTGTATACAGGTTAATATAACATATGATATTGTTGAAGGGATAACAAATATCAAGGTTTGGATTGTTGAAAAATAGAGAAGCAAGGATAAGGAAAAGAGGGTTGTGGTATTTTGCTGGTGATTTAACAGTCTTCTTTTTGATACAGCTTATTTTCTAACAATATCGTGCGCCTCATACAGAAATTCCAACACTAAGACTACCTGTTTTGTTGGCTTTGACTACAATGTGTAAGCAGGGGGTTGTGTGGAAAATCGAATAATCCAAAATATGGCCTTACCCCAAAAAACTAATCCACCCTTAAAGTTAATATTGTGATTCACAGAGAAAAATTATTATTAAATTATTATTATTTTCCATTCAAAATGATATAAAATCAGATAAAACTGTATAAGTCGAAGCGAATCGACAATATAAGAGTTTACATTTTGAAATCAAAGAGTTAAGCTGTGTTTCAATAAGTTACGGAGGTTCTTTTTTTGAGAGGGGTAATCAATTGACATGCAAGGAGTCGGCGGTTCGAAACCGCCCGTGCCTATTATTTTCTCTCAATTAATCAAATACTTGTTTTTTTAAATCTTGTCCCTTACTGTCCCTGAGCAGTTCCTGAATAATTAATAGATGCTGATATATATTTTGTTGTGGTTCTGTCATACTATGCTACAGCATTTTTATTTTATTATATTTAAAAATTAAAAAGATAATAACTATGGAAAATGATAAAAACCCGATTGCCAATCCCGTGATAGTCCTCCGGGAGGAATTTGATGACTGGGCCGTTCTCTTTGATCCGGATTCCGGTGATGCTTTTGGGCTGAACCCGGTAAGCGTATTTATATGGAAGCTCCTGGATGGCACACATAATGACAGGGATCTTTTAAATAAGTTGCTCGAAAAATGCAAAAATGTTCCTGAAGAAGTGGAAAGTGATATTACAGAATTCGTAAATGACCTTGTAGAACGAGGGTTTGCAGGTTACGAAACAACCGTCGAAGAAAGGAGATTTGAGATGGATGACAAAGAGCTCACATATGAAAAACCGAGACTCCTTATACTGGGGGCCTCCGATTCGGGAGCATCTGATAATGCCGAGCCAGAGGACAGCGCCATGTGTGACGTGGGTCAGGCAGCTGCTTACATATGCGGCCTCGGATTCTCCCCGGCTTTGCTATGTGGCGAAGGAGCCGGTGATGAGGGATGAAAGTTGTATGGGACCAATTTAATTTTATATTTTTCACTTCACATCTCTGGAAATTAGAAGCATGAATGAAGAAGAGCTAACCACTATTTTTATTAGCTCGGAAATGCTACAAAAAAGCGTAATAGTTGAATGAAATCTAAAATGAGAATAATGAAAACACCCAAAACTGTGGATCTGGATATTACAAACCAATGTAACCTCCGGTGCAAATATTGCTTTCATTTCACCAGTGCCGGTGATGTTGACATCGACCTGCCTAAAGAGGGGTGGTTTCAGTTTTTCGAGGAATTAAACCGCTGTGCTGTAATGGAAGTTTGTCTCACTGGAGGGGAACCTTTTTACCGGGAAGATTTAAAGGAGCTTATAGATGGAATCGTCCGCAACCGGATGCGATTTTCCGTTCTCAGTAATGGAACGCTGATTACGGATGATACAGCAGCCTATCTGGCATCCACCGGGCGATGTAACTCAGTGCAGGTTTCTATTGACGGATCCGGGACAGAACCTCATGATACCTGCAGGGGAAACGGAAATTTTCTAAAGGCGATGGCAGGGATAAATAATCTCAAAAAACATAACGTTTCCGTTGCCGTTAGAGTTACTATTCATAAACATAATGTGTGGAACCTTGAGGAAGTTACCGAGCTCTTATTGGATGAGATCGGTCTCCCCGGTTTTTCCACAAATGCGGCCTCTTTTTTTGGGCTTTGCTCAAAAAATGCGGCTCAGGTACAGCTCACAGTAGAAGAGCGTTCCATTGCGATTAAATCACTGATTAGACTGAATAAAAAATACAATGGCCGCATAAACGGGGCAGCGGGACCTCTGGCAGAGGGAAGGATTTGGGTTAGAATGGAAAAGGCACGGTTACATAAAGAGAATTGTCATCCGGGCAGGGGACGGCTTACGGGCTGCGGTTGTCCTATGAGCAAAATTGCCATACGCTCGGATGGCGCGATTGTTCCCTGCAACATGCTAAGTCATATAAAGTTGGGCCAGATAAATAGGGACAGGCTTCAGGATGTATGGCTTAACCATCCGGAAATGAGAAAGTTAAGGGTACGGCGTAATATCCCTTTGAGAGATTTCGAGTTTTGTAATGGATGCGAATATATTAATTACTGCACCGGTAATTGCCCGGCATTGACTTACACCATGTTGGGCAAAGTCGATCACCCCAGCCCGGACGCTTGTCTCAGGAAGTTTCTGGATGATGGGGGGAAACTACCCGTTTCATATTAGATTTTTCATTTTACATCTATATAACTAAGAAACATGAACGAAGAGAAACTAAAGGAACGAACAAAGAGTTTTGCCTTACGAGTATAAAGCTGCTTGACTCGTTGCCAAAAAATGCAGTTGAACGAGCAATTGGCAATCAATTGGTGAGGCGTAGAACTTTAGTGGCGGCAAATTATCGTTCTGCTTGCCGGGAGAGGTCAAAAGCAGATTTCATTTCAAAATTGGGTATGGTAGTAGAAGAAGCCGATGGAAGCGACTTTTGGCTTGAATTACTAATTGATGGGAAAATAATAAAAAGAGAATGGGTAGAACCTCTACTGAAGAAGCAGGAGAACTTACCGCTATTTTTATTAGTTCGGTAAATACTGCAAAAAAGCGTAATAGATAAATGAATTCTAAAATCAAAAATCTAAAGTCTAAAATGAAATTAAACCAAATCTACTTTTATCTCACCGAAGGATGCAACCTTACCTGCCGTCACTGTTGGATGGCGCCGAAATTTCAGACAGAGAAAACCATCTACCCGGCGCTGGGGTTAGACCTGTTCCGATCTATTATTGAGCAGGCCAAACCGCTGGGACTTTCCGGCGTCAAGTTAACGGGTGGTGAGCCGCTGATGCACCCGGGAATAGGTGATATTTTAGAGCATATCCGGATGGAAAATCTTCGTCTCACCATAGAAACCAACGGTCTCCTCTGTACGCCCGAACTTGCCCAAAAAATAAAGGAATGTAAAAAACCCTTTGTATCGGTGAGTCTGGATGGTGCAAACGCTAATACCCACGAATGGGTAAGGGGTGTGGAGGGTTCTTTTGAGGACGCAAAAAATGGAGTCAGGAATCTCGTAAAAGCCGGACTAAAACCGCAGATTATTTTATCCGTTATGCGTTGCAACAAGGATCAGATGGAAAAGGTTGTGCGGCTTGCTGAATCTCTTGGCGCAGGCTCGGTGAAGTTCAATCTTGTGCAGCCAACCATGAGGGGTGAGAAGATGAGTAAGGCGGGAGAGACTTTAACCATAAAGGAGCTTGTGAGCTTAGGGCTGTGGGTGGAAACCACCCTTTCAGATTCAACAAATTTAAGGCTTATTTACCACCACCCTCCTGCTTTTCGACCTCTGGGCAAAATATTTGGCAATAACAGAGTCGGGAACGGAACTTGCGGAATCCTGGGAATTTTAGGGGTTCTGGCAAACGGTTCTTATGCCCTTTGCGGTATAGGGAAGTCTGTTAAGAATCTTGTTTTTGGTCATGCCTGTAAGAATCGGCTTGAGGACATTTGGAATAATACGCCCGTTCTTCAGGAGCTTCGTGAAGGCTTGCCTAGTGGATTGAAAGGTATATGCGGCGACTGTATTATGAAGAGCCGTTGTTTAGGAAGCTGCGTGGCGCAAAATTATTACCTCAGGAAGAACCTTCTTGCCCCTTTCTGGTATTGTGAGGAAGCCAGAGCGCAGGGGCTTTTCCCGGAAAGTCGGCTGCGACCGGAGGAAAATAATTGCAGATTGATGATTTAAAATTGAAAATTTGAGGAAGATATTTTCATTTAAGATTTAAGATTGATGATTTAAGATTTTACCTTAAAGCAAAGATCTAAAATGCAATGACGGCTATCAAAAAATGTTAGGAAAGCAGATCAAAGAATTGCGGCAAAAAAATAAAATATCTCTGGAAGAACTCGCTCATAAATCAGGTCTTTCAGTGGATACCCTGAGGTTAATTGAACAGGATGATATAGAGCATATTGAGGATTCCAGGCTTCTCAAAATTGCCGATAACCTCTGCTTAAAAAGTGCTCTTGATTTTGCCTGTTTGATGAAAACTAATAAAGCCTTTAGAAGATTCCATGCATACGTTGTTGGTCTACCTAAAACAGGAACAGTATCCCTTGCAGCTGTTTTTGGAAACTATCGTTCGCTCCATGAATTTCACCAGAGGGAAACACATCAAGAGATCATTAAACTGAATCAGGGGCAGATTTCGAAAAAGGAGTTTTCTCAATTCATCAGAAAACGCGATTTTTTGGCTGGGTTCCTGGAAATGGATGCCGCGCATTTTAATCGTCATTATATAGATATTCTCGCTGAAGAATTTCCAAAAGCTAAATTTTTATGCCTTATTCGTGACTGCTATTCCTGGGTGAATTCTTGCGTTAACTACTACACCCATCCTGAAAAAGAAGCCTTGGAGGTTTCTGAACTTCCCAACGGAATGCCTTTTGACCTACCCATAGGATCAAACAGCCAGAAAGATGAACTAAAAAAAAATTTTCATAAATATATTGATGTCCCCCTTATATTCTGGACAACTGAATACAAAAAGATATTAGAAAAACTTCCTCCCGACAGGTCCATGATAATCAAAACAAACGAGATTTCAGCAAAACTGGACGAAATAGCCCGGTTTTTGAATGTATCCTATAATTCTTTATTTACAGAACAGTCTCATCTCAATAAAGCAAAGTATGGGGTTGGGATCCTTTTTAGCCTGGATATGGATTTTCTGGAAGCAAAGTTCAGGGAGCATTGTTCTGATTTGATAGAAGAATTTTTTCCCGATTATTCTCTCCAGGATTATTTCAAGGGGAAAAAATTGTGGCAGTAAAAAGAAAGTCATTACAAAGAGTTTCTAGATGAAAATTCGCACTCATTTATATACGACCACTCTATTAAGCGGTGGTTTATTTGCTGCGACGCGCTCGTCGCAAATTGCAGTTTCCTGTTTTCTCAGTGGTATATTTATTGATATTGACCATGTTTTTGATTTCTTGATTTTCTCAGAAGAAAAATTTTCTATCAAGAACATACTCTCATGGTGTAATGAACTAAAATGGAAAAAAATTGTGTTGATTTTTCATTCTTATGAATTCTTTATTTTTTTAAGTTTTATTATGTACTATTTTCCTCACAATATATTATTAGGCATTTTACTGGGGAGCGGTCTCCATCTTATACTGGACCAAATAGGAAATTGTTCCTTTAGCAAGTATCACAAACCTTTTCCATGGTTTTATTTTTTCACTTTTCGAATTTTATCAGGTTTTCGAAAGGAAAAACTGCTCAGACAAAACCTGACTCCCCAATCGCAATAGTTGTAATCAATTGACAAAAGAATGCCATTTAGATATTTTAATAATGACATGACTAATAATAAATTGGAAAAATTAAGGCACAGTACAGCGCACGTAATGGCTCAGGCCGTGAAAAGGCTTTACCCTGAAACGCTGGTTACCATAGGACCAGCGATTGAAAATGGTTTTTATTATGACTTTGACAGGGAGGAACCTTTCAAACCTGAAGACCTTCAAAAAATAGAAAAGCTCATGCATGAGATTGTTAAAGAAAACTTTCCTGTTGTGCGATCTGAACTGAATAAGGAAGAGGCCCTGAAATTTTTTGAGGGAAAAGGAGAGAAGTATAAGAAGGAATTAATTACTGAAATAGAGGATGAAGAAGTCAGCATTTACACACAGGGTGAATTTGCGGACCTTTGCCGCGGTCCTCATGTTGGTTCCACAGGAGATATAAAGTCCTTTAAACTATTGAGTGTTGCAGGTTCATACTGGCGAGGGGATGAAAATAATAAAATGCTGCAGCGCATCTATGGAATCGCTTTTTATTCCCGGAAAGATTTGGGCGAATACTTAGACAGGTTAGAGGAAGCAAAAAAAAGAGACCACCGGAAATTAGGAAAAGAACTGGACCTTTTTCATGTTGATGAAGAAATTGGATCAGGCTTAATTTTGTGGCATCCAAAAGGAGCGTTGGTTAGGACCATTATCGAAGACTTCTGGAGAAAAGAGCATTATAAAAATGGATACCAGATACTTTATTCTCCTCATATCGCACGTGCGCATCTCTGGGAAACCAGCGAACATCTCAACTTTTATAAAGAGAATATGTATTCCCCTATGGATATAGATGGCACGGATTACATCGTTAAACCGATGAATTGTCCGTTTCACATCAAAATATATAACAGTAGATTGAGGAGCTACCGTGAGTTGCCATTTAGGTGGGCTGAATTGGGTACAGTTTACCGGTATGAAAAAACAGGGGTGTTGCATGGACTCCTTCGGGTAAGGGGATTTACGCAAGATGATGCGCATATATTTTGCCGGTCCGATCAACTGCCTGAGGAAATTTCCAAGGCATTGGATTTTACCATTTTTATTTTACGCTCTTTTGGTTTTGAAGAGTATCAAATATACCTCAGCACAAAGCCCGATAAATTTGTAGGATCTGAAGAATCCTGGGAAAAGGCTACGACAGCACTAAAAGGCGCTTTAGATAAATCAGGAATGGCTTATGAGATTGACGCGGGTGAGGGAGTCTTTTACGGCCCCAAAATAGACGTAAAAATAAAAGACAGCCTTGGCAGAGCATGGCAGTGTTCTACGATCCAGGTGGATTTTAATTTGCCAGAAAGGTTTAAAATAAGCTATATTGGGGAGGACGGGCAGCCGCACCAGCCGATTATGATTCACAGGGCATTAATGGGATCACTGGAGCGTTTTTTTGGCTGCCTCATAGAACACTTTGCAGGGGCGTTTCCAACCTGGTTGGCTCCTGTTCAGGTTAGAATTCTTACCATTACCGACAACCATATTAAATATGCAGAAGAGATATCCGAGTTTTTGAAAAAAGATGGAATCCGGGTTGAGCTGGATTCAAGGAACGAAAAGGTTGGTTTCAAAATTCGCGAAGCCCAGACAAGCAAAATCCCTTATATGTTGATTATTGGTGATAAAGAAATAAAAGACAAAGAAGTAGCTGTTAGAAAGCGAAAAGAGAAAAAAACTGAAACCATGGATTCTGAAGATTTCTTAAGTAAATTAAATAAGGAAATTATTTCAAAAAAATAGTATAATGTCGCTACTGTAAATAATATTTGTAAAGGGAAGAGGAGGTGATATTTCATAAAAAAATTTTTACGAATTAATCAAAGGATAAGAATCCAGGAGGTTAGGGTAATAGACGATTTCGGAGAACAGCTTGGTGTTTTGCCTACTAGGAAAGCCATTAACCTGGCCAGAGAAAAGGATTTAGATCTTGTAGAAGTGGCGCCGGGAGAAACCCCCCCTGTTTGCAAGATAATGGACTATGGAAAATATCAATATAAGCTCAACAAAAAGGCGCACGAAGCCAAAAGAAAACAGAAAGTTGTCCATCTAAAAGAGGTAAAGATAAGACCGAAAACAGAAGAACATGACTACCAGTTTAAGTTAAAACACGTAAACCGGTTTCTTGCCGATGGAGATAAAGCAAAAATTACAATGATGTTTAAAGGACGAGAAATCGTGCATTTATCGATTGGACAAGCCATACTTGAAAGAATGGTGGAGGAAACTAAGGAAATAGCGGATGTAGAGCAATTACCTAAACGAGAGGGAAGAAATATGACATTAATACTGACTCCTAAAGCAAAATAGAAAGGTTTTTAAAATGCCAAAATTGAAAACAAGCAGAGGTGCGGCTAAGCGATTTAAGGTTACCGGTAGCGGGAAAATTAAAAGATCAAAGGCCTACTTGCGGCATATTCTTACCTCAAAAACAACAAAGCAGAAAAGAAACTTGAGGGCGGGAAGTACAATATCCAGAGTAGATTCCGCTCGTGTTAAAAGAATGTTAGCTGGTAATTAAACTGAACTATAATAAAATATTTAATTATTATGATGGATCGTATGAAAAATTTTATAAATTTATAGGAGACTGAACTAATGCCAAGAGCAACAAGCGGGCCTGTTACCAGAAACCGGAGAAAGAAAATACTTAAACAGGCCAAAGGCTATAGAGGAACCAAGAGTAAACAGTTTAAAAAGGCAAAAGAAACTTTAGAGAGAGCATTAAAATATGCCTATAGAGATCGTAGAGTGAAAAAACGTGAATTTAGAAAATTATGGATTATTCGCCTTAACGCTGCGGTCAGGGCTGACGGATTGACATACTCTAGGTTTATAGCTGGTTTAAAAAGAGCTAATATTAATCTGGACAGAAAAATTTTGGCTGATCTCGCTGTTAATGAACCGGAAGCTTTTAAAGCAGTCACAGAAAAAGCCAAAGAAGAACTGGCAAAAGCGTCTTGAAAAGTAAACATACCGGAATAAAAAGCATAAAAACTGCCTGCCTCATAGGATTGGACCCTTAAGTGTATACATCCTTTTTTCGCTGCCCACGGATTTATAAATATGGATTTTGGAATTTATTTGGAAAGTGTTTAGCGAGCGAACTTAAAATAAAATCATACTTTGCACTGAAGATTTCCCGCAGTTTGCTGTGGGGAGCTTCAATTTTTGAATATTTTTGGCTGTGGCCCTGCCGCTCTGTGTTAATCTGTGAGTAAAAAAATATAACCCGCTGAAGTGGTTAACTTCCCTATGAAAAACCGGTTAATTAATATAAAAGAAGAGGCGTTAAATGCCTTATCATCTGTTACGGATGAAAAAGAGTTAAACGATCTACGGGTAAAGTATTTAGGAAAAAAAGGGGTTATTACCCTCTCTCTTAAAAGAGTTGGTTCCCTCTCTTCTGAAGAAAGACCGGAGTTTGGTAGGCAGGTTAACGAAGTAAAAAAAATTTTGGAAGAGGGTATTAAGGCGAAAAAGGATGAACTAAAGAAAAAAGCGTCTTTAGATGAGAAGAAAGATTTCTTCGACCCTACCCTGCCAGGAGAAAGACCGGCAAGGGGTACTCTCCACCCTATTACTCAGGTAATGGACGAGGTTATCAGCATTTTTACATTTATGGGTTTTGAGGTTGCTGAAGGCCCGGAAATAGAATCGGATTACTATAACTTTGAAGCGTTAAATATTCCTAAAGATCATCCTGCCAGAGATATGCAGGATACTTTTTATATAACGGATGATATTGTACTGAGAACCCACACATCACCTGTTCAGATACGAACAATGGAAAAAGAATCACCTCCTGTAAGGATTATTGCCCCGGGCAAGGTCTATCGGTGCGATTCCGATATTTCCCATACTCCGATGTTTCACCAGGTCGAAGGGCTTTTTGTGGATGAAGGAGTGTCTTTTGCTCATTTAAAAGGCATTCTAAAAATTTTTGTGCATGAGGTGTTTGGAAGGGATACTGCTTTGCGATTTAGGCCTTCTTTTTTTCCCTTTACGGAACCGAGCGCAGAGGTTGATGTGCAGTGCGTTATATGCAAAGGTAAAGGGTGCAGGCTCTGCTCAAATAGCGGCTGGCTGGAAATTTTAGGCGCAGGCATGGTTGATCCTGAAGTCTTTAAATCCGTTAATTATGATTCGGAGAAATGGACGGGGTTTGCCTTTGGAATGGGGATAGAAAGAATTGCCATGCTAAAATACGGTATTGACGATATCCGCCTCTTCTTTGAAAACGACCTCCGCTTTTTAAAGCAATTTTAACTAATCTCGAAAACGCAAAGATTGCAGAGAAAGGTGTATGTACTGTTACAATAATGTTTTCATCGGCATTGGATCAAACCTGGGTAACGCAAAAGAAAATTGTTTGCAGGGTATTAACAAATTAAAAGAATCAAATAAAATTGAGATAATTAATTGTTCTTCTTTTTATAAAACAGAACCTGTTGGAGGGCCAGAACAAGATTGGTTTATTAATTGTGTAGTAGAAGCGGAGACCTCACTTTTACCGGAAAATCTTCTATTTCACTTGAAGGATATGGAGACTAAAATGGGACGGGTTCAGTCGGTTAAGAGGGGGCCAAGAGTGATTGATTATGATATTCTTTTTTTTGATAATAAAATAATTGATACATCTCATTTAAAGATTCCTCACCCCTTAAATCATGAGCGGCGGTTTGTTTTGGAGCCGATGGGTGAGATTGCGCCTGACCTGGTTCATCCTGTATTAAAGAAAAGTATTAATGAACTGAAAAAAAGTAGATTATGTGAAAATCAGAGAGTAGAACTTTATAACAAATAATAAAATATGATCGATAATAGATATATAGCTATTGAAGGACCTATTGGCGTTGGTAAAACGAGCCTATCCGAAAAACTGAGTGAATGTTTTAACGCTGAACTGATTTTGGAAAAATCAAATAATAACCCGTTTCTAAAAAATTTTTACCTGGATAAAGATAGATATAGTTTTCAAACACAAACGTTTTTTCTATTAAACCGATACTCACAACTACTTGAATTAGCCCAACGCAGTTTGTTTCACAATGGGACTATTTGTGATTATGTTTTTCAAAAAGACATGTTGTTCGCGTCCTTGAATTTAAATAAAGATGAATTTTCTTTGTACGAAAATTTTTATGACCTGTTAAAACCAAAAATTCCAGCACCGGATCTAGTAATTTTTCTTCAATCAGGAACAGATGTCTTAATGAACAGAATTCGTAAGAGAAGCAGAGATTTTGAAAAAAACATTACCTTTGACTATTTAGAACAAGTAAATAGAGCATACAATAATTTTTTTTTCCACTATTTGGAATCACCTCTGCTTGTCATTAATACTGCTGATATTGACTTTGTCGAAAACAAAAAAGCGCTTGATGACTTAGTCCAGAAAATTTACCATCATCGGTCGGGAATACAGTACTATGTGCCTTTAAGAGCCAAATAATGATTACAGTTAAGGATATTTTACAGAAGAAGAGAGAAAAGAAGAAAATCACGGCTTTAACAGCGTATGATTACCCCTTTGCAAAGATTTTAGATGAAGCGGGCATCGATATCATCCTGGTTGGCGATTCATTAGGGAACGTTATTCTGGGGTATGAAAATACATTGCCTGTTTCAATGGATGAAATGATACATCACGCGAAAGCCGTCAGCAAAGCCGCGAAGAACGCGTTGTTAATCGGAGATATGCCTTTTATGTCTTACCAGGCTTCACAGAACCGCTGCATGGAAAACGCCGGCAGGTTTATTAAAGAAGCGGGCGTTAAAGCTGTTAAACTTGAAGGAGGAAAGAGTGTTGCGGAAAAGATAGAAACCCTGAATGGTGTGGGAATACCTGTTATGGGCCACGTAGGACTCACGCCTCAATCTATCCATAAATTTGGCGGCTACAAAGTTCAGGGCAAGGACAAAATATCTGTGGAGCAAATCCTGAAAGATGCAGAAGCTATAGAAAAAGCAGGAGCGTTTAGCATTGTTCTGGAAGGAATTCCATATACCCTGGCTAAAAAAATTACAGAAGCTCTTTCAATCCCAACAATCGGTATCGGTGCCGGACCGTACTGCGACGGGCAGATTCTGGTTACCCATGATCTGTTGGGCATGTCAGGAGAATTCAAGCCAAAATTTGTCAGACGCTATGCTGAAACAGGAAAAGATATTCTAAAAGCAGTAACAGAATATAAAGATGATGTTCAGCATGGAAGTTTCCCTTCTATAGAAGAAAGTTATAAAAAAACAGTAGGCCATTTGAAAGTTTTAAAATAAAATAAATAAATAACCACGAAGGACACGAAAATCACGAAACAGCTGGGAGCCGCAACCACAATTAGGTAAGAAAAACCGAATTGGACGGTTTCCTAAGGAAATCTGCCCGAAAGGTTGAGGCCATGGATGGCAGAGCTAATCTCAGCTTTGCCGATAATCAAAAAGGGCTACCGTCCCAATCTCCTAACAAAAACGTTGCTAAGCCTTGCATAAGCCGCTCGAAAAATCACAACTAAACAGCGCCTTAAAAAACAACGTTTCGCAGATTAGTAGTACGAAGGAATTCATTTTTTAATATTTTTTTTTGTGCCTTTGTGGCTAAGCATTAGTGGTTACAACTTCGCCTCATTATGCATTCGCAACAAAAATTTTTCCCTGAACCTTGACAACTTTATTTGACGATTTTATATAAGAAGTGAAAGACATATGTCGCCTCGATCGGGCTTGTTAGCATTCGGATGCACATTAACATTACATAAAAAATTTTTTAAAAGGAGGATGCAAAATGTTTTTAACAAAATACAGACCCTTGGAAGACAATCTCTGCACCTGGAAGCCATTTTTAACAGACGAATTCGATAATTTTGGAGAACGGTTTTTTTTCAATGCAGCCGGAACAGACGGTTTTTCTTCACCGAATATAGACCTGTATGACGATAAAGAAGATCTTGTATTCAAAGCGGAGATACCCGGAGCAAATGAAAAGGATATTGATGTTTCTCTTGAGGATGGAATCCTCTCAATAAGAGGAGAGAGAAAATTAGAGAATGAAGATAAGAAGGATAATTACTACAGGATCGAGAGAAGCTATGGGTCATTTTCAAGATCATTCAGGCTTCCGGTGAAAGTAAAAACTAACGACGCAAAAGCAAGCTACAAAGACGGAATCCTCGAAATAAGGATTCCCAAAGAAGAAAAAGCAAAACCGAAAAAGATTAAGATAAACGTTAATTAAAAAAAGAGGCGGCCTTTTAAAGGCTGCCTCTTTTTGTTTCTTCAGTCTTTAATCTTTCTGAAATTCAGAATGGAATTCCATGGAGTGACTCCATTTGGTCCTTACAGATGAAAGAATTTCTTGAGTAACCGTTTTCTCTCCCTTTCTCTTTGCTTCGTTCTCCACTTCTTTTATTACCATGCCGCGTACAAAGGGAGGTATTTTTTCAATTTTTTCTTTAGCTTCCTTATTCCAGGCTAATTCTTTTACTATCTTTTTCGAGCCTTCTCCCCAGTATTGATATTTCTGCTCTATGAGTTCTTCAGTAACCTGCGGAGAACCGCTTTTTCTTACAAAGGCCTCGATTCTCCATTTTGTCATATCTCTCATAAATCCTTCCGGAATATTTTGAAGACGTTTTTGGGCTTCCTCTGTCCACTCTAAAATTTTTCCACTTGCAGGCGTCACAAACTCTTTTTTATCTTCCACTAATTTGAATTTTTCTTTTGCGGCCCTGCAAACTGGACACTCATCCGGCGCATAACCTTTAGCTGTATATCCGCAGATATCGCAGTAATAGTAATTAATACTTTCATCAACCTGAAAATCTATTTTTTTTGGAGCTTCACTTTCTTCTTTTTGTGGAGCGGCTTGGCCCATCATAGATGACATCATATCTTTAGCGCCGGATATTCCATTTTCCGCGACTTCCAGTGTTATTTCGGAAACGCCTGATTTTTCTGCAAATTGTTCTACCCTGCTTTTTGTCATGTTTCTCATAAACCCTTGCGGCACTCTTTCCAATCTTGCTTTTGCTTCTTCATTCCACTGAAAAGATTTTTTAGAACCTGCATCCTTCTGGTTAGCACCCATACCACCTGACATTTTTGAGATCATATCTGCCATACCGCCCATCTTTTTTTTGCCTTCATCGAGGTTCTGGGAGACAATCTCTTTTGTGACAAAATCTACTCCTTTTGAGCGGGCGTATTTTTCTATTCGGAGTTTTACATTGTCCCGCATAAATCCTGTCGGCACCTCTTCAAGACGTTTTAATGCTTTTTCTTCCCATGTAATTTTTTTACCGTCAAAAGCAGTCATTTCTTCTCCCTCTTTTTTTTCAGAGGCTGCAATGGCTTTTTCTTTATTCTCGATTTTTTTCTTAATCGCTTCTTTTGTGATAATTCCCATTGCTTTTCTGGCGGATTCAGGTAGCAGCTGCTCCGTTGCCAGACTTACTACTTTATCAGTAATAACAGTATGTCCTTCCTCCGTGGCATACCTTAAAATGGCCATTTTTGCCATTCCCCTGGCAAAAGTAGGTACTCTTTCCATTCTCTTTTCAGCCTCTTTTGTCCACACGATATTAACTTTCGCAGTTTCTTCGAGTGGTGGAGTAAATTTTCTGGATGAAACCAATAAGTTGCAGTTTACTTTCCTGAGAATATTTTCCGTATTACTGCCGATATCCATGCCATCATCACTGTGAATTCCAATTTTCCCCATTACCAACAACCAGGGATTTTCTTCTTTTACATACTGGAGTATTTTTTCAAACGCTTTGCCATCCAGCAATTTTGTTTCTATCGGCACTTTCTTTTTTTCCGCTACCTTTTTTGAAATATCAAGGTATGCTTGATAGATTTTTGCAAGTCCGCTGTCGATAATATCCTCATGCAGTTTTTCTTGTTCTTTAAACTTGAAGACTTTTCCAGCCTCATGAGACAACACTCCGGCAATACTGTTAAATGCCACGTAATGAAAATAGGGATCAAATGCGGATATTACCGCTATTTTTTTATTGAAATATTTGCCTAACTCCATAGCTGTCAGTAATCCACCGAAAGATTGCGGGCTTCCATCCACAGCGACTACAATGTTGCCGCCGTTCATAGGAGAGGTATCTTTAATAACGAGGGTATCCACATTCACCCTTCTCGTTACTCTTTCGCAAACGCTTCCAATAAGACTTTCTTTTACGCTGCCTAATCCCAGTGCGCCAATTATCACAAGATCATGTTTGTTTTTTTCCACATCTTTAACAATTTCCTTATAGTTTTTTCCTTCCAGAGACCGTTTTTCAAAATTCATCATCTTGGCCTGAACGCATTTTTCCTCAAATACATCAAGGTATGAATCAGTGATGATTTCCAGGCCTTTAGTTATCAGGGTATCATGAACATCTCTCTGTTTTTCCAGTTCTTGCTCTTCTAAATATTTTTGTGGTAGACCGCTTTCCATCTGGCGGAAACGTATGTCATGGAGGCGTGCCGCGTAAACATGATTACCCGTCAGCTTTGCCCCCATTTGCTGGGAAATTTTAATACCTGTGTCTATCCCCATGTTTGAACAATCTGAATTATCTACTGGAACAAGAATATTTTTATACATAGAAAAATCCTCCTAGTAAATGTTGTGGCAAAGCCGCAAACGAAGATGAATTACACCCTCCTAGTCCACTCTGAGAAGTGAAAATTAGAGGAGGGCGTAAAAAAATCCGTCAAAAGTAGATTTTATGTGGCAATAATATCAAGCTACTTTGAATCCCGTAAAAAGTCAATTAGTTATTTCTTCAGAAGAAGTCGGTTCCTGTGATGCTGATTTTTGGTTTTCCATTTTATAATCTTATACCATAAAAACTTTTTTTTTACAGAGCCAAGCTCAGCTTTAAGGAAATTTTTTAGTTATTACTCCACGGCGGAAGCTCGGGTTACGGCCCTTACCGCTTTATGCTCTCTGATTGATTGCTTCTATCATTTCTTTTACCGCTTTGTCCAATCCTACCATGACTGCCCTGGCAACTATATTATGTCCGATATTAAATTCCTCAATCGCCTGTATGGATGCTATTTTAGCAACATTTTTATAAGTTAGGCCATGGCCGGCATTAACGTTCAACCCAAGTTTTACAGCAGCATCTACCGCGTCCTGAATTTTTTTAAATTCCTTTGCAATTTCAGAATCTGTTTTTAGTTCAGAATATTTTCCGGTATTAATCTCTATTGCGTCACCGCCAATTGTTTTAGAACATTCCACCTGCGCGAGTTCCGGATCAATAAACAGGCTTACAGGAATTTTTTGATCGTGAAATTTTCGGATAACATTTTTTAACTGATTTTTGTGTTTTATTACGTCAAGCCCTCCTTCAGTAGTAATCTCTTCTCTTTTTTCAGGCACCAGGGAAACTTTATCAGGTTTGGTGTCCAAAGCTATTAGAACCATTTCTTTGGTAGCCGCCATTTCAAGGTTCAGCCTGGTTTTAACCATTTGACGCATTAGTTTCAAATCCCTGTCCTGGATATGCCTTCTGTCTTCTCTAAGATGAATAGTAATGCCGTCTGCGCCGGCCAGTTCTACCAGTACTGCAGCAGCTACAGGATCGGGTACATTAGTCTTCCTTGCTTCTCTAATTGTCGCCACATGATCTACATTTACTGACAATTCAGCCATACACGTCTCTCTATTTTAGACAAGGTGAACGTAATTAACCGGATATTTTAAGTGCAATGATTTTGTCATTGCACACTATCCTGCATATCCTGTCTAAGTTTTTAATGAATAATGGCGTCTGCTACAGCGAGGGCTCTTTTGGTTTCCTTAACATCATGGGTTCTCAATATTTGAGCCCCGTTTAGAATACCAAATACAGAAGCCGCGATGGATCCTTCTAGACGCTCTTCAACGGGAAGGTCTAATATTTTTCCAATAAACGATTTTCTCGAAAGACCGAGTAAAATTGGTTTTTTAAGTTTTTGCAACTGTTTGAGTTTTTTTAAAATAGTAATATTATGGGAAAATTTTTTTCCAAAACCAATACCCGGGTCAACAATAATACTGCTTTCTTTTATGCCGGAAGAAACCGCCTGTTTAATGCCCCTCTTAAGATATGCTGTGATTTCTCTCATAAGGGATTTATAAGACGGGTTTTTCTGCATAGTTTTAGGTTTCCCGGAAATATGCATGATAATCACAGCGGCTTTTGCCGAAGCTATGGTTTTAGCCATATTAGGGTTAAACCTTAATCCGCTAATATCATTAATTATGCTTACGCCTTCCTCCAGAACAGCCCTGGCGACAGCTGATTTGTATGTATCCACAGATACAGGAATATCAAATTTTTTAATTAGCCCATTAATTACAGGTAAGATTCTTTTTAATTCTTCCTCTTCTGAAACAGGATTAGACCCCGGGCGGGAAGATTCCCCTCCTATATCCAGAATATCGGCACCCTCTCGGATCATTTTATCCGCTCTTTTTAAGGCAGTATTGACCGAGATTACTCTACTCTCCTTATAAAAAGAATCGGGAGTGATATTTAGAATTCCCATTATATGGGTTCTTTTTTTAAGATTCAAACGATATTGTCTGCAAAGAAACATTTCCTTATTGTGCGAATGTTTTCTGTTAGTTTGAAGGATACAACATATACTCTTTAGGCTGAAGATTTCCAGTAGTCTGCCACAGAGAGCTTCAAATTACGAGGCGTAGAAAAGCTAAAGGTTTTTCTTTAGTTGGTCATAGAGATTAAATTCTTTTTCCGCTTTGCTTTTCATGTTTTTTGCCTCATAAGCTTTACCGAGCAAATGATGATGATGGGCATCGAAAGGAAACACTTCCACTGCCCTTTCAAGGTAAATAATGGCCTCATCATAGCGTTTCTGCAAAAAAAAAACTTCCCCAAGGTTTGCTTTAGCTATCTCTAAATCGGGGAAATTCTTAATAGCCTTTTTCAAATACAATTCTGCCTGGGGATAGTTTCCCTTGTGTTTATATGCCTTGCCGATATTATTAAGTAATATTGGAAAATTGGGGTTGATCTTTAGAGCATTCTGAAAAGAAGTAATTGCCCCGTCGTATTTTCCCTGGCTCAAAAGAATCATTCCAAAATTATTGTGGGCGTACATATTGTCAGGTTCTTTTTTTATAATTTCAAGAATGATTAACCGCGCCTTTTCATGCTCACCTTTAATGCTCAATTGTATAGCCCGGTTCATTAAGGCAGACGTTTCTCCAGCATGTGCGATTGAGGACAAAAAAATCATATAAAAAGAAATCAAAAATCCTGAAGTAAACTTTTTCATCGTATTGTGTTCCCTGTTTCTAAATTGAAAGTGTTTAGCGAGCGTATTTCTTATGTAGTCAAGGATGGATTTAACCCCTTTTCTCTTTTGTTCATATCAGAAGTTCAATATCCTTGTAAAGGTTTTCTGGTTTAGTGGTAGGGGCAAATCTTTTCCTTGGATTACCCTCTTTATCAATGAGAAACTTTGTAAAGTTCCATTTTATTCTCTCTCCCATAATCCCTGGTAATTTTTTTTTTAAATACTTAAAAAAAGGATGAGCATTTTTCCCATTGACTTCCGCTCTGGAAAACATGGGAAAGGTCACACCATAATTCAAAGAACAAAACTCTTTTATCTCTTTATTGTTTCCAGGTTCTTGTCCACCAAACTGGTTGCATGGGAAAGCGAGTATAACAAAATTCTTGTCTTTATATTTTTCGTATATCTTTTGAAGTCCCTTATATTGAGGAGCAAAACCGCATTTGCTGGCAGTATTCACTACAAGAATAATTTGACCTTTATAACTTTCTATGGGAATTTCTTTTGAATCAATGGAAGTTGCTTTAAATTGAAAGATATTGGTCATGACTTTAAAAAGAAATTGCTTTTATTTAGCTTTGACTATAACCTGAGTGCAAAAGTTTGTCGGAGCTGTAAAGGGGTCTATTATGTTATGCTCATTTTTGCCAAATTAAAGCTCTAATAATTGTATACAGAAATTAAAAAAGTTGTCAAATTTTAAGTTGAGCTAGTAAACATCACCCTCTTCCGACAGTGTCTGTCCTGAGTTAACCCAAGGGCTCAGGACAAATTTTTCAAAGGGGAAATTATTGTAGTGTTGAGCCTTTCAATATAGTGTTGTATTCTTTTTTTAGTAAAGTTTTAAAAAAAATAGATGGGATAACAGGATTTATTTGATATAAATTAATTATTAATCTTGTTTATCCTGTAATCTTGCAAAGCTGAGATTAGCTCACGTCAAATAAAAGAAAAGAATCATGAAACCGTTGTCTGAGAAAACTGAAACACGAATACAGGAAATGGGAAAACGGTTGCTCGAAGCAGCACGCAAGCGAAAGCAGGCTTTCTGGGCGCGGGAACACTGGGAAGAAATACTCTTTCACAAATTAATGGACAATGAGCAATTGCGTGTGCAGTTACTCCGCTTTGTGGATGTTCTTCCCGCACTGATTTCGGACGAAGACCTTTCCAAGCATCTTTATGAATACCTGGGAGAAGAGGATTTACCGATACCGGGGTTTGCCAAGTGGGGCATCGAGCATGCGCAAGGCTCTGTTGCGGCTCATTTGGCTGCCGGGGCAGTACGCACAGCTATGCACGGCCTGGCAAAACGATTTATAGGCGGCGAGGATGTAAACGACGCATTTAATACAGTCAAACACCTGCGCAATGAAAACATGTGCTTTACTCTTGATCTGTTGGGGGAAGCTACAGTTAGTGAAGCTGAAGCGGATGAGTATTGCGACAAGTATTTAAATTTTATTAAAGACCTGGCGCCCCGGCTTAAATCCTGGAAACCAAACCTTTTGCTGGATACTATCAATGACCGCTCCATTCCTCGATTTAACCTTTCTATTAAAGTTTCATCTTTATGTTCTCAGATTGATCCCATTGACATTGAAGGACGGGCTGAGACAATAAAAAAACGGTTGCGTTCTATATTTCAGGCTGCCAAAAAAGAAGGAGCCTTCATCTGCCTGGATATGGAGCAGTACGACATGAAGGAAATTATCCTGCGGGTGTTTCAGGATATTCTTGTTGAGCCTGAGTTTCGTGACTGGCCGGACGTGGGAATAGCGTTTCAAGCGTATTTACGCGATACGGAAAAAGATCTATTGAGTTTGGTAGATTGGTGCGGTAGCAGGGGGAGTCCTATTACTGTCCGGTTAGTTAGAGGAGCTTACTGGGATTATGAAAAGATAATAGCAAAACAGAATGAATGGAATATGGCCGTGTGGTCTGAGAAAGGGGAAACCGATCTTTGTTTTGAAAATTGTGTCCGTCACCTCATGGATAATTACCCGGTGTTAGATATTGCCGTCGGCTCCCATAACGTTCGGAGTTTAGCATTAGCAATGGTACTGGCTGAAGAGAAGGGTTTGAAGCCCGGACAATTTGAAATGCAAATGTTGTATGGTATGGCCGATCCTCTAAAAGAGGTTATTGTGGAAATGAACCAGAGGACTCGCATTTATGTTCCCTGCGGGGAATTGATTTCCGGCATGGCCTACATGGTAAGGCGGTTGCTGGAAAATACGGCAAGCCAATCTTTTCTGCGCATGAGCTTTGCTGAAGATCTTCCTGCTGAAACTCTCTTAGCTCCTCCGATATCTCCAGAGCAAAAAGAAGATGATTCTAATGAAAAAGAATCGACTCAACAACCCCCTTTCCCCTATTTAGGGGGGGGGGATAAAAGGGGAGGGGAGCTTCCGCCTTTTGTTAACGAACCAGTTCATCGTTTTACAGACGAAGTGGAGCGCAAAGCCTTTGCCGCGTCTATTCAATATGTCCGCGACAACCTGGGACAGGAATATCCGCTTCTTATAAACGGAGAGAAGGTTAATAAAACCGTACACATTGTTTCAATAAACCCGGCGCGTCCTGAAGAAGTTGTGGGACGAGTTTCTCGATCGGATAAACAGGATGTTGGACGTGCTATAGAAGCCGCAATATCCGCGTTTCCCGGGTGGAGAGATTTGACCGCTAAAAAACGGGCTGATTACCTGATAAGTATCGCAAAGCATCTGCGCAAACGCCGAGACGAGTTTTCCGCGTGGCAAATCTTTGAAGCGGGTAAAACATGGCGAGAGGCGGATGCCGACGTAGTCGAGGCTATTGATTTCCTCGAATATTATGCGAGGGAAGCCATGCGTTTTTCATGTGAGACGAATTTTAATATTCCCGGTGAAAATAACGCATACTTCTATCAGCCCCGCGGTGTCGGCGTGGTTATCGCGCCGTGGAATTTTCCACTGGCTATTCTTTTGGGAATGCTGTCTGCTTCAATCGTGTCCGGTAATACAGTAATATTAAAAGCATCCTCGCAAACTCCGGTTATTGCCGCAAAGCTTGTGGAAGTTTTAAGCGAAGTGGGTTTGCCGAATGGGATCGTGAATTTCCTTCCCGGTTCCGGAAGTGAGATTGGTGATTTTCTTGCAAGCCATCCAAAGGTAAATTTTATTGCCTTTACAGGTTCACAGGAAGTGGGATGCGGAATTTATAAATTAGCCGCGGAAGTTCAAGATGGTCAGACACATTTGAAACGCGTTATTGCTGAAATGGGCGGAAAGAATGCCATTATTGTGGATTCCGACGCGGATATGGACGAAGCGGTATCAGGGATTGTTGCTTCCGCGTTTGGGTACCAAGGACAAAAATGCAGCGCGGCTTCGCGGGTTATTGCGGTGGGGAATGTTCATGATATCCTTGTTCAGCGATTAGTAGAAGCAGTACGCAGTTTGCGGGTCGGGATGCCGGAAGACCCAGGAAGTTTTATGGGAGCGGTTATTGACGAACAGGCTAAGAAAAAAATACAAAACGCTATTGAAAATGGAAAGCGGACAGCCAATGTTGCGTTGGAAGTAGACGTGAGTTCGTTAGGTAATGGCTTTTTTGTTGGCCCAACTATTTTTGTGAATGTTCCGCCTGCGAGCGATCTTGCCCAAAAAGAAATCTTTGGTCCTGTATTAGCTGTTATTCAGGCAAAGAACTATAAAGAAGCTTTGGATATTGCGGGAAAAACGTCTTACGCGTTAACAGGAGGTGTTTATACCCGGAGTCCGGAAAACATGGAGCTTGCAAGGCGGGAGTTCAGAGTAGGTAATCTCTACTTTAACCGGAAAATTTCAGGGGCTATTGTCGGACGCCAGCCGTTTGGTGGTTTTAAGATGAGCGGCATCGGCAGCAAAGCCGGGGGTCCGGATTATCTTTTACAGTTCATGGAACCCCGTACCCTTACAGAAAACACATTCCGCCGCGGCTTTTCACCGGAAGAAATGTAAGAATCAGCTTTAAGCCGTTAGCAGTTAGTAAAGATTTTGACAGGACACGCTCAGCGGGTCAGGATAGCAGAATAAACTGGATTTTTTTAAGCCTAAAAGCTGATTGCTGATAGTTGTCAACTTACATATCATGAAAATTCTAATCACAGGTTCCCATGGTCTTGTTGGTTCTGCTCTTATCCCGGTGGTTGCAAATGCCGGGCATACGGTAATTCGTATGATTCGCCCGCCAATGAAACCGGATGAAAAAAAAATCTTATGGAATCCACAAACAGGCTTTGTTGAAAAGGAAAAGCTTGAGGGCTTTGATGCTATAGTTCATCTTGCGGGAGAGAATATCAGTACAGGTAGGTGGACAGCGGAAAAAAAAGCGCGCATCCGTGACAGTCGCGTAAAGGGAACACGGTTTCTTGCAGAAATTATAGCCGGACTGAAAGCTAAACCTAAAATCCTCGCTTCAGCTTCTGCAATCGGGTTCTATGGTAGTCGGGGAACGGAGGTCATGAGTGAAAAAAAATCACCTGGTTCAGGGTTTTTGGCGGAAACATGCGTTCAATGGGAGGCAGCCACAGAACCGGCAAGTCAGGCAGGAATCAATGTTTTTCATCTTCGGTTCGGGATAATACTCAGTCCAAAAGGCGGAGCATTGGCCAAAATGCTCCCTCCTTTTAAGCTTGGTGTGGGAGGCAAAATTGGCAGCGGCTTTCAGTATATGAGCTGGATTTCAATAACTGATGTGGTGAGTGCTGTAATGCATTTTTTGAAGAGGAAAGAACTTAACGGACCGGTTAATATTGTTTCTCAACAGCCCGTGACAAACCTTGAATTTATAAAAGCGCTTGGCAAGGTTTTATCCCGGCCTACATTTTTTCCTTTACCGGCTTTTGCAGCGCGATTTGCATTGGGAGAAATGGCTGACGAATTGCTTTTATCAAGTACGCGTGTTGAGCCTTCCCGCCTGAAGGCTTCGGGTTATGCTTTTCAACACAATAATATTGAAAAGGCTTTGCAAAGTATGTTGAAAAAGTAAGAAATTGTCTATATCAATGACAGGAGTCGATGGTTTTTTCTAACGGGATAAGTGTCGCTGTTCAATTAATCCGGGTTTTTAATTTAATTCTTATTGAATAACAGATTATCAAGAGAAATTTTTCCTCCTCCGTTTATTATTAAAGCAATTGCCATGCAAAGGAGTGATCCCGCAAACTCAAATCCCTTATTGGATACAAAAAAACCATGTTTTAGATGCACCGTGAAAACAGCAACCGACATTACGACGGCAATAAAGAGCGCTGCCCACCTTGTAAAAAGCCCCAGCAGCGTCAGTAGCCCCCCAAAAAATTCCGCACAAGAAAGCGCGATTCCAAAGAAAGCCGCGAAACCAAAACCCATCATATCCATAAACCGGATTGTTCCTGCAATGCCGCCTCCTCCAAAAAAACCGAATAGTTTCTGGCTCCCATGAGTTAAAAACACCACACCGAGCGCTATTCTTATGGAAAGCATACTGTACTCTTTGAATCTATCCAGATTTGAATCTAAAACCTTAATTATAAACATGAAATGTATAAAAGTGTTTTTGAAAATTTCATTTTATTTATCCCGGGCCAAGCGAAACCCGTAAAGCATACGCCGGTGGCTGTCAGGCCTATCCCTGTGGCGTTTAGCGGCTCTCAGGTTGTTTGACAAGTTGCCCCAAGAACCACCCCTAAGAACTCTGTATTCTCCACTGCCTGGCCCTTTTGGATTGTTACGGGGGCTCTTTTGGTAATAGTCCTTATCATACCAATCCTGCACCCATTCCCAAACGTTACCAGACATATTGTATAACCCTAATGAATTAGGTAGTAAACTTTTTGCCGAAATAGTCTTTGTTCTATAAATCCCAGGTCGGGAGTAAGGTTTCTTATACTTCAGACTCCCATTAAAATTTGCCTCATCAGGTCCTATGATATTTTTCCCAGTAGCAAACCTCAGCTTTTTCCCCCCTTCTCTCGCTGCATACTCCCATTCCGCTTCTGTTGGAAGCCTGTAGTTCATGCTGGTCTTTACATTCAACATCCTGATGAATTCCTGAACATTGTTCCATGACACATTATCCGCAGGGCAGTCATCCCCACAGTCATAAAAGGACGCCATGTTATTCCCCATGACCTCCTTCCATTCCCTCTGTGTCAGTTCATATTTTCCAAGATAAAAATCATCCACGCAGACCTCATGAACTGGTTTCTCATCATATTTCCCATCCCCGAAGGTATCTCCCATTTGATAACAGTCTCCCTTAATGAAGACCATATCCTGCTTCCCGATCTGTCTGCCCTTATTAGAGTGGGGTTCTATCGCAAATGCAGTGGAAGTCAAAGCAGTAGAAACTAATACCAAAAGGATGTACAAAATTAAATCTAAGAATTTCATTTTGGTTATCCCGGAGTTCAACTTAGATATGGGGCACCTCTAAAAACTCTATTTTTTCATATCACAACCCCCTTAATCCCCCTTTTTTAATGGGGGATAAAAGATGGATGTGAGTTTTTAGAGGTGCCCATATCTAATTACCGTCTTATCATATTAAGGGCGGAACCCGCATTAAACCATAGAATATGTTCGAAGTTCATGCTGTGTGACGCAGAAATGGTGTTTGTTGAACCATTACTGTGGCGGATGTTAATCAATACTTCTTTATCGGGTTCTAATTTATCGAGATCGCGAAAAGTAAGGCTATCATCCTTTTTGATTATCTCATAATCAGAAGGATCACTAAAAACTAATGGAATTATGCCTTGTTTTTTCAGATTTGTTTCATGGATACGGGCATAGCTGCGTGCCAGAACTACAAGGCAACCCATGTACCGTGGTGACATTGCTGCATGCTCCCGCGAACTCCCTTCTCCATAATTATTATCTCCAATTGCAATCCAGCCCTTGTTAAGCGCCTTGTAATCACGGGCAATATTGTTTAGAGATTGATCCTCCTTGCCGGTAAGAACGTGATAACCTGTGCCCGGTTTATTAGAAAATACATTATTTACACCTGAAAACAAGTTGTCGCTGATACGATCCAGATGTCCACGGAACCTTAACCATGGTCCTGCAGGAGAAATATGGTCAGTCGTACACTTGCCCCGGGCCTTAATAAGCGCTGGTAGTTCAGAATAGTCTTCTTTCTTATCTGCTGCCTCAAAAGGTTCTAACAGACAGAGACGTTCACTTGAGGGATCAATAGAGACAGTAAGGGAATCAGGCTCACTGGAAGGAGCAACAAAACCGCTTTTATCCTGAATCAATCCCTTTTCCGGGAGCTCACTTGCTGCAGGAGGATTAAAAATAACGGTTCCCCCTTTATCCAGTTTAATTCCTTTGTGAATTGGATCTTGGTCTAAACTACCGTTCAGCGCGTAAGCTGTAACAACCTCTGGACTGGCGATGAAAGAATGAGTGTTAGGATTACCATCGTTATGGCGCGGTGAATTACGATTATATGAATTCATTATAGAGTTTTTTTCTTTTTTATCTACATCGCTTCGCTCCCACTGGCCGATACATGGCCCGCAGGCATTTGCAAGTACTTTAGCGCCGATAGCCTCAAGATCGCCTAATAAACCATCCCGTTCAATAGTAGCTCGTACCTGCTCTGAGCCGGGGGTAATAAGAAAAGGAACGCGTGTCTTCAAGCCCTGTTCCTTTGCCTGCCGTGCAACGTGAGCCGCGCGGCCAATATCTTCATATGAGGAATTAGTACAACTTCCAATAAGCGCGGCTTTAAGCGCCATAGGATAGTCGTTTACTTTGGCATCTTGAGCCATTTTAGATACAGGTCGCACCAAGTCCGGAGTATGGGGTCCAACAATATGCGGTTCCAGAGTAGAAAGGTCGATTTCAATAACCTGATCATAATATTTCTCCGGTTGTTCAATTACTTCAGGGTCTGCAACTAGGTGCTTTTTATATTTCTCAGCTATATTAGCAATCTTATCTCGTCCGGTAGCGCTTAAATAATGAGCCATTTTGTCATCAAAAGGGAATATTGAAGTAGTGGCGCCCAGTTCAGCTCCCATATTGGCAATGGTGGCCTTAGCGGTACAGCCCAAAGACTGTGCTCCTGGACCAAAATATTCAATGAATTTTCCGGTTCCACCACTTGTGGTTAGTATTCCGGCAAGCTTAAGAATAACATCCTTTCCACTTGTCCAATCGGATAATTCTCCTGTGAGGCGGATACCAATAATTTTTGGCCACAATACTTCCCAGGCCATGTCTGCCATTACTTCTACCACATCGGCGCCGTCAACACCAACCGCAACCATACCGAGTCCGCCTGCATTTGAAGTATGAGAATCAGTACCTATTATAAGCCCACCTGGGAAAGCATAGTTTTCTAAAACCACTTGATGTATGATGCCGGAACCCGGTTTCCAGAACCCTATTCCGTATTTAGCCGCTGCCGATACCAGAAAATCATATACCTCGCGATTGTTATTCTCCGCGGTTTTCAGATCCTCATGCGCATTAATCTGTATGCGAATCAGGTGATCGCAATGTATTGTCGTAGGAACAGCAACACTCTTGACTCCTAAATTAATGAACTGCAGTAAGGCCATCTGCGCCGTAGCATCCTGCATTACTACACGATCCGGATTAAGTAAAACTGTAGTTACTCCACGTTTCGGCAAGCCTTCATTGCCCAATTCAAAATGAGCAAATAATATCTTTTCTGAAAGAGTTAAAGGCCACTTCTTAGCGCGGCGGACAGCAGCAAGCCGTCTCGTCAACACTACTTTAAAGTGGTTTTCAATTTTATCAACGAAATCTTCTTGATTTTTTTCCATCCATTCTCCTTATGTTAGAATACGCGCTTTACGTTAAGATACGCAATGTATCCAAAAAGATTTAGAATTTCAAGAACTATTTGCGTGCGCCTCTATAAACTCCTTTTTTTAAAGAGCAACCCTTAATTCTCTTTGTTAAAATGGAATTAAAGAAGTGAATATGAGATTTAAATGAGCTCTTTCAAAAAAAGTTGCTGGTTCTGAAAATCCAGATCAAGAAAAGTATCCAATTGATGTTTGTATAATGAAGAAAGTAAAACCTGAGTGGGATAGCCTGATTTTTTTAAGATTTTATCAGTGTATTTTTTCAAATTTCAAAATTAGTTCTGCTTTACAGATATAAAAATGGCCAATTAACTTAAAACCATTTTCTTTCATAATATCGACTAATTTTTTTCGAGTATAATGAGTAATATGGTCATCTTTGTACCCTCCCGGTATAAAAAACCCGTATAAAGGTTCAATGATCCTCCACATTATTGTAGAATAATCCGGTGTACCTAATATCAAACAGCCGCCAACTCTCAAGATACGTGCCATTTCCTTGAAAATAACCGGATCATAATTGACATGTTCAATTACTTGAGAACAAATCGCGGACTCGACACTGCTATTTTTAAAGGGGAGAGCAAAAACAGAGGCATTAACAAGGGGAACATGGTATCTTCTCATATAACGGAGCCGGCTTATTCCGATATCTATTCCAACGGCACGATTTAATGTTTTTAAAATCCGGCTTGAACCGCATCCAATATCAAAAGTCAATTTTTTAGAATCCGCGTTTTGAGTAATAATTGCGTGCCGCTTCCTCTGCCAGTATCTTTGTAAGGGTATCTTACTTATATAAGCACGTTCATCATAATCGGCTGAATCAATAGAATTTCGCAAACACCACATCTTAACAAGTGTTTTTAATAAAACAATTCCAAACTTAAACAACTTTGCTTTTGACTGGCCGCTTTTGCGAGGGACATATATTAAGGGAGTTTCCAATATTTGATATCCTTGTGCATAGCATTTAATCAACACTTCTTCTAAAATTTCAAATTGTGTTCCTTCCAAGGGAATTTCTTCCAGTATCTGCTTTTTATAAAGGCGAAAACCGCTGGAAAAATCTTTGATTGGTAAAGAAAGAATTTTGGAAAAGCTGAAATTCAAAATGACGCTAAATATTTTCCTGATAACAGGCATATTAGCCTCGCCGCCAGGGATATATCTTGATCCGATAATGATCTCTGCTTCATGACGTCTTTCCCACATATGTTCGATAAAATCAGGGTTATGAGACAAATCGGCGTCAAGTGTGAGAATGAACTTTCCCTTAGCATATTTAAATCCAAGTTTTAAAGCATTACCGTATCCTTTCTGGGGATGGATAATGACCTTTGCTCCAAAGGAAGACGCGGTCTCAACCGTATCATCTACAGATCCCCCATCAACAATAATTATTTCATAACAGTTGGTTAGAGATGAAATAACTTGCTTGACTTTCGGAATTAAGAGGACAAGGTTATCTTTTTCATTAAGAGTTGGAATAATTATAGATAAATCCATTTTTCAGCAAACTGGAAAACCAGCATATTACGAAGATTAGGATTAAGCTATCGGTAAAATTCTAAAGGATTAACCAGCACATTTAAAGAAATTTTGACTTTGCTAAAATCAACTACTTTCCCATTTAAAGCATCGTTAAACAAGTTTTGGTTCTCATGACTTTTCCACAACCTAATGCCTTGTTTTATAAAATGAAGCCCCTCCTTATATTTCAGTTTGCCAACTATAGATTCATCCATCATGGCTTGAGAACAGAGAATAACCCCTAAATAAAATAAAGGAGCTGAAAATTCTTCCATATGATCCTTATTATCCAGTTCAGGGTCTGCCGCAATTGCCTTCCTTAAATTTTCTACAGCCAAATCTGGCTTGCCCAGATTTAACCACATTAAACCGAGGTTGTTATAACCTCTTCTGATATTTTTCACATTAGGAATTTTCACGAATTGATCAAAGTACATTATTGCCTGTGAATATTTGCCAATTCTTCCCATATGCCATCCTTTTAAAAACAACCAGAAAGGAGAACTTTTTTCTACATCCTCTGATAAAGAATCTGCCCAAATGCTAACATTCTCGTCTAAATATATTTTAAGATCAGATACTTCATCAACTTTTTTTGGATTAAAACTCTCTGGAAACCAGTATGGTATTTGTTTCCTTTTATCTAAATTACCAATATACCAAACCCTAACTCCATTCCCTCTAAAAAAAATATTTTCTAACGCATGCTGCTTATAATATTTTTTTAAATAGTATCTGTAAACACTTCCATCCGGAGGAAGAGCAATATTTGATATATTTAAAATTATATCCCTTTCTTTTTTATTATTTTTCAAGTAATCACGAACAGCTTTAATATCACTAAACTCGTCTCCGTCTGTTAAGCGTGTAAAAATTTCTTTATGAAGATCAGGACCAAACCAAACGTTTGAGGGGACATAAATCCAGACAAATAAAAACAAGTATCCTGCGCAAAAACTATAAAGACTTCGTCTGGACTGATTCTCTTTAATTTTATTTTTCATAAAGTCAAATAGAGATACTCCTGCAACGGCCATAAATATCCAGTAAGGTATTAAAAAATAGGAATAATAACGATGTGCAAAATGAATTTTAAATATTTCAGCTGAAAGTAATGGGATAACAATTGTTAGTGCTAATAAAAAAGTTGTCTCAAAATTTTTTTTCCAGGATAAAAACATCCCTATGATAAAGAGAGAAAACTGTATAAAACTGGAGATGTGCTCCCCCACAGAAAACTCTGTAATAAACTTACTTAAAAATCCTAATGTTATATTACTTTCTGTTTGACTCATTCCGCCAAAAAAAGATGCATTAAATAATTTATTGTTACCCGTAAAATTAGTCCCTGTTATCTTTGACCATAATACTTGGGCGAGCGGAACGTCCTGATAGCTATAGACAAAACATATAGTTGCCAGCACTATACATAAAGAGGTAAAAAGAACAACCAGCTGAAACGAAGTGTCACCCAAACTCCTGTTCTTATAAAAGTAATCTTTTAAGAAAATTACTGTTAGAAAAAATCCGACAACTCCAAAGAGAAAAAAGGTGGTTAAATGATTATATGCTCCTATAATCAGGGATAATATAAAAGATAGCCAGTGCCATAGACCTCCTTTTAGCGCTATCCGCATTGTCACAAACAGCAATATTATTGAAAAAGTAATCATTCCTTCATATCCTCTCGTTTCTGTAGAAAAACGGATATGAGCAAATGAAAACGCAAGTATAAAGATCACAAGAAAAGCTTCTCTATCTCCAAAATATCTTTTGGTGAAAAAATAAAGAAAGGGGAATGTAATTAAAGCTAAAATAAAATTAGGTAACCGCAATATTGGTAGAGAATCAGAAAAAAAATATTTCATTACACTTACGTTAAAAGCGGCAAGAGGATGAACAATTAAACGGTAAGGAGTAGTTAATATATCAAGAGGTGAGGATTGAGGAAGAATGTAATATACCAGTGCAATAGACTCATCGTGCCCCATTGAGTGATCAAGAAATAATAAACGGATAAAAAAACCTGCAAGAAACAGCAAAGAAAAGCAAATAAATTTACGAAGTTTGCCAAACTCATTTATTTTCATATGAAAAAAGTTTAAGTAAAACCAAATTATTTTTCAATTAAAAATTTGCTTTCCGCGTTACTTAAGTTAATAGGATATACTGTACCCCATTAAGTGAACTGGTTTAAATTGGTAGTTTTTACTACTATAATACCAACTTATGAAAGGGGAAGTACTATGAAATACCGTCAATGGGATTCCAAGACTAAAGCTAATATTGTTCTGGGGGGACTCCATAACAATGTGTCGTTTTCCGAGCTCTGCAACTGGCATCAGATCATGCAAAGCACATATTATTACCTGCTTAAGGAGTTTGAGACGAAATCTTCTTGATTTTTTTTCCATCCATTCTCCTTATGTTAGGATACAAAATATATCCAAAAAGGATTAAAATTTTAAGGACTATTTGCGTGCGTCTCTAAAAATTCTTTTTTTAGAAAGTTTTTTTAGCCACTAGGACACAAAGATACAAAAAGATTAAGGAAAAAGGGAGAGTGAGGGAAAAGGAGGTAATCCTGGCAACTGCCAACTGTTCACTTCCTGCTGACTTTGTGATTGTGGCTATCCCTGACCACAACCCTTCAGGCGGTCTTCCTTCGGAATCCATCCAATTCGGCTCTCCCTGCCGAATTATGGTTGCGGAGCCTCTCCACTTTATGTTATACGCTTGCTCTTAAACGAACTTCATATTAAAATTGAAAAAATATGAATGTAGTTATTTTAAAATGTTGGCACAAGCGGCAATCTATGGATGCTGTTTCCAAATGATAGAATGTCGAAATCAAACTTTATTCAGGCAGGAAAAGCCATTCAAATGATGAAAAATAAAGTATTAATAAAAACTATAGCAGTTATTATTTTGTTATTACCTGTTTCTGCTTTAGCAGATGGAGGAATAGATGTCGGCGGCAGGCATTCCACAAGTATGGTCTTCATCAAAGGCGGTTGTTTTGATATGGGAGATCAGTTTGGCGATGGGGAAGATAATGAAAAACCGGTTCATGAAGTCTGCGTAGATGATTATTATTTGGGAGAGCATGAAGTAACACAGAAAGAATGGAAGGATGTTATGGGAAGTAATCCATCTCATTTTAATTATTGCTGTGGTGATTTTCCTGTTGAGACCGTCTCCTGGAATGATGTGCAGCAGTATGTAAGAAAGCTTAATGATAAAACAGGGATGAGATATCGACTTCCTACAGAAGCAGAGTGGGAATACGCGGCAAGGGAAGGAGGCAGACTGGTGCGGTTTGGTACAGGCAAAGATACGATAGGACCCGATGAAGCTAATATTCCTACAAGTTCAAATCCAAGATCTAAAGAGCCCTATGTTCGTTCCGGTGTTTATAGAAAAAAAACTGTGCCGGTAAAAAGTTTTCCCCCGAATTCTCTGGGATTATATGACATGTCCGGCAATGTGTGGGAGTGGGTACAGGACTGGTATGATGAAGACTATTACAGGAACAGTCCTAAGAATAATCCTACAGGACCGGAGAGTGGCGAATACAGGGTTCTTCGTGGTGGCTCCTGGTACATTCTACCGTTCGACATGCGGGCGGCGTTCCGGTACTGGGGTAGGCGGGGCATACGGGAAGTTACCTTTGGATTTCGCGTAGCCCAGGACAAATTCCAGGTTATTGATGAATTAAAAACCATGGCTAGTGATATTTCCAAATCTGAAGAGGAAAGAAAGATAGCAGAAAGAAAAAAAACAGGGGATGAGCGAGGAAGGGCTGAGAAAAAGGATAGGCAGTTTGAGGAAAAACAACGTTTAGCTCAAGACAGAGAGCGGAAAAAAATTAAAGAGAAAAAACCAAAAGGGATGGTATTCATAAAAGGCGGTTGTTATCACATGGGAGATTCCTTCGGGGATGGGAATGGTGATGAGACACCGGTTCATGAGGTCTGCGTGGATGATTATTATTTGGGAGAGCATGAAGTGACAGTAGGAGAATTCAGAGAGTTTGTAAATGAGACTTCTTATAGAACTGACTCAGAAAACATAGATGGTTGTTATTACTGGACCGGATTTGAATGGAAAAAAGACAGGAAAAAATACTGGGATGACCCAGGTTTTCCTCAAACAGACAAAAATCCGGTTACATGCGTGAGCTGGAACGATACAAATGAGTTCATGAAATGGAGAAAAAGAAAGACGAACTTTGATTATCGTCTTCCCACTGAAGCGGAGTGGGAATATGCGGCACGAGAAGGAGGTAGAATGGTAAGGTTCAGCACAGGTAAAAACACGATAGGACCCAATGATGCTAACTTTGATGCAAGTTCAAAATTTGAGAAGCCTTATTCACGGTCCGGTGTTTCTAAAGATAATCCTGTGGCAGTCAAAAGTTATCCCCCTAACTCTCTGGGGTTGTATGATATGTCTGGAAACCTCTGGGAATGGGTATCCGACTGGTATGATAATGACTATTATAGCAACAGTCCTAAGAATAATCCTAAAGGTCCATCAAGCGGTTCTATCCGGGTGGGGCGGGGTGGTTCCTGGGACAACGAACCATGGTACGTTCGTACAACTTATCGCGGGGGGTTCGATCCGTCGTGCTGGAAGCTCCACATGGGTTTTCGTCTTGCCTTTGGGCTTTCGGACAGAACCCCGGTGAAATAATTTCTAATTCATGAGGTGCTTTGTATTATACATATGTATTATTAAGTAAATCAGATGATAACCAATACGTTGGGCATGCCAGGAATTTTAAATTAAGATTTAAGCAGCATAAAAAAGGCAACGTACAGTAAACAAGGCATCGGAGGCCTCTTACGTTATTATATTACGAAGCTTGCCTGAATAAAGAAGATGCTCTGAGACAAAAGAAGTACTTGAAGACCTATTATGGGAAGATGTTTTTAAACAAAAGGCTCAAATCTTATTTCACAGGGCAGGGCTAAAATTTTTTTATCTTTTTACATTTTGAATTTTTTTTGAGTAAAATGCTGTACTTTAATATTACCCCTCTTTTGTCTCAAGATTGTTATTTGATTTTCCACCTTAGCAGGTGGTCTAAGTTTTGAGGTTTAATGTTTTCATGAAAGTGATCAGTTTGTCCAAGTTTAGCGGAATCCTATTAATATTATCATCCTTTTTTCTGACAGGAACGCTTGTTACTGCCGAAGCAGCCGATCAGTCGTCACCGGATTATGGGGAGCAGTTTAAGGATTATAAAGATATGGTTTTAATCAAAGGGGGTTGTTATGAAATGGGAGATTCCTTTGACGAGGGGTTTGTTAATGAGAAACCGGTGCATGAGGTATGTTTAGATGACTTTTATCTTGGTGAGCATGAGGTAACCCAGGAAGAGTGGGAGGAAGTAATGGGAAACAACCCATCTTACTTTAAATATTGTGAAAAAGATTGTCCTGTAGAATCGGTATCTTATGATGATGTTGAGAACTATATAAAGAAGTTGAATGAAAAGTCCGGACAGAGATTCCGGCTTCCTACTGAGGCGGAATGGGAATATGCGGCACGCGAAGGAGGAAAAAAAAGAAGGTTTGGTACAGGCAAGGATACCATTGGGTCTGATGAGGCAAATTTCGATGCGGATCACCTATTCAAGCAGGACTATTCCAAGGGTGGAGTGTATAGAAAAAAGCCTCTTCCTGTAAAAAGCTTTGCGGCGAACGCGTTGGGATTATACGATATGGCCGGCAATCTGATGGAATGGGTGGCCGATTGGTATGATCGAGATTATTATAAGAGAAGTCCCCGAAAAAATCCAAAAGGGCCATACACCGGTCCTTACCGAGTTATCCGGGACGGTTCCTGGTTCTACAGATCGAAGACCGCACGGGCTACTAACCGGTTGGGACACGAGGAGCATCTATTTAACAGCCAACTCGGATTTCGTTTAGCCCATGACCAAGAATATCTACAGTTTTCTAAGTCTGTATTTCACTGAACGTCCAACTCGGACTTTGCGCAGCCATGACAAACTAACCCAGCAGAATGCAGCGGGGATTGCGTTCGCTAAACACTTTCATTTGGCAATGAGGCTGGGTCTTGAAAAATTAGATTTCTGTTTTATTTTAGAAATGAAAAAAATTGTTACTGTACTTTTATTAATGGTCATTCTTTTCTCTGGCTTGATTGTTTCAGCAAAAGAAGACCTTTACTCTAAACTTGGTGTTAAACAACTTAAAATAGAACCACTTGCCCCGGATTTTACCCTTAAAAATTTGGATGGAAAAGAAATTAATCTTAAAGACTTTAAAGGTAAGACCGTTCTTCTCAACTTTTGGGCTACATGGTGCGAACCCTGTTTAGAAGAGATGCCGGCCATGCAAAAAGCATATAACACGCTTAGAGACAAAGGATTTGTTATTTTGGCTGTCTCTATTGACCGGGACAGCAGAGAGAAAAATGTAAGAGCCTTTGCTAAAAAATTTGGCCTGTCCTTTCATGTTTTGTTCGATTCAAAACAAAGAGTACGAGATAAATATTTCAATAACGCATTGCCAACATCCTACTTGATAAATACTAAGGGAAAATTAAAAGGCTTTATTGCAGGGGCAAGAGATTGGGGAAGTAATGATGCCATAGCATTGATAAATAATCTTATTCATAATACGGACTAATATTAAAGCTCAGGTTGCCCGAAAACGTAGAAATGCGATAATTTGTCATCCTGAATTCATTGTTGTGTTGCATAATTATTGCTCTAAAGTTAAAAAGACATTATGGTTTTAGGAAGGAACGGCAGACATATAGAAAAAAACTTTACTTTTTATCCCACATATTGTGTGCTTAATTGGTTGCGCCGCAATATAGCTCATTGCATGTGGTAGTAAATAACGTTAGACTTTGCTAATAAATTTTCTGTTACCTAAATGTAACATCGACGCATATTCTCCCCAAAGCCATTATTCTATATAATTCCTAATAAATCAATACAGTAGGAGGTAAGTCTGTTGAGGGTGGCATAGAAATTGCATTCCATTCAATAATATTAATTTTTCAGAAAAAGAGTTCTTTACACTATATTCATGTCTTCTTTGGGTTTGATTGGAAAGTGGGATAAATTTATCTTAACTTCTCATCACTATACAAACTTTATACAAGGGGGAGTATAATGTTAAAAGATAGAGTTTCAGTTAACCAAACAAAAATATATGGATTGGTTCTTTTGAATTTGTTTATCCTGTTCTATGTACTAATGTCCGTACCTGCGAGAGCTGATCATGAAGAACAAAATCTTACTATACTTTATACGGGTGCTGTTTGGGGGGAAGTAAAACCTTGTGGATGCAATGAACCGGAAAACCTGGGAGGAATCCTGAGGCGGGCAACGGTTATTGAAAAGGAACGGTCTGCTAATAAAAATGTACTTCTTCTTGATGCAGGTGATCACTTCAAAGAAACAACAGATCAGGGGAGATTAAAAGCAGAAACTATTCTAGAGGGGTTGCTTGAAATGGATTATGATGCGGCACTTTTGGGAGAAAAAGATTTTATTTATGGTGAGGAAATTTTAAACAAGGGATTGTTTCATCGTTGGGTTCTCACCAATGTTGAGAATAAAAACCTGCGTCCGGGAAAAACAGTAAAGTACTTTTTAAAAAGATTAGATAACGGAACTATAGTAGCCATTATTGGACTTATGGGGCCGGAACTCCTTCATACTAAAGGACAAACAAATGTTAAGGTAAAAGATCCAGAGATTGAATTAAAAAAAATATTGTGGGAACTTAAAGTTAACGGTGAAAAGACTGGAGAAGAACCGGATATTATCGTGTTGCTGACGCACATGGACAAAGATAAGGCAAAAGAGTTTTTAAAATACAATGAAGTCGATATTGTAATAAATGGACATCTGGATGAAGCGAAACTTATAATTAATCCTGAATTAGAGGGAAAAAAGATTATGGTTCATCCTCGAGATAGAGGTCAGTATTTAGGGAAAATTTCTGTAGTCATGGAACACAAAAAAATTAAAGAAATATCCAATGAATATATTAGACTCGATACTAAAATTAAGGATAGTGAACGGTTGCAAGCTACTTATTACAAATATGATAAAAAAACAAAACAGGTTTTTCAGAAATGGCTGCAGGATACGAAAGAGGCGGAAAAAAGAATTTTTATTGACAGTATTGCCTGCAAAATGTGTCATAGATATGAATACTATCTCTGGAAGAAAAGTAAACATTTCCATTCTTTTCATGAATCGCTAAGAAAAGCCAATAAAGTTTTTGATCCCGAATGTCTCAAATGTCACACCTCAGGATTTAAGCAAAATGGGGGGTTCATGTCGGTAAACATAACGCCAAGATTGGCAGATGTTCAGTGTGAGGCTTGTCATGGTCCAGGCATTGAACATATATTTGCGATCATGCGAGGGAATGTAGCGGAAAAGAGTAGACAACACAAAACTTACCAAAGACTTACTGAAGAGAGTTGTCTGAAATGTCATACTAAGGCAAACAGCCCCGAGTATAAATTTGGAACTTATTGGGAAAGAATAAAACATTAATTTACCTACTGCCCTTTACCTTTTCTCTTATCTTTACATCCGAGACGTTTGATCTCTTTACCGGACAGGAAGGCATGAGCTTCTTTAGAGTGAATGGTATCCCCTTGGAATTATTGGAGTATTGAAAACATTTTGTGAAATTCAAGCATTCTAAAGATACTGGCTTGTTTTCTGGAAACCAATGATCTCCATTTCCCATTAAGTTAAACCGCATTTTATTTTCATTCGCCAAGTCATAGACCTTAACTAAATTCTACAAAAATAGAATGATCGGAATATAGAAATCCAGAATTATTGCTTTATATTTACTCTTTGTGTTCGGCATTAATTCAGTGTAAACTTTAAAAGATTTTTTGTTTTCTGCCAGGATGGAAACCCTATTTAATTTAGGTAAAGCTATGCTCTGACCATCCCCCTGGCCTCAATTCTTCGGGTGGTCTTCCTTTGGAATCCGTTCAATCAGGGTTTCCTTCCGAATTGTGGCTGCGGCCCCTTAGCCGCTTCATGTTATATACTTGTTCTTAAAAGAGTTTCATATTAAAATTTTTTGAAATATCAGATAATTTATAAAGGCAACTATGTTTTCTCAATGCTCTTCATATATAAACAGACAATTAAACGCCCGAATGATAATATTTTTACTAATTTTAACGATTATAATGATATCCCCTCTTTTACTTGAACAAACTTATGCCTGGAATACCAGCACTCCTGTTTCGAAAGTACTTGAAGATTTAGGAGACCCATTGGCTGATCATGCAATTGAATATACAGAGGCGATGGTTCAAAGAGGAAAAGATATCGTTTTAAAAGGTCAAACGATAGGGCCGGACGGCAGCTTGTCTGAGAAACAGTCTGTTTATTTTGTTTGTACTGATTGCCATAATATAAAAAGAGAAGACCCTGACCCGAGATATAGCGATCCAACCGCTCGATTATCTTATGCAAAAAAAAATAATCTCCAATTTTTACCTGCCACCACACTCTATGGAATGGTCAATCGTACCAGTTGGTTTAATGATAGTTACATCTTATTATACGGCGACACAATTTTGCCCGGGCATAAAAATTTGAGAAAAGCCGTTCAAATTTGTTCTGAAGTGTGTTCTTCCGGACGTAGATTAAAAAAATGGGAACTGGATTCACTTATGGCTTACTTCTGGACTATTGAGTTGAAGCTTGGTGATTTAAATTTAAGCGCTGATGATTGGAAAACATTGAAGAAAGCTGAAGCAAACCCTGTCCGGCATAAAGAATTAATTCCCTGGTTAAAGTCTTTTTATTTTAAAGCTTCTCCTGCTACATTTGATTCCCCTCCTGAAAGACTTTCTATAGGGTATCGTGGATTAGTTGGTGATCCGGAAAGGGGAGAGGATGTCTACAAATTAGCGTGTTTAAATTGTCATGCCGAGGAGGGCGGTTCCTCGCATTATGAATTGGATTTAAGCATACATACTATTAGACCCCTCTATGAAAACAGGGCCAAGCAGAATAGGAGGTCTTTTTACAATGCTATCAGGGATGGAATTTATTTTAAATATGTGAGACCTTATATGCCTCAATACTCACTTGAGAGAATGACTGATCAACAAATTGAAGATCTTAACGCATATCTTGAGAGCAAGGCCAAATCTACGGTTAGATCTCGAATAGCCAGTGGCACTACCTTTGATTTTTCCGATTGGGATGTTTTATTAAAAAAATATACCCACGATATCACTAAAGAAAATGTACACCTTACTTCAATTAAGTACATCTTCTTAAAAAATGATAAACAGTTTAAATATTTAATTCGTAAGCTGGAAAAATTTCCTGTAGATAGTCTCAAGTCTTCTAATGAAAAACTCTCCTTTTGGATAAACGTTTATAATATTATGGCCGTAAAAATAATTTCAGATCATTATCCTGTTAAAAGCATTCAGGACATAGGAACTTGGTTTGACCTGGTATGGAATAAAAATGCCGGTATTGTTGGAGGAAAAGCTTATTCACTGAACGATATAGAGCATAGAATTTTAAGGAAAATGGGAGATCCCCGTATCCATGCTGCTATTGTTTGTGCCTCAGTGAGTTGCCCTGATTTAGCAACATTCAGCTATAAACCTGAGGACATTTCTGAACAATTAGATAACCGATTTAAGGATTTACTAGCAAATAAAACAAAAGGTTTTTTTGTGCATCAAACCGAAGAGGCAATCTACATTTCACAAATTTTCAAATGGTTTAAAAAGGATTTTCAGCAAGCTGGAGGAATTATAAATATTTTAAATAAGTACGCTCCAGCAAATAAAATGGAGGACTTGAAGCATTTAGAATCAGGAAAGTATTCTTTAAGATATTTTGACTTTAATTGGTCTCTTAATGAATAGTCCGGATAAGCGGTGCGGATTCGTGGTCCTTCATGTTTTGAAGAGCGAAGGACTTGCTAGCTCGGTCAAGATTGTTTCACAACAGCCGGCGACAAACCTTGTATTTGTAAGAGCACTGGGCGGGGTTTTATCCCGGCCTACGGTTTTTCCTTTTCAGAAAAGCGGAATGCCAAGAGCGAAGGGATCGAGATGACAAATACTGAGGTTTTTGTTGAGGCACAAATTATCTAATGTGGTCTATCCTGTTGATCCGGTCAAAAGAGATAAAACGATTAAGATGACAGGAGATATTGCTTAATGCTCATATTTGTCGTAAAACTTTTCCTCTTTATGTTTTTGAATGATAATGTTTAGTATTAGATAGATTTAAGGAAAGGAACTGATATATTTCGATTACTATCGAAAAAATTATGTCAAAACCAATTTTTATGGCCAAAGATGATGTCACCGTTAACGAAGTGGTCAAAATAATGGTAGGAAAAAAATCGGCAGCCTGATGAGTGGCAACGATAAGGAAACAATTGGTATAATTACGGAACGAGGTCTGGCGAAAAGGATGCTTTATGAAGGATTAGATAAAGTCAAAACTAAAGCAAAGGACATTATGAACAACCCTATATTATAAATGGATAAATATTTACCGTTGAATGAAGCTTCGCTCTCAATGTCCAATAGCCATGTTTAGCACACAGTTTTCTCAGATGGGGAAGGCCCTGAAGGTTTGTTGTCATCTCGTGACATTGCTTACTATGCAACTACCAGCTAAATTGCCGGCTGTAAAGTTTTTTGACCGGTTGGTTCACAAGTTTTAAAAGATATTGCATCGGAAGGGCAAACATCGGCACAAACGCCACAACGAATGCATAATTTCATTGTAATGGATATTGGAGTTATTTTTTCTTCTTTCAAATCTAATCCTTCATAAAAGAATTGAGATTTCTGCTCAGGGTTTAACTCTGCCATATTTAAACATTCTGTAGGACACACCATAACACACTGGTTGCATTGGATACATCGGTCATCTATAAGCGTCCACATATTATTACATTGCAGGCATCGCTGGGCTTCAAGCACTGCTTCGCTTTTTGATAGACCAATTTCTACCTCCTTGAAATTAGATATTCTCTCATTTGAACTTTGAACAGGCATATTCCTGCGCTTTATTGCTTCGTAATCCTCTTGCATATCGGGTAATGCAACTTCTACTGTTTCCACATCATGCGGTTTTGGTGCTTCCTCCCCCGGTCTTAAATATGAGTCTATACTTAAAGCAGCTTTATGACCATCGGCAATACTATTAACAACATCCCTTGTCCCTGTCAAATAATTACCACCAATAAAAACTCCAGGAACATTTGTTGCCAGAGTTTTAGAGCTTGCAGCCAGAAGGCCTGTTTTGGAAAACTCAAAATTAAGAGTTTTAGGCAAAAAGGAATGATCGGGTGTTTTGCTTAAAGCATTAATAATAAGGTCAGCATTAATAATAAACTCCTTCCCATTTAAAGGAGTAGCCACTTTTCTACCCAGCGCATCTTTTCCTTTCATTTCTACTTCTATGCATTCTAAACTCTTCACTTTATTGTTTGAATCGTTAATGATTTTGGTTGGCATAGCAAGAAGATGAAAGTTCACTCCTTCTTCTTCAGTGGCCTTCAACTCATCTTCTAAATTTTTCATATCCTTGCGGGGGCGATCAAAGACGAGAGATACTTTTTTCGCTCCAAGTCTAAGGCAGGTTCTAACCGCATCAACAGCAGTATACCCACCACCTACAACAACAACCTCTTTTTCGTAGACGTCTACTCTCCCTGTATTTACTTTGGTCATAAACGTAACTCCATCTATTACACCTTCTACCGCACGGTCATATACTTGAAGGTTACCGCCGGAATATGCTCCAGCAGCAATAAAAATAGCATGATAATCTTTCCTCAATTCTTCAAAATCTATGTCTTTACCTATTGCAGTATCAGTTTTGATTTCAACTCCCATGTCGCTAATATATTGAACTTCCTTATCAACAACATCATGAGGTATTCTAAATTGAGCTATGCCGAGTCTTATCGCACCTCCAGGCAGCGGCGCCTTTTCAAATACTGTAACACGATAGCCGGTTCTTACGAGGTCAAGAGCTGCCGTAAGACCACAGGGACCTGATCCTATAATCGCTATTTTTTTTCCTAAATTATGGTCTTTTTTATTTGCTATTGCAGTACGGCCATAATCTGAGGAGGCTCTCTCAACTTTACAAATGGATACGGGCCTGTCAACATGAGTACGTGTACAGCCCATTTCACAAGTATGCGTGCAGATTCTACCGCAAACCGAAGGAAAAGGATTGGTTTTCCTTATGACTTCAATGGCTTCATCAAACCTTTCCCTTGCCACCAGATACATATATTTTGCAATATTCACATGAAGAGGACAGGTTCGTTGACACGGGATTGTCTTATATCCCATAGGATCTAATAAAAAAACAAATCCCTTAGCATTTGAATTATTCATAGAAATATCTCCTAATTGATCAAATTATTTTTTTCATTTTAAACAGACAGATGTTAAAAGTCAAAAAATAAATTGATTATAATATAGTTCTATGCTAAACTGCATTTTTTTAGAAATGGGGGAATCAAATTGGAACATTTTTTAGCAATATTAACTAAACCTGACAACATCCCTATTGCTTTTATGGTGCTTGTGGTATTTTTCTTCCTTTGGCTGGGTTTAAAGCAGGCTTTTAAGCATGATAAACTAATTAAAGAAGGCAAAGAAGATCAGATCTATGATGAAATGATTAAGTAACTTCCGTATTCCAGAAACGAAATTTATATTAAAAAACTTGTTTTCCGGAATAGGGCTTTCAATTCTAAAAGCTTGTTTTTTTAGAATGCGAGATAAATGTTTTTACTGGTTTTCGTAGCTATCGTTCTTGGTTTTCTCCTCATTTTCCTTCTTAGTTGGACTTCTCCCACAAAAAAACAAGATCAGTTACCTTCAGGGGCAGAAGGAATTCCAGAACAGAAAATTAAGTGGACAAAAATAGATTTTGAGGAATCATGTATTGCAGTTATTAAAAGCTTAGGGTTGGAAATTTCTAAAACTTTCCATGAAGAAGGCACAGTGACAGAAATATTTGCAGCAAATCCCAACCCTATTATTGGGGGTAAATATATAATCCATACTTTTTATGAGCCACCCAACGGAATTATTCCCCTTGATTATATTTTAACGCTTTCCAATATAGTACGACATGAAGGTCTTTCAAAAGGCATTTTCATCACTGCTGGCTTTTTTCCAAAGAATATAGAAAGTTCAACTAACGATTCCCCTATCGAGCTTATTGATGGGAAAAAGCTAAAAGAGTTAACCCAGGAATTACAATAAACTTTGTGATTCTTTAGTTGACCTGCCTCTTCCCAGCTTAAAACTACAGGGAATAATAGGATGAAGATGGGCAAAAAACATTACTCTTTTTACCTATAGTTTTATCTGGTATATCAGCATATCCACAATCTCTGCACAACAAAAAAATGAGATTAATTCAGCCTGGTTATATTAAAAATCAAAATGTTTTCCTCATTATTTTAATATGCTTTTTATTTTCATGTGAAAATAATGCAGAAAATAAAACTGCAAATGAATACATAAACGAGGGTATCCGACATACAGAAGAGCAAAAATATGATAAGGCTATATCATCGTATAAAAAGGCCATAAAAATAGATCCTGAGTATGCGCGGGCTCACTACGCCCTGGGCGGAATATATACATTAAAAAATAGGAATGAAATGGCAATAGAAGAATATAAAAAGGCTATCGAGTTAGATCCGGCATTCCCAGATCCCCATTACAGTCTTGGTTTTGTATACGAAAAGATAGGAAGAAAAAAAGAAGCAGATCAGGAATATCTGCTTTTTGATATGCTGAAAGATGTTGATAAAAAAAATGGAAAATTAAATTAAGAGAGAGATACCATATCTATTTTATTTAAACATGAAAAAACCTGGTTACTTGGGCTAGGTCAGAGATAAGACAATTGCTTAGCCCAAAAGTTCTTCTTCCTCCTCCTCTTCTTCTTCCTCCTCTTCTGCCTCAGGTAATTCTATGTCCAGAAAAGGTTTTTCATTATAATGTACAAGGTATTCCACTATGGCGTTGATTTGCTTGTCAACATCACCATCTAACATTTTCTCTGCCCTTGGAAATTTAGATGAGACAACATGTTTTCCATCTATTACTGGCCAATGGTTTGGCATTTTAGTAAAAGGATTAATTTGTCGAGTGTTTTTTAACCAATCTGTTGTCCAGCTTTTCCTCAATCTTTTGCTTATCTGGCTAAAGCTTGGTGCTTTTTTCTCATGGCAAAACTCGCACTCAAAAGCTAAAACCAGTTTTCTTCCCTGAAGCAGGAGATCGTCTGATGGAGTCTCGAAATCACTAAATTCATCCACAAAAGATTCCTTGGAGAGGGTTTTAAAATAATGGACTAATCTCACTGCCTCTTCGTGATTAAAGCCAAAAGTAGGCATTCTCGCTTGAAAGACTTTTCCGGGGGGGCGAATTTGTTTTGGTCTCATCAGGAAAGCAAAAAGATATTGAGTTTGAACCCTTGTCCCTTCGTAATCCAACAAAGGCGCAAGTTTGTCTCCTTTGCCGTCTATGGTATGGCATCCACGGCAATTGTATTTCCTGATTATTTGTAAACCTTCTTCCAGATACTTTGTTCTTTCTGAAAGCTGCTTAAATTCTTTTGGAACGCGAGTGCCATTTAAGCTTTTTAGAAAAACAACAAGCGCATTAACTTCTTCATCCGTAAAAGCAAAATTCGGCATTTTATCCAAAACCCGTTCCGTTCTAAAGGAAGTGGGGTCCTTCAACTTGGTTCTTGCCCAGGATTCCCACGTTTTCTCTATGCTCGAATCACCAAACTCCAGTTCTAATAAACGTTTAACACCAAAAGAAGTCAGCTCAGGCGCTATCCTTCCTTCATTTTCCATTCCGTTAATTTCATGACATGCAAAACAACCTCTACGCTTAATGATCTTTTCCCCATAAGCAATCAAGCCGGGAGATTCAATTCTATCCTCTAATTCTTCAATATCTTTTCGGTTGCCCAGAGTCATTAAATACGTTGTGATCTGCCGTGCTTCAATTTTAGAAAGTCTCAAATCCGGCATACTGGTTTTTTGGTCATATTGCTTGGGGTTTAGAAGCCAATTATATATCCAATCACCATTGGTCTTACTTGCGATCCTGCTTAAATCAGGAGCAAATGTCCCTCCATTTCCATTAATCATATGGCAGCCAAGGCATCCTATGTTTTCAACTAAAAGACGTCCTTTTTCAGCACCTGAAACCGGTTCAAACTTTAAAGTTAGCCGATAATCTTTATCCGACTGATTCATCAAATAGACTGCCGCAGCCAGGGCATCTTTATCCGTAAGCCCAAAAAAAGGCATTTTGGTTCTAATAAGATAATCTTTCGGTTTTTTTATCCAGCGGAACAGCCATGAGGGGTTTACTTTATTCGCTATTTTTTTGAGACTGGGGGCGACTTTCTCTATGTTTTCATATCCTCCAACCAGGTGGCAGCCATGGCATCCCAATTTCAAAAAAAGTTGTTTTCCTTTTGATAAAACAGGGGCATTTTTTAATTCTACTACACCATCATGACACATACGGCAATTCGACTGCATAAAATCGCCTTCGAGTAAGGGCTCATTTTGACCTATGGTCTTATCCCCTTCATGATGCACATGGCCGTGAGCTTGCCAGACAGAAGAAATAGCGACACCCTGTCCTTTATGGCAAAGAGTGCATCCAAATTCTCCGGTGGGGTGTTTTTTTATTAATACATCAAGGTTAGGATGCGTTGTAAGAGGTTGTTTATGGTTAACAAAATCAGGTTTGTCGTAACTAATATGGCATGACATGCACCGGTCTACTCTCAGCAGAGGTTCGCGAAAATTGTTAAGATTAAATCCATTGATAACGGTCTGGTACACCTCAGGAATCTTATAAAAATCAAAGAAAAAGAGGCTCTTTTTAAAGCCGCCGATTTTGTGTTTCAAACGCGTGGCATCTCCTTGAAGAGAAATCAACTCTTTCTTCAGTTTGTCCCGTGTTGCAGAATATGACTCGACATTTGCTTTAATTTCATCCCTTTGTTTTTTCAAAGACGCGATAAAAGGTCTGAAGGTATCAATATCTCGCTGAATCTTATCAACAACGGCTTTTTTAGGTTCCCACCCTTCCTCTTCATGTAGAGCATGTTTATAAAAATAATACGCCTCGTCAAGCTTGCTCTTAGAAAATTTCACATTCTGTTGAACGTCACTTAATTTGTAATTTACTTTAGTAAGCTTTTGCTGGAGATCTTTATAATCCTTATTTTTTTCTAATTCCTCTGATAAATTCTTTATTTCTTCACTTAAATCCTTTTTACTTGCTGTTATTTTATTAGAGACCTCAATAAGTTCTTTTTCAGCCTTTCCAGAGACCGCTTTATGATATTCCGTTTGAAAAGCTTTCCAGGGCCTCCTTGCAAACAGTTCATCCTGCCATGCCCAAACAGAGACTATAAAGCTAAGAGATCCTATGACAAAAAACAAAAAGGAATAAGAGACCTCTTCTACAGGTTTGTATTTATTCTTGGCCATATTGTAATCTTTTTCGTAAAGATTTTTTATATGTTAAACCAGGGAGTCACCCAGACATATTTAATATTAAATAACAGCCGTAAAAAAACTTTTATTACCAATGCCATCATCGTTAGAAAGAGAAATGACGTTACCCCTATCCGGTTAAAACCCATCTCTTTAAAAGAATTTCGCCACAGGAAAAAAAAGGCGGCGGTTCCGACTACATAATAGCCAACCACCACCAAGCCTCCGAATATGGAGGCTAAAAGATAGGACCGAATTCCAAATTTTTCAGAGAGATCTACATTCACGAGAGCAACTACTTTATGAGGGTCCCAATATTGCCAGGGCCAAAAAAGATTCCAGCCCGGTCCGCGAAAAAATACACCCAAAATAATAAGTGCGATCCATAAAACAAGAAATCCAAAAAGAAAAGTTGAAATGGCGAAAGGCCTTTCATTGAATGTATAGTACCCGTTACCTTTTGGGTTTATATCTATATAGGGAATAACCATTAGACCTATGATAATAAATACTGGCAAGACCACACCTGCTATCCAGGGATCAAAATAGACTAACATTTCCTGCAATCCAAGGAAATACCAGGGGGCTTTGGATGGATTTGGAGTTTTAGTAGGATTAGCTGATTCTTCAAGGGGCGCATCAATAGTAATAGACCATACCGTTAAAACAAGCATGCAAATGATTGCACAAATTGCTTCAATTCTAATTAAGTACGGCCAAACATAAACTTTATCTAATGATCGCCCTTGTTTTTTTTTTGTTTCAACCATTATCTTTTATCGATAAATTTATAAGGGGCCGGAAATTCCGCCGTCCCTTCTAATGCGCCAAAAATGAAGAATCATCAAGGCCCCTGCTGCTAAAGGTATGAATATGCAATGAAGCACATAAAATCTTAATAAGGCGGGAGGACCTACAAGACTCCCCCCTAATAAAGCAGACCGGGCGTCATAACGAGAATTCACCCCAACAAATTCGGCAAATGGGCCTTCATGTCCCAACAAAGGTGTTGCGCTGGCCATATTAGTCCCCACTGTAACGGCCCACATGGCAAGTTGATCCCATGGCAAAAGATAACCGGTAAAGCTAAGTAACAGGGTCAAGGTCAATAAAATCACACCAACTACCCAATTAAATTCTCTCGGAGGTTTATAAGAGCCTGTCATAAATACGCGGAGCATATGCAGCCAGACTGTAATTACCATTGCATGAGCGGCCCACCGGTGCATGTTTCTCATTATCATACCAAAAGGAACGTCGAATTCCAGGTACTTCATATCAGCATAAGCATACTCACCCACAGGCCGGTAGTAAAACATTAATACTACACCGGTTACTACGGTGACTAAAAACATTAAAAATGTAATACCACCCATACACCAGGTAAATTTAAACCGATAGGCATGACGCGCCAGTTTGGCAGGATGAATATGGAGCCAGATATTTCCCGCAATCATCAAGATACGGTTTCGCGGGGTATCGGCATAGCTGTGGCGAAACATCGACTTCCATACTTGAGATTCTAATATCTGTTTTTGAACGCCTTTCAAAAAAGAGATTATCTCAAGCTTTTGTTTTTCTTTCTTTTTATCCATGTTAACTTTTCCTTTGATTTACACTCTTAAAATCGAAAAGGGCTCATCCCATTCCCCTTTTTCATGAAGAAATTTTTTGCTCTTGTCAACCACTATTTGTCCATCTGGGGCCATTGCGATCTTTAATCGTTCAAGTGGCCTGGGCGCAGGACCCTCAAAATTTATTCCGTCTATAGTAAAACCGCTTCCATGACAGGGGCATTTAAATTTACCTTCTCCGGCAAGCCAGTTGGGAGTACAACCCAAATGGGTACATCTTGCCAAGATGGCATAAATCCCCTCTTTATCACGGACAATCCAAACTCGAAAATCTTTTTTCCATTTGTTACTAACTTTTCCAACAGTATAATCTTCAGGATAGCCGGCTTTAAATAATGGGGATGGCTCAAAAAGCACACGCGGAAACATAAATCTTGTAAATCCTATTAGAGAAATTCCAATAGATCCCAAAAAACCAGCCCATCCTGCAAGACTAAAAAAATTCCTACGGGACCATAAATTACCGGTTTCCTCTACGCTAGTTGTTGAAACTTCTGATGACATATTACTCTACTATGATTGTTTAGTTAATATTTGAAATAAAGACTGGCATTTTAATATGACTAAATATCTTTTGTCAACTTAAAATACAATGTTCTTGTCAACCAGACCGGGCTGGGGATCAGGTTAGAAGACTGAATAAACGAGTTGTTTTGGTAACAGCTCCTAGCCCCTTTTTAGACTAAGCATATAAGTCACTAATGAAATTCCATCCTCATCATTGATATCATAGGCAGGCATTTTTGAGTCAGGTTTGACTGAGGAGGGATACTTAATTATTTTCCAGATTTGTTGAGCATTTAACCTGTTGCCTACCCCTGACAAATTGGGTCCGGATACTCCTCCAAATATTTTTACCGCATGGCATCCTATACAACCATTTTCCTTGTAAATTCTTTTCCCGGCCTTAATATCCGCTTGTGTAGCACTTTCAACATCAATTTGACTTATAGTAATTTTAGGTTTTTCTTTATTCGCATTTGAAAAATCAACAGGGGGTTGATCATGTTTATGTAGTGTCCGTATAAAGGCGGCCAGCGTAAATATTTCGTATTCAGAAAGGGTCTTATCCCAGTACGGCATCAGGGAATGGGATGCAGTAACTTTCTTTCCGCCAAATTTAATAAACTCAATGAGAAGTCCATTTTCTTTTTTATTCATGTATGGTTGTTCGATATCACATAAATCTTTTGGCGCTGGGTCCATTACTATAGACTTTGTATTTATTCCTTTACCAGTGCCATTTTTTCCGTGGCATTGGGCACAATATCGCATAAAAAGGCTTTTCCCAATCAATTCCTCTTTTTCTCCTGCAAAGGAAAAAGTAGTTTGAAAAAGCGTCAGCATAACAGCAACAAATAGGCTTGTAATCTTCATTTTTTCGACTTCCTTATATGAAAAATTTGTAAAATCCATTTACAGTATTTAATTGTACAACGAATAGATAATATTCGCACCTAATGTTTCATCGTCCTTCAGGCCCTGTGTCTATTTTAACGAAAGCAAGTAATAAGTTAAAGTCAGAGCTGATTTCTCGCTCAGCCCGTAATTAGGCATTTTAACATCTTTAAGCATACTCTGCGGACTTTTTAAAAAATGGTGTATCCAGGTATCTTTTAGCCGATTGCCGGCATGAGTAAGCTCAGGTCCAACATTTCCCCCCTGACCCCCGATATTATGACAGGCCGAACAGCCAAGTTTTTTATATAAACTTTTCCCCATTCTCAGAGCTCTCTTGTTAATGATTTGAAACTTCTCTGGGTTGATTTCATTAACTACAGTTTTCGGTCGCTCGGTATTTAAGCCTTCAAAATTTATTATTTCATCCTCATAAGAATGGAGCGTTCGTATGAAGGAAATAATCTCCCAAATCTCTTTTTCAGAGAGGGTCTTCCCATAGAAGGGCATACGGGCGGATTTCTCTATTGCTTTTCCTCCTAAGCTTATGACTTTAAAGAGATCCTGATTCTTTTGTTTGACCATATATGGTGGGTCCGACAGATCTCTCGGCGCAGGGTCAAGATTAGCAGAATTAAAACCGTCTCCCTTCCCTAAATCACCATGACAGGATGCGCAATAATCCAGAAAAAGCCTTTGTCCATTCAGAATATGCTCCTTTTGCATACTTCCTCCAACCAAACGTTTTTCAGGTTGGACATCCTCGATTTCCCGTTCGTATGAAATTTTTTCTTCCGCAAGGTTTACAAAGTAACGGATCATATAATATATCTCATCCTGGCTAAGCAGGAAGGTCGGCATTTTTACTTTCAGCCACCCACGAACTAATGGGATAGGTTCCCTCAAAAATGAGTACATCCAGGAATCTTTTAGCCGTCCACCCACATGAAGTCCACCTCTTTCTAAAGGAGGAGGCGCGTAATACTTGCTTTCATAGAATTTGAGGATGTCTCCGCCTTTTCCTGCAATTTCATGGCAGCCCCTGCAATTATATTTGTCAATGGACTTCCTGCCCTGTTCAATTTCAAATTCTTTAGTTGAAAGCTGTCTTTGAAAACTGCTTGAGATCTCTTTACCCTCCATTCCTTTTAAAAAAACAGCTAACGCTTTAATATCTTTGTCCGAAACATTAAATGTCGGCATATTGGATTTGTGAAGTTCTGTATCGAATGCAGTAGGGTCCTTTAGCTTTGTCTGTACCCAGGCCATCCAGGTACTCTGGGTATTTTTTTCTCTTGGCGAGAGCTGCTTGGGGGAATTGCTTGAAATCTTTTCAACCTCCGTTTCTTCTAAAGAAACGGCTAACGTTTTAACCTCAGGGTTGATATTGCCAAAGTCCAACTGAGTAGGCAGTTTTGCTCCAAATTTGCTCAGTTCAGGGCCTATTCGAGTATCTTCAATTCCATTAATATCATGACATGCAGAACATCCTCTCTTCCTGATTAATTCTTTACCTTTTTTAATTCTTTCAGGGGAGAGAATTGCCTGCTCAAACTGTGGAACTTTTTGTTTGGAGCCAACAGTCAGAATAAAAGCTGAAAGATCTTTAGCCTCTTTTATAGACAATCGAAATTCGGGCATAACAGTGTTTGGATTGTAACCTTTAGGATGTAGAAACCAATTAACCAGCCAGTCCGGTTTAACTTTGTCCCCCACGTGACTTAAATCAGGTGCAAAAGGATTACCTTCTTTGCCCATTCTGTGGCAGCCAAGGCATCCAATGGTATGAAATAAATTCCTCCCTTTGTTCACATCTCCGGCTTTGTATTTAACAGGCTCGTGATAATCGGGGTCAGATTGAGAAATAAGATAAGCGGCAATGGAAAGAGCCTCTTCTTCTGAGAATTTGAAATAAGGCATTTTAGTATCAGGTTGATATTTGGAGGGCTCTTTGATCCACCGGATGAGCCATGAATGATCTACTTTATTCCCAATACGTTTTAAGCTGGGACCCGCTTTGTACAAATTTTCATATCCTTTGGTCTTATGGCACCCATGACATCCCAGGGAAATAAATAACTCTTTTCCACGAGATATAACCGGGCCGTCTTTAAGATAAACTTGGTCATGACAGTGATTACAAGTAGATTGAAGCTCTTCCACGGGTAACAAGGGCTCTTCCCAAAACGATACGTAACCATGAGCATCTTTAACGGTAGTAGCTAATCCCTGGCCATGGTGACAGACTGTACAGCCAAATTTTTCGAAAGAATGATGGTTTTTCCCCGGATGAGTGCTGAAAGGTTGAGGTGCATTTTTAAAACGGGTATCCTCAAGACCAAGGTGGCAGGTGGTACACCGATCAGCGTTATCTTTCTCTAAAATAATCTGCTTAATTTCTACTTTTTGATTTAGAATTTCTTTCTTTTCTTCTTCTGTTTTTGCCAAATCCGCCTGCATTTTGTAGAAAGTGCGCTGGTATGGCTTCCATTCCCTGTTATAATCTTTCCATGTCACGGCAATGGTTAGAAATACGAGAAAACCACTTACAGCAAAAAATATTATATTCTGGTTTCTCATAAACTTGATCCTTCCTTCATTATTTGTCAGGCTCTAGTCAGCAGGTGTTCAGGATATCCAATTTCTGCGACTCATTACCTTCAATCTAACTTAAAATGATTCACTAAATAATTTACTTGCAAGACCTACGTCTTAAATGAAAATTTGTGGCTATTCATATTCTGCTTCAGTGTCCGCCACCCTGGTCTTCCCATGGCCAGTAAATAGCCCAGTTGGGACCCCTAAGAAAGGTTCCAATAATAATTAATACAAGGTTAATAATTACAAAGATTGTAAATAATTTAATTGCAATGGGACGGGTTTTAGAGAACCAGACTCCTACCCCGAGGGGATTGCGATCCAAATAAGGAATAGCCATAAGCCCCAGGACAAAAAGTACCGGAAATAACACTCCTCCGACAAATGCATCGTAAGACACCATTTCCTGGAGACCCAGAAAATACCAGGGAGCCTTGGCAGGATTAGGGGGCCTAACAGGGTTTGCGATTTCTTCCAGAGGGGCATTAAAAAATAAGGAGACAAGAACTAACACAATGGTTGTTACGAGAGTACACATCATTATTGGAGTCAATAGGTGAGGGAAACAGAATACCGTATCTTCCGGCTCCTTTGAAGCGATACGAGATTCACCGTCCACCAGTTCCAAAAGACCGTATGTTTTCCCGGACCCTTTTGGAAAGATATCCTGCTTATCGATTTTTTTTGCCGGCATAAAATTCTCCCTCTAAATGGTAAATCTCAAATTACAAATTTTAGATTGTAAATTAACCCTCAAAATGATTATTCGAAATCTGGAATTTCTATAAAGGTGGTCCTGACATCCCTCCGTCTTTCCTTACACGCCACAAATGTACACCGATTAATAAAGTGGTAACAAGAGGCAATAGAAATACGTGGGCCACATAAAATCTAATTAAAGCACCTTGGTCAACAGTATTTCCACCAAGCAAGACAAATCTTTGTAAATCTCCCATTGGGGCGTACGAAGCGATAGTGGCCCCTACTGTAATAGCCCAGAATGCCAGTTGGTCCCAGGGGAGAAGATATCCTGTAAAACTGAGAAAGAGAGTTGATACTAAAAGGATGACGCCTATCACCCAGTTAAATTCTCTCGGTGGTTTATATGCGCCGGTATAAAAGACGCGACACATATGCAGGAAGACTGTGGCAACCATTCCATGAGCGCCCCATCTGTGCATATTTCTCAGAAAGACCCCAAAAGAAACAGCAAACTCCAGGTCTTTCATGTTCTGGTAAGCCTTTTCTGTTGAAGGAACGTAATAAAACATCAACAGACCACCAGTTATAGTTAGAATAATAAATAACAGCAGTGTTATTCCTCCCATGCAGTAGGAATATCGCACTTTAACCGTGTGTTTTCTTACTTTTACAGGTAAGATATGCAAAAAGAAATTTGTAAAAATCAGAAGCGATTTATTCTTTTCTGAATCAGGGTATCCATGCCTTATAATAGATCGGTACAATTTTACAGGCACTTCAAATGCAAAATAGGAGAGGGTTTCACGAAGATCAAATTTATTTTTATTTTCCAAAATTTTACCTCATCAAACAATTAGAGAATAATTTTTGTCGACAACCTTGTTTTTGTTTACAACAAGGCGTTTATCAGGAGATGCTTTTACATGCAGCCATTCCAGGGGTTTGGGCGCTGGACCGCTTATAACTTTGCCGTCAGTACTAAAAACACTCCCGTGGCATGGGCATTCAAAGCGATTGTTAATTTCTGACCAATTGACAGTACAACGAAGATGAGTACATATTGCAGAAATGACCTTGAACCCTGTTGAATCCCTAAAAATAAACATTCGCTCAGACTCATTAAAAGTGATACTTCCTTCTGCGTAATCAGAAGTTTTGCCCAGCTTTACAATAGGAGAAGGTTCGTACAGCACATTGGGAAACATAAATCTTAGAGCAGCGCCAACCGATGCTGCCATTGATGTTAATAGTCCCCCCCAGCCAGCGATTGCAAAAAGATTTCTGCGGGAAAGTTTTAATTCTTCTTCTGAATTATTTTTTTTGTTTTCAGTATTTTCCATTTTTTAAATAGCATTCAGCCGTTATCCGTGAACTTTCAGTTCATAGAGATAAAAACGTCAAAGTACTACTAATGCATATATAAAGCGCATATTCCGCCTGAATAAATTATATTTTACTGATAGCTGACCACTCGAAACTGACAGCTAAATGACCGCACTATATCCTTCTGTTTGGGACTCAACTTTAAGCAATTCCATGGTAACAGCCCCTGTCGGGCAGCGAGTATCACAGAGTCCGCACCTAATACATTTATCCTCATCCTTTAGCATTACAGAACCACCGTCAGGCAATTTTTTCTTATATTCACTGGTTTGGAAATCTTCTAACGAAATTCCATAATGATTAAAAACCACTTTTCGAAGAGTTTCATCACCTTCAAGCAACCCAACAGGAACTATTTTGAGACAATAATGGGGGCATACATCGACGCAACCGCCGCAGAGAATGCATTTGGATCCGTCAAAAATAGGATTAACCATGCACTGGAGACAACGGGAACCCTCTTTCATTGCCATCTCTTCCGAAAAACCTATTTCCACCTCTTTCAAACTTTTTTTTCTGTTTTCTGCGTCGAGGATCGGCATTCTCTGTTGTGTTATATGAGTATAATTAACATGCCAGTTCCTTTTGGGAACCACAGTCATTTTAGCCTTTTTATAAATAGGTTTACGCTCTACCCCTCTTAAAAATTCATCGACGCTTTGACCGGCAGCCTTTCCCTGGGCAATAGCCTCGATGGCTGTGCGAGGTCCTGAAACAAAATCGCCGGCAGCATAAACACCGGGTACAAAGGTAAACAGTGTATCTTGTTCTACCTCTATAGTCCCGAAACGTGTTACTCTGAAACCTTTAGCAGTATCCAGGAAAGAGGCATCCGACATCTGGCCCACAGAGAGGATCACGTTGTCTGCCTCGATAAGGCTTGTCGTCCCTTCCATAAAAGCGGGATTAAAACGTCCGTTTTTATCAAATACTTTTTTGACGCCAATAGTTAAAAGGCCTAAAACACGACCATTTTCTTCAATGACTTTTTTCGGTCCCCTGGAGCAGTGGATAGTAATACCTTCTTCCGTACCTTCATCAACTTCCACTTGATCCGCGGGCATTTCTTCTCTTAAATCCGACCCGTCAGTAGAGCCTTTCATTGCTTCCAGGCAGGTAAGATGGACTTCTCTGCCAAGACGGACCATGGAGCGGGCAACATCCATAGCCACATTTCCTCCTCCGATTACAACTACCTTCTTGCCTAAAGCTATTCTTTTTCCCATGTTAATGTTTCGCATCACTTCCACTCCCTGCAATACTCCAGGAAGTTCAAGCCCATCCAGAGGTATTCTCCTGCTCAATTGCGCCCCTATAGCAAGAATGACTGCTTTAAAGCCTTCTTTTTTAAGATCAGCAATAGTAACGTCATGTCCAACTTTCACTCCAGTACGCACTTCAACACCCAAATTCAAAATAGGATCAATGTCCTTACTTATTATTTCATTGGTTAACCTGTATCGAGGGACTCCTGCTACTAACATTCCTGCGAACATTCCTGCGAGTTTATCAAGCATTTCAAGGATTGTAACCCTATATCCTCGGCGTCCAAGATAGTCTGCCGCGGCCATTCCTGCAGGTCCGGATCCAACTATTGCAACTTTGTCCCCTGTTTGAATTTGCTTTTTAGTGTTCTCTGTTTCATACAACATAGCGGATCTCTTTAGCATTCTTATCTGAATATTTTCATCTAAAGAACCTCGCCTGCAGGCCTGCTGGCAGGGGGCTGCGCATACTCTTCCGCAAATCTGGGCAAAAGGGTTTGGCCCGCGGGCAAGGACTGCCGCCTTATCAAACTCACCTTCAGAAATCGCAGTTACATAGTGTCCGGAAGGAGTATTAACTGGGCAGGCATACTGACACTTTATCTGCTTTTCAAAATAATCGATATCCGGGACGACAGTATGATATCTGTCCTTTGTTTGCGATTGAACCATTTAATAAGGCTCCTCATCTAAATTCACGGGACGAATAATATCTCGTACAGAAATTACTCCTACGATATTATCTTCTTCTTTAACAGCCAAATGCCGGATTCCATGCTGATCCATTATATAACTAGCACCCAAAATAGATGTTTCAGCATCTACAGTCAAGACAGGGAATTCATAATTCTGCTTGCTAAAGTATCCTGCAGAGACATATCCTCTGCACCTACTTTCCGCACAATATCTGTCTCAGTATGACAAACGAATGTTTTCCTTAATCATTCCGATAATATTGCCTTGATCTTCAATCAACACACTGCCAATCTTTTTCTCTGTCATAATTTTTGCTATATCTTTCACCGACGTCTCAATCGATTTTTTTCTATGCCCTTTGACATTATTTTCTTAACTGTCTGCATAATGCCTAACCCTCCAGAAAACCAAGCATTTTACTCAAATGCCCGCAGAAGTCAACTTTTTTATCAGAACTATCAAAAAATGTCAACAATTCAAATGGATTTTTATTTTGTTGCCTATAAAATTCAGATTAAAGAAAAAAATGTTTTTTTATCTACGTCTCTGGCAACAGGAACCAACAGCCCTCTTCTTACCAGTCTCGTGAAGAAATTCCCTGTTTAAGGATCAGCCATTTAAGGATATTACTAAAAAACCTTTGGGTTTCTAATCTTAACATACCCATAAGAATATATTTTAAATAAATCTCCATATTTTCTTAACTTTTAGTCTAAATCAAAATATATGATTGGAATCCTGGCAGAAGTTTTCTTTTGATCTTTGGTTAAATTTAACAAATACGGTTTAGGAGTATCAGTTTCACTGTCATATGAAGCATACACAAATAAACTTACCATTCCTTTAAAGATTTTGGGTAGGTTAATTTATGGATCATGAACTGGAAATTTTAGATTGTGAATTTAGAATTTCATTTGAAAACCAATATATTAAAGTCTACAATTATTTTTTAAGAGATTGAATTATGAAGAAAGTATATTATTTATTTGCAAATACCTGTTTTTGAAATACGGAGATTAGAACTTGAAAAAAAACAGCATAATCCCAACTTTCAAAGATCAAAAAAAATTCTGGGAAAACCAGGAAGGACGCAGGCAACCGAATCACCCCGTTATAGAAGCATTCGCCATTCCCAAAATTGATTTTGTAATTAATGCTATATGCAAATCCGAAGCTTTAGAGAAGAATACAAGTTTATTGGACATCGGTTCCGGAAATGGGTTTTTTTCTTATTACCTGGAAAGAGACTTTAATGTTACAACTTTTGATTTTTCTTTTTGTATGTTAAAAAATAATCCGGTAAAGCCAAAAGTCCTGGGGTCAGCTTTAGAATTACCTTTTAAAAATAATTCATATGATATCGTTTTTTGTTCAAATCTCTTGCACCATCTCTGGCCCCCTGAAGTTGCTGTTCGAGAGATGGTAAGAGTTTCAAGAAGGTTTATTGCTTTATCGGAACCAAATAGAAATAACCCTTTGATGTTTCTTTATAGTGTTCTTAAAGCAGAAGAAAGAGGAACGGTAAAATTCAGCAAAAGTTATCTTGAAGGTTTACTTAAAAAAGCAAAATGTGAAGTAGTAGCCGCGGGTGGCAGTGGAGGGATATTGCCTAATATCACGCCATTAGCTCTCCTGCCGATTCTTAAAAAATTAGAATTTTTTATTTATCCCAGATTTTATTTTATTGCCATAGGAAGAAAATAATTAATTCCAATCTCCAATATATAGTCTCTCTTTTTTGAATATCCGTAGAATTTCTTCAAAAACACTGTTAAACTGATTCATTCAAATAGAACACTTTTTTACGAAGATTATTGCTGTCTGTTGTTGAAAAGAGACAAAGAGTTAAAGAGAAGAATAATTTTTTTCTCTTTAACTCTTTGTTTATGTGATTTATTTTTAGTTGCGGTTTTTCCACGGTAGGAATAACTTAAATAATACTTGGAGAATAAAACATGGGTAGTAATGAAAAATTAAATTTTGCAATAATTGGTTGTGGTCGAGTGGCTGCCAAACATGCAAATGTTTTAACTAAATTAAAAGAAGGCAAGTTAGTAGCAGTGTGTGATTTGAAAGTTGAAAGAGCTGAAGAATATTCAGAAAAATTTAATGTACCTTATTATCTGAACTGGGAAGAAATGTTGGAAAAAGAACCAGCAATAGATGTGGTTAATATTTTAACGGAAAGTGGTTATCATGCTAAACAAGCAATTGATATTTCTCGTTACGGTAAACATATAGTAGTTGAAAAACCAATGGCTCTAACATTGGATGATGCTGACAACATGATAAAGGCGTGTGACGAAAATAATTGTCGTTTATTTGTTGTTAAACAGAATCGCTATAATTTACCGGTTATTAAATTAAAAGAAACAGTGGATAAAGGGAGGTTCGGGAAATTAATTGTAGGGACTGTGAGGGTAAGATGGTGTAGAAGAGAGCAGTATTACCACAATACCTGGCATGGCACTTGGGCAATGGCCGGTGGTGTTCTGGCAGATCAGGCAAGTCATCATATTGATCTATTAGTATGGTTGCTGGGTGATGTAGAGAGTGTCTATGCAAAAGCTATTACTGCCCTGGCTGATATTGAAACTGAAGATACCGGTGTGGTCATCCTCAAATTTGCTAATGGTGCATTGGGCACAATTGAAGCAACCACAGCCGCCAGACCGGTCGACACTGAAGGGTCTGTTAGCATAATGGGAGAGAAAGGTCTGGTAGAGATTGGAGGTTTTGCTGTTAATGAGATGAAAACATGGCAGTTTGAAGATAAACAAAAGGGGGACGGGGAAGCCCTCAGTAAATATAGAACTAACCCCCCTGATGTATACGGCTTCGGTCATTATGAATATTTGAAAGATGTAATTAAATCTATTAAGGAAAATAAAAGGGCTCTGGTTGATGGCTTAGAAGGACGTAAATCCTTAGAATTGCTTCATGCTATCTACGAATCCATTGAAACTGGCAAAGAAGTCCATTTAAGGTTTAAACCCCAAAAACTGAGATTAGGAAAAAAATAATAGTGAAAGAACATAAAAGTGATAATGTTGTTATTCATGAGAATGTTCAGTTGGGTGAATCTGTGATTCTGGATGATTTTGTCATTATCGGTTATCGTGGAGTAGCGGGAAATGGTACTACAATAATTGGAAATAACTCAATAATCAGGTCTCACACTGTAATTTATGCTAATAATAAAATCGGGGATAATTTTTCAACCGGGCACAATGTTTTAATTAGAGAAGGAAGTATTTTTGGTAACAATGTAACAATAGGGAGCCATTCTGTAGTAGAGGGAAAATGCCAAATCGCCGATAATGTGAAGATTCATACTAATGTTTTTCTGGGAGAAGATACAGTAATTGAAAAAGGAAATTGGTTGGGGCCGGGATGTATAACTTTGATAACTCCTCATCCCAGGTGTCAACATCAAGATAAATGCAATCGTGGACCACGGCTTGGTAAGAATGTTGTAGTTGGCGCTGGTGCGATTATTTTGCCTGGCGTTACAATAGGTGAAGGAGCGATGATTGGCGCCGGGGCAGTAGTGACTAAAGATATTCCCCCAGAAATGACCGCATTGGGTGTTCCCGCAAAAGTAAATAAAAGACTCTCAGACATATATTGCCCAGTGGGAGAAAAATATGAAAAAAAGCCAAATTAAAGTCCCATGCTCTCAAGTTTATTTAGATGATGAAATTAGAGAAAAAGTTTTAGCTGTTTTAAACTCTGGCAAGTACATTTTAAATGATAATTGTCGAAAATTTGAAGAAGAATTTGCTAATTTTGTCGGTAGAAGATATGCCGCATTAGCCAACTCGGCTACTTCAGCCATCCAGTTGTCTTTAATGGCTTTGGGAGTTGAGTCTGGTGATGAAATTATTGTTCCATCCCTAACTGCCTTTCCAACTGTTGAACCTATTTTTCATGTAGGCGCCAAACCGGTTTTCATTGATATTAATGATGAATACCTAATTGACCATGAATTAATAGAAGAAAAAATTAATAAAAAAACTAAAGGGATTATTCCCGTTCATCTATATGGTAACTCAGCAGAGATGGACAAGATATTGTCATTGGCGGAAGAATACGATCTTTTTGTTTTAGAAGACGCTTCTCAAGCTCATGGAGCAGAGTTTCGAGGTCAAAAAGTGGGAAGTTTTGGTAATGTCGGTTGTTTCAGTTTTTATCCCTCCAAAAACTTAACTTTTTGTGGAGATGGAGGAATTATGGTTACAAACGATGAAAAATTGGTAGAAAAGGTAAAGATGCTCCGTGACCATGGTCGAAAAGATAAGTACCTACACGAACTAATAGGATTTAATATGCGAGCTAATGAAATTCAGGCAACTTTTGGCCTTATCCAGCTGAAGCATTTACCCGAATTCACCATTCGCCGCCGGGAAGCAGCTCAATTGTATAATCAACTGCTAAAAAACCTATCGATTAAGTTACCAAGCGAAAGCGACCATGTTCATCATGTTTACCATTTATACGTTATTCAATTAGATAATAGAGATAAAGTGGTTCAATTTTTAAAAGAAAAGGACATCTGTACCGGTATTCATTATCCTGTGCCCTGTCATCTTCAACCTGCGGTAGTAGAAATTATGGGAAAAGTTTCACTGCCTAAAACCGAAGAATACTGTCGTAATATTTTATCCTTGCCTATTTTCCCCTCTATTACGAATGAACAGATCAATAATGTAGCTGAACAATTAATCCAAGCCATAAAGCAATGAAAATAGTATTAATTAATCCTCCTCGCTTTAATGAAATAAGAGCGGACAACCCCAGCTTTATTGATGAAGAAAGGGGCTATAATCCACCTCTCGGTATATTGTATTTAGCGTCGTACCTTCAACAAAATGCCAACTACCCAATTAAAATTATAGATGCACAGGCTGAAAAGTTAAATTACGACGAAGAGTTTAAAAAAAGAATTCCTGTTGATGACGATTTAGTGGTTGGAATTACGGCCATGACGTTCACAATGATAGATGTTATAAAGACAATTAAATTGTTGAGGGAGGTAGAAAAAAAATCCCTGATCAAAATGAAAATTGTTTTGGGCGGGCCTCACACAATAATATATCCGAAGGAAACTATTGAAATCACGGGCGTTGATTATGTGGTGGTGGGAGAAGGTGAAGTTCCATTTTTTGAGCTTTGCAAAAAAATTTCTCAAGAGCAAAAACCACTTGATGTAAAAGGGGTTGTCTTTAAAAATGGGAACGGCATTATTGATAATGGTGTCAGTGAATCCATTAAAGATTTAGACATCTTCCCTTTCCCCGCTCGGCATTTAACAGACATAAAAAAATATTATTCGGTTTTAAGTGGAAATAAAATAGTAACGACAATGTTTACCAGCCGGGGTTGTCCTTTTCCGTGCACTTTTTGTGACCGCCCTCAGTATGGCAAGAAATTCCGGGCAAGGAGCGCGAAAAATGTTGTTGACGAGATGGCGGCCTGTGTTGAAATGGGGATTGAGGAGGTTATGGTTTACGACGATACTTTTACTGTAAACCGCAGGAGGGTGATTGACATTTGTGATGAGATAGTTAGCCGTGGATTAAAATTTTCCTGGGACATTAGAACTCGAGTGGATACGGTTGATGAAGACATGTTAACAAAGTTAAGTGACTCTGGTTGTAAACAAATTCATTTTGGTGTAGAAGCCGGTACAGAAAAGATTTTAAAAATCTTAAACAAAGGTATTTCCGTAGAACAAATAGAAAAGGTATTTAATATTTGCCGTCAGTTAAAAATGAAAACCCTTGCTTATTTTATGATTGGAATGCCGACGGAAACAAAAGAAGATATTGAAGAGAGCGTTAAATTAGCTAAAAAATTAAAACCCGAATTTGTCCATATAACAATTTTAACTCCCTATCCGGCAACAGCAATATATGAACAGGCCCTTGCCGGGGGAGTCATCAAAAATGATTATTGGCGTGAATTTGCACGTCACCCTGAAAAAGGAGTAGTTACCAAATATTGGGAAGAAAACTTTTCCCAGCAGGAACTATTTGATTTATTAGATCATTTTTACAGTAGTTTTTATGGAAGGCCGTCATATATTTTATCAAATTTGCTTAAAATTAGATCATTTAATGAATTCAGAAAGAAATTAAAAATGGGATTTAAAGTTTTAGGAATAGGAAGGTGATTTTGCTATGAATGTATTGTTAGTAAATCCACCTTTTACGGATTACGGTGGTTTGGAGGGACATGGAGGGAATGCCCTTCCTTTAAATTTAGCCTATCTAGCAAGCTACTTAAGAAAATGCAGACCGGAGATTAAAATTGACGTCCTGGATTGTGAAGGTTTACGTATGACGTTTCAAAACATTGAGGAACGGCTGAAAGAAATTAAGCCTGATATTGTCGGCATTACCATGCCTACCCCGGCTTATGATCAAGTTGTTGCTGTGGCTGATATTGTAAAAAAGATTTCATCTAAGATCGTTGTGATCGCTGGAGGTCCGCATCCCACGGTTTCTCCCAAAGAGACGGTAGCTGAAAAGTCAATTGATTTCTGCGTGGTTGGCGAAGGAGAAGAAACTTTTAAAGAATTAGTGGAAGCGGTAGATCAAAACCGGCCTTTCAGAAAAATTAATGGAATTGCCTACCAAGGCGATAATGGAAATATCCATCAAAGCCCGCAACGAAAGCTAATACCGGATTTAGATTCAGTGCCGTTTCCAGCGCGTGACCTTTTTCCATTAGAAATTTACTTTCCTCCACCTACAAAGCGTGTCAGTAGCAAAAAAGCCGGTAACATGATCACTTCACGTGGTTGTCCATATCAATGTACTTATTGTATTGCTATAGTCATGTGGGAGAGAAAAGTCAGGTTTCGAAGTGCAGATAATGTCGTTAACGAAATAGAGGAGTGCAATCAAAAATATGGCATTGGCGAATTTAATTTTCATGATGAATTATTCACTTTAAAAAAGAAGCATGTGAGCGAAATTTGCCAGGAAATTAGACGGAGGGATTTGGATGTATCATGGGTTTGCATGTGTCGAGTTGATTATATGGACGAAAAAACTTTACGGGAAATGAAAGCGGCGGGTTGTGAAAAAATTATGTTTGGTTTTGAATCAGGTTCTCAAATGATTTTGGATAAAATGAAAAAAAAGGTGGCGCTGGAGAATGCAGAAGAAGGAGTAAAGTTGGTAAAAAAAGCGGGTATTCAAACAGCAGGAAATTTTATGCTTGGCAATATCGGTGAAACAGAAGAAACAATTAAACAAAGTATCAGGCTAGCAAAAAAATTAAATACTCATACAATGGCTTTTTTTATTGCCAGCCCGTATCCCGGAACAGAGTTTTACAGAATTGCAAAGGAAGAAGGATACCTGAGACCAGATTTTAATTGGAAAGATTTTACTCTAGTTGGAAACAACAAACCACCGCTTAATTTGCCCGGATTACCTGCAGAGAAAATCCTTAAATGGCAAAAGCGAGCTTATTTAGAATATTATCTCAGGCCTTCTTATATTTTTGGAAAATTGATTAGCATTCGCTCTATGGTCGATATTAAAAACCTGTTCGGTGGACTGAAATTACTCTTAAGGTTGGAAGGATGAATTTAGCAAAATTAGATAATGAAGTATTGGAAAATTTGGCTCTCTGGTTGGGTATACCAGTAAAAAGGCTAAAAGTGTTAGGGGAGGTAATACCGGATATAGAAGAAAATCATTATCATGGTTTTTTAGATTGTCAGGTTGTTTCCTGGAGAGAGGGACAAGTAAGGAGATTGACCCATAAAATTGTTAAATTTTTGAGAGAACATAATCGTTATTATATTTTAGATAGTATAAAAAAGATTCGCCAGTTGAGAAGAAAAAAATTAGTTGAGATTAACCACTGTCGCTTTACTGAACTGGATATGACGCTTAGAAGGAAATTATCACTCCCCCCTATTGATTGGCGAGGAAACCAAGCGGTTGTTTGTCTTAGTCATGATTTAGATTGTGTTGAAGATTATGAATTTAGCCGTGAAGTCTATGACCTGAACAGAAAATATAATATTCGATCAACTTTCAACTTTTTAACTCATTGGGGATACCAACCGGAATCTGCCTGGCTTAAAGAATTAGACAGCAATGGATTTGAAATTGGGTTGCATGGATATACTCATGATATTGCTATCGGTATCCGACCTGCTCAAAGAATTATCAAAGAACTATCTTTAGCTTTAGAAAAACTTAATTTTTCTGTTAAAGGTTATCGGGCTCCGGCTTTTGCTGTTACACCCAGATTATTGAAATCTTTAAAAGAATTAGGGATTAAATATGACAGTTCTATGAAAACAGTTAGTTGTTATGGTCAGGCGGTAGAAACTTTCTATCCGTATCGTTATCCGGGAATCGGTATTTGGGAAATTCCTTTGACAATTCAAGATGACCGGGTTTTCAGGGATCTATATTTGAGTGACGAAGAAGGACTGGGAGTTATTAAAGAATTAACCCAGAGGGTTGTTAATATTGGCGGAGTTATGGTTATTAATAACCACCCTCGTTTAATTAAGGAACGATTTTATTATTATGAAGAGTTGCTCAAGTGGATAGCAGCTTTAGATAATGTTTGGATTTGTACTATGAGTGATGTTATAGAATTTATGGAAGAGAGAGAACATCGGATTATCCACTTAAAAGAAGACTCATGTATAAAAACTACAAGATAGCGGTTGTTATTCCAGCCTACAATGAGCGAAATAAAACTGCCGAAGTAGTAAAGAAGATTCCTTTTGATTTGATAGATGAGGTTGTAGTAGTTAATGATGGTTCACAAGATGATACTAAAAAGGCAGTTGAAGCAACAGGCCGGGCTACAATTTTACACAGTAAAACGAGACAGGGGATTGGATTTGCGATAAGAAAAGGGTTGCGGTACTCGCAAAATAAAAACTATCAAGTCATTGTTGTGATGGCAGGCAACGGGAAAGACAACCCCGATGAAATTAAAAAGCTTATTGAGCCGATCATCAATGATGGGGTTGATTATGTTCAGGGTTCGCGCTATTTAAAAGGTGGAGAACACGGCAAAATGCCGTATCACAGGTTGCTTTTCACTAAACTGTATACCTGGGCGATTAGAATACTCTATGGACAAAAAGTTACCGACGGGACCAATGGTTTCCGAGCTTACAAGCTAAATATTTTAGATGATCCGGGAATTAACCTTAATCAAGAATGGTTAAGAGAACCTTTAGAGTATTATCTATCCATTAAAGTACTGCTATTAGATTATAAAGTAAGAGAAGTGCCGGTTACCAAGTTTTACCCGCAAAAAGTCATCTATAGCCAATATACGAAAGTTACCCCTTTTATTGGCTGGTTTAAAAGATTAAAACCTTTGTTTTTGTTAAGACTCGGTCTCAAAAAATAACGATTTTAGGAATTTATTTATCTTTAGTTTCTGATGGCTAAAAAAGATTCTTTTACTTTGGCAGCGTCTTCTCTGAGATTAAGGTTGAAACGCGAGCATAAACGATAATAGGAAATACTGCCAAATGTCACAGTAAATGCATCAGACATAAGAATTATTAATGAAAAGGCAACAGCTTCCTCCAAAGTTAAGCCAAAGAATGAAAACAGATAGGCGAAAGACGCCTCCCTTGTCCCTATTCCGTTAATACTAACAGGCAACGATGTCAACAAAGCAGACATCGATACGCAGGCAGCCATATCAATAAAGGACAGAGGTATGCTGAGCGAGACAAGTAAAAAATAACGACTGAGAAAATAAACAAACCAGCAAATAAGTACCAGGAACAGGGCTAACCAGAGAGAACTTTTATCAGCTTGTTTCCATTCAACTAATATATTCTCATAAGTCAATTTTTTAAAGGGATTGGAAAGAATCGGAATGAATTTATTCACGAAATTTTGGACCACATTATAGAAACGACTTTTATGACTAAAGGCTAAAAAAGAAACTACACCAATTATAAAAATAACAAGAAGACATTGAACAAAATTAAGCTTCCACTTAAAAACAAAAAATGTGCTGATAATTCCTATTAAAGCGAGTGAGGTTAAATCTGTGAACCGGTCTAATATCACGCTTAAAAATGCTCTCAGTCTTGAATGCCCTGTTTTGTCCAAAAAGTATATTTTTAGCAACTCACCAATTTTGCCAGGTGTTACCATTCCTATAAAAGCTCCGAGCCAAAAGATACTGATGCTTTCACCGAACCGAACCGGGACAGAAAAAAATTGCAATATACATTTCCATTTAATCCCGTGAGCTATAATGAGGATAATCATCGATAATATTGCGCCAAAGAGAAACAGTGCACTGATTTCTTTCCAGATTTTTATGAAATTGGGAAAATCTATTTTAGCAAAAATAAAAACAAATATTCCAATTCCTATAAATTTAATGAACCAGCTTTTTCTCGCCATACTTATTGACACTTATTACTATCAGGGCTATTTTAATACTAAGTTTAGTAGTTATTTTAAACAAATTCTATAGAATTTACCAATTCAGGTTTTAAAAACTAATGAAGTTTGTGAGCAACAACGTACTTTTAACCATTTTGACATTTGCAGGGATGCTTGTCTGCTGGAATTATTTGGGTTTTACTTATCATTTCAGCGGACGGAATTCAATTTTATTTATTAAAGGATATTTTTATATAACCGTAGTAGTTTTTCCTATCGGATTGGCAGCAACAGTTTTATTTTTTGATAGGCTTGACCTTATATCAACAATAATATGCTCCATAGCCTTTGGTCTTGTTCTTTCTGCTGGATTATGGGCAATTCTAATTCTTATTGGAATTCCTTTTAACTTTATTTTATATGTCCTTTTTAATGTTATTTTAGCTTTTTTAGCAATTTATCTTAAAAGAAATAATTTATTTACTTATTTTAAGCTAAACATTAATTCAAGTTTAATTCCCTTAATATTTTTTTTACTGCTCTTGTTTCTTGGATTTTTTCTACCTGCCAATTTATTCGTAAATTTTTATGTCCCTCCTGATGTTGATGCGCAGCAGCAGGGCGCTATTGCTTTTTTTATTAAGCATGAACCTGCCTTCCCTGTTGTATCCCCATTAGGTAACTTGGATAAAATAATAATTTCCTATCCACCTGCTTACTCTGTTTTAACTGCCATTTTTTCAGATCTGATGAATAGTTCCATTACTGACACTATTATGGTTCTCATGGTTATCACTGTAAGCCTGTTTTGCCTGCTCCTTTTTGCAACGGTTAGTTTTCTAACAAACAACTATTTTTTAGGGTTAATCGCAGGATTGTTTTCTCTGAACAGAAATATTTTTGATATATTCCATGATGGTCAGTCGACAGAATTAATGGGTATTTTGTGTGCAACGGCATTTATATTGGCATTAGCGAACTGCCTAAAAACTTCCAGGTTAGTAAACGCTGTTTTACCGGGAATATTTTTTGGTTTCAGTGCCTTAATTCACCCGAAATATTTTTTATGGCTGGGAACGGGAATAATAATGTTTTGTTTATTGCTGCCTTTAGCCAGAGGTGTCAATAAGAAAATTGATTACAAAAAAATTATAACAATCTTGTCAGTTGGCGGGACCATCTTTTCGCTCTGGTTTTTTCATTCCAATAAAATAGATATCATTAGTCCTGACATAAACAAACTCCAAAGCCAGCTTCAGTATTATATTTTAAACGGTATGCTACACTGGCAAAGCAACTTGCTTGTATACTTGTCCTTTGCCGGATGCTTCATTTTATCTTTTCGGAGAAGAAAAATAGAAATATTCCTCCTTACAATGTTTGTTTCGCTTTTGATATTAGTTCAGCATTGGTCTATTTTAAAGCTGTTTAATCCTGCTTGGTTTAAATTTAATATACAGGAAGCTTCCGCAATGGATGGTTTTTTTGGAACAAACTTGAGGTTTACATCGCCATTTACTTTCGTTGAGTTATGGGGGCTTATGTGGTACGGATTTAATTATTTACTCCCAATTCTTGCTGCATACGCTTTTTTTCCTTTAGTGGAATGGATTTCCACTGTGGATGTCAAGAAAACTTTAGTTACTCAAAATAATGAACAAATCCTTAAAGCAAAAACTCAATCCGAAGAACTGCAGGAAAAGATTAAGACAGGGACTCTTTTGCTTTTTTGCGTTTTAATGGTTGCAGTAATTTTTTATTTCAAAGAATCTGTTGCTTTTTTTACCATATTTTTTATCCTTCCATTTGCTTACAAGCTTATAAATTATTTCATCGGTAATGATACTGGAATACTTTGCCGAGGCACAACGTCCTACGTGGGACATTCAAGCATTTCAACAGCCATGAATTCAAAAAAAGTATTTTTTATTGCTTTTCCTATGATTATTGTAGCCATGGTGTTTTTTACCCGTATCGAACAGAAATATTTCCATAGAAATCCGCCTTACCTGCATAAAAATGAATATCAAGCCATGGCATGGATTAAAAACAACACTGATTTTGATTCTACGATGGTGTATGTGCCAACATCTATCGGAAAACATCGATGGTGGGGAGCATCTTGGACAACTTCAGTAACAGAAAGGAGATCTTTCAATAACAGGATTCTTAACGCAAAAAAAATTAATCCTGTGGATATAATGCCGGTTGATGGCAATGAACTTAAAATTATGTATTTTAATATAGATCATCCTGTTGCATCACAATTTTTAAAAAAATACAAAATAACCCATATACTTATTCCATCGTGGCCTGTAATTCTTTCGAAGGGTGAGGAAAAATCGGAAATTCATTCTTTATATGAACAGTCATCTCTTGTCAAACAGGTTTTTAAATCCGAAAATAAGTCAATTACAGCAACAGTTTATGAAGTTATGCAGGATTAAATTGTCACAAGGCAGTTTTTTTTAGCAATGGACAAAAAGATTATTGATCGGCTTTATGCGCTAAATCAAGGATTCGTTGAACTAAACGGCTTTCAAAATCTGAAACTCCCTTGTGATTTCTTTGGATCGATCTCGGCTGTCCTAATACCTTGCATGCCCGACACTGCGATAAAAATGGAAACTTCCTTTGAATATGTGTCACCATCCTCTTTCGCTTCCCCGGTCTTAGAAGTTTTTTGAGGCCGCCTCCCTTAATATCTCTTTGTCCAACATTAAATCTGAGACCAGCTTCCTTAAACGAATATTTTCTCCTTCTAGCTCCTTAAACCTCTTGGCTTGATCTATCTTTAACTCTCCATACTCCTTACGCCAACGGTAAAAGTCTGCTCTGTCACTCCTACTTTCTTACAAACTTGAACATTCGTCTGACCCTTCGAAAGCTCAACTTCACCCCCCCCGGAGCTTGTCAATAATACGTGCTACCCTCTTTTCCCCCTTAGACATAATAAATGCCCTCCTTAAAAATGTTTTGGCCCTATACTAACATTAACTTTGGACCAATCTCAGGGGGCTGGGTCAATCTGCCGATCTGTGTATGGGAATCTCCACATCCATACTCCTTCTCCTCTTTGTAGTTTATGATAACAGTTTGAGTTGAAAAAAAGAAAGCGAAAGTGGGGAAGTATAAAGATAACACTTCAATTTTAGTAATTCCATAATTGATGTTATCCTTAAATCATCCACTATTTATTTAAATGAGTGAATTATGCACAATAGATATAAAACTAAAATTCTGAAAATAGATATCAAAGAATGCGAATGTATCGCTAAGGATGAATTAGGAGTAAAGTTCCGTGTGTGTCAAGGCCGGAGTAAAAATGTACCACTTGGCGGCGTAAAAGTGTACCACCTATAATGTAGTTAAAGGTATAGTTCATAAGGGGGTACCCCTTATGAAGTTTTTTTGTTATTTCACTTTTTTTTCT
>Ga0208894_1000008_pt1 | contig 191922 bp, 174 predicted proteins | sample ETNtaG_12_FD_185752 | JGI IMG/M metagenome (GOLD analysis project Ga0208894, IMG submission 185752) | Marine microbial and viral communities from oxygen minimum zone, Eastern Pacific Ocean - ETNP201306SV49 (SPAdes) (version 2) | ecosystem: Environmental > Aquatic > Marine > Oceanic ...
TACGCCCTTTGGGAAGTAATTTATCAATTAAAATTAACGTTCGCATTATCGCCGCAACTCATAGAAACCTCTTAGAGGAAATGCGTCGGAACCAGTTTCGGGACGATCTTTATTTCCGTTTAGCTGTCCTCCCTATCAACATACCCCCGCTTAGAGAACGGCTTGAAGATATTATACCTCTGTCCAACCATTTTATCAAGCGTGTCAGTGAAAAATTGGACAATCCTGTGAAAGGTATATCTTCCCAGGCTATTGAAAAATTTTTGGCTTACTCATGGCCCGGTAATGCACGGGAGTTGCAAAATGTGATTGAACGGGCCCTAATTCTCTGCAGGGGAGATCAAATACAACCTTCTCATCTTCTATTTGATCTCGCTCAATCAAGAACTAAACCAAACAACATCCCGGATGGAAATTCTACAGGACAGTTTAATTTAAAAAACGTGGAATACGAAGAAATACAACGGGTGCTACGTGAATGCGACGGGAACAAATCAAAAGCATCAGAAAAGCTCGGAATCGCCAGGTCCACCCTCTGGCGAAAACTGCGTCAGCAAAAAGCCTCGGAGTGATACTTCCATCTTTCTATTAGCCGTTAGAACAACTGATCTGATTTCGCAGCCAGAATAAAATCGCTCTCCGTTAAACCGCCTACTTTATGCGCCCATATGGTCAGTTTGACTTTCCCCCTGACACGATAAATATCATGGTGATGACACTGATTTTCAGCAAGCTCGCCGACTTTACTGGTAAAGTCAAGGGCCTGTCTGGAATTTTCAAACTTACATTCTTTTTCAATATGATGTTCATTAACCATCTGCCAGTTATCATCAACTTTCTTTAGTAAAGATTTTAAATCACTTCCTTTTAATGAGGGAACTCCCCCTTTTGCATGTTTAGACAGAAAACATTTTTGGAATATTCATGCTTTTATATAGGAGATTTTTTTTTAAATAATGATACAATGCTTAACCACAAAGACACAAAGAACACAAATATTACTCTTTGTGACCTAGTAACTTCGTGGTTAAAAGGAAAATGTTATGATCATTGAGTCTAAAGCGCCAACTCGCATTGATTTAGCAGGGGGAACTATTGATATATGGCCATTATATCTTTTTCATCACGGCGCAGTCACGATAAATGCAGCGATTAATTTATACGCTACTGTCAAATTAACGCCAAGAGATGATAAAAAAATTATAATAGAATCCAAAGATCAGGGGAAGAGAGTAAATGTGGCTTCAATTAATAAACTCAATGCCGCAAAGGGACTTGAACTTATAACGGAATTAATTAGATTTTATTCTCCCAAGCAGGGTTTTCATTTAATTACTGATTGTGCTGCTCCGGCGGGTTCCGGCATAGGTGGGTCCTCCTCTTTGAATATCGCCCTTAATAGCACCTTGAACCGTTTTACCGATAACCGGTATTCTAAGAAAGAAATTTTAACAATCGCCAAAAACATTGAGGCGCGGGTCATCGGCGTTCCAACAGGAGAGCAGGATTATTATCCGGCATTATTCGGAGGGGTAAATATTATCCGTCTGGAAGACAAAGGTGTAACCCGAGAAAAAATAAACATTCATACTAAAGAATTGGAAAGACGATTGATTTTATGTTTTACCGGTAAACCGAGAGCTTCCGGAACTAATAACTGGCAAATTATGAAAAAACATATTGATGGAGATAAAGCCCTTTACCAAAAAATGGAGTCAATAAAACAGACGGCACTAAAAATGGGAGAGGCTCTCGCAAAAAATAGGTTTGATATTGTGGGTCAATTACTTAATGAGGAATGGGACAATAGAAAAAAGCTTTCCAAAAATGTCACCACACTGAAAATAGAAAAAATTATCAAATCCGCTTTTCAAAAAGGAGCAACAGCCGCAAAAGTCTGCGGCGCCGGGGGCGGGGGGTGTTTGGTATTATTTGTACCACCGGATAAAAAAAAGGTAGTGGAAAAAATAATACAACTACACAGATGTAAAATCCTGCCTTTCAATATTACTCCGAATGGACTTTTTGGGACATAGAATTTGAGATTTGAATTTTGACCAAATAATGCTCTAATTTAAACTCCATAGTTCGATGGGAAATATCCCTCCAAGGCAATTTTCCTTGGAGGTTGTCCAGGAGCAGTTCAAAGCCAAAAAAATCGCATAATCGCTGGACCAGGAAATGGGAGACGGTCACTACGACTTCTGCGGTTAAATTAAAATTATTACAATTAAGTCAAACATAACATGTCAAAAAAGTATAAATTTTTGTTTGCATTGTCCCTACTAATCATTTTCATTTCCTCTCTTACTGCATTTGTCAGGGGGAGGGGCATAATGGGAGATGGTATGGGCGAAATGATGGATGATATGACACTAATGAACATGTGGCTAAGCGGAGAAACGCTTCCTATCGATCTAAAAGCACCGAGGCCGAAAGAAAACGAAATCTCCATAAATACGGGTAAAATTATTTACGAAACGCGATGTGTATTCTGCCATGGCTTGAAAGGAGATGGAAAAGGTGAAAACGCGAGTAAACTGCAAACAAAACCCCGTGATTTTACATTTGGAGTATATAAGTTCCGCTCAACCCCAACCGGTGACTTGCCAACGGATGATGATATTTTTAAAACAATTTCACGCGGTTTGCATGGTACCGCAATGCTTCCATGGTTAGGACTGACTACCGATCAAAAATGGTCTGTTGCTTATTACATCAAAACTTTTTCCGATGCCTTTGAAGATGATGAAAAGTCTGAAATTGTAAAGATCCCCAAAGCTAATAAGTCATCTATGGATTATATTAAACAGGGAAAAATGATTTACCAAAAGTCTGAATGCCTTGTATGCCATGGCTTTGAGGGTTACGGTGATGGTACAAATGCGGATCAGCTGAAAGACGACTGGCAGCAGCCAATCCGTCCAACCAATTTTCGTCAACAGCTTCTTAAGCGCGGCCTGAAAATCGAAGATATTTATCTAACCATAGCAACCGGTTTAAACGGTACCCCGATGCCTTCATTTTCAGATTCTCTTACTCAGGATGAAATTATGGCTCTTGCTTATTATATCCAGTCTATAGCGCCGCAAAGGTCAGCAGATATGGGAATGATGCTGAGACAAGATGTCCTCCCGGATGAACAAGCCGGAATGATGATAGACCACGTCATGATGCCGTCAAACCTGGAGGACTTAAAAACAAAAGAAACAGGGTCCCGGGGCCGACTTGGTGTCTTGATTCAAAAGATAACTCCGGAACTGGCTAAATTATTTAACATTTCTGAAAGCAAAGGGGCACTGGTTGCGGATGTTCTTAAAGGAAGTCCAGCAGAAAGGGACGGTATTAAAAGAGGAGATGTTATTGTTGAATTTGACGGCCAGCCTGCTAAAGGTATAGAGGAACTTCCAAAAATCGTTGCACGGACAGAACCCGGTTCAGAGGTGGATGTAGTTGTTATTCGTGATGGCATAAGAAAGGTGATTAAAACCACAATAGATCAACCCGAAGACACGGGAGTAACAGCATCTAATAATATTGAAAAAATGGGGCTTCGTGTTCAAGCTATAACATCCGAGTTAATGCAAAGCCTTGATCTTGATTCCCAAAACGGTGTTCTTGTTGCAAATGTTATTTTTGATAGCCCTGCCGGCGCCGCTGGGATCCTACGAGGAGATGTCATTCTGGAAATTAATAGAGAAAAAATAAATAACCTGAACGACTTTCAGGAAAAGATAGATAAAACGGACACTAAAGATACTGTGCTTTTTCTTATTAAAAGAAGCGGAAGCACCATATTTATAGCTGTAAATAAGGAGTTAAAAAAATGAAGATTTTTGCCAATTATGCATTTGTTGTTTTTTCAATAATCAGCACCAGCCTCTTTATAATGGAAGAAAATCTGTTTGCTGATTCATCTAAAGAAGAGCGCTCTAATAACCAGGCAGAAAAAGACAAAAAAAAGAATGACAAATATCAATTCCTTTATGAAATTGGCCCCTTTGAAGGCTTTGTATCCCCGGACTTTACCCTTCCCGATATTCATGGTAAACCGATTTCCCTTTCTCAGTTCAGAGGAAAGATAGTTTTTCTAAATATTTGGGCTACATGGTGCGGCCCTTGTCGAACTGAAATGCCGGCTATGGAAAAACTCTACCAGAAATTTAAAAAAGAGGATTTTGTAATGCTTGCGGTAAGTATAGACCGCCAGGGGAAGTCCGTTGTCATACCATTTTTGCAGGAACTGGGGCTTACTTTTCCGGTGCTTCTTGATACTGATGCCACTATTCAGAAACTTTATAAGATTCGCGCACTTCCTACTTCAATTATTATTGATAAAATGGGATTTGTAGATACGCGTGAAGCCGGCGCCAGAGATTGGTTCAGTTCCGATATGATTAAATTATTTGAGGATTTAATAAATGAGCCATCACTGGATCAGTTGGCGACCATTAAAATAAAAGACTGAATTTCGAGGAAAGAATGGAGAGGAACATAAAAATAAACATAGCTTTTGGCCAAGTCGTACCTTATACAAGCATTTAATTTTATAACGGTACAACTATTTAATCATACAAAAAAGGTTTTGCAATGAAGTTATATTCAGTAATTATTTTATTCTTTTTTTTATTGTTTCCTAATTGTGTTAATGCAGGAGATTTTTCTCTTTTCCGGTTTTCTCCCAGACTAAACGAAGCTCATTTGGTTAACTGGCACATATGGGGTAAAGATGTTTTTGCAAAAGCTCAAAAAGAGGACAAACCTATTTTTATAGACTTAACTGCTATATGGTGCCACTGGTGCCATGTGCTTGATGAAACCACTTTGTCGGATCCGGAAATTATTCGTTTGTTAAATAAAAATTTTATCAGTATCCGGGTAGACGCGGACAAACGGCCCGATATTTATCGACGTTATATTCAAGGTGGGCTTCCAAGCGTTGCTTTGTTAGCTCCTACAGGAGAAATCTTATTTGGCGGGAACTATATTAAACCAAAGGATATGATAGAAATTCTTCAGCAAGTTAGCAAAATTTATAAAGAGGAAAAGGAAACTATTTACAAAAAAATTAAAATAATGAATCAAAAGATAAAAACAGAAATTGAGAAGACCTCAGATTTAAATATTGAATTAAAACAAAGCGCTATAAATCAGGTACTTCAATCCATAAAAACTGTTTTTGACCCAATAAATGGAGGATTTGGCATGTCACCTAAGTTTCATCATCCAACAGCAATTCGACTTGCCTTTCTTAAATATCATCAGACTAAAAGCAACTCGATCTTACAAATTATTACAAAAACGTTAGATAAAATGAGTCAGGGGGAAGTCTTTGACAGTTTGGAAGGTGGGTTCTTTAGATATTCTACTGCACAAGATTGGTCAAAACCGCATTTTGAAAAAATGCTGGATGGAAATGCCGGCCTGTTACAAAATTACCTGGAAGCCTACCAGCGAACCGGTAATGAAAAATATAAAAAGACCGCAAAAAAAATCCTGAATTATGTTGAAAACAACCTTCAGCATCAACAGGGCGGCTTTTATGCAAGTCAGGATGCTGATGAAATATATTATACCTTGACTCTGGAAGAACGAAAAAAACGCTCTTCACCATATGTTGACAAGACTATTATCACCAATTTAAATGGGATGATGATATCGAGCTACTTTATGACAGCAAACATCTTAAGAGAAAGGAAATATTTTGATTTCGCCGTCAAATCAATCAGATTTCTGATTGCGTCTAATTATAAAAAAGGGAAAGGCTTTCTCCATTATGCAAAACAGGATGATGGAGACTCTGGTTTTTTACCTGATCAGGTATGGATGCTTAAGGCCGTTCTTGATGCCTATGAATCATCCGGGGATAGTTTCTTTTTAAATTATGCCGAAGATATAGCGGCAGATATAAAATTAAACTATTTCAACCCCAAAAAAGGGAATCTTCGGGACATACCGAATGGGTCATTGGAGATAGCTGCGTTACGCATTCCAATGGCTCCAAAAAAGGAAAACTCTGTTGCTTCAGAAAATCTATTACGGCTTTATTATTATACTTATAACAAGGATTACTTTAACCAGGCGGAGACAATTTTAAAAAGTTTCTGGCGGGATGAAAGTAACTATAACATATTTGATGAAGACTATGCCTTAGCCTTGGAACGATATTTTAACTATCCAATCTCGATGGTTGTTGTGGGAGACAAAAAAGATCCGCGAACTCTGGCTTTATTTCAAGAATCTCTTCAATTATATGAACCAGACAAAATAGTACAGCTTTTAGACCCTGTAAAAGATATTGAAATAATTAAAAAAGGGATTTTCCCAAACCCTGAAACTCCAAGTCTGTTTATTTGTATTGAAAACCGTTGTTCCCTCCCTATTGTAAAACCGGAAACTGTGGCTCAGGCCCTTCGTGACTTTTTAAATCCAGATATGAGCAAGTCTTGAAATTAAACTCTTTTCTCTCGTGTCATTACGAACGAATGTGAGAAACCTCACTTTTACTGATTCGGGAATTGTCATAATTTTACACCAGGGTGCCAATCAATTATGGATTCAAATAATCCATATATTAGAGAAATTCTTTATAAGCAGGCAGCAATATTAGCTCTGATTACGATTTTTTATAATATCATTGAGGGCATAATCTCTGTTTTTTTTGGCCTGGGGGATGAAACTATTGCCCTTTTTGCTTTTGGGATGGATTCGTTTGTGGAAGTAATCTCAGGGGTTGGAATATGGCATATGACAAGACGATTGAATAGAAATAATGATAATACAAATCCAGACATATTTGAACAACAAGCACTCAGAATCACAGGGATGTCGTTTTATATTCTTACTTTCGCTCTGATTGGCACAGCTGCTCTAAATCTCTATTATAACCATTCTCCAGAAACTACTTTATGGGGTATCATTGTTTCCATTATATCAATTATTACAATGTGGTTACTGATCCACTACAAAGTTAAAGTCGGTAAACAGCTCAAATCTCAAGCTATCCTGATGGACGCCACTTGCACAAAAACCTGTCTGTATCTCTCATTTGTTCTTCTTTTATCAAGCGCAGGATATGAGCTTACTAACATTGGTGGCTTAGATTCCATGGGGGCTATTTTAATTGCTGTTTTTTCTTTCAAAGAAGGTCGCGAATCATTCCAAAAAGCCAGAGGTATAACATGTTGTTCTTGTGTTGAAACTTATATTAAAAAGAATTAAAAGAGAATGGAAACGAATATAAAATTATTAATAGTTGCCGCATTCTTTATTTTCTTTACTCTTCCCCTCGCTTCAAAGGCGTCAGAAGATATTGTATTTATAAAAAGTGGCTGTTTTGCAATGGGAGACATTTGAGGATGGATCCCCGGATGAAAAGCCGGTACATGAAGTATGTTTAGATATTTGGAAGAAAAATTCTACACTTTGACAACATAAGTTCCTGCTATTTTGTCGTGCCAACCCTGCTTATTTTTATCGAACAACACCCAGAGAAAACCAAGATACATTGCTAATCCTGAAATGAAATACCCTCCCCACCGAATAAAGGCAATTTTAAAATTTAATGGCTCCCCTGAAGTTTGAATTGCTTTAATTTTTAATAATCTCTTCCCTATGCTCTGTCCTGTCGCACTATGAAAATAAGTAAAATAAACTAAGCTTAAGATGAGACCCACAAATAAATATAAAATAACGTATAGCAAAAAAACCTTTGCTTGAAATGTGTCCATTGAAAAAAGATCGGCAGGAATGATATCCCCAAGGTCAATACTTCTTTTGAGAGGTAATAAACTTATTTTTGTGGAAACATCCAAAAAAACAAGGTCAATAGTTATGGCGACGGCTCTTTTCCAAAAACCTATTTTTACCACTTTATTCAAGTTCCAGTTCTAAATCGTTCTCAGAACTTTTTTCCTCTTCTTTTTTTTGTCATCCTTTTTTTCTGGTTTTGGTTCTTCCAGTGTTATTTCATCATCAATTTCCAGATCTGCATCGATATTTTCCAATTCCAGGGACATTTCATCTTCTGAATCTTTTTCCTCGGTTGGAGCTGGAGTTGGAGCCGGCACTTCCGTTTCTTCAACTTCTGCCTCGTTAAGGATTAACTTAATTTCACCGGTTTCTTTTTCTTCTGTCGTTGGTTCTGCCGACTTTTCTAAATCCGCGGCTATTTTTTTGGCTTCACCTCCGGCTGTATCAGCTTCTTTTAGATCAAGTGAAATTTCTTCGGCAGCGGCTTTTTCCTCTGCCTTAACTTTCTCTTCCAGATATTCTGCAACCATCAAATCCTTAGGCGGATACCCGTAAAAACCGTGTTCTGATTTGAAAGCCTCCAGACTTTTCCCGCACTTTTTACACTCATCTAAATATTCAAAGCTAACATATCCGCATTTAGGGCATTTCATCCTTCTAACCTCCAAATTAGCACTTCTTCGTAAAGAGTATTATAAAACAACAGGATGATCAAGAAAAAACTCTGAAGTTAAAAAACTAAAATTCTATTTCGGTATGGAGCCATTTTGGCTGGATGATGCATAACTATAATAGATTGAATTCTTTTTGGCCACCTCCCCACACATAGCCTGGTTAAACGTGACTTTGTGCTCCCCCCTGTTTCCCGCTTTGATAAGGGGGAATGGAATTAAGGGGAGGTCAAAATATTTTTCAAATCTACTTTATTGTCCAGCACAATAAGGCTCCCTGCGGTAAAACAGCGGGGAATGCGCTTGCTAATCACTTTCATTTAACAAATATCCGGGGTAATCATCCACTTAAGAGACCATCCCTTATTTCCTTCATCACGGATAAGCTTTACAATACAGCTGTTTTGAAAACTTACGGCATTCTGATCTTCATTTCCGCATAAAAGCGCGGAAGCCAGTTTAGCCATATAAGGAAGATGTCCTACAATCATAAGGTTCTTGTCGCCCCCTTGAATTTCATCCTTCATCGAAGAAATATCGTCCATAGGTGCAATGCCGTCCCGCTGTTTCAATCCTGCAACGCTCTTTATGCCTACTGCCAATTCATTTGCCGTTTGCTTTGCCCTGAGTTTATCGCTGTGAAAAATAGTTTCGACGGAAATTTCAAGTCTTTTAACAAACCTGGCTGTTTTTCGGACATTTACAAAACCGAGATCAGTAAGTCCCCTTTTCGGGTCTTCCTCTTTACTTTTAGGTTCTGCATGCCGTACCAGATAAAGTTCCATCGCAATGCCTCCTGATAATTTATTCTCAGTCACCACTTGCTTTAACAAAAAATGTTGTACTATTTACTTCTTCTTTTTTAGGAAGAATGTTTTTGATGGTTCTCCAGAGCAAAAGCCCTATTTGATTTCGTCCATCCCTGGCCTCAACCCTTCGAGCGGCATCGCTGCAGAACCGTCCAATTCAGCTTTCCTAGCAAGTTCTGGTTGCGGCAACTTGCCGATTTATCCCCGTTCTTTAGGAGCAACGCGGCAGAAGCCCTGAGGAGCGATGTCCAAAGCGGAATTGAATTTACTGGAGAGGTTCTGGAAGGCAATAAGACCGGTTAGTTCCACAATCTCATCATCATTGTAATGGGATGTCAATTTTTTGAACAATTCGTCCGTAACTTTGTGCTCCGAATAGGTCATTATCTCCGCGTATTCCAAAGCAGCTTTTTCTTTTTCAGTAAAATGCTCGCTCTCCCGAAATTTTGCAAGGTCTTTCAGCCGTGTGTCTGATCCGCCGCGTTTTAGCACAGTAGAAGAGTTAATATCCACACAAAACTCGCACCAGTTGATCTGGGAAACACGGACAGTTATTAGAGCTCTTAGCTGAGAGTCTATGGGTGATTTCTTGCGGTCAAGCGCACCGAATAATGTCGCAACTCCAATGAAAAGTCGCGGGACACGTCCCCAGACCTTCGCCGGCTCAAGTTCTGCCCCATATTTCCGCCTCTGGTTGAGGAAAAACAGTTTTAAGTACCACGGATATTTGTTGTCGGGTTTTGATTTAATTTTTGACATGCTGTAAACCTTTCAGAAAGTATTACCATAGAGATCAATGAATTATTAAAAAATTTTTCTATTAGCGTTTTCATCGACCTCTGCGGTTAAATTCTCATTTCATTTTAAGTTGTTCTACCGGCTTTCCATTTAAAATATGCTTTTCAATAATCTCCCAGGCATCTTCTACCGAGGGGATAGTGTACCATATTCCTTCAGGATATATCACCACGGAAGGACCTTTAGAGCACGCAGAGAGACATTTTGTGGCTGTAACTTTAACCTCATTTTTTAATCCTTTTTCATGGATGGTTCCTTTCAGGTAGTCCAGAATACTTTCAGAGTTTTTCCCTTTGCAACAGCCTTTAGGATTATCAGGAGGACGCTCATTCACACAGCAAAAGATATGGTATTTATAATTAAACATATTTTATTATATCAAGTAATTTAATTTTTTGAAATTTATGTTATCGTAAAACTTATGATTCCCATCCGAGATCGTAATCCTACCCACTCCTGGCCGATTGTAACTGTGCTTTTAATCATTGGAAATATATACGTCTTTGTTAAACATAATATGAGCATGAACCAGCATCAACTGGCAACCATGTTCAGCACCTATGGAGCTGTTCCAAAACAAATTTTATCTCCGGAAAACATTGATCATCTAAAAGTAGGAATAGTTTCCCTTTTTACGTCCATGTTTCTCCACGGGGGAATACTGCATGTAGGCGGTAATATGTTGTACCTCTGGATTTTCGGCGACAATGTGGAAGATCGGTTAGGGCATCTGCGTTTCTTTTTTTTCTATATTTTTTGTGGACTGGGAGCAGCCATGACTCATATTATTTTAATGGGTCAGTCAACTATACCAATGGTTGGGGCGAGCGGCGCTATCTCCGGCGTGCTCGGAGCTTACCTGATAGCGTTCCCGCGTGTACGGGTTCTCACTATTATTCCAATCTTTATTTTTATAAAATTGGCGGAACTGCCCGCTATTGTAGTGCTTGGATTCTGGTTTGTAATACAATTCCTGAACGGCTATTATTCGCTGCAACACATGGGAGCAGTAAATGCTGCAGGAGTGGCCTGGTTTTCACACGTTGGAGGATTTCTACTGGGAGTATTGGGAATTCTGATGTTAAAAAAAAGAATGAAAAAGTAGGGAGGGTTATTTTATTACGAGGCAGATTTAATCATTGCTCCCATTGTTTCCACAGCATTATACTGTGTTCCTTTCCAGAAAAATTCACCACCAGGGCGCAGAATCGCGAAATAAGGAAGGCCTGTTTTTAATTCCCGGTGTGCCGGATCTTCTCTAAATGTTTTAAATATCGGATCGGTGTCATATATCTTGACAAGAATGGCGTTTTGAAGAACCCGGTTGAGTTTTTCGTTTTTTACAGAGAGCTTCTCAAACTCCAAGCAATTTGCGCACCAGTACGCGAAGAAATCTATAAAGATCGGTTTATTTTCTTTGAGAGCCACTTTTTTTGCCCCTTCAAAATCACGATACCATTCGAGGTTTTCATGTTTTTCAATTTCAACGCCATTTTTTGTAAGAGTTGTATCTATCGCCGAAATACTAGCAGCTTCTTTTTTTATTGTGATTATCCCGGCTTGTGATAATCCGTAATACATAAAATAGAACGCCGGTAAGAGCAGAAAAAAAGCAATCCCTTTTTTTATCCTGTTCTTTTCTGTGCGAAGGAGGCCTAAATAAATAGATAAAATGACGGCTGCAATTCCCGCAAGGATGGCGTAGGCTGCCTGGTTATTGATTTGAGCGGTCTTTATTCCTTTCATGAAGTAAAGCCAAGCTATATAGAGAATTATTAATCCGAGTGCATATTTCACATAATTCATCCATGTTCCTGCCTTTGGCATGCGGTTGCTTAAAAGTCCAACAAGAAGAAGCGGTACCCCTATTCCTATTCCAAATCCTCCCATCATTAATCCTCCCTGTCCGGCAATAAGCGATTTTTTTATAAAAGAAGCTTCGCCGCCCGATAAGGCCAGAGTCGCATTTGCCTCTGCAATTCTATCTGCAACTTGCAGGAGAAGGGTAAAAACAACCGGTCCAACGCAGGGAGAAATAATTAAGCCTGCGATCATGCCCATAAGAAAAGTGCTGAAGAGCCCGTTTTTTTTGCCTATCCTATTGGATACCTGCGAGATAAAATCCTCACCACCGATCGTAAAATCAAAAAAACCTAACATTGCAAAACCAAAAAATCCAAATGAAATTGCAAAAAAAATATTAGTAACAGGGCTTTGCATAACAGCATTGAAAGCGCCTCCAGTCATTCCGGCCCCATACCCGAGGATAATGTAAAGACATATGATCCCGAGAAAATATGATAAAGAATGATATATTCCCTTTTGCCTGTTAGAGCCCCCACGTTCCATTATGATGGCGGAGGTGATAGGAATCATTGGGTAAACACATGGGGTTCCGGCCGCTAAAAGACCGGCTAAAAAAATAAAGATAAAAGCCATTACTACATTTTGCGAATACTTTTTATAAAGAGCAGAAACTTTCCCTGTAAATCCCTCTCCTTCAGTGAAAATAAGTGAGCTTTGAGCCGGAGTATCAAGAGTGTCCAGAGGCAAGGTGGGTGGAGACATAATAATTCCAGCTTCGGAAGTCTGTTTAGTAATTTCACTTTTTATTATTAAAGGTATTTCATCTGTCTGTGGTAGGTAGCATATTTTTGTAATGTCGTTACAGATTTGAGATTTCGCTTTGATCGGAGGGATAATGAATTCACGTCCTTTTACGCGACTAAGAGTAAATTTAAATTCCCCTCCTCCGCGCAAAACCGTGGCGTCGAATTCCTTATCATGCATCCCCTTTGGGCTTGATACAAGTGAGACTTTGTATCCGGCAGACTCTACTCCTGAAAAATCAAAACTTAAAGGAATGAATAACCCTTTATCCCCACTACCAAGATAGGCGTGATGGTCTTTTGGAACTGTAACGCGGATTGAAAATTCCCCTGCGGCGTCTTTGGTAGCTGATAAATAAGGACCTGAGAGAGAATATTCAACCGAGGGAATATCCTCCTGAAAAAATAGATCCTGTTCAGAGGCGCTTGTCTCAATTCCATGTGCAGGCGGCTTAGATAACAAGAAAGTGAATATAAAACCGAAGGCTATTAAATAGAAAGTATTTTTTTTGAATGAAATGAAAAATTTCATTGCGCAAAATAATAGTTTTTAGAATTAGATCGATTATGGAATAATTATAGCATATGCAGTAAAAAGAAAAGAAAAATATTCGCTTTTCTATACCTCTTTCATTCTCCTTTCCTTTGGTTCAAATTTATTTTTAGCTACGGTTGCACCGCGTTATCTAATCTCCTTGATAAATTCTTTTATCTCTGATATTTTGACCTGATAGAGACTTCTATAAAGCATGAATATTAATTCAACAAAACTTCAGTACACATTTGGTTTCGTTTTTTATACCGCCTACCAGCTTATATTTTATAAACATGGACTCAATCTATGGGACGAAGGCGCTCTTGCCTACGGAGCTTTACGGTTTCTCAATGGAGAAATTCCTTTAGTGGATTTTGGATTTGATGGATATCCACCTGGACGCTATTTCCTTGCAGCCTCATTTTTTAAAATATTCGGAGTTAATCTCACTTCCTTACGTCTATTGTTTGTCATTCTGACTTCAATTATGGCCATTTTGTTCTACCACATTTCTAAAAACATCATGGATAAGAATTTTGCTGTTATTTCCACATTGTTGCTTCTTTCCGCTCCTTCTATGTATTACAACCGTTTATTCCCCATTTGTACCGTAATTAATATTTATTTTATCAGCCGTTACATAAATTCTGCGAGAAAATTTGACTTCGCTTTGTCAATTCTTGCCGCATTGCTGACGCTTTTGTTCAAAACTGAAATTGGGGCAGTTTCCATCTTTATTTTAATACTTGTTTTAATACTACAAACCATTCACGATCACAAAAAATATTCTTTTAATTTTAAAGAATTACATTTTAATTACAAAATACTGATGTCCATGATAGTTTTTTTTGCAGTGGCATCCATCGTGGTCGCGATTTCGATTAATTTGCCTGCAAAAGCTTACAAATTTGTTTTCCAAATGTCCTCGATTTGGGGAAATCCTTTCCCATCAATTCTGTCGACTTCCGGAATGGAGTTTCCTTCTTTTAAAGAGTTTTTTGATATCTCCCTTTTCTACCTGCCAATAATTGTGTATACCGCAACCGTTATTCTATTATTCAAAAGAAAGCTGTTTTCTGATCAAAAAATATTTCTCAATAAATCCAACATGCAGATTTTTGTTCTATTGTTATTTGGAATTGGTACGTATGGATTGGTTTTATGGAGAGTCGGTTTTGACAATTTATTAAGAGTTCTTCCTGTTTTTTATATTCTCCTTTGTTATTTCTTATGTTTATTTTACAGAAAAATCGGCGGCGGAATTTATATGGATTGGTTAGGTTCAAAAAGTGCTATAAGAAATTTTGTTGTATCAATCCCAATTTTATTGTTTCCCGCTTTGTTTATAGTTAATTTTAATTTTCATCATGGGTTTTACGCCGGTTCTATTGGAGAGTTGAGAAATAATCATATTTATATTAATCTTAATAGAGCCCGCATTTTTGCTCACCCAATGGAAGCAATATGGATTGAAGATATAGTATCTTACATTAAGCAGACAACAACAGAGGACGAACCTATTTTTGCGTTACCTTTAAATCCTATCTGGTATTTTCTTTCAGAAAGAAAAAATCCAACCGCATACGATTGGGTTCTACCACAAACTATTAAGGTGTTGGATAAAGAGCAAAACATTGTTGATCAACTTAAAAATAATATACCCAAACTAATTATTTATGCCGACATCGCTATAGACGGTAAAGAAGAGAGAAGACTGTCAAACTATGCACCAAAAGTTTTTGAATTTATTTTAAAAAATTATAAATTAGAAAAAATTGTAGGCCCTTTTCAAATATTAAAAGTAGAGGACTCGTAATGGATATACAGCGATATAAATTTTTATTATTTTTCCCCTTTTATGTCCAAAATTTTTTAACAAAGAGAGGAGTCATGAGAAAAATCAATTTAATTATTAGCACATTTTTGGTTAGCCTTTTATTGTTATCAGTAAGCGCGTCTATTGTCATAGGTTCCGAAAACAAAGATACTTTACTGAAAGAGGCTCAGATATTATATAAAGCTGGTTCTCGATATGTAGACGCCCGTCGTCAGAATCAATGGAAAATTATTTATTCATTTCAACATCCCGAATATCAAAAAACCATTTCTTTTGAAGAATTTAAATATTTTTCAGGGCATGTGGCGATAAATTACCGGAAGGATAGAAGTTTTAAGCGCAATGTTAGTGGGTATCCGCTGTATCCATCTGTGGAAGATATTAAAAGGAATCCAATAAAAAAAGACCCTTTTTTGGGGGTGCCTTTGCCGTCACTTTATAGATTTATTCCAAGTCTAGGGATTAATATTAGCAGCCATAAGTTTGAAAAAGTTTACCTGGATGACAGCGGAACTCTAGGAAAAGTAGCAATCAAGTTGAATGTTATTGAGACTCCCGCTACTGCTAGGTTTAAAATACACAGAAATATCCAGTACATCGATTACTGGGAAAAAAATAATGGTAAATGGGTTTTAGCTGTTATGAAGCGGTTCTCCACGCTTCATGTATCTGGAGCGGTCACGAGAGAACATCCTGTTCCAAGCAATGTGTCCCGCTGGGATAAAGCACATTTTACAGAATTTAAGCCAGAGGATTTTAAATAATATGACTCCAGAACTTCTTCCTTTCCATCAGGCCTCTATTGGCGAAGAAGAGGTTAAAGAAATAATTCAAACTCTTAATTCAGGATGGCTGACTACCGGCCAAAAAACCAGGCTTTTTGAAAAAACTTTTGCCGATTATATAGGCTGCAAACATGCAATCGGACTAAATTCCTGTACTTCCGGCCTTCATCTTTCTTTGGTTGTTTCAGGCGTTTCTTCCGGTGATGAAGTTATTACTTCCCCTATCACTTTCCCCGCTACAACCAACGTCATTGTCCATCAAAATGCAAAACCTGTTTTTGTAGATGTAGAACCTGAAACGTTAAATATAAATTGCTCGGAAATTGAGTCTAAAATCAATGACAGCACTAAAGCTATCCTGCCAGTCCATTTTGCGGGCCATCCTTGCGACATGGATACCATAATATCGCTGGCTCAAAAACATAATTTAACTGTTATTGAAGACGCGGCACATGCTCTTGAATCAAAATATCACGGAAATAAAATAGGCGCTATTGGTAATTTCACTGCATTCAGTTTTTACGCGACAAAAAATATTACCACTGGTGAAGGGGGAATGTTAACAACTAATGACGATCATTATGCTGATAAACTGCGTATCCTGAGCCTGCATGGAATAAGCAAAAACGCGTGGAAACGATATGGCAAAGAGGGATTTCAACACTGGGAACTTCTTATGCCCGGCTATAAGTATAACATGTTTGACGTGCAGGCATCTCTCGGAATTCATCAAATAAAAAAGGTGGAATCCTTTTTAAACAGACGTGTGCAAATAGTTAAAAAATACAATGACGCTTTTGAAAAAACAGAAGAAATTCAGTTGCTAAAACCAGAATCAAATATTAAACACGCCCATCATTTATATGTTATAGTTATTAAAACAGAGAATTTAAAGGTTTCAAGGGACAAAGTCCTAAACGAGATCCAAAAAAGAGGTATAGGGGTAGCTGTTCATTTCCGTTCATTGCACCTCCAGCCTTTTTTCAAGCAGCATTTTAATTACAAAAAAGGGATGTTTCCTCAAGCCGAATATCTCTCTGACAGAGTTATTTCCCTCCCCCTCTATCCTAAAATGACCGATGAAGATGTCTCAAGGGTTATTGAAACAGTCCTTGGTGTACTGCATTCTTTTCGGCAATAGCAAATAAGCCCGCGAAATACACGAAAACAAACAAAAAGATAAATTTATTTCTCGAATTTTTGGTGTGTTTCGTGGGCAACAATAGGCTGCGTCTATTTTTTAGTTCGCCGTAGGCATTAAATTCCAATTTTAAAAGTATCCGATATAGTGAGCATGAATAATATTTTTTTGTGGTTTTTATAGTTTTTGGAAGAACTCATATGTTTTGTTTCGCCTTTCAGGCCGCTAAGTACCGACAGCTGAAGGATTATTATTATCCTGCTGTAAAATAATAAACTCTCTAAAGAAGTTCCAAATTTTCAAATTTGCTCAAATACTGTTTATTAGGTATATTGGATTACTGCTATGCCTCATATAATTATTTAAAGTTATTATCCAGAGTATATTAAGTAGCGACTATGCAATATGAAGCTGTAATAGGTTTGGAAGTTCATGCTCAGCTTAAGACCAAATCGAAAATATTTTGTTTCTGCAGCACTCAATTCGGTTCAAAGCCGAACCAGAACACTTGCCCTATTTGCCTCGGCATGCCGGGCGTACTGCCGATTTTAAATCGAGAAGTAGTAGCCTTTACCATAAAAATGGGGCTTGCTACAAATTGCTCTATAGCTTCCTTTTGTCGCTTTGCCAGGAAAAATTATTTTTACCCTGACCTTCCCAAAGGGTATCAGATTTCCCAATTCGAGCTCCCATTATGCCAAAAAGGAAACGTAACTATTAATCTAAACGAGAACACAAAAAAAATAGGTATAACACGCATTCACATGGAAGAAGACGCCGGAAAATTAATCCATGGTGAAAACCTCGGACAACCTGACAGCAGCTATGTAGACTTTAACCGTACCAGTCTTCCCTTAATCGAAATAGTCAGCGAGCCTGATATAAGATCATCAGAAGAAGCGAGAGAATACCTTCTTAAGCTAAAAGCAACCCTTGAATATCTTAATATCTGCGATTGCAATATGGAAGAGGGGAGTCTCCGTTGCGACGCTAATATTTCTCTCCGTCCTGAAGGAGAAGAAAAACTTGGAACCAAAACAGAACTTAAAAATATGAACTCATTCAGAAATGTTCAGAGGGCTATTGAATACGAGATTAAGCGGCAGACCCATATTTTAGATAATGATGAAAAGGTGATTCAGCAAACCCGACTATGGGATACAGGTAAAAATGAGACAATTCTCATGCGTACTAAGGAAGAAGCTCATGATTACAGGTATTTCCCTGATCCGGATTTAGTGCCCATTGTCGTAAATGATGAATGGATAGAAAAAATCAGGAAAGACCTTCCTGAATTACCGGATGAAAAAAGAAAACGATTTGTGAAGCAATATAGAATTCCTGAATATGACGCTGGTGTTTTAACTTCCAGTCGCCCATTGGCAGACTATTACGAGCAATGCGTAGAGATGTTTCCTCAGCCAAAAACAACTTCCAATTGGATCATGGGAGATATCCTCAGGGCATTAAAGACAGACGATAAAGAGATAATGGATTGTCCTGTTACCCCGAAACATTTGACTGATATGCTTAAAATGATTGATGATAAAACTATCAGTAGTAAAATAGCCAAAACAGTTTTCGAGGAGATGTACAGTTCTGGCATACCGCCGGTGGAAATTGTAAAGAAGAAAGGTCTTGTCCAGATATCCGACGAGGATTCGATCTTAAGAATTATTCAGGATATTTTAAACAAAAACAAGGCTGAGGTTGAGGCTTATCAAAATGGAAAAACCAAACTTCTGGGATTTTTTGTAGGGCAGGTGATGAAAGCGACGCAGGGCAAGGCCAATCCTGCCCTGGTTAATACGCTGCTTAAAAAAAACCTGTAACAGTTTTAGGGGGTGGGAGTTCGTAGAGGTATCAGTGATATTTTTTATACGTTCCTGACCCCTGGTCTCCGATCCCTGAACCCTTTTTATTGACCACAGCATTCTCTGCAGTTAATTAAATATTTAATTATTTTTTTAAAGGATAAAAAATGGAAAAATATCCAAAATTATTTATTAAAGCAAGTGTTTTTTATCTGGTTCTTGGAACTCTAATGGGTGTATTAATGGGAACCCAACTTATAACAAGCGCTGGTTTCAGATTTGTTCATATCCATGTCAACCTGATTGGATTCATGGCTATGTTTATATTTGGTGTTGCTTATCACATTTTACCCAGATTCAACGGGAGACCGGTTCGGTATCCTGACTGGATACCAGTCCAGTATTATTTAATGAATATAGGCCTGGTGGGACTGCTAACTTTTTATATGTTGGGTGGATTATGGGAAGCTGGAATGAAAAGCATTTTACTTGGCTTTTTTTCGGTTGTGACAGGTATATCTGTTATCATGTTCGCAATAAATATTGTATCTGTGCTGACAGAGCCAAAACCGGTAATGACTTCTACTCCTGTCCCGTTACAAGCAGGCAATGAAGAAAAGAAAACGCTTTCATCAATTCCTGTTTCAGTTCCGGCTTCTCAACCCGTGGTCAAAATTCCACAGACGCCGCCATTTCCTGCAGCGTCCGGAATCGGAACCGGCAAGGAAATTAAAAAAGGTGAAACGTGCGATGGGGGAGTTATGATCGGAAAACTGCTCGAGACATATCCTGAAACAAGAAAGGTCTTTGCCAAACATTATGGAGAATCATGCTTTACATGTCCAGGTCAGAAGTATGAAACAGTGGATCAAACAGCGTCCATGCATAGCATGGATGTTAACGTTATTCTAAAAGATATTAATGAAGAGATCGAGAAAGCTTTAAAAGCAAATTGACTAACTGCAGAAAAAATAAACAAGGGTTACAAGCCAATTATTAACGACTAACAGTTATCAACTAAGTTAGGTTGCCCTAAAAAAAGGGTAGCGCTTTAATTTCATTCCCAACTTGACTGGAATTCAAGTGTTCAAAGGTATGCTTCATAGGGCGAATCTGCAAAGCAAAATCTAAAAAAACAGGACTAAACCAACATAAGTTTGAGTATTAATTTAAGGAATTATCAAAGTTATATCCAAAAGTGGATGAATGGAAAATTGGCTACTAAAAGGGAAGAAAAAGTTGATGAAAATCAAGATAGAAAAGGAAGACTATATTCTTGCTTCATTTCTAAAACCACGAAATACATTGCTTAGTTTTTTGTTAGCTAATTTAATGTGACCTCAATCCCTGGTAATTTATAGGGGAGATTTTATGACACCGTGTAAAGACGTCTACTGTCTACCCGTGTGAACTTTATCTTGAAGAAGCTATTTCCCAATACAAAATTCATTAAATATTTTATCTAAAACTTCATCTGAGTAAAACCGTCCCGTTATCTCATTCAAACAATTTAACGCCTTTGAAATATCAAAGGCAATGAATTCTTCAGAAGCCTTTTTCTCGCAAGCGTATTTAGCAGCATTGACATACTTTAATGCCCTGTCTAATAGATTTTTATGGCGCACATTGCAAATTACAGTTTTCCCTGTGTCCAGACCAGCCTGATTATCGGTGATCAATTGCTTTATCCTGTTTTTTAAGTAATTAATTCCAATGTTTTTCTTCGCTGATATTTTTAATATTTTTTCAGAAGCTATTCCGGAAATCTCAGATATTCGTTTTGAATCAACCTGCTGCTGTAAATCGATTTTGTTTAAAACATACAAGCATTCCTTGTTTTTATTGTTGATGGCGTTTATAAGAAAGATGTCTTCTTCAGTTAAGTCCTCTGACGCAGGTATTATTAATAAATTGATATCCGCATTTTCGATTAGCTCGTATGATCTTGCCATCCCTTCGGATTCAATTTCATGGTTGGAACTGCGGATGCCGGCAGTATCAAAAATTTTATACGTCACGCCGTCTAACAAAAGATCTTCTTCAATAAAGTCTCGTGTGGTGCCGTGATAATGTGTAACAATAGAACGATCTTTTTTAAGCAGTAAATTAAACAGGCTTGATTTTCCTGCGTTAGTTCGTCCGGCAATAACCACTTTAATCCCTTCCCTTAAAAGACGCCCACTTTTGTAAGAATCGACCAATGATTCTATTCTTTCTTTTGCATCTATAAGTGTTTTTTTTATTTCATCTAAAGACTGGGTTGGAACATCTTCCTCTAAAAAGTCAATGGACAGTTCCAGCTTTGAAGATACGTCTACAAGAAGGGATCTGATGCTTTTAACCTCATTTGCAACAGAACCGTGCAACTGGCTTACTGTATTAAAAAGACTTGTTTCGGTTTTAGCATTTATAATGTCAATTACAGCTTCCGCCTGAGTGAGGTCAATACGGCCGTTAATAAACGCTCTTTTGGTAAACTCGCCGGGCAAAGCCAAGCGCGCACCCTCTTTTAAGGTCAAATCAAGAACTTTGGACAATACCGCCATCCCACCATGGCAACTGATCTCCACAACATCTTCCTTTGTGTAAGAATTAGGGGCTTTCATTACGGTAACCAGCACTTCATCTATGACTTTTTTTGTAAATGGGTCTATGATTTTTCCGGAATAGACTTTATGAGAGACTGAAAGAGCGTTTTCATTACCGTTATGACTAGCAAAGGTTCTTTTTACTATCTGGAGAGAGAGAGTACCGCTGATCCGGACTATTCCTATGCCCCCCTTTCCTAATGGAGTGGAAATAGCAGAAATAGTATCTTCGGTAAGCATTGAAGTATTTTACTTTATTATCGACACAAAAATCTTTTTATAATATCCCTCACCTTCGCTTTTTGTATTAACATCATTATCATCTTGAAGGCTTTCATGAACGATTTTTCGCTCGTAGGCATTAAGCGGGGGAAGAGAAGATGCCTTTCCTGATTTTTTTGCGCTTTCCGCGGCCATTTGGCCCATTTCGATCAGCTTTTCTTTTCTTTTAGAACGGTAATGGTCAACATCAATTATTATTTTAGGGCTATCCATGTTTTTTGCATAAAGAATTTTATTAACCAGGAACTGCAAAGAATACAGGGTCTCGCCTTTTTCCCCTATAATTCTTCCCGCTTCATCGGTGCTGATATTCAAAATAATATTTTCTTTTTCATCTACGTCTTGCACTATAGTTGCTTTACAGTCCATCATTGAAAGCAGTTTATTCAATATTTCAGTAGGCTCCTGCTTTTTCGCATCTGCTTCCGTGGATACGCCATTTTCATCTTCTTTGTTAGCTTTTGATTTAAAAAACCAGCCCATATAAAACCTCCTTTTTTCTAAAAATCCATAAAGCGGCAAGTTGCCGCAGCCAAATAGGGCTTCCGCCTTGGAGAACCATCAAAAAAACTTCTTTAAAAAAAAAGTTTTTACAGTGTAATGGTATAATGCTGAATACAAAAATAAATTTCTATCAACGCATAAAAATTGAAGCTCTCCGCAGCAAGCTGCGAGAAATGCACTCGCTAAACACTTTCAGAAAAACAGATTCCCGTTGGAGTTTATTCCTGCAAAAGCAGGAACCTAAACGGTAATCTATTTCCATCAACTATTTTTTAACAGCAGCATAATGATTCATGTAATATTGCTGCGCTATGGTCAAAACGTTGTTTACTAACCAATAGATAACCAGGCCAACTGGGAAATTTAAAAACATAAAAGTAAAAATCAGAGGCAGGAACTGCATCATTTTTGCCTGCAACGGATCCCCCATGGTTGGAGTCATTTTCTGCTGAATAAACATTGAGGCGCCCATCAAAATTGGAGTAACGTAATAAGGGTCTTTTTCAGATAGGTCCTGTATCCACAGCATAAAAGGCGCTCCCCGGAGTTCAATAGAGACCAGCAAAGCATTATAAAGCGCGATAAAAACAGGTATCTGTAAAAGCATGGGCATGCAGCCGCCTAAAGGATTAACCTTGTGCTCTTTATAAATCCTCATCATCTCTTGATTTAACATTGCCTTGTCGTCTTTATATCTTTCCTGAATGATCTTAATATACGGCTGAACCTTCTTCATCTCATTCATAGATCTAAAACTTTTCTGGCTCAAAGGAAAGAAAATGATTTTAATAAGAACAGTAATCAAAATAATTGCAACCCCGTAATTATGGGTATAGCTGTAAATAAACCGGAGAACTTTCATGAGTGGTTTCACCAGCCAGATAAATTTATTCCCAAACCATCCATAATCTACAGCCTCCTCAAGATGCACATTATAAGATTTTAAAATATTTTCTTCTTTGGGTCCGGCAAATAAAGTGACGTTGCCGCTCATTGAGTTGTTGGAATTATTAATTAACTGTAACCCTACCGAAAGTTTATCATTTGGATTTTTACCGATTCTGCCGCCGTTAATTCCGTTTTTAGGGATCAGCGCTGACGTAAAATACTTATTCTGAAGGCATACCCAACTTAAGTTACCGGAAAAAATAAATTCCCTGTCGAAATCATCCGGGTCGTGTTTAATTACCTGGTTGTTTAAGTAAGATATGGGACCCGTAAAAACGTATAAATCTTTCTCATCTTCGTTCCCAAACCCCGGCCCCCAGTTTAAGTAATATTTTTTATCAGCCAGGTTTCCACTTCGATCAGTTATATATGCATCAAAATCAATCTGATACCGGTCATAATAAAAAGTAAAATCCTTTTTAACTTTTATGCCGGACGGGGTTTCTAACATGAAAGAAACAGTTTTTTCAGGAGAAAATTCTGATAATGTAATGGACTCCGCGTTTGTCTGATAAACACTTAAATTTACCACGTCCATTGTACGGGTATCAAAGGTACTCAAGTATGGCGGCCTTATGGAATCCTGAATTTGATCAACGATTTCTAGGAGCTCCTTTTTTTTGTTTAAATACTTTTTCAACTTTAAGTTTTTAAAAGACGCACCCTCATTAGTAATGACAATTTTATATAAGTCTGTTTCTATAAAAATATCTTTCGTTTCTGCTGATCTGACAATTTCTACATCAGAAACAGTCGGGACTTCTTTTTCTTGCGGCTGCTCCATTTCCTCTTTTAACGGTAATTGCGGGACAACTCTTTGTTTTTCAAAGCTCTTCTTCCCACCTTCTTTCGGCTGGATTCTTGCGATGTCTTGAGCTTCTTTCTTGCCGATATAAACCCCCCATGCCACAAAAATAGCGAAGGACAGTGCAATAGCTAAAAGTAACCTGAGTTGTTCCATGATAAGCTGTTTACTTCTTCTCTTCTTTTAAAATTATTGGATCATAGCCACCCTCATGAAAAGGGTGACATTTGAAAATTCTTTTAATGGCATACAGCAGTCCTTTGCCAAATCCAAATTCGTTAATTGCTTCCAGGGTATACTCGGAGCAAGTAGGGTAAAAGCGACATGATGGAGGCAAAACCGGCGATAGAATATATTGATAAATTTTTATAAGGACTGCTGATACTTTTTTTAGCATTTATTCCTGATATTTCCGCAAAGCAGTAAAAAAAGATTCTCGTAAAAACTTAAAGTCAACTAATCCTGTACCTTGGCCAACAACAAACAGAATATCTCTCATATCTTCAAAATCATTTTTGCCAACCCTGAAAATCTCCCGCACCCATCTTTTTATTTTATTTCTATAAAACGCTTTGCCAGCTTTTTTATAAACGATGATACCAATCCGGGAATATTCCATGCTCTGCTTGAGGATGTATATTTTGAGGGGACCTTGGTTGAAGCGTAAATGCTTCTTTTTTTTTATCCGCTTAAACTCAGATGAGGTTTTAAGTCTTTCATGTCTAGGGAAACGATTATTTTTCAATTTCAAACAGCTAATCTTTTTCTGCCTCTTGCTCTCCTCCTTCGCAGGACCGCTTTACCCCCTGTGGAACTCATTCGCGCCATAAATCCGTGAGTTCTTTTCCGCTTAATAACGCTTGGTTGATAAGTTCTTTTCAAAAATCTCTCCTGATAAAAAAAACCAGATTAATCAAATTGATAAAAACTGTTTAATAAATTAAGTATGTCTTTTCTTAACCTAAACTGTTTATGTTAACAAGATGGAATAGTACTGTCAAGGTTATTTACAACAAGTATATACCATTGCCCCTATTCCCCGCACTATATTTCAACATTAAAAACCCCTTTTAACGTAAATCCAGCGACGATTTATAAGATAAAAAACACTATGATCCAGTGCGTCTTCCATCCAAAAAATCTTATTTTATTGGAAGGATAATTTATCGCTATTTCTTTCATCAATGAATTTTTGCTAAAAGGCTTTTCTCCCGGATTTAAAAGAATATCCCAGAAGTTTAAAACTACCTTACGGGGCTATACCTGTTTAAATTGTTTTTCTGAAGCAATAATTCTTTTTTGAAATGTATCACCTGAGGCTTTAATTTTTACGGTATGTGCGCCCAGCTCTTTTACCCTGACCCTCCAATTTACTTCTCTTGATTCTGAAATCCTGAGTGGCGGAGTTTCTATGACTATTCCATAATCCACTTCGATTTCCACATTTGATAAACTACCGGTTTTTTGATCTGACAACTTAATGGACAAAACAGCGGCTTCTCCCATCTTCAGCGGTCGGTAGCCAAACCAGAAATTCGGATGAATAAGCATAAATACCATTGGAAGGATTGAGAAAAGCAGGGGTCTTATAAGATGTTTTATATATTTCGCGTTATAAAGCAATACTTTCATGAACGCGGACATCAAAATAGCCCGATTATCATTAAAAATGCGCATTCCCATTAAGTGAGCTTTTATTTTTTGTTTCTCTTTTTTTATCTCTTTCTAATTGGAAGTATACCTGAATGCCAAAAGCATAAGGACTCCTGTCAGTACAGAAATAAAGAACAAAGGGCAAAAAGGATTGAGAGATTGAAAAGGAAAAAACAAGATACTAAAAAATTTATTTGAGATAAAATTGAAATAATGCATTTAAAGATAACCAAGCCCCTTTAGCCGCTTAGAAATCTCCTCTTCATCTTCATCAGATATGGATTCTTTATCTTTTAGTTCTTGTTCCAGGGTATGGGCAATAAACTCATCTACAGAGCTGTACCCTAGTTTTTCAGCGACCTGTTTACATCTTTCCAGCAAACCTTTTTCTAATTTAATCTTATTTCCAAACATTTATTTAACCTCCTTCCCCCTCCCCTTTAGTCTCCCTAACAAGAGGGAATTAAGGGGGGGGGGAATCCATTTTCCCAGTTGCTGATTGTTAACTGTTAATTGTTAAATACCCGCATTCCAACCATCCACTCCTGTTTAGGAATACCAAACTCAGCTAAAATTGTCGGCGCAATATCATATAAAGTCGGGTTAGCAGTTTGGATTTTTTTAGAAGGGTCAACCCCTGTCATCAATGAAAACCAGGCAACAGGAGAAATTGGCGAATTACTTGAGGACAAGGGCAGAAATGTTCCCTCTTCCTTTAATCTCTGAAAAGTTGGAAGTTTCCCACTTTCCATGAACTTTCTTGCCGGTTTAGGGTCCGTGCCATCTAAACCGACAACCACCACCCTTTTGACTTCACTTTTTATTTTATTTCGTCTTATCTTCCAGACTGATGCTTTAAAAGCAAACCGAAATGGCCAGGAAATAAAGTAAAAAATAGCCAAAACAAATGTGATGAAAAGAATAAAAAAGGAAGATATAAAAGCAAAGCCCGCTCCCGGGCCAATATATGCCTCAACATTGTCTGCAAAGCTTAACAACAGTGTTATAAAAAAAAGTAAATTAAAAAAAAATATTTTGCTCACGGCGCTTAGCATTCTTCAGACAATAATAATGGACAAAGATTTTACAACACTCTACTATATAAATTCCACTGACTCATTAGAAAAAAACAACTCCAGTTTAGAAAGTTTATCAAATACCGGGTATTATTATATCTAAATTATTATTGTCTTATTCGAGGAATGAGATAATAACCTTGGCCTTTAGGCTAAAACATTAGTCTGACTCTTAGTAACAAACAGGAATCAAAGGTTCAAGGATTCGAGGGGCATGGTTTGGCAGGTTCACCATGACAAAGAGAGTGTTACCCTTAGCCACAACGTGTCACCCTGAACTTGCCGAAGGGTAAATTCTTGACCTTTGATCCATCGGTTTTAGTCGATTGTAGCTGACTTAACTCATTTTCCCGCTTAAATTATGAATAAGAAAATAATAACAATTGTTTCAGGCCTACCCCGATCCGGGACTTCCATGATGATGAGGATACTGGAAGCAGGGGGTATGAGAATCCTGAAAGACGAAATAAGAAAAGCCGATGAAGACAACCCCGCAGGATATTATGAATTTGAAAAAGTAAAGGAGCTTAAAAAGGATCCTTCATGGTTAGAGAATGCTAAAGGAAAAGCAGTTAAAATTATTTCCTCTCTTCTCGAACACTTACCTGAAAGATATATCTATAAGATAATTTTTATACATCGGAATATGGAGGAAATCCTAGACTCCCAAAGACAGATGCTCATCAGAAGAGGAGAAGCAACCAATGAAGTAAGCGACGAAAAAGTGGGGAAAATGTTTTTAAAGCATTTAAAAAAAATAGAAGAGAGATTAAACAAGCAATCAAACATGGATGTTCTAACCGTCCACTACAATGAAATTTTAAAAGAGCCTGCCAAACATGGTGAAATAATTAACCGGTTTTTGGGAAATACCCTCAATACAAAAAACATGACAGACGTTATTGATCAAACCTTATATCGTCAGCGTGGCAAGATCTGACTACCCATTTTTTTTATATGCTCTTTAAGCTAGTTGAAATCTACACATACCAGCTTCCCTTAACTTGACTTAACATATTGATTATGCTATTCGTATTATTGTTTTCTACTAATATCATCATTTTCCGACAAGTCGTATGAGTGAAATTACCTCAAATATAAGAAGAGTGAAGCAAGCCATAAGGCGTGCGGCTGAAAAAGCAGGAAGAAAACAAGATGATATTAAACTGATAGCAATATCAAAAACGGTTGAAACAATCAAAATAAAAGAGGCTATTAACGCGGGTTTGACCATATTCGGTGAAAATCGCATACAGGAAGCTCAAAAAAAAAAGCCGAACTGCCTGCATCCATTCAGTGGCATCTGGTTGGACATCTGCAATCTAACAAGGTTAAATACATATTTGATCTGTTCGACTTAATCCATTCTGTTGATAGCCTTCCGTTAGCAGACGAAATTCAAAAAAGAGCCGAACGCGTAGGAAAAACTGTTAATATTTTAATTCAAATCAATACTTCTGGAGAAGAAACTAAATTTGGAGTGCCTTTTGATAAAGCGGCCTCTGTTGTTAGAGAAACAAGTAAGTTTAAAAACCTGAACGTGATGGGATTAATGACGATGCCTCCTTATTCAAAAAATCCTGAAGATTCAAGAGTTTTTTATAAAAAACTAAAATCTGTTAAAATAGAATTTGAAAAAGAAAACCTAAATCTTCCGGAACTGTCAATGGGGATGTCAAATGATTATGAAGTAGCCATAGAAGAAGGGGCCACTCTAATCCGAGTCGGTACTGCGATTTTTGGTGCCAGATCGTAAACCATTAATTTAGCTTTGCCCCGCTTAGCGTGGCTTCACAGATTCGCCCTATGAAGAGTACCTGCGAAGACTTGAATTCGCTAATTACACTAATTTCAAAGCTTAGTTTTTAATTAATATGTTAAAAGATAAAAAAATTGCTTTTATAGGTTCCGGCAATATGGCAGAAGCTTTGATCAGCAGCTTAATTGATTCTTCTGTTTTTAATCCAGATGACATTTTATGCTCGGATATCAGTAAAAAGCGATTAGAATATGTCCAAAATAACTATACTATTCATGCGTCATCGGATAATATTGATGTAGTGCAAAAAGCCGATATTATTATTTTGTCCGTAAAACCACAGATAATCCTTAAAGTATTAGATCAAATTTCCGAAACAGTGGATAGCTCCAAATTGATTATTTCTATTGCTGCCGGCGTTAGTCTTGAGATAATTCAAAAGGTTCTGAGCAGAGAAGGCGCTAAAACATGCCGCTTAATTAGAGCGATGCCCAACACTCCTGCTCTGGTCCAGACCGGCGCGACAGCCCTGACCAAAGGAGCATATGCCTCTGAAAACGACTTAAAATCGGCCTTTGAAATATTTAGCGCAGTGGGAAAAACTGTAGAGATTAATGAAGATTTGATGGATGCGGTAACCGGCTTGAGCGGAAGCGGTCCTGCTTATGTTTTCTTAATTATAGACGCCCTGGCAGATGCCGGGGTAAAAGTAGGACTTCCAAAAGATATTTCCATGGCGCTTTCAATTCAAACCGTTTTGGGGGCAGCTAGGCTCGCTTCTGAAAGCGGAGACCCTCCGGCAAAATTGAAAGATATGGTTACCTCCCCCGGTGGCACCACCATTGCCGGAATTAATTCTCTTGAAAAGGGAAACCTTAAGACTGTTTTGATTAATGCCGTGGAAGCGGCTACGCAGAGATCCAGAGAGCTGGGGTCAATACAAAAAAAGAACGCCGGTTTAATTTGAGCGGTAACTCTATTTGATTATCGGCCATCCATGGCCTTAACCCTTCGGGCGGCTTTCCTTCGGAAACCGTCCAATTCGGTTTTCCTTACCGATTTGTGGTTGTGCCCCCTTGGCCGACTCTGAGGTTAACATTAATAAAAAAGGAGAAAAATGTTTTTAATAGGAAATGTTTTGGAGGGCATTGCAGTAGCCCTTAATATGGCACTCTATTTATATATGTGGATTATCATTATCCGTGCCTTGATAACATGGGTTAATCCCGATCCCTACAATCCTATTGTCCAGTTTTTATATAGGGTAACTGACCCGATGCTCTATCAAATCAGAAAAGCGCTGCCCATTTCAGGAGCAGGGATTGATTTTTCTCCCATTATTGCGATTTTGATAATCTATTTTTTACAGTATGCTCTTGTAGAGAGTTTAAGAGATATTGCGATGCGTTTACAATAGGAGAGGTTTGGTAAAAATGAGATTCTCTGTGGATGATATCCGAAATCAAAGATTTAAAACCAAATTCGGCGGACTTGATAAAAACGACGTAATGACGTACCTTCAGCTTGTGGCAGATGATTTCGAAGCTTTTCAGAAGGAAGCCGCGCAGCTTAGAGATCAACTGAAAAAGAAGGACAAAACCATTAAAATATATAAAGACAGGGAAGAAAAAATAAAGTGTTTGTTTAAAACCCTCTGCAAAGAAAAAGGCATCTCGCTTAATGAACTCTCTTATAAAGACTCAGTTAATGAAAACCCTGTTAAAAAAGACGAGAAGATAATTCGGAACTCCCTCGACCACGCAAAAGAAACTAATAAAATTACGAAAAAAGGAGCTGAGGAGATGCAAAAGGAAATCTTATTTTTAGAAAAACAATTTTTAGAAAAACATAAAGAAGTCTGATCAAAAGCTTAATATTCTAAACAACAACTTTTAAAAATCGTGGCTATCATAGTTGAGGAGGTAAAAGGCAGCATTACTATTTCTGTCAGGGTTCAACCCCGATCATCAAAAAATGAAATAATTGGAATACAGTCTGACAAATTAAAAGTCAGGTTAACCTCTCCTCCGGTTGAAAACGCTTCTAATCAGCTTTGCATAAAATTATTTTCCAAATGGCTGGGCATCAATAAATCAAAAATCCAGATTATCAGCGGGTTAAAAAACCGGAACAAAAAGATAAAAATTGATGGAATAAATAAAAGTAAATTTGATCTTTTTATAAAGAATTATGGTCCACCACAGAGGCCGCAAAGTACTCAGAGAAAAAAATAATGCTCCTTCGTCAAAACCTGTCTTGAGTACTTCGACAAGTTCAGCACAAGTTTTATAGAAGGACTCAAGATGATAACAAAATCTGTAATGGGATAACGATACAGATTGTCATGGTGAGCTTGCCGAACCATTACAATCACTGGAGAAATCCAAAATACTTTTTTTAAAAGGGCATAATATAATTGATTAGAACCATAGAATATACAAATGGGATTGTTCGGATGATTGACCAGACGAGATTGCCTGTGGAAGAAATTTACATAGAATGCCTTGATTATAAAAGCGTGTCTGACGCTATACGAAATATGCTGATTCGCGGCGCTCCTGCTATAGGAGTGGCGGCAGCTATGGGAGTATCATTGGGAGCTAATAAAATAAATGCGGACAGTTATAAATCATTCCTTCTTGAATTTCAGCAGATTTGTGAGGAATTAGCCGGGTCCCGTCCAACTGCTGTAAACCTCTTCTGGGCCATAAACAGGATGAAAAAAGTTACGAAAGACAACAACGATAAAACAGTGGATGAAATAAAAAAAATACTCAAGGACGAAGCGATAAAAATATGGAAAGAAGATATAGCCATAAATAAATCCATAGGAAAACATGGACAGGAGTTAATTAAAGACGGTGATACCATTCTTACTCATTGTAACGCGGGAGCTCTGGCAACAGCAGGATATGGTACGGCTCTCGGTGTAATTAGAGCAGCATGGGACGCAGGGAAAAAGATAAATGTATTGGCCAATGAAACACGCCCATTTCTCCAAGGAGCCCGGCTAACAACATGGGAACTGAAAAAAGAAAATATCCCAGTCAAATTAATTACCGACAGTATGGCGGGGCATTTTATGAAGAAAAAAGAAATACAGCTCGTTATTGTCGGTGCGGACCGCATCGCTTCCAATGGAGATGTGGCCAATAAAATCGGGACTTATACCGTAGCGATTTTAGCTAAAGAACATCAAATTCCTTTTTATGTGGCAGCACCATTATCTACCTTAGATATGGCTCTTACTTCAGGTGATCAAATTCCTATTGAAGAACGAAGCCATGAGGAAGTAACCCGTATTAATAATAAAACCATTGCTCCTGAAGGAATTGATGTAGCACACCCAGCCTTTGATGTAACACCAAACAAATGGGTAAACGCCATTGTTACCGAAAAAGGGATCATTAGACCCCCTTTCAAGGAAAACATAAAAAAGCTGTTTTGATAAAATCTTCCTCTCACAAAATTTTTTTTGATATGAGCTAAGCTCAACTTTGCAAGATGAACAGGATTGACTAGGTTTATTTTGGAGTGCAATGCCTCCCCGGCATTAGGTATTAAGCTAACCCCTGCCTTAAGCATTGCGGAACTTTTTCATGGAAATGGTGAGATCAGGAAATTTTTTAAGCAAACGGGTGTCTTCGGTGACACAATAAACTCCAAGTTCTTTTGCAAGAGTAATATATTGTGCGTCATAAGCGCTGATATTTTTTTCTATTGCTAAGGTCAATGCGTTTACCAAATTTGGGTTATGTTCTTTTGGAGCGAACATTTTAATTGCGTTATTCCATAATATATAGCTGTCAGGCACTTCAATCTGTTTTCCACGGGTCAATGTGGCGATAACATTTAGCATTTCATGCTTCCACAAGGCGGGCAGTCTCCAATCTCCATCAATTTTTCTTAAAAGAACAGCGGATTCCCGCTTCGGAGAGTCAGTTAACAAGTAGACGATGGTATTAACGTCTGTGACAATCACTCTCTACCTCTTCGTTTAGCGTCATTGATCCACTTCCTTGAAATAAGGGATTTAAGCCTTACAGGTTGTGGTAGCTCGGCAGGAGTTGATTCCTGTTCAAGAGCTTTCTCAAGGAGAGCTAAAGCCTCTTTTGTCATACTACGATGATGTTGACTGGCGGACTGTTTTAATTTTAAATGCAAATCAGGAGGGACGTTTTTTATTAATAAACCGGGCATGATAAACTCCATTTAATTAATATCGTTTAGATAGTATAATAATATTAAATTGATAGCAATTGGTCAACTCTTTTTATCAACCTAATCTTTGTATAACTATCACAGCCTGCTGCCTTTTCCACAAAACTGATTATTTTATTTGATTTTACAATACCTCCATATTAGTATTGTACACTCCTGTTGGGGAGGGTAATTCTCTTTAATACTTTTCATGTATTTTGTGGAAAATAGTTTTTTATGCGAAGCGATAAGATAAAAAAAGGATTAGAAAGAGCGCCGCACCGCTCACTGCTTTTTGCAACTGGTCTGCCGCGGGAGGAAATGGATAAACCTTTTATAGGTTTAATTTCCAGTTTTACCGACTCCGTGCCCGGGCATATAGGGTTCCGCGATCTTGAGAGGGCAATTGAAAAAGGTGTGCACAGCGGCGGCGGGTATTGTTTTATGTCTTCAGTACCCGGTATTTGTGACGGGATTGCCATGGGGCATCAGGGAATGCATTACTCCCTTCCCTCCCGGGAACTGATCGCGGACATTATTGAATCCGTGGTTGAAGCTACCTGTTTTGACGGACTTGTTTTATTGACGAATTGCGATAAGTTTACCCCCGGTATGCTTATGGCAGCAGCCCGTCTCGATATCCCGGCCGTTGTTGTAACCGCTGGCCCGATGATTTCGGGTAGATATAAAACAAAACGGCTCTCTTTAGTTCGGGACACTTTTGAAGCGGTTGGAAGATGCCAGGCAGGAGAAATTAGCGAGGATGAAGTCTCCAAACTGGAAATGGAAGCCTGCCCGGGACCCGGTTCCTGCCAGGGATTATACACTGCCAATACTATGTCATGTTTGACAGAGTCGATGGGAATGTCTCTTCCCGGTTGTGCCACTGCGTTAGCGGTATCCTCTAAAAAAAGAAGGATCGGTTATGAAAGTGGGTTGAAGATAGTGGATCTGGTCAACAAAGGGATTACTACAAGGCAGATTCTAACGCAAGCTGCTTTTGAAAACGCTATTCGGGTTGATCTGTGTTTAGGCGGTTCTACAAATACTGTTCTACATTTACCGGCTATTGCTCATGAAGCTGGTATTGAATTGGAACTGGAGCTTTTTGATAAATTAGGCAAAGAGTCTCCACAGTTAACAAGTATACGTCCCGGCGGGGAAGACTTTATGGAAGACCTGGAATATGCCGGTGGAATACCCGGAGTACTAAATGTTTTAAAAGATAGGTTAAGTGACAATATTTCAACCAGTGGTAAAAAAATAAAAGAGATTGCACAAAACGGAGAAGTTTTTGATAATGACGTCATCAGACCCCTTAACAATCCATACAAAAAAGAAGGGGGTATCGCTATTCTCAGGGGAAATTTAGCCCCGGATGGCGCAGTAGTGAAGCAGTCGGCTGTAAGCGAGAATGCGCTTAATTTTACCGGCACCGCTAGGGTTTTTAACTCTGAAGAAGAGGGCATGAAAGCCATAATGAAAAAGGAAATTAAAAGCGGAGATGTGGTTGTCATCCGATATGAAGGTCCGAAAGGCGGCCCTGGTATGAGGGAAATGCTGTCTCCTACTGCTGCTATTGCTGGAATGAACTTGTCCGATTCGGTGGCTTTAATTACAGATGGTAGATTTTCCGGGGGCACACGGGGTCCGTGCGTAGGGCATATTTCACCGGAAGCAATGGCGGGCGGTCCTATTGCCCTTATTGAAGAAGGTGATAAAATAAGTATTAACATCCCTGAAAGAAAAATTGATTTATTGATTTCCGATGGTGAGATAAAAAAGCGAAGGGAGGCATGGAAGGCTCCTGAGCCAAAAATAAAAAAAGGTTATTTAGCACGGTATCAGAAACTTGTGACGTCGGCTAATACCGGTGCAGTACTCATGGCATGAAGATAGTGAACGGAAGACAGAGAACAGTGATCAGTTAACAATTGACAATTAATATTAAATGACAAATGATAATTAACCGAAAAAAATCTGTGGTTTCGATATTATGAAAATAACAGGCGCTAAAATTTTTATTGAAAGTTTGTTGAAAGAAGGGGTAGACACCATTTTTGGTTTTCCCGGCGGAGCTGTTCTGCCTATTTATGATGCTTTGTACGACGCGCCGATACGACATATTTTAGTAAGGCATGAGCAGGGCGCAACCCATGCCGCGGACGGTTACGCGCGGGCAACCGGGAAACCGGGAGTTTGCGTGGTTACCTCAGGCCCCGGCGCCACTAACACCGTGACCGGCATCGCGACAGCATATATGGATTCCATACCTATTATTGTTTTTACAGGTCAGGTTCCAACCCCACTTATTGGAAATGACGCTTTTCAGGAAGCGGATATTGTAGGAATAACACGACCGTGCACGAAACATAGTTACCTGGTAAAGGATGTAAGAAATCTGGCAAGGACCATTAAAGAGGCTTTTTATATAGCAACAACAGGAAATCAAGGACCGGTTTTGATAGATCTGCCTAAAGATATTTTGAATGCTGAAACTAAATTTGAATACCCCCACTCCGTGAATATGAGGAGTTACAAACCTACAGTTGAAGGACACATCAGGCAGATTAAGAGAATGGCTGATGAAATTGTGCGTTCAAAAAGACCACTTATTTACGCCGGCGGCGGAGTTATTCTCTCTAACGCGTCAGAAGAACTGGTTGTTCTTTCAAAAACTACTCAAACTCCTGTAACCACTACCCTGATGGGACTAGGCTGTTTCCCATCTGACAGTAAACTATCTCTTGGTATGTGCGGGATGCATGGAACATTCAGATCCAATATGGCTATAACAGAGACCGATCTTCTGATAGCTATTGGCGCGAGGTTTGACGACAGGGTTACCGGCAAATTGGATGAATTTTCTGTTAATTCCAGAAAAATTCACATTGATATCGATCCTACATCTATCGGCAAAAATGTGAGAGTAGACTTGCCGGTGGTAGGAGATATTAAAAATGTTCTGAAAAAATTGAACTCCCACTTGAAACATGTAAAGAAAGACTGGAAAAAAGATTCGAAGTCATGGCTTCGAAAAATTGAGAAATGGAAAAGAACTTATCCTCTGGTTTACAAACAGGGAAAAAGCGCAATCAAACCGCAGTATGTAATTGAACAGATAGCGGAAATCACTAAGGGAGACGCTATTTATGTGACAGACGTAGGACAGCATCAGATGTGGTCAGCGCAGTATCTGAAGTTTAAAAAACCGAGAACATTTTTGACCTCAGGCGGACTGGGAACCATGGGATATGGATATCCCGCAGGAATCGGCGCGCAGGCCGCTTTTCCAAAGAAGACAGTTTTTGTTATTTCCGGGGACGGCAGTTTTCAAATGAATTTGCAGGAGTTGATTACAGCAGTTCAGCATCGACTTCCGGTTAAGGTTGCGATAATAAATAATAGTTTTCTCGGTATGGTAAGACAATGGCAGCAGCTTTTCTATGATAAAAGGTATTCACATGTATGTATGGCCAACGCGCCTGATTTTGTCAAGTTAGCCGAATCGTATGGCGCCCTTGGATTAAGGGCGAAAAAACCTGACGAAGTTAAAAAAACAATTGAAAAAGCCCTGGCATATAAAGGACCGGTTGTTATTGACTTTGTCGTTACCAAAGAAGAAAACGTTTACCCTATGGTTCCCGCGGGGAAAGCAATTCATGAAATGTTGCTGGTTTAATTATGAAACATACAATATCAGTTTTAGTAGAAAATAAATTTGGAGTTTTATCCAGAATTTCCAGTCTCTTCAGCGGAAGGGGATTCAATATCGAAAGCCTTTCGGTTGCGGAAACAATGGACACGACTGTCTCAAGAATGACAATTGTTACCAGGGGAAGCGATCAGATTATCGAGCAGGTAACAAAGCAGTTAAACAAGTTGGTAGACGTTATTAAGGTTAATGACCTTACGGAAGAAAAATTTATTGATCGCGAGATGGTCCTGGTCAAAGTTGATACGGAACAAGCTGTCAAACGGGATGAAGTCCTGAGAATAGTTGAAATCTTTCGATGTAAAGTAGCGGATGTCAGCTCAAAAGCTTATACCATTGAAGTAACCGGGGATGAAGGGAAGATTAAGGCTATTGTTGATATGCTCAAACCAATAGGAATAAAAGAGATTGTCAGAACAGGACGCATTGCCATGACACGCGGGAGCAAAGCCTTAAAGGAATAATCTATTCGTAGTACAGGACGTGCGAAAATAGTGGTAAATGTCATTTCGAGTAGTAAGACGACGAAAAATCTAATTTTTTTCAGGGAAAAATTCCTCACGGAACATGCCCTGAACCAAACAATGAGATCCTTCGCTTCTCTCAGAATGACAAAGCGAAGGATTCGGAATGACAGTTTTTAGACAACCTGTTCTCTTTATAGTTAATCTGAATTTTTAAATAAATAATATTTGGGAGGATTTAAATGGTAAAAGTTTATTATGACAAAGATGCTGATCTCAAATTGCTAAAAAGTAAAACCGTTGCCGTAATAGGATATGGAAGCCAGGGGCATGCCCATGCGCTAAATCTTAATGACAGCGGAATAAAAGTTGTCGTGGGACTTCGCAAGGAAAGCAACTATCGTAAAAAAGCTTCAAAGGACGGCTTAAAGGTAATGACAACAGCGGAAGCCGCTAAAGCAGGAGATATAATTATGATATTAATTCCCGATGAAAAACAGGGAGATGTTTATCGAAAGGATATCGCTCCACAGTTAAAAAAGGGAAAAGCAATTGCTTTTGGACACGGCTTTAATATTCACTTTGGCCAGATTGTTCCACCCGCTGATGTGGATGTGTTCATGGTGGCTCCCAAAGGACCGGGACACCTAGTACGAAGAACTTATCAGGAAAAAAAGGGGGTTCCCTGCCTTATTGCTGTTGGACAAAATTCTTCCGGTAAAGCAAAAAAACAGGCGCTTGCCTATGCTAAAGCTGTTGGCGGCACCAGAGCAGGTGTCCTGGAAACAACTTTCCGTGAAGAGACCGAAACAGATCTGTTTGGAGAACAGGCTGTCTTATGCGGCGGAGCTGCTGAGTTGATTCGAGCTGGATATGAAACTTTAGTCGATGCAGGATACCAGCCGGAGCTGGCTTACTTTGAATGCCTCCACGAACTCAAATTAATAGTAGACCTTATCTATGAGGGCGGAATAGGAAATATGACTTATTCCATAAGCACAACAGCCGCTTATGGGCAAATGACCCGTGGAAAAAGAATCATAACCGACAAAACCAGAAATGAAATGAAAAAGATGTTGAAAGAAATCCAATCGGGAGAATTTGCCCGCGAATGGATTCTGGAAAATAAGGCTAACCGGCCTGTTTTTAATGCGGCAATGAAAAAAGACTCGGAACATCCTATAGAAAAAGTCGGTGAAGAATTAAGAAAGATGATGCCCTGGGTTGGGAAAAAAATTAGGTAAAATGCGAATGCCAATAGCAAAAGAAGGATATGTTTTTATCATTCCGCTAATGGGAATTACAATTCTATTCGGCATCATTTCCATCAAATGGGCTATTATCCCTGCAATCCTGACCCTGTTTGTCATTTTTTTCTTCAGGGACCCTGAAAGGGTGGTCCCTTCCGAAGCTGGGCTTATTGTTTCTCCGGCAGACGGTCATGTCATTGGCATCAATCATAAAGCAGATGAAAACCTTATGGGAGAAGAATCGGTTTGTGTGTCTATTTTTCTTTCCGTGTTTAATGTCCATGTCAATCGCATTCCATGCGAGGGTAATGTTATACAAACAGTATATAATTCAGGAAAATTTCTACCTGCCTTTCAAGAAAAGGCATCTTTATTAAATGAGCAGAACAGTGTTGTCATTAATCATAAAAATAAAAAGGTCGTCGTCAGGCAAATTGCCGGTCTGATTGCCCGCCGAATCGTATGTTGGATCAAAGATGGGTGTCAGGTGGCGCGTGGTCAGCGGTTTGGTCTAATCCGTTTTGGTTCCAGAGTTGATCTTTTTATTCCAAGAGAGGTAGAATTACTTATTAAAAAAGGAGACAAAGTTTTCGGTGGAAAAACTGTTATCGGAAAAATCAAAGACGAAATTTAAAAAAGGAATTTTTATTATTCCCAGCCTGCTGACTATTTTTAATGTTTTTTGTGGGTTTTATGCTATAGTCGCAGCAATAAACGGTCGGCTTTATGAAGCTGCCTGGGCTATTATCGTTGCGGGTTTTTTTGATATTCTTGATGGAAGAGTTGCCCGCTTGATGAATTCTTCCAGCGAGTTCGGCGTCCAGTTGGATTCGCTGGCAGACCTAATCTCATTTGGGTTGGCTCCCAGTATTTTAATCTATATGTGGGAATTAAAACCCTTTGGACGTCTTGGCTGGATGGCTGCTTTTCTTTTTGTGCTCTGCGGTGTTTTGAGATTGGCGCGCTTTAATACACAAGCTAAATTTGTTAAATCAAATTATTTTATAGGACTGCCCACTCCCGCAGCGGCAGCCTTTATAGCCACCACTGTCATTGTAACCAGAGATATCTTTTCAATAGAAAAGCTTCACCCGTTAGTCATAGTTGGTGGCGTTTATCTTTTAGCCTTTTTGATGATCAGCACTATCAAATACCGGAATTTTAAAAACCTGGATTTGCGGAATAAAAAGCCATTTAGAATATTTCTTTTTTTCGTTCTAACCATTTATATCATTGCCGCGATCCCTCAAGTAGCTCTGTTTTTAATGGCTGCCGTTTATTTCCTATCAGGTCCTTTTGAGAGATTTTTCGCTTCAAAAATATTCAAGTCCGCCCATACAGTTGAAAACCTTAAGGAAAAACATACTAATTAAACACAAAAGTATTTTTATTTAGCACAATTTTTGTTAGCAGCGTCAGGGCGGTAACCCATTTGGTTATCCGCCATCCATGGCCTCAACCCTTCGGGCAGTTTTCCTTCGGAAACAGTCCAATTCGGTTTTCCATACCGAATTGTGGTTGCGGCCTTACCGCTTCTCCGGTAAAAGGAAAAAAATTAAATCATGGTAGCCTGGTTCGATAAAATAAAACGCCCGCGTGTTGCACTGGGAGGTGGAAAAACCAAAATCCCCGAAGGGCTCTGGGTTAAATGCGATAAATGCAAGGAAATAATTTTCAAAAACGAACTCAAAAAAAATCTTAACGTCTGTCCCAAACAAGGTTGTAATTATCATTATCGAATGACCGCCAGGGAAAGAATAGATCTTCTTGTAGAAAAATTCTCTTTTGAAGAGCTTGATCAGAACCTTGTTTCCTCTGACCCCCTGAAATTTAGAGATTCTAAGAAATACAAGGATCGCTTGAAAACATATCAAAAAAAAACCGGAGAAAAGGATGCGATAATCTCCGGAACAGGGAGAATTAACAAGCATACAGTTCAAATTTGTGTTTTTGAGTTTTTCTTTATGGGCGGAAGCATGGGCTCGGTGATTGGAGAAAAAATCACAAGAGCCATTAACCGTGCCATAGAAAAAAGGCATCCACTCCTGATCGTAAACTGTTCAGGAGGAGCCAGGATGCAGGAAGGAATTTTATCTTTAATGCAAATGGCGAAGACATCTTCATCATTGTCCCGTCTGGCAAAGCATCGGCTTCCTTATATATCCATTCTTGCTGACCCGACTACAGGAGGCGTCACTGCCAGTATAGCCATGTTAGGGGATGTGATTCTTGCAGAACCCGGCGCCCTTATAGGGTTTGCTGGACCGAGAGTTATTGAACAGACCATCAGGCAAAAACTCCCGAATGGTTTCCAACGCTCCGAGTTTTTACTGGATCATGGTTTCATTGATAAGGTTGTTCATAGAAAACACTTGAAAAAAACAATCAGCAATCTTCTTGACTGCTTTATGTCCCAGAAAAGACTTATTGAGCATATTTAAAGGCAGTCATCTCCTTACTATTTACTTCCTGCGCTTTACTGGTAAAATCTCTGCGTACTCTGCACTGCAAATCCGTAAAATTGTGTTTTTAGCAAAGTTTTTGATAGACAATTGGGCGGTAGCCCATTTGATTATCCGCCATCCATGGCCTTAACCCTTCGGGCGGCTTTCCTTCGGAAACCGTCCAATTCGGTTTTCCTTACCGAATTGTGGTTGTGGCCGCTGCCACCTCAGCGGTATATAATTACCTCCATTTGATAGAACAACCCATGGATGGGGTTTGTTCCTCGGAAACCGGGTTTCCTTTTAAGATAGCGTCCAGGGCTTCCCGAAGATCTTTTCGAGTAACTTTTGATTCCTCCTGCCAGCTGTCATCAATCCTGCCACGGTAAATGAGCGTTCTTTCATTCCCATATACGTAAATATCAGGAGTACATACAGCATCGTATTTTCTTGCTATATTCTGGCTTTCGTCTATGAGATAAGGAAAGGGGACATTTTTTTCTTTAACTATTTTTTTCATATTGTCAAAAGAGTCCTCAGGATAGTTAACAGTGTCATTGGGATTAATCCCAATGAGTTGGACTCCCTTGTCCGCATAATCATTCTGGATTGCAATTATCCTCTCAAGTACTGCTATAACATAGGGACAGTGATTGCACATAAAGATAACGACCAGGACTTTTTTATCTTTAAAAAAATCAAGTGAATAATTTTTATCATCCGTGCCGAGAAGGTCAAAATCAATTGCCTTTGTCCCAAGCGGCACCATTTTAGAATTAAGCAACGCCATATCTTTTCTCCTTTTTAAAAATTTATTTGATTATCTTGTTTGTCATGTTGTTCTGTCAAATATTTTCTGGCTTAGTTTTTTATAAATTCGTGGCAAATTTTGGAAATCTATACGATTAATGGTACTATCGCTCTATACTATTAATTTATAAAATCGTTTTTTTTTAAGCACATTTTTTTGGGAATTCGGGCGGCAGTTCATTTGGTTGCGGCCCCTTGGCCGCCGCATGTTAATTCTTGGCATAGAAACATCCTGTGATGAGACTGCGGCGGCGGTGGTAAAAGACGGAAAAGAAATCCTCTCCAACATTATCTCCTCCCAGGTTGACATCCACTCTAGATATGGCGGAGTAGTACCAGAATTAGCCTGCCGGAATCATATCGAAAACCTTCCTTTAGTGATCAAACAGGCATTGGATGAGGCAAAGACAAATATGCCCGCCCTAGACAGTCTGGCTGTCACCGTGGGGCCGGGTTTGATTGGCGCACTTTTGATAGGTGTCAACACCGCTAAAGGAATCGCCTACAGCCTCAAAAAACCGCTAATCCCTATCAACCATCTCGAAGGACACCTGTTATCTATTTTTCTGGAGGATAAACATCCTGAATTTCCTTTTGTAGCTTTAATTATCTCCGGTGGCCATACGGATCTCTATCTTGTTAAGGATTTTATGGAATATGATGTTCTTGGACGTACACGGGACGATGCGGTTGGAGAATCGTTTGATAAGGTCGCACGGATGCTGGATCTCGGATATCCGGGCGGACCCATTATTGAGCGGACTGCAAAGGATGGTACATCAAACGATATTAATTTTCCGCGTCCCATGCTTGTGCGAGGAAATTTTGATTTCAGTTTCAGCGGACTCAAAACAAGTGTGAGGAATTTTTTAGCTAATAACGAAAAAGAAATAAATAAAGCAAATGTCGCGGCAGAATTTCAGGAGGCGGTTCTTGATATCCTCTCATTTAAGGCATTTCAAGCCGTTGAGAATTCAGGATGCAAAAATCTTGTGGTAGCGGGTGGTGTGGCTGCTAATAATTTTCTGAGAGAAAACCTTAGTAAAACCGCAGAAAAGAAAAAAATGAATATTTTCTTCCCCGGGCATCACCTCTGCACAGATAATGCGGCCATGATCGCCTGCGCCGGTTATTACCGCTATACCAGGAAAGCAAAAGAACAGAACGGTTTCATGGATTATCTTGAGCTTGACGCATACGCTAATTTGAAAGTTTAGATTTTTTAACGCAGAGGGCGCAAAGCACGCTGAGATTTTTTCTTTTCAATTTCTGATCGCTAAGAGCTGAACCCTGGCCGCTGTTTTTTTGTCCTCTACAGTGAAAAATTAATTTTCAATAAAGCCAGCAGTGGGTGGAATGAGTGTCTGAGAAGGTGCTTTTTCCGGGATATGCTTCTCTGCATTTAGTCATGACCTTCGGACAGCGGGGATGAAAGTGGCATCCCTGCGGGGGATTGATTGGAGACGGGACATCACCTTCTAAAAATATTTTTCCCAATCCATCCTCACCAATGCGCGGTGCCGCGGCTAACAGAGCCGTGGTATATGGATGTTTTGGCGTCTCGAAAACCTCCTTAACTGTTCCCCTCTCAACTATCCTGCCTAAATACATAACTGCTGTCCGCTCCGCGATATAGGATACCACCGAGAGGTTATGGGTAATAAAAAGGAAAGAGAGGTTTTCCCCCTTTTGTAGGTGTTTTAGAAGGTTTAATATCTGGGCCTGAACTGATACATCCAGAGCGCTTGTCACTTCATCACATACCACAAACTTTGGTTTCAACGCCAGAAACCGCGCTATACATATACGTTGACGCTGTCCGCCTGAAAATTCATGGGGATACCTGTTCGTCATCTTCGGATCCAGTCCGACCCGTTCCATTAATTCTTTTATTAGATTATCCCTTTCCTTTTTGTTCTTTCCGATTCCCTGGCTGATCATACCCTCTGAGATAATCTGATTTACCATCATGCGTGGATTGAGCGATCCGTACGGGTCCTGGAACATGATCTGAAAATCTTTTCGAAGTTTTCTTAACTGGCGCATGGATATTTGCGAAAGGTCTGTTCCATTAAAACAAACTGTTCCTTCGGTAATATCGATGAGCCGTATGATCCCCTTGCCGACCGTTGTTTTCCCGCACCCTGATTCACCTACCAGCGCTAAGGTTTCTCCCGGCTGTACTGAAATATTCAAACCGTCCACTGCCTTAACATGTCCAACCACACGCTGAAATAATCCCTTATGAATAGGAAAATAAACTTTTAAATTTTTTACTGCAAGTAATGGGGTGAGAGCGGATTGAATTTCTTTTTTCTTTTTTTGTACTTCCGTAAGTTTTTCAATTTTAATAGTTGGCGCGTCTTTTCCGAGATGACAGGCAATTGATTGACCTTTATCGATAGGCCGGAGAGCCGGATACTCTGTGCAACACTTGTCGAATACAAGGTGACATCGTTCCGCGAACCTGCAACCTGGAGGATATTTTACGGGATCAGGAACGCGGCCCGGTATAGCGCTAAGTTCGCTCCCTCTTTTTTTCGCATCAGGTAAAGATTCAAATAGTTTAGTAGAGTACGGATGGCGGGCATGTTTAAAAAACTGAGAACGCTCTGCCTGCTCTACAGCCTTACCCGCGTACATAACCGTAACATAATCCGCTGTTTCATAAACTACACTCATATCATGGGTGATCAGTAAAATCGCTGTTCCTTTTTTTTGCTGCAGCTCTTTCATTAATTTTAATATCTGAGCCTGTACAGTAACATCAAGCGCTGTAGTTGGTTCATCGGCTATCAACAAACCGGGTTCACAGGAGAGGGCCATAGCAATCATTACCCGTTGTTTCATACCGCCGGAGAGTTGATGGGGATACTCGGAAATACGACTTACAGAATCAGGAATTTTTACGAGATCCAGCATTTCAATCGCTTTTTCCAAAGCTTCCTTTTTGGAATACCCTTTGTGCAGCCGGGTAACTTCCATAATTTGTTCGCCTATAGTCATAACAGGGTTCAAGCTGGTCATAGGTTCCTGGAAAATCATGGAGATCCTGTTGCCGCGGACTTCCCTCATTTTATTTTCCGGAAGTTTCAGCAAGTTCTGACCCTCAAAATAAATCTCCCCGCCTGCAATCTGTCCTGCCGGACCCTGGATAAGTCGTATGATGGAGAGAGCTGTAACGGTTTTCCCGCATCCTGATTCCCCTACAATGGCCAAGGTTTTTCCCCTATGAATATCAAAAGATATTCCATCCACAGCACAGGCTAACCCATTAACAGTTTGGAAAGACGTTTTAAGATTTTTTACTGAAATAAGTATAGACATATGTTTTTAATTTCAGATTCCAGATTTCTGATTCAATACATTATTTTAATTTATTTTTTTGTTTGAGTATTTTAAATTTGCATTATGAAATTTGAAATCGGTAATATACTTTTTATCTTGTTCTCAGCCTTGGATCAAAGGCATCCCGCACCGAGTCGGCAAACAAGTTCGCGGAGAGTACCAATCCAAACATGAGGACAAATGCTGCAGCCAAGTTCCACCAGACAATAGGATCACGCGCCAGCTCTAACCTTGCCGCGTTAATCATATTCCCCCAGCTTTCCATGGATGGATCCACTCCTACTCCCACATAAGCCAATACCGCTTCCGCCAATACTAAACCGCTGAAATCAAGGACAACTGAAATTAACACTATATGCATAATATTCGGTACAATGTGTTTTCGAAGAATTTTAAAATGATTTACTCCAAGGGCCTGCGATGCCTGCACGTATTCCATCTCCCGGAGCTTCAATGTCTCTCCTCTTAAAATTCTGCATAAGCCTGTCCAACTGCTTACGCCGAGAATCATGCAGAGAAATAGCAATCTTGTATCAGCACGAACTGTGATACTTTCAAATTGATCCGCGTGAGTATCCATGTAAACCTGAAGCATTAATACAGCGGACGCGATTAACAAAACCCCTGGAATGGAACTGAGAGTTGTGTATATATACTGGATGATGTCGTCCACCCGGCCCTTGAAATACCCGGCCATTATGCCCATCATGATGGCAAAGGGAAGCATGATTAAGGTTGTCAGAGTGCCAATAACAACGCCGGTGCGTATTCCTTTTAAGGCCCTATAAAAAACATCCTGCCCCACTTTATCTGTTCCGAAAAGGTGTTTTTTAGGAAATTTTAATTTCGGATAATCTCGCATCTGTTTTCCATCAGGCAGGGCAATGTTTTCTTTGCTGTAAGATTGAGCAGATAAAGGCGCTGAATAAGTGCTTTCAGTATTTTCCCTGATGTTTGTCACAAACAGATCAAAAAGGGAAAGAACTTCCGGATTATAAACAGGATGACCTTTGTTGTCATGGATAGGTTGTCCGTTTTCATCTATCGCGTACTGCTGGAAATGAATGGAATCACACAGAGCAATCGTGAGGTAACCGGAAAGGACAAAAGCCGCTGTCATAGCTAACCTGTTATGAACCACCTGCCGCCAGGGAGCGCGAAGGTGCTCGAACCTTGAGCTATATACGGCAAAACTAACCGCGACGAAAAACAGAAGATAAATTAAAATGTCCGTCGAAAGAAATACTAATTTAAAACTCATAATTTAGATGATTGCACCTATTATTAATACTTTGATTACACTGATTTCTAAAATCTGCTCAATCTAAATTTAATTAGTGTAATCACTCCTTATTCAAACCTAATCCTTGGATCTACCCAGCTATAGCAGATATCTGTTAATATCAAGCCCACGATGTAGAGCACAGACCCGAGAAAGACCATGGCGCGCACAATATTAAAATCCTGGGAATTAATGGCGTTGATTGTATAACTTCCTAATCCGGGAATGCCGAAAAAAGCTTCCATCACAAGAGAACCCATAAACAGTAATGGAATGATTACAACAACACCTGTTAATATCGGAATCAAAGTGTTTTTTAATCCATGCTTGAAAAGCACGGTTGTTTCCGTCAGGCCTTTGGATCTGGCAGTACGGATATAGTCTTTTCCTATTTCTTCGAGGAACAGGGTACGATACCAGCGCACTCCACCGCCGATACCGCCTATAACACCTATTACTACGGGTAAAATGACAAATTTTACAGCTGAAAAACCTGAATCATAACCGGAAATTGGCACTAAGCGCAGCATTTTGCCAAAAAGAAATTGTCCGCCAATTATATAAAAGAGTCCGGATATGGACATTATAATAACGCACAAAACCATGGCACTGATATCCATGTAACTTCCACGAACAAAGGCAATAAACATGGAGACTGTGATATTTACAAGGATTCCAAGAAGAAATGTTGGTAAGGCGATTGCGAGGCTCGGCCACATGCGTTTCCCAATTTCATGTGTGATGTCCCTACCTTCATCGGATTTTCCAAAACGGAGAACAAAAAGACCGACAGATTTCTGATAAAAAATCGACTGTGTTATCTTTTCAAACCCTGACTCAGCTCCATTCCAGAAGCGGGGAAGATGATAATTATGATCTTTTTTCCATTTTTCAATAGCCTCTGGAGTTACCCGTTTCATCCCCAGGTGCAACCGCGCCATCTGATCCGGTGTGTTGACGACAAAGAACAAGACAAAGGTAATTATGTTTACCCCGAGGAGAATGGGGATAGCATATAAACTGCGACGGATGATGTAATTAAGCATAATTATTTAAATTCAAAAAAATATTAGACAAGGTAACAGGATTAACAAGATTATTGAAAAAAGTCTCACGGAGTTTATCCTGAGCCCTTTTAGATTCTTCGCTTTGCTCAAAATGACAAGCGAAGGGCTAGCCTTTTAACTCCAAATCATAAATCCTGTTCATCCCGTCAGAAAGAATTTTTACGGTAAATTTTTACAGCAATAGGCACTATACTGATTATGGCAATGATTGATATTAAGAACAAAGGCCAAAGTATTGGTTGGTTCCACTCGTTCCTGCTTTTCATTCGTAACTCCGGATCAATCCGTTTATATTTAAGCGTGTTGTTTGCCATTAAGTTGGGATAGGCGTTAAGATACCACTCGTGATAAAGACCAAAACCTATCGGGTGAAACGCCGAAACCCATGGTGCGTCTTCCTGGAGAATGCGGAGCATTTTCTGAATAATATTGAGCCGATCCGGGTTGTTTTCCATATTAGCCATTTTTATGAAAAGCGCGTCAAATTCCGAATTTTCATAATTAGCTGTGTTTTCTCCATGCTTTCCAACTCTTTTGTTAGGGCCGTAAAGGAGAAATAAAAAATTTTCAGGATCAGGATAATCCGCATTCCAACCCCACTGGAAAATCTGCTCGCTCCCTTTGGACATCTTGTCCTGAAAGCGATTGTAGTCTGTAGAGCGGATTATTAGTTGGATATCAATTTTTTTGAGCTGTTTCCTGAGCCAATCAAGGAAAGATTTAGCGTCAGGCCCTGAAGCGGCAGTATCAAAGTAAAGCAGCAGGGGTTTGCCGGTTTTTAAATCTTTTCCACCCGGGTAACCGGATTCTGCTAATAATTGTTTTGCTTCAGCAATTGGTTTTCGTGTTGGTCTCCCATTTTTCCAGTTAAAGACAAAAGGATTAATGCCTGCTTCGCCTTCAATGTATCCAAAAATTCCCGGCGGCAAAGGATTCTGTGCCGGTATTCCCCGTCCATTCAAAAAAATCTTAATGTATTCTTCGTAATCAATAGCAATAGAAATCGCCTGTCTTAATTTTTTCTTCTCCTCGCTGTAACCGCCCACCACATCGTCCAGCATATTGAAACCTATATAAAAAGTGCTGGTTTGAACAGCTGTGGAAAGACGGATATTTTTTGCTTTCATGCTGTCGGTTAGGCCAACATCACCTTCGGACTGGATGCGAATAGCCTGATCAAAACTATCTGAGGAAATTCCGGAAGTATCATAATACCCCTGCAGAAATTTGTTCCAATATGGAATATTTTCTTTTTCCAGCTTATAAACTACTTTTTCTACAAAGGGGAGAGGTTTCCCCGCGTCTTTTAGAAGTCCTTTTTTTTGAGCTTCTTCAAACCCTTCTGATGGATAAAGCTCTTTATGAAAATTTTCGTTTCGAAGGAGTATCATTTCTTTATTGGGATTATGAACTGCTAATCTGTAAGGTCCGGTGCCGACCGGATACCAGTCGAGAGAAATCTGACGGTTAAGCACCGGTCCCTGTGCATAAAACGCTTCTGCTTCCCCTGGGATGGGAGCAAAAAATGGCATGGCCATCCAGTAAATAAATTGAGGATATTTAGTCTTAAGAGTTACGCGAAAAGTATGACGGTCAACCTCCTCAACTCCTTTGAGTTGGTAAGCGTTCAGGTCGAGAAGTATCGGGTTTTTTTGTTCGTCCAGTTCCTGGTTATATGCCGCGCCTGCAAGAGTTTTTCTTTCCGCCCTTATTTTTTTTAATTGCTGACCAAGGTTCTTCGAGTACTCGGAAAAACCATCTATGTAGGAAGCCATAACTGGATAGATTGGACAATGCAATAAAGGATTTGCCATCCTTTTAATTTGATATAAATAGTCTGCGGCAATAAGTTCCCTGCTCCCTGTTTCTTTGAAGTCTTTTAACTCAAAGATGAATTCCATATCTTTGTCCAAAAGGTTATGGTAAAGGTAATTTCCCTGGCTGTCTTTCGCAAAAGCAGGGTGCTCCTGGTATTTGATGCCGGATTGTATTTTGATTTCATAAACTGCTTTTGACACCAGATCATCACGAGCATCAAGAGGGAGGCGTTCTCCATCCTTGTCAAAATACATGGGTTTCGGAATTTCAACAGCGGTGAGAGGGATTAATTCGTATGGCCGTTTCAAATAATGGTATTGAAACGGCGGTTCGTATGTTTGTCCTATTATGGCATATTCATTTGAGCTATAAGATCGGACAGGGTCTAGATGTTTAGGCCGCTCAGTAAAAGAAGAATAGAGAATGTTTTGAGCGCTTTCTCCAGGGTCATAAGGGTTATTGAGCGGATGATCAAAGCTGCAGCCTGACTGAAGAACCATCAACCAAATAATGTTTAAAACGATAAATAATTTTTTCATAGATGAAAGATTTAGTTTTTATTTCTTGTGGTTTTGCGATGCTTTATTCTATAGCAAATCCTTTGGTTATTAAATACTGATCTTTATTGAAGCACCATGCTGCAAAGCTGAGCTTAGCTCTGCAAGCCGCATGGAATCTTCGGCAGAGAGTATAATTTTATTAAGTTTGCTTTCTAACCCCGCGTAAGCCCTGTTCCCGTAGGGTTCAGGACAAGCAGCAAGGAATGAGTTCGCTAAACACTTTCACTTTTCCCACCGAGGCGTCTGACTTCTTGACCGGATAAAAGTGAATAAGCTTCTTTTAGAATAGACGGTATCAGGTGGGCGTGAGGAGATTTTTTAAGGCATTCAGAAAAATCAAATTTATCCAGAAAATCCGGTTTGTTTCCGGGAAACCAGTGATCCGCATTTCCCATTAAGTTGAATCGCATTTTCCCATACTCCGTCATATCATATGCCCTGGCTAAATTCCAGAGATATAGTATTACCGGGATGTTAATATTCCCCGGGGTCTCATACCAATGAGGTAATCCTTCTTTCCATGTTGCCGCCCACTCTTTGCCGAGAATAGTACTAAATTCGCTCTTTAGCCTTTCAACAATGGGAGAAATGAGGTCTCTACGCTGTTCATAGAAACTCAGGGCTTTAATATGCTCATCGTAATCTGCAGGTTTGGCAGCGCCAATGGAAAGGGTAGAAACTTCGTGACGAGAAAGGCAAAAGAGATCATTAAAAATCATCGGAGAAAGAGGAGACGTTAATTTTCTTAGTTTTTCCGGTGGGTCGTATAGTTTTCCGCCTTTATCATTCGGGCTGATTATAAGCACGCCCATGTTTCGTTTGTTGGCTTCCAAAATAACCGGCCAGTTGTCCTGGAAAATATAATACCAGTGGAGGTTAATGAAATCAAAAACACCAGATTTGACAGCTTTTAAAATGATATCTGTAGAACCGTGAGTGGAAAAACCCACATGCCGAACTAATCCCTGTTTTTTCAGTTTGAGGACGGCCTCAAGACACCCTCCCTTCTGAAGAGTGTAGCTAAGTAGTTCTTCATTATTAATTCCGTGGATAGCAAAAAGATCGAGGTAGTCCACATGCAACAGTTTGAGGCTTTCTTCAATTCGTTTTAAAAATTCATTAACATCTTTTCTGGGGGATACTTTTGTCTGCAAAATAAAAGAATTTCTCGGAAGATTTTTAATAACCGAGCCAATTTCCTCCTCGCTTGTTCCATAACCATAAGCAGTTTCGATATGGTTTATGCCTAATTCAAGCGCCCTAAGAATGGTGGATTTTACTTTTTGTTTGCTTTGCTGAGTTGGAGTGTTGGATCTATTCCATGAGAATTGAAATCGCATTCCGCTGCACGTAAACACCGGCATTTTGATTTCAGTCTTCCCAAATCTACGATAAAGCAATGTTTTGGAATTCCCACATTTTGTGAAATTAAAAGAGGTTATTGGAGTTTATTTTTCAGGCCTTTTGCAACGGATGAAGGGACATGATTACTTACATCGCCATGAAAACTCGCAATTTCTTTTATAATTTTGGAACTGAGAAAAGAATATTCTTCACTTGGGATCATAAATATTGTTTCTAATGATTTATCAAGGGTTCTGTTCATCAGACCCATCTGAAGTTCGAAATCAAAATCTGAAATAGCTCTTAAACCTTTAATTACTACATTAGCGTCTCTTTTTCTAGCATAATTCGTAAGTAGATCTTTAAAGGAATCTATCTCTAAATTTTTCCAACCTGTGGTAGCGTTTTTTATGAAATCAACTCTTTCTTCTACAGTAAACATGGGATCTTTTTGAGGATTATGGGCGACAGCCACAATTAATTTATCAAAAAGCTGAAGGGCTCTTTTTATAATATCAACATGTCCGTTTGTTACAGGATCAAAAGTCCCGGGATAAATCGCTATCGTTTTTTTCATCTTTTTATTCGATTATTTACAAAGCACTAATATAAAGTATTGGATTCTACCACATTTTTTTTAACATTTTAAACCACTAAGATACACAGCATCCTTTGTTAAAATCCGAAATTCGAATGAAGTTCAGGTTTCGACATTCGAATTTATACTTCAATAGTTTGTACTTCATGATGCTGTTAATTGTCCGCATGAAGCAGAAATGTCTATTCCTCTCTGTTTTCTCGTAAAAACAGAAAAATTACGGGAGATGAGATATTCATGAAATTTATCAACTTTATGCTGATCAGGTGAGTCATATTGACTTTTGCCATCAAGTCTTTTATTAAAAGGCAAAAGATTAATTTTGCATTTTATCCCTTTTAAAAGATCGGCTAATTGTTTTGCGTCTTTCACCGAATCATTGACGTCTCTAATTAAAACATATTCAAAAGTAATCCGCTTTTTATTTGGTTTAAGCGGATATTCCCGACATACTTTTAACAGTTCTTTTAATGGATATTTCTTATTAACAGGCATTAATCGGTTTCTAACATTGTCATCGGACGCGTTTAATGAAATAGCGAGGTTAATGTTAAGTTTTTCATCTTTAAGCCTTTTTAGGCCCGGGATCAAACCGCAGGTTGAGAGAGTGATTTTCGAGGCGGAAATCCCAAGTCCCCAGGGAGAATAGATAATTTTAACTGCTTTAATGACGTTTTCATAATTATCAAGAGGTTCTCCCATCCCCATTAAAACAATATTAGTAATTCTTTTTTCCTTTCTGCTGACTAACATGATTTGGTTGACAATCTCACCTGCTGTTAAATTCCGAGAAAACCCCATTTTGCCTGTATAACAAAAGGAACAATTAAACTTGCAACCCACTTGGGTTGAAACGCATAAGGTTAATCTTTTGTCGTCCGGCATGAGTACGGATTCAATTTTTTGCTTATCTTCCAGTTCAAAAAGGCATTTCCTCGTTCCATCTTTAGAAACCATCTCTTGCAATAAAATAAGGCCTGAAACATAAAACTCGTTTTGAAGATCTTCTCTTAGTTTTTTTGACAGGTTGGTCATTTCCTCTATGCTTTTGATTTTCTTATTATAAATCCAATCCAAAACCTGTTTGGCCCGATATGCTTCAGAACCAATTACTCTCAAGTATTCATTGAGTTCGTCTTCTGTTATTTCCCTCATATCAATTTTATTCATATTTTTATTTTTGATTATTTGTTTGTTTTGATATTAGCCACCCTTGGCCTCAACCCTTTAGGAGGCTTTCCATTGGGAAAATGTCAAATTCGGCTCTCCTCGCCCCGAATTATGGTTGCGATCACTGGCCACACCGTTGAAATCTTTGTATGAGCAATATTACAACAGATTTATTAGAAAAACATCTGGAAAGCCTGGAGCAGTTCAATGAAAATATCCTTCAAAGCATAACTTCCAGTTTATTAGTGGTGGACAATTAAAACTATATTATTCGAAAAATTCAATAAATCCATGAAAATTAATACCGGTGAAGCTGTTACAGGAAATATTGGTTTAGAAAAAAGGATGGCCTCTACTTTTATCGGAGATGTTGTTAATTTTGCCGATCGCGTTCAGTCTCAATCTAAAGCTGGAGAAATTCTGATTTTCGACTCTACGTTTAGGAAGGTCATAAAGAAAATAGCTGTAAAAAAGTTAATACCGCATTATTTGAAAGGGAAACAAAAAGAGGTTGAGCTTTACAGGATACAGGGGGTCATATAAAAAAAGACTTGAAATATCGTCAGTCATAATACTTAATTTAAATCATCCGGTTCATCAGGAACAGTTTCATCTAAAAATTCATCGGGAATAGAATCTTCATCTTCTTTTTTGTCTAATAAATCTTCTTCGTAACTGATTTCATTGTAAAAGCCATCATTCAACCCGGCAGAAATACAATCCCCACATAAATTCATAGTAGCCCCACCTACGAGAGGTTGATACTTGGTACCACACTCGGAGCACCTCAGCAAACCCATTTTTTAGAATCTCCTAAAAAAGAAAATCTCAACCTTTAAATTACAAATAAAACTCAATGACCAAAAAAATATACATTAAAATTTTCTGCTATTATTTCTACTACTATTTTGTTTTTAAAGCAACCTGCATTTCTCTAAAATATTTTTCAATCCCTTCTAAAATGAAATAGGCCAGCCTTTCCCTGTACTTGCTTGATCTGAGTCTCTTCCCTTCTATAGGATTGCTAACAAACGATGTTTCCACTAAAACACTGGGCATATTGGCTCCGTGCAGCACATAAAAAGGTCCACCCTTTGCGCCTAAATCTTTTACCCTCTTGAATTTTTTTCTCATACCCTGGATTAAGTTATTTTGAACAATTCCAGCTAATTGGCTTGAGTCATTCATTTTCGTATTGGCTACCATATCCGCCAGAATATATTGGACATCATCAATATTAGAACGCGGGACTTTATTTTCCCTCGCGGCAGTTTCTAATGCTCGATCGCTTTTAGCAAAATCAAGATAGTATGTTTCTATCCCTGAAGCATCTTTACGTTTGCTGGCATTTGCGTGAATTGAAATAAAAATATCGGCTTTATTGCCGTTTGCAATCTCTGTTCTCTCCTGTAATGGAATGAATACATCATTATTACGGGTAAGAATGACTTTATAGTCCAATTTTTTTTTTATCAATTTTTTTAATTTAAGAGCAATGTCAAGAACCACATCTTTTTCTAAAAGTCCCTTTATTCCTTTTGCGCCACGATCCTTACCCCCATGCCCGGGATCAATAACAATGATCTTTTTTGCTATTATCCGGTTGGGCACCCGTGAGTTATCGAACGAAGATAGTTCATTAAGTCTTTCAACCGCCAACTTATACATATCTCCCTTTGAAAATTTCGTAGTTATTTTTGTATAAGCTTTTTTTGCTTTATAATATTTCCTTAAGTCATAAAAATATATATCACCAGTACGGAATAATGCATCATCTGCCAGGCTGCTGCTTGAATATTTCTTGACAACCATACTATAGTGTTGGATAGACGAGTTCAGGTCTTTCCTCATGCCAAACTTTTTAAAGGAATCATAGTAAAGCATTCCAGCAGTGAAAAGAGCGTCATCAGCAAATGAACTGCTGGGAAAGCGCCGGGAAACCGAGAGAAACTTATTTATATTTTTTGTCCAGCCGGATTTAATCGCTTGTTTTCTCTTGGAGCCTTTTAAGGAGTAATAGTCGTTCCTGGCGTTATTATATAGAGTTTCCGCCGTTTCTTTTGCATAGGCTAAGGATGGAAAATATGAAAGAGAAAAGAAAAATATTATGAAAACTATAAAAGAAAAAGCAGCATTAACCATAGAATGAAAATATAGCATTCATTATAAATAAGTCAAGATGCAGTAAAGATCAATTATTGGTCACTCGTTTCAAGGTTAGTGTTCAGCAGTCAGCTATAAGAGGTCAACAAGAGATGATAAAGCAACAATTATAAGTAAGAATATTTTCTGCAAATGAATACCCATGTTTTTATATTTTCCTGTTGCAGCAGAAAGCTGACAACTGATGGGTGAACGTTTATCCTTACGTTTTGCGGATTAAATACTCGAAAGTTTCAATCGTTTGAGCCCCGAACCAATTACGGGCACCTACAACTCGAGTTAATATACGGCCTGACTTATCAATAATAAAAGAAGATGGAAGCGCATTAACCATATAAATCCTCTGGATTCGTCCATCCGGTGAAAGAAGAATCGGAAATGTAAGTTCCAGTTCTTTGACAAATGGTTTAACAACTGGTTCTCCCTGACGGTCGATACTGACTGCAAGTATGACAAGATCTTCTTTTTTAAATTTACGGTAAAGCTTTTCCATGTCCGGCATTTCAATTCGGCACGGACCACACCATGTTGCCCATATATTCAAAAATACTACTTTGCCTCTGAATTGAGAAAGGGAAACAGGTTTGCCATTCATATCAGAAAAAGTAAAATCAGGAGCCATAAATCCTTCTTGAGGAGCAATTTCTTCAGATAACGGTTTTGCTTGCTTTACATTATTGTTCCCGGATGACTGGTTTTTTGCGGATTCATATTTGGAAAAGAAAGCAAGCACATTTTCGTGCTTCATAAAGAAACCGCTGACAAGTAAAAATAATGTAAAAGCGCCAAATGAATAAAAAACAACTCTATATCGGGAATTTAACATAGCTTATTCCATAATGCGGCCAAGAGGCCGAAACCGAATAGGGCTTCCGCCCAGTACACTTCCCTTTTACGTGCGGCAGCGGCTAAGATTTGCTTCAAGGGAATCGACGTGAAGCCTTATAATATACATAGCGGCAAATACAATTAAAAACGCAATTATAGATACCTCTAGGGTCAGCATCATTTCAGGAGCCAGGCCTGAATTTTTTCCACCGTCTGTTACCACCGGGTGCATAATCTTTCCCCACAGCTTTATTGAATAATGAACAAGGGGAACGTCAATAAAGCCGATAATTCCGTATACCGAAGCATAACGCGCTGTGGTAACAGGATTTTCCATTACATGCCGCAAGATCAAGTAGCCGACATAAATAACCAGAAGAACCAGCGCCAAAGTCAGACGGGGTTCCCATATCCACCATGCTCCCCACCTCTGTTTTCCCCAAATCATACCTGTTATGATCATGAGAGCGCAAAAATGAACACCCAGGTCGGCGCCCACTTTTGCCCATCTGTCAAAACGCAGGTCCCGTTTCCACAAATACAGTATGCTGCCTGCAAAGGTGATAAAAAAACCGACGTAAGACATAAAAGCAGCCGCCACATGGAAATAAATAATACGGTATGTAGCAGGCTCTCCCTTTGCGTCCGGTGACCAGATAAGAGCCATGTAAAGGGCAACTGAAATGAAAAGAAGAGCAAACCCGATTAAGCAGAGCCGCGCTTTGGAGCTGTCTAATTTGGATATCGACTTTTGATCGTTGCTCAAACATCCGGCCTCTTTCACAAGACGTCCACATTTCAAGTTTACCCGCACTATATACCCGATCATTATAAGGAGTAAAAATCCATAAGCGGACAAAAGATAACTCATATTACTCCTCTAAAGTATATTCAAAAATCAAAAATGAGACTGATATGAATATAATATCAAAGGCTATGAGCAGTTTCAACCATGACATAATGTCCGCTATTTGTTTTCCATACAATAAAGCCCCGGTGGATTGCACTGCCGCGATGACAACCGGCAAAATCAGTGGATATAAGAGAACGGGCAACATGTATCTTAATTTTGCTGAAGCGGCGGACATTGCAGAAAGTAATGTTCCGCATGCCGTAAACCCCAATGTTCCCAAAAATGTGATAAGAACTATTCCTGGTATGTTTTGAATAGGCAAATTAAAAAAAACGATAAAAACGGGAAAGATAAATATTTCCATAATGGTCATAAAGATAAAATTACCGGTCATTTTACCGAAGTAAATTGCGCTTCGGTCTATTGGCATGGACATAATCCCAAAAATGCAATCGTTTTCTTTTTCATTTAAAAAGGAGCGGTTCAAACCAATAGTTCCGGCAAATATAATTGCTATCCACAAAACTCCCGGGGCAACATCAATGGCTTTTACTTTGCCAAGGTGAATGGAGAAAATAAAAATAATCAATATTAGAACCGCCAGCATGAACATAGAGATCAACATTTCCCTTGTTCTGAATTCAGACAGGGTATCTTTCCACACAATGGCACTAACATCTTTAAAGTATTTTTTCATAAATCTATTTCCGCTTTTCCACACAATCAAAGTAGATCTGTTCAAACTCTTCCGAAATGATCTCAGGTACAGGTTTTTGAAAAACTATTTTTCCGAAAGCCATAATAATAACTTGATCGCTAACTTCTAAACCCTGTTTTAAATTGTGAGTGGTCATGATTATTGTGTTTTTAGCTGTATGTAACTTTTTAAGTATGCCCGTTAAAATTTTTGTTGCATGTTGATCAAGGCCTGTATAAGGTTCGTCCAGAAAAATAATAGACGGGTTATTCAACATGGCTCTTGCAATAGCAAGCCTTTGCTGCATACCTCTTGAAAAGGTACGCACCGGATCCCGGCGCCTTTGAGACAAGTCCACTTCATTCAATAATTCTTCGATACGGGTTTCCAAGTTGGATAAACCATGCAGTTTTCCATAGAACTTGAGGTTTTCATAGGGAGTAAGATTATTATAGGAAAATGTATTATGGGATATTAGACCTATCTTACTGCGAATTTTTTCCCCTCCTTCCGCAACATCAATCCCATTGACAAATGCATTCCCCGAAGAAGTCTTGATTAAAGTGGAGAGGATTTTGATTAGTGTGGTTTTACCGGCTCCGTTGGGCCCAAAAATCGTGAGAAAACTACCATAAGGTACTTTTAAATTTATTTCATTCAACGCGTCGATATGGCCGAATGAACGTTTCAGTTTTTTTGTTTCTATAGCCCACCTGTTCTCCATTGTAAAACCATTTTAAAAAGTGATAATAACAAGCAATTGATTAAAGCACACAGGGATTAGAGCAAGTACGAGAGTTGAGGTTTAGAATATAATTATTATTTGGAGCTTGTCATTTAAGATTTATCTCTATTTTTATACTTCGCCACTATCGCTTTCTCTGTTTTTGTTTTTCCCATACAAGCAATACAGGACTGGCAATGAATATAGATGAATACGTACCTACAAAAACACCAATCATAAGAGCAAACGAGAAATCATGGATAACCTCTCCCCCTAAGAAAAATAGTGCCAAAACCACAATAAGCGTCGTTAATGAAGTTAATATTGTTCTGCTTAAAGTCTGATTTATACTGAAATTGATAACATGTTCAAAATTTTTCTTTCTTATCTTTCTCAGGTTTTCTCTAATCCTGTCAAATACCACTATGGTATCGTTTAAAGAATATCCAACGATTGTTAAAAAAGCAGCTATAATGGGAAGGGAAAATTCCTTATCAAATAACAAAAAAAATGCGGTAGTAACCAGGATGTCGTGAATAAGCGCGATAATGGCAGCAACAGCAAAGCGGAACTCAAAACGCCAGGATATGTAAATAATAATCCCGATCAAAGCATAAAAAATGGACAGAATAGCCTTCTCTCTTAAATCACGACCGACTTTTGGGCCTACCATTTCCACACGAACGACCTCAAAACTTTCCGGAGCAAAATCTTTTTCAAGCTGACTTTTAACAGTCACATTAAAGTCTTCCAGAGCTTCCGAAAATCGCTCTGTATTGATCAGAATATCTCTATCAGAGCCAAATTGCTGTATGCTGCTACTTCCCATACCTAATTGGTGGAATGATACCCGAATTTTATCAATAGAGACCTTTTCTTTAAACTGAAGTTGGATTAAAGTGCCGCCAGAAAAATCAATACCAAGTTTCAAACCACCTTTTACAATAAACAAAATAAGACCGATTATTATAATAAAAAAAGATAAAAACATAGCCCACCTTTTTTTACCAACAAAATCAATCGAGATGTCACTTTTTAAAATTTTCATGTTGTATTCATTTGAATTTATTTGCTATACACTCATGATAGGAGGGTTAATATACCAGAAAATAGGTGGAGATTAAAGAAAATTTTGTGCGATAGGGGCTCTCTTTATCTTGAACAGCACGATGAAGGGAAAAGTGCGAATGAGCTCTTATGGCAATTGTTGTAGTAATTAATACTTTCGAAGCATTTCTGTAGCAAAATCATTTCGGGCAATACTTTCCGAGGCAGAAGCAATTATTTCGCCTATCCTTATGTCGACAAAATTTAAGTTGACGTCCATATTTGCGCCAATGTCAATTATCCTGCCTGCAATTATAATTTCAATCTAAAGAGCATCTCCCAGTTCATTTAGAGTAGAAACCTCAAAACTACTGAACCCAGTACGCAACCTATTCATTGCAACCAACAAATCTAGCTCTTGGAGTCAGCTTGAAATATTCATTTTTAGAAATTTCATTAGCTCTTTTTAAACTGATGTATCGGCCTAATTCCGAGACTTTGTCTGTGTGATCTACTAAATTCAAAACTGCAACTTTATTGATTATAAAATTTTAACTTTCTTCTTCTCTTTCTATTTGGTCTATCAAATGATTTACCATAGAGCGGGCCTTTTTTTCGTAGTAGCGTGTATTTGTTTTTGAATCGAATATTTTTTTTAACTATCAGAAGGTGAAGAAAAAGTGCCGCAGCCTTATAACAATAGAACAAATACCCACAAGATAAATATTTTTTTCATTTTTACATTCCTTTAATTTAAAGGCACATTTTGGGGGATTTGTTTATTAGCAATTTTATCAATTTGCGTTTTTGCAGCAGAGCGTTTTTCTTTATGTTTTACAACAGTTTTAAGGGGATTACGTATCAGAGCTGCTTTTAGCACTTCGTCCATATTTTGTACTAAAGTTATTTTAAGAGCCTTTTTTATTTTTACTGGAATTTCTTCGAGGTCTTTTTTGTTTTCCATTGGAATAATAACATTAGATATTTTACCTCTATGTGCCGCAAGTAACTTCTCTTTTAACCCACCAATGGGGAGGACTCTGCCCTGTAAGGTTATCTCACCAGTCATCGCCAAATAATTTTTTACCGGAATCCTGGTTAAGGCAGAAACTATGGCTGTTGCCATGGTAATGCCGGCAGAGGGCCCATCTTTCGGGATAGCTCCTTCCGGGATATGAATATGTATATCATTTTTTTGATAAAAACTTTTGGGGAGGCTAAGTTCCTTGGCTTTAGAGCGGACATAGCTCAATGCCGCCTGTGCAGATTCCTGCATAACATCTCCCAGTTTTCCTGTAAAGGTGGGTTTCCCTTTCCCCTCAACTATAAGAACTTCAGTAATCAGCAACTCTCCTCCCACCTCTGTCCACGCTAAACCTGTGGCCAGGCCGATTTTATTTACTTTTTCTTTTTTTCCATATCGAAATTTTTGGACACCTAAAAAGCTTTGTAATTTCTTTGAGTTAACGATTGATTTGGTTGATTTCCCTTTTGTAGCAACTTTTTTTGCTGTTTTACGACATATTGTTGCTATCTCCCGTTCTAGGTTTCTGACTCCTGCTTCTTTGGTATAATGTTGAATAATTTTTCTTATAGCATTTCTTAAAAATTCGATATTCTTTTCGTTAAGACCATGCTCGGGTATTTTCTTCGGAATTAGAAACCGTTCTGCTATCTTTATTTTTTCGTCTTCTGTATATCCGGAAATTCTCAATATTTCCATCCTATCCTGTAATGGCTGAGGAATGGGATGAAGGAGATTTGCAGTTGTAATGAACAATACTTCAGACAAATCATAATCTACCTCGAGATAATGATCGTTAAAGTTGCAGTTTTGTTCCGGGTCGAGAACCTCAAGTAATGCGGAAGATGGATCGCCTCTAAAGTCAGTACTCATTTTATCGATTTCATCCATCATAAAAACCGGATTTTTAGTTCCTGCTTTTTTTATCGACTGGATGATTTTTCCAGGTAAGGCGCCAATATAAGTTCTTCTGTGCCCCCTGATTTCCGCCTCATCTCTGACACCTCCCAAAGAAACCCGTACAAATTTCCGGCCAAGTGCGTGCGCAATAGACTTGCCTAAAGAAGTCTTACCCACTCCAGGTGGCCCCACAAAACAAAGTATAGGGCCATTCATTTTATCTACCAATTTTCTGACTGAAAGATATTCCAATATCCGTTCCTTGATTTTCTGCAAACCATAATGGTCTTCATCAAGTATTTTTGATGCCTGACTGATATCAATTTTATCTCTTGTTCCTGGTTTCCATGGTATATCAATCAACCAGTCAACATAATTTCTAACTACAGTTCCCTCAGCAGACATGGGGGGCATTAATTCCAATCTTTTAAGTTCTTTTTGGGCTTTTTCATATACCCCTTTTGGCATTCCTGCTTTTTTTATTTTGTCAGCAAGCTCTTGGATTTCTGATTTTTCATCACCTTTTCCCAATTCTTTCTGGAGGGCTCTGATTTGCTCAGAGAGGTAGTATTCTTTCTGGCTTTTTTCCATTTGCTGTTTGACTCTGTTTCTGACTTTCTTTTCAATTCTTAAAATTTCAAGCTCATTGAGCATAAAATCAATGAGTTTATCCAACCGTCCCTTTGGGTTCATCGTTTCTAATAGCTCTTGCTTTTCATGTGTTTTCAAATCTAATTGTGCTGCTAAAGTATCCGCAAAAATATCAGGTTCAGAAACAGAATTTAGAGTTTTTACTACTTCTAAAGGGACACGTTGATTAAGTTTTGAATATTGCTCAAAAATCGAATTTGCGCTACGCATCAGCGCAGTAGCTTGAACAGAATTTTCTCGCTCGGTTTCCAGCGGAATTGCGGTTACTTCAAAGAATGTAGAATTTTTAAGAAATAACTCAATCTTTACTCGCTGGATTCCCTCAATTAAAACTTTTACAGTCCCATCTGATTGCTTTAATATCTGAAGAACATTGGCGATTGTGCCGATCTCATGAATTTCCTCAGGAAGCGGATCATTTTTTTTGGCCTTTTTTTGAGCTGCAAGGATTATTTTTTTATCAACAGCCATGGCGTGATCCAACGCCTTTATAGAGCATTCCCTCCCGACAAAAAGGGGAATAATCATTTTAGGAAACACAACAATATCTCTAAGGGGAAGGAGTGGTAAAGTTATTTGTTTAGTTTTTTTTTGCTCTTTTTTTTTCATGGTTTTTTATGCTCTAAGCGGTTTTAACTTCTTTTTTTTCATACAACAACATAGGGGATTCTTTTTTCGTAACAACTTTTTCATTGACCACACATTCTATAATTTCAGGTTGTGATGGAATTTCATACATGATATCCAGCATAATTTCTTCCATAATTGATCGCAATCCTCGAGCACCTGTTTTTCTTTTCATGGCCATTTTAGCAATAGCTTTTAAAGCATCATCGGTAAATTTAAGTTTCACTTTATCTAAATCGAAAAATTTTTGATATTGTTTTACCAAAGCATTTTTTGGCTTTGTTAAAATATCAAACAAAGCCTTTTCATCAAGGTCATCAAGAGAGGAAACTACTGGTAATCGCCCTATAAATTCCGGGATAAGCCCATATTTTAAAAGGTCTTCCGATGAAATACGGGATAATATCTCACCAATATTCTTTTCTTCTCTGGTTTTAATTATAGCGCCGAAACCAACACTCCTTTTCCCAATACGATTCTCTATAATCTTATCCAACCCTATAAAAGCTCCTCCACATATAAAAAGAATATTAGTCGTATCTACCTGCAGAAAATCCTGATGCGGGTGCTTTCTCCCCCCCTGTGGAGGAACAGACGCTATAGTACCTTCTATAATTTTTAAAAGCGCGTGTTGTACTCCTTCACCAGATACATCTCTAGTTATAGAAGGGTTCTCAGATTTTCGACTAATTTTATCGATTTCATCAATATAAATTATTCCCCGTTCTGCTTTTTCTACATTATAGTCAGAATCCTGAAGGAGCTTCAGGATGATATTTTCCACATCTTCACCAACATACCCAGCTTCGGTTAAAGTGGTTGCATCTACAATTGTGAATGGGACCTCCAGTACTCTTGCCAGGGTTTGTGCTAAAAATGTTTTACCTGACCCTGTAGGTCCGACAAGCAGAATATTGCTTTTATGGAGTTCAATGTCATCAGTATCTAAAGGAGCATCAATTCTTTTATAATGATTATGAACTGCTACTGAAAGGACTCTTTTGGAAGATTCCTGACCAATGACATACTGATCCAAAATTTCTTTGATTTCTTTAGGTTTCGGCAGGCGTTGAAGCTCGGCACTTTTTTCCTGAGTCCACTCCTCCACCATGATTCCATTACATAACTCAATACATTCATCACAAATATATACAGTTGGTCCTGCAATTAGCTTTCTTACTTCTTCAGGAGCCTTTCCACAAAAAGAACACCTCAACGATCCATCAGATCCGGAACCAGAGTTACATTTTCTAATCATTTTTTCCTCTCCTTGCTGCTTGATGTTTTTGACATAGCATTTCTCGAAGAGATAACCTCATCCACAATTCCGTATTTTTTAGCATCCTCTCCGGACATAAAAAAATCTCTATCCGTATCAGATCTAATTTTTTTCAAAGGCTGTCCCGTATGCTCAGATAATATTTTGTCAAGAGTATCACGCATTCTTAGAATTTCCTTAGCATGGATATCTATATCAACGCTTTGACCCTGAAAGCCTCCGGAAGGTTGGTGTATCATAATTCGCGAGTTTGTAAGAGCAAATCGCTTCCCTTTTGTTCCGGCTGCAAGTAATAAAGCCCCCATGCTGGATGCTTGACCTATACAAATAGTCTGAATATCCGGTTTGACATACAACATTGTGTCATAAACAGCCATTCCGGATGTTACAGTGCCACCCGGAGAGTTTATATAAATATAAATATCCTGTTCCGGTTCTTCAGCTTCTAAAAATAACAATTGGGCAATTATTAAATTTGCTATATGGTCATCAATCGCGGATCCAAGAAAAATAATCCGATCTTTCAGCAGCCTTGAATAAATATCATAAGCACGTTCGCCACGACTTGTTTGCTCCACAACCATTGGTATTAAAGTCATTGTCTGATTTTCCCCCTTAAAATCATTTTAGCTTGATTATGATGGAGTATCAAGTTCATTCCTATCAACTAAAACTTCTTTTATCGTTAGTTTGGACAATATAACATCCATGGTTTTTTTTCTTTGCAGTCCGTTCAAAAAGTTATTGTATGAATTATCTTTTTGCATGGAAACTCTTAACTTTTCTTTTGCCATTTTTTTCTCCGCCGCAATTTTTTCCAATTCCCTCTCAATTTCAGTTTTGTCTATTTCAATTTTTTCTATTTCTGAAATTTTTTGCCGAATCAACTCTCCCTTAACAACCCTCACAGCATCCTCACTAAACTCCTCTCTTTCAATTTTCATACTGTCATCTTTCATTCCCCGGAGACGCATGTTATCTTTAAAATCTTTAGCCATAAAATTGATCTGATCTTCAATAAGGACTTGAGGAATTTCAAAAGGATTCATTTCAATTAATTTATTTATGACATCCAGATAGAGAGTAGTATCAGACATCGCTTCCCCTCTTTTCTCCTGATGCTGCCGTATTTCTTCCCTTAATTCAGCTACAGTTTTTTCTTTTCCCATCTCATTTTTTATAAACTCATCGGTAATCTCAGAAAGTTTCTTGATTTTGATTTCATTGACTTTGACTTTAAAAAGCACCTTTTTATTAGCCAGATCTTTATTTGCATGGCTGGCTGGGTAAGTTACTGTAAACTCTTTTTCCACATTTTTATTCAAACCGATAAAGCCTTTTTCAAAATCCTCTAATAAATTGTTTGCCCCTATTATCAGGGAATAATTTTTTGTTTCTTCCTTCTGGACAGAGGAACCATCGACAAAACCCTTAAAATCCACAACAACAAGATCACCTTCCTTTGCCGGGCGGCTGGTTACCTCTTCAAAAGTAGCATATCGATTCTTTATATAGTCAAACTCTCTTTCTATATCTTCATCAGTAATTTTTGCAATCTTTTTTGTAAATTTCAATCCTTCATATTTTTTTATTTCAAAAGGAGGAATAATTTCTATGGTAGCCGAAAAAGTTATCGGTGAATTTTCTTCATGTTTAATATTTTCAAGCTTTGGAGAACCGACCGGTTTTAGATCTTTTTCTTCCACAGCCTTATAGTAAGCTTCCGGAATAATCTTATTAAGCACATCACCTTTGACACGGTCATGGTATAATTTTTTAAGGTAGCTTTTTGGGATTTTCCCTTTTCTAAAACCAGGAACTTTCACTTTTTTACCAAGTTCACGGTAGGCATCTTCCTCTTCCTGCGAGAATATTTCCAAAGGAATTTCTATCTTCAACTGCTTTGTGTAGGGGCCAATTTCTTTAATATCGATTTTCATTATGTCTCTTAATAAATTTTCACTGCGAGAGGGGGGAGTCGAACCCCCACGGTTGCCCACTGGGTCCTAAACCCAGCGCGTCTACCAGTTCCGCCACCCTCGCTACTTAAGGGTCTTTCACTAAATATTTAGTTTAAAATAATTTCTCAAAGTCAATCGTCAGATTCGTACTTTAAAAGTTAATTTTACTTTTATCATTTTTACATTTCATTGTCAATTAACCGAATTTATTGACCTCTTGAAATTTCTTTATTAGAATTGATAAATTAAAATTTCATATAAAAATATTTATCGGATAGCAATGTCATTTTTTTTCCATATAAATGATGAAAAAAAATTTGGGCTTCCTTTTTTCATTTCTTTTATTTTTATTTTGTTTCTTACAGCCTCATGCGCCTTTACCAAGTCAAGAGTTACCAAACAAACATTTAAAAAAGGGAAACAAATCGTAAGAATTGTTGAAAAAGATATAGATGCTCATTACCTTTCGAAAAAGAAATTGGAGCATCCTCACATCTTTGCAGAGGCAAAAATCTTTGATAACTTAACATCCCTTAAGTATAAAAGACTTGCTTTACTCAGCAGAGAAGAAGACGTTTTTGACAAAAAATTAGCTAAGGAGATCAGTTCTCTTTTAGTAAATGCTTTCAAAAGAGCGAGTAAAAATGATTTTATTGAAGTTGATGCCAAGTCTCCTAAAGGCCGCATTTTAGGGGATGTTTTTATTTTTAAAAGAAAACTTAATTGGAAATTCAAAATTATTAATGGCGCTTCCTATGAAAGACGGAATTCAAAGGATTACCTCGACGGATGGAAAATTGTTCTCCAAAAAGGTCAAAAATATTATGGTAAAAAGGAACTATTTGGTGTCAGGGTAGCAAAGAACTGGATTATTTGTCCGGTTGATAAAACCTGGTCTAATGTTACCCTTCCCAGTAAAGGCGATCAAAAAGTAGACACCTATAATAAATTAAATGGTGAATCAGGCACGGATATTTTAGAAACTCTTCCAAAAGAGCAATCGAAAAAAGGCGTTTCTTCAACTCAGAAAGAAATTGAATCCAAATTCCTTCGACTGAAAAAACTTGTGCAAAAAGGACTCATTACAAAAGAAGAATATAAAGCCAAAAAACGGGAGCTACTGGAAGAATATTTTTAACTTGTAACCATACTACGTTTATTCTACGTGTTGTACTCTTACGAAGAGATTAAAATTCAAAACATTAATTTGGCTAAAAGACCTTTCAGCTTTTCTTTCCCTGAATTTGATCAAAAACTATTTGATTCGATTTCAAGCATTGGTCTTGCGAACCCACCAATAATTTTACCTGCTTGCGTTAATAGCACAGATAAACAAAAAAAAAATACTAATAAATTTTATGTTGTATCTGGACTCAGAAGAATCCTGGCCTGTAAAAAATTAGGAATAAAGACCCTGCCATGTTCCATTATTAAAGAAAATACATGGGATTGCGAAAAATTTATTCTTTTAAGCCTTAAAATCAACCTGTCACATAGAGAGTTCAATGATATTGAAAAAGCCAATCTTTTTAAGTTGCTCAAAGAATCAGGCATTCCTCAAAAAAAAATAATAAGAAAATATATGCCGTATCTCAACCTGGAAAAGAGCAGGAAAATCTACGAAGATATCATAAGTCTTTATTCACTGGATACTGTAAGCAAGATGAGAATTATCGAATGGAAACTTCCTTTAAATATTTCTGCAGTATTAGCAAGGTATCAGAAATCCGATAGAGCTGCTGTAATGAAAATAGCTGAAATATTAAAACCAGGCATAAACCGTTTGAAGGAAATTATCATGTTTTTAGAAGAGATTGCTTTAATACAAAAGTGCTCCATATTAGATATTATTAAGCAATATCTCGTAAGCATGGTTAAAAATTCTACAATATGCAGAAAAGAACGAACAGAAATGGTAAGGCAAAAATTAAAGGGACTAAGATATCCGCAACTGGCAAGAATGGAAAGGAAATGGAATAAATGCATAAAAGAACTTCATCTGCCACAGGATATAAAAATAATTCCACCCCTTTCTTTTGAAGGAAAAAAGATAAAACTGGAAATTTCATTTTCTAATAAAGATACCTTGTCCCGTTCCCTGTCCAAATTTAATGGGACTTTAATGTCCGGTTCATTAGTGGAACTGATAAATTTAGTTAACGCAAAATAATGAAACTCTCTGTTGTAATCCCAGTTTATAACGAAAAGGCAACTCTCGAAGAAATTGTAAGACGCGTTCAAGCTACTCCAATCGAAAAAGAAATAATTATCGTTGATGATGGTTCAACGGATGGCACAAACAAACTGTTAGAAAACATAGCGAAACCTTCAAGTAACAGTATTCGCATAATTCGTCATAAAACAAACAAAGGCAAAGGGGCTGCTATTATTCGTGGTTTGGAAGAAGTTAAAGGAGATTTAACTATTATACAAGACGCAGATCTGGAATATGATCCCAATGATTATAAAACGCTTCTTGAGTTGTTCAAAAATGATCACGTTCAAGTAGTTTATGGTTCAAGAAATTTAAAAAAAAATGACCGTTCTTCTTTTGCTTTCTATTGGGGAGGCCGGCTTTTGAGCTGGATTACTAATATTATATATGGTTCTAATGTAACCGATGAAGCCACCGGTTATAAAGTTTTCAGAACATCTCTATTAAAAGATTTGGATTTAAAAAGCACCGGATTTGATTTTTGTCCGGAAGTTACTGCCAAAATTCTGCGGCGCAAAATCAAAATTTTTGAAGTTCCTATTTCTTACAATCCAAGACTCTGGCATGAAGGAAAAAAGATCAGGTGGATTGACGGCTTAATAGCCATTTGGGTTTTGGTCAAATACCGCTTTCAGCGTTTCTAAAAAAGCTTTTTGTACTGCAAATTTATAGAACTGTTATTTTAGCACAATTTTTGTTAGCAGCATCAGGGCGGTAGCCTATTTGATTAGCGGCCTTCCATGTCCTCAACCCTTCGGGCGGTTTTCCTTACCGAATTGTGGTCGTGGCTCCTTGGTCGCTTTACGTAAGAAAATTAATTTTGCGCAGTGTATTCTAAACAACTACTATGACTTTAATTAAAGATAGGCGACAGGCAATTTTTCTAATTTTCCTATTTTTTTCAGCATTTAGTATCAGAATTATCTATCTATCAGAATTTCATCACAAAAATCCCTTATTTGACATTATCCCTTCTGCTTTCGATCACTCTAACTTTGACAAAGGAGCAATAAATTTCTCTAAAGGTGATCTATTAGCTCGAAGTTCAAACAATAGTTATGCTCCCTTATATAAATATTTTTTAGGAATAATATACCTGCTTTTCGGCAGAAGTTTTGATGTTATTTACTTAATACAGTTTTCCATGGGGTCTCTCTCCGCAATATTGATCTATTTAATTGCGAAAGAGCATTTCGGTTTTCGTGCCGGTGTAATAGCTTTTACAGGTTTTGCCTTTTACTCTCCTCAAATCATTTACGAAGGTATAATTCTGAGGGCTGCGTTTATATCTTTCTTTGGAGTATTATCATTTTACCTTTTATCCCGTTTAAAATTTTCTTTAAGTACAGCCAATTTGATAATTTCTGCTCTGGCCCTGTCATTATTCATTCAGGGTAGGCCTAATGTGATACTTTGCCTCCCCTTTGTGTTTGTTTTTTTGCATAAAAACATTCGCTTTCTTAAACCGGAAGAACGAATCAGGTACTGGCTAACTTTTACGGTCACACTTTTATTATCGTTTATACCATTACTTGTTCAATGTTACCTGGTTCATGACAAATTTGTTTTTTTTGATGCCAGCGGACCGCATACTTTTATTTCCGGGAATATTATCTCTTACTCAGGGGTGGGGTTTGATCAGGCTATCGTTGAAAATTACAGAAGGAAAAATATATTAGGCTACTTATCTAATATCGATTTTTTGTTTCATCATATTTTAAACGATTTCTCAGGGTTTATTAAATTATATCTTCGAAAGCTGTATTATTTTTTCAATGATTTTGAAGCGCCAACAAATATTTCTATTTATCTTTATCGAAAATTATCTGCTATTTTACCGCTCTTGTTAGGACATTTTTCTTTATACTCTTCTTTGGGGCTCATGGGATTATTGCTGGCAATAAAAAATAAAAAACAGACCTTTTTATTGTATTCTTATATCTTTTCATTATCCGTATCCGTGATAATTTTTCTCAATGAATCAAGATATCGTATTCCGGTTGTCCCGTACTTTATCATTTTCAGTTCATATACTATCCACTTAACTATTTCCTGGATATCTCAGAAGAAATTCAAAAATACTATTATAGCAGTATCCATAGCTATTACCCTTTTCACAGTTTTCCTTGAACCTAAAGCTAATGTGGTGGATCGAATCCGGGCGGAAGATTACAACAACATGGCAACAGCGTGGAAAGAAAAAGGTAATTTAGAAAAGGCTGTCAGCTATTTGGATAAGGCAATTGCTACTGATCCATTTTTTTCTTTTAGTTATTTTAATAAAGGACAGTATTTTTTAAAGAAACAGGACTGGGAAAATGCAATATTTTATTTTGAAAAAGCATTCTTTTTTAATAAGGGGCATATTGAATCAAAAAACAAATTAATGATTGCATTATTTGGTTTAGGAGATCAATATTTAAAAAAGGAAAAGTATAAAAATGCTATTGGTATTTATTCAAAAATTCAAATGTTAGATTCGCAAAATATTGACGCATTACTTAATATGGGCGTCTGCTATGCATATATGGGGGAAGAAAGCGAGGCAAAAAAATTATTCGAGTCTATTTTGAAAATTGACCCGGATCATTCTGCAGCAAAAACCAATCTTGGTCTTTTATAATAAAAAATTAAATTCTATTGGACCAAAGATTTCAATTATCATTATTATCTTTTCCGTCATGACGCACCACTAAAAAGTAAAACGCAATTAAAGTTGCTATAGCCAATCCTAATTTTATGTAAATTTCTTGATAATCCATAACTCAACGGAGCAGCAACCACAATTCAGTAAGGAAAACCGAATTGGACGGATTCCGAAGGAAGGCCGCCCGAAGGGTTAAGGCCAGGGATGGACGAAATCAAATGGGCTGCCACCCGGTTTCCTAACGAAAATTGTGCAGAGCTAATCTCAGCTTTGCTAAATTTTACAGATTTGCAATAGAGAGAGATTTACTTTTCTCTTGATAAATTTAAATTGTCCCTGGTTTTCAAAAACGCTTTGGGGAAAACCATATCCCACAGCAATAAGCTGACGCCGATAGTAATACATGAATCCGCAACATTAAAAGCCGGCCAGTAATGTTGATACCAGTGAAAATATAAAAAGTCTATTACCTCGCCGTAAAAAGCACGGTCAATAAAATTTCCTATGGCGCCGCTCATAATCAAGGCAAAAGAAACAAGTGTTAAACGTTGATTTTCAGGGGTTTTATAATAGTAGAACATAATTATTCCTATAGCAACAACTGAGATAAGCACAAAAAAAAGAGTTAACCATGGACTTTTAAAACCGGACAAAATGCCGAAAGCAGCTCCTGAGTTTCGAATATATGTAATCTGGAAGAAATTTTTTATTACTTGTATTGATTGGTGCAATTCCATATTTGAATCTATATAAAGTTTAGTGGCCTGATCTAGAAAAACCATTCCAACTATAATCAGTAACAGTGTCTTATACTTTTTGCTCATCCCAAATTTTCCTTACAACGACGACATATGGCAGGATGACTGCTATCCTTTCCTACAGATTCACTAAAAGTCCAGCACCTCTCACATTTTTCTCCAGGAGCCTTGTAAACTAATATTTCCAGACCTTTAATTTCTTCACTGTTAAAAACAATTGATTTTGATTTACTTTCTCCATCATTAGCCCTATTTCCACAAATTTTTTCCACTCCAGAGACAATAAAAATTGTTTTTAATTCCTCTGTTTCTAATGGAATCTGATTATTCAAGTTTCCAGACAAACTTAGCGTGACTAGAGCATCTAGGGAATGGCCGATGACTTTATCGCGACGTGCTATTTCCAGAGCTTTTGAAACCTCCTTTCTTAAAAGAATAACCTGCTCCCATTTTTTTGATAGAGCATCGTTGATATAACTTTTTTTAACTTCCGGGAAAAAAGCCATATGAATTGACGACGGTTCACTTCCATTTTTTGGCAAATATCCCCAAACCTCCTCAGCAGTAAATGAAAGGACAGGAGATATCAATTTTGTCAGAGCGCAGATTAATTCATACATAGTTGTCTGAGCCGCTCTCCTTCCAGGGGAATCTTTTTGGAATGTATACAAACGGTCCTTAAGAATATCGAGGTAAAGTGAACTCAAGTCTACAGTACAAAAATTATGGAGTGTATGGTAAAAAACATGAAATTCAAAATTCTTAAAGGCATTCTGAACCTTACAGACAACATCCTGAAGCCGATGGAGAATCAGTCTATCAATTTCAAAGAGGTCTTCATAATTCACCTGGTGTTGTTGAGGGTTAAAATCATATAAATTTCCAAGGATATACCTAATGGTATTTCGAATTTTTCTATATGCTTCGGTTAGACGTTTAAGAATTTCATCAGAAATCTTGATATCTTCCCGATAATTTTCTGACGCGACCCATAACCTCAGCACTTCTGCTCCACTTTTTTTAATAACCTGATCCGGGGTGATAACATTTCCCGCCGATTTCGACATTTTTTTTCCTTCTCCATCCACCACATAACCATGAGTCAAAACAGTTTTATATGGCGCCTTCCCACGGGTTCCGATAGAAGTCAATAAAGAACTTTGAAACCAGCCCCTGTGTTGATCACTACCTTCAAGGTAAAGGTCTGCCGGCCAGAGAAGATCGTCATTTTTTTCAACCACTGCCGCTTGACTCACGCCCGAATCGAACCAGACATCCAGAATATCCGTTTCTTTCTGGAAATCTTTACTTCCGCATTTGGAACATGTTGTTCCGTTCGGCAATAGATCCGAAACATCCTTCTCAAACCATATATCGGTTCCATCTTTTTCAACCATTTCCGCAATATGTTCCGAGATTTCTTTGCTCTTTAGAAACTCCTTACATCCTTTGCAACAAAAAGCAATGATAGGAACCCCCCATGCTCGTTGCCTGGACACACACCAATCCGGCCGGCTTTCCACCATTTCATAAATCCTGTCCATTCCCCACTCCGGAACCCATTTTGTTTTTTTTATTTCTTCCAAGGCTTTTTGTCGAAGCCCGCTTATCTCCATAGAAATAAACCACTGAGAAGTAGCCCTGAACAGGATAGGGCTTTTACATCGCCAGCAGTGAGGGTAGGAATGAGTGGTTTTTTCTTCCTTTAATAAATATCCGTTTTCCGATAATTTTTTATTAATTTCAGAATTGGCCTTCCACACATTCATCCCGCCAAACTGTTCCACGGATTCGATAAAAAAACCGCCATCATCCACAGGGTTATAAATATCTAGGCCATATTTCATGCCAATTTCATAGTCCTCCTGTCCATGTCCCGGAGCAGTATGAACTGCACCTGTCCCTTGTTCCAATGTGGCGTGTTCTCCCAAAATCACCGGCGACTTTCTATCTATTAAGGGATGGCGGCAAACAATTCCTTCCAACGCTTCACCCCTAAAGGTTTGAAGTGTTTTAAAAGACTTAATATCACATTTTTCCATAACAGGATTTACCAGTTTCTCGGCAATTATAAATACCTCTTTCCCTGCCTCAATTGCTGAATATTTTAGTTTTGGATGAAGGCAAATAGCTAAATTGGCCGGTAATGTCCAGGGAGTCGTGGTCCAAATTATCACTGAAACGGGTTTACCTTTTAATTTCGGAAATTTATTTTCGAGATCATCTTGAACCGGAAACCTCACATAGATAGAAGGGGATTCATGATCAGCGTATTCCACCTCTGCCTCAGCCAGAGCTGTCCGGCAGCGGGCACACCAATGAATAGGTTTAAGTCCTTTGTAAAGGCTTTTATTTTTTATAAACTTTCCAAGCTCTCTAACTATGGCTGCTTCGTAAGAAAAATTCATGGTAAGATAGGGATTCTCCCAATCTCCTAATACACCCAAACGTTTGAATTCGGATCTCTGAATGTTTATGAATTTTTCAGCAAACTCACGACACAATTTTCTGAATTTGCTCTTAGTAATATCTTTTTTTTTGGATCCAAGTTGTTTTTCAACTTGATGCTCTATTGGAAGGCCATGGCAATCCCACCCCGGAACATAAGGAGCATCGAACCCTTCCATATTTTTTGATTTGACCACAAAATCTTTAAGAATTTTATTAAGTGCTGTCCCTGCATGGATATGGCCATTAGCATAAGGGGGACCATCATGAAGGATATACTTGGGTTTGCCATTTCTATGTTGCCTGATTTTTGCGTACAATTTTTCCGATTCCCATTTTTTCAGAATCTCAGGCTCTAATTGAGCCAAGTTTGCTTTCATTGGGAAATTGGTTTTAGGAAGGTTTAAAGTTTCCTTGTAATCCATTTTAGTTTGCAAATGACAATAATGATAAATAAAAGGCGGGGGTCAACTCCGCCTTAATTAAACAAAAAGCTCCCTTTTCAGTATCATGGTACTAAGCAAAAATCAAATATAAATATTTAAAATAAAATGCTAAAATAGTTTATACAAAAAGCATTGAAGGTTGCTTTAATCAGTTTCATAAGTATTAAGAAAATAGCTGTTTTTTTGCGAATGTAACCTTCCCCACTATCTGTACCACTTTTCTAAACAAGTAATCGCTATTGAAAAATTCAAAAATTTGAGGTTTTAAATTTATATGTTTGGTATTATTAGTTTTATAGTGTCCATTGGTTAATTAATAAATTTTCAATGTCAAATTTCTTTAGAAACGAGCTTCAAAATCTGAAAAACATTGACCTTTACAGAAAATTAAGATTAGTAGAGGGTGGTCAGGGGTCTTGCGTTTCTATGAATGGGAAAAAGGTTATTCTTCTTTGCTCCAACAATTATCTTGGACTGGCAAATCACCCTTCTGTTAAAAAAGCTGCTAATAAAGCAATTAAAGAGTTTGGATGCGGTTCCGGAGCATCGCGCCTTATTTCTGGGACAATGACACTCCACAGTGAGTTAGAAAAAAAAATAGCACATTTCAAAAACACGAATTCTGCTTTAATTTTTAATTCTGGATACCATGCAAACATAGGCATGCTCTCTGCTTTAATGAAAAAAAAAGATATTGTCTTTTGCGATGAATTAAACCATGCCAGTATTATCGACGGCTGCAGACTCAGCGGGGCGGAAACAACCATTTATCCTCATAAAAATATGGACGCTCTTGAAAGGCATTTAAAAAAATCAAATGGGTACAAAAAGAAACTAATTGTTACGGATGGTGTTTTTAGTATGGATGGTGATATAGCTCCATTAGCTGATATTGTTTTTCTTGCGAAAAAATATTCGGCTTTTACCATGGTGGACGATGCTCATGCCACAGGAGTTTTTGGAAAAAAAGGAAAAGGAACAGCAGAACATTTTAATCTTTCTTCCAATGAAATCGATATTCAGATGGGAACTTTTGGAAAAGCTTTAGGGAGTTTTGGAGCTTATATTGCTGGCAATAATGAATTAATAGATTATTTAATTAACAGGGCCCGGCCTTTTATCTATACAACAGCGCTCCCTCCAGCTGTTTTGGCTGCATCTTTAGCTGCTATTGAAATGATTCAATCAAAACCAGATTTAAGAAAAAAACTCTGGGAAAATGTGGATTATTTTAAAAAAGAGCTTCAAAAAAAAGGGTTTAAAAATTTTGGCAGCCAGAGTCAGATTATACCCATTATTATCGGCAATTCAAAAAAGGTCGTTATGGCAAGTGAATACCTATTTAACAAAGGGGTTTTTGTAGCGGGGATTCGCCCCCCTGCTGTCTCTAGAAAAAAAGAAATGCTCCGAATCACAATTATATCTTCACATACGAGGAAAGATTTGGATTATGCCTTAGATGCACTGCTAAAAATGAAAGAAAAATTTTTAGATTATAGACCTTAACAACAGATTTCACAACGTGGCCAGGGGCCGCAACCAAACATAAATAAGGTGTAAAATCTTCTTTTACCACAAAGACACAGAGGTCACAGAAAAATTATCTAGGGGACAGGGATTAGGTTTCAAGGGATGAATTTTTTTTCTGATCCCTGATAACCAAACGCTAACCCCCAAATTGTTAATCTTTGAATCTCTGTGGTTAATTTACTCCAATAAAAAGCAGTAATAACTAAGGGTTAATTTAAAATCGGATCGGGTGGATAGGTGGAAAGCAAAGCATACTGGCCGCCCATTGATCTTAAAACTTGTCGCCATAGTTTGTCCGGCTCAGGGTGAAAAACAAAGCCTTCTCTACCAGGGCAGACTATCCAGGATTTTATTTTTAATTCTTCATCAAGTTGTCCTGCTGCCCAACCAGCGCTTCCAAGGTAAAGCCGGTAAGAAATGTCTCCCTGAGTTTTATTTGATAATAAATTATTTAAATAATTAACATCTCCTCCTAGGTACACGCCTTCACATATTCTTTCAGCTTTTTCTGAAAGGCCATTATTATTGTGTAAATATAATAGATGATTTGTTTGAACTGGTCCCCCGCTGAACACTTTGTCTTTGTTTTTAGTCGCATTAGGGTTGTTCTTCAACACTTCTGCAATGGATACATTAAGAATTCTATTAACAACTAATCCAAATGCTCCGTCTTCATTATATTCACAAATTAAGACCACGGTTAGATTAAAATTCGGATCCTTTAAACGTGGATTAGCTATAAGAAACGAACCTTTGGTTAGAGTTTTTTGCATGTTGATTTTATTGTCTTAAGTCATTTCTATATAAAGTGCAATGCATCCCGGCGATACAATGGGGAAATTTTGCATTTGTATAGCATAAAATTATTGTAAAAAAAATACTATACAAATGTCAATAGTTCGGATAGACTGACTTTTTATTTTTAATATTTTGACAGGAGAATTTTTTATGAAGTTAAAGTCGTTTATCTCTATTTTAGCCGCAATAAGTATTTTCTTGGCAGGAATATTTTTTTCTGCTTGTAATAAGAAAAGCGACTCTCCATCAAAGACATCCGCAGAAACGGGAAAAACATTTGAAGCAATAGAAAAATTTGAAAAGATAGGGGATGCATCAAGCCCAGAAAGCACATTAAAGTTAATTGATGAAGCTTTAAACTCATTACCCGAAGTAGTTGCAAGCGTAAACGATGTAAAAATAACGAGCAGGCCCATTAAGGCAACTTTACAGAGGTTAAAAGTTCAGGCAAGTCACCAAAATCAAGGGATTAATAAACAGCAGATCAAGCAAATGGTTAACCAAGTCTTAGAGGCGGAAATCCAACGTGAGGTTATGTTTCAGCATGGAAAGAAATTAAAAATTGAAGTTTTGGATAAAGATGTTTCCGATATATTAGACCTGATGAAAAGTAGATTTAATAACGAAGAAGAGTTTTTGAAAGAATTTTCAAAAAGTGGGTTGAACCTTGAAATGTTAAAAAAGCAAATTAGTCAAAATATTGTAGTTACCAGAGTCATTCAAAAAGAGATTCAAGACAAAATTGAAATCAGCGATCAACAAACCTTGGATTTTTATAAAAAAAATGAGAACTCTTTTAAAAATCCGGAATCGGTTCATGCGGCGCATATATTGATTAAAGTAGATAATAAATTTAGTGATAAAGATAAAGAAATCGCAAGAAAAAAAATTGATGATATTTTGATAAAAGCTCAAGAAGGAGAAGATTTTGCCGAGTTAGCAAAACAATACTCTGAGGGACCCAGCGCATCCCGAGGAGGTGATTTAAACAACGTTACCAGAAACCAAATGGTTAAAGAGTTTGAAGACGCTGTTTTCAAGCTAAATGAGGGGGAAATAAGTGATGTTGTTGAAACCCAGTTTGGCTTCCATATCATTAAAGCATATGAGAAAAAAGAAGCTGGTGGTTTAGTTCAGTTTGATCAAGTAAAAGAAAATATTTCGAATTTCTTAAAGCGTTCTGAAGCCGAGCAAAGGACAAAACCTTATATTGAAGATATTGTGGGAAAAGCTGATATAAAAAGGTTTATTTAAGACAGACAGTTAAAAAAATGGTTCAATATGTTTGTAGTAGCCGATGGTTGCACTAACCGGCTCAAAAGTACATTTTGGTTAGAAGAGTCCTATTGTACAATTTAATAACCAACAGAAATTGTTGAAAGCTATATGCCGAATTCTTTTCACCTATAGCGTGGTTGCGGCTGAAAGCTACACAGCAATCCCTATAGTAAACAGTTCCATTTACGACAAACAATCCAGAAAACTTGTTCCAACTAATCCTGGTGTCATGAATTCCTGGTTTGATTTATTTGATAATAATATTCCAAAATTATCCGCTACAGTGGTTCCCAAGTCAGCAAATGTCTGGCGCGTCCCCAGGTCTCCACAATTTTTTGATTGAGGGTTGTATACTAATAAAGGCACATACTCCCTATTATGGTCTGTCCCCGGGAATGTAGGGTCATTACCATGGTCTGCAGAGATTATTAATAGATCATCATCAGTTATTTTTTTTAACAAATCCACAAGCCACCTGTCAAACTGCTCAAGAGCCAAAGCATATCCTTTAGGATCATTTCGATGTCCGTATAACATATCAAAATCGATAAGATTTGCGAAAATCAAACCTTCTTTTCCCATATCCATGAGTTCAAGAATTTTTAACATGCTTGAATTGTTTCCCCTTGTATGATGTGATTGTGTCAAGCCCCTTCCGGCAAATATATTTTCGACCTTACCAATGCCAACTACCTGACAGCCAGCATTTTTTAATTTATCTAAATAAGTTCCCTCTGGCGGTGGTAGAGAATAATCCTGTCTATCATCAGTGCGTGTGAATGATCCCGGTTTTCCAATAAAAGGGCGAGCTATAATGCGACAAACTTCATGTGGCGGCTTTAAAAGTTCTCTGGTAAATAAGCAGATTTCATATAGCTTTTCCAATGGACAAACGGATTTATGCGCTGCAATTTGGAAAACAGAATCTGCTGAAGTATAAACAATAGGTGAACCTGTTTTCAGGTGCTCTTCACCTAAGATGTTAATTATCTCCGTTCCCGACGCAACGCAATTACCCAGAACTTTTTTGCCGATTTTCTTTTCGAATGGCTTAATGATTTCCGGGGGGAAACCTTTAGGGTAAGTTGGAAAGGGCTTCTTTAAATTTATTCCCATAATTTCCCAGTGGCCTGTAGTTGTGTCTTTTCCTTTAGATTTTTCCCTCATTTTCCCAAAAAACGCATTTGGATTTTCTGCTTTAGAAATGCCTTTAATCGTTACAATATTTCCCATTCCCATTTGTTGAAGATTGGGCAGGTGCAACCCGTTTACCGCTTCAGCAATGTGTTGAAGCGTGGCAGCTCCTTGGTCTCCGTATTCAAAAGCGTCCGGGAGTTCACCCACACCTAAGCTATCCAGAATAATGAGGAGAATTCGTTTAAATCGGACAGGCATGCTATTTTATATATTGTTGGGACAGCCGAAACTAAAAATTCAGCTATTGTTTTATAACGCTTTATTACATTAATTTTACAGGGTTTTTGGGACAGCTATTCTTTATTTTTTATCTTATGAAATATTTCAAAAAGGAAGTATATTGAGAGAGGTATTCCAAGGATTATTCCTAACCCCTGTTGCTCGCTAAGAATAAGGTCATAGTGTCTTATAACTTTTGGTGCGACAACGATTAAAATAATTCCTACAACAGCACATAGAACAAGACACTCAATGTAGACATTGTTAAACCCAGATTCGTTTTTTATAAATCGTTTCATGTCACATATTATAAACTTGTTACATCTACAATTCAAAATTATTCATAGCCCATTTAATTATAAAAATAAGGAGATTTATTTATGAGAAATAAATTTTTACTAAACATACTCATTGCTAGTGCCATCTTACTATTTGGATTTACCGCAGAGGCAGAGACAGTTAAAGTTACTTCAAAAGAGAAGAAAGCTGAAGTTCACGCTATAATGAAAACTTTTGTTGATCAGAATCTAGCTGATAACGGAATATTATCAGTGATGCATAAGGGAAAAATTCTGCAGTTAACAGTTAGGAACAGTGACAAATACCCTGATGGATTTCATTCAGGAGTTAAGCAGAACGGCAATCTCTTTACAAGTTGCGCTGACTTTGCCTCAGGGAAAACAATGTATGATATTGATTTTCTTATACGCAAAACAAATAACAAATATATCGTCGTTCAACCCATAGTTCACAAGGTAAACGGTATTAAGAATCCCTACGATCTTTCTCACTGACGTTAGACAGGAAAGTCAGTAAAGCAGGGTTGGCTAATAATGTTGGCCTAGCGGGGTTAAAATGTACTCCCTGCTAATGCCAACTATTTTTGTTGTTATTGCTGTTGATTTCATAGAAATATAGGACAATGTTTAATTGCACATTCTATTAAAAAAAAAGGGATAACACCATAGAAGATACTATTCCTTAATTGTGCCCACGACTTCTAAGTTTCTTCCACCTCAGACCGTGAAACTAAGATATTTTTATGGCATTTTCTGCATGGGAATACGATTTTTTTCCCCTCTTTCATATTAATAAGCTCCTTTTTTAAGTAATTCTTTTGCTATCACAAATTTTTGGATTTCATTAGTACCTTCAAATATCCGGTTAATACGGGAATCACGGTAAAAACGCTCCACAGGATAATGGCTCATATATCCCAAACCTCCATGTATTTGCATGGCCGAGTCAACTATCCAATCCAGAGCTTCAGAGCAGAATACTTTTGCTATTGCGGATTCACGGGTAAACTTTTCTCCGTTATCTACCATATATGCTGTCCGGTACACCATTCCTTCCATTGCGTAAATTTTTGTGCTCATCTCCGCTAACATAAATTGGACTGCCTGATGCTCACATATAGGGATATTAAACTGTTTTCTTTCTCTCGCAAACTTTAAAGATAAATCCAGCAGTTCTTTAGAAGCGCCAAGAGAGGCAGCCCCGAGGCTTAGCCGTCCAATGTCAAGCGACTTCATCGCGGTAATAAAACCTGCGCCGTAAACTCCCAACATATTATCCATAGAAACTTTCATATCTTCAAATATTAATTCGGCTGTAGTGGAACCTCTTATACCCATTTTTTCTTCAATAGTTCCAACTTTAAAACCAGGTGTATTAGATTCAACAATAAAAGCGGATACCCCTCCACGCGCACCCTTTGCAGGGTCTGTTACAGCGAAAACAACAATAACATCGGCATTGCTGCCATTGGTAATCCATATTTTGGTGCCATTGATTACAAAATCATCTCCATCCCTAACAGCCGAAGTCTTAATGGATGCAGCGTCGGATCCGGATTCTGGTTCTGTCAGAGCAAAGGCTCCAAGCTTTTCCCCCTTTGCCATAGGAACTAGGTACTTCTCTTTCTGTTGATCAGTTCCATCAAAGTAAATAGAAGAACAGGTAAGACTCTGGTGGGCAGATATTGTTACAGCCGTGCTGGCACAACCATGACCCAACTCTTCCAGCATAATGCAGGCGCCGGTCTCGCCTAATTCGGAACCGCCATATTCTTCCGGGAAAGGAATTCCCATCAAGCCAAGTTCAGCCGCTTTTTTTAACAACTCTTCAGGAATTGCTTTTTCTCTATCTATCTTAGAGGCAATGGGTTTGATGTCCTGATCAACGAATTTCCTCACCATAGCGCGCAACATGTTATGTTGTTCAGTAAACTTAAAATCCACGTATCTCTCCTGAGTCCACAGGTTTTATGGAGAATAACTTAATTTAGAAATCAAGTCACATGTCCTTAAATTTTGGTTGGCGCTTTTCAAGGAAAGCTGCAACTCCCTCCTTTTTGTCCTCAGTTCCGCATATTTTCCCAAACATTTCAGATTCTATATTGAGCCCTTCTTCCAAAGATGTTTTTAGGCCTTGATTTATGGCCTTCAGAGCAGCAGCAATCGCCAATTTTCCCTTAGAAATAATCCTCTTTGCAAGTCCCTTTGCCTGTTTTAAGACGTCTTCTGGAGGCACAATTTTATCTACTAGACCTATCCTATGAGCTTCTTTTGCTGTTATAATGTCTCCTGTTAAAATGATTTCTGCTGCTTTTCCCGGCCCTACCAAACGGGGAAGCCTCTGCGAACCCCCGAAACCTGGTATTATTCCGAGATTAATTTCCGGTTGTCCTATTTTTGTCATATCACTTGCAATTCTTATATGGCACGCCATTGCCAATTCGCATCCCCCTCCAAGAGCCAAGCCGTTAATAGCAGCAATAAAAGGTTTTTCTGAGTTTTCAATTTTATTTAGTACTGCCTGTCCTTTAGCAGTCAGATCCTGTCCTGTTTTAGCATCAGTTATATCCGCAATTTCCTTTATATCCGCCCCCGCTACGAAAATAACATCGCCAGTCCCTTTTATAATAGCCGCTTTTATTTCTTTATCTTTCAGAACCGTATCTACAGATTCCTCCAACTCTTCCATAACTTTACTACTCAGGGCATTTGCAGGCGGATTGTTGATGGAAATGATGGCGATTTTGTTTTCAGATGAAAAATTGATAAATTTAAAATCAGGCATTAATTCCCCAATAAAGCAGACTTTTAGTGTTTACATTATAAATTTAATAGATTTTAATAGCAACGGCAATAAAAACAACGTTTAACAGGAAAGTGCCGTTTACGAAACAGACAGCATTTTTTCGAGAGCAGAATTAGCCCTGACTTGAATCTTCTTTGGCACAGTAATTTGGTGTTTTTCATCCTCCAAAGCTTTCAATACATCTTCCAAAGTTGTTACTTTCATGTTCGGGCAGATCTGCTCTTTTGATGGGAAATAAAACTCCTTTTCCGGGTTCCCTTTTCTTAGCCTGTACCCGATTCCAATCTCCGTACCTACAATAATTTCATTGTGAGAGCATTCCTGGGCAAATTTAATCATCCCGGAAGTACTGGCAATATGATGGGCAAGATTCAATACTTCTGGAGTGCATTCGGGGTGCGCCATAAAAACTGCCTTTGGATGTTCTTTCATCGTTTCCCTTACATTCTCTTCTTTTATAAAGTTATGGTGGGTGGGACAAAAACCTTTCCAGGGGATAACTGTCTTTTGGGTAAAACGTTGAGCATATTTCGCGAGATTCATGTCCGGAATCATCAATACTTGGTTTTTGCCATTTAGCGACCCTACTACTTTAACGACATTAGATGATGTGCAACATATATCGCTTTCCGCTTTGACGTCAGCGGTTGAGTTTACATAACACACGACAATTGCATCGGGATAGGTTTTTTTTACCTCCCTTAACTTTTGAACGGTTACCATATCCGCCATGGGACATCCTGCTTCAAGATTCGGAAGTAAAACTTTTTTGTCAGGAGATAATATTGCCGCGCTTTCCGCCATAAAATGAACACCGCAAAAAACAATAATCTCTGCCTTTGTTTCAGCCGCCGCCTGGCTCAAGCCTAAAGAATCACCGGCAATATCAGCAATCTCCTGAATCTCATCCCTCTGGTAGTTATGCGCCAACAACACCGCTTTCTTTTCTTTCAAGAGTGAGCGGATATCCTTTTTCAGTTTGCTATCATTATCTGTCATGTTGACATTATATTACGAAATCTGATATAAGTGAAAGTTTATTATGTTTAAAAATCTATCTGATCGGTTAGAACCGATTCTAAAAAAATTAAAAGGGCGGGGCAAGCTAAACGAAGAAAATATCAGGGAATCCCTTCGTGAAATCAGGATAGCTTTACTGGAAGCCGACGTAAATTTTAAGATCGTTAAAGGTTTTATTGCGCGCATCGCTGACAAAGCTGTTGGATCCGAGGTAATGGAAAGTTTAACGCCCGGACATCAGGTTGTGAAAATTGTCCATGAGGAGCTTATTCATTTATTGGGATCCGAATCATCACAGATTACTTTTTCCAGACAACCACCAACTATTATTTTAATGGTTGGTCTGCAGGGATCCGGTAAAACAACCTCTGCCGCTAAATTAGCTAAAAAACTTAAGGATGAAGGAGAAAAACCGTTTTTGGTTCCTGCTGATGTTTATCGACCAGCTGCGATAGAACAGCTAAATATTTTAGGTGAAAAGCTTGATGCTGAGGTATTTGCCACTAATGAACAAAAAGATCCTGTTAAAATTTGCAGGAATGCCTGTGCAGAAGCCATAGAAAAGGGTTTAAACCCTATTATCATCGACACTGCAGGGAGGCTTCATGTTGATGAGAAGTTAATGAAGGAGTTAAAAAATATTAAAGTGGAGATTGAACCTCATGAGATTTTATTGGTAGCCGACGCCATGACAGGGCAGGAAGCGGTGAATATAGCCCAATCTTTCGACAACAGCCTGGGGATCGACGGGATTATATTAACAAAGATGGATGGAGACGCGCGGGGCGGGGCGGCTTTGTCCATAAGAGAAATTACGGGAAAACCAATAAAATTTATTGGTGTTGGAGAAAAATTAGAAGCCCTGGAAGCTTTTCATCCTGATAGGCTGGCATCAAGGATTTTAGGAATGGGAGATGTCCTATCATTAATTGAAAAAGCAAAATCTACTGTCTCTAATGATTCCGCAGAGGATCTCTATAAAAAAATTAAAAAAGATACTTTTTCTCTTGAGGATTTTAAAAACCAGTTAGCGCAAATCAAAAAAATGGGTCCGCTGGATAAGCTAATGGGAATGTTGCCTGGGATGAAGGGTTTAAAAAACATTAAAATTGATGATAAAGCCATTGTCAGGACGGAAGCAATCATTAATTCTATGACGTCTAAAGAAAGATTAAAACATCAAATTATTAATGGAAACCGAAAAAAAAGGATTGCAAAAGGAAGTGGAACTCATGTTTCCGACGTTAACAGGCTTCTAAAACAGTTTGTACAATCTAAAAAAATGATGAATAAATTTTCTAAAATGAACTTGAAAAACGGTTTAGGAATGCAAAGATGATTCCATTTTGAATACATTGCTGGATGAGTAGATGAGTTAATTACTCTTTCACTCACAAACGAAAAGAAGGAGGTGGTTTAGTGCCTGTAGTAATGCGGTTAGCGAGATATGGAGCAAAAAAGAAACCTTTTTATCGAGTAGTTGTAGCAGATTCGAGGTCACCAAGAGATGGACGTTTTTTGGAAATCGTCGGAACATACAATCCCCTGATTGAAAAAGAAAGCATTCAAATCGATCAAGAAAAAGCAACTTCATGGTTAAAAAAAGGTGCCCTGCCGTCAAAAACGGTTAAAAGTTTATTTAAAAAAAATGGAATTGAACTATGAAAGAACTAGTCGAATTTATAGCTAAGTCTTTAGTCAAGAATTCGGAACAGGTGGAGGTCAGCGAGGTTCAGGGTGATATAACTACCATTATTGAACTGAAAGTTGCCCAGGAAGATATGGGAAAAATTATTGGTAAGCAAGGCAAAACGGCAAGATCCATTCGAACTCTTCTAAATGCAACAGCTGCAAAGGTAAAAAAGAAGACTGTTTTAGAAATTTTGGAATGAAGAAAGAATTAATTCCCATCGGCAAGATTGTTAAGTGCCAGGGGAATAAAGGCCATGTCCGGTTATTTCCTTTCATTGAAGATCTTGCCCTGAATGAATACGCAGGAGAAATCTCTACCAGTGACTCATCAGGGACAGTTTTAAAAAGAAAAATCACTTCCATCAGGCCTAATAAAAAATTTTGGATTATTCATTTTGAAGGCATCAACAGTATCGATGAAGCTCAACCTCTTGTAGGACAAAAAGTGGCTGTCAATAAAACCTTTTTCCGGAAACTGCCTGCAGGAAATTATTATTGGTTTGAAATATTAGGGCTTGACGTTTATGATGAAAAGGATACTTTTCTTGGAAAAATTGATAATTTCTTTTTCACCGGCGGCAATGATGTGTATGTAGTTAAAAAAGATAAAAGGAAGGAATTCTTCATTCCGGCAATTAAAGAAATCGTGAAACAAGTTGATTTAAAAGAAAATAAAATGGTCATTCGTTTGGTAAATGGTTTATGAGCTATATTGAGTTTAACATAGTTACTATTTTCCCTGAGATGTTTAAAGCTTCTCTAAATGAGAGTATCCTTAAAAAAGCTCAGGAAAAAAGTCTTTTTAAAATTAACTTGTTCAATTTACGTGATTTTGCAGAAGGAAAACATAAAGTTACTGATGACTACCCTTATGGCGGGGGTGGTGGAATGATAATGAAACCCGAGCCCATTGTAAAAGCCATTGAATCAATTAACGATGAAAAACCAAATAGTAAAGTAATTCTTATGACGCCTCAAGGAAAAACTCTCAACCATGCTTATGCTAAAGCACTGTCCAAAGTACGATCATGGATTATCATATGCGGTCATTATGAAGGGGTTGACGAAAGGGTACGTCAACATTTTGTTGATGAAGAAATTTCAATAGGAGATTATATTTTAACGGGGGGAGAAATTCCTGCCATGGTGTTAACTGATGTTATGGTCCGGTATATTCCCGGAGTCATTGGGGGTGAAAAAGCCGTTGAAAACGATTCTTTTATAAACTCACTTTTAGAGTACCCTCAATATACCAGGCCGTCCAATTTCCGTGGATTGCAAGTACCTGAAGTACTCCTTTCAGGAAATGAGAAACATATTAAGGAATGGCATCATAAACAGGCTTTAAAAAGAACATTCGAGAGACGGCCAGATCTTTTGACAAATACCAAACTGAGCGAGGAAGATACGCTATATCTTGATACAATACGAAAATAATATGTGTAAGAATTACGCAAATATCTCTTTGATTCTCACGCATTATCCCGTTTATAACAAAAATCAAGAGGTTGTAGTTTCTTCAATAACTACTCTTGATATACATGATCTTTCAAGAATTGCTAAAACCTTTGAGCTTGGGACATTTTATATTGTTACACCGCTGAAATCGCAAATAGATTTAATTGAAAAAGTATGTTCACATTGGAAAACGGGGTTCGGCGCCAGTTATAATCCAACTCGGAACGAAGCATTCGGCAACGTTTGTGTAGCTGATAACCTGGATTGCGCTTTTCGACTAATTATGGATCGTGAAGGTAAACCACCAAAAGTTATCGCTACCGGAGCCAGGAAATTTCAAAATTCAATCAAGTTTCATGAGATGAAGAAAAAAATTAATCTCAATGATCCTTTTGCAATTCTTCTCGGAACTGGTTGGGGGCTTGAAGAAAGTGTTCTTATGAAAGCAGACTATATCCTGGAACCTATTAAAGGCATTGGAAATTATAATCATCTTCCGGTGAGAGGTGCAGCAGCTATAATCGTCGATCGTTTATTAACAAGGGAATAAGGAGAAAAACATAATGAACGCTATTGAAAAAATCGAATCAGAACAATTAAAGAAGAAAAAAGTTTCCCCGTTTAAGGCGGGTGATACGGTTCGTGTCCATTTAAAAATTAAAGAAGGAGAAAAAGAACGGATTCAAGTTTTTGAAGGGGTGGTTATTGCTAAAAAACATGGGGGAGTCCGTGAGACTTTTCTGGTAAGAAAAGTCTCATTTGGTGTTGGAGTAGAGAGAATATTCCCGCTCCATTCACCGAGAATAGAAAAAATTGTTGTCGTACGAAAGGGGAAAGTGCGTCGCGCGAAACTTTATTACTTGAGAAAGCTTAAAGGAAAAGCCGCCAGAATTAAGGAAGCAAGTAAAGTCGGACAGAAATAAGATTTAATTCTGTAATTATTTTTTGATAGATTAACTTTGACATTATAATGTGGCACTATGAAAATGAGACCAGAAAGCAGGGCCATGAAATTATTGCAGGCATAGATGAAGCTGGAAGGGGCCCCCTAGCAGGACCTGTAGTAGCAGCTTCTGTTATCTTACCAGAAAATTGTCGAGTCGAAGGGCTGAATGATTCTAAAAAATTATCAGAAAAAAAAAGGAACCTGATTTTTCAAATTATCCGGAAAAAAGCAGTTGCAATCGGCATAGGGATAACTTATGAAAACATAATAGACCAAATAAATATTTTGCAGGCTGCAAGAGCTGCCATGGCGGATTCTGTTTCCCGATTAAGCTGTAAGCCTGATTTTCTTTTAATCGATGGTAATCAGAAAATTCCTTTTATAATACCTCAACTTACTATTAAAAAAGGAGATGTCTTAAGCGCATCCATCGCAGCGGCTTCTGTTATAGCAAAAGTAACCAGAGATAGAATGATGCTTCATTATGATGGTATTTATCCGCAGTACGGATTCAGTAGACACAAGGGTTACGGAACGCAAGATCATTTAAAAAACATTAGCAAGTTTGGCCCCTGCAAAATTCACCGCAAAACATTTAAGGGGGTAAAAGAATACTGTTAAATTGAATGAAACAAAGGAAAAGTCGTGTATTCTACTTTGTCTCTCGATCTTTTTTTCTGCTGGTAAAAAGATTAAAAATATATTAAATTATTAGTATGAATGGACAATTTTTACTATTTATAGCCGCGAGTTTGATTTTTCAAATATGGATGTTTATTGACTGTTTGAAGCGCAAGGAAAATTTCTTGTGGATTGTGATTATTATACTGTTTGGCCCTGCTGGCGCTGCTCTTTATTTGTTTTTTGTAAAACTTTCTGGTAACAGCGTAAAAATTAAAACCACTATCAAAGACACAGAAGAAGTTGAAAATTTAAAAACCCTGATAAAACTACATAGTAAAGCTTATCATTACAATGAACTTGGTGATATTTATCTAAAGCGGGGTGATCTGCAGGAAGCTAAAGAATGCTACGAAAAAGCGGTAAAAAAGGATCCAAGTATGCTAAACGCTCAATATGGCCTGGCAAAATGTTTACATGGGATAGGGAAATATCTAGAGGCAGCTTATCTGCTGGAAGACCTTGTAGCAAATGACCGGAAGCATGATTATGGAAATGCGCTTTTTGGCTTGGCAGAAAGCTACCGCCTTTCGGGGGAGGACGATAAAGCAATAAAAGCTTATGAGGACCTTTTTAAGGCATATTCCTTTTTCAGGGGTTATTATGAATATGCAATGCTTCTCGTAAAAAAAGGACGCCTGGACGACGCCATTAAATCTATGCGAACTCTTATTAATAATGCCGGCACATTGCCGGATTATAAATACCAGCAGGAAAAAGTCTGGATTGATAAAGCCCATAAATTCTTACGTCGCTACCAAAAAAACCCAGGTTCTCTTTGATTTTGCGTAATTAATAGTGCATAAATATTTTGGTAAAGCAGACCTGCGAAACCTTCTTTTAATAATTATTTTTCCCAGCCTTCTTTATTTTCACACATATAAAAGCCCTTTTCATCTTGACGATTTTATCACTATAGTCGATAGACCTCGAATTGAACATTTTAGCATGTTTTTTGGTGAAGGTACCCCTGAAGCTGTCTTAACCAGTGTATTCAATAATAGGGTTTTTTTACAATACAGCTTTGCGTTAAATTACAACTTTGGCGGCCTTAATGTAATTGGGTATCATCTTGTTAATGTCATTATACATCTCATAGTTTCCATTCTTGTATATTTCTTAGTCAAAGAAATATTAGCAGGCCAATCCATCAACACTTACCAAAGCAGGAAAAAGCAATTTCAGCATAGCAATACAATCCCTTTACTGGCCTCTCTTTTGTTTTCTGTTCATCCATTACAAACTGAATCAGTGACTTATATTTCCAGTCGTTCAAGTCTTGCGGTTACTTTATTCTTTCTATTGTCGTTCCTCTCTCTTATTAAAGGATCGGTCTTGTTTTTCAAACCCTTAAAAGAAATCAAACACAAAATCTATATAGTTGGCTATCTTTTTTTCGGTATACTGTTTTTTTTATTGGGATCGGGATTCAAAGAAACCATCATTGTTTTGCCGATAATCTTTTTTCTTTATATAATGTTGTTCCACTCACGGCAAATACGTCTATCAAGGAAGGTTCTTGTTTCTATCTTCCCGCTGATATTTTTTCTGCTGATTCACGCAGCAGGGTTTCTTATACACTCAAAAGAGATAGACCGATTGGCTCTATATAAGACATCTGAATTTCAAGAAAAAACTATACAGGGAGCAAACGTCAAACTTAAAGAAATCAAAAAAAAGCAGCACCCCCTTCTTAATTTATTCTACTTTTCAACTGATAAACCAAATATCCTAACCAATATATATCGTTCTATTCATAGAAGGGGGGAGTACGTCTATAACGTAGGGAAAGATTCGTATTCCGAAAAGGTCTATTTTTTGACAGAATTGGAAATTATTGTATTTTATTATTTTAAGCTTCTTTTTTCGCCTTTCAATCAAAGCGTCTTTCCTGATTTTCCCGCATTTAATATTGAACACTGGAAAACATTAATTGGTGCTTTATTTGTCATAGTTTTATTATCTACATACTGTCTGTCTTCAAATTTAAGATTAATTTCATTTTCTTTTTTTTGGTATATTGTGACAATTATGCCTTACACTTCCTTTATACCTTTAACCGACTTGGTTTCGGAACATCGGACATATCTTCCCAATATCGGTTTTTTTATAGCAGTTTCAACAGGATTAGCTGCATCGCTAACCTCAAAGAAACGACTTATTTCTTTATCCTTTATTTTGGCAATTTTAGTATCGGCTTCTTTGCTAACTTTAAAAAGAAACTTTATATGGCAAAGTGAAATTTCTTTGTGGGAAGACGCTGTTAAAAAAGCTCCCGAAGACGTTAAGTCTATTAATGCCCTTGGAGTGGCATACATCAAAGCGAGGAAAAATGACAAAGCACGGTCAGTTTTCCAGAAGGGCCTAAATGTTGACCCTTTTAACCATAAGTTCCATATTAATATGGGTATATTATTCAAAAATGATGGCAATCTTGATAAGGCAGAAGAACATTTTAAACTGGCCGCTTCAATTTCAACAGATTATTTGGCGTTCATTAATCTTGGATCTGTTTATTTAGAAAGAGACCTGTACTTTGAAGGCATACAAGAATTCAACAAAGCGCTACGTAATAAACCAGATTCATACCTTGCTTATTTTTATCTTGGTAATGCTTACAATGATTTAAAAGACTATAAAAAGGCCATCCAACACTTTGAAAAATCTATTGAGTTGAATTCTGATTATGCAAAAGCTTATAACGATTTGGGATACAGTTATTGGAATTTGGGAAAATATGATGAAGCTTATGAGTGGTTTGTAAAAGCTATGAATAAACAGCCGGAACTTCCTACTTCATACTTGAATATTGGAAATTATTTCCTTATTAAAGGACATCAAAAACAGGCTGAAGATTTTCTTAACCGTTACCAAGAAAAATTAAAAAATGAGAAAAAATAAAAGACTTTTCTGCTCATCCGTGGTTTTAATAATAGCTCTCAATCTGATTGTCTATGCCAATACTTTAAAAGTACCATTTCAGTTTGATGATGTCAGATATATCGAGAAGAATAATGATATTTTATACCCATTAGATATTAATGGCTTTGCTGAAACCTACTTTTCAAGAGGAATCGTTCGTTGGAGTTACGCTGTGAATTACCTAATTGGCAAACTCAATACCATTGGCTATCATATTGTTAATTTATCATTGCATATTATAATATCGGTACTTTTTTTTATAATTCTTCGCAACCTAAATCCCAACAGTAAATGGAATTTGCCACTTTTAGCAGCCCTTTTATTTTCCCTTCACCCTGTTCAAATAGAATCAGTTACTTACCTGATGAGCCGTTCTGGATTACTTGCTACTTTTTTTTATCTTCTGGCATTTTATTTTTTTATTAATTCTACTCAAAACTTTCCGGTACATAGGAGCAAAACAGTTTTTTTTTCAATCGCCACTCTAATTTGTTTTTTTCTGGGCCTTGGTTCCAAATTAACCATTGTTACTTTGCCAATTATGCTGATCATTTATCTGTTCGTTATTAATATCAATAAAATTAGTATTTTATCTATTGCACGTCAATATAAATGGCTGCTTGTAGGAGTGATTGCAGCTTTTACTTTGTTTTTGATTCGCAAGGCTTTTTTTACAGGACATGGGTTGTTTGGGTCCGGCGATACGGGAATAGAACAATATGGCCGGTGGAATTATTTTATGACTGAGGTTAAAGCTTTTTATTCTTATTATTTAAAATTATTACTTCTTCCAGTTAACTTTAATATCAACCCTGATTTCCCTTTTTCACCTTCATTATGGCAAACTATTTGTTTGCTAATGCTGACACTGTTTGGATTGTTCTATTTAGTAAAATATTCGAAGAAATTACCACTATTGATTTTTTCTATTTTATGGATGCTTGTTACTCTTTCACCAACATCTTCCATCATTCCATTGAACGACCTTGTAGCCGAGCATCGAATATACCTCCCTTCGCTCGGTTTTTTTATTGCAATAAGTCTGGCCATTGTAGAGCCTAAACGACTGCCTGAAATGTTAAAAATAGTTTCAGTTTTCACTATGTTGATAGTGTTTTCTATCTTAACTGTCCAGAGAAATAGTGTTTGGAATAACACAATTTCGCTATGGGAAGACGCAGTGAAAAAATCGCCTCATCATGTTAAATCTTATCTCAATGTAGGCAGGGCTTATTATTACGAAAGGATGTTAGAGAAAGCTGTTACAGCTTATGAAAAGGCCAATAACATTAACACCTTTTATTTTGAATCGCACTATAACCTCGGTACTATTTACTATGAGTGGAAAAATCTCGATAAAGCAGCAAAGGAATTCTCAATCGCATTGCGATTAAATAAAAACTTGCCAGAAGCTTATATAAATCTTGGCAATATTTATATGGACAAAAAAGAGCATGACACGGCAATTGATATGTTTAAAGCGGCTATTCATCTTCAGCAGGACTGTTCTGTTTGTTTCCGTAATATAGCTATTATTTATTATTACCATCTTAAGGACTACAAAAAAGCAATGTTTTATTTTCAACAAACATTAAGATTAGACCCTGAACAAAAACAAAAGCAGGAAATTCAATCTATTATTGGTTCTCTTGATACTCCTTAACAGTTCGATAAAATCTGCTTACTTAAAATCAACTTTGGTTCCACTGCCGAAACAAAAGCCGGTTTGACATTATTATATGCTGTGATTACAATGTTGGGCTATGAATATTAATTGTTCCTGGCTGAAAGAATACATTGGTTTTGATCTTTCTCCCGAAGAACTCTCCAACAAATTAACTCTCGCGGGATTGGAAGTTGAAAACCTGAAAGAAAAAAGCAAGTCCGATGCTTTGCTGGAGATTAATGTAACTCCAAACCGACCTGACTGCCTTAGTTTCATTGGAATAGCAAGGGAAGTATCTGCCCTTACTGGGTGTCCGGTGAAATACCCTGACTGTACTGTAAAAGAGGAAGGAAAGGATATCGGAAAGGCGACGTCGGTTGTCATCCATAATGAACATCTGTGTCCGCGCTATTCAGCTAGGGTCATCCAGGGAGTTAAAGTAGGTCCTTCTCCGCAATGGCTGGTGGATAAATTGAATTCTATCAATATTAGATCCATTAACAACATTGTGGATATCACAAATTTTGTTTTGCATGAATTAGGACACCCGCTTCACGCGTTTGATTACGATCTGTTAAAAGAAAACAGGATTGTGGTACGGTGCGGTATTAACGGAGAGAAGTTTGTAACCCTTGATAATACTACCTGCGATATAAAAGACTCCATGCTTGTCATTGCCGACGCGGAGAGACCAATAGCCCTGGCCGGAGTAATAGGCAGCAAGAATACAGAGATATCGGATAAAACAACTAATATTCTTCTGGAAAGCGCTTATTTCGAACCAACGCAAATCCGTCGTACCTCGAAAAAACTTGCTTTACAGACGGAATCTTCCTTTCGTTTTGAACGGGGAGCAGATCCCGGGAATGTCTTAAAAGCATCAAACCGGGCTGCGGGATTAATATTAAAAGTGGCGGGTGGAAAAGTCGCAAAAGGGATTATTGACATTCATTCAACGTTAATATCATCTCCGGAAATAACTTTGAGGCTGGACAGGGTAAATAAGATTCTGGGAACAAACCTTTCCAGAAATGAAGTGAAAGATTATGTGGAAAAACTTGGTTTTTCTGTTTTACAAGAGCAAAAGGGACAGTTTGAGATTAAGGTGCCTTCCTGGCGGCGAGATATTACTAGAGAAATTGATTTAATTGAAGAGATTATCCGGATTCATGGTTATGATAATATTGAAGTTAAAAGTCCTGAATACAGAATTAGCAGAGTGAACCTGAATAAGTATTACGCTTTCGAAAAAGAAGTAAAAAACTATTTTAAAGGAAAAGGGTTTTGCGAGACAATTAACTACGCATTTATCAGCGATGAAATGCAGAGGTTTTTTCAAAACAATAACCGAAATTTCGAAACCGATAATATATTCCTAAAAAACCCTATAAATAATGAATGGCGGGTCATGAGGAAAAGCCTGTTACCGGGATTACTGATCTCTATTCAGAAAAACATTAACAGGGGGATTGAGGAAGTTCAACTTTTTGAATTGGGCAGACAATACGACCCCGTAAAAGGCACAAATGCCTTTTCGAAAAATAAAGCCGCGGACAAGAATAAAAGTAATTTATCAAAAGAGGTTAATTATCTGTCAGGAATGCTGACCTCAAAAGTAGAAAGAAAACTATGGAAAGAAGAAATGTCAAGAAATATTTATTACTTAAAGGGGATTATCGAGATGTTTCTGGAAGAAATGCGTTTAAAAAAATTTAGTTTTAAAAAAACTTCTTTGCCTGCTTTTTATGATCTAATAGAATTATATAGCAGTAAAAATAAAATTGGATTTATTGGTGAGTTAAGCCCTGGTATAACTGATAAATTGGATGTCAAAGACAGGCTATTGGTATTTGAAATTAATCTTGATATTTTGTATAAAATTCGGGAAGAATTGACATCATTTAGGTCTATTTCAAAATACCCGAATATTTTAAGAGACATTGCGATTCTTGCGGATCGTAAAGTAGAATCCAAAGTAATTGAAGATTTTATTAAGAGGCAAGGGACGTCCCTGTTAAAAAAACTGACTCTTTTTGACTGCTATGAAGGAAAGTCCATTCCGCCAGGTAAAAAAAGTCTTGCATATTCTCTGGTATTTGGGGATGACAAGAGGACTTTGAAGGACGAGGAAGTTGACGCAATACATGAGGATATAATTAAGGGATTGGCTGATAAATTTCAAGCGCATTTAAGGCCACAATGAAAATCGGAACCATTGATAAATTTCAAAAAATAGAAAAAGAATTAAAAAAAATAATTTCTAAGCTAAATTCGGTTAAGGATGAAAATAAAGCATTAAAAATACGTGTAAACGAACTGGCAAAATTTAAGGCGTCAGGTTCTAAAAAAATTATACAAGGTCAAAAAGTTTCTTCGGATTATGATAACCTTAAAAACAACTTCAATAAACTTACTCGTGAAAAAGAACTTCTTCGTAAAAGAGTCGATCAGATGCTGAAGAAGCTGGAAGCTGTTCAGATTTTTTGAGCTATCGGGAAGCGGATTTTAACAGAGCGGCCAGTGGCCTCAATCACAATTCGGCAGGAAAGCCGCCCGAAGTGTTGAGGTCAGGGATGGCCTAAATCAAATTAACATCGAAACATTTGCAGGTTACAAGAAACCTTGCTAAAAAAATACCCAATGTATGCGTACAGCAGATAGTGATGGATAATATTTATTTTTAAAAGGATAAAATGAACAAAGAAAAAAGAAATATAACAGAAGTCGAAATATACAAGGATTTATATAAAATTGTAAATGACGCTTCACCTAAATACACTCAATCTCTTGCGAAATATGTGGATGAAAAAATGAAAGATATCTCACAAACAACCTCAACGGTTTCATCTATGAAAGTCGCCGTCCTTGCCGCTTTAAATATTGCTGATGAACTGTTTAAAGTGAAACGGGAATTGAAGACCGAGAAAGAAGTAATCGAAAAAGAAACAGACAACCTGTGTCGGCTAATTCAAGGAAATATAAAATTTTAATTAAGCCGCAGAATAATATCCACATTAATCCCTCCTTGACGGGGGATGAATTTGCAAAAAACAATATCCAAATACCGAATTTTATTTTGATTCGATTTATTCATCTTATTTTCCTAACGAATTTGCAGATTTTGTCATTCCCTCTGAAGTTATAGAGCATTTAGATTCTCCTGAATTTCATTTGAACTATTGTAACAAAGTTCTAAAACCAAATGGTTTTTTATGTCCTTCAACTCCATGCGTTTCGATATTTTTATACCCCCATAATTTATTGAGACTCTTTCATAACCCCGTAAAATGGTATAAGTCCTTATTTGCTGATAAGTACTGGAATGAGGCAGTAAACTGGCATACTGTTTAAGACCAGCGAGTTTAAAGAAAATGTTGGAACAACAGGGGTTTCAAGTCATAGAGCACTTTTCTGTTATCTGGCATTTTAAAACTCATTTAAATATAACAATGCGATTCTGCGAACTGTTAGAATATTGTAACCTTTCATGTCATCTTTCTTTTTTTAAAAAATATGTGTTATTTTAAATCACTCATGGACAATGTTAATTTTCTAAAATATGCAGGGATAAGGCAGTCTATTATTGGGCGAAAAAAATAACCTATCTGTGCAGCATCAAAGAATTACATGGTAAAATCTATAATAGATTTTCTTAAAATAAGAAGTAAAAAGAAATGCAAAATAACGGTGATACTATTCGGATAATAGCCAACTGTATAGATGTTTCAACAGCAACTATAAGTCGCCTACTGAACAAAAATATTGTTACAAAAACCCCTGTGCAAATGGCTTCATAAAGGCTTATAATTTAACACAAAAAAATTTTGTTTTCGGTGTTACAGAAACATTTACTTTGGCAAGAGCTGTTTAATTATGGAAATAGTAGTTGCGACTAGAAATGAAGGAAAATTAAAAGAATTTAAACATTTGGTTAAAGACTTGAATATCCGCGTGCGCTCGCTTAATGACATTAATTTCAATAAGGAAATCCTAGAAGCAGGAACAACCTACTCTGAAAACGCATTAAATAAGGCTAAAAAGGTTTCAGTATTTTCAAATAGGATTGCAGTGTCGGATGATTCTGGTATTGAAATACTGGCTTACAATAATGGACCGGGAGTACAGTCGGCCCGCTTTCTCCCGAAACTCACTTATGAACAGAAAAACAAAAAAATTATAGCAGACTTGAAAGGAAAATCAGGCCATCAGAGAACCGTGAAATACAAATGCGCCATTGCTATTTGTACTCCTGAAAAGAAGTCTTCCGTTTGCGAGGGAGAATGTGAGGGAGTTATTTCCACCGAACCAAAAGGGGACAGAGGTTTTGGGTACGATCCGATTTTCTTTTTGCCTAAATACGGCAAAACCTTTGCCGAATTGCCTGCAAAAATTAAAAATCAGGTCAGTCATAGAGCAAAAGCGTTTAAAAAAGCAAAAGAAATATTAATTGAGTTAAAGAATGCTGATACTACTAAATGAAATATTTAGTCAGCTTTATTAATAACTTTCAAATATTTATGAGCACGGGCGAGGTTCTTTTTGGCTAGAACATGATCAGCGTCAATTTCTAAAACTTTTTGAAACTGTTTGATCGCTTCACTAAGTTTACCCATTTTCCCATATACTTCACCCAGATTATGAATCGCATCCGGGTAGCTTTTGTTCCATTTTCTGCTATAGGCCTGGTCCGCTTTATTAAAAACATCAATGGCCTTGTCATATTGTCCGGTTTTACTGTAGGTATTTCCAAGACCAAACATGGCTTTATAACTGCTTTTGTCATATTTAATAGCAAGGAGGAATTCTGTGGCAGCATTTTTATAATCCCGGAGATTTGAATAAACTTTGCCAAGATTATAATGAGACTCCGCATAATCTGGTAAAAGTTCAATCGCTTTTTTAAGTTCTCCAACTGCCAGTTTATTCAAGCCCTTCTTACTATATTCTGATCCCAAGTTTATATGCGGTGCAGCGTGATTGGGCGTCTTAAGCGCGGAATCTTTCCATAAAGTAAGACCATCTTTCCAAACTAAATTTCGCTGAATATTTAATAATGAAAACAGCGGTAAAATAAGTACCACCGTGAAACTTTTGAAGAGCTTTAATTTAACATGATTTTTTAGAAAGCATATAAAAATTGAGAAAACCGTGCCAAAAAACATGGAAGCTCCGACAGCAGGGAGATACGCGCGATGTTCGGCAATAAGGTCATTCAAGGGAATAAAACTTGACGACGGCAATAAAGTAATAAAAAACCAGAAAACCGCAAAGGAAATTACTTTATTCTGGACAAATTGCCGCCTACCCCAGCTTATTGTAACGGCAAAAATGATAAGAGATAATATAATTAAAAGGGAGATAAAGACGGGGAATTCAAATAGTGAAGTAGAGGGGGACATCATAGGATAAATATTTAAGTTAATTGGAAAGATAAATAGTTTTAAATAATAAAAAATAATAACTTTCAACTCCGTGAGAAAATAGTAGTATCTTCCATATAATGCTAAACCCGCATCAGCTTGCGCAGTAAAGATGTTACCGGTTATTATTTCCCTGTATCCAAGATAAATAATTGCCGGAAAAGCAATTCCTATAAAATACCTTTTGAACTTAACTATGAATTTGAGAAGACTTTCTTCCCGATTTTCAAAATAATAAAGATATAATAATATTATGGCCGGCAGAGTTATGATGATTTCCTTTATCCCAATGCCAATAATAAAGACAATCAAGGAGAAGGTATAATAAAATAAAGCTGTTGAAGTTTTTCTTTTCTCCCGACCATGTATTGAAGAAGTCCCATGAATGAATAAATATAGCGACAGAAGATAAAAGAAAGTACACATGCCGGAAGAACGGCTTGATATAAAAGTAACGGTTTCCGTATTTAAAGGATGGACAGCAAAGATTAAACTCGAGAAAAATGGAATGAATATCAGATAAGAATTTTTAGAGAGAGTGTCTTCCTGTTTATTAAAAGAAAGATTATGGATTAATATATTTTTTAATATCAGATAGATTAGCAAACTATTCAGAAGATGCAATATAATATTTATTATATGGTAACTTACAACACTTCCTTCTCCCCAGTGATAGTTCAAGGCGAAGGAATAAATCAGGAATTGCCTGGAAAGAAAAATGTGTCCACCTGAATCAATTGTTTTTTCCCAAAAATCAGTCAGACTGCCTTCAATTGTTTCTCTTTGAACAGCAACCCCAATATCGTCATAATGGAACGGATGATATACGGTATTGGAATATACTATTAGAACAAGGATTAATGTTATAATTATTCTTATAGAGTAACTATTTTTAAAAGTTATTTTAGTGTTGCTCATAATTCGGGATTTAGGGGGTGTAAATTTATTCTTGGGTAATTGCGCTGAAATAAGTATTTTTCAATATATATGTATTTAACAGATAATAAAAACAAAAGAAACGCAATTTTGGTAGAACTTTGTTGGAATTCTTCTTTAAAAAAACAAGCCTGGGACAGGCACTTTAATGATGAATCGCTTGAGGAACTTACCGGACTTGCTAAAACAGCCGGTTATGATGTGATTGAAAAAATATCTATTAAGTCAAATAAAGTAAATCCGCGCTCTTTCTTGGGAAAAGGTAAAATTGATGAGTTTAAGGATCTTGTGAAACAATGTCAGGCAGACTGCGTTGTTTTTAACGAAGATCTTACGCCATCTCAAAACAGAAACATTGAAAATTCTTTAAAGTGTAATGTTATTGACCGGTGCGCTCTTATTATCGAAATATTTGCCAAACATGCTCGTACCCGCGAAGCGAAAACACAGGTGGAACTGGCAAGATTGAATTACATGCTGCCGAGACTGACCGGACAATGGAGCCATCTGTCAAGGCAAAGAGGCGGTATTGGTCTCAGGGAAGTAGGAGAAAAACAGTTGGAGATTGACCGCCGTTTAATACAAAAAAAGATTTTTAAATTAAAAAAAGAACTGGAAAGCATTGATAAGGAGAGAAAAACCCAGAGGAAAAATCGGTCAAATCTTTTTAAAGCCGCTCTCGTGGGTTACACCAACGCGGGAAAATCAACCTTGATGAACAGTTTGACAGGGTCCATATTGTTGGTGGAAAATAAATTATTCGCCACTCTGGATTCAACAGTACGAACTCTCAAAACAGCAGGCAGACCTAAAATATTAATTGCTGATACGGTTGGATTGATTGATAAACTGCCGCATTCTTTAGTCGCATCTTTCAAAAGCACTCTTGATGAAATAAGATACGCAAACCTTATTATCAAGGTTGTCGACATCACCCATCAAAGTTTTGGCAAACATATAAGCACAACTCAGAAAGTACTCCAGGAACTTGGTGTTTCCAATATTCCTTCTTTCTGGGTTTTTAATAAGATTGATCTTATACAGGAAGAGGAAATCCTGGCCAATCTGAAAAGCAGACATCCTGATAGTATTTTTGTTTCGGGGAAAAACAGTTCAGGAATAAATCTATTGAAAGAAAAGATCAAATCTTCAATGGCACCAATTTCTCAATATCTCCCTGCCCAATCCTGTGTTAAAATATGAACTGATTAACTTTTGTCAAAAAGTCCCAACTGAGGAGTCTCCATGCTGTCAAGATCTATGGGATAGATACCGTCAAAACAAGCTTTACAATATTTGTTTTCTCCATCTTGTAGCGCTTTGCGAAGTCCCTCAATGCTTATATATGCCAGACTGTCAACTCCGATATATTTTTTTATCTGGGCAATAGAGTGGGTTGCTGCAACCAGATCGACCTTGTAAGGTGTATCAATACCATAAAAGCAGGGATGGGCTGTTGGCGGGGCACTGACCCGGAAATGCACTTCTTTAGCCCCGGAGTCTTTTATCATTTTTACGATTTTCTTGCTGGTAGTCCCCCGCACAATTGAATCGTCTACTACAATAACTCGTTTTCCCTTAATTAAATTTTTGACGGGATTCAGTTTGATTTTTACACCAAAGTTTCGAATATTCTGTTTCGGTTCTATAAACGTTCGACCCACATAGTGGTTTCGTATTAATCCCATTTCAAAGGGGATTCCTGATTTTTTTGCGTAGCCAAGAGCAGCAACAATTCCGGAGTCCGGAACAGGTATAACAATATCGGCATCCACAGGATTTTCCGCAGCCAAAATTTCTCCGAATTTTTTTCGTACCTCATGGACATTTTTTCCGAAGATATTTGAATCCGGTCGCGCGAAATATATAAATTCAAAAATACAAAAAGATAAAGTTTCTCCATTAAAAGGCTTAGAAGATTGTATACCGTTCTCATTGATTAAAATTATTTCACCCGGTTCTATTTCCCGGATATATTCCGCTTCAATAAGATCCATGGCGCAAGTTTCTGATGTAACTACATAAGCGTCACCCGAACCGCTGTTAGATTTTGAATTTGTGATTAGTCCCAAAGAGAGGGGACGAAACCCGCGCGGGTCTCTTGCCGCAAGAAGCTCCTTGTCAGTCATTGCCACTAGTGAGTACGCTCCATTTACTTGTTGCAATGCGGAAACGACGCAGTCGGAAAAATTGTTTTCTTTGGACTTAGCAATTAAATGGGCGATAATTTCGCTGTCCATGGTGGAATTAAATATGGAACCATCTTCTTCCAGCTTTATTCTTAGTGAGTCAGTATTGACTAGGTTTCCATTATGGGCAAGGGCAAGCTTGCCTTTTGAATAGTTAATCATGCAGGGCTGCGCGTTCTTTAACTGGCTGCCGCCGGCAGTGGAGTAGCGGTTGTGACCGATTGCCATACTGCCTTCCAACCTCCTTATTTTTCGTTTGGAAAATATTTCCGAGACATGACCCATGCCAATCTCGGAATAATGATTCTTTCCATCAGAAGATACAATGCCGGAACTCTCCTGTCCCCGGTGCTGTAATGCGTACAAACCCAGATATGTAAGATTTGAAGCCTCCGGGTGTCCATAAACTCCGAATACAGCACATTCCTCTTTGAATTTATCTAAAACCATATCAACCAACCTTTTTTCTTTGCGACCTTAGCAAGCTCTGCTGTGAACTACATTTTAATTTTCCATATAACCTTTTATTGTATCTTTCCATGCTTTCTTGATTTTAACACAACTTAAGTCTATTACAGACCTTGAATTTATATTAACTTTTATACTGTTTTTAATTACTTTACCTATAATAGTTGCGGGCACATCATTTTTTTCAGCAATGCCAATAATTTTTTCGATATGTTTTTTATTGGCGGATAAAATAATTCTTGACTGCGATTCCCCAAATAGCAGGGCATCTTTTCGGATGGAACTTTCCAAAGATATTTCTGCGCCAAAAGTAACCGGGCCTGAAACTGCGCTTTCCGCTATTGCTATTGCCAGGCCTCCTTCCGAACAATCATGGGCTGATTTAACAAGCCCTTGCCGGATAGTTTCGAGACACATCTCATGTAGCCTGCTTTCTACATCAAGAACCAGTTCAGGGGGTTTGCCCCTTTCTTTATTATGGAGTATTTTTAAATACTCACTTCCTCCCAATTCTTCTTTGGTTTCTCCTAAAAGAATAATAACGTCACCTTCTTTTTTGAAAAACTGTGTTATTGCTTTTGAACAATCCGGAATTAAACCGATCATTCCTACAACGGGTGTCGGGTAGATAGCCACCCCCTGGGTTTCATTGTAAAAGCTAACATTGCCGCTTACCACCGGGGTTTTCAGAAAGCGACTTGCTTCGCTCATCCCACTGACCGACTCTTTAAACTGCCACATAATCTCCGGTTTTTCAGGATTTCCAAAATTTAGACAGTTAGTCATAGCCAGTGGCTTTATTCCTGAACAAACTATGTTACGCGCTCCTTCAGCCACGGCAATTACCCCGCCAAGGTAAGGATCAAGATAGCAATAGCGGCTATTGCAATCCAATGACATGCCAACACCTTTTGCAGAACCTTTAATCCTAATTATTGCAGCGTCGGAACCTGGTAAGATCACGCTATTTATCCTGACCATATGGTCATATTGTTGATAGACCCATTCTTTGCAAGCAATATTTGGCGAGGCAAACAGGTTTAAGAATGCGTCATTGTGATTTTCAGATTCTTTGAGCGTTGAAAGATTCAACTGCTGAATTTGATCCTGAAAATCAGGCCGTTTCGATGGCCTGTCGTATAAAGGGGCCTCATCCACTAATGGTTTGATAGGAAGGTTTGCAGGTATGTTACCATTTTCTATTATTTTCATGTATCCATTATCCTTCACCTTTCCTACTACAACCGCATCCAGATCCCATTTCTTAAATATTTTCTCAACATCTTTTTCTTTTCCATTTTTAACAACTATCAGCATTCTCTCCTGCGACTCCGATAGCATGAGTTCGTAAGAGTTCATACCATCTTCCCTTCTGGGGATTTTCATGATATCCATTTCAATACCGGTTCCAGACCTACCTGCCATTTCAAATGATGATGATGTTAAACCGGCGGCGCCCATATCCTGAATCCCTACAATGTAATCAGTTTTCATTAATTCAAGACACGCTTCCAAAAGCAGTTTCTCAGTAAATGGATCTCCTACCTGCACTGTCGGACGCTTTTCTTCAGACTTTTCATCAAATTCTTCAGAAGCCATTGTTGCCCCATGAATACCGTCGCGGCCAGTTTTTGAACCTACATACATCACACTGTTTCCAACCCCGGAGGCTAGTCCTTTAAAAATCTTTTCGGTCTTCACGAGTCCAAGGGCAAAAGCATTAACCAGAATGTTTCCGTTGTAACACTCATTAAAATAGATCTCTCCACCGACTGTTGGCACACCAATACAGTTGCCATAACCTGATATGCCGGCTACTACTCCATTCAAAAGGTATCTGGTTTTAGGGTGAGAGAGAGAACCAAACCTGAGTGAATTCATGGAAACTATAGGCCGGGCACCCATGGTAAAAACATCCCGCAATATGCCTCCCACTCCGGTTGCCGCGCCCTGGTAAGGTTCAATAAAAGATGGATGGTTATGGCTTTCGATTTTAAAAACAACGGATTCTCCATCGCCTATATCCACAACCCCGGCATTTTCACCCGGACCCTGTATAACTTGAGGGCCGTCCGTAGGAAATTTTCTGAGATGAATTTTAGAGCTTTTGTAAGAACAATGCTCGCTCCACATCGCAGAGAAAATTCCTAATTCAGTTAAAGTCGGTTCCCGACCAAGTATGTTTAATATTTTTTGGTACTCTTCTTTGGAAAGGCCATGCTGTTTTATTAGTTCAGGAGTTATTTGCTTTTTCATAGCATAAAGGAATGTTAAAGAGATTTACTTGAAAAAAATTTCTGTAAAAGATAATAGAAAATAACTGGTTAAAATTCAATAAATTTTATATATATTGACAGTCCAAGCAAAATCGTTTAAAAATATTTTACTGCACAGCCACAATGGCACCAAGGCAAAAGATATCGCAATTGATATCTTTGTGCCTTGGTGCCTAATATAATTTTTAGTAAGGTGTATATATGCTTTTAAATCGGGTTATTTGTCTTATATTCGTCTGTCTTGGTGTGTTACCGGTTCTGTCCTTTTCAGAGATTCTGCCTGTGAAATCCCCACCTCAAAATTTTTCGGCAGTTTCCGGGGAAATACGAGCTGTTCCCTTAACTTGGTCGATGCACAAAAATACAAAAGTTTCAGGTTACGCAATATACCGTTCTGACTCAAAAGGCAGCGTATTTAAAGAGATAGCGAAATTGCCTTCAAGATATATCACCAGTTACCTAGATGGCAAAGAGGCGGCGCGGGCTACTTTCAAACAACTTACCAAGCTGCTGCAGCCATCGTTATCAGATAATAAAAATTATTATTATAAAATTGTAACCATCGTAGAGGAAAACAGCATGGGTGAGTTTTCTGAGATTATAAAGGCAACAACCGCACCAAAACCATCTCCACCTCTTCATTTTAAAGCTTTTGGCGGCGGGGCCAGAATCGTTTCTTTAAATTGGCTACCCCCCAAAGACAAGACTGTTACTGGATATAGAATATACCGTAAAAGCAGTGAGGATGAAAAATTATTGTCAATTAAAGATATTTCCGGCAGACTTACTCTCTCTTATGTCGACAAGGGAGGCATGGAAAAGCCTTTAGAAAACAGACATGAATATTTTTATGCTATTTCCTCTCTCAACCAGGCAGAAGCGGAAAGTTACATAACTAAAATTATATCAGCAATAACAAAAAGTGCGCCTCCGCCCGTCGAAGGTATTTCCGCTTCAAAAGGAAAAGTAAGGAGCATTGAAATAACCTGGCATCCCTCTCCTATCGTTGACTTAAAACATTACGCCATTCTTAAAAAAAGAATTGATTTTTCAGAGAGCCAGAAAGAGATAAGAGTTCCGGCAGACACAACAACGTACTTTGACGAAAATCTTCCAGATGGAGTGAGATACCATTACCAAATAAAAGCTGTTGATTTTGATGGACTGGAAGGGACGCCTTCCCTTGAAGCAAGTGGAATCACTAAAAACATCCCCTCAACACCGAAAAATATTGAAGTTTTCATAGATGAAGATAAGTTAATTATAAAGTGGGATAAGAATCCAGAGCCTGATATCGTAAAATATGAGATATACAAAATTTCAGGGTTTATTGGGGTTATGAAAAAATTAGGTATTACTAAAGAACCCTCTTTTGTTGATCGCAATGTAAAAAAAGGAGCCAGGGTTTCCTATGAAATTGTAGCAGTCGATGAAGATAATCTTAAGAGTAAAAAGTCTGATATTATTACTGTTTTAATTCCAAAGCAATAAAGCCAGAAGTCGGGAGCCGGCTCTCTCATTTCTCAGCTATTAACTCTCTGTTTCCTGTTTTTTTTGCTGATCCCCGGCCACCTGAAACCAGATATTACAACTCTATTATCAAAGCCTGTTCGTCGCAAGCAGGGAACTTTGAACAATTGACACAATCCTTCCAGATTTTCTGCGGCAGGTCTTCTTTATCTATCGGATGAAATCCTATTTTTTTAAAAAATTCCGCTGTATAAGTCAAAACAAAAACTTTTTTTACGTAAAGCGATCTGGCTTCTTCCAAGCAATATTTAACTAAAGCGGAACCTATGCCAAGTGACAGTCTATTTTCCAGAATTGCCAGTGACCTGATTTCTGCAATATTCTCCCAGCTAAGGGCTAAAGCAGCTACCCCGAGAACTCCGTTGCCTTTCTCATATACGGAGAAATCACGTATATGTTCATATAAATCATTTAACGTTCGGGAAAGCATTTCACCCCGCTCCGCGTAAGGTTTTATGGTTTCCTGAATAAAGGGGATATCATTTAAGGTTGCTTTTCTAATCATAGTTTAAAATGTCTTTTACACCCCCTTAATCCCCCCTCAAGGGCGGATAAGGGGATCGGCTACACTGTAATATATCTTTCACTAATAAAAGAAGATTCCGGTTCAGGCGGGGGTTTAGGAGGACCTTTTATGCCACAGGCAGAAACAGCGGCACTTATTGCTACGATTAAGAAAATTATAATAATTTTTTTCACGGCTTCATCTTGTATTTTTGATCCGATCACGGATTTCAGTTAAAACAAAGGGTATTTAATCAAACCCTAAAAACAAATGCAAGTTAAATATATTTTATAAATTTATTGAAGATAATTTTTATAATTGAATAGTTGTTTTTGTCTTTGTGTACTACAGCCCATGCCCAGCAATAAACTGAAAAATTTAAACATTCTGTCGTTCAACTGCCACGAACCTTTCAATAATATTTTTCATCTTTGCGCACTTTGCGTCTCTGCTGTCAAAAGTCATAATGGTATTGTCACATCAGGTTAATGGGGTCTATGTCGTATTTAACTTTTACTTTGGCTTTTTTTAATAAACTTCCGGTAAATTCTGTTTTCATCTCTTGAACAATCTCCTTCAAGGGGTTAGAAGCCGGGCCTTTTAATATTATCTGCCACCTATAGACATTTTTTATTTTATACAGCAGAGATTTTGCAGGCCCTAAAAAATCAACCGCAGGATATTTGCTTTTTCCCTTACTTTGTTTGGCGGTGATTTTTTTGAGAGATTTTCCAAATTGAACAGCAATTTTTTTTACTGCTTCTTCATTTACACTTTTTAATTTAATACCAACCATTTTAGTATAAGGAGGATAACCTAACCTTTCTCTCCAATCGATTTCCCGCGCGGCAAAATTTTCATAATCGTAATTTTTACTGTGTTTAATAATATCATTATTTGGATTATACGTCTGGACAACGGCTTTTCCTAAAAGATTACCCCTGCCCGATCTTCCCGCTACTTGGGTGATTAATTGAAACGTCCTTTCCCCAGACCTGAAATCAGGAATATTGAGGGATAGATCAGCTGCGACAACACCTACAAGCGTGACAAATGGGAAATCATGCCCTTTGGCAATCATTTGAGTGCCTATCAGAATATCAACTTCACGTTTTTCGATTTTTTTAAAAATGTTGTGGTAAGCGTGTTTTGTCCTAGTTGAGTCTCTGTCCATCCTCAGTACTCTTGCATTTGGAAAAAGCCTGTAACAATCCTCTTCTACTTTTTGCGTTCCTATCCCAGAGAAATTTATTTTTATCCCTTTGCATTCAGGACACGTATTAGGAACTTTTACATGATAGTCGCAATAATGGCAGCGGTTAAGCTTTTCAGCAAAATGAAAAGTAAGGCTGACACTGCAGTTTTGGCAATAAAAAGTATATCCGCATTCTCTGCACTGCAGGAAAGAAGCGGTTCCGCGCCTGTTTAAAAACAGAAACACCTGCTCGTTCTTAACTAAGCAATTTTCAATTTCTTCTCGTAAAATCCTGGAAATTACCGCCCTTTTAGGAATATCAGTATTTTTAACGCGCATGTCAACGATGTCGATTTCCGGCAGGCGCTGATTTCCAACCCTGTTCGGCAAGGTAAGATAAACGTATTTCCCTTTTTTAGCCTGGTTATATGATTCCAGAGATGGAGTAGCTGAACCTAATATGACAATTGCCTCTGAAATTTCACCTAATTTAATTGCCACATCCCTAGCATGGTAACAAGGACTTTCATCCTGTTTATAAGAGTACTCATGCTCTTCATCAACAACAATCATTCCCAGGTTAGCAAAAGGGGCAAAGATCGCAGATCTTGGCCCTACAGCTACTTTAGCTTGCCCACTCCGGATCCTGCGCCATTCATCGTATCGCTCTCCATCAGACAAAGTACTGTGCAGCAGGGCAACCTTATCTCCAAACCGTGATTTAAGCCGTTGTATTAATTGTGGAGTAATCGCAATTTCTGGAACGAGGTAAATGACTTCTTTTCCTTGGGAAAGAGTCTCTGAGATGTTTTGCATATATATTTCTGTTTTCCCGCTACCTGTAATTCCATGCAGAAGATAAACCTTATGTTTTTGCTCATTAATGCCAATAGAAATTTTTTTAAATGTCTTAAATTGCTCTGTATTCAAAGTTTTAGGAATTTTTTGGCTTTTCTCTTCTTCTACATTAGACAGAGGGTTACGACCGACTTCTTTACGGATAATTCGTATGATCCCACTTTTATGCAGTGTATTAACTACACTGGAAAGACTTTTGATTTCCCGGCCGAGTTCCTTGTATGAAGTTTCCCCAGTAAGTAAAATACGGATTACTTGCTGCTGTTTTTGTGACCTGCTGAACTTCTTTTTTATATCGTTTTCAGTAAAATTCTTAATCAAAGACAGATGTTTTTCATATTTAGGTTTTAATCTCTCCATGCTCTTAGGCAGGGCGGTTTTAATCACCTCGCCCCACGGAGCAAGATAATAATCAGCAATCCAGCGGGTTAAATCCATCAGTCTAAGACTTATAACAGGGGCTTTATCTAATACATTAATAATCTCCTTTAATTTATTTTCATATTCCGAATCTATTTCATTCGTTGTTTCAACAACATACCCGGTAATTCTCCTGGGGCCAAATGGGACTAAAACCCTCATTCCTTTTTGGATAAACGGGACTAACCTCTCTGGAATTTTGTATGAAAAAACAGTTTTTAAGGGGAGACCGACTACTACGTGGGCAATTCCATCCTTCTCCATAACAGGATCATCCTAATCACGCTCAACGTCTTAATAAGAAAATTACTCTTGTATAGGGTTGAGATTATAAATATATTAGAAAGATGTCAAGCATAGATAAAACTAAAAAGAAAAATATAATTAAACTGGCATTATTCGCAGGGGTAATTATCTTACTAATTGCCCTGATCAAAACTACAGGGGCGGATCAATACCTTGATAAAGAGAGACTTCATTCGTGGATTAAAGGGTTTGGTCCCTGGGGACCTCTTGTTTACATACTGATTTACTCTATTACACCCATCTTATTTCTACCAGGGCTTCCCGTAACCGTAGCAGCGGGCCTGGCCTTTGGCCCTGTTTATGGAACTATTATTGCCCTTGTAGGAGCAACGATAGGCGCCTGCTTAGCGTTTTTTGTCTCTAGATATTTTGCCAGAAGCCAGATAGAAAATTTACTTGAAGGCAAATTGAAAAAAATAGATGAAGGGGTCGAAAAAAAAGGATGGGTATATGTTGCTGTTACCAGGTTGATTCCTGTTTTTCCGTTTAATCTCTTAAACTATGCTTTTGGGTTAACAAAAATAAGGTTCAGCCATTACGCAATTACTTCTTTTATCTGTATGTTTCCCGCAACAGCCGCTTATGTAGTTTTATCCAGTTCCCTGTTTGACCTCTTGGAAGGCAGGGTAACCCCTGAACTCATTATTGGGGTTGCAATGTTAGCAGCTGTTTCCGCCGTCCCTTTTATTTATAACAAACTAAAAAAGTAAGCTTTTAGAAATACCCTTTATTTAGTCTCAAATTTATTCATTTCCCACCATAAAATTGTCCTGCTGATATTCAATTTTTCTGCCGCTGCCTTAATATTCCACCGGCATAAATGAAGTGTTTTATGTATTCTTTCCTATTCCGGAATTTGGGACAGATCAGTATCTTTTACCTATGTTATTCAACAAATGAAACATTCCTGGTACCACTCTATATATATTTTGTTTTATGAAGTTATTATTGATATGATATTTTTTAGCCTAAGAAGTAGCCACAACTACAATTTGCCACAAAGGTTCGAAGACACAAAGATGAATAAAAGAATAGCTCGAAAATACATTATTTTATTTTCTGCGTTCAGCGTTTTCTTTTTACCAACTCCTCGTTTCGTGGAATCCACGGAAATAAAAATTACACTGTTCCATTTAAATGATACGTACCATATTGCCCCTGTAAGGGCGAAGGAAAGAGATGAAAAAAATAAAAAAATATTCGTTAAGCAAGGGGGAATGGCGCGGATTCGAACCCTTATAACTGCCTATCAGAATGATAATCCGAAAATTCCTGTGTTGATTTTACATGCCGGGGATATGCTTTCACCTTCATTTCTTTCCGGGAAAGAACGTCTAAAGGGAAAACAGATGATAGACGTTTTAAACCGCGTCCCTCTTGATATTGCTGTATTGGGAAATCACGACTTTGATTTTGGGTGTAAAGGTCTCGAAAAGCGGATTAAGGAAAGTGAATTTATTTGGCTGGCGTCAAATATCAAATTTCCGGAAGCCAGTCCTGTATTTAAAAAAATAAAAAATATTCATATTTTTGAATTCCAGGGAATTAAAATTGGCTTTTTTGGATTAACCGTCCCTTTCCGAACCGCAATGCCGTGTCATCAATATGACAAAGATAAAATTCTTTTTCTAAATCCCTTAAGCGCGGTAAAGCAGGTTATGCGGAGCTTGAAAGAACAAAAAGTGGAGATCATTGTGGGACTTACCCACCTTAATATGACTACTGATGAACAAATAGCAATGGAAAACCCTGACATAGATGTAATAATAGGGGGGCACGAGCATGTTCCTTTAAGCGCGTTAGTCGGCAATACTTTGATAAGAAAGGCCGGAACCAATGCAATTAATCTAGGAAAGGTTGAATTGACTTATTTTACCTCTCAACAGAAAAGTGAGCCCGTTATTAAAAAAAACCATGAATTTATTCCTGTCAGTGAAAACATTCGACCCGACCCTGATTTAAAAAAAATAGTAGATAAATATCAGGAAAGAATTAAAAAGTACGACAAAATTATCGGGCAGACAGAGACTCCCTTAGAAGCAAGAAGTATTTGCATGAGATCACATGAAACTAATACCGGCAACCTAATAGCCGATTTAATGAGGAAAATAAGTAAAAGTGATCTGGCGTTGATTAATGGAGGGACATTTCGCGCAGACAAAATTTTCAATACAGGGCTTATTAACGCTAAGGATGTATATAACCTGATTCCTTACAACGACAAAATTGTTTCTATAGAAATAGACGGAAAGACTATTCTTGAGGCACTTGAAAACGGCGTCGCAAATTGGGGCAGGTTGAAAGGAGGTTTCCCCCAAGTTTCAGGAATTAAATTTGAATTCGATCCTGAAAGACCAAATTATAATAAAATCATTAAAAGCTCGGTTGAGATTAACGGCAAGCCGATAAAACTCAATAAAAAATATAAATTAAGCGCAAATGAGTTTTTGGTTAAAAGAGGAGAAATCGATGGATATACCATGATTCAGGGAAAAGAGGTCTTAGGGGAACACGGACTACTCACAGATGTCTTTATTGAATATATCCGGAACAATAAAACGATTTCTCCAACTTTGGACCAAAGGATTGTTATTTTTGGAACAGATACTTTAAATCATTATAAGTGCGGGGCTCCCGATCAGGTTTTTTAAATATCGTGGTAGGAGAAAATCTATCGACTTCAGCCGGTAACAGCTAATCAGGAAGTTTTTGTCGTTGACGTAAAGTCCTCACCGTATTTTTTCTTGTAGTAGGCAATTCTCTCTTCCTCAGAAGAAGGCAGACGTTTTTGTTTGTTCGTTGAATCAGGTCTTTTTTTCATACCTCTCAGTTCCTTTTTTATGGGTCTTTTATTCCTTTTCTGCTCCGCAGTGAAGGAAGTATTCTTTCCGGGTGAATGTCTGCTCTCCCGTCCTTTTTCTTTATTCCGCTGTTTTCTAAAAGAACCTGCCATGTCCTTAACCATTTCGGATTCCTCAACCCATTTTCTTTTAATCTTACAGTCAATGAAGCTTTCGATTTTCGGAAGATTCAGGGCATGGTCCTCGCACACAAGACTGTAAGCTATTCCGGTCTTTCCAGCCCTGGCAGTACGGCCAATGCGATGAACATAGTTTGCCGCGTCATTGGGCAAATCATAGTTAATAACATGGGATACATCTTCAATGTGCAGCCCACGTGCCGCTACCTCTGTGGCAACAAGGATTTTCACTCTTCCTGATTTTATGCGGTCAATTATCTGCTGGCGTTTGGATTGGGCGACATCTCCTGTAATCACCTTGGCGGGAAACCCGTTGCCAACTAATTTCCAGCCAAGCCGTTCGGCAGTTCTCTTCATATTTGTAAAAATAATTACTCGTTCAAATGCAGGTCTTTTCAAAAGACCCATAAGAGTGGGCAGCTTCTCTTCGTTAGAAACATACACAAGCCTTTGATCAATCAAGTCAACAGTAACCTGTTCTGGTTCGATCTCGACTAAAACAGGGTCCGGTTTCATGTACTTTGAGGCAAGGCGGATCACCCTGCTGTCAATAGTGGCAGAAAAGAGCATGGTCTGTCTTGATTTTCTCCTGGGAAGGTGTTCGGCAATATAACGGATGTCAGGAGTAAAGCCCATGTCAAACATTCGGTCTGCTTCATCAATGATAAACTGGTCGATATTAGAGAGGGACAGGGTTTTGGACTTATAAAGATCAATCATCCTGCCGGGTGTGGCAGCGATAATGTCAACCCCTCTGGATAATTCAGATTCCTGTTTGGCGTACCCAACTCCGCCGTATACCGCAAGAGAACGAAAGGGGAGATACTTACCGAGACTTTTGGCGTCGTAGTCGACTTGAATGGCAAGTTCCCGGGTAGGCACCATGATTAAGGCACTGGGATTTCGCACCACTTTCCTATCGGAAATAAGTTTATTCAAAATGGAAAGAAGATACACAGCGGTTTTCCCTGTCCCGGTTTGGGCTTGGGTTATAATATCCTTTCCTGCAAGGCTTTCAGGCAACGATTGTTCCTGTACCGGTGTGCATCGCTCAAAACCTAGTTTTGCAATACCCTTCAACAAGTCCTTGTGGAAGTTTAATCGTTCAAATTTCATGTTTCCCTTGGGGTTCCAAAGAGGATTTTATAGAGGCACATAGAGAGGACTTTATGGATGCTTATTCCTTTGCATGTATGTCTTAAAAAACTGAACTAATTAATTATAACAGAAACAGAAGAAATAACAAACAAAATCAAAATTAATTAAACATAATCTATTAACGGGATTGCTGGATATACCGCTCAGCGTGACCTGTTATCTTGGTCGTATAGGAATTTCCATTTTTGTTTCTTATAATAATGCATTTCCCTTAATCTCTTCTCGAGGGGGTACGATGTCTATTTCGAGTTCTATTCCTAATAAATAAATTTGTCGAAATTTTAATAACTAACTGGTATAGTACTAACTTTAATCTAATTAAATTCTGATTTTTAAAAATTGTTAAGAAGTTTAATGTATCATTATGAAATGCCCTGCTTGCGGCAATCTGGAAAACAAGGTTATTGACTCCCGTTTAAGTAAAGAGGGAGATTCGATCAGACGGCGACGAGAATGTCTTAGCTGCTCGGACCGTTTTACCACTCATGAGAAAATAGTCGTAAACCTTCCTATGTTTGTTAAGAAGGACGGACGAAGAGAACCGTTTAACTCTGAAAAAATAAAAAGCGGCATTATGAAGGCGTGCCAGAAACGTCCAATTAGCACTGACAAACAAGAAGAAATAGTTAAAAAAATTGTGAGGCATTTTCAGGAAAGCAACGATAAGGAAATATCTTATCAGGATGTCGGAGAACTGGTCATTAAAGAATTGTACGACTTGGATGAAGTGGCGTACGTCCGATTTGCATCGGTTTATAGATCTTTTACAGATGTTGCTGAATTTATGAATGAAGTAACGGGTCTCCTGAAATCAAAAAAACAATAAACTTACTATGTCGGGATATTACCCCGTATTGCTGGATCTCAAGGATAAGAGATGTGTTGTAATCGGTGGAGGAAAGGTTGCAGAAAGAAAAGTAACCTCACTGGTTAGGGCAAAAGCTATCGTCACCGTGGTCAGCCTTGAACTGACGGAGTCATTGCAGCAAATGGCGGAGAAAAAAAAGATTCACTATATAAACGCCTGTTTTAAGGAAAGACATCTAGATGGGGCTTTTCTCGTTATAGGCGCCGTCAACAATCCGAAAATTAACCATCACATTTTTAAGGCAGCCGCAAAAAAAAACAAGCTGGTGAATACCGTGGATTCCCCGGATGAATGCAACTTCATTGTTCCATCCATCATTAAACAAGGGGATTTAATGATAAGCATATCTACCGGAGGAAAAAGCCCTGCCCTCGCAAAAAAAGTCCGGAAACAATTGGAAAACCAGTTTGGAAAGGCTTACAAAGATTTTTTGTCGTTTATGGGAGAGTTAAGGCAGAGGATAATTGCTCAATTTCCCGACACAAAATATCGAAATAAAATTTTTCAGGCCCTGGTCGACTCAGAACTCATTGATTTATTTAAGAAAGGGTTAAGGAAAAAAGCAGAAAAAAAAGCCGAAGAAATCATTAATCGTTTTTCTAAAAACTGATTTATTTAATATGAAAAACATTGTATTTAATATTTCCCTGTTTTGCTATTTTATTGGGTCATTACAGCATATTCTTTATCTGGCATTGAGGCGACGATTTTTATATCTCTCAGCTAACGGGATTGTTGTAGCAGGTTTTGCGTTTCTGTTTCTGGGACTGATTTTGCGTTCCGCGGAAACCGGCCACGGGCCATACACAAGTCCATACGAATATTCTCTCTTTATATCCTGGGCAATTATTTTGTCCTATTTTTTTGTTGAGTTTAAATACCGCATTAAAGATCTGGGTGCTTTTGTTGTTCCGCTAGCTTTTATCATGATGCTTTATGCTTCATCTTTGCCCCAGGAATCTGCCGCTTTTGGACCATCTAAGAAATTCTGGCTAACTATTCACCTGACCCTTTCTATGCTGGGGTTAGGCGCGTTTACAATTGCTTTCGGAGCAAGCATCATGTACCTGGTTCAAGAGAAGCTGCTTAAAACCAAAAAGATTGGCTCTCTCTATCACAGGCTCCCGTCTTTAGAAATCCTTGATGATGTGATGCACTGGATTATAGCCATAGGTTTTCCTATTTTTACAATTGGTTTTATTACCGGTTCCATCTGGATAGAAAAAACAGATGGCTCTTATTTTTCCTGGAAAGTCCAAAAAACGCTCCCTTTACTCATAACCTGGGTTATCTATGGATCTTTGTTTTTAGGCCGTATAATAGCAGGATGGAGACGAAAAAAGGTAGCTGTGTTATCCATTATTGGTTTTTTTTCAGTAATAATAACTTATCTGCTACACGCTTATTAATTCAATGAATCCTAATATCATAGTAGTTGGAGTTAACCATAAAAGCGCTCCTATTGAAATACGTGAAAAGTTGGCCTTTTCAATGAGGAAACTGAATGAATCCCTAAAGAACCTTGATCGGCATCCCCTGATTTCAGAAAACATCATTTTGTCCACGTGTAATCGAGTTGAAATATATGCAAAGGTAGAAGATATAGAAAACGGTGTAATATCGCTGAAAAAATTTTTTGCCGATTATCATGAAATACCCATGCAAGAGCTGAATCAACATTTTTACACTTATATAAACCAAGAAACAATTGAGCATCTCTTTAGTGTTTCTTCCAGCCTGGATTCTATGATCGTGGGAGAACCACAAATATTGGGACAAGTAAAGGACGCCTATGTTGCAGCTAAAGATCAGAAAGCAACCGGCATAATTTTAAGCCAACTGTTTGAGAGATCCTTTTCAGTAGCAAAAAAAGTACGCTCCGAAACCGCTATAGCTGAAAAGGCTGTTTCTATTAGTTATGCTGCTGTTGAGCTGGCAAAGAAAATCTTTGATGATCTAAAAGACAAAGTTGTATTACTGGTTGGAGCCGGTGAAATGTCCGAATTGGCCGCACGACACCTTCTTGCTTCAGGGGTGAACTCTATTCTGGTTTCCAGTAGAAATTTCGAACGGGCTGTTGGACTTGCACGTAGCTTAAAAGGAAGCGCCATCAGATTTGAAAATTTTGCCGATGAATTGATCAGAACCGATATTGTAATTTCATCTACAAGCGCTCCCAATTCCATCATTAGGAAAGATGTAGTGGAAAAAGCGATTCATAAAAGAAAAAACAAGCCGATGTTCTTTATCGATATTGCTGTCCCAAGGGATGTAGAACCAGAAGTGAATGATATAGAAAATATATACCTCTATAATATAGACGACTTGCAGAAAATAGTAGATTCCAATAAATTGGAGAGGGAAAAAGAGGCAAAAAAAGCCAGAGCACTCATTAAAGACGAGGTTGTGCTGTTTTCCGAGTGGCTAGTATCCTTAAAAGTTGCTCCGACAATCAGTTCTATTAGAGAACAGGCGGAAAAAATACGTGTATCGGAATTGGAAAAAACCTTTTTCAAATTAAAAGACCTCACCGAAACACAAAGAGTCACAATAGAGAACATGACCTCCAGCATTATTAATAAAATTCTTCACAAGCCCACGGCTAAACTTCGAGAACAGACAAAAGAAAAAGACGGGCATTGGTATATTCAAGTAGTACGTCACCTTTTTCACTTGGACAAGTAAATAAATGAAAAAAGAAATCAAGATCGGCTCCCGTGGAAGCGCTCTGGCTTTGTGGCAAGCAAACTGGGTGAGGGACTCATTGCTAAAAAATTGTCCAGAACTCACTGTTACTATTGTAAAAATAACAACTTCTGGTGACAGGTTTCTTGATGTCCCTCTCTCCACAGTTGGCGGTAAAGGTTTATTTACCAAAGAAATAGAGGAAGCGCTATTGGACCACAGGGTGGACATCGCGGTTCACAGCATGAAAGATGTTCCTGCAGTATTGCCGGAAGGACTATCAATAGATGTAATAACTGAAAGAGAAGATCCCAGAGATGTTTTAATTTCAAAGGGAAATCTTGCCTTAAGGGATCTTCCACAGGGGGCCCGGGTTGGAACATCCAGCCTCAGGCGGCAGGCCCAATTATTGAGATTTCGGCCTGATTTGAAGATTGCTCCTCTCCGCGGCAATGTGGGAACTAGGATTAATAAATTAAAAAACAATGCTTTTGATGCTATTGTCCTGGCAGCAGCAGGAGTGAAAAGATTGCAATGGGAATATACAATTTCCGAATATATTGAACCAGAAATTTGCCTCCCTGCAATTGGCCAGGGAGCCCTTGGATTAGAAATAAGGACAAATGATAAAAATATTTTGCATCATGTAAATAGTTTCGACCATCAAAAAACGCACACAGCGCTAAAAGCTGAAAGGGCTCTCCTCAAAAAAATGCAAGGAGGGTGCCAGATTCCGATCGCAGCTTTTGGAGAAGTAAGTGAAAAAAATATTAAATTAACAGCTATGGTTTCAAGTATTGATGGTAAACGATTTATTAAAGAATTTGACATCGCTTCTTTGAACAAAGCAGAACAGTTGGGGCTTGATATAGCGGAAAAAATGCTTTCAAACGGAGCTGATAAAATCATTCAAGAGACCTTAAAAATGGCTTCAAACGTCCGTGTTGATAAAAATTAAAAGTGTGCCACTTTTTTTCGTCTAAGCTAAAATAACCCTTGACATCAGCATCAATAAGGGGCTACCCTTAATTTCAATTCTTAAAAGAAAGTTAATTATCATATAAGAAAGGAGGCGATAATTTGACAAAATCTGATTTAATCAATGCGGTTCATTTAAATAGCGGGTCTGAACTTAGTAAAAAATTAGTTGGGGAACTTATAGATTGCACTTTTCAAAATGTCAGCAAAGCAGTGAGAAAAAACAAAAGATTTTCCTATCCTGACTTTGGCACTTTTACAGTTAAAAAGAGAAAAGCACGCATGGGAAGGAATCCACAAACCGGTGATAAAATTAAAATAAAAGCGAGCAAAACAGTAGGGTTTAAACCGGCACCTAGTCTCAAGAGTTCTTTATAACTTTATAAAAAATATATTTTTTGTAAATGCCAGCATGATAGTTATGCTGGCATTTTTTTTATAACTGTTTTTATAATAATTTCAATTACTTACATGATTTTTTATGATTTTTCCGATACTCCGAGTCAGCTTCAAATATTCTTTAATGCTTAACATCTCTCCTCGCACATCAAAATTAATGCCGGTTTCCAAACTAACCTTTTTCAAATCATGATCTAAAAGTGGAAGCGCTTTTAAGTTATTTCTTAACTTTTTTCTCCTATGCGAAAAAGCTATTTTCACAATCTTATAAAATAATTCTGGATTATCAGACCGCTTAAACAATTGCTTTTTTGGTTTAATTTTAACTAAAGCAGAAAATACCTTTGGGGGTGGAGAAAATGATTTTGGAGGAATATTCATAAGAATTTCTACGCTAAAATATAACTGAATAAATATGGACAGAGAACCGTAATCTTTTGTTCCGGGTGAGGCAACCAACCTTTCAGCTACTTCTTTTTGTAACATGAAGAGCATTTCAGAAAACTTTTCCCGATAGTTTATTAAATGCATAATAATTCTTGTCCCTATACTATAAGGCAGATTACCTATTACTTTGATTCTTTCAGAAATAATTGAGAGGTCATATTTTAAAATATCTTCATGAATCAAGTTAAGATTTTGAGCTTCATTAGAAAATCGCCTTTCTAAATAACGAACTAACTCATTATCAATTTCTATTGCAATAACTTTTCGGGCATATTTAAAAAGTATAGAGGTTAAAACGCCTTTACCCGGTCCAATTTCCAGCACAATCTCATTACGCCTGATGTCCGCAAATGAAACAATCTTTTCTGCAACCCGTTCATCCTTCAAAAAATGTTGTCCATATTTTTTTCGTTTTTTATGTTTCACAATCCTCATCATAGTTTAAAGTAAACAGAATTCCTATATAATGAACGAGATTCTGAATATTGGTCATTTCGACCAAAGGTAAAAATCTATAACCTCTATATTTAGTCCCCTAAGATTTCTCACTCCGTTCGAAATGACAGTAAAGGGGAGTTCTCGTTCAGGCAGACTTGGTTTTTGTTATGCTGGTTTTTTCTATTCTTGCTATTATTTTTGTAATTAGCAGATCGAACGAGGCTATCAAACTGCTAAACAACAGGGTTAACATGCATTCAGGCATATTAAAAAAAATGAAGAAAGGGAATAAAAAAATGGGTATGCCATTTGCTGAGGAAGACGCCATTAAAAATATCCTTAACAGCTAATTCAAATAAATAATCCTGTTTTATTATTTTCTTTCCCACCCTATTAAAGCTGAAACAGATTTGCGGGGAATCATTAAATATGATTCCGATATGGAAACCCCTATCCGTCTTGCCTCGGTTATTTCTAATATCTCTTTTTGTGCTTCAACATGCCAATCTCCGTATCCAACGCTATATCGCTTTTTTGAAATAAAACCGGCTTTTATAATACCTTGAGAAATTCTTTTTTCAACAGCCTCAGCCATATATTCCGCCATCCAGTTTCCAACATGTTCCAGAAAAAACGAGCCTGACTGGTCATCCTTTGCCATTTCAACCGCATGGTTTTCTAACTCAGGTCCGATGGTCGACACAAAAAGTGAACAATATTCGCAATTTTTTAATATTTCTGCCACCTTTTTGCCGTTAACGAGGGTTTCACTTTTGTCCAGGACAACTTTACTTTCAAATACGTTTTTTATTTGAAACGTATTATAGCAGGCCTTCCCATGGACTAGCCCATACGCTATTTCAATAACGTTTTTCAATTCTTCCCCAAGTTTTTTTTCATTCAGATCTTTCAGGTTTTTTTTTACCGGTATTCGCAATTCTCTTAATACCCTCTTTTCATCAATCTCAAAGGGAATATTCGCTAGCACAGAAACATGATTCAGGCTTTTAATCATAAACTTGACAACTTTAATAAGAAATATTATAAATTTAAAATGGAAATCAAATAAAATTAAACCTTTTACCACAAAGATTATTAAGCTTAAACCTTTATTGTAATATTATTTTCAGATATAATATAGTCTATATTAGACTTTTGTTTTTTCTTAAAGGAATAATGATATGGCAGAAAATGATAAGATAGATATTACTCAACAACAGAAAACACATTTTGATGAAGAAAAAGGAATCAAAATAATTAAATATGCACTGCTTGGAATTGGATCTATTTCCTTTATTGTTGGTCTGATTAGGCAATGGCCTGTATTAGGAAAAGGGTATATGGCCTTTATTGAAGGAAATGGATACATGGCATTAATTATGGGTCTTATTATCATAATCCTGGGATTTTCAGTTAGGCTGTTTGTTATTAATGATGCAGAATAAATAAAAAAGAAAAATTATTTTGGAGATTTGATTATGAGTGAAAAAGAAAATAAAAAAGGAGCAAATTTTAAAGTTACCGACCGGAGATTATCATTTGACGATGACGAACCTGCGAAGACAAAAGATGAAACAAAGCCATCTCCCGAGCCAGAAGTAAAAAAAGAGGAACTAAAAGAAAATATATTGGGAAATAACATATCAGAAAGTAAAACTGCGGAGAAAACAAAAAAAGAAGAAAAACAGGATAAAGAACCACTCCCTAAAATTAATTTGGCCACTTTTATCCTCTCCATGAGCAGTTCAGCTATCTTTCACATCGGAGAAATTCCCAACCCGGAGACTGGGAAAACTGAAAAAAATCTAGCCCTTGCCAAACAATCCATCGATATCATAGAAATGCTGAAAGAGAAAACAAAAGGCAATCTGGACTCAGATGAAGAAAAACTTTTAGACCATGTCTTGTACGACTTGCGTTTAAAATATGTTGAAGCATTAAAATCCTGATTTTGCAAGCTTCCTTTTTTATCATTAATTGCTGCCGGTAAAACTTCAATAAAAAATTTCGGAACACCTTTTTAAACTCTATTTTTTATGATTAGAACCTCCTTATCCAGACTGTCCGAAAAGTGTCATTCCTAACTTGATCTGAAATCTCAAAGCTCCACAATAGAAAAAAAATTTTTTTGAACAAAAGGTAAATTTGTTGTATCTGAGGAGTCGTAGGGAAAATTTTATACTTCCAATAATAATCTCCGCTCTCTCAAAAAAGAAAAGCTAAAATACTTCAGTTCATTAAGAAATAACGAGGTAAAAAACTGAATTATCAAAATGTTAAGAATAATATCGAAGAAGAGTTAGTACTTTTATCAAATGTCATTGCTGTTAATTATTTTTAACACTGCTTCAGTCAATGTTTTTGCGGCTTTATAGAAGTTTTTTTTAAATTCTAGTACACGGGGGATAAGAAAAGGGTGAGATAATACGTAGTAACCTGCCGCTAATCGGTTTATTTCCCCCTTTTTATTGGTAAGCTTGTTTGTTTGAAAAATAGCATGAGATACTTCATCAGAAACAGCCCTGAGTGAAAAAAACGGCACATCATTCCGCGCTGCAATTTTAGCAATGGAAGCGGTTTCCATCTCCACCCCTGATACAGGGTAATTTTTACCCAACCATTCTTTAAACTTTACCGAATCAGCAACTCTATTGACGGAAATAATATTACCTGTTTTAAATTTTGTTTTATTTTCAGTTAATATTTTTTTTATTCTATCTCTATCATCACTAAGATTAGCAACGAGAGAAAGAGAAACCTTTTTAAAACGAAAGAGGGATTCTTCATCTTCACAACAATAAATTTTTTCGGGTAAAATTAAATCCGATATTATTAACTCAGGAACCAGCCCACCCGCAAAACCTATAGAAATAATTGATTTTATGTTGAATCTCTTTACAGCGTCAGAAACTGCTCTTTGCGCCGGGGACTGACCAACTCCTGAACGAACAATAAGTATCTCCTTACTTTTGATTAGTCCTTTATAAAAAGTAGCAGCACCAATATGTTTTTTTTCCTTAATGGTGATATGTTGTTTGATTCCAGAAACTTCTTCCTTAACTGCTCCAATAATACAAATCATATTGCTCTGCTTACGGATATTAGCGGATCAAACTTTGGAAAGTGTTATTACGTTACCCACCAGCGTCAACTCAAAAATTTTTATGCTGAAAGTTAACCACTGCTTATTTGGAGGAAATCTTCGGAGATAACGGTTTTTTAAAAGATCAAACCGTTTTTTTTAAGCCATTTTTTACCGTCAAAATTTTTAACCAGAAATTCTTGAAAGGCAATTTCATTAGTATCTAATTCTTTCCCATCAATAAACTGCCTTTCGTCCTTCTTTTTCTTCTTCTGATACTCTTTTATAATATCTGAATTATCTCGATCAGCATCTGAAATATTTGGCAGGTTTTCTAACTTTAAAACCATGACCATCAGGGCATGCGGCAAAATTAACTCTTTTTCGCGAAATTTTTCAATTATTTTTTTTACATTTTTTGAATTAAAAATTGCTTCTGCAATCGCTCTTGAAAGTTTTTCTAACTCTTCCTCCGGAATATTTTTCTCAGACACTATTTTCTCCTTTATAATTATCAGCAGTTCAAAAAGTATATTTTATAATATTAATACTATATTCTGTCAAGCTAATTATTTAATTTAAATTGATCTAAAAATACTAATCAAACTCGTACCCCCCTCCATTTTCCTGTAGTTCATCATCATTTTGAATTAAAAAAAATTCATAACTACTTTTCAAAACATGCTGATCAGCAAAAATGCTGTCATCTTCTTCTTCCGGAATAGTGGCCTCTACATCCATCATTCCCATTTTTTTCATTAGAACTGTCCTCGCTATATCTTCCCTTGCAATCTTCACCGCATTGGAAACGCGCATAGAATGAAACTGGGTCATAAAAATGTTTTGCAATTTTTCATTTTCATATTTATCAAAAGAAATCTGAACACCTTCTGGGAGATCAAATTTATCGGATGAGACAGGAACATTTTTATCAATTTTTACAGCAGTCACGACACTTTTATCATCATATTTAGATTTTCTAGTTCGCTTGAGCGGAATGTTTACTCCAGGCCATATGAGCGCCCTAACCTCAAATATTTCTATGAGATCACAATTAATCCCAATTATTTTCTTATGTAAAGGCGCTCTTTTTCCATGGATATTTCCTATAACTGCCACACCAAGTTCCTTTACATTTTTTTTTACAATATTTTTTTCTTTTTCAGATAAACGGTCAAACTCTTTTATCAGTTCATTTTTTAAGTTCCTTTGTTTAGTACCCGATTTATTTAAAAGGTCAATATTATAAATATATTCCGGAGTGGTTAAAATTAAAACATTTTTAGGTTTCATTTTACCGAGGTATGAGTATTGCGTATTAATGTAAAGCGCTTGATAATCAGAATTTACATACAATGTCTCTTTTCCATTTTCATACCCGGTTACCTTATAATGAATAATTGCTGTCTCAAAAGGGTAGTGGTTTTTATATGGATTTTCTACGGCATCTGAGCTGTTTGATATAAAAAGCAGAAATATTGATATGCAAAAGAAAGGGATAATAGCTTTTGAAATTTTAGTAAAGCATACTATCGTCATTGGTACACTAGTTATTAGTCATTAGTTCATTTATTGTAGGTTTTTAGCTAACTACATGTAGCTAATAAGCACTGACTAACGACCACGTCTATCCACCTGATAAAGGAGGGAGGATAGCGATTTCATCATTTGGTTTTAAGATAGTATCCAGATTAGCAATTTCTTCGTTCACAGCAAATAGAAAAGAATGCGCTTCCAAAAATTTTGCCAGGATATTATTTTCTAATTTTAAACGATTAAGTAAAGACTGCAGAGTCACATCATCTTCCAACTCAAACTCTTCTTCATCTTTCCCTAATTTATCTTTAATTGACGCGAAATATAAAACTTTAACTTTCACAAAATTGTCTTGTCAAGCAGATTGAAAATCGTAAACGTGAACTTTTGTTTTAAATTAATCGACTTTGGAGAAACTTTTTCAGACTAGATTAGCTGGATTAACCAGTTATGGTCCGGCAAACTCACCATGATAGTAATTGTCGGGCTAAGCATGTTGAAGTCCAATGAATCCTTTTATCCTATCAAAAAAAAATAAACTCCAGTACGACAAAGGATTTTTCAGTACCGACTCTACGCAAGGTTTTGAAATCTAATTGATATCCGCCTTAATATCATTCAGGTTCAATTTGCTACCATCCTGGAAGTGATATGTATAACCTTTCTTTCTTGTACCTGTCATAGGTTTAGCTTTCCAACCTATTTTACCGCTCTCGGCATTTTTTATTACCCATTGCTCTATAACAAGGTTCTTTGTATAAGTTACTCCAGGGTCTTTTGTTAACCTGTCTTTTCTTTTCTCTATCACTTGATCCTTGTTGTCCGCATTTCTATACTTTTCAATGTTATGAACCTTCTTTTTTCTTTCTTCAAAGTTGAATTTATACTTATCATCGAGAGATGGTTGAAAAGGTGTATTTTGATGTTCGTGACATCTTTTGCAGACATTTCCCGTGTTATTATCATACCTTTTATTAAGTTTCTCTGCCTGCGCGGAGGTAAAGTCGCCCTCTGTGTTTTTCATAAGCACTCTAAACTGAGACCCTCCTCTAACGCTGTGACACATTTCACAACCTACCTGCTCAAGGCTGGGTTCTTCAGGATCTATGGCAGTCTTCTTCTTTATCTTTCCTTTTTTGGTCTTTGTGTCCTTAAACCTAAAACCACCACTCTGTCCGAAACCTGTAGTATGGCACCTCAGGCATAGAGGTTCTGACGTAAAATCAGCTTTTGTTACATCCAGTCCGTCTACATAGGCCTGGTCCCTGCCCCCAAACTTCACTAACTTTTCCTTAATTAATGCCTCTGCCTTCTTTTTTGCATCTGTCCTTTCCCCCGGTTTCAATAGGTTGTATGTTTTCCCATGGCCGGAGTTCATCCATGCTTGGTACCAAGGATCATGACAACTTCCATCACATTTAGCAGCACCCACAAATTTAGGGGTTTTGGGTATCTTTTTTTTCTTGGCTGCATCAGCAGTTAAAACAGTTAACGCCAAGCAAACAAAAGGAACAAAAATAAATAACAATAACATCCTTGCTCTTTTCATAGATATCTCCTGTTTTAAGTGTCTATTTTAATGACTTCAGATAGTAAGTTATATTGAATGCTACTTTGTCTTTGAACCCGTAATTAGGCATTTTAACATGTTTAATCATACGCTGAGGGTTTAAGAAAAACTTATACATCCAAGCGGGGTTAAGTCTCGCGCCTATATGTGTCAGATCCGGTCCGACTGTTCCCCCTTTTTCACCAATTTTGTGACAACCCGAGCATCCGGTTTTTTTATATGCTTTTTTGCCCATTAACATGGCTCTCTTATTCTTCTTTTTAAACTTCTCTGAGCCAGCTTTCATGCTCTTGCCCTCTAATCTCTCCGGTTTTATTTTCATCTCCTTTGTAAAATCAATATCTCCGGTGTCATGTGAATGAAGCGTTCTGATAAAGGCAATGATCTGCCAAATTTCTTTTTCAGAGAGAGTATACTTATAGAGGGGCATGCGGGTTGATTTTTCAATGGCGCCTCCTCCCAAACTTAGAACTTTATAGAGGTCTTCATTCTTCTGTTTTCCAAGGTAGACTTCTTTGCTATCCGTCAGGTCTCTTGGTGTAGGGTCCAGGTTAAGCGAGTTAAAGCCGTCTCCCATACCTTTTTCCCCGTGGCAAGACGAGCAATAATATCCAAAAAGCTTGCGCCCTTGCCCAACGTTTTCATCTTCCAACAAAGCACACCCACCGGCAAACATTAATAAAAATATAGATGATATTCCAAATAAAATAATCTTATTTATTTTCATAAACCTGCCTCTTTATTTCTTTTTTCTAATCAATTTAATGAGAGAAAATTCAAACGCGGCAACAATAATAATTGCCAGTAAAGGATAATAGTAAACTGTCTTTGGAATTTGTGCTTCAAGGATAAGGAAATACCAGGCAGATATTGACCGCTTTGTCCCGGTCTCCTCATTGCTGCCCTCCCAGGCAGAGAAGGCGACAGGGATGAATTTTCCCGGCTCAAATTGGGCGTCCTTTTTATCATCTGTTTTCAAAGACCGTTTAATTAGAAGCCTGTATTCTCCATTATCGTATACAACAGCGCCCTTTGCATTCTGGTTACCTTCCTTCTGTGCAACCATTCTTTTCATTCCCGTGGCGTTTATCTCTGTAATACTCCCCTCTTTATGAGCGCTCCATTGCAATAAATAAGCAGGGTTTTCCGGATCACCATTAAGAAAATAGGGTTTTCGCCCATCCGGATTTTGTGGAAGTTGGAGAGCTATGGCGTCTTTAAAGGAATCATCATCAGTCAATTCAGATGGATCATGCCATATCAGTAAAAAAGCTATCTCATCCTGGTTGTAAATGGCTTTCATTTGCACAAAATCAATCTTCGGCTTAAACATCCGTGGATCAACAATAACCTGCCCTGCCATGGGATATTGACCCATAGGAACACTATTCCATACTTCATCATCAGGGCCTTCCGGCAATTCCCCTTGAATGAGTTTTACTTGATAGGACGCCGTCGGTATTGGTTCTTCCGGAGATGAAAGGGAAAGTACATAATTGGCCAAATGCCAGGTTTGTTCCTCATCCAGATCTTCAGCAAAAGAAGGCATTGGCGTTCCCTCAACACCTATTCTTATGGTATAGTAAATATCCCGTGGGCCAGTGCCTCTTTTGAATGTCCATCTTTTCGTAAGATCCCTTGGAAATATTGGGGTTTCCCAGTCTGTCTCCAGATCCAGGGCAAGATCCCCATTGCCTCTTCCAGCATCTCCATGGCACGAATTGCATTGGATACCATCCTTAGAAAATAATTCTTTCCCTTTTTCAATACTTTCCGGAGATGAAGGTATGGGCGTGCCCACTTTAATTGGCGCCGGGGCCTTACCTTCCTTAAACCTATCTGAAAAGGATTTAACATAATAGACCAGTCCCCATCTCACATCACTAGGAAGTTCAGCCCATTCTCGCATAGAAGTGCCGGGAATCCCTCTGGTGATTACATTAAATATATCTTGATCTGTGGCAAGCTCGTCCCTTGCAGTAGTTTTTATCTTAAATACCCCTAAAGTGAAATCCCTGGGTTCCGGATATAATCTTTCGCTTGCCGGAGCTACTGCATCGCCTTTTTCCCCATGGCAATTGATGCAATTTTTTTCATAAGTTTTCTTTCCTTTAGCTATAATTTCCGGGCTTTCGGCGACCACAGCTTCTTTCTTTTCTTCCTGAGCCAATACTTTACCACCCATAAAAGCAAAGATGAATAGAGCAGAGATTACAATATTAAAGCATTTTCTTGTTAAACTTATTTTTTGTCGCATAACATCCCAAAAAAATATAAATTATTCTTAACAGTAATCAATCACAAATTAAAATTTACTATAACTATTCCCAGGTTCGGGGTTTGTTTCCAGTCGCATCATAAAGATAAAGGATTGCCTGCCATATCTCCTCATCAGTCAGCATATTTTTCCATATTGGCATTGCTGAATCCCATGGCGTTGCCTCAGGAGGCAGACCCGGGCCTCCGGTGGAAGCCCTCCAGAAAACAAAGGATTCCTGCAGCATACCAATTGTTGTTTCATCAAAAGTCGCGGGAGCGGGATTAAAGGCATGGGCAAAATGTCCTTTTCCATGCCATTTATCACCATGGCAATAATGACAGTTTTCATAATATATACGCGCCCCTGCCTTGATGTGATTAGGAAGGTTTTCCTCATCATCTCGCAATGGATTGTAGAACGAAGCCACTTCAGGGGGTGGCGCCGGATGGATAACCCGCATGGTAATAGGAGGTTCAAATCTAGGCATTTCCCCCTGATAAACCCCATAGGCGACATAAAGAGGAATAAAGACCAAAAACGCCCATCGGGCCACTATCCACGGCTGCGCACGATCCGTATCTCCGCGCAAAAACCAAAGGATCGGTTCTATAAACCCTACTATTGTATGTTCATAAATAGAGACAGCCAACAGCACCCCGACTGTAACCGTAAACATGTACATGTACATTATACTTGCCGGCAGCGGTATACCGATATAGGCGAAGAAAATTTTTAGGAACGCATAGATTCCGATCCAGACGATAGCCGCCTTGGCCGGTACCGGAATCCCTTTTTTTCTTTTACCCTGTAACTCTTCGTTCTTATCTGCCATAAATAACCTTTTCTTAATAAATTTACCCTAAATAGCTGGGCTATAATTTTAGTAAATCCCCATGATTACAGAAATGATAGCGCCGCCGAGCAAAGGGATAACGATAAAAGCGGTTATGGGCGTCAACCGCTTGAGAACCCAGTTGAACACGTTAGCTCCCTTTCTGTAAAACCAATCTGTATCAAGATTGGTAGCCCTTATTTCCGATGGATATATTCCGGATAATATGAGGAGACAGAAAGCCAACGCGGAGAAAAAAAGCAACTGCAACATGTCCACAACATGGCCTGCCGTGTAGGGCACATAATCAACCGGATATGGAAGAATACTATAGAGTGTTCCGGGAAATATGCCTATAAAGATGCATAAAAAGGCAGCAATCCCCATGGCGAGCAGCATATTAAGGGGAGGCTCTTTTGTCCTAATGCCTGAATCATGGGAAAAGAAAGCAAAGAAAGGGATCTTGATACCTGAGTGATGGAAAACACCTGCTGAAGCAAATAGCAAAACAATCCACACAGCAACTATGCCCTCATGGCCTGACGCGCTCACAATCATAGATTTCGTTACAAAACCACTGGTAAAAGGAACTCCGGAAATGGATGCGGCGCCTATTATGCAAAATAAAGCGGTAAGGGGCATGGTTTTGTATAACCCCCCCAGGTCCGTGGCATTGATCTTTCCTGTCTGATGCAAAACAGCCCCCATAGACATAAAAAGTAAGGCTTTATACAGAATATGGGCAAATGCATGGCTAACAGTACCATTAAGAGACAACTCTGTCCCAATTCCGATGCCGACCACCATGAATCCAACCTGGTTAATAAGGCTGTAAGAAAGTACCCTACGCAGGTTATTTTCTATAACAGCATAAAAAATAGGGAATGCCGTCATCATCGCTCCAATCCATATCAGCGCCTCGGTGCCGGGGAATGACCTTGCCAGCACGTATACTGCTGACTTGGTAGTAAACGCGCTTAAAAATACCGTCCCTGTAATGGTGGACTCCGGATAAGCGTCTGGAAGCCATGCATGGATAATGGGGAAAACGCAATTTACACCGAATCCGAGCAATATGAAATAAGATCCCAATCCATTTAAGCCTATAACCCCAAACTCGATAGAACCCGTCTGATACACATGGATGATTATACCTATGAGAAGAGAAAGACCTCCAAAGAGATGGACCAAAAAATATCTCAATCCTGCTGTATAAGACGCCTCTGTGCCTCTCGCCCAGATAAGATATGTGGAAGCTATAGTCATAATCTCCCAGAATATGAAGAGAGAGAGCATGTCTCCCGCAAAAACAACACCCAAAGCACTTCCGGCATAAAGAAGGGCTGCAATATGCTGTCCATCATCTTTGACACGAAGAGCGTAAAGGGCTCCTATAAAAGATACAATCGTAAATATGTATCCAAAAACCATACTAAGCTTGTCAACCTTGCCAAAAATAATCTTATAGTCTAAAAAGTTTACGATCCAGTATGTGCCTTCAGGCATAATAAAGAGATTTAATAACCCTATCGCTGGAACTATAAGTAGCCAATTCTGTTTTGCCTTTCCTTTTAGAAAAGGGACAAATAACGCGCCGATGATAAATATCACTGCAGGGTTAATCATAGTAATCCTCTCCCCTTTTAACAAATTTGCGCAATATATGCTTTGCTGCTAAAACGAGTAAAACGCAGGCAATAAATCCAAATGCCCCATAAAAGGATGGAAACTTTTCCCATGAAAAATCGGGATGTTTCAAGTGCATTAGAGTGAGAAAAAGGTCCACAACAATGAGTACTACAAGGGATATATAAAAACCCATCAAGAATCTTTTTACATTTTTTGGTTTATCAAAAAAATGTTCTTTTTCCATTTCAATCTCCTCTTATCCTAAGGCAGATCCTATGACAAAGATTATAAAAAGGTATGTAGCCGTAACTGATAAAACGATGTTGAAAATTTTGCCGTATCCAGGTTCAGGATCATGTTTAAGCTCACTTATCTCTTTTATCTCTTCTTCCATCTTAACCTCCTCCTGTTACACTTGGTAGAACCATTCTGGCAAGGTCAAGGAAGAACGATGGCGCTAAAAATAAAGCCACTACTGCTACAGCCGTAAGCATCAATGGCACTACCACAGTGGCCGGGGCCTCCTGTCTTTCAACCTTCTCGCCCGACGGTAAATCCCTAAAATATGCCGCATACACGATTGGCAGAAAATAACACGCGTTCAGAATTGAGCTTGTGACAAGGACAGCTATCACCCAGTACTGTTCTGCTTCTATTGAACCAAAGAGCAAATACCATTTGCTTATGAAGCCTGCAAAGGGTGGAAAGGCTATCAGGGAAAGGGAGCCTATGGTGAAGGCCGCCATTGTAAAGGGCATCTTTTTCCCAATGCCATTCAGTTCACTCACCTTGGTCTTTCCCGACGCCACATAGATCGCCCCCGCGCAAAAGAACAGTGTAATCTTTGAAAAGGCATGATTGGCGATGTGCATTACCCCGCCTGTTACACCGGCCGTTGTCAACAATGCCATCCCGAGGATGATATAAGAAAGTTGGCTTACTGTAGAATAGGCAAGCCTGGCCTTTAGGTTATCCTTCGTCAGGGCCACTACCGAAGCTGCGACTATCGTAAAGCATACAATGAAGATCACAGGACCTCCTACATCAAGTTGTTTTAGCGTCTCCAGCCCAAAGGTGTCTAAGCCCACGCGGAATAAAGTGAAGACACCTACCTTTACAACCGCAACGGCATGCAATAAAGCACTCACCGGGGTAGGAGCGATCATGGCAGCAGGCAGCCAAGGATGCAAAGGCATGATCGCCGCCTTAGCGCCAACACCCACAAGAAATAGAAAAAAGGTGATGGTGAGCAGGGTCTGATCCACGTCAGCGGGGAAGACACCGCCTTGTTTAAAATCCAGAGTATCGGAAAGACCGTAGCTCAAAAAGATCGCGAGCAAGAATAGTTTTGCCATCCCAAAGAGATAAAAAACATACTTGTTCGCCTTGTGATACGCCTCTTCGGTCTCTGAATGTGCCACCAAGGGATAAGCACAAACGCCGACAAGCTCGTAAGCGAGGTAAAGGGTCAGCAAATTGGCAGCAAAGGCCACCCCAATAGTGGCCGATAAAGTGAGCGCAAAACAGATATAGTAGCGGGTCTGCGCGTGCTCCTTGAGGGAGCGCATGTAGCCGATGGAGTAAAAGGTGGTCAGGATCCACAAAAAAGAGGCTGTGATAGCAAATAAAAGCCCCATGGCATCTACCTTAAACGCAATGGAGACACCAGAAGTAATAGAAAATAAAGTATAGTTAAGTGTATTTCCGGCAAGTACCGGGGGAATCATGTGGAGAACAAAGAGAAACATCAGGGTCGCCGCCGCCACCGACCAGGCCTCACGGGCATTGGGAGAATTGCGGTTTATCGCGATGGGGACAACCGCGAATAAAGAGACGGCCACAGCTAAGAATGGCATAACGGACTCAACTTGCATCGCTGACAGCCTCCTCTACAGTTGGTGGTATAAGTTCCTTCTTCACTTCATCAGAATCTGAAGGCGCAACGGTTGCCGGTACATCCGGTTTCTTTGCTTCATCAGGTTTCGCAACAGCTGCCGGTATAGTTTTCGGTTTCACTTCCTCAGACGCTGTTTCCAGCGGAAGCGCCTTCACTTCCTCTACATCTACTGTGACCTCTCCCCCTAGACTCTGGATAAAAGACACAACCATATAGAGCTCTTGCATAGAAAGACCGATAGGAGGTTTGTTAATTACAGGCATCTCTGCCGCGAAGGGTCTTGGAATATTTCCAGTATAATCTCTATAAAAATAGTTTTTTGGATGGAGGAGTGAATCTATAATAAATTCTTTTGTCAGCCTTCCACCTATACCGCCCAGAATGGGAGCGCGAGCGCCATGAGTCGCTTCTATAGTATGGCAGAGCGAGCATTTACCCTTTCCAAAGAAAAGTTTCTTCCCCTGCTGAACCAGATCTGCCCTGCTATTGATCAGCGATAAATCGAATTTCTCCTTCTTAGGCGGATGAGATTCCAGCTGCGGGACCGAATAGGACATATAGACGTAAGCCAGCAGAAGCACAACAGCTGTCCCAAGGACCTTCAAGTATTCGATATATCCTTTCGACTGCCGCCCGGACGCCGGTACAGCCGGCTTTTCCACAAGGGAGACAATCCAATGATATAAGGGCGTGAAAAAGAAGTACTGTGTGGAGAAGGCAGGTTGACGCGTAGTGTTGAAGGTAGTCCAAACGACTAAGCCCACCAGGAAAAAATACAGAGCTGTGCACACCGCCGCCATGGCGAGAGCCTGTCCCAAAGCAGGGGAAAAAGCATGCGGGGTGGTGTCCTCCAATACCCCATAGATATGCCAGTGGACACGAGAGGCCGAGCGGGCATATCCCATCATTGACATCGTGAAGACAATTGTTATGGCATTGATGACCAGAACATGCTGGGATCTCACCGGCATCCTGCCCCAGATCATCGTAGAGGTTTCTTTGGCGCCCTTAAGCATTCTCGCCACAACCGGAGTGACCGTTATCAGCACAAACAGTACTATTAGAACCTGCCATACGGAGAACTTATTTATCCTGATAATGGCCGGAACAAAGTAGCCCCAGACCCCAAGTACGATCAAAGCCACGAAGGCCACCGCAAAAAGCAATATAATTAAATAGTTGGCCACCTTCGCCCATCCCACCGTCGGCTGCTGCCCTGCGCGCCAGTAAATGAGAAAGCTTATAAAGGAAACCAAAATCATCACATTCACAGCCGTCATTTTAGCCGACATAACCCCCAGGACACCCAGTATGGGATGATGCGCTCCGCCCATCGCACGGGCCTCCTCAAGGCTCGCCACCAGACTGTGGGGTGTCAGCCATACCATAAAACACATCAAGATCACCACGAGCATCCCCATCATGGTCTTCATGTATTTTTCGGCACCCTTTTCCGTTCTGTAGGCCAGACCCAGCCAGAAGTAGTAATTGGCTCCCAGGAAAAGAACGCCAATCAGAACAGCCTGGATGATAAATAACCAGGATAGAAATCCGCCCATCAAGGTGATCCCCATTTGTTGACTATAGATATAGATTTCTCGTGCCAACCAGTATCCGGCAAAGGGAAGCGTAAGCAAACCGAACATCCCGATAAAGTTTCCGATGTACCCCATCCAGTCGTAATGGGCCCGTTCTTCTTCTGTCTTGGCCCCCAGGTAACGGACGCCCGCATAAGCGCCGACAAGAAACCCGCCCAGTACGATGTTGGCAACAAACCGGTGGATATTAACTGGCATCCAAGTCATGTTATTTGTTGCTGCCCAGGCCTTCTCCAAGGCGCTCGCACCCTCTGCTATAACCACTGGGCTGGCCTGGAATGTGGCCCAGGAATTGGGCGTCGCCATGACGAGAAGCGCAACAAGGTTTAGCAGGAAGCCGTAAAACAGGTGCAGACCCTGCCGTTTTTTCAATTTTTCAAACCCGGACCAGTAGAGGTAGAGGATGACCATGGACGCGGCAAACAGGAACACATAAAAATAATAGGTGGGCCAAAAGACCTCCGTGATGTATCTCACGAGCTTGGGATAGAGAGCGAGGAGGAAAAGGAGAAGGAGGGACCCAAGAATCGCGGTCATTTCAAAAGCGGCCACGATCAGGTTCGTAAACTCATTCGCTAACTTGATATACCGCTCTTCCTTTCCCATGACCCCGATGATATGGCAGATCCAGGCAAAGACCGGCACCCCTAAAACAAACCCGCCAGCGAGAAGATGGAGCTGTGCGATTATCCAGATAAGATTGCGGCTCCCTATTATGGGAACTTCTCGGTAATCCACTTTTGCGGCCTTTTCTGCCGCTAAGAGTTCCGGAGCAAAAATGAGAACCGAAGAAAAGGCCACTACTATGAGAGCTAAGAACTTTAGGATATCTCGGTGCACAGGAGACTGTCCGAGAATTGTGATTCCGGACCTGATCCAAAGTCTTATATTGTTATGTACTCCTATAGGCCTTTCCACGTTCCTCCTACTTATAATCGATTACCACTAACTAGACTAGATGTTTTTTATTTTCGCACCGAAACATTCGGTGCACTATAAAAGCAATGACACAGTTCACTGCGCATTCACACTAAATACTATTTAAACGATAACAGAAAAGGTTTTTTTACTCTGGTATGCTTCTGCAATCGGTCGTTATCCCATGTTGCCACACCAAAGTAATAAGACTTTCCTGTATCAAATTGAACGTCGTTTTTTGCGTCTCCGGTTTTAAGCTTTCTGCCAAATTCTAAAGTCCAGGCTGCCTCTTCCTCATCGTATTTTCCAGCGGCATTAACATCACCGCCGCTTCCTTTTGGTCTGGATAAAAGCCACCCCGGGATTGTATCTCCTTTTTTAATTTTGGACATATCCAGAGCAACTTCATCGCCTTTTATAAGGAAAGGTTTGTTCGGCCCGCCCTTAGGCATCCATTTTGGTTTATCACCCTCCTTGTTTTGTACGTAACCTAAAGCCTCGTCCCCTTTTTGCGCGGCGGCAACTCTCTTTGGCTTATCCGCCTCTTCCGCTACAGTTTGATTGGTAGAATCCTGATACCAGTCATCCGCGTATTTCAAGGGATCTGTGAGTGCGGATTTCCAGAGCCAGATATCGGTTTTCTGTCCTGAGTCGAGAAGATACATCTTATCTTCTTTCTCGGGTGAGTGGCAGATTGTAGCGCATCCCTTTTGCTCGAAGGAAAAATCCTTCCCTTTTATATTTTTCTTAATTTGAGCAGCGTCTGTTATAGGCCATTGGAAACCAAATCGGTCTGTATCCGCATCCCATGCCTCGTCCACTCTATCTTCCTTTTTAACAGTCCACTTGCTGCCGTCATAGACCCACTGATCCATATTTATGGAGTGATCCAAATCTCCAACCACCGTGATAAGAAAAAAAATCTCACTATCGGTATGAACGGATTTTATAGATATCTCAGGACCGTCTTCAGCCTCAACGGCTACATTTTTAGCACTTTCCCACTGCGCGTCTCCACCACTACCGTCGATTTTTGGAGCAGCACCTACCTTTGAAGATACCAAATCGTGAGTGTCTGCAGCGTAAAGCGGCTGCGCTAAAAAGCAAGCAATAATCGCAATAAAAAAAATAACCTTCATTGAATTTCCCATGAAACCAACCTCCTCATTCATTAAAGTTAAAGGCCAACACCATACCAAAATATTTTCAATTCCACAATAGTTTTTTTCTTTTTTTTTCTTATTTCAAAGACGACAAATATTTAACCAGAATTACTCCAGTTCTTTCGTCTATATTAAATGCAGGCATTTGTGAGTCGGTGTTAACTGATAGAGGGTCTTTGATAATCTGCCACATCTTATGGGCGTCATATTTCAATCCAACTGTTGATAAATCACCCCCTGAGGAACCGCCGTTTTCTTTTATCGCGTGACATCCCGAACAGCCATATTTTTTATAAACTTTTTTTCCCATCAGTTTATCCCTTTTACTGGTTTTGCCCGTTTCTATTTTATTGACAACAATACTTTCTTTTGTCCTTTTTGCTTTGGAAAAATCCAAAGGAGGCGCGTCGTGTTTATGAAGAGTCCTAATATAAGCTGCTACGGTGTGGATTTGATAGTCAGAAAGCGTAGATTTAAACTGTGGCATCAGGGCTGATTTATCTATCCCCAACCCTCCCTCTGCAATCGCTTGAATTAAATAAGTATTATCTTTCGTCTTCATGTAAGGCTTTTCAATGTCACACAAATCCCTGGGCTGCGGATCCATTTCCGCGGCCTTAACATTTGGCCCATCACCCAGCCCCTTCTCCCCATGGCACTGCGCGCAATATCGCATAAAAAGTTGCTTCCCCATGGCTTCCTCCTTTTCACCGGCAAAAGAAAAAAGTGGTTGAAAAAGCGCCAGCATCAAAATAATAATTGAACTTAAAATTCTCATCCTGATCTCCTCCTTAAAAAACATTAATAAAATAATTTTTTAGTTGTTTGTTACTCTTTTTTTGTTTTAACGAATAACCACTAATTTATAACTTTAACACTCTGAAAACCTTCGTTTATCTCTATCCAAATTGTACTATGCCGCTTTCCGATATATTTCCATCAATGCAGCCATAGCTATCCAATGATTTGCCTGCTGTTTGTTATTTTTTATGACGTCAATTAATTGGTCCACAATTTCTGGCTTCCCAATACTTTTCAAAGATTTAGCTATCTCATCCCGCAATTCCCCGAAATTCTCATAATCATATAGTGAACCCAATAAAAGTTCTATTGCTTTACCCTCTTTAAACTTACCGAGATTTACAACAGCCTGCCTTCTCACCTCTCTTGATTCGTCCTTCAATGCTTCTAGAAATGTTTCTAAAGCTTTTGGAGTACCGATTTGTCCAAGAGAGCTAACTGCTGTTTCACGAATAAATGGATCTTCATCCTCTTTTAAAATTTTACAAAGCGGCTCAATTGCATCTTCATTTTTAATTTTCCCCAGAGCTTCTAAAGCGGCAAGCCTTAGTTCTCGTTGTTCGTGATTAAGGAATGGCTCAATATTTATAAATAACTCTTTTTTCTGCATATTTCCAAGCGAGATAATCGCCTCTATTACTAAATCCAGATCATCGTTATCCAGTAGAGAAATTAAGACATCAATGGACTCGGGAATTGAAATATTTCCAAGAACCCTTGCCGCAAATGTTTTTTTATACTTTTCCTGAACAATTTTTATGCCCTCATCCTCTGCCTTATCTTCAGCCACTTCAGCCTTTTCATCAGCGCAATTATCATCTATTGTCTGGTCTTTTTCTGCTATTTCTTTCTCCTCAGCAGCATGTTCATCTTTCTCCTCTTTAGAAGCAGGAAATATATTTGCCATAAGGGGATCTACTAATTTTTCATGCCTAACCTCAGGAATCACTTCACCATTGGTTTTAATGTCGGATTCTTTGTTTTCCCGGGTTTTATCTTTATCATTCTCAGAGTTTGTCTCGTTAGAAAGATGCTCTACTTGGTTTACCTCTTTTTTATTGGAATCGTTTTCATTTTGAACTTCATCTTCATCTTCATCTTTTTTCTCTTCAGGTTCATCAAATACTGAAATAATAATGGATCTAGCTTCCGGCAACCCAACCTTTTCCAAGGCAACCATAGCTGACAGAATAATCTCTTTTTCATTACTCTCAATACTCTTTTTTAAAACCTCCAGTATTTCAGGGCCTCCAATTCTTGTGACAGCATGAATTGCGGTAATACGGGTGTATGCTTCCTTTTTAATGTCTTCTATAATGATATAAAGCGGTTCTAATGCCTTTTTATCCCCAATTCTTCCTAAAGATCTAATGACTTCACACTGAACAGATTCATCCGATTTTTTTAATAACTCCAGGAGAGGGTCAACCGCCTCACTGGTTCGCAAGCTTCCCAGAACTTCAGCGGCTTTTTTTCGTACATTTCTAACAGGATCCTTTAGCATAGGAAGAAGATGCTCAATTACCCTGGGATTGTCAATTTGTGCAAACAAACCTACAACTTCAGCCCTCACCTCTTGATCCTGATCCTTCAATAAGAGAGCAAGGGGAACAAGGATATTTTGAGGGTCCCCAATTTTTACCAGAGATCCGGCAGCGCTAATCCGTACATCTGCATTCTTATCAAGCAGCGTGTTCGTCAAGACCTCAACGGCCTTTGGGTGGTCTACATCTCCAAGAAGACCTGCAATGCGCTTTCGGAGGAGATCATCGGAATCCTTGAGTAATTTAATTAATATATCCACAGCCGCCTCATCTTTTATGCTGATAAGGGCGCGAAAAATATCATGGCTAATATCCTGGGCAAATTCATCTGTAAGATATTTAACCAGAGGGTCTACGGCCTTTGGGTCCCCAATCCTCCCAAGCGCTCTAACTGCTTCAAGATGCACGTCCCATGACGGATCAAAATCCATTTCATCTTCCAAATCCTCATCCGGTCGATACACAGCGTCGTCATCCTCTAGCATTTCAATTAACCGGTCTACTACCTTCTTATCGGTTCTGTCGCTAATCTGGCCCAAAGACCTGACAGCGTTAATAACAAGATCTCCATCTATGGCTTTAGTAACGTCTAACAGAGGCTCCAAGGCATCTTTATTCTGAATTTTACCGAGGACTTCCGCGGCATCTATCCGCACATCCGGATCCGGATCATTTAAACAACCAAGCAGGTCTTTCATGGAAGAACAAACCCCAATCGTTCCAAGCGCCTGGATGGCCGCCATCCTGGTCATAGCAAGTTTGCCTTTCAGGCACAATGCAATAGCATCCGCAGCTTCTAGCTTTTTTGACATCATATTCTCCTAACAACAGGCTGTTGCCCAAATCAAAACAGAGTGAAAAAACTTTTTTTTAAACTACCCCTCTTTGCGATCGCTTCTTTACCATAGAGCAGGTTTAAAGAACAGATCGCAAAAAGGGAAAGGTTATCACAGAAAATTGCGGCTGCAACCTAAGATGAGGTAAATTTGCCCAACCAAATGCGGCACTATTCCCCATCAAGAAGATTGAGTAGCGGTTGTGTAAAAACGAAGGATATAATAACCTCAACAAATCTTTTTTGTCAAGAAAAAATAATACCCTATTGTTGTTAGTAGCAGTTTATGTGCCAGGAGGGTTGAAAGTATTAATTATTGTTTCAATTCAATAAGTTAATGTAAAAACAGAGATGTTGCCTACAGAGAGTATTGATTCATATTGAAACAATTAGTGTTTTACTGGAAACAGGTGTTTTAATGCGCTTACGAATTCAACAAATATACTTTCATTAAATCTTTTCTGGCGTCAACCATTTTTTCCATCTGACGACAATTATTTTCAAAAAACCTTAAACAACATCTTTTTGAAGGCAGAAATGCTTAAATACAGAGTTATCAATAGTTTTTACATAATTCCTAAAAGTTTCAATCTTGGCAACAATCTGGCAGGATAAAAAAAAAGAGGGGAGTATAAACTCCCCTCTTTTTTGTGAATCAGCATAGTATTTATACGTTTATACTATGTCTCTTCTTGCGAAGGAGAATGCACGGTATGTCCTCTTATAAGGAGATTCTCCTATCTTTTTAACTTTGCCCACACCAAGCTTAAAGCGGTACCTGTTGGTAACCCAATCAGGAACCATGGGAACAAGGGCATTAGCCGGTTGATGTGGATTCTGGAAGTAGGTCCAGGTTGTACCCTTCCTCACAATCGGTGTAACAATGGCAACCCCTGTTATGGATGCCTTGGTTAGCTTGATATGGCCCTGCTTCATCAGGTTGGAGAACATGAAGTCTCCACTGAAGACCGCCTGATTATAGTCTTTTTGTATAGGCACTCTATCACAAGTGATAACAAGCTGATCACCACTCTCAATTCCTCTTGCCTTGGCGTCTTCAGGATGAATTTCAAGCCAGTTTTCAGGGAACCGCTGGGTAATATAAGGTCGGCGGAACATGTCATCGAAACCAGACTGCCATATTTCATTAATACGGCCGTTGGTCACCCATAGTTCCTCTCCCTTTGGTTTCCACCATTCCCAGAAATCGGAAAACTGGTTCCATGGAGATTTCAGCAGGTTCAACTTACCGGTCTGGGATTTGTATTTTAATTCCAGCTTATTAAAAATGGTGCGTTCTGGATGGCCCGTATCCGGCATCTTCATTTCCGTATCGTGCTGTCTTACCGTAGCAAACAACACACCACCACGCCACTCAAGACCTTTTAGTACTTCCTGCTGGTCACCTGCAAATTTTCGGCCCGGCCTGTTTATTCTTGGGTCTTTACTATTTGCATAGGCTTTATCCATAATGCGGACAGGCGCCTGGATTCCTGTTGTACCGAGCTTTCCGAGCAGTTCATGGCCTTTCATGCCATTTTTCTTTGCCATCCATACAATCGAGTCATAGGCTACCCTGCTCTTTCTGCTGAATCTGGCGGTTTCTTCAAAGACCTGGTTGGAATCTTTCCAATCAAATCCCGGGAATCCCATTTTTTTGGCTACTAAACCCGCAATCTCCCAATCAGGCTTTGCGTCACCCGGGGCGTCATAGAACTTGGAGTAAAGCCGGCACCGGCGTTCTCCATTAGCCCGTGCAAAATCAACCTCGCCCCATGTTGCGGCAGGAAAAACTATGTCCGCGTATTTAACCCCGATGGGATCACGAAGATAGATATCCCAATTGGCAACAACCATACCACCACTGTCCACACGTTTTTTCAATGTGGAAATGATTTCACTCTTGTTAAAACTATGAACTTGATGCGCATTCTTTCGGGTCTGCCGGTTAAAAGCATCTCCTATTCCTCCTTGCGCACCAGCCATACCGCTTACCCATGTACAACCAACTACGTTTGCAAACCGTACATGTCCAGATACAAGCCAGCGATCAAGATCGATAGGTTTTTTTCTCCGGCCTTCGTTCTTTTCCGGCCCTTTTGTCCTGATGTACTTTCCACCGCCTCTGCCACCGCGCTGGTGACCGCCCAACCGGCCGATCATCCGTCCCGGTCTTCCACCGGTTCCGGTAATAACAGCCAGACTAGCAATTGAAACGGTATTTCCATAGTTGTTTGACCAGTAATTTCCTTTTTCAAGGGCAATGGACACTTTAGTGGGTTTCCCCTTTTTCTGTGACATCATTTCCGCGGCTTTTTTGATCTTTGCTGCAGAAACCCCGGTAAGTTCAGCGGCTGCATTCAGTTCGAACTCCTTCTGGCTAAACAACCATGTTTTAAAGCTTTTCTTGCCGTTGTCATAGCCGCTGGTCTCAAATTTACCCCAGGTAGATCGCCACTGCCATGGAGAGTTACGCGTTCCCTGGCCAAAACCGGAATCTGTCTCCCACTTATTGTTAGTCCATTTCTTGATCCACTCTTTATCAATCCCGTCCATCTCAATGATTTGCCGGGCGATTGCATTTTGAAGAACCGTATCTGTTCCCGGGATCAATTGAAGGAAGAGTCCGCCGTTTGCTTCGGCATAAGCCGCACCCATTGTTTTTCTGGGCATGACCATAATTACCTTCATTTTTCTTTTGTTTATCGCCGGCAATATCCATTCGTTCCAGAGGACGGTTTTTGTCTCATAGGGGTCTGTACCGGAAATAAATAAAGTATCCGCATGAGCCCAATCCCAGTATGAGGGCGCGAATTTCGCGTACCCGGTGTCCCGCAATCCTATTGCGTCTCCTCCAGGTCCCGGCTGATCGTGCGGTGAAAATGACGCCGTTCCAATATGTCGTAATGCCAACTTGGTCAGGGCGTAAGTATTTTCCCAGTACTGATAGGAATACTGTTTATGCGCCCAGGCGTTCGCGCCATATTTATCAATTACATAGTTGCTCATTTCTGCAAAAATGTCCGTGGCAAAATCCCAGGTTACCGGCATCAAGTGGTCAAAAATACGAATCATTGGCCTTTGCAGTCTATCCCTTGTGGGTGTATTTGGGTTATATGGCTTCTTAGCAATACAACCGCCTCTTATGCTGTGGTCTCCATTTAAGTTTACAGCTCCGGTTTCAGCATCCGCTACAACTATTATGTTGTGAGGCTTGTTGTTTACCATCACCACGTTGTGGTTATTCGGTCCATACCAGGCTACTCCTGACTTCCCGAGAGGTTCCAGCGGGAAATCTGCGAGTAAGGCATTATCCATTGCGCTCGGCCCTCCGTCTTTACCTACGGGCCATCTATATACTTTATATCCACACGCGACTATGCAATAGTCACATGCAGTGGTAAACACCTCCGCATTGGGCGGCGGTATCGGTACTTTATCTTTTGGTAGATAATATTGTGTCATTTAATTACACCTCCTTTTTATTTTATAAGTTACTGTGTCGTCCGTAAATTAAACCCATCATGCCATAGGCATACACATCGTTTCCTTCAACCTCGAGCAAAATCTGCGAAATGCTTTCCGTGGAATGACCGCTGATAACTATTCCATGCCTCGTTAAGTCAAAGGTGGTCTGATGATAAGGGCATGGGCCTACCGCTTTATCTGCTGCCTTGTAGCCTCCATCCAACATTTTGCCGCCCATGTGCTGACAGAAATTATTAAAAGCTACTACATCCTTAGCAGGACCTACTCCACCACCAGCCTCTGTGCCTAATTTAACAATAAAGCTGCCGGAGTATTTTTTGGTGTCCGGATATTTAAACTCAACAGGTTTCCCTGTTTTCAGACTGCTCAATGATGCTACTTTCTGCCTCGGGTAGCCGGTTGTTATTGCTTCAGCCTTTTTCGCTCCCATTCCGGGTATCCCCGAGAGAACAACAGTTGCCGTTGCAACACCGCTGGCAAGAAGAAACTGCCTACGATTTGAACATAGAGAAAAACATTTTTCCTCTTTCTTTTCCATGAATTTCACCTCCTGATTATTTTTTTATATTTATGTTGGCAACTAATTATTTTCTCGGCATCCAGTCCGCCATCGCTTGAAATTGAGGAAGCTTTGGAGTCGGCAATACCATAGGATCGGCAGTTAAAGCCAATAAAAAGTTTTCCAGATCCTTTTTTTCCTCTTCCGTTAAATTTAGCTTCTTCATGATGGGTGACTTTGTACCTGGATATTTATCTCCATAAGGTGTTATTAGCTCTTTGGTAAACTCATTTTCATCGCCGCCTCTATCGTAAAAATCAATGACTGCACGTAGCGAATCCAACTGGCCGTGATGCATAAATGGCGCGGTAAACCTGGTAAACCTTAAAGGAGCTGTACGGAATTTTCCTCTGCTTGACAATTGTTTATCGCGGAACCACATCCCCGCGTCATCCTTGAATGACCGGAAAATCCATTCTGAATTGCCTTTGTTGCCGTATATTTCCCAGCGAAGGTTGACCTGTACAAGCGGCATCGCATCATCAGGATCCTCACCACCATCAAGTCCTTCTCCTCTTTTAACACCCAAATTGTAAAATTTTTCATCCGTAAGCATCGGACCGTTATGGCATTCAAAGCAGTTTGCTTTTCCTTTAAAAATATCCAGTCCTCTTATTGCGGAGGCTGACATAGCGCTTTTATCCCCATTCATATACTTATCAAAGGGGGTATCAATCTGAGACATATATCTTTCGAAAGATGCTATAGACCGCCATGCATTTTGAAGTATTGGCCATCTATCTCCGAAAACCTCATTAAAGCGTCTCACATATTCCGGCGCCAGTCTTAAGCGAGCCTCTCCCTGATCTCTTTCCAGGTTTCCAGCACGTGCCGCTCTGGCAGCGGATGGAGCCTGGGCTTCCAAACTTGGAGATGAGCCGCCCCAGAAAAGCTTCTGTAAATAAGCGTTATTCACAATTGTTTGTGAATTCCGCCAGTGCGCTGTTCCCGGATAACCTTTGCTGTGCGCTTCGTTCGTTCCCCATCCCTGTAAAGGATTATGGCAATCGGAACAGGCAGAAGGCCCCTGGTCGCCTGACAATTTTGGATCAAAAAATGTGAGATAGCCTAATTCCTGTTTCGGGCCCATTGGGGACGGCCATACATTTTTCTTCAATGTCGGGTTATCCACCGGATATGGTGGAGGTGGTAACGCTCCTAGCGGCATATCAAAATCCGGATCTCCTTCCGCATGCGCTGTTCCCGCAGGGGAGAATATCAGCAATGCCGCGAAAACGAGCAAAATAAACATTAATTTCTCACTGCTTTTCATAAATTTTTCTCCTCCTTTCATTTCCTATAATTTGTAATTGTATAATCATTATTAACCCAGTTCGGCAAAGGCATGTAATCCATATCAGGTTTTGCGTATTTTACTGCTGCGCCGATATCATCACCACTTAAAGCAAGCAGGAATTCTTTTAACTCCGCTTTTTCAGTATCTGTCAAACGCAACGGTACCATTGCGGAATCTTTCAACCCGGGTCTGTCCGGTCCGCCGCCCTTATTGTAGAAATCTATGACTTCATCCAATGAGGCCATTAATCCGTTATGCATATAAGGAGCGGTGTATTTCAGCTCTCGCAGGGTAGGGGTAGAGAACTTACCCATGTCTTTAGCGTCATGAGAGACGGTCATGTAGCCAGGGTCCCGCCTTAAATTCATAATATTCTCAAGTCCCTGGGCAAAACCTAAAAGGCTGATTAACGTTATATGCCGGACAGGATCTTTAAACACCTCAGGGTTTTCCGGAACACCAGTATTATGCGGCTTGCCGTCTGTAAACATCGCACCGTTATGACACCTGATACAGCCTGCTTTGCCAAGGAAAAGTTCAAGGCCAGCTTTGGCTGTAAGATTGAGCTTACCCTGATCAAAAGGGACATTCTTGGAAGTCAGAGTCTTTAAAAATTCAGGGATAGCTTTCCTGACCAGACCATTGGAAGGTTCTTTTGCCCCAAATGCATCATTAAATTCTATAACATAAGACGGAAACTGTCTTAGTCGTTCCTGCATGATCCTCATGTCCATGTTCATCGTCTCGCTCGTAACCAGGGCATCACGGGTCATGTCATTGAGGTTAGTACCGATTCTGCCATCCCAATGCCAGGGGATACGTTTGTTGCGCAAAACTGATTTACTCCCTTTGTAAGCGGTGTTAATTAGAGTGGGTGCATTTCTGAAATGGAGCATGCTGACGTACGCATCCGACAGGGGCTTTCTGGTTGTAAAACCAAGTTTGTGGTCATGGCAGGAAGAGCATGCAATCTGCCCGTCACCTGAGTTCTTGGTATCGAAAAAGAGTTTCCTTCCCAGTTCCGCTTTTTTGGCGTTAAATTTCAACGGCGGCAAAGGACCAATGCTTGCGGCCTGGACGGTCTGAACCAGCACAAAAGCTGTTACAATAACAGCAACCATGCATAAAGCTACTTTCTTTGTTTGTGCTTTCATTATTTTAAGCCCACCTCCTTTTAAAATTTATAAGCTTTTCTATCTTCTTTACGTTTTTAACACTACATCTAATTTACGTTTTTAACACTACATCCAAAATTTTTATTCTTATGCTTTCATCTACCACCCCTTTCTTTCAAAAAAAATTGTTTTTCTTGTCTTTTATCTTCACCTCCATTCCTAAAAAATTTTTCCTTCTACAATCGTTTTAGATATTTACAGTTTTCTATTCTGCAACCCTTGTTTTAATGAAATTTGATTCCCGATACATTCACAATGATCCTATTTATGTTTAAGCAGTATGTTTCAATCCTTGTTTTAATGGAACTTGCTCACAATCAAAAATTCCATTAATTGTTTCAAGAGTGTTCTTCAATGAATCTAAAAAGATTATTGACACCTCGATATTTGGCTGTTGAAATCAGCCATGCCTTATCTGCAGTATCTAAAAGATCCTGCAATGCAAAAGCCCGCTTCTCGGGGCAAAAACCGATAAATATTTTCATCAATGACAACAATAATGCCTCATCTTGCAAAAGCAAAAATGCCTCTATTTACCTATATTATGAAAAAATTTAAAACAAAGGTAAATAGATAGCAGCACCCCTTTTGAATGGGTAGGACTGCTCATTTTTCCTGCCAATCCTATAGGTAACTCTACCTATTTACCTAGGTAGTATTACCCATTCTCTCTGGCTAATTCTATCCATAGAAGTTCTACCCCTTAAGGCATTCTTTTGATCCTTCAACATACTTGCCACATATCGGCATTCCAATTGCCGCAAAGCATCTGATTTCTATGAACAATTTTAAAAAAAGCAACATTTATTGAAAAAATTTCCAATTAATTTGAGTTAAACTATTTTTTTAAATCTATGTGCCACAATATTTTTGGATTCTGCTCTTCAATTGTATTTAGCAATATTTTTTGCTTCGTTAAAGTCCGAATTGCATTCCACTTCTTTGCATAGGCCACACTTAAAAGGAGGCCAATTATTTTTCTTTCTATATTGAAAGGTAAAGTAGCTATTGACATGACCACAACCATGGCATTTTCCGGAAGCATTTTGGGATGATAGATACCTAACTTGTATTCCGTTCTCCATAAGCTTATTCTTAATTATTTGTTGGAGTTGACTGTAATTCCAAGAGGTATTTAAAACTCTGTCAAAATAGGTCTCTTTTTCTTTAATCCCATCAAGATTTTTCATCTGAACTATCCCGGCATTTTTGCTTTTATAAAATTCTGCGATCTCTTTAGCCCATCTATACATTATGCTCTTTCTATATCTTTCATTCCTTTCTCTAAGAACAGTTATCAACTTAAGTTTGTTTTTTGAGCCATGACCTGCCCGCTTATACGCGTTTTGTCTGATAATAGTTCTTTTTCTCGCCATTGCTCTTTTATTAAAAGCAATAATATCGCTTTTATTTACGTAATGCCTCTCAAGTGAATTACTAACCGCACAGACAATAGGACAAAGTTCGCCTATCTCTATCCCTCCCAAAACTGAAGGGTTAATCCCTTCTTCTTTTTTATCATATCTAATGGAGAAGTTTACAAACCAGTCATCGTGTTTTCCAACACGTGTTCGTTTTGTTACCTCAAGCCAGGATATTCTATACTCACCAGACACAACACGCCTGATCTCATCGTTTGTCCCTCTACCCTTAACCCACTGTTCCATCTTTTTCCGTCGTTTAGTGGATAATATTACCGGAACATTCTTGATTGTCGGTGGTTCAATTATTTCAACAAAAAATCCTTTATTTTTTTCTGTAACAAAATATTCCAGCAAGGGTAATTCAATTATAAAGTCTCCATCTATACTCTCGTGTATTTTAAAACCACCACTATTCTTATAGACCTGTTTATAAATTGAAATTGGAAATCTATCAGATTTAACGGTAGGAAGCGTTGTCCTGGACGCTTTGAGATCCTTTCTTCTAAAGTTGCTTTGAATCTTTTGACGAAGCCCAAGCGCAATGTAAGAATTAAAAATGGACTTAAAATCCCGATAAGGCCCTTCGCTTAATGCTTTGGCTGTACTAATGCGTTCCTCCTTCACAATAATTCTGTGGTACAACTGGCTAATTGACCTGTTATACGCTTCACTAATATTCCTTTGCATTTTAGAAAGAAGCGGGAAGAATTCGTTGTTTGTAACAATTTTTGGATATTTAGCCTTTAGCTGCTTAAAGTAGTGAGACTCAAGACTTCCTGACCCTCCATTTTCTTTTCTCTTTTCTTTCTCCAACTTGATCTCCATTTCAACTTCAGGCAGATAAAAAGGTCTAAGTATTTTAAGAGACAATGTTTTTTGAATCTTCACGATCTTTTATAGTTTTGATTTGTTTTCAATGGCAAACTTGAGAAGCGCATTTAAACCTTTTAAGTTGAGCTTATCGCGGATATTTGCCCTGTGATTTTCTACTGTTTTATAACTGATCACTAAATCGTCACCGATTTGCTTGCTCGTTTTGTTTTCAGCTAAGTATTTCAAGATTTTTCTTTCAGTAGGAGTAAGATTTTTTAGACTGGGTTTGGCTTTAATGAAAGACCTCCTTTCCCTACCCAGTTTAATCACATAGTCAGTAAGTGACGGGCTAATATAAGATCCACCGTTGGACACATTTTTTAATGCTACAATTAAATCTTCCGCAGTACTTTCCTTTAGGATGTATCCCTTTATATCCAAATCAATGGCCTGGCTGAAAAATTCTTCGTCTGTGTACATTGTTAAAATAATTATTTTTACATCTAAATTAAGGTTTTGAACCTTTTTGACTATTTGAAGTCCTGACAAACTTGGCATAGAGATATCTAAAATTGCGATATCTGGTTTTAATTCTTTAATTTTGTTGAAAGCCTGCATTCCATCATTGACTTCAGCAATTATATTAAATGAAGAGTGACTTTCTATTGTCCTGATTAAACCTTGCCGGAAGATAGGGTGGTCGTCAGCGACTAATATTTTTTGTATATTCATGAGATAGATATAACAAAAATTATCAATTGGTTTAAATCGCTATATGTAAAAATAATATCTAAAGAATTTTTTCTATAGAGAAAAAAACTCCCGACTTTGGCAGTTCAAAAAGAAAAACAACAAAACATCAATGGCTTAACAATAAGAACTGGTCGGGGCACTTCTTTTGTTTAATTTAATAAATGAATGTATAAAGGTAAATAGACAGTAGCACCCATTTTGAATAGGTAGTCCTACCCTCTTTTAGGGTTAGTCCTATTGAAGTCCCCTGCTACAAGGTACAGGGAATCCTCGATAAACACTTTCAATTTTTCTTTATAAAAACCGCGCCAGGAAGGGCGGTATTGAATGGCGCAAAGTTTTTATGGGGGGCCTGCCCCGCATGGAAGCATTGGGAGCTTTACTATAGGAAAAGCTAAAATAATAAGCGGAGGAAATACGATTGCAGTATAAGATTTACACTAATATTAGATCTTTTATAGCCTCGATTTGTTTTCAATGGCAAACTTGAGAAGCGAATTTAAACCCTTTAAGTTTAGCTTATCACGAATATTTGCCCTGTGATTTTCTACCGTTTTAAAACTGATAAATAATTCCCCAGCGATTTGCTTGCTCGTATTGTTTTCAGCTAAGTATTTCAAGATTTGTCTTTCAGTAGGAGTAAGATTTTTTAGACTGGGTTTGGCTTTAACTAAAGACCTCCTTTCCCTATCCAGCTTAATCACATGGTCAGAAAGTAACGGGCTAATATAAGAGTTACCATTTGACACACGTTCCAATGCTGTTATTAAATCTTCTCCAGCGCTTTCCTTTGAAATATATCCTTTTACATCCAAATCAATTGCCTGGTTAAAAAATTCTTCATCTGAATACATTGTCAAAATAATTATTTTTACATCTAAATTTAGGTTTCGAATCTTTTTAACAATTTCAAATCCTGACATTTTTGGCATAGAAATATCTAAAATTGCAATATCTGGCTTTAATTCCTTAATTTTGTTCAAAGCCTGCTCTCCATCATTGGCTTCAGCAATTATATTAAATGATGGATGAGCATTTATTGTCCTAATTAAACCTTTTCGAAAGATGGGATGGTCATCAGCGACTAATATTTGAATATTCATAAACAGATTATAATGAAAATTATTATTTAATCATAATAAATCTTTATTTAAAAAGAAAAAAACTCTTTTTTCGTGCTGGCATTGCTTCGACAAATTGGAATAACTATTTTCAAGGTTGTCTCTACCCCTTTTTTAGAATTTACTTGAAAAGTACCGCCAAGCATTGTTGCTCTCTCTGCTATTCCTTTTAGCCCAAAACCTTCGAAGGCAGCATTCTGTTTTTTCTCCTTTTTGTTATCAAACCCCTCACCGTTATCTGAAATTTCAAGATAAATATTTTCTTTTACTTTTTTTAGCTTTATAATTGCTTCGCTTGCAGAGGAATGTTTTAGGATATTGTTAATTCCTTCCTGAATTATTCGAAAAATATTAATTTCAGTGTCGGGTGGGATTTCAACATCGTCTGTGTCAATTTCCATGAATATAGCTGTTTCCGAAGTATTTAATACCCTTTTAACTTGGGATGAAATGGCATCTTTTAGCCCAAGTTTGTCAAGTTGTGGTGGACGGAGATTGTATGCAATTTCCTTTATTTCATTGAGAGTTTGCGTCACTATAGAAGAGGTAAATTCCAAGGTTTCACTATCCCTATTATCTTCAGAGATGGTTTTTAAACACTTCTTTATTTCATTTTTAATAACAATCAAATTCTGCCCCAGGCTGTCATGAAGCTCGGCAGCTATTCTTTTACGCTCGTTTTCCTGGGATTCGACAAGTTTTCTTGAAAATTCCTTAAGCGCTGCTTCAGCCTGTTTGCGCTCAACGACTCGTCCGAGCTGCGTGCCAATATTTGCCATCACTTTCATAAGTTCATGATCCGGCTCAATAACGTCCGAGGAGAAAAATTCTAGCACTCCCACGGCCTCCAAACCTATTAAAACCGGAAAAGAAAATCCGGATTTAACGCCGATATTTTCCGCCAATTTTGCTCTTGGAAAATTTGAATCCTTGGTTACATCAATGACCCACTCCGGTTTGCCACTGGACAAAGCTCTCCCCGGCAATCCTTCCCCTAAATTAAAAGAAGTTTCTTTAGTAACTTTTTGAAAAATTATAAAATCCTGATGTCCGCCAAGATGCCAAATATCTGTCGGTATCAATTTTTTTGGATTATCTTTGGCTGGCATATAAACATGCCCTACCGGCCAGCGGGTATGATCACAAACTAGGTCGATACAAGTTTGTAGAGCCCCTTCCACGGTTGTAGACTCATTTGCTGAGACGGCTACCTTCTGAAGCAATAGCACGAATGATGTTTCCCTTTTTAGTTCCTTACTCAATTGAAGGAGATGTTCGCTTTTTATTGCCTTGTTGCGCCACTCTCCTCCTTTGAACATCAAAGCTGATATTCCTACTATAATTGTGGCAAGGAACAAAGGGACGTTTTTATTTCTGCTTTGCTCAATAATCTCTTCTATCTTGCTATAAATTTCTGCAGTGTAGTGATGCCCTTTTATTGTGAAGGGAAGCTTAACAGAAGCTACATCACTCTTTGAAAGTACTTTGCAGGCACTATCATAGTAAGGAATATCCTCCTTTGCCCCATAAAATTTGTATAGTTGACATGGCTCATTACTCCGCTCATTACTCCCGATAATCTGTCTCTCAACAATCTGCCCACTCTCGTTCGTCTTCTCATTCCATATTCTAATTTTGCTATTTGCTTCCGAGAAGTTATCAACCAGCTTAATTAATTCGGGGAACCTAAAGTTTGCCACTACATAGCCTGGCAAATTACTTTTCCCGAAAAAAACTTTTGAAGTGAATCTTACGGTCACTTGCCGTGGTTCTACTATTTCTCCCTTTTCTTTATTGAGATCAATCATGGAAATATATACTTCGCCTTTTTTTAGTTTTTGCGCTTTTTTAAAATAATATCTACTACTTTTATCCTGCAAATCAATTTCAGACACTGCTACAACCCTATCATCTTTGAAATTTACTCGAATCTTCTCCATTCCTGTTTGATCTAAAATCCTCATCTGAAGAATAACGCCCCGGTGGCTCTTAATGAGCAATGCAAACACTTGGATAGCAATCTCTTTATAATCATCAGTAAAATAATCAAAAGTAACCTCTTTTGCGGCCAAAAGCATATTGTGGAACCATTCGTTTGGATTAGTGATTTTGTCTCTCAGAGTTTTTCCATTCAATTTCAAAATCATCCTATTCGCTCCCACCCAACCTTCTATATTCGACCACTTTATGTATTTATCTGCAATGAGAAAAACAAATACACCTATTAACCCAAGACCTATCCATCGCCGGGTTTTCTCTCTGATGAAACGTTGAAAAAAACCGGTCTCTTCTTTTATTTTTTTTCCCCCATCAGGGAAAATAGAGCTGGTAGGATGGCTTTCATTCTGACAGTCTTTACCTTTTAGTAGTGACATATTACTGACAAATTTAAAAATTATTGTCTAAAAAAGGACTATGTGTGAAATGATTTTGTAAAAATAAATTAACACCTACACAGATTGAAGTCAAAGAAATAGACTTTAATATATTTAGGCTTTGTAGTGAGGTGATATATGGAAAAATATAAAGTTCAGCGTGTAGCGTAGAGTATAGATTTTAAAACATGCATGAAGAGTCGTTAAATGGCAGTTTATGTGCCATGAGGGTTGAAAACATTAATTATCGTTTTAAATCAAAAAGTTAATGTAAAAACAGCGATGATGCCTGTAGAGAATATTAATTCATACTGAAACGATTAGTGTTTTAATGCGCTTACATCTGATCCAAAAGTTCCTCAACTTTCTTTTTGTAGGCATCTTCAGTAATTAGATTTTACTTTTGTAAGATCCTTAAGATAGAGGAGTTTTCCCTCGAGGATTCTTCGTTTACTAGGCTGTTCCGGGTTTTTATTTTTCTCTTGAGTATAAATGTCCCTTTCTTTGTCTTTGAAGTTTTTCAATTTTGCCACGATCATGGTTTTTGATTTTTCGGGTAATTCTAAAAAACCTTTTTGTAAATAAAACTGCTGGTTTGAACCTGGGATAAGCTTCCAGTTGGTTACTGTATCCTTTTCTGTTTCTGTTTTTAAATCAAAATCATCTATGTAGGGAGTTCCATTAATAATCTCAAACTTAAATATTAGTGTGTCATTTTTGTCAAAGACGTCTCCGATAGTTTTTTCATTCGAGTTATATATTGAAAAAGCCGGAACAGCCTGGTAAACGAAGAATCCTCGAGGGAAAACTCCTCTATCTTAAGGATCTTACAAAAGCAAAATCTAATTACTGAAGATGCCTACAAAAAGAAAGTTGAGGAACTTTTGGATCAGATGTAAGCGCATTAAAACACCTGCTTCCAGTAAAACACTAATCGTTTTAGTATGAATCAGTTTTCTCTGCAGGCATTATCGCTGTTTTTACATTAACTTTTTGATTTAAAACGATAATTAATACTTTCAACCCTCCTGGCACATAAACTGCTGTTTAACTGTTCTTCACGCATGTTTTAAAATCTATACTCTACGCTATACACTGAACTTTATATTTTTCTATATGTCAGCTCACTACTATCTAAATAAAGTTTACATTCAATTTTAAAAGAAAAATATAAAAATAGCTTTTTTCCCAACAATTAAGGGCTTGACACAACAACTGACTTGGTGTAGAAAAGTAAAATAATAGCTTTTTTCTAATATTAAGGCTTGACACAATTACCGACTTGGTCTAGGTTGTTACAATAGGGTAACGTTTCAGTTTTAAACTACTGGTGGCAATAATGCCACATTAAAGGCATTACAGTCGCGGTGCGGCCCTGTGGATTGCAAGGTATGCTAAAAGATAAATTTAATAGAACGATCAAATATCTCAGAATTTCTCTAACAGAGTCCTGTAATCTTCAATGTTTCTATTGCAGGCCAAACCAAGATAAAACTTTTACTTCCTGCCAAAGCTATTTAACACCTGATGAGATGCTACTGATTACCAGAGTCTTTTCTGAGCTTGGTGTATCCCATGTACGCTTAAGCGGTGGGGAACCTCTGTTAAAAAAAGATATTTGTCTTTTAGTAAAGGAAATTAGTCGTTTGTCCGGAATAAACGATGTCTCACTTACAACCAACGGGATTCTTTTAAAAAAGTTTGCACCTTCATTAAAAAACGCCGGTCTTCATCGCCTCAATATCAGCCTCGATTCGATAACACCTTCAAAGTTTAAAGAGATTACTGGGGGTGGAGATCTGAAAAAGGTTTTACAAGGTATTGATGCTTCTCTTAAATACGGTTTAACTCCCATAAAGCTTAACATGGTCGTAATGCGGGGCATAAATGATGACGAAATAATCCCGATGATAAAGTTCTGCTTGAAAAAAAGGCTTATCCTCAGGTTGTTAGAATTTATGCCAATAGGAAATTCATCTTCAGATGTGAAGGAGAGGCATATGCCTGCGAAAGAAATTCGTGAAAAAGTTGCACAACATTTCCCCCTGGAGAAATCAACATTGCGAGGTCCTGGGCCCGCCTCATACGAGTATGTTAAAGGAGACGGGTTAATGATTGGATTTATACATGCTGTCAGTCAACACTTTTGCAAAACATGCAACCGGGTTCGTTTATTGTCTTCCGGAAAATTGCATCTTTGTTTAGGGCATGAAGATCAGGTTGATCTCGCTGCAGTTATTAGAACGCCAGGTGTTTCAATTGAGGACTTGAAAGAAACGATTCAGGCCGCGGTATGGAGCAAGCCGAGTGTGCATCGTTTTAACAAAAGTGGTTCAACAGCCAATAAACGTATCATGTCTTCTATTGGTGGATAAGAACATAGTATAGGAATTGCCATAAGTCATTAGCACCCTCGTCTTTAGGTAAAAACTGTAGTTAAACGATGCACCTTCGCAAGGCACAAAGCGGTAAAGGCAGAAAAGGGCAAAAAGTAGATGGCAAACTTTTAAAACTCGGTTCCTTTGTTACTTTGTCCCTCTGTGCCTCAGGCTATCGACTGAAGCCGATAGGAATTGACTTCGCCGTAGGTGCTAATTTATAAATAGAATTTACAAAATGAAAGTATCACTTCTTTTTCCACCCTCATGGATTCCATCCCAACCATTCCTCAGTTTGCCGAGTCTCACAGCCTTCTTAAGACAAGAAGGAGTTGAGGTCGTACAGAGAGATATCAATATCGAATTCCTTGAGATACTGATGACATGGGAGAAAGTCAAAGGATTATACGGCAGGATAGAGGATGGGCTAAAAAATATTGAGAAAAATGGAGGGGATCGGGCTGGAGAAAAATATGCCCGCATGAAACAGGCTGTGGAATGGCTGCCTCAACTGACTGATTGGATTGAGAGCGCAAAGAAGTCTTTTAGAGGGCCTAACTTCTACTCTATCGAAAGTTATATGGAGAGTATGAAGGTGATGGAGCGATGGATTGAGCTTATAACGTCATCCTACCATCCTTCTACGGTTACCACCGTTGATAATGAGATGAGGTATTCTGTCTACTCATCGAAAGACATATTCTCGGCCCTAGAAGACAGAGAACAGAACCTTTTTCTTGATATCTTTAACGACCACATTATTTCTTCAGTTCTGTCCGACAATCCCGGATTGGTGGGAATATCTATAACATCTACATCACAAGTTATTCCCGGTCTGACGCTGGCGCATCTCATTAAAAAAGAGAGGCCCGATATTCATATAACCGTTGGTGGCAGTGTATTTACCAAGCTAGAAGACAATCTTAAAAAGAGTGAAAATCTATTTACCATTGTTGACAGTTTCGTGCTATTCGAGGGAGAGCATGCATTACTGGCTCTTATAGATGAGCTATCCGGTAAAAAAGATCTGAAGAAGGTTCCCAATCTTGTTTATAAAGAGAATGGAAAAACCGTTATAAACGAAGAGTCCTTTTTCATTGAAGACCTCAACAAACTCCCCACCCCTGATTATGACGGCCTTCCATTAGACCTGTACCATACTCCGGAACTCGTATTGCCTGTACAAACGTCACGGGGCTGTTACTGGGGAAAATGCGCGTTCTGCAACCTTCATCTTGATCATAAAAAGTACAGGCCGAGGAAGGTTGATCTGGTGATGGAAGATATTAAGAAACTCTCAAAGAAACATGACACAAAATTTTTCTTTATAACCGATGAATCCATGCCGCTTAGCGGCATGAGTAAATTATCGGACAGGATTATTGAGAGTAAGATGGATGTTAAGTGGATATGCGGAGCAAGATTCGAAAAAAATTTAAATTCCAACTTGCTCGAAAAGGCGTCTCGTGCCGGATGCCTGAAAATAGTATTCGGCCTGGAGTCATACTCCCAGAGGGTGCTTGATCTTATGGATAAAGGAACGGATAAAAAGCATATAAGCAGGGTTGTTCAGGATTGTCTTAAATATAATATAGCTTTGCATCTCTATATAATTGTAGGATTCCTTACAGAGACAAAGGAAGAAGTTATGGAGACGGTAAACTTTGTCTTAAAAAATAAGGGTCTTCTTCAATCTTATGGTTTTTCATGCCTTCCATGTCTCTTTGATCTTGAAAAAGGTTCTCCAATAATGGACTCTCCTGAAAAATTTGCTCTGAAAAAAATCATGGCTCCTGCTCAGCATGACCTGAGTCTTGGATATATCTTTGAGGGAGGCAAAGGGATGACGACGCAGGAAACAGAAAAGCTATATGATGAAGTTATGGAGATGATAGGTAAAGCGATTAATCCTTTGCCTTTTAACTATTCCATGGCAGATGGTCTTTTGTATCTTGCCCGGGAAAAAGAAAAAAATAATGCTCAATTGCCAGTTGTAAATGTTTAATTGAAAAGTAATTATTGAAAATAAAACATTAGACAGGATTAACAAGATATTTAATATATCCGGTTCATCCTGTTATCCCCTCAAAAAAAGAAGGCTTATTAACGGTTTTAGGTTACGCTACGCTAAATAGTTATATTGAAAATTGAGCGTTGATAATTGAGAATTGAAAGAGCTCCTCATGCCAAAAGACTGGACAGTTACACAGGCCTATTTCTGGGCCTCCAAAATTCTATCTTCCAACGATATACCCGCTCCTTATGCTGAGGCTGAATATCTCCTTGCACATGCTCTCAAATGTGATAAGAAGGACATTATTCTCAATCACGATAGAGTTCTCATCAACAATGAGGTAGGTTTGTTTAAAGAGCTTATAGACAGACGTTTGAAAAGAGAACCGTCGCAGCAGATTATAGGAGAAGAGGAGTTCTGGGGATTACCCTTTAAGGTGACTAAGGATGTCCTTATTCCAAGGCCGGAAACCCAACTTCTTGTGAAAGAGGCGTTGAAAGAAGCTAAAAATTTGTCACCTGAAGTCAAAATTGTTGATCTTTGCACCGGAAGCGGCTGCATTGCTGTCAGTATGGCTGTAGAACTCCCGGAGAGCAAGGTTTACGCTATTGACATATCGGATAAGGCTCTGGCAGTTGCCGGAGAAAATGCAAAAAAACATGGTGTGGACAAGAGGATTACCTTCCTTGAGGGGAATCTCCTGAATCCAATGAAACCATTAGGGTTAAATGGAAAGATAGATCTTTTTCTCTCTAACCCTCCTTATGTTTCGAAAAAGATGATGGAAGAACTGCAACCGGAGATAGAGTTGTATGAACCTATGCTTGCGGTTTCCGGTGGGGAAGATGGATTCGACTATTATAGACAGATAATTCCTGAAGCCGCTGCATACCTTAAACCGGGTGGGTATTTGATATTAGAGATAGGTTATGGACAGCGTGATGGTACAATATCTTTAATAGAGCAGGAAAAGGTTTATAAAGGAATTGAAGTCAAGAAAGATTTTGCGGAGATAGACAGGGTTGTAAAAGCACAGCGTACGTAGTTGCAACAAAAAAAACAGTAGGCAATGTAGCTGCTAATTTGTGGAAAATCCGAAATACAAATATCGAAATCCAAAGCAAATTCAAATAACAAAATTTCTAATGCTGAAAACTCAAAAGCCTTCCATCCAAACAAGGCATGTTCAGGTTGTTATGAAAGTGTTTAGCGAGCGCAGTCGCAGCTCTGCTGCGGAGATGTTCAATTTTTGGAATTTTAATTTCGACATTGTTTCGAATTTTTGGTAAAAAATCGACCAAGATTCGCACACGGGTGATTTTCCAAGAAGACTTGAATTCGGGTTTCGACCTTCGGATTTGTATCTTAGAAACTCTGGAAGGTTCAAAATATAAATGGCAAAAGGAGCTTTTGGAAGAAGGGATTTTTTAAAAAAGGCCGTGGCTTCGGCAGGACAGGTTGTTGCGGAAGTTTCGGCGGCGACTTCCGTCAAGGAAAAAATACCGGCTAAAGCTATCAAAAAGGTAAATTTCCTGAGACCGCCGGGGGCAGTGGAAGAGGAATCTTTCCTTAAGTTATGCACCCGGTGTGATGATTGCGTACATGCCTGCCCCCATCACAGCATAAAGAGGGCCAAGGAAAGGGGTGTAGAAGGGACCCCTGTTATCCGTCCAAGAGAGATGCCCTGTTATCTTTGTGAAGATTTGAGCTGTATAAAGGCATGTAAAACAGGCGCGTTAATTCCGGTCGAGCGGGAAAAAGTAAAGATGGGTGTTGCTAAAATAAAAAAGAAAAGGTGTTCTGCCTGGGACGGACAACCGTGCCAGTACTGTGTTACAAAGTGCCCGCTTTCTGAAGAAGCAATTTATTTAGATGATTTCAAACCTGTTATAAGAGAGGAAAAATGCACCGGATGTGGGGTATGTGAGCAGGTCTGCTTAACTGTAAATCAAAGCGCTCCCATCACCATAACTCCAGCGAGGTATTTATAATGAAAATGTTTATTTCTATTAACATTTTTTAGGGGGTATATATATGGGAAAGATAAAAATCAAGACATGGTATGGCCTCATGCTGAGGGTTCTTTTGGCCATAATGCTGTTGTGGGCGGCCCCGGCCAGTTCCGCCACTATTCTCGAATTTCTAACTCCCACACCGGACAGTTGTCCCACAGACCTGGCATTTGATGCAAAGGGTAACTTATGGTTTACGGAAATTAATGGTAATAGAATAGGCAAACTGGTGCCATCTGAGGCGAAATCTGGAACATCGAAGGGGGTCGTTGAATATGAGCTGCCGGAACCTAACAGTAAGCCTAATTATATTATTGTTTCCAGAGATGGTATGGTCTGGTTCACCGAGATGGGAGGGAACAAAGTTGGCCGGCTTGATCCGGCAACAGGCAGAATCAAGGAATTTCCAGTTCCTACTCCGAATAGTGAACCGCATCACTTAGCGGAAGGAAAAGACGGCAAAATCTGGTTTCTGGAGTTTGAGACAAACAAAATTGGCAGGTTAGACCCGAAGACAGGGCAAATCAAGGAATTCGATGTGAACAAAGGGCACCCGCATGATTTGGTTTTAGTAGATGACCGTATCTGGTATTCCCAGGGAGGAAAGTTTTGGGCCAAGATTTTTTCTAATAAAATAGCCAGCTTAAATGTTCAAACAGGAAAGATCAAGGAAGTCCTTATTCCGCCAAAAAAATCTGTTCCCCATGGATTGACTGTGGATAAGGGTGGCGCCCTCTGGTTTACGCAGCTTTTTGCCAATAAAATTTCAAGGCTTGATTTTTCTGCTGATTCACCCATTGTTGTCGAATACCTGATTCCGGAAAAGCGAAAAGGACCCCACGATCTTGTGGTCGATAACCAGCGTGGGTGGGTTTGGTTTACGGAAAATCGGGGCAATAATATCGGTCGCCTTGATCTCGCTAAAGCCAATCCGGGAACCTCTGAAGGCATGGAAGAGTTCAAAGTACCGACCCCTAAAAGCCATCCGCATGAACTGGTGCTTGATTCCGAGGGGAATGTTTGGTTCACAGAAATGGGTTTTTATTTTATGGGAAAGTATCAGAACAAAATTGGCAAGCTCATTCCTTAACCAGCAAGCCATGTACTACAAACTTGCAACATTGTGATTTTTTAACAAAGCTGAGCTTGGCTCTGCAAAGTTTTGTGGAAAACTTTTTTTGTAATCGTTCACGGTTGTCGGTTGGCAGTTAACGGTCTAAAAAAAACGAACGAAAGAGGGAATTATGAGCGTTTCCTTTGAAGATTTAGAAGTATGGAAGAAATCGTGTAAGTTGGTGGTTAAACTTTATAATTTGTTGAGAGATTGCAGATTTTTTGGTTGCGGCTACGCTGGACTGTTTTAATATAAGGAGAAACGTCTTTGGACCAAAAATTATTGTATGACGTTTTAAGGGCTGAAATCCAAGACCGAAAAATTCCCTTAAGTCTGGGTAAAACCTGCCCGATGAAATGCACCTTTTGCTATGAGCAAGACCACAGTTACCGGAAAACCTTTAATACCCCGCGTACGACTCAAGATCATTGGCAGTTTATCCTGAACGAGATACAAAAGTGTCCCTCCGGGAAAAACGAAGCATGGATATTTGGAGGAAACGAGTACATGGAATGGACCGAGACGTTCCTCCATCCCCGCGCCATGGACTGGTTGGAGGAATTTCTGGACAACACGGACAAAAAAATCGTGATTTTTACAACTGGTTGTCTCCCGCATGAAAAAATTAACCGGCTGGCTGAAAGATACTCCGGAAGAATCCATATGGAACTGTCAGTGAACACCCTCAGTCGTTACAGGAAACAATTAATGCCTATCGGCCCATCAATAAAACAGGTGCTTAAAATTCTAGATGGACCTGTGGTGACAACGGCGAATTTCTATTCTTTCGGCCCATCCACCATGTCCGAGGATGCCAAGACCATATCAAAAATCAATCCGAGATGTCATTTGTGGATGGGGTGTCTCACTCCATTGAAATATATCGACGAGAAAACTACTGCATTGATGCGGCAAGGCAAAAAGTTTCTTCCGGATGAGGCCAAAAAAATTTATGATGACTGTCTGCCTAACATTTCGATGATCCATACAGAATCAGACATCACGACTTTTTTGAATCGAAACAAAATCCTAAAATCCTTTGATGCGTGTGAATTAAAGAAGAAAGATACGGTGGTGATGGCGGGAAATGTGTACAGAATTCTAACCATGTTTCGCCAAAACCGGGCCAGGTTCCTTTATGTGCCCAACGATACCCTTGGTGGCGATTCGGATTGCAGCACCCTTCTCACCTTTAAAGATATAGCCAAAAGAATAACCAACCAAACTCAGGTTTATTTACCGAAGGTTATTATGGAAAACACTTCAAACGAGGAGAGAGACATTGCCGGCGTATCTTTTGATGAGTTTAAGTCCTGGTTTCCCAGGTGCCGGTTCAAAGTGTTGTATAAGATCAACTCTAAACAGTCCAATAGAAAATTATATGAAAAAGGTTATCTGAAAAACTATGTAGAGGATTATCTGTATAATCCTCTTTCAAAACAATTTGAAACAGTTCCTCTGCCAAATTGAAAGCGTCTGGCAAGCGCATTTTTAGCCCTTCTCTCTTTTTCTTTATAAGGATCGGGGCAGCGTAAAGTTTCAAAAGTAGCTGCTGGCTACCAAGAAGCGAGTTAAAAAAGGAGCGTTAATGCTTTATCAGTTAAAAGTAGTTTTTGTGGATAATCAGGAAATGGAGCTGGAGAAAACAAAAAAACACGGTTTCAGCGATGATCTGGAATTTCTCGAGGTAACGACCGTGGAGGAAATTTTTCTCATCCCTTTTAAACAAATAAAATACGTTTCTTGTGACGCTAAAATACTCAATAAGTAGTTTGTTGTAATCCCAAAACATGCGGCAATTTAATAAAAAAATTGTTTGAGAGCAAAGCTTTAGCAACCTCGAATGGTTTCGCTAAGCAATTGATATTATAGTCATTTTTCTTAGCGCATTATTTGGGGTTATTTGTTGACAGGGTATCATGGATTTCTATAAAATCATTTATTCACAGCAAAATTATTCTAAGAAAAAGGAGAAAAACATTGTCTGAAAAAAAACGGCTTCTCTCTGCGCTTACCCGGAAGGACAGCATACGCTTTAAAACCAATGAAAAAGAGCGTTCCGCGATAAATGAACAATTCGACAAACTCAAGAAAATAAAACAAGGCGATGCCTTTTTCTGGAGTCTTAATGACAAGCCGAGCATTGCCAATACAAGGATAAAAGAATATCCGACAGGACACATAGTGTTTTACAACTCAGAGGGAAGACGTTTTCTTTTTACTGATCCCGAAGGCCACCCACTCCACGAGTGCGAGTGGAAAAAGGACGAGAAATCAGGGAAAACCTCCTTGGCCTTTGTGCGCATGCAGATCGACTCCGGGCTCTGGTATGGAATCCAGCCGAAGGTCAAGACTTTTTCAATCAAGATCGATTTAAAAAATCAGCCTAATTGGGCAACAATGACTTTGGATGATGTTCGAAGTCATGCGGCAAAGGCATGGGATGTTCCTCTTGCCGAGATAAAGCATTTTTATAAGGATGAAAATTTTGTCTCAACAGTGGAAGCTAAATATGACGTGCATCTGATAAAAGATGGTATCTATGCCTTGATGGACGGAACATTTGAGGACAAAATATTTATTAGTTATATGCTTTCGGTTAACTGGGAGAAGCTCGATATCATTCCGGTAGTAGAACTTTACCAATCTACTTTACCCGGGTGTGGCGCTGCCGCCTTTGAGGTTCTATGGGGATTATATGATGATCAATCCCGTGAAACCGATATTCCCCCATTAAGGTTTCGAGGTTTACCCACTTTTCCGTCGCAGCAGGCGTTTAATGTCTTTTCCGCCTATCTCATCCCAAAAGAACCGGAAGGAGAGGACATGATGGACGTTTTTATGGATTTTCATCGTTCACACGAGATAACATGGACTCCCAGGTCTGACCCTCCTTGGCGGTATTTCAGCAGCGAGCATTCAATCTGTTTAACAGTTCAAAACGATTTTCTGTATAAAGTAACTGCGCTGAATGACCCGGTAGCAATACCATATATCAACGAAGCAATCTCATCCTTACAACAGCAGTCACAGAAGGGGAAGAAGAAAGGTAGATATGAAGAAGAAGGCTGGCGACCTTATGCATCCTGTCAGCGGCATTTGCATGTAGGGGAAAACTCCATTATGTTGATGGATGATAATGCAAGCCGGGAAATTCCTCTTCTAAAGCTCTGGAGAATTACATCTAATAAGAAGCCATTGAAACCACAAACCTCTTACCCATTCAACTGGAGATATTTTTTTAGAGGCTCCCCTCCTGAAGTAGACCCGGTGAATGCGCTTTTAACCGTTCCTTTGTACCCGGAAGGCGCTGCTGAAATTGAGGAAACTTCGCTTCAGCCCATGGTTATAGACCAGATTTTGCATTATATGGAAATGACCGGTGACATGGATAAACGGCTGAAAAAAATAAATAGCGTTCTCATCCATACCTTTGATACCACAATTTCCGGATGTATTGATTGTAAACAGGAACGAGAGTATACGGTATTGTACGGCAGCCCAGAGTGGGCGCAGAAAAACGCGCAACTGCTGTGGGACCATGCCGTATCAAAAAAACAACTAAATGCCCTAAAAAAGGTTTCTTTCCTTCCAGAGGAAAAAAATATTGAAGCAGCTTATTTGAAAAAATACGATATGATTTATAAGTGGATTCCTTTTATCTTTCACCTGGATCGACATGCATGTGCTGATATGTTGAAATCTATTACCAATGCCTTGAATCCAAAGGGGTTATTATTTTTAGTTGGTCCTAGACAGATTTTGGGATTTTTTGACCACTATTCGCTGACATGCCTTCAAAATGACCCTATTGCTGACATGCCATTTTTCAAACAGCACCTTAGGTTGTATCCGGAGACACTTATTAACCCCGAGGTAAATGTGTTTTTTGCGGAAAAGAAGGAGAATTCGACAGCATAGTTAGGAGAAAAAGCGTTATCTATAATTTTTTCCAAACCAGGCTTAAATTTAGAAACTTTGTTGGTCGCTTTGTTGTCTAATTAATATTGGAATAAATCAATATTCATAGCGTTCTAATAGAATACGTCTATAAGTATATAACAATTATAAACCTTTAAATAAAAAGGAGGGGATATGAATAGTTTTAAAAAGAATTATTTTTATATTGTTATTTTACTAATTTTAGCAATATTTGCTTTTGCTCCGTTTATAAGCCAGACAAAGGCAGCTTCAAGTGATCAGGAACTTGCTGCCATAAAAAAGCAGTTTGGATCAGTTCTTAAGCTTAGAGGCCCCGCCGCGGATGAAATCAATGCTATAGCAAATCTTCTTACGCCCCGGAGTGGAATGATGGCTATAGACAAAACACGTGCGAGCGGTGAGTTCTGTATGCTGGAACCAACAACAGGGAAATACATGATACATTTTTCAAAAACACCTGAAAAAACACCTGAAGATATCTTATACTTTATCAATCCTGAGAACTTGAAGCAAAACGGACTTCAAGTGAAAAATTTGCCTGCGCTTCCGACCACACTTGGCAAAATGAAACCATTTCAGTGGTACTATTATGATGGAAGCGGCCATGAACCTCATCATGGGGGTAGAATCGGTAGAGAGTTTATTGTAATGGCTATTGACGTCAAATAACTTGAAAAGCATGATTCATATTAAACAGATAATTTTATACTCATGGGAATAAAATCCAGTTTATAGCGTTTCCTGTAGTAGAATGCGGCCAATGAAAGTTCTGATTTATTGCGAGGGGAGGTGAAGCAAAATTATATATCGTATTATAGCATCAGGAGTCTTTATAGTCTTGTTTCCTGTGATGCTCTTAGCCCATGATGGATCCAAACACAAAGGAGAAGCCAAACCTTCCGAGGCTAAAAATATAAGTGGTGTTGTCATGAAATACCTGGAACAAGGAGATAAGGCCCCTGACTTTTCACTAATAAATCAGGACGGCATAGAGCTCAGCATGGAACAGTTGAAAGGGAGTCCTGTAATTCTGACCGTTATTTATACCACTTGTCCTGACGCATGTCCATTAGTTCTCCACAACCGGGATAAAATTCAAAAAACATTGGAGCCGGCGATTGGTGAGGGAGCTACATTCCTGGGAATTTCGGCAGACCCTGTGAACGATACTCCGGAAATTCTGAAAGAGTATATAACAAAACTCGATTTGAACCCTGTGAAACTTCATTTTCTGACAGGAAGCACTGAAACAATTAGAAAGGTACTGAATGATTACAGGATCAGGATCAGAGTAGATGCCGAGAAAGGCACGGTGCTTGGCCATAGTGTTATGGCCTATGCCATAGACGCTGATGGTATAGTGCAGAAAGCTGTTGAGTTTGCCCAATGAGGCTAATAATTTATAAATCTTTTAATCCTATTTTTTAATAGTAATAAAAAAGGAGGCATATTATGAAAAGCTTTTTCAAATATAGCTTGGTAGTTTTTTTCGTTGCAATGATGTCTATGGTGCTGACAGCCAACCTTGGCGAGGCTGCTGAGAAGGCATTAGCCGCTCCATCTGGTTCAGCCGGTGCGGCAAAGAATGCTGAAGGTATATCGCACTATAATCAGGGACACTGGGATGTTGCCGAAAAGTACTTCATGGAGGCGGTCAAAGCCGATCCAAAACTGGCGGAGGCGCATTACAATCTTGCCCTTACTTTACATAATCAAAACGCTCATGGGGAAGCCACCACGCATTTCAAGCACGCGTACAAGCTCGCGCCTAAAAAACCGAGCATAAATTCCGATATACTAAAAGGTCATTTAGGGATGAAATAACATTGAAATTGATAGGATAGCAAACCCTGCAGCAGGTCCGGTTGAAAGTGTTTAGCTAGCGTATTCCTGACAGCTTGCTGCGGGGACTTGAATATCGACCGCAGAATTTAGAAGGATTAAATACTTGGTAATTTGAAATTGTGGCTAAAACACCAAGATTTGCTCAAAGAAGAGTACCTGGGAAGACTTGAATTTCTTGTTTGGTATTCTGCGGTTTAAATCTAATTTTCTAAGTCAGTTTTGCCACAGAATTATTCCATTTTCTTCATGTTTTCCGGGTGACGTCACTCTCTGACTGACTCCTGTCATGCTATTTTTATCCACGAGAAAGGTGCCGAGTTTTCTTTTTTCGCGGTTTTTTTAGCTGTGTTTTTGTTTAATGGCAAATCATTCCCGGTTCTTCGGGTGTTACCCCGTTGATTCCTTGATGTTCCAGCAATCGCTCAACCACAACCGAAGCACCTTTTTCAATTCTGATCAGAACTACTTGTGGAAAATTTCCGTTGCGGATATATTCCACCTTGGGAAAATCCATAAGGATTTGTTTTTGAGCGTCTCGCTTCAAATCAAAATTAAAAAAGATGACATATTTGTCTTTATATGGATTTTCAATACCTTCAAAGTCTGGTTTCAGATAAGTTGCCGGAACCTTGAAAGCCTGACTTTTATGATTGGTTAAAATCAGATACCCCATAATCATTAAGCCACTTAAAAGGATTACTCCTGAAATTAGGAATATACACGTTCTTTTGTTTTTAAGGATTACAGCCATCATTTTATTATTTCAATTGGCACAGGCGGCAAGTTGCCGAAACCAGAATTCGGTAAGGAAAAGCTAATTGGACGGTTTCTGAAGGAAAGCTGCCCGAAGGGTTGAGGCCATGGCTGGCATAGCTAAGCTCAGCTTTGCCGATAATCAAAATAAATTTGCCACAAAGGCACTTTAATATTTAGTCACTTTAATTACTTTAGATCATTTTATGCTTTAGTTCACTATTTCTATCAATCATGTTTCATTTCATGGTGCTCATGAATGTCCCGTTGGCTTTTATGAACAGGAACTTTGAGCTTTACTTCTCCAGCATGTTTAAATTGAAGTGTAAGAGTGACATGATTTCCAACTTTAAGTTGTCTTTTCAAATTTACAAGCATCATGTGATAGCCACCCGGCTTTAATACAACAGTACCATGAGCCGGTATAGAGATATTTTTTACGGGATACATGGACATCATCCCTTTTTCCTCAGTTACAGTATGCAGCTCAACGACTTTTGCAACCGTTGTTTGGACTCCCAGCAATAGATCATTTGCAGAATTATTATTTTTCAATATCATGTAGATGGCAGCGTTCTTAGTGTATGGAGGTGTGGCGCGAGCCCATGCCTTATGCACTTGAATTTTAGATTTATGTGATATCATTTGTGCTTTTGTGCTGTTGCTCAGTACAAATGCAAAACAAATTAAGGTTATCCAAAAGAAACGATTCATTAGAATGTGCATGATGTTATCCTTTATATTTTTGTTTAAGTTCTGCTGCCTTTCATTATAAGCTGTTGAATATCACCGGCCATTTGATCTAAAGTTGAGTTGGAATCTTCCAGGTTTTGCTTATACCACTTGTACAGGTGACCTTGTTGGTCGAGCAGATACACAAAAGATGAATGTCCAATTAAATAACCGGCCTTGGATCCCACTTCACGCTTCATATATATTACATTATATTGCTGTGCTACCGAGGCTATTTCTTCCTGTGTGCCGGTTAGTCCGACAAAACTTGGGTGGAAGAAGGTTAGGAATTCTTTTAGCACTTTAGGAGTGTCCCGTTCAGGATCAAACGTGATGAACAGAACTTGAACCTGATCAGCGTTATCTCCCATTTTTTCAAGGAGTCTTTGCATATCGGCAAGTTGAGTGGGACAAATATCCGGACAGTGGGTATATCCAAAAAGCAGTATAACCACTTTTCCCTTATAATCAAACAAACTAACTTTTGAACCCATGTGGTTGGTCAGCATGAAATTTTCTTGATTGCTTTTTGAACCCTGGTTTTCTGAGCTGCTCTTAGCCTGCTTATTGACTGAAGCCGCCGACGATATTCCTCCTGCCACAAAACTGAATAGTACGATTAGACTGCCTATTAAGTGTATTCTTGAATTGATAAATAGATTCATTTTTCAAACTCCTTTAAACTGATCAGTATTTAGCTTAATTACAAATATGTTAAGTGTCAAGAGGGGCTAGCAGAATTTTCTGCTGGTTCAAAATAGGACACTATCCTCTCTTTCTTCGCCTTGATGAACCTCTTTACTTCTGATATAATAAAAAGTTAAGCTCATTATCTAAAAAGACAAAATATTTAACCATTCTAACGAAACGCGCATTTTATTGGGGAATGCTATTTGCGACGCTTGGAGGCTTTGTACCCTATAAAACCGTATTAAAACAATTAGAAAATCAGGAGAATAATAATGCTAAACACCGATACACCCTTATCTCAAATAAACATGAAAGATCCTTTTATGGCCAAATTGGCTTTAAATCAAATCATAAATTTATCTGAAGTTGATTCATTAAAGGCTGAACAAACTGCGGCTCAATTGTTCAATGATATTTCTATTAAGTATCTTCTGGATAATTCTGATGATTTTTTTTTGAGTTCTCTTTTTCAGGAGTTGCCCGAAAAAATATTTTTGAATAGTCTTAATGCGCTAATACTCAGATGGCCGAAATGGACAGACGCAGTGGCTTGCTGGTCGGCTCCGGTGATCGCCCGGCTCAATCCAGAACAAGCGAATAAACTGTTTTTAACATACCTCGAATTAAATTCCGTTCCGTTTGAAGATTCAAACAAGTTATTCGGAATAGTGGAAAGCCTGAAATATTTACAAGAGGAAGATGCTAAAAAAATTTCTAATAAATTGATAAACGCATATTTAAGTCTTCCTGAAGCTGGGAAAGCATTTTTTGGAATAGCAATATTTGATCTGGCATGGAAATATAACTACCCTGAATTTAACGATATGTTGCGGAAGTTTATTATAACAACTTCCATAATGCCAGAAGTCCAATTTATGCAGGATTTAACCGCGCTGTCTCACCTGTTCGTTGGTTCCGGAGCTGATTATAACCTTATTATTGACCATTGCGATGGTTTCTCAAAACAAAAATACGTGTCTATTTCTTTGTTTTTCAAGGAATCGAGCCCCTTAAAAAGTATTGACAGCGCTATAGAATCTATTAAAAGAGGTGACTACAAAAACATAGAACAATTGTTTCAAGAAAATCGGGACGCCATATCCAAGCCGAAGTTAAGAGACTTGCTGGAAAGTTTGCTTAACGATAAAAATATTACAAAGAGTCTTGATAAAAAGAAGCAAACATTTTTTTATTCCTTAGTCCTGGGGTGTCTGATTACTTCTTTACGAAAAGATAAAATCGTTTTGGAAAATTTGTCTCTGGAACGAATAGTGGAAATCATTTCAGCAGATGTTGAAGAAATTCAATCCTTTAATGATTTTGTGACATTTTTAAAGGGGAATAATAGAGAGGATGTGGTCAGGATTTTGCTTAAAGCTCTTAATCGCAATTTAAAAAATTTCGGTGGAAGCCACATTATTAACGCAATGGGTGAGCTTGGATATGATGAATTTCTGCCGGCTATAACCAGTGCATTATTTGAAGATCATGATTATATCTTTTTAGCTGCACAAAAAGCCCTGCTGGGTTTTGGAGATATGAGCATAGACTGCATAAGGGGAGCTTTCAAAAGTATAAAGAAGGAGGCCCGCTCGTCGGCATTACCTGTAATTAAAAAAATAGGCGGGCCCAAGGCAGTGCAATTCTTAGATGATTTTTTTGAGGACCTATGGCGACAAGATAAAGAAAAGCTGCTCGGCGCTATTGAATCTATCCCGGATGAAAGGTTTATTAAACGATTGGAGCCATATACAGATAAAGGTCAATATATGATTGACTATACCTATATTGTCCTCAATAAGCGGTTTAAACGAGAAACCCCTGAAATTGAGGAATTGACAGAGAAACTCTTTGAGCAGGCCGAAAAGGAGCACAAAGACAGGGAAACCAAAGAACAAGGCGAGACGCAGGATAGGGTAAAGTCCCATCTGAATTTAACTTTGAAGTGCAAAAGATGTGCGGATCAGTGTGCCTATAAAGTAAAAGAAATCATAGTCAGCCACGTTAAAAATAGTAAACCTTTAATTTTGGATGAAATCCAATGTGTGAATTGCAATAAGATATCAGAATTTGAGTTGACCCCTGAAAGTTATGGCACACTTACATCGGAAATTACACGCGTTCAGATGCTCTCCGGGGGAAAAGACAGCATGGAAGCAGTCAAAAAAAGCCCTATCAAATTTATGAGCATTAATGTTCAAGGTATAGAAATGGGATTGAAAGAAGGGATGCAGGCTATTTTAGACGCCATAGCAAAAGATCCCGCTAATCCGGAAAATTACATTAGTTTAGCTTATCTCTATCATAATATTAAAAGGTATTCTAAAGCGGAAAAGTATTATAAAAAGGCTGTTGAATTTGACCCGTCCTATGTAGAACCATACTATTTTCTCGCGATTCTTGCTGACCAACGAGAAGATCATGGAGAAGCTTTCGAATGGTTGAAAAAAGGGAGCAACTATATAGAAACGGCAAAGTTCCGGCAGGATTTTGAAATGGAAAAGACTGAATTTGGCAAAATTTATACTGATTTATATAATAATTTGATCGGGAAAACAAGGATGGAGATACCTTTTCTGCATCCCACTACATTCAGCGACAAAACAGGCAGGAACGACCCATGTCCATGCGGCAGCGGTAAAAAATACAAAAAATGTTGCATGAAATGAGAATTTTAAATAATCTATGATTTTCAGAAGAAATATTCTTTGTATTCTCCGTTAATAAGTCTTTTAGCTTCTTTGATGTCATGCAGGATTTTTTTATTAGCCCGGGATTCAAATTGTTTCTTAAGTTCACCGGGATGCAAAAAATCTATAATATCTTTAATTTTAAAGTCTTCAATACACTTTAGATCATGGGCTATTAAATAATTCTTCCAATCTTCAAACCGTTTTCTTTTTTGGATAATATCGAGATTCTTATAAATTTTTTCTTTGATAAGTTTTCTCAGTTCTTCCGTTTTATTGGTTCTTCTTTCAGTTCTTACAATTTTTTCAACTTTTTCTTTGATCTTGTCTAAAGGAGCAGTAACATCTATTAAAACTTCAATTCCATACTTGTGCGAAAGCAGCCATTCTTGATTCCATAGTTTTCTAACCTCAGGGTCACTAACGAAATAATGAAAAACAGGAATATTCGTTAGCTTAAAGCAATTATCAATAGTTGGATGTTCGCTCGGCATGTTATTAGCTTGTCTTGAAGGATCCAGGGGATATTCCAAACCAAAAGGATTAAATAAAAGTTTGTTTCGAGGGAAAGTTCTACCATGTGTTCGAATATACCAGTTTTCTACAGCTTCATTTTTATTTTTGGGTGGATCGTAAACGGTTTCTAACCAATGATTTTTATTCTTTTGATACTGTTCATAGGCTTTTTTATATTCTTTGTTTCTTCGTATAAACTCCCACAAATATCCGTTTAAACTTAATTCATCCAGGTACTCATACTTTTTTAGGATTTCATCTCTGCCTTTTTTTTTGTTCTTATTGTCCATCTCCTTACAAAAGCTCCTGTTATAGGTTATGAAAGTATTAATAAAAGGTAACCGTTCACGGTTATCAGCTTACGGTTGCCGGTTTTTTAATGAAGCATGCAGCGCTTGAAGCATTTTTGAAATTGACTTCAATTCTTAGATGAGTTCTTTCCCCTCGCTATTAGAAAAAAGCTTAACCTCTTGTTAAATTTAAACTTGTATTGCTTGTTATCCAGACATCCCAGCATGTCATTCCCGAGTATTCCTATCGGGAATCCAGAAGTCATCTTGAAGTAATCGTGCAGCTAAATCCAGCAACTTTTATATGTGGATACCCGATGAAAGCGTTCGGGTATGACAAACAGAGCAATCTTCATTCTTCAATGTCCGATGTTCATTCTTCCTTCGTCACTCTTCAAAGGAAGCGCCCATAATTCCCTATTTCATCTGTTCACATTTTTGTAACCATTAACTGTCAACCGAAAACCGTGAACGGTTACAATAGTTGTTAAAAAAACATTTTATCCTATTTTTAGACATAAAAAAGAGAATAATAAAAGTTCCAGTGAATATTTGATCTTATTTCTATCAGATAAAATTATACCCGCAAATATGTCATCTACCTCATGCAACTGTAAGGCTTGACTTATTGGCTCTCTTCACTTAAAATCATTTCTAAAGGTAGTATAAAATTATTAAACAGTTTAAAAAGGAGAAACAATAATGGCATGTACCCCTCAAGATTTCGAAAAAGCTACTAAGATAGTATTGAAGAAAACCTGTGATGACGAGAATTTTGAATCACTATGCTTCTCTGATAGGGAAGCTGCTTTAAAAGAACTAGAAGACCAGGATATCCCGGAAGGAATGAAATTAACGTTTGTAAGAAATTTAGGGATGTTTGTCAATCTTCCAGAAGCAGATGAATTAGTGATTGAGCTTGGTGACAAGGATTGTTGCAGGTATAAATTTATGGATAAATCAGTATTGAGGACTCACTTTGTTGCGGAACAGATAGAGGACGAGTACGATATGAACGAATTAGCAGGGGAAGAAGACTAATTAGCTGACTCTTAAATTTTCAATGCTCAATTATCAATTTTACAAGTTTAATGAGAATAGACTACCTTGAAGCCCACCCTGATTTTATCCCGATTCTGTCTCAATGGCACCACGAACAATGGTCTTATCTCAATCCATCCCGTACAGTCGATGATCGTATAGAGGAGTTTAAGCAAGAAACAACCGGAAAGGGGATACCCGTAACGTTTGTGGCTATCTCCGAAAATGTTTTACTCGGTTCTTCCAGCATTGTGGCTAATGATATGGATACCCGGATGGATCTCTCTCCATGGCTTGCCAGCGTTTATGTCGCGCCCCAGCACCGTGAGCAAGGTGTCGGCTCGGCGCTTGTCCGGCGTACGGTGGAGGAAGCAAAGAAACTGGAGATAGAGACTCTTTATCTTTTTACACCGGACAGGGAAAAATTCTACAAGAGGCTTGGTTGGACTGTGCTTGAAGTCTCAGAGTACCGGGGTGAAAACAATGTTATTATGAAACTTCGTTTAACGTCTGATGAAAATCTTAACAGCTCCATATAAGCTCGCTGACTAATGGGAGCATAAAACAGTTTCCTTTAGATTCCCGATCAAACCAGGAATGACATTAAAACACTACCACTTTTTTACGGACAGCCTGTATTGAAAATTATCAATTCTCAATTAACAATCCTCATTTTTTTTAAGCGGTAGGAATTGGCGTTCCATCTTCTTCAAAAGGTAGTTCACCATAAGCAAGCCGGTATAAGTCGGCTGGTTTTGGGGCTCCTTCTTTTATCTGTTGTGTTACTTCTTCATTTTTTTTCCTGAAGAGATCTAGCGCAAAGCTGGCATTTAGCTGGCAACCTTTTGATGTCAGTTTCTCTTTAAGCTCATCCATCGACCACCAGTGGGCAGTGAGCAGCGCTTTGAGCGCCGGGTTTCTTCTGTGAAATACAAAGACCGGATGGTCGGATAACCAGTCTGCACACCCGTTTGCGAATGAAACAAACAGGCGTGCCTTTGTAGCTGCTACAAGACCTGCTAGGTAGTCAGAGGTAACGCAGCAATTTTCTCCGATCTCCAGCCATTTCCCGGGAGGAGAGAGCGATGCGTATGCGGCGTAGGTACGAAGTTCCATTAGTTGGCCGGGCTGACAAAAAATGGTGTCAACCGGGCCGTACTTTTTTACCATTTCATCAAAGACACCGTCCTTCAACGCGTTTTCCCCGGTGTTGGTTGGACCGCTATCACAATGATTGTAAATATTTCGGCCGCGGTCAACTATCAAATAAGTGTTGCGCGGCATCCCCATCTCGCAGGAACATTCACCATAGAACGGGATTGAGACCACCTTGCCACCTTCAAAGTCCCATGTTTCCCAATGGGCCAATTCAATGATCTTAGTGTACCCGAGTCCGCTCAGGAACGATATGTAATCGTAATAAAGTGCGTGCTTATTTTTTCGGCTCGGAACTATTATAGGTGTATCCTTAGGAAATGCCAGCAGGCTGCGAGGATCCACGTGGTCATCATGGTCGTGAGTGAGAAAGATTGCAGCTGGTTTAGGAAGCAAAGAAGGCCATAATGAAGGCAGCGGGGCCTCGGCAAACCAGGGGACCAGCCAGGGATCGAAAAACAGAAAATTGTTCTTCTGCCGATACATCAAACCCGCGTGGCCAGTATGGAGTGTATCGCGATCCTGCATTGTGTCAAGCCAGTGTTGTCGGATCAATGTCTTTTCCGACAAAGCGAGGCAGTTGCCACTCAGGAAGATGTTGAGCAATTCCTTCAGGTACTCCGTAGCCCCCTCCCCGAATTCTTTTCCAATTCTATTGATCTCTGATCGGACCTCTCCGACAGTCAGAGTTCCGTTTAAACAGCCAATAAACTGTCCGGCGATAGGGGCAAGCGATGGTTCTAATTCAAAAGGTACTGACTGCCTGCTTTGTGAATTATATATTTTAATCCTGGAGTACCTGAGTGGCGAGGATTTGTTCTCATCCAATGGATATTTCCACTCGAAAGTGCCGTCCGGTTTCCGTCCACAGCGGATGACCTTACGAAGGTGCGGACGCGATTGCACTACTTCCATATAAGCGTTCTCCAATCTCTCTGGAAGGGCAGGGTCTTTAAGCGGAGCACGACCGGCGAACAGATCACTGATAACTATGTCGAGAGCTCCGCCGAGGTGCCGGTGTACTTCATCCAAGCAGGATACAACCTTTGGATCCACACCCCCTAAAAAAGGGAATGGACCAAGCGGATTAGAGCTCTCAAACTCTGCCCACGCCCAAGGAAACAAGCCTACATATTCTTTACCCGATAATGTTTCCCAGCTTATTGGTGCCATAATATCCTCCCTACTTCAGTTTTAAACAAGTTTAATTATATTTTAGAATTTTGAAAATCAAAATTTATTTATCATATGGTGCGTTTGGAGTTTTCCGTTTCATTGTGGCAGGGTATGCAAAAAACTTTGCAGAGATACGCTCAACTTTGCTAAAAAACCATTTTGATAACTAAGCACCAGCTCGCCAATATAAATAACTGTTTAAAGTTTGTCAAGGGAAAAGCAGGTCTCAAATTCCGCTATAGAATTTTAAAAATTCTATTCCTGTGAGGATTGGAGGTCATTTTTGTAAATTCACAATATTTTTTTAATTTGACCTCTAAAATTTTTTTTAAACGCACTCCTCCTTTTCTTTTTTTACTCTTTTCTATCTCTATTTTAGGGATATATCCTTAATTTGACTTTGGTAACTTGAAATATTAACCTGTAAATTATGATTACTGAATTTTTCGTTCGAACATTTATTAAAAACCGTGAGAAAACTGAGGACTACCGGGTCCGGGCGCAATATGGAATCCTTGAGGGTTGGGTAAGCACAGTCATTAACTTAATCCTGTTTGCTTTTAAGCTTGCGGCGGGTCTGTTTGTAAACAGTATCGCTCTAATTACCGACGCTGTTCATAGTCTTTCCGACATGTTGAGTTCTATTGCGGTTATATGGGGATTCAAGATATCCGGGCAGCCTCCAGACAAGGAACACCCTTTTGGGCATGGGAGGATGGAGCATGTCACCACCCTAATTATCGCCATTCTTTTAATCATCACAGGTTTTGAGTTTGCGAGAGTTGCTTTTGGAAGAGTAACGCATGCTGATCCGGTTGTTTTCAACCTGCCTGTGATTATCATTGTTTCTATAACGATTGTTTTCAAAGAATGGTTATCAAAATTTGCAAGAGAACTTGGCAGAAGGATTGACTCAAAAGCTCTTGAAGGAGATGCCCTTCATCACAAGGCGGATGTAATAACCTCTGTGATGGTAATATTAGTTCTTTTTTCCGAGAAGATACATTTCAGGCAGTTTGACGGAGTGGTCGGAATTTTAATATCTGTTTACATCATGTACTCAGGCTGGAAGATGTTGCAGGATGTTATAACGCCGCTTCTCGGTGAGTCGGCAACTTACGAAGAACTGGCTGAGATAAAAAAAATTGCGAAATCAGTTAAGGGAATAAAAGGGACACATGATATTATGATGCACAAATACGGAAGCATGAAGGTTATATCTCTTCACGTTGAAATACCGGAAGAATTCCCTTTCATGGAGGCACATAATCTCATTGAGGAGATTGAGGAGAATATCAATGTAAAAATGGGAGCGATCACCACTATCCACCTTGATCCTATTCAAAAATTGAATGACGATCTTCGGCAAGTCCATTCAATTCTGGGTGGTATAATAAAGTCTAATCCGGGATTAAACTCATACCATGATTTGAGGATGCTGAAAGTTAAGGGTGCATTGACATTGGTGGTCGATGTTGTTGCGTCGCACGGGGTAAATCCCGACGAGATAATCGCGCTTCGTGATAAGGTGGCTTCCTCGTTGAGGACTACCCTTCCATTTTACCAGATAAAAATATGGATTGATCATCCGTTTAATGTGACCCCGTCCCCTAAATAATAATGTTGCGAAAAAAAATGATATTACTTTACAATATAAACTATGGATGAACAAAAAGAACCGTTATCAATAAATAACCAGCCCAACATGTTGTCCTGCCCCAAATGCAACTTTCCGGTCCGGCATGAGGATACGAAATGCATGTTTTGCAAAACATCACTTCAACCAACCGGCTGGAGATTGTATTATCACTACTTCCGCCGTTATTTCCAGCAAATGTTATGGAGGCAGCGTCTTAAGAGAAGAAAAGGTGGGAGAGGAAGACAAAAAATTCAATCTGCTCAATATTTAAAGTATTTTGCTTTTTTATGTGTTGGGGCCTTTTTGACACTTATTGGCGGATATTTGTTTATTATTTCTATGCTTTCTAATAATTTTTCAAACTGGATAATTTCTCTACTCTTTCTCGTCTACGGAATTTATACCCTCAAGACCTTATTGTACAGAAAATAACTTCAATCATAACGCAAATTACCAGAGGTCTGTCCACTTGGAAGAAGAGTTTTTTAGATTGAAAAAAAGTGAGGATCAAAGAACCATGAGAATCTCCTTGATCCCCACTTACCCCTGACAATTAATGGAGCTGGGGTGGGCTGAGCCCCATTATGCTGTTGCCAGAGAAGAGAAGCAGAATAAAAACTTAATGCGTTAATGATTGGCGATCGTTTGCCAAGTGGGGCGGCATTTATCACAAATTCGATGTCCCACATCGTATGACTTGAACATCTTACCGCAGCTTAAGCATTCTCTCTTTTTTATTTTAATCTTTTGCATGCCTGCAAGCTTTCTCATGTAATTTATCTCTTTCAGCTCTAACTTCTTCATATTAGGACCTACCATTAAACCCTCCCTAAAAAGAGTAAAAACTTTTAAATAATGTATCACAATATATAGTATTGTCAAGGAATATTTTCACTATATATAGTGGTTTTTTAATTTAGAGTGTAAGCATCAATTTACCGATAATAGTTAAAATTGAAAAAAAGTTGGTTACCTGAAATTTACGGCTTGAAAAGAGAAAAATGTAACATCAAAAAATGTTGGCTTGAAATCTGGACTAAGTGAAATGATGTGAAAGTGTTTAGCTAACGCATTTCCTACAACTTGACGCAGGGAGCTTCAATTGATAGAACTTTCAAAATATTGTATAGTAAAATTATGCCGATAATAGACATCATTTGCTATCCTGATCCAGCATTAACGAACAAATGCTCCCCTATTGAAAATATCGATGATGAAGTCATAGATTTGGCAAACTCCATGGTGGAAACTATGTATAGTGCGTCAGGTATTGGTTTAGCCGCACCACAGGTGGGGGTGTCAAAGAATTTACTTATAATAGATATTGGTGCCCAAATAGAAAATGGGTCCGCTATTACCCTTATAAACCCTTATGTTACTGCAGTAGATGATTCGGAAGTATTGGAGGAGGAAGGATGTTTAAGTATTCCGGGCCTATATGCCAATGTTGTTCGCAAGGAAGCCGTTGAAGTCAAAGGAATGGATATTAATGAAAAAGAGGTTTCATTGGAATTGAAGGGTCTTTTAGCCAGGGCCGTACAACATGAGATGGATCATTTTAATGGAGTTCTTTTTTGGGACCATTTAGGTAAAGTTAAGAGAAACATGCTGAAACAAAAATTTAAAAAATTGCAAAAAGAAAAGCTAGTAGAGCAAAAAAAATTAAAAAAACTTTGTTAAAATGATCCAATCTTTTAAGTGTACTCGTCTTTAGATACATTGATATCGCACCGTCAAAATTTATAACACTTATATTGTACAAGTTAGTGGCTAAAAACTGAGATGGGGAATATTCGTTGAAAATCGTTTTCATGGGAACGCCTGATTTTGCCAGACCCACTCTGGAAGGTCTTTCCCAATCCAGACATGAGATAGTAGGGGTTTTTAGCCAACCGGATAAGCCAAGAGGAAGGGGCAAAGTTACCTTACCGTTGCCTGTTAAAAGTTTTGCCTTATCTCAAAACATCCCCGTCTATCAACCTCCTTCCTTGAAAGATGATGATGTTTTTAAGACGATTAAATCTTTAAATCCAGACATTATTATTGTAGTAGCCTATGGGCACTTGCTTCCTCTAAAAATAATTAACTACCCCAAGTTTAGATGTGTCAACCTGCATGCTTCTCTTCTACCAAAATATCGTGGAGCCGCGCCTATCAATTGGGCTTTAATTCGTGGTGAGAAAGAAACAGGGATTACAACTATGCTCATGGAGGAGAGACTGGATACTGGAGATATTTTACTTCAGGAAAAAATCTCTATCTCTCCTAATGATAATGTTATGATACTGCATGATAAACTTGCTATATTAGGTGCTAAAAAAATTTTAGAAACGGTAAGTGGATTAGAAAACGGTCTGATAATTCCAGTCAAACAGAATCATGCCAGAGCAATATACGCACCAAAATTAAAGAAAGAAGACGGATTGATAAACTGGGAATGTTCTGCAAATGATATTTTTAATTTAATTCGAGGAACCTATAAATGGCCGGGGGCATATACTTTTTTTAAAGATAATAGATTGAAAGTTTTGAAAGCGAAAAAGCCGATAGGTATGCATGAAGGAAAACCGGCTTCAGTACTTGACATAAGGCAAAATGGGATTGAAGTCGCCACACAAGACGGATCTTTATTAATTACCACGGTTCAACCTGAAGGTAAGCCGGGAATGGACGCATACCAATTTTCTTTAGGACACAAAATTAAAGCAGGTGATTATTTTAACTCTAGTGTTACATAAAGCGGGTAAGGGGCCGCAACCAAAAAAAGAATACTATAAAAAAAGTAAATGCAACTCAATAATATGTTAAAAATCCGAATGACCTAAATTCTAATTTTCTAAACTTCCCTTTGACAAACTTAGGGTGACATTCTTTTTGTTATATTGTTTCGGATTTTGTGCTTCGGGTTTCGAATTTTATTTTTCAATGGCTTGAAAAAAAACTTCCTCACAAAAGAAGATTTTCATGGTAATTATAAGGAGGAACATGCATCAAAATGATTAAAGCACTGTTAAAAAAGATTGAAAACAAAAAGATAAATATTGGGATAGTAGGACTTGGTTATGTTGGACTACCTCTTGCGGTTGAATTTGCAAAGGCCGGTTTTAAAGTTTGTGGAATCGACTTGAACAAAACCAAAGTCAGTAAATTCAACAAAGGTATTAATTATATTCCTGATGTGGATACGGCTTTATTTAAAAAACTGGTAGCTAAGGGTCGTCTGAAAGCATATACAAGCTATTCCTGTATTAAAGATGTTGATGCTATCAGTATTTGTGTTCCGACTCCATTAATAAAAACCAAAGAACCGGACATGTCCTATATTTTAGATGCTGCAAACAAGCTGCTGAAATACTTGAAACCGGGAAAGATCGTTATTCTTGAAAGCACCACATACCCCGGCACGACAGAAGAAGTTATTCTGCCTTTACTGGAAGAAAGAGGCTTCAAAGTTGGGAAAAATATTTTTCTTGCTTTTTCTCCTGAAAGGGTAGACCCCGGTAATAGGGATTATAAGACAAAGAATACCCCTAAAATTGTTGGCGGGGTAACTCCTCATTGCTTAAAAGTAGTAAAGGCTTTATATAGTAAAGTTATTAATACGGTTATTCCTGTTTCATCTTCCCGGAGCGCGGAGATGGTTAAGCTGCTGGAAAATACCTTTCGCGCCGTAAACATCGGCCTTGTAAACGAAATTGCTGTAATGTGCGACCGGCTTGGAATTGACGTCTGGGAAATCATTGAAGCCGCTTCAACAAAACCTTTTGGGTTTATGCCCTTTTATCCCGGACCCGGTCTGGGTGGTCACTGCATCCCTATTGACCCTCATTATTTGCTCTGGAAACTAAAAACCCTTGACTACAAGGCAAGATTTATTGAACTCGCTGATGATATTAATACCAATATGCCCCATTACATCGTAACAAAAATTTCCGATACCATGAACAGCATGGGGAAGACCATTAAAAATTCGACTATCCTCATACTCGGTATGGCCTATAAAAAAGATACTGATGATGTAAGGGAATCTCCGGCAATTGCTATTATTGATTTGCTGCTCAAAAAAGGGGCACGTGTTGTTTGTAATGATCCCTTCCTGAACAGTAACTGGAAATATGCAGGGGTCAGGAATGCAAAATTAACGCTTCAGCTATTAAAAAAATCTGCCTGTACTGTTATATGCACAAATCATAGCAGCTACGACTATAAAAAAATAGTTAAGAATTCTCAACTGATCATTGACACCCGTAACGCGACAAAGGGAATAAAAAATTCAAATATTGTCAAGCTATAATGCAAAGAATACTCATTACAGGAGGCGCTGGTTTTTTAGGATCTCATCTATGTGATTACTTTCTGGATAAAGGCCATGAGGTAATTTGCATGGATAACCTTTTAACGGGAGATCTAAACAACATAAAACATATTAATAGCAGCCGTTTCCAATTCGTCGAGCATAACGTAACAAAATATATTGATGTAAAAGGGCGGTTGGATTATGTCCTCCATTTTGCCTCTCCTGCCAGTCCTATAGATTATCTTGAACTTCCAATCCAAACATTAAAAGTAGGGTCATTAGGCACCCATAATGCCCTTGGTCTGGCTAAAGACAAAAAAGCGGTTTTTTTGCTGGCCTCTACCTCGGAAGTTTATGGCGATCCCCTGGTACATCCTCAAAAGGAAGGTTACTGGGGAAATGTAAACCCAATTGGGCCGAGGGGAGTTTATGACGAGGCAAAACGTTTTGCCGAGGCCATTACCATGGCTTATCATTATTACCATAAAGTGGAAACAAGGATTGTAAGAATTTTTAATACCTTTGGGCCACGGATGAGAACTGACGATGGCAGAGCCATACCAAATTTCTTTTGTCAGGCTGTCAAAGGAGAAGATTTGACCGTGTTTGGCGATGGTTCTCAAACCAGAAGCTTTTGCTACTACACGGACTTGATTGACGGAATTTACGGACTGCTCATGTCAAAGGAAAATCAACCCGTGAACATTGGGAATCCTGAAGAAATGACACTTATATCAATAGCAAAAAAAATTGTTTCAGTAACCAAAAGTTCGAGTAAAATAACCTTTAAACCTCTTCCGGTAGATGACCCCAGAACTCGGCAGCCGGACATTACAAAAGCTAAAGAAATTTTTAACTGGTTTCCAAAAGTCAGTTTAGATCAAGGGTTGAAGAATACGCTTGAATATTTTAAATCCAGAGTATGAAATATTTTCAAACAATTAAAGATTGGCCTGAGAAAGACAAATAGAAGATTTCAGAGGATAAGGCCGCAATGCGTTAGCCGTCGTCATAACCGCGCTAGTATTGTTCAGAATGGCTGATAGCAAAAGAGATAATGCCCCTTCCTCACATTATAAAATTAGGTAATATCTATTGGGTAAAAAACATCGGAATGTGTTGGTCAAGGCAGGCTTCTTAGCTGCCTTTGGGCTTCTAACTATTGTTGCGTTGGCCGGTTTTGTTTATATATTGAGAGAACAATTAGTAAAATTAGTTCGCCAGCAAGATTTATTGGAGTATCCAAAAGCAAAACGTTGCTCTGAATGCCACAAACTCATATATGAATCATGGAAAGAGAGCCGTCATGCCATTGCCTGGAAAAGTAAAACTTATATTGAAGCAACAAAAAACAGAAGCAAAGAAAAGTGCTTACCCTGTCATATTCCAAAGGAAGTAAAAGCAGGAATAAAACCTGCGCCAAGACTTAAGAACAGGGAAGATGGGGTTTATTGTGTCCCCTGTCATGTGATAGAAAATAGAATGAATGGCCCTTATGACCTGTTTTCTCCACCCCATCCCACCATACAAAATCCGGAATACCGCAAATCAAAAATTTGTGGATCATGCCATGAAAAAACATATAAAGAATGGGTATCTACCGGTGAACAAAAAACATGTCAGGAATGCCATATGCCGCGTATAAAAAAACGCTTGGTCCAAAAGCTTCCTCTTGGATTATTGCATTCCAGAAGACTTGTAGGAGATCATCGTTTTATTCATGGGGAAATCACCGGCAAGGATCTCCTTGTAAGCGCTGAAATAAAAAATAATCAATTATTTGTTACTTTATTAAACAAGCTTATACCACACTTTCTGCCCACAGCAACCAGTGGAGATCCCCGTATGTTTTTATATATAAGATTTTTTGACAGGGATGATAATGAGATCGAAAAGTACAAAGAAATCTTTGCCCCTCAGCAGAATACAGCTTTGCCTTTCGGTAAAAAAATAATTTTGAAATATCAACCGGCCGATAGCGCAAATCGAATTGAGGTATCACTTCAATATAAGCCTTCCTGGTCAAAAGAAAAAAAAGTAGTTCGGTCTATTGAACTAATCGGTTAAACTGATATTAAATTGGACGATTTTTTCTCGCCTTTAAAGGGATTAATTTTCGGTAATACCTCTCCTCAGGGCGTTGCCCTGGGGTGATGCAAAATCGATCAATTTAGCTTATAAGAAAGACAATTTTTTTTGATTTATTTACCGGTTTATGATAGTACATTTAGGCGAAAGTACTTTATCAGTACAAATTTATTAATTTTAGGAGGTGTTTTATGAAAGGCTATCTGAAGGTTTTATTTATTACATTGATTATGCTGAGTATGCTTATGCCATTGCAGGCGAAAGCAAAAGATGTAGTGATCAAAAAACCGCCTGAATCATTAGATAAATTCTATCCACCATTAAGTAAAAAACCGGAATTTATTATTCAGATGCATAAGATGTCTACTAACTTTGGCGGTGTATTCGTTAACATGGGTGAGAAGGATTGGGAAAATGCGGTAAAACGCGGAGAACAACTGGAAGAAGAATATAAGAAAACCTCAAAAATGGTGCCTGAATGGAAAGATTACTTTAATCTGGAAGCAGCAGCAAGCTTTGCAAAAGCAGTAAAAACTCGCGATCCGAAACAAATCGGTAAAGCTTCCCAAGAATTGGGTAAAACCTGCGGCTCATGCCATGCTGAAAATTCGATCGCCGTGTGGACCCGTTATCACTGGCCTTCAGTAAAATCAATAAAAATTGTTGATCCTGTAAGCGAAAAAGAACTGGAATATGGAAAATATATGAAAGGCCTGTCGGGAGCATTTAAAGGCGTAACAGTAAATTTCGGTGAAAACCAGTACGATAGAGCCGGTAAGGCCCTTAACGCTTTTCAGAAAAAATATATAGAGCTAAGGTCTACCTGTTCTAAATGTCATACGAATGATAATGTTAAACAATTTTTTGTGGGTGATAACATTACGGCAGCAATGAGCAACATGAAAAAGGAGCTTACATCGGCAAAACCTAATATTGGAAACTTCTGGAAAAATGTAGGCATCGTAGGAAAACAAGGATGCAAGATGTGTCATCTAACTCACCGAGCTTACTCAATAATTCAGGGAGTTTGGGAACAAAAAAAATAATCTCTTCGCAAATATTTGTGAAGGGCCTTATCACTTTATAGATATGAGGAGAGACTTGCTCCTATATAATTTCGTCTAATGAAGAATTATGAAATTTATGTTCTTTTTTCATGATTTTATTCTTGTCAAAGAATTTTAGGCCGGATAAACAATGATAGCTGTTTTTGGCAAGGCCGCAGTGAAAGTGCTCGGCGAGCGCATTCCCCGTGGCTTATTGCGGGGAGCTTTAATTCACCCACTAAGCACTTATAAAATGAAAATTCCCATACAATGAACTTAATTTTGTTTCGCCGGCAGTATCTGACTTAGCTCGCATTAGATTAAGATACCCAGGGGAGTTTATCAAGTTCTGCATTTCCTCCGGAAAAAACCACTGCTATTTTCTTATCCCGGGCTGAAATTGCACCGCAAAGGAAGGCAGCGACTGTTACTGCAGCAGATGGTTCTATTACAATTTTCATATGCTGCCACACGAGCTTCATTGCTTCAATAATCCGTTCGTCGTTGACTGTAACGATATCATCAACAAAGCGATTTATGATGCAATGTGCTTTCTCTCCAATTGTGGCGAGAAGTCCATCAGCAATACTTTGAGGCGAATCAACTGGCACGATTTTGTTATTTCGAAATGAAAGAGATGCATCTGCAGCTCCTGCTGGTTCTACACCGATAACCCGAGTTGACGGTGAAAGAGCTTTTATCACCGTGGATATTCCACTAATCAGTCCTCCTCCACCAAGTGGTATAACAACCAAATCAAATAAAATCCCTTCCTTCAGCAACTCAAGTCCTATAGTTCCCTGGCCGGCAATCACGTAAGAATCATTAAAGGGATGAATGAAAATTGCGCCAGTAGTCTTCTGGATACTAGCAGTAGTTTCCATGCGCGATTCCAACGTTGGCTTGCAAAAAGTTATCGTGGCACCATAAGTCTTTGTTGCGGCGATTTTTACCTTTGAACTTGTTTCTGGCATTACGATATAAGCGGAAACCTTACGCAACCGTGCGGCATACGCAACTCCCTGTGCATGATTTCCAGACGAATGGGCGAGTACTCCCTGTTGCAGTTCTTCATCATTCAGTGAGAATACGGCGTTGCATGCACCACGCGCCTTGAAAGCTCCGACTTTTTGGAAGTTTTCACATTTTGCATGGAATTCTGCCGCTCCAAACATTGAAGCAAGTGTTGAACACCGGAGAAGCGGGGTTTGATGTATATGGGGTTGGATTCGCTTTGCAGCGGAACGAATGTCTTCAAGTTGTGGCAAAAAATTCTGATTATGATGTGGAACATCATTACCCATGAGGGTATTCTAATATAAAAAGAAAAAAATCAGCAATAAATACGTTAATTATATTTAGCTTATTTTGTTCAAATGTATACTTTACCAATAGACGTCTATATGGTAAACATGAATTCATGATAAAAAGACCTTACTGGGTAAAAAGAATTGAAAAATTAGGCGTGCATTTTTATGGAAGTATTACAGAGTTTATTCTTCCTTAGGCTATGTTTGCCTCTAATTCTCATAAAAGGCGCTTGATTCTCATAGTTGGTGTAGGAGTGACTGATGGAATTTCGTTTTTATCTATATCGATGAAATATTTCTTTTCCAGCTTAAGATTTACCTTTGAATTATTAAAAGCATTTGTCTTGCTGAAAGGGGTTATAAAATTTTATGAATTTTGCAGGATTTCTTTGCAATGTAGTTAGGATCACACCTTGAAAGTGTTTAGCGAGTGCATTTCCCGTAGCTTGCTACGGGGAGCTTCAATGTTACCAGATAGGGAGGAGCCTTCTAAATGATTATCAAGCCCATTCTTAGCGCCATTTAAATTCAACATGTAGTCAATGGACTTGACCCCTTTTTGATTCATAAATCCTAATACCCTTCGACAAGCTCAGGGTGACAAATATCGTTGTCATTCTGAGCTTGCCGAAGCATGCTTTTCACATAATTTATTTGGGCAACAGCCCGTAAAGATTTGACCCTCAGAGAGGAGGTCCTTTTCATGCATCCGCTTTTCTTGACTTGGGATTTGGAAGTGCTTAATATTATTTATCCAGTTCATTTTTATTAGGAGATTTTATAATGAAGTTTGCAAAACAATTATGTGACAGGGGTATGATTGGATGTTTGGTTGTGATGTTGACCGGTGGATTTCTTGCGCCGGAATTTGCAAAAGCGGAGAAACTGTGGATGGAGGGGGCAGATGTCGCTACAACCGAAGAAACAATCATCGGGGGAAATATTTTTAGAAAACTGGCTGAGAAACTCAGTCCCGCTGTTGTCAGCATCCGTTCTATGATAAAGACTTCGAGCCGCTTCTATAGCGATTTCCCTTTCACTCCTCACGGAGTGCCACCCGGGTTTAGAGAACCTCCCTCTCAAGAAGATATTCAGCCGCAGGGTGAGGGATCCGGATTTATCATCAGAAAGGACGGATATATTCTGACCAACGCACATGTGGTGGTGGGTTCCGATGAGGTACAGGTTACCCTTTCCGATGGTAAGTTGTTTAAGGGGCATCTTGTCGGTCTTGACCAGTCTACTGACGTCGCGTTGATCAAGGTCAACGCTCCTTTCGACCTTCCTGTTATTCCTCTGGGTAGTTCCGATAAAATGAAACCAGGGGATTGGGTGATGACCATTGGCAACCCCTTCGGACTGGAATTTACGGTTACCGTAGGCATTGTCAGCGCTAAGGGCCGGTCTCTGGGAGCCAGCATCTATGACGATTTTCTTCAGATAGATGCCCCGATTAACCCGGGAAACAGCGGAGGACCTCTCATTAATACACGGGGAGAAGTTGTGGGAATTAATACACTCGTTATGTTTCAAGGACAGGGACTTGGATTTTCCCTGCCTATTGACCTGGTGAAAAAACTTCTTCCTCAACTCAAAGAAAAAGGAAGAGTCATCCGAAGCTGGTTGGGGGTAGTCGTTCGGGAAATCACTCTGGAAATCAAGGAAGCGTTAAACCTCCTGGTGGACCGGGGTTCCCTGATAACAGAAGTGGTAGCGGACAGCCCGGCATATGAGGCGGGAATCCGCCGAAACGATGTCATCATCGAGTTTGATGGTCATACTATTAAAAATTCCCGCGAACTTCCTATGCGAATTGCACATTCCCCTTCGGGGGAAAAAATGCCCATGAAAGTTGTACGGGAGGGTGAGACCATTTCAATAGACGTAGTTTTGGCCGAAGTTAAGAATAGAGGCAGACGGTAACAGGTCGCTAAAATCAATCCATAGCCATTGTAGCCATTGAAATTCCTACGCATTTAATTAGTATTTAAAAATTTTCCTTCGTGATCTTCGTGTTTATAAATATTTAATTTTCAAATATTGCTGGGACTATGGACAGAAGATGAAAAAAAATTATTGTCTTTCCAAATGCTATGGTTTTTGTTTTAATGGAGGATAATGATATGAGTAGTCTCAAATGTTGCGCAATTCTTGTAGGAGGGGGGCCGGCTCCAGGGATAAACAGTGTTATCTCAGCCGCAACCATAAAACTGCGTAATGAAGGTGTATCCGTTATGGGTATTTTTGACGGATTTAAACATCTTATGAAAGGAGACGTCTCTCAGGTAAAGGAACTTTTCATTTCGGATGTAAGCACCATTCACTTCACTGGTGGCTCCCTTCTGAGGACATCACGCGAAAATCCAACTAAATCTCCGAAACATTTGCAAAACGTAATCGAGTCGCTGATAAAATTAGAGGTGGATGCTTTGATTACTATAGGCGGGGATGATACATGCTTTGCAGCCATTAAGCTCAACGAAAAATCTGCAGGGAAAATGCAGTTTATTCATGTGCCTAAAACTATAGATAACGACCTTAATCTCCCATACGGAATCAGGACTTTTGGTTTTGCCTCGGCAAGGCATTTAGGCTGTAACATCACTAAAAACATTATAACTGATGCCATGACGACCCAAAGATGGTATCTCATTACCGCAATGGGGCGTAAAGCGGGACATCTTGCGATAGGAATTGGCAAAGCTTCAGGCGCCACCCTCACCATTATTTCGGAAGAGTTTCCTGAAAAAACCGTACCCATACAGCACATTGTGGACATCCTTATCGGCTCTGTTATAAAGCGCATTGTCGCTGATAGACCTTATGGTGTGGCTATTTTGGCTGAAGGGTTGGTAGAAAAACTTTCCCAGGATGAGTTAAAAAAAATGGGGAATATAGAATTAGACCAGTATGGCCATATCCGCATTGCAGAAATTGATTTTGGAGGAATCTTAAAAAATGAGCTTAAAAAAGGACTAAAAGAATTTGGTATTTCTACAACGGTGGTCGATAAAGATATAGGTTATGAACTGCGTTCTTTTGGGCCAATCCCTTTTGATATTGAATACACCAGAGATCTTGGCTACAGTTCAGCCTTATATCTATTGCAGGGAAAATCAGGCGACATGGCCTCCATTCAGGATGGCAGGTTTGTGCCCATTCCTTTTAAAGATATAATTAATCCGGAAACCGGACGAGCAGAAATAAGGATGGTAAATGTTAATACGCAATCTTACGAAGTGGCAATGGAATATATGATACGTTTAAAAAAAGAGGATTTCACAAACGAAAAAAAGCTGGAAAAACTTGCCGGGACGGTAAAGATCACGCCGGAACAATTTATAAAAAGGTTTGGTTATCTTGTTGGCTTAGACAGCTCTTCCTTCTTCTCCGCCATTTAGCACTCCCCTGATTATGTATACAAGTGTTACTCAGCTCCTCGAAGGTTCGTAATAATTGGGTTCTCCTAAACCTTTAAGTGAAAAATTGCAGAAAAATTATGTCTAGTGTAATAAAGAACACGCAAGTCGTCTGTTTGATTAACATCGTCCATGATTACATTGTATTGGTGTCCATATTTTTTTTATTAGAGCTGCAGAAACTTTATAAGAATAAAAAAATACAACATTAAACCCTGTACCATGTTAAATGATCAAAGGATAAACGTTGAAGGTGTACAGTACGAAGCCATCTGTCATTGCAGTTCTTACGGATCTCACTGTCGACTTTGCGCTATTGAAATGGAATTTTATAGCGCAACAGGAGTCGGCAGTTTCTGACGACCAGTACCATACGCAGCTCCACCTGCAAAGATTGAATCTAAGTAAAGCATGAGTTTTTGGAAGTAAAGACGCGGATAATTGCGATTGATGGTTATTAGTTATCTTCTGAACTTATTTAAAAATTTCATTACTTCATCCAGCTTTTCTTTTTTTTCTAATTCCTTACCGCTCTTTATGGCCGCTGAGACACAAGAATCGAGATGTCTTCGAAGAATAATATCCTCAACTCCGTTAATGGCAGAAGAGACTGACGAAAGCTGAGTTAGTACATCCATGCAATAACGGTCATTTTTTATCATATTATGAACTCCGCGGACCTGTCCCTCAATTCTCTTTAACCTGTTCAATATTTTTTTGTTATTATCTTCCATGCGAATTAATATATAATACCATTACCCCCTATGTCAAATATAAAATATAAGATTAAATTATTAAAAAAAAAATCTTTTTTTATCGGAAGAAGTAAATATACAAACGCTTTCTGATAAAAGTGATTTAAAAGAATACCAAAAAAACTAATACAACTTGAAATACTATAGGATGGTATGCTATATTTAATGTGACGGCGGTTTATTAGGCAAGATAAGGAAAGTTTCAGGATGGAAAAGACCGAAAAGAATAACAACAAACCGAAGGGAAAATTAGAATTGTCCCGCAGAAATCTTTTTGCTCTTAAGGGTAAGCAAGGAGTATCCTCTTTCTAAAGTTTTTTAAGAATTTCTTGTGGAGAATAAAACATGGAAAACAAAAAAGAGACTTTGCAAATTACAGGAATGACCTGTGCTTCCTGTGCCGCAGCAATTGAGCGAAGTGTTGCAAAAGTCCCGGGAGTTATTTCATCAAGTGTTAATTTTGCCACTGAGCAGTTAACTGTCTCCCTTGCAAATGAAGTTAGCATCGAAAATATATTCCAGGCCGTGGAAGACGCCGGATATGGGGTGAAGAAAGAGGTTGCATCACAAAAGGTTATTATTCCTGTCAGAGGAATGACCTGCGCTTCCTGTGTTTCTGCTATTGAAAAAGTTGTTGGATCTTTAAAAGGAGTGTCAAAAGCATCGGTTAATTTTGCTACTGAAAAAACAGCCGTGGATTATGACCCATCTGTCACCCGCCTGTCAGAAATTAAGAAAACTATTATAAACGCAGGGTATGAACCTTTGCATATTGAGCAAGAAGAAGCGGAAGATGCGGAAAATGAATTTCGTCGAAGAGAAACCAGAATTCTTCAAATTAAATTAATACTATCCATTACCCTTTCCTTACCTCTGCTTTATGTAGCTATGGGGCATATGATCGGATTGGCAATACCACTGATCATTTCACCGGAACACAACCCATTTAATTTTGCCTTAATTCAAATCCTGTTGACCATTCCAATCGCAGGTGCAGGGTATAAATTTTATACAATTGGTTTTCCCAACCTTATCAAAGGTCATCCTAATATGGATTCTCTTATAGCCATTGGAACAGGAGCAGCGATTATTTATGGGATTTTTGCGACAATACAAATTTCTCTGGGGAAAGTTCATTATATAGACAATCTATACTTTGAGACAGCGGGAGTCATTATTGCTCTAATTCTGTTGGGGAAATACCTGGAATCCATGAGCAAAAGGAAAACATCAGAAGCTATAAAAAAGCTGATGGGACTTCAGCCTAAGACAGCTTTAGTGATTCAAGATGGCAAGGAAATAACCATTCCTATAGAAGAAGTTGAAGCAGGAGATGAAATCCTCGTCAAACCAGGAGAAAAGATACCGATAGATGGTAAAGTAATTACCGGCAGAACCTCTGTTGATGAATCGATATTAACCGGGGAAAGCATTCCGGTAGAAAAGAATCCCGGCAATCAGGTAACAGGAGGTACGATTAATAAAAACGGGTCGATCCATTTTGAAGCGACACGGGTGGGTAAAGATACTGCTCTTGCCCAGATTATAAAACTGGTACAGGATGCCCAGGGATCAAAGGCTCCTATCTCAAAGTTAGCGGATGTAATTTCTGGCTATTTTGTTCCTATTGTTATTGTCATCGCTATCCTGTCCGGAGCAGCCTGGTTTATTTCAGGACAGTCTATATTATTCGCGTTAACTATTTTTATTTCAGTGCTGATCATAGCCTGTCCATGTGCCCTGGGTCTTGCCACACCTACAGCGATTATGGTGGGTACGGGAAAGGGCGCGGAACAGGGAGTTTTAATCAAGGGAGGAGAATCCCTGGAAATGGCTCACAAGTTAAATACAATTGTATTTGATAAAACCGGGACTATTACGGCAGGAAAACCGAAAGTAACAGATATTGTGTCAGCGGGAAAGTATAAAGAAGAAGACATCCTTCGTTGGGCCGCATCAGCGGAAAAACCATCAGAACATCCATTAGGAGAGGCTATCATTCAAGGCGCTGATGAACGAAAACTTTCTTTAGCGGAAATTTCCAATTTCCAGGCATTGCCGGGGAGAGGGATTGAGGGTGACATTGAACGAAAGAAGATGCTTTTAGGGAATCTTAAATTGATGAGAGAAAAAGAAATAGAGGTGACTTTGAAGAAAGAAGCAGACCGCCTTGCTACTCAGGGAAAGACGCCTATGTATTTAGCGGTAAACGATAATTTAGAGGGACTGGTAGCGGTGGCGGATGAGGCTAAGAAAAGCAGCGCTCAAGCTATCCAACAGCTTCATAGTATGGGAATAGAAGTGGCCATGATTACCGGTGATAATAAATCCACAGCTAAGGCTATTGCAAAATCAGTGGGTATAGATGTAGTACTTGCTGAAGTCTTGCCTGGAGACAAAGCGAATGAAGTTAAAAAACTGCAGGCACAAAACAAAAAAGTAGGAATGGTGGGGGATGGAGTCAATGACGCTCCTGCCTTGGCACAGGCGGATGTTGGTATTGCAATCGGCTCGGGAACGGACGTTGCCATGGAATCAGCAGATATTGTGTTGATGAAAAGTGATTTAATGGATGTGGTAACCGCTCTGCAGCTCAGTAAGAATACCATTCGAGTCATTAAACAAAACCTGTTCTGGGCCTTTGGATACAATACTGCCGGAATTCCTGTGGCTGCCGGGGTGCTTTTTATTTTTGGCGGTCCATTAATAAATCCCATATTCGCGGCGGCAGCCATGGCCTTTAGTTCTATCTCAGTAGTTACGAATGCTTTGCGATTAAGAAAATTTAAACCAGGTAAAATGCCGGTTGTCAGTAGTAAGGTCAAGATGTAAGTGCATAAGTTTTGCATAAGGCGCTGTAAAAATAAAACATTAAATTACGAAGTGATTATCTAACAGCGCAAAATCTATTTTCTTATATTTGGGATCACAGAGCAGACGTACTGCAAGTGGCGTAAGGAGTACGGAGGAATGAAAGTCGAGCAAGCCAGCGACTTAAGTTAGTTAGAAGTAGAGAATGGCCGGTTAAAGCAATTAGTTGTTAATTTAACGCTGAATAAGGAGATCTCGAAGGAGGTGGCCTCAAAAAAATTATAAGCCCGGCTAAGCGACGAAAGATGATAGAGAATATTCAAGAAAAGTTTTCTCTTGTGACCTATCCCCCTGAGAATCTGAGAAGCGCGATAAAAGTTCTTGACGAAATAACGCCGGGGGGGAATTTTTGACATAATAGGGAAAAATTAAATCAGGGCATAATTGTAATGCCCTGATTTAATTGGCGTCCCCAAGGGGATTTATACGTTAGGAAAGTTATCTATACCACTGGAATTTGTAGTAAAAGTGGCTTGATTAAATTTAGTGAAGTAATAACAAAAAAAATCTTTCAAAAAAGAACCGTGTCTTGACTATAATCCCCTTTTATTTCCAATAACCCTATAGATAGCCTTATAGTTTTTTAATTAAACTTGTTTATGCTTTATACGGGGCTATGATTTCTGTTTGAGAATAAATCGGCGGTTAGGGGATGGGTTTTTATCTGCTGAATACAGGATTATGTTAAAAGAGCGGGCTGGGAAAATGAGGCAGGAAAATTCTATACATGTTTGAAATAAATCGTCAATGAAAAAGTTCAGTATAATATATATAAAGGCATTCATTTTCGGGGTGCCATTATTGATAACATTTTTATAGGAGGATTGAGATGGACAGGAATGATATTGAAGAAATAAAAGCAGAATTGAAGGAAAAATTTTGTGGAAAAGGAGGGTGTTCTGAAGAGGTAATAGAAAAAGATTGGCATAAATTTCTAATGTTTAAAATCGGTAAAAAAGATGATGAAAAGAATTAGATAATGATGACTCCAGGATTATTCATGCTGAAATAATCAAAAAACATGACATTCATGTTGATGATGTTTGTCATTACTGGGGAGAAAGATTCGGTTTATGTGGAGGTCATTGCAATAGATGTATTGACCGGTCTGAAAGTTTTCCTAAAGATAATATCGTAGAAGATTTAAAAAAGGAAGTAAGTATTATTTTTTAGTTTAATAATGTAAAAATAAATGAGAAAGAAGTT